>Ga0308163_10000018_pt1 | contig 549505 bp, 474 predicted proteins | sample PhyTR1_FD_201037 | JGI IMG/M metagenome (GOLD analysis project Ga0308163, IMG submission 201037) | Phyllosphere microbial communities from UC Gill Tract Community Farm, Albany, California, United States - DLSLT.R1 | ecosystem: Host-associated > Plants > Phyllosphere > Unclassified | place...
CCCATGTGAGAGTAGGGAACTGCCAGGCATCAATAAAGAAGAACCCCGGTCCGCAAGGTCCGGGGTTTTTTGCTTTTGTTTTTCGGGTGAACTGCGCTGAAAACAAGCCAGTCTGATAAGTCAGCTAGTCGTTTATCAGCTCGGTGAGACAGTTGTGTGAAAGGTGGGAAGGAAAGGGGTCGTCTTAATAATGGGTAAGCTGCCACAATGAATACCCTGCCGTAGCACCGGCAACATCCCATGCAAAGTCCTTCCAGCTCCAACCGCTTCCTGCCGGGCGGCTATCCCACAATTCTTTCGTAGCCCCAAGACTCACTGAAAACATAAGCCCGTAAATAGCGCTGCGATCACGGCTATAACCCTGATGTTGAGCGTATTCGTTTCCTGCTGCAGACAGCATTGCTGAGGCTATAAAATGCTGTGCTTTATCCTGGCCCTGCCAGCGATCGTTGGCCATATGGCTGCAGCCAGAAAGTAAAAGAAGACTTAAGAGGAAAGGGAGACGCATCGTGAACTCCAAAAAAAGCCCTGTCGATGAACAGGGCTTGGGCATTACAAAATGCGGCTAATCAAGCGATCAATACGTATCCGGCGTAAACGGCGGATGAGCTTACGCACCTTCACCGGATAGTCTGCAATACTCTGCAGGTCGCGATAGTGGCGAACAGTGAGTGTATGAGTACGGATCAATTCGAGTTCACGTTCACGCTGTGCCGAGAGTTCATGCTGCGGATCGTGAATCAGGATCGCGTTTTCAAGGTCCAGACGCCATGCACGTGGGTTTAAATTATTCCCTGTCAGAAGCATCCAGTTATCGTCTACCCACATACCTTTAAGATGATAGCTGTTATCATCATCTTTCCAGAGACGAACGATGAGCTGATCGGTATTGACGTAATATTGCAGACGGCTCAAAAATCGACGCAGGTTAATTTCATAGAGATAGGGTAGAGCGCCAATAATCTTAAATGGCTGATCTTCTGGGATAAAGAAATCATTTGCAGTCTTATCGCCGACGATAATTTCGACTTTTTTACCATCACGCAGCAGCTGAATAATGTTTCGAACCAGGATGGCAGGTAAATTGAAATAAGGGGTACAGATTGTCAGCTTTTGCTCGGTACACGGCATCAAATGATAGATGGTCTTATTCAGCAGGCTGGATTTGCCCAAACCGACCAACGGCGTAACAGAGAGCTGTTCATTATCCGCATCGCCATGAAAATGATAAACCGCATCGCGTAATTCCTGACGGAAAAGGCGGATGTCATTTTTGATTTCCGGGCTCTTTGGACGATTAGGATCATCAAGGCGGTTCACGCCACGGCCATGTACCAGGTTTTGATCAACCCAGGTAAACATGATGTCCGTCATCTGTTTGTTGCGAATAAGGTGGTAGCGATCATAACGATATTTATCAAGCTGGTGCAGATAAACATCATTAATGCTGGCGCCACTATAAAGGACACAGTCATCAATGATGAAACCTTTGAAATGCAGAACACCAAGCGCTTCACGCGTATTGACCGGTACGCCGTAGACACGCACATCTACACCTGGATTTTCCTGAGCCATGCGACAGTACCAGTCTGCATTGGTGTTTGATGCTGCAGCGCCAATCCGGCCTCGTTGTGCGCGATGCCAGTCAACCAAGATGCGAACGTCAAGTTCCGGGCGCTGCCGTTTCGCCTCATAGACTGCGCTTAAAATGGCTCGTCCGCCTTCATCCTGTTCAAGATAAAGCGCCACAATGCAAATACGCTGAGTGGCACTCGCAATCTTTTCCAGAAGCGTCTCCCGAAAATGGGCGGGAGCATAAAAGAACTCGACATCATCAACTGACTGAGAAATCTTCGGTAGTTGAGCAAGGTGTTGTTGATGTTTATTGCGCTTAAATTTTGACAACATCACAGTGCGTATCTTCTCTGTTCATTGAAGGGTTATCTGACATCTGCAGACAACATAAGCGGACAATGATACCACCAGTAAAGTCTAAGTGGTCAACATTTCCAGTACCTTACTTCCGACTCAACGGTGGTGTCAGACTAAGCGACAGAGCAACAATCCCTTCGTCTAACTGAATATCGACGTCAAATCCAAGTTTACGTGCCAGGGTAATCATGCCGCGATTATGGGGCATCGTAATGCCATTCAGGCACAATAATCCGTGATCGCGGGTGTAAGTGATGAGTTTTTCTAGGAGTCGCCGTCCCAAACCCAGTCCTTTCAAATCAGACCGAACGAGTACCGCAAATTCCGCATCCACATTGTCAGGATCGGAGATCGCGCGCGTCACGCCCAGAATCTCATCGCCGCTATCATGATGACGAACGGCCACAAACGCCATTTCCCGATCGTAGTCGATCTGGGTCATATTGGCTAAATCTTCGTGGGTAAATTCGCTGATCTCACTAAAGTAACGATAATATAAATCCTCTTTAGTGACCTGTTCGATAAAAACTCGCAGCTGTGGTTCATCTTCAGGCAGGATAGGGCGAAATAGCACGCTTTCCCCGCTCTTTAACTCTACCCACTCTTCCAGCTGCAAAGGATAGGGGCGGATGGCCAGCCGATTCTCCCGATCGCCGTCAAATGGGGCGATATCCAGCGTCACATCCAGAGCCGTAAACTCGTTACCTGAAGCCAAAAGCGGATGAATATCCAATCGCTGTATTTCTGCGCAATCGACAATCAGGTTTGATACTTGCACTAAAAATTGGCTTAACCCAGCAATATCCAAAGACTGAAGCGCACTGCGGCCACGGATTTTTTTACTCTTGATAGCCTGTATCACCAGATAGCGCGCAAGGTTCATATTCAGCGGAGGCAATGCCACGACAGCCTGTTCTTCCGGGTGCCACTCTACGCCGCCTTCGCCCAACATAATCAGCGGGCCAAATACAGGATCCTGTTCGACGACGACTCGCAGTTCTTGCGCTCCGGCACGATTCGCCATGCTTTGAACCAAAAGCCCATGAACCCTCGCCTGGGGCCAGGCCATTTTGACGCGATCAAAAATCGCTTCAGCGGCCTGCTGTACTTCCGCTGCGGTGCGCAGGTAAAGCATCACCCCTTGTACATCCGACTTATGCGGAATATCAGGGGAGCGCAGTTTCAATGCAACGGGATAACCAATCTGTTCGGCAATGTGAACAGCCTCGGCGCTATCCCCGGCTATCCAGGTCGACAGAGTGTGTATGCCGTAGGCATCAAGAATCGGCTGGACCTCATGCGTATCAAGCGCACGCGCGCCGTCTTCGATTGCCGAACGCAACAGATTATGAGCCGCGGTCGCGTTTGCCGTAAGATTGTCAGGTAACGCGGGCGTTTCGCGCAGTTGTTTTTGGTTTCGTCGATACTCAACCATGTGCATAAAAGCGGTAATCGTCCCTTCTGGCGTGCGATACGTCGGGAGTCCCGCTTCGCTGAACAAGCGCCGTGCCTCTTGCGAGGAAAACTCGCCGCACCAGTTGGTGAGTAGAGTGACATATTTTCCGCGTGGATGATTTTTGACAGCATCAATTAACGCTCTGGCGCTTTCGCTTCCTGGGGCAGCGGCGCTAGGGGAATGGATCACCATCAGCGCATCAAAGTCCTGACTATCCAGCAATAATGTAATGGCTTTGGTATAGCGCTCGCTGCTGGCATCGTCTCGCAGATCGAGTGGATTACCGGGCGTCACGCTGTCCGGAAAGGCTTCCCGTAATTTGCCGAGCATCTCTTCACTCAACGTGGCCAATTTTCCATTGCGTAGCCACAGCTCATCCAGCGCCAGTGCAGCCGGCGCCGCACCATTGCTGATGATCATCAGCCTTTCGCCACGCAACGGACGCATATGGCTCAAGGTTTCTACGGCAGAGAACAGCTCGTGAGTGTCCTGCACACGCAGCAGACCTGCACGCTGAATGGCAGCATCCCACGCAGGATCCATACCTGAATGGGAATGCAGCAGACGCTGCGCTGCCGGGCTACGACCGCTTTTAATGACCAGAATAGGCTTGTTACGCGCAGCACTGCGGGCTGCGGAGACAAAGCGTCGTGCGTCGCTTAAATGTTCCAAGTACAGAAGTATGGCGCTGGTTTTACTGTCACGTGCGAGGAAATCCAGCAGCTCGTCCACGTCGATATCGAGGCTATCACCCAACGCGATAAAATACGAAAACCCCATTTCACGCTGCTGGGCCCAATCGAGAATCGTATTAGAAACGGCTGCAGATTGAGATATGAACGCTAACTTACCTTTACGTATCGGGACAGGAGAAAAACTGGCGTTTAAGCCCTGCCAGGGAGCCAGCAATCCAAGACTGTTTGGCCCCAGTAGACGCATTTGGAAACGGCTAGCGCAGGCCAGGAGTTCTGCCTGTTGTTCAGGCGGGGAAGAGAGAATGATGCAGGTTTTACAGCCTTTCTCTCCCAACGCTTCCAGCAACGTGATGTTGCGTTTGGCATGTGTACACAGCACAGCAAGATCGGGCACAAACGGCAGACTGCCAACATCGGGCCACGCAAGCACACCCTGAACCGCTTTATATGCCGGCGTAACGGGCATCACTGGACCATTAAAACCCCCGGCCAGCAGATTGCGCATCATTAAATATCCCGCACGATCGGGCTTCATGGATGCGCCAATGACGGCAATTGATTTTGGGCGGAGTAGCGCTTCTAGCCCTCGCTGGCTCATACAAGTCTCCTGAAAGCACGAGTGACCTGATGATTTTAAACGCTTTCTGGCTCTTCTGCTGTGACGCTTCCCGTACGATTGGGTTTTCCTGCCAGATAGCGCTCACGGAAACAGGAAAAATGGTTCCCCAACGCGCTCGCCGCAACGGTATCGCCCGCAAGATCCAGCAGAGCGATAGCCACTTCAGCCGTGCAATATTGATCTTCTGCATGAGCAGCGCGTAATCGGTAGGCCGACACCCTGGAGAGATCGACTGAGATCACGGGGAGAGCATCCAGATACGGACTCTTGCGGAACATTTTCCGCGCTTCGGTCCAGGTGCCATCAAGCATAATGAACAAAGGGGGCTTTCCCGTCGCTGGCGTTGACATCACCTTTCTGTCCGGCCCTGCGTAAGAAGCGGGGAACACCACCATCGGTTGATAATCTGGGCTTGCAACCAGATCGAGAAGTGCCTGAGGGGGGGCGGTTCGCGACCACTGAAACGCGGCGGTATCCGGGAGGATATCGGCAATCAACCGGCCAGTATTGCTGGGTTTCATCGGCTCAGTATCAAACATCACCAGGCAAAAACGGCTGTTGGCGTGGCTTGGAGCCAGCGTTTCACACAGGCAAAGTTTAAGCGGCAGCAGGCAACGCTGACAGCGACGAACGCGGTTGCCACGAGCGAGAAAAGGACGGGTCGCACGCGCCAGGCGTTCGGCACGTAATTGGAGTACGGCGTTATCAGTCATAGAAGTGGCATAAGGAAAATGCCATTTTCGCAGAGCAAACCGCGGGGCACAAGACGCACCCCGCGAATGTTATAGCGATTCGTTCAACCAGCTCTCGAAAGGCGCCTTCGGTACGGCACCATTAAGCATATCGACCATTTCGCCATTTTTGAAAATCATGATAGTTGGAATGCTGCGAATGCGAAAACGCGAGCTGAGCTCGCGTTCAGCTTCGGTATTCACTTTCACAAAACGCATTTTGCCGCTGCGTTCTTCCGCGACATCTTCAAAAATGGGCGCAAAGTTACGGCACGGGCCACACCAGGGTGCCCAAAAATCCACTACGACCGGGAGATCGTCTTTCAGCAGTTTGTCGAGAGTTTCACCCGTGGCATTAATCACGTCGCCATCAAAAAGCTCATGACCGCAACGCCCACATTTTGCTCCATCATCAATGCGGCCTTCCGGAATGCGATTAAGAGCCTGACAGTTGGCACATACGGTATTCATAACTAACCTCTGATAGAGCAGTAGGACAATGCGGCATAATGCCGATAATGTTTCCGATATGTTACATATTATCAATGAGCCTGTTTGAAACGACAATGCGTTTTATTCAATAGGAACAATAGTCACAGGCTTTTATACGAAATAATGGCTATGCGCTTGCACATCGGGTAATCTGCGCGCTTCGCGCAGCGCTGGTGGAGAAAAGCATGAACGACGAACTGAAAAATAAAAGCGGCAAGGTCAAAGTGATGTATGTCCGCAGTGATGATGATTCTGACAAACGCACCGTTAATCCGCGTACCGGAAAAGGTGCTGGGCGTCCAGCATCGTCGCGTGCAGACGGTGGCCGTCGCCCCGCCCGCGATGACAAAAATTCCCGCGGTGATGACCGCAAACGTGATGACCGTAAGCGTGACGATCGCAAACGCGACGACCGCCCTCGGGATGACTTCCAACGTGATTCCTCACCATGGCGCACTGTATCTCGCGCCCCAACTGACGACGCACCGGCTAAGGCCGATCACGGCGGAATCAGTGGTAAAAGCTTCATCGATCCGGAAGTGCTGCGCCGTCAACGCGCGGAAGAAACCCGTGTGTACGGTGAAAATGCGTGTCAGGCCCTGTTCCAGAGCCGTCCGGAATGTATCGTTCGCGCCTGGTTTATCCAGAGCGTAACGCCGCGTTTCAAAGAAGCACTTCGCTGGATGGCTGCAAACCGTAAGGCATATCACGTTGTTGATGACGAAGAACTGACGAAGGCGTCGGGCACTGAGCATCACGGTGGCGTTTGTTTCCTGATTAAAAAGCGTAACGGCACTACCGTTAAGCAGTGGGTCAGCCAGGCGGATGCCGATGACTGTGTACTGGCGCTGGAAGATGTGGGTAACCCGCATAATCTGGGCGCAATGATGCGTAGTTGCGCGCACTTCGGCGTGAAAGGCGTACTGTTGCAGGATGCGGCGATTGTCGAGTCAGGTGCAGCAATTCGTACGGCTGAAGGTGGGGCTGAGCATGTCCAACCGATCACTGGCGAGAGCGTACTGGATGCTATTGAGGAGTTCCGCAAAGCGGGCTATTCCATCGTGACGACATCCAGCCATACAGGCACGCCGCTGTTCCAGGCAACGCTGCCACGCAAAATGGTGCTGGTGCTGGGTCAGGAACGTGACGGTTTGTCTGATGCTGCGCTTTCCACGGCCGACCTGAGTGTTTCTATCGAAGGGACTGGCAAAGTAGAAAGCCTTAACGTTTCCGTTGCAACCGGTGTTCTGCTGGCTGAATGGTGGCGTCAAAACAAAGCGTAATCTCGCGTTGTTTATTATGCCCGGCGATTGTCGGGCATATTCATTTTGGGTTTATCGTTAAATCCGCTTAAAAAATCACTCACTTTCCGCCGGTAAGGCTGGCATCCAGTCGATAGGCTTCTCGCCGCGTTTTTCTAACCATTCATTCGCTAACACAAAATGATTGCAGCCAAAAAAGCCGCGATGAGCCGACAGCGGAGAAGGATGGGGCGCTTTCAGTACGTGGTGGCGTTTGGTATCAATAATCGCCCCTTTCTTCTGCGCATGCGCTCCCCACAGTAAAAATACAACGCCTTCCCGATGCTCGTTGATCAGGCTAATCACTTTGTCGGTGAACGTTTCCCATCCGAGGCTGGCATGAGAATGTGCTTGTCCGGCTCGCACGGTCAACACTGTATTGAGCAGTAGCACTCCCTGACGCGCCCAGCTCTCCAGATAGCCATGGGCAGGGCGAGTAAAGCCAGGCACAGAACCTTCCAGCTCTTTATACATGTTCAGCAGAGAAGGCGGTGTAGCAATGCCCGGGCGAACAGAGAAAGCCAGGCCATGCGCTTGTCCTGGCCCGTGGTAGGGATCCTGACCCAGGATTACGACTTTGACGTTATTCAGTTCGGTGTACCGGAAAGCGTTAAATACATCTTTTTGCGGCGGGTAAATTGTTTGCCCTGACTGCCTTTCAGCGGCGACGGTGTTCAGCGTGTTAACAAAATAAGGTTGTTGTTTTTCATCAGCCAATACGTCATGCCATGTTAATGAAGTGGTCATCTCGCTCTCCTGCGAATTTTATCTGCGCCTAGCTTAACCGTTAATCGCAAGGGCGCAAAATCCGTTAGGGATAAAGCCTTAATACTTGAAAAAACGAAAACAAACCCAGATTTCACAGTGCGAAAATTGATATAAAACAACAAATTCAAACCACACAATTTGTAAGGTCTGTTTTTTGTTGATTTAGGTCAATGAATGGGGCGGGTTCGACTGATATATATACACTCAAGAAACAATGGTTTTACCAATTGGCCGCTAATGGCCGACACCAAATAATGTAGGTTATGGGAGGCATCATATGATTACGGGTATCCAGATCACTAAAGCTGCAAATGACGACCTGTTGAACTCTTTCTGGCTGCTGGACAGCGAGAAAGGTGAAGCGCGTTGCGTCGTGGCAAAAGCCGGTTTTGCGGAAGACCAAATTGTGCCAGTAAACAAACTAGGCGAAATCGAATACCGTGAAATCCCAATGGAAATCCAACCAGAAGTACGCGTTGAAGGTGGTCAACACCTGAACGTCAACGTACTGCGTCGCGAGACCCTGGAAGATGCGGTTAAGCACCCAGAAAAATATCCGCAGCTGACCATCCGCGTTTCAGGTTATGCCGTACGCTTCAACTCACTGACGCCAGAACAACAGCGTGATGTGATTGCTCGTACCTTTACTGCTAGCCTGTAAGGTCAGCAGGAAATAAAAACGCCGGGTAATGAGCCCGGCGTTTTTTTATTCTTCTTTCGTAGATGTCGCTGTTGAGCCACTTGGCTTACGGCGTTTGCCAATATTCTTGGCATCGCGGTGACGGTCCTTCACGCGCGGTTTTTCTTTTTCTTTCTGTTTCTGCTCTTCGCGTTTAGCGAGCACTTTCTTAGACGGTTTACCCGTCATTTTCTCGCTCGGCGGACGCGTAGTAGGGCGCAACTCATCAATGACGCGCGCTTTTACGGGCTCTTCGATGTAACGGCCTACTTTCTGAAGCAGCAGATAGTCATGCGCTTCAACCAGAGAAATAGCCGTCCCCTTCAAGCCTGCACGTCCAGTACGACCGATACGGTGAAGGTAGGTATCCCCGCTACGCGGCATGTCAAAGTTAATAACATGGCTTACTTCAGGAATGTCGATACCTCGCGCCGCTACGTCGGTAGCCACCAGAACATTAACGCGACCTTCAGTCAGACGTTTAATCCCTTCGGTACGTTTCACCTGCGGCATATCGCCTTCAAGATAACAGTTATCGATTCCCGCTGAACGCAACTGAGCGGCCAACTCATGAACGCGCTCGCGTTTACGAACAAAAACAATGGTACGCGTCGTATCATCTTGCTTGAGCAAATGCTTCAGCAGCTCAAGCTTGTGTTCAAAGTTATCCGCGCGGTAATACCACTGGTGGATCTTTTTGCGCTCACGCGTAGAAGGCGTGGCAGAAACTTCGGCCGGATCCTCAAGAAGACGCTCGGCAAAATCTTTAATCGCGTCGCCTTCAAGCGTTGCGGAGAAGAGCATCGTCTGTTTGCGCCAGCGCGTTTCGCCCGCGATATGCTCGATGTCCTGCGCAAAACCTAACTCCAGCATACGGTCTGCTTCATCAAGGATCAGTGTTTCAACTGCGCGACAGTCAAAGTTCTCTTCTTTGATGTATTGCATCAAACGACCAGTCGTCGCCACCACGATATCCTGGTTCTCACTGAACACTTCGGCGTGGTTCATGTAGGCGACACCACCGGTGATGGTGGCAATATCCAAATGGGTTTTCGCGGCTAATTCACGCGCATGTTCTGCTACCTGAACGGCTAACTCACGTGTAGGTGTCAGAATCAAAATACGCGGCGGGCCAGATTTCTTGCGAGGAAAATCAATAAGATGCTGCAAGACAGGCAGCAGGTACGCCGCCGTTTTACCGGTGCCTGTCGGCGCAGAACCGAGTACATCACGGCCTTCTAACGCAGGCGGAATGGCAGCAGCCTGGATGGCAGTCGGGCGTGTGAAGCCTTTATTCTGGAGAGCTTCCAGCAGGCATTCATCGAGTTCAAGTTCGGAAAAAGTCGTTACAGTCATGTTCTACCTCTGTGTGGGGCGCTGATTATAGACGTTATGGCTGCAATCTTCATCTGTTTGTATGGATATCCCTTTTCCACCACTTCGCTTTCCCCTATGCTACCCCAGTTTCATTTAAGAAGGTTGTTTTGACATGTCCCAACCCAAAGCGCTGTTGCGCCGCGATGGTTTCACTTTTAAACAGTTCTTTGTAGCTCACGATCGTTGCGCGATGAAGGTCGGTACTGACGGTATTTTACTCGGTGCATGGGCTCCCGTCGCGGGCGTAAAGCGAATTTTGGATATCGGTAGCGGAAGTGGCCTTTTAGCGCTGATGCTGGCGCAGCGTACCGAGCAGCATGTCACGATTGATGCGGTCGAGCTGGATATCCAGGCGGCAAATCAGGCCAGTGAAAACGCCGCGGAATCGCCCTGGGCTGAACGCGTTCAGGTAAAATGCGCTGATATTCTGGCGTGGGCACCCGAGCAAACGGCACGCTACGATCTTATCGTCAGCAATCCCCCGTATTATGAGCCAGGCGTTGAGTGCGGCACGCCAGAACGTGACCAGGCTCGCTATACCGGTTCGCTTGGGCATCCTGCGCTTTTAACAGCGGCAGCCAATTTAATCTCGGAAGAGGGTTTTTTCTGCGTCGTATTACCCGAAAATACCGGGAATACTTTCATCAAAACTGCGCTTGAGATCGGCTGGTTTTTACGCCTGCGAACCGATATTGCCGATACCGATGGAAAACTGCCTCACCGGGTATTGCTGGCGCTATCGCCGAAAGAGGGAGAGTGCTTTAGCGACAGAATGGTGATTCGTGGGTCAGACCAGCGTTACTCCGAAGATTACACCGCGCTGACCCAGGCATTTTATCTGTTTATGTGAACAAGTGGGGCCAGAATCGACGGCCCCGACTCTTCCAGTTGATCAGGGTAATCCAGCGTGTAATGTAGGCCTCGGCTTTCTTTACGCATCATGGCGCACCGAACAATCAACTCTGCAACCTGTACCAGGTTGCGCAGCTCAAGCAGGTTATTTGATACGCGGAAATGGGCGTAATACTCATCGATTTCTTGCTGGAGCATGGTAATGCGCCGCAGCGCGCGTTCCAGACGTTTCGTGGTTCGCACAATCCCAACGTAATCCCACATAAACAGTCTCAACTCATGCCAGTTATGCTGAATGACCACGAGTTCATCCGGATTATCGACTCGACTCTCATCCCAGGCGGGAAGCGATTCTACCTTGCGGGCATAGGGCGTACGTTTGGTGATATCTTCTGCAGCTGACCACCCATAAACCAGACATTCAAGCAGCGAGTTAGACGCCATGCGGTTGGCACCATGCAGTCCGGTGTAACTCACCTCGCCGATCGCGTAAAGACCATCAACGTCTGTCCGTCCATGGTCGTCAACCATCACGCCGCCGCATGTATAGTGCGCAGCGGGGACAATAGGGACGGGTTCTTTGGTCAGATCGATTCCCAGCCCGAGTAGCTTCTCATAGATGGTCGGGAAGTGCTGACGCACAAAATCAGCGGGTTTGTGGCTGATGTCGAGATACATGCAATCAACGCCGAGACGCTTCATTTCATGATCAATGGCGCGCGCCACAATATCGCGCGGAGCCAGTTCACCGCGGGAATCAAAGTCTGGCATAAACCGTGAGCCGTCGGGGCGTTTAAGGTGAGCACCTTCGCCACGCAGGGCTTCGGTCAATAGAAAGTTGCGCGCCTGAGGATGGAACAACGCTGTCGGATGAAACTGATTAAACTCCAGATTGGCGACGCGGCAGCCGGCACGCCAGGCCATCGCAATGCCATCCCCTGAGGAGATGTCTGGGTTTGTCGTATATTGGTAAACTTTAGACGCGCCGCCCGTTGCCAGCACAACAGATTTTGCCTGGCAGGTTTCCACTTTTTCTTTATTGCGGTTCCAGACCCACGCGCCAACGACTCGTCGCGTTCCCGGTAGCCCAATCTTATCGGAAACAATCAAATCGACCGCGTTGCTACGCTCAAGTACCTGAATGTTCGGATGGTTGCGTGCCTGGCTCACCAGCGTGGTTTCAACTTCTTTACCCGTGGCGTCGGCAGCGTGCAAAATGCGACGGTGACTATGACCCCCTTCACGGGTGAGGTGATAACCCTCTTCACCATTCGGCTGAATATGCGTATCGAATAACACGCCCTGATCGATAAGCCATTGAACACAGTGACGTGCATTACTAGCTACAAATTCAGCGGCGTGCTCATCAACAATCCCTGCGCCCGCTATTAAGGTGTCTTCGACATGTGACGCGATGCTGTCTGTTTCATCAAACACCGCCGCAATACCGCCCTGCGCATAGAAGGTTGAACCTTCGTTCATCGGCCCTTTGCTCAGGACGATCACTTTCTGGTGAGAAGCCAGGCGAAGTGCGAGAGACAGGCCAGCCGCGCCGCTGCCAATAATCAGTACATCACATTGGAGTTCTGGAGTTGTGTTCATATTTTTGTTTAATTTACTAAACAGTGTTTGGCCAGAATAGCACCGGTACGCGATGCACAGCACGTTTTTTTTATTGTGCGTTGCGCAGCCTAAACATCGACGGAGAGGATAAAATCGTGAAAATGCGCGAAAATATTTTGCGAAGCAGATCGTTAGCTTCAGATTTTGTGGTGAAATAATACCTTTGTTGCGGTACTCTGCTGGCTGTAAACATGCCCTTTACTATCAGAAATTGGGGTACGTATCGTTAACAGACATATAATGAGAGAAAATGAACTGTCTGCGACACGATGAACAAAAACAAAGGCGTAACGGAACTTACTGATGAATAGACACTCTAATCCCCTGCTTGCTCACATTGCAGTGTTTTTAGAGTGGCGTTTCGATAACGCGTGGAATTTAGGTTTGGGGAGACATTACCTCGGATGAGCGAGCAGTTAACGGACCAGGTCCTGGTAGAACGGGTCCAAAAGGGAGATCAGAAAGCCTTTAACTTACTGGTAGTGCGCTATCAGCATAAAGTGGCGAGTCTGGTGACCCGTTATGTCCCGTCAGGGGATGTCCCTGATGTGGTACAAGAGTCTTTCATTAAGGCCTATCGCGCGCTGGATTCTTTCCGGGGAGATAGTGCTTTTTACACCTGGCTGTATCGTATTGCTGTCAATACAGCAAAGAATTATCTGGTTGCTCAGGGGCGTCGTCCGCCATCAAGTGATATTGATGCGATTGAAGCAGAAAACTTCGAAAGTGGCGGTGCATTGAAAGAAATTTCGAACCCTGAGAACTTAATGTTGTCAGAAGAGCTGAGACAAATAGTTTTTCGAACGATCGAGTCGCTCCCGGAAGATTTACGTATGGCAATTACGTTACGGGAACTGGATGGCCTTAGCTATGAAGAGATAGCTGCCATCATGGATTGTCCGGTCGGGACGGTTCGCTCACGTATTTTCCGTGCGCGAGAAGCTATTGATAATAAAGTTCAACCGCTTATCAGGCGTTGACGATAGCGGGATACTGGAAAAGGTATTAGGCATGCAGAAAGAAAAACTTTCCGCTTTAATGGATGGTGAAACGCTGGACAGTGAGTTGCTCAATGAGCTTTCTCATTCTCCCGATATGCAAAAGACCTGGGAGAGTTACCATCTCATCCGTGATTCTATGCGCGGTGATACGGGCGATGTTCTCCATTTCGATATCTCAGCACGCGTAATGGCGGCCATTGAGAACGAGCCTGTACATCAAACAATTCCTTTGATTCCTGAAGCTCAGCCAGCGCCGCATCAATGGCAAAAGATGCCGTTCTGGAAAAAAGTGCGCCCTTGGGCGAGTCAGATCACCCAAATGGGTGTGGCAGCATGCGTATCGCTTGCAGTTATTGTTGGCGTCCAGCACTATAATGGTCAATCTGAAGCGAATCAGCAGCCTGAAGCGCCAGTGTTCAATACGCTGCCGATGATGGGCAAAGCAAGTCCGGTAAGTCTGGGCGTGCCAGCAGATGCGTCGGTAAGTCCTGGTCAGCAACAGCAGGTACAGGAACAGCGCCGTCGTATCAATGCGATGTTGCAGGATTACGAATTGCAGCGCCGCTTGCACTCGGAACAACTCCAGTTTGAGCAGGCGCAAACCCAGCAGGCTGGCGTGCAAGTACCAGGAAACCAAACTTTAGGAACGCAATCGCAGTAATGAAGCAACTTTGGTGCGCCATGTCTTTGGTGGCGGGTAGCCTGTTCTTCTCTGCCAACGCCTCGGCTGATTTATCGTCCGGGGCGTTGTTGCAGCAAATGAATATGGCCAGCCAGTCACTCAATTATGAGTTGGCTTTTATCAGTATCAATAAGCAAGGTGTAGAGTCGTTGCGCTATCGCCATGCTCGTCTTGATAAACAGCCGCTTGCCCAGCTTTTGCAGATGGACGGTCCGCGCCGTGAAGTTGTTCAGCGCGGTAATGAAATCAGCTATTTTGAGCCAGGTCTTGAACCGTTTACGCTCAATGGCGATTACATCGTCGATTCGTTACCCGCTCTCGTCTATACCGATTTTAAGCGTCTGTCACCTTACTACGATTTTATTTCGGTTGGCCGTACCCGCATCGCAGACAGGCTATGCGAAGTCATTCGTGTAGTAGCGAAAGACGGCACACGCTATAGCTATATAGTGTGGATGGATACGGAAACCAAGCTTCCAATGCGTGTCGATCTGCTCGATCGCGACGGTGAAACGCTTGAACAATTCCGTGTGATTTCATTCACCGTGAATAATCAGGTTGGTACCAGTATGCAGAGCCTGGCTAAAGCTAACCTTCCGCCACTTTTATCGGTTCCTGCGGGCGACGCGGCTAACTTTAACTGGGTGCCATCATGGATACCTCAAGGTTTCAGTGAGATATCCAGCAGCCGCCGTCAGCTTCCAACGATTGAAACTGCGGTCGAATCTCGACTTTATTCTGACGGCTTGTTTAGCTTCTCGGTGAATATCAATCGCGCCACCGCTAACAGTTCGGAGCAAATGCTCCGGACAGGCCGCCGAACCGTGAGTTCGACGATACGCGATAATGCGGAGATCACGATTGTGGGAGAACTTCCTCCGCAAACGGCGAAGCGTATTTCTGACAGCATAAAATTCAGGGCCGCACAATGATCAAAGAATGGGCCACGGTGGTTTCGTGGAACGATGGCGTCGCGCTTGTTATATGCGATGTCAAAGCCTCATGTAACAGTTGTGCTTCTCGTGCCGGATGTGGCTCTCGCGTACTCAACAAACTCGGCCCACAAACAACGCATACGATTTCAGTGCCCAGCGAGCAACCTCTGACCGAAGGGCAAAAGGTCGAGCTTGGTATCGCTGAAGGCAGTTTGCTTGGTTCGGCAATGCTGGTTTACCTCTCGCCGCTGGTTGGCTTATTTGTGCTTGCGGGAATCTTCCAAATGTTATTTGGAACCGATCTTGTGGCAATGTGCGGCGGAGCGTTGGGCGGTGTAGGTGGTTTCATGCTGGCACGTGGCTTTTCGCAAAAACTCGCTGAGCGAGAGGCTTGGCAGCCCGTCATTCTGAGCGTTGGCCTTCCTCCCAACATACTTCGTGTTGAAACGCTTTCTTCTGAAGCCCGGTAATGACACCGGGCTTTCTCTTTATTTACATCTCTGAAATGAAAACCCCGAATCCTCGCGCTAAGCTTGGCTTCAAGAGCATTTCCTGGTGACGAAGATGTAGTGTAGAATGCTGCGTTTTCGCACTGAAAAACGTCAGGCTAAGAACAGCGGCCTCCAGGAATTCGTAAGGCATAATTATTTAATTATATGAAGAATATACGTAACTTTTCGATCATTGCTCACATTGACCACGGTAAGTCGACGCTGTCTGACCGTATTATCCAGATTTGCGGTGGCCTGTCTGATCGTGAAATGGAAGCCCAGGTTCTGGACTCCATGGACCTGGAACGCGAACGTGGTATTACCATCAAAGCGCAGAGCGTCACGCTTGATTACAAAGCCGCCGATGGCGAAACCTATCAATTGAATTTCATCGACACCCCCGGCCACGTTGACTTTTCGTATGAAGTTTCACGCTCGTTGGCGGCGTGCGAAGGCGCGCTGCTGGTGGTCGATGCCGGGCAGGGCGTTGAAGCCCAGACCCTGGCAAACTGCTACACCGCAATGGAAATGGAACTTGAAGTGGTGCCGGTTCTTAACAAAATCGACCTGCCTGCTGCTGATCCAGAACGTGTAGCGGAAGAGATTGAAGACATCGTGGGCATCGATGCTACCGATGCTGTGCGCTGCTCCGCGAAAACCGGCGTGGGTGTTCCTGATGTGCTGGAACGGCTGGTTCGCGACATTCCACCACCGGAAGGTGATGTGGACGCCCCGCTGCAGGCACTGATTATTGACTCATGGTTTGATAACTACCTGGGCGTTGTATCGCTGGTCCGTATCAAAAACGGCACCATGCGCAAAGGCGACAAAATCAAAGTGATGAGCACCGGTCAGGTTTATAACGCCGATCGTCTCGGGATCTTTACGCCAAAACAGGTTGACCGTACTGAACTGAGATGCGGTGAAGTTGGCTGGCTGGTTTGCGCAATTAAAGACATTCTGGGCGCGCCAGTGGGTGATACCCTGACGCAAGCGCGTAACCCGGCTGACAAAGCGCTGCCTGGCTTCAAAAAAGTAAAACCACAAGTATACGCGGGTCTGTTCCCGGTTAGCTCTGATGATTACGAAAACTTCCGTGACGCGCTTGGTAAGCTGAGCCTGAACGATGCTTCTCTGTTCTATGAGCCAGAAAGCTCTACTGCGTTAGGCTTCGGCTTCCGCTGTGGCTTCCTCGGTCTTTTGCACATGGAGATCATTCAGGAACGTCTGGAGCGTGAATACGATCTGGATCTGATCACCACGGCGCCGACCGTAGTGTATGAAGTTGAAACAACCAACAAAGAAGTTATTTACGTCGACAGCCCATCCAAGCTGCCGCCTCTGAATAACATCGAAGAGCTGCGCGAGCCTATCGCTGAATGTCACATGTTGCTGCCGCAGGAATTCCTGGGCAACGTGATTACGCTGTGCATCGAGAAACGCGGCGTGCAGACCAACATGGTTTACCACGGTAACCAGGTTGCGCTCACCTATGAAATCCCGATGGCAGAAGTGGTGCTCGACTTCTTCGACCGTCTGAAGTCAACTTCGCGCGGCTATGCGTCGTTGGATTACAACTTCAAACGCTTCCAGGCTTCCAACATGGTACGTGTGGATGTGCTGATCAACAGTGAGCGCGTCGATGCGCTGGCGCTGATTACGCACAACGATAACGCACCGTACCGTGGCCGTGAGCTGGTCGAGAAAATGAAAGAACTGATTCCGCGTCAGCAGTTTGATATCGCGATTCAGGCGGCCATTGGCAACCATATTATTGCTCGTGCAACGGTAAAACAGCTGCGTAAAAACGTTCTGGCGAAATGCTACGGCGGTGACGTCAGTCGTAAGAAAAAACTGCTGCAGAAACAGAAAGATGGTAAGAAACGCATGAAGCAGGTTGGTAACGTTGAGCTGCCACAGGAAGCGTTCCTCGCCATTCTGCACGTCGGCAAAGACGGAAAATAATTCTAAGGAGTTGGCATGGCGAACATGTTTGCCCTGATCCTGGTCGTTGCGACACTGGTGACGGGTCTGTTGTGGTGTCTGGATAAGTTTATTTTTGCCCCTAAACGTCTCCAGCGACAGGCCGCCGCGCAGGCAGCGACGGGTGATCAACTGGATCCGAAAACCCTGAAAAAAGTCAGCCCTAAACCTGGCTGGCTGGAAACCGGCGCTTCCGTGTTCCCGGTTCTGGCGATTGTTTTGGTGGTGCGTTCATTTATTTATGAACCCTTCCAGATCCCGTCAGGTTCGATGATGCCAACGCTTTTAATTGGTGATTTTATTCTGGTAGAGAAGTTTGCTTACGGCATCAAAGATCCTATCTACCAGAAAACATTGATTGAAACCGGTCATCCAAAACGCGGCGACATCGTGGTCTTCAAATACCCTGATGATCCGCGTCTGGACTACATCAAACGTGCCGTGGGTTTGCCTGGCGACAAAGTCAGCTACGATCCAGTCGCGAAAGAAGTTACCGTTCAACCGGGTTGCAGTTCCGGTACGGCATGTGAAAACGCGCTGCCAATCACCTATTCCAACGTTGAACCGAGCGACTTCGTTCAGACTTTTGCGCGTCGTAATGGCGGTGAAGCCACTAGTGGTTTCTTCCAGCTACCAAAAGGTGAGACCAAAGAAAACGGTATTCGTCTGGTAGAGCGCAAGGAAACGTTGGGTGATGTAACGCATCGTATTCTTACCGTGCCGATTGCGCAGGATCAGCTGGGTATGTATTACCAGCAGTCAGGCCAGCCGTTAGCGACCTGGATCGTGCCGCCTGGACATTACTTCATGATGGGTGATAACCGCGATAATTCAGCGGATAGCCGTTATTGGGGCTTTGTTCCGGAAGCCAATCTGGTGGGTAAAGCGACCGCGATTTGGATGAGCTTTGAGAAACAAGAAGGCGAATGGCCAACTGGCGTCCGCTTGAATCGGATTGGCGCGATTCATTAATTCGTGTGAATTGAACACGTAACCACTGATAAGAGTGGTTACGTGAATTATTTAAGGGATAATCTCACCTGGCTAACGACATCCCCACCCGTTGTGTATAGAATATTCCCCCGAAGTTTAAGGTTGGCGCAGAGCCAGTGCCACGGCACACGAAACCGCGTTGGTTTTCTCAGGTCGGTTTCGTGTGCTGCATTTTTGACGCATTCATTTATTGGTATAGCATGAACCCCATCGTAATTAATCGGCTTCAACGGAAGCTGGGCTACACTTTTCAGCATCATGAATTATTGCAACAGGCATTAACCCATCGCAGTGCCAGCAGCAAACATAATGAGCGTTTAGAGTTTTTAGGTGACTCCATTTTGAGTTACGTGATCGCCAATGCGCTTTATCACCGTTTCCCCCGCGTTGACGAAGGCGACATGAGCCGGATGCGTGCCACATTGGTACGCGGCAATACGCTTGCCGAAATTGCGCGTGAGTTTGAACTGGGTGAATGTTTGCGACTGGGTCCGGGCGAACTGAAAAGCGGCGGTTTTCGCCGTGAATCTATTCTCGCCGATACTGTCGAAGCATTAATCGGTGGCGTTTTCCTCGACAGCGATATCCAGACTGTTGAGCAACTGATTCTGAACTGGTATCAAACGCGTCTGGACGAAATTAGTCCAGGCGATAAACAAAAAGATCCGAAAACGCGTCTGCAGGAGTATCTGCAGGGTCGCCATCTGCCGCTGCCATCTTATCTGGTGGTGCAGGTCCGTGGCGAAGCTCACGATCAAGAATTTACCATCCATTGCCAGGTTAGCGGCCTGAGTGAACCGGTGGTTGGCACAGGTTCAAGCCGCCGTAAGGCTGAACAGGCTGCCGCCGAACAGGCGTTGAAAATGCTGGAGCTGGAATGAGCGAAGAAAAAAGTTACTGCGGTTTTATTGCTATCGTCGGACGTCCGAACGTTGGCAAATCAACCCTGCTGAATACATTACTTGGGCAGAAGATTTCAATCACGTCCCGAAAGGCGCAGACCACGCGCCACCGTATCGTTGGCATCCATACAGAAGGTGAATATCAGGCAATTTACGTTGATACTCCGGGCCTGCATATGGAAGAAAAACGTGCCATTAACCGTCTGATGAACAAAGCGGCGAGCAGCTCAATCGGTGATGTTGAGCTCATCATTTTCGTCGTGGAAGGTACCCGCTGGACGGCGGACGATGAAATGGTCCTGAACAAACTGCGTGACGGCAGAGCGCCGGTCATTCTTGCGGTCAACAAAGTTGATAACGTGCAAGAGAAAGCCGATCTGCTGCCACACCTGCAGTTCCTGGCAAGCCAGATGAACTTCCTTGATATCGTACCGTTATCTGCGGAAAGCGGAATGAACGTCGATACCATCGCGGGTATCGTGCGTAAACATCTGCCAGAAGCGATTCATCACTTCCCGGAAGATTACATCACCGACCGTTCTCAGCGTTTTATGGCCTCTGAAATCATCCGTGAAAAACTGATGCGTTTCCTGGGCGCTGAGCTGCCATACTCTGTGACCGTTGAAATCGAGCGTTTCCAGACCAACGAGCGCGGCGGTTATGACATCAACGGACTGATCCTCGTCGAGCGCGAAGGGCAGAAGAAGATGGTAATTGGTAACAAAGGTTCCAAGATTAAAACCATTGGTATTGAAGCGCGTAAAGACATGCAGGACATGTTTGAAGCACCGGTACACCTCGAACTGTGGGTGAAGGTGAAGTCTGGCTGGGCCGATGACGAGCGCGCGCTGCGCAGCCTCGGTTACGGCGACGACGTCTGATTTTCATACTCGATGGCTTTCGAGGTGCAGAAATGCGGCCAGACCGCGAATCCCCGGGAGCTTACTCGGGTAAACCACCGGGATGAACGGGTGTGGCCAACACACCTACAGCTTGAAAGACGACGAGTATGATGGAAGGCTGGCAGCGCGCATTCGTTCTGCATAGTCGTCCCTGGAGCGAAACCAGCCTTATGCTGGACGTCTTCACGGAAGAATCTGGCCGCGTGCGCCTTGTTGCAAAAGGCGCACGCTCCAAACGTTCGAATCTGAAAGGGGCTCTACAACCTTTCACCCCACTTTTAGTTCGCTTTGGTGGTCGCGGGGAAGTCAAAACCCTGCGCAGTGCTGAAGCCGTCTCTCTGGCGCTCCCCCTTTCCGGTATCACGCTTTACAGCGGTCTGTATGTCAACGAACTCATCTCACGCGTTCTGGAACATGAGACACGCTTCTCTGAACTCTTCTTCGATTATCTGCACTGTATCCAGGCGCTGGCTGGCGCAACGGATTCGCCGGAACCCGCATTACGTCGGTTTGAGCTGGCGCTGCTCGGGCATCTTGGCTACGGCGTCGATTTTCTGCACTGTGCGGGGAGCGGGGATTCAGTTGATGACACCATGACTTATCGGTATCGGGAAGAGAAAGGGTTTATCGCCAGTATCGTTATTGATAACACCACTTTTACAGGGCGACATCTCCGTGCGCTGTCTGAGCGTGAATTTCCCGATCAGGACACCTTACGCGCGGCAAAACGCTTTACCCGAATCGCCCTCAAGCCGTATCTTGGTGGCAAGCCCTTAAAGAGCCGAGAATTATTCAGGCAGTTTGTGCCAAAGCGTTAACGAACAATGAGAAAACCGAGGATTGTCATGGCTGAATTACTGTTAGGCGTCAACATTGATCACATCGCCACACTGCGTAACGCGCGTGGTACGGCATATCCTGATCCGGTTCAGGCGGCGTTTATTGCCGAGCAGGCGGGCGCAGACGGTATCACCGTTCATTTGCGTGAAGATCGCCGCCATATCACTGACCGCGATGTGAAAATTCTGCGCCAGACGCTGGATACCCGCATGAATCTGGAAATGGCGGTGACGGAAGAGATGCTGGCGATTGCCTGCGAAACCCAACCGCATTTCTGTTGCCTGGTGCCGGAAAAACGTCAGGAAGTGACCACCGAAGGTGGGCTGGATGTTGCCGGGCAACAGGATAAAATGCGTGATGCCTGCAAGCGCCTTGCTGACGCCGGGATTCTGGTTTCCCTGTTTATCGACGCCGATTTTGACCAGATCAAAGCGGCTGCGGCAGTCGGTGCGCCGTACATCGAAATTCACACCGGTTGCTATGCCGATGCCGAAGATGAAGCCACTCAGGCTAAAGAGCTTGCCCGTATCGCGAAAGCAGCCACTTACGCTGCCAGCCTGGGCTTGAAGGTTAACGCCGGGCACGGTCTGACGTATCACAACGTCAAAGCCATCGCGCAAATTCCAGAGATGTTCGAGCTGAACATCGGTCACGCCATTATCGGTCGGGCAGTGATGAGTGGTCTCAAAGAAGCCGTATCGGAAATGAAACGTTTGATGCTGGAAGCGCGTCAGTAATGGCGATTCTGGGCTTAGGCACGGACATCGTTGAAATTGGCCGTATCGAAGCGGTGATCGCCCGAAGTGGCGATCGCCTGGCAAGACGCGTGCTGAGCGACAACGAATGGGCAATCTGGGAAACGCATCAACAGCCGGTGCGTTTTCTGGCGAAGCGTTTTGCAGTCAAAGAGGCGGCAGCGAAAGCCTTCGGCACCGGCATCCGCAACGGGCTGGCTTTTAATCAGTTTGAAGTGTTTAACGATGAACTGGGCAAACCGCGCCTGCGTTTATGGGGTGAGGCGCAAAAACTGGCTGATAAACTCGGCGTAGTCTATATGCACGTGACGCTGGCGGATGAACGACGCTACGCCTGCGCAACGGTCATTCTCGAAAGTTAAACTTTATCGGCGTGGTGCATCAGCACAAATTTGTCCCACAACTGCTCTTCTGATTCAGCATGCGCAGGATCTTTGAGGATGGTGTTTGGAATAGGGCATACTTTCTGACAGGTCGGCGTCTCGTAATGACCGATGCATTCGGTACAGCGCTCGCTGTTAATCTCATAAATGCTGTCACCCATCGAAATCGCCTCGTTAGGGCATTCGGGTTCGCACATATCGCAATTGATGCATTTTTTAGTGATTAACAGCGCCATCAGGAAAATCTCAGAAACATCACAAACAGGGCGGGCATTATACGCCCATTCCCTGTTCAAACCAGTTTTTTTACCAGCTCTTCACTGTGACGAATACGTTCTGGCGCATGTTCCAGATCCTGCTGTACGAGCGCCACAAAGAGCAAATCCGTCAGCATCATCTGCGCGCTGGTGGACGAAATCGCCGCACTGCGCGTCGCTTGTTCTTCAGCTATGGTGTACAGGCAGCGCGTCGCGCGTTGTTGCAGGGCGTTAGGGGTAAAACCGGTGATCGCCAGAATCTTACCCCCGACACGCAGCGCTTCATCCGCGGCAAGATTGATCTCGCGGCGCTCACCTGAATACGAAATTGCCAGCAGCAGATCGTCGGGAGCCATTGCCTGAACCGTCGACAGCAGGGCATGCATATCCTGCTCGGACATGGCGTTGAAACCAATTTTCGTGAGCTTCCAGCCAAAGTTTCGCGCCACCAGTCCGGATGCGCCAATGCCCGTCAAAATGATCCGTCTCGCACTGCGCAGCATGGCGACACTTTCGAGCAATTTTTCTTCGCTATTCACATCAAGCGTGGCGTGCATTGCCGTCACGTTCTCCTTGATGAGTTTTTCACCGACGAGGCGCATCGGGTCATCACCGCGAATCTGATTGTGCAGCGGCATAGATTGCGGATTAGGGTTGTTGACCAGCGCTTCACTGAGTGCCAGTTTCAATGCCGGAAACCCTTTAAACCCAATTTTTTGTGCAAATTTCACAACACTCGACTGGCTAACACCCGCTTCGCTGGCGAGCTGTTGAGAACTTAAGTGACGCGCGTGATCGGGCTGCGCCAGCAGGAAATCCGCCAGTTTTTTGTCGCTCTGGGCAAAGCCCGCATAACGCTGGCGAATGCGAATTAAGCAGTTCATACGTCCTCCTGGCGAAAATGTGATAGTCGCAGCAAATCAACGTTTGCTCACCTGAATGAATTTTATATTCCACTAAAGTATGGGTATTATGAATTAAATATTCTTGAGGTACAAAAGATGAATCTTGGCTCGTTAGTTTCTGAATCACGTAATCCACAAACGATGGATCTGGACGCACTCTCCACCTTTGACCTTGTAACCCGTTTTAATCAACAGGATACGCTGGTCGCGCTGGCAGTGAAAGAGACATTGCCGGAGGTAGCCAAAGCTGTGGATGCGGCAGCCGATGCGTTGAAATCCGGTGGGCGCATAATTTATATGGGCGCAGGGACCAGCGGGCGGCTGGGGGTGCTGGATGCGTCTGAATGTCCTCCAACCTTTGGCGTGCCACACGGCCTGGTTATTGGCCTGATTGCAGGCGGACCCGGCGCGTTATTAAAAGCGGTTGAAGGGGCTGAGGATAATCAGCAACTGGGCGCAGACGATCTCATCGCAATTCATCTGACTGCCAACGATTTAGTGGTCGGTCTGGCCGCGTCCGGGCGTACGCCTTACGTTATTGGTGGACTGGAATACGCCAAACATCTGGGATGCACGACGGTTGCGATCTCCTGCAATCCGGGATCGCCGATTGCTCAGGTCGCGGCGATTGCTATCTCTCCGGTGGTGGGGCCAGAAGCGTTAACCGGCTCAACGCGGCTTAAATCCGGCACGGCGCAAAAACTGGTGCTCAACATGATCTCTACCGGGGCGATGGTGAAATTCGGCAAGGTTTACCAGAACCTGATGGTGGATATGCAAGCCACCAATATCAAGCTGGTGGACAGAGCCTGCCGCATGGTGATGCAGGCAACGGGGGCCAGCCGTGAAGAGGCTGAAGCGGTGCTCAAACAAACCGATCACGATGTGAAACCCGCCATTCTCATGATTCTGAGTGGGCTAGACGCTGCTGCGGCACGCGCTAAGCTCGATGCTCATCAAGGTTTCTTGCGAGCGGCGTTGGAAAACTAAAACAACAGAGGCGTGTATGGAAAAAACAGCAGCGCTCGCCAGCGACATTTTGCAGGGGATTGGCGGAGAGAGAAATATTCTGCGTCTTGAAAACTGTATGACGCGGGTGCGGGTGGAAGTTCTGGATGACGAGCAGCTTGATGTTGCTCGTCTGAAAAATCTCCCCGGCGTCAGCGGCTACGTTAAACAAGGTGCACAGCACCAGCTGATTGTCGGGCCGGGCAAAGCCGCGCAGGTTGTCGATGCGATGCGGGCCTTAATGGGGGCAGGCGGCGCTGGCGTGCTTGATGACGCCGAACGCACCAAAGCGCAGGCGAAAGCCAAATACAAAGCCCCAATGAGCGATGCGCTGCGACAGCTGGCAAACGTCTTTATTCCGCTGATTCCTGCGTTTATCGCCTCTGGCCTGATTACTGGGATTATTAACATCCTTAAACGCCCGGATATCGTCGGGGATTTCGCCACGCAGTATCCCAATATGCTGGGGATTCTGGGCATTTTCGGCAGCGCGGTATTTGCCATTATGAATATCCTGGTCGGCGTCAATGCCGCGAAGGTATTCGGCGGATCGCTGGCGATGGGCGGCGTGATGGCGGGGATTCTCTCCAGCCCACAGCTGGCACAGATAACGCTGTTTGGTGAGGCGCTCCAGCCGGGACGGGGTGGCGTCATTGCCGTACTGCTGGTGGTCGTCCTGATGTGCTGGATAGAGAAAAAGCTGCGCAGCCTGCTGCCAGGCTCAATTGAGCTGATTCTTAACCCGCTGCTGACGACGCTGATTACAGGGAGTATCGCGATTGTGGCGTTGCAACCGCTGGGCGGTTGGATCTCAGATGCCATCGCTCACGGCGCTTCTTTAGCTATCGATCGCGGTGGCCTGCTGGTTGGGGCGATTCTGTCCGGGACGTTCCTGCCCCTGGTGTTGACCGGTTTACATCAGGGACTGGTGCCGATTCACGTTGAACTGGTACAGGCGCATGGTTACAACGCCCTGCTGCCGATCCTGTCGATGGCGGGCGTTGGACAAGTGGGTGCGGCCATTGCGGTACTGATGAAAACGCGAAACACCCGGCTGAAAAAGGTCATCAAAGGGGCGCTGCCGGTCGGGTTGTTGGGTATTGGTGAGCCGCTTATTTTCGGCGTCACGCTCCCACTTGGTAAACCGTTCCTTGGTGCCTGTCTGGGCGGTGCTGTGGGCGGGGCGCTGATCAGCTACTGGAAAGTGGCGACCGTTATCACCTTTGGCATTTCAGGTTTACCGCTGGCATTAACCATCGTGACCGGAAAAGTCATGCTCTATCTGTTAGGCTATCTAATAGCGGTGATCGCCGGGTTCCTGTTTACCTGGCTGTTAGGGTTCAACGATCCAGAGGAGTAAGGTTTGGTTAATCACGAGCGACGTGTTGTCTTTTTCGATCTAGATGGAACGCTGCATCAGCAGGATATGTTTGGCACATTTATGCGCTATCTGCTGCGCCGCCAGCCCCTCAATGCGCTGCTCGTGCTGCCTCTTTTGCCGGTGATTGGCATGGCATTGTTGATCAAAGGACGCGCCGCTCGCTGGCCGATGAGCCTGCTGCTATGGGGATGTACTTTTGGTCATAGCGAGGCACGGCTCTTGCAGCTTCAGCAGGATTTTGCCCTGTGGTTCCGCGAGCATGTCACCGCGTTTCCGGTGGTCCAGGATCGGCTGACCACCTATCTGAATGCCAATGATGCTGATATCTGGTTAATTACCGGTTCACCTCAACCGCTGGTGGAGCAGGTCTATTTTGATACGCCGTGGCTACCGCGCGTGAATCTTATCGCCACCCAAACTGGCCGTGCCTATGGTGGCTGGGTGCTGACAATGCGCTGCCTCGGGCATGAGAAAGTCGTGCAACTCGAGAAAAAAATTGGTACGCCGCTGCGGCTGTACAGCGGTTACAGCGACAGCAAACAAGACAACCCACTGCTCTATTTTTGCCAGCACCGCTGGCGAGTCACACCGTCTGGTGAACTTCAGCAACTGGAATAGTGTTAATCATAACGGGTGTGTATAATGCGCCCGCTTTTCAGACTGGAGTATTAGCCGTTGTCCGACCTTGAACTCAATCATGAATACTGGATGCGTCATGCGCTCCTGCTTGCCAAACGCGCCTGGGATGAGGGTGAAGTGCCCGTGGGTGCCGTTCTGGTGCATAACAACCAGGTGATTGGGGAAGGGTGGAACCGCCCGATTGGGCGTCACGACCCGACTGCACATGCCGAAATTATGGCGCTGCGTCAGGGCGGTCTGGTATTACAAAACTATCGTCTGCTTGATACCACGCTTTACGTCACGCTGGAGCCCTGCGTAATGTGCTCTGGCGCGATGGTGCACAGTCGTATCGGGACGCTGGTCTTTGGGGCGCGAGATGAAAAAACAGGCGCGGCGGGTTCGCTGATGAACGTGCTCGGCCATCCGGGCATGAACCACCAGGTGCAGGTTATCGATGGGGTGCTTGCACCAGAGTGTTCGGGGCTATTAAGTGATTTCTTTCGAATGCGCCGTCAGCAGAAAAAGCAACAAAAGGCAGAATCGACGTCGTCGCGGGGTGATTGAGTTCATGTGGTGAAACCACAGGATAGCTCTGCGCGATCTGCTTTGCCTGCGTCACTTCCTTTTCCTTCTCCATCAGATAACCCACCAGGCTTATCTGATATTTCCGGATATTTTCCACATAGGCATACGCCTCATGCCCACGCGCGTAGCCGTAGGTGAGTTTGTTGTACCAGGGTTTCTGGCTTAACAGGGGCAAGCGCTGTTTAACGTCGGACCAGCTGTCCGGGTTTCCTTTCGTTTTGGCCGTCAACGCACGGGCGTCGAGCATATGCGCGTAGCCCATGTTGTAGGCCGCGAGCGCAAACCAGATCCGCTCTTCTTCCGGTACGGTATCCGGGACTTTTGCCATCATATCCTGCAAATAGCGCGCGCCGCCGCTGATGCTCTGTTCGGCATCGGTGCGATCGGTCAAGCCAAGACTTTGCGCGGTATTTTTGGTGAGCATCATCAGCCCGCGCACACCGGTCGGTGATGTCGCTTGAGCGTCCCAATGTGATTCCTGATAGGAAATAGCCGCCAGCAAACGCCAGTCAATTTCCTCGGCATATTTCTCGAAGAGGGGCTGTAAATCGGGCAACACGCTGTCAACGGCACGCAGGAAGCTGCGGGTATCAACGTAATCAAAATCACCGCCATGCCCGAGATATTTCTCTTCAAGCCGCGCCAGGGTGCCTTCTTCATTCATGGAATTAAAGAAATCGAGAATGGCAGCGGAGAGCGTCTGATCGTCATCGAGCGGGCTAAACCAGGTGACGGGTTGTTCATCGGTCACATCAAGCGCAACGGCGATCTCGGGATGAACGCGCTGGAAAAAACTGATCGCGACAGAATCAGCGATCGTGTACGCCAGCTTTTTGTTTTTTACTTGCTCCAGCAGCGCAGTGGTACCCAGCTTCTCATCGACTTTCCAGCTCAGATCCGGATATTTTTTCTCTTTCAGGGCACGCAAATCGTCAATGACCACATGGCCCGGCGCGACGGTGAGTTGCTGATCGTTGAGCGTGGCCATCGTGCGCGGACGAACGCCACCGACGCGATACACCACCTGCTGTGAAACGGAATAGTAGGTCGGGCCAGGCTGATAGTTTTTGCTACGCTCACTGTTATACACCAGCCCAGCGGCCAATAGATCGGCATCGTCATTATCCAGGTCATCAAACAGCTGGCTGATATTCTGGCGAACGGTGATTTTGAGCTTTACGCCAAGGTAATCGGCAAATTGTTGCGCCAGTTCATAATCCAGGCCAATGATTTTGCCATTCACATTGTTATAGGTCAGCGGGGAGTCGAGGGTACTGACGCGCAGTTCCCCCCGCGACTGAATCGCGGCGATACGGTTTTCGGCTTTGCCGAACCAGGGAATAGAAGGCCATAAGGCCGCTGCCAGCAGCAAGGTGACTATGCCGATGAGCAGATAATTAATCTTGAATTTTTTCAATTAGTTAATTCTCTGCGCCGTGCGATGCCTCAGTGTGCTGTAGTCATGTTAAGAATAAGGTTTACTATTGATTGAGCGGCATTCTGCGTAAACTTACGCCAGTTGGCAACTAATTAGAGAGACAGGTCACACCAATCGATAAAAATCCAGAATGATTTTATTTCGACGCAAACGGTTTCGTCGGCGCTCAGGATTCTCTATAATGACGCCCGTTTTCCCCTTGCGCACACTGTAAGCGCCTCAAGCGCTTCGAAGACGAGAGACTTATGATGGAAATTCTGCGTGGTTCGCCTGCACTATCTGCCTTCCGTATCAATAAACTGCTGGCACGTTTTCAGGCTGACGGCCTTCCGGTAAGCACTATTTACGCTGAGTATGTCCATTTTGCTGACCTGAATGCTCCTTTAAATGCAGAACAGCGAGCGCAGCTCGAACGCCTGCTCAAGTATGGTCCGAGTCTGAGCAGCCACACGCCGACCGGTAAACTGATTCTTGCTACGCCTCGTCCGGGAACCATCTCCCCCTGGTCTTCTAAAGCTACTGACATCGCCCACAACTGCGGCCTGAGCCAGATCAATCGTCTGGAGCGCGGCGTGGCGTATTACGTTGAAGCATCGACGATGACCGACGAACAGTGGCAGACGGTTGCCGCTGAACTGCACGATCGCATGATGGAAAGCGTGTTTGCCTCTCTGGACGATGCGCAACAGCTGTTTTCTCATCATCAGCCTGCACCTGTACAAAGCGTGGATCTGCTGGGACAGGGCCGCCAGGCGCTGATTGAGGCCAACCTGCGCTTAGGGCTGGCGCTGGCGGATGACGAAATTGACTACCTGCATGATGCGTTCGTTAAGCTGAACCGCAATCCTAACGACATCGAACTGTACATGTTCGCGCAGGCGAACTCTGAGCATTGTCGTCACAAGATTTTTAACGCCGACTGGATTATCGACGGCGAAGAACAGCCAAAGTCGCTGTTCAAGATGATTAAAAACACCTTTGAGAAAAACCCTGAACACGTGCTGTCAGCGTATAAAGACAACGCGGCGGTCATGGAAGGGTCTGACGTGGGTCGCTTCTTCGCCGATCGCGAAAAAGGGCGCTATGACTTCCACCAGGAGCCAACGCATATCCTGATGAAGGTCGAAACGCATAACCACCCGACGGCGATTTCTCCGTGGCCGGGTGCGGCGACAGGTTCTGGCGGCGAAATTCGTGACGAAGGCGCAACCGGGCGTGGCGCGAAACCGAAAGCAGGGCTGGTAGGCTTCTCCGTTTCAAACTTGCGTATTCCTGGTTTTGAACAGCCGTGGGAAGAAGATTTCGGCAAGCCGGATCGCATTGTCACCGCGCTTGATATCATGACTGAAGGCCCACTGGGTGGCGCAGCCTTTAACAACGAATTTGGACGTCCGGCGCTGAACGGCTACTTCCGTACCTATGAAGAAAAAGTCGATAGCCATAATGGCGAAGAGCTGCGCGGGTATCACAAACCGATCATGCTGGCGGGTGGGATCGGCAATATTCGCGCCGATCACGTCCAGAAAGGCGAGATCGTCGTGGGCGCAAAACTGATCGTCCTCGGCGGTCCGGCCATGAATATCGGTCTTGGCGGCGGCGCGGCGTCTTCTATGGCGTCCGGTCAATCTGACGCAGACCTTGATTTTGCCTCCGTCCAGCGTGACAACCCGGAAATGGAACGTCGCTGTCAGGAAGTGATCGACCGCTGCTGGCAGCTTGGCGATGCCAACCCGATTCTGTTCATTCACGATGTCGGCGCGGGTGGTCTTTCGAACGCCATGCCTGAGCTGGTGAGTGACGGCGGTCGCGGTGGTCGCTTCAATCTGCGCGATATTCTCAGCGATGAGCCAGGCATGAGCCCGCTGGAAATCTGGTGTAACGAATCCCAGGAACGCTACGTGATGGCCGTTGCTGCCGATCAGTTGCCGCTGTTTGACGAGCTGTGCCGCCGTGAGCGCGCGCCGTACGCGGTGATTGGTGAAGCGACAGAAGAACTGCACCTGACCATGAACGATCCGCATTTCGACAATCAGCCGATCGATCTGCCGCTGGACGTGTTGCTGGGCAAAACGCCAAAAATGACCCGCGACGTGCAGACCCGTAAAGCGACGGGCAAAGCGCTGGATCTGCATGGTGTGACGATTGCCGATGCGGTAAACCGCGTTCTGCATCTGCCTGCCGTGGCAGAGAAAACCTTCCTGGTAACCATCGGTGACCGTTCCGTGACCGGTATGGTGGCACGCGATCAGATGGTCGGCCCGTGGCAGATCCCGGTGGCGAACTGCGCGGTCACCACCGCGAGCCTCGATAGTTATTATGGCGAAGCGATGGCGCTGGGCGAACGCACGCCGGTCGCGCTGCTCGACTTTGCTGCGTCTGCGCGTCTGGCCGTTGGCGAAGCGCTGACAAACATTGCCGCCACCCAGATTGGTGACATCAAACGCATCAAATTGTCCGCTAACTGGATGGCCGCGGCAGGCCACCCTGGTGAAGACGCCGGTCTGTACGAGGCGGTGAAAGCGGTAGGCGAAGAGCTGTGTCCAGCGCTCGGCCTGACTATTCCGGTGGGCAAAGACTCAATGTCGATGAAAACCCGCTGGCAGGAAGGCAATGAGCAACGCGAGATGACGTCTCCGCTGTCGCTGGTGATTACCGCTTTTGCGCGTGTTGAAGACGTACGTCATACCATCACGCCGCAGCTTTCTACCGACGATAACGCCCTGTTGCTTATCGACCTGGGCAAAGGGCACAACGCGCTGGGCGCGACCGCACTGGCGCAGGTTTACCGCCAACTCGGTGACAAACCTGCTGACGTGCGCGACGTGGCACAGCTGAAAGGCTTCTACGAGGCCATTCAGGCGCTGGTGGCTGCGCGCCAACTGCTGGCCTACCACGACCGTTCAGACGGCGGCCTGATGGTCACTCTGGCGGAAATGGCTTTTACCGGCCACTGCGGCGTGGAAGCGAATATTGCTGCGCTGGGCGACGATCGTCTGGCGGCGCTGTTCAACGAAGAGCTGGGTGCGGTGATTCAGGTGCGTGCGGCGGATCGCGAAGCCGTTGAAGCGCTGCTGGCGCAGCACGGTCTGGCGGATTGCGTACATTATCTGGGCAAAGCCGTAGCGGGCGATCGCTTCGTCATTGAGGCGGACGGTCATGCGGTGTTCAGCGAAAGTCGCTCAACGCTGCGTATGTGGTGGGCAGAAACCACCTGGCAGATGCAGCGCCTGCGTGATAACCCGGAATGCGCTGACCAGGAGCATGAGGCGAAAGCCAACGATAACGATCCAGGCCTGAACGTGAAGCTCTCTTTCGATATCAGTGACGATGTTGCTGCTCCGTATATTGCCACCGGTGCGCGTCCGAAGGTCGCTGTACTGCGTGAGCAGGGTGTGAACTCCCACGTGGAGATGGCGGCAGCGTTCCACCGTGCGGGCTTTGATGCTATCGACGTGCACATGAGCGACCTGTTGGCTGGCCGCATGGGCCTTGAAGACTTCCAGGCGCTGGTGGCCTGCGGCGGCTTCTCCTACGGCGACGTACTGGGCGCGGGTGAAGGCTGGGCGAAGTCTATTCTCTTCAACAACCGCGTGCGCGATGAGTTCGAAACCTTCTTCCATCGTCCACAGACGCTGGCATTGGGCGTGTGTAACGGCTGCCAGATGATGTCCAATCTGCGCGAAGTCATTCCGGGCAGCGAAGCCTGGCCGCGCTTTGTGCGTAACCAGTCGGACCGTTTTGAAGCGCGCTTTAGCCTGGTTGAAGTGACTCAAAGCCCGTCGCTGCTGTTGCAGGGCATGGTGGGTTCACAGATGCCGATTGCGGTTTCGCATGGTGAAGGGCAGGTAGAACTGCGCGACGCTGCGCATCTTGCGACGCTTGAAAGCAAAGGGCTGGTGGCGCTGCGCTTTGTTGATAACAATGGCCAAGTGACACAGAACTACCCGGCAAACCCGAACGGCTCGGCGAACGGCATTACCGCGGTCACCAACGAAAGTGGCCGTGTAACCATCATGATGCCGCATCCAGAGCGCGTATTCCGCACCGTCAGCAACTCATGGCACCCGGAAAACTGGGGCGAAGACAGCCCATGGATGCGTATTTTCCGCAATGCGCGCAAGCAGCTGGGATAACCCAGTTGCCTGTTGTCGGACGATAAGCGTTACGCCCGGCAGATGAGATGTACTTTCAAAGCCCGGTCCGCGTCAATGCGACCGGGTTTTTTCATTGTGATGTCGCGCATCTTTAGGTGTCGGTAATTCCCGAAATGGGGTATTTGTAGTGTCTCTAAAAAGAGACACTTAACTGTATGATTTCTAAGGTGGTCAGAGAGTTTGCTATAAGGTGTATCCAATGAGCGACACTTAGCCTGGAAATCATTCAGGCAATAAGTAACTTAATATTGCTCTAAAATTCATATATTTCATGATGTTAATATTTTGTTTTGATTTTTGGCACGGCTGTTGCATAATATTAACCAGTGGCTCATTCACCCTCTTATGTCAGCCCCTTCGGGACGCGCTACATAAACTTCGAATGACGCACAAAAAGGTGCCTGCCGTCCAACTACTGATTATTGCGTAAGCTTTATCAGGCTCCGGGCGAAACGTCGAGTAAGGCACCGCCTCATTGCACAACAAAGCCGGGTTTTTACCCGGCTTTGTTGTATCTGAAGGGCAGACTCGGTACGCTCTCCAGACCCCCCTCACTGAGAGAGTCATTCGTTGAAACGCTGGTCTGTTTTTCCTCGCTCCCTGCGACAGCTTGTTATGATGGCCTTCTTGCTCATCCTGTTACCGCTGCTGGTACTGGCATGGCAGGCGTGGCAAAGCCTGAATGCGCTTAGCGCCCAGGCCGCGCAGACTAACCGCTCAACGCTCATTGATGCCCGCCGCAGTGAGGCGATGACCAACGCCGCACTGGAAATGGAGCGCAGCTACCGCCAGTACTGCGTGCTGGACGACCGTACGCTGGAAAAGGTCTATCAAAATCAACGCAAACGCTACAGCGAAATGCTGGACGCACATGCGGGCGTGCTCCCGGACGATAAGCTGTATCAGGCGCTGCGCCAGGATCTGAACGATCTGGGGCAATTGCAGTGCAAAAACAGTGGGCCTGATGCCGTCGCAACGGTCCGGCTCGAAGCGTTTGCCAGCGCTAATACCGAGATGGTGCAAACAACCCGTACCGTGATTTTTTCTCGCGGACAGCAGTTGCAACAGGAAATCGCCGAGCGCGGTCAGTTCTTTGGCTGGCAGGCACTGGTGCTCTTTATGGTCAGTCTCGGGCTGGTGCTGCTGTTTACCCGAATGATCATCGGCCCGGTAAAAGGCATTGAACGGATGATTAATCTTCTGGGCGAAGGAAAATCTCTCGGGAATACCGTGGTGTTTAAAGGGCCGCGGGAATTGCGTTCCGTGGGGCAACGGATTATCTGGCTCTCAGAGCGCCTGGCGTGGCTGGAATCTCAGCGCCACCAATTTTTACGGCATATCTCACACGAATTAAAAACGCCACTCGCCAGCATGCGCGAAGGGACGGAACTGCTCGCCGATGAGGTGGCAGGCCCGTTAACCGCCGAGCAAAAAGAGATTGTTGAAATCCTGGATGCCAGTAGCCGGAATCTGCAAAAGCTGATCGAACAACTGCTTGATTACAACCGTAAACTGGCTGATGGCGCGGTTGAACTGGAAAGAGTCGAAATCGGACCGCTGGTGGATATGGTGCTCTCCGCCCACAGCTTGCCTGCGCGAGCTAAAATGATGCATACCGAACTGGATCTCCAGGAACCAGTTTGTTTTGCAGAGCCTATGCTATTAATGAGTGTGCTGGATAATCTTTATTCCAATGCGGTGCACTATGGTACTGAATCCGGTAACATTTATATTCGTAGTTTCACCCAAGGCTCGCGGGTGTGTGTCGATGTTGCCAATACCGGAGATCCCATTCCGGATGACGAAAAAACGATGATTTTTGAACCCTTTTTCCAGGGAAGTCATCAGCGAAAAGGTGCGGTAAAGGGGAGCGGTTTGGGCTTAAGTATCGCCCGCGATTGCATTCGGCGTATGCACGGCGAGTTGTATATCTCGCATGACGATCGCGCCGATGTTTGCTTTCGCATTGAACTGCCTCTTGAGCCGGAAAAATCAATGCAATGAATCTAAGTCTGGTGAGTATGTTACACGTCTTTTCTCGCGCCATTAACGCGGTGTTTTCCAGTAAAATTATCCGTGCCGGCCTGCCATGTCTGCTGCTGGCGGGATGCATTTCCCACACGCCGAAAAGTGCAATCAGCGATAAACAAGACGATAAATTACCTGAGCATCAGTTGGCCGATTTCCTCTCGACTGATTGCGAAAATATCTGGCAACTGACCGGCCATGACGTCGAAGCGAACCCGTTGTTCTGGCTGCGGGGGATTGATTGCGCCGATCGACTGTCACCTGCTGCGGCGCGTGCGCAGGCGCACCAGTGGGCCGATGACACCTGGCAGGACAGTTTCAAACGCGGCATTTTGCTGGCGAATGCCAAAATTAACCCGGTTGAGCGTCGCGTGAACACCACGAGGATGGATGCGCTCAGCCCACAAATTCCTGCGCAAGTCCGCCCGGTGTATCAGCTCTGGCGTGACGGGCAGGTTTTGCAATTGCAGCTCGCCGAAGAGCGCTCCCGTTACAGTAAATTGCAGCAATCCGCTGACGCTGAACTGGATACGCTTCGGTCACAGCACCAGTATTTGCGCGCGCAGCTTGAAACCACGACGCGCAAGCTGGAAAACCTCACGGATATCGAGCGTCAGCTGTCCACGCGTAAGCCAGCCAGCAATTATCTGCCGGACGGGTCTAAGACCAACGCGCAGCCAACCAAAACGCCTGATGAAGACAGCGATACTTCGAAACAAGAGGACGTGAAGCCATGACAAGTCGCAAACCTGCCCATCTCCTGTTGGTGGATGACGATCCCGGCTTGCTGAAACTGTTGGGAATGCGCCTGGTCAGCGAAGGCTACAGCGTTGTCACCGCCGAAAGTGGGCAGGAAGGGCTGAAGGCGCTTGGGCGCGAGAAAATCGATCTGGTGATCAGCGATCTGCGTATGGACGAGATGGATGGCATGCAGCTGTTCGTCGAAATCCAGAAGCTGCAGCCCGGAATGCCGGTCATTATACTCACGGCCCACGGCTCGATTCCTGATGCGGTTGCTGCAACACAGCAGGGCGTGTTTAGCTTCCTGACCAAGCCGGTGGACAAAGATGCGTTATATAAAGCCATCGACGATGCGCTGGAACATTCCGCTCCGTCCGTTGATGAAAAATGGCGTGAATCCATTGTCACGCGCAGCCCGATTATGCTGCGCTTGCTGGAGCAAGCGCGAATGGTCGCGCAATCCGACGTCAGTCTGCTGATCAATGGGCAGAGCGGCACCGGGAAAGAGATCCTGGCGCAGGCGATTCACAACGCCAGTCCGCGCAGCAAAAACGCCTTCATCGCCATTAACTGCGGCGCGCTTCCGGAACAATTACTGGAATCTGAACTCTTTGGTCATGCTCGCGGCGCGTTTACGGGCGCTGTGAGTAGCAGGGAAGGGCTGTTCCAGGCCGCTGAAGGCGGAACGCTGTTCCTCGACGAAATTGGTGATATGCCCGCGCCATTGCAGGTCAAGCTGCTGCGCGTGTTGCAGGAGCGCAAAGTGCGCCCGCTCGGTAGCAATCGTGATATCGACATAAACGTGCGTATTATCTCGGCCACTCACCGCGATTTGCCAAAAGCGATGGAGCGTAAAGAGTTTCGCGAAGATCTCTACTACCGTCTGAACGTCGTCAATCTGAAAATTCCCGCGCTGGCGGAGCGTGCGGAAGATATTCCGCTGCTGGCAAATCATCTTTTGCGCCAGTCGGCGGACAGACATAAGCCGTTTGTACGTGCGTTTTCAACCGATGCAATGAAACGTCTCATGACAGCCGGTTGGCCGGGTAACGTTCGCCAACTGGTCAACGTGATCGAACAATGCGTGGCGTTGACCTCTTCGCCGGTCATCAGCGATGCGCTGGTGGAGCAGGCGCTTGAGGGCGAAAACACCGCGTTGCCGACGTTTGTTGAAGCGCGTAATCAGTTCGAGCTGAACTATCTGCGTAAGCTGCTGCAAATCACCAAGGGCAACGTGACACACGCCGCGCGCATGGCCGGGCGAAACCGCACGGAGTTTTATAAACTGCTGTCGCGTCATGAGCTGGAAGCGAACGATTTTAAAGAGTAATACCGCAAATTTGATTGTTTATGCTACTGTGAGCAATCGATTACGAAGCTGCAAAAGACAGGCGTTTAAGGACCCACCATGAAAAAGATTGATGCGATTATTAAACCTTTCAAACTGGATGATGTGCGCGAAGCGCTGGCGGAAGTGGGCATTACCGGGATGACAGTGACCGAGGTGAAAGGTTTTGGTCGCCAGAAGGGTCACACCGAGTTGTACCGTGGCGCAGAGTACATGGTGGACTTCCTGCCGAAAGTGAAAATCGAAATTGTGGTGACTGACGATATCGTGGATACCTGCGTGGATACCATTATCCGCACGGCGCAAACCGGTAAAATTGGTGACGGTAAGATCTTTGTCTTTGATGTGGCGCGCGTCATTCGTATTCGTACGGGTGAAGAAGACGACGCCGCAATCTAACCTGAATATACCCCTCCCGCTCGGGAGGGGAAATCGTACTACAGCACTTTATGCGGGCCGAAACATTCGTAATGAATGTTGTCTTTATTCACGCCCAGTTCAACCAGCTGCTTCGCGGCAAACTGCATAAACGCCACCGGTCCACAGACGTAAAACTGCATCTCCGGCGCGCTGAATAATCCCTCATGCAGGGTTAAATCCATCAACCCTTCGCTGTCAAAACGTGCATTTGTGCGGTCTGTGTCCGTTGGCAGACGGTACCAGGTGTGTGCGTTAAAGCGTGGCAAACCGGTTGTCATGGTGGCGATCTCATCGGCAAAGGCATGCACATCGCCGTTTTCCGCTGCGTGGAACCAGTTAACCTGAGCGCTATGATTGACTTGAGCGAGTGTGTCCAGCATCGCCAGCATTGGCGTTTGGCCGACGCCTGCGGAAATCAGCGTAACAGGCGTAGTGGCGTCAACAGCCATAAAGAAATCCCCTGCCGGTGCGGCAAGATGAACTTCATCGCCCACCACGGCGTGGTTGTGCAGCCAGCTTGATACCTGACCGCCATCTTCGCGTTTCACCGCAATGCGATAGCCTTTACCGTTTGCCTTGCGGGTCAGGGAATACTGGCGGATTTCCTGATGCAGGAACCCCTCGGGCTTGATCCACACGCCAAGATACTGGCCTGGCTGATAGTCCGCGACAGGCAGACCATCAACCGGCTCGAATTCAAAACTGGTGATCAGCGCGCTACGCGGTGTTTTCTCAACGATGCGGAAAGGACGCGTTCCTTCCCAGCCGCCCATTTTAGTGGCGTGTTCACTGTAGATTTGCGCTTCGCGATGGATAAATACATTCGCCAGCACGCCATAAGCTTTGCCCCAGGCATCCAGTACATCCTGACCCGGACTGAACATCTCATCCAGCGTCGCCAGCAGATGGCTGCCGACAATATTGTACTGCTCCGGTTTTATCTGGAAGCTGGTGTGTTTTTGCGCGATTTTTTCGACCGCAGGCAAAAGCGCCGCAAGATTATCGATATTGCTGGCATAAGCCGCGATGGCGTTAAACAGGGCTTCGCGCTGATCGCCGTTGCGCTGGTTGCTCATGTTGAAAATCTCTTTGAGCTCCGGGTTGTGCGCGAACATGCGATCGTAGAAATGGGCGGTGAGTTTTGGTCCGGTTTCAACCAACAGGGGAATGGTGGCTTTGACCGTAGCGATGGTTTGAGCGTCTAGCATAGCAATTTCCTTCAGGTGATATCTTAATAATGTATTTTAAATGCATCTTATAAAAAATAACCCTGCGTTGTAAATGGGTCTGTGCATCATGAAAAATGTGCATCACAAACCTGAAAAGAAATCCGTTGAAAATCGTGAGGGCTTTATTCCTCAAACCCTTGCGTGGCGTGGAGGTAAACGTTTGCGTAAATTCGTTTGTCAAGACCTGTTATCGAAGAACTATTCGGTTATACTGTGGCGCGTTGTCCAACAGGACCGGCTTTTTAGGCCAAATTTTATTGTTAGCTGAGTAGGAGAAGCGGATGTTAAAGCGTGAAATGAACATTGCCGATTATGATGCAGAACTGTGGCAAGCAATGGAGCAGGAAAAAGTACGTCAGGAAGAGCACATCGAACTGATCGCCTCCGAAAACTACACCAGCCCGCGCGTGATGCAGGCTCAGGGTTCTCAGCTGACCAACAAATACGCTGAAGGTTATCCAGGCAAACGCTATTACGGCGGTTGCGAGTACGTTGATATCGTTGAACAGCTGGCGATCGACCGTGCAAAAGAGCTGTTTGGCGCTGATTACGCTAACGTACAGCCGCACTCCGGTTCTCAGGCTAACTTTGCGGTTTACACCGCGCTGCTGCAACCGGGTGATACCGTGCTGGGTATGAACCTTGCACAAGGCGGTCACCTGACTCACGGCTCACCGGTTAACTTCTCAGGTAAACTGTACAATATCATCCCTTACGGCATTGATGAGTCCGGTAAAATTGACTACGAAGACATGGCGAAGCAGGCTGAGACCCACAAACCGAAGATGATTATCGGTGGCTTCTCTGCTTACTCTGGCGTGGTTGACTGGGCAAAAATGCGTGAAATCGCTGACAGCATCGGCGCATACCTGTTCGTCGATATGGCGCACGTTGCGGGGCTGATTGCGGCAGGCGTTTACCCGAACCCGGTTCCACATGCTCACGTTGTGACGACGACCACCCACAAAACCCTGGCGGGTCCGCGTGGCGGCCTGATCCTGGCTCATGGCGGTAACGAAGAGCTGTACAAAAAGCTGAACTCTGCTGTGTTTCCAAGCGCTCAGGGCGGCCCGCTGATGCACGTGATCGCGGCCAAAGCCGTGGCGCTGAAAGAAGCGATGGAGCCAGAGTTTAAAGTGTATCAGCAGCAGGTTGCGAAAAACGCCAAAGCGATGGTGGAAGTCTTCCTGAACCGTGGTTACAAAGTGGTTTCTGGCGGTACCGAAAACCACCTGTTCCTGCTGGATCTGGTTGATAAAAACCTGACTGGTAAAGAAGCAGACGCCGCGCTTGGCCGCGCCAACATCACCGTGAACAAAAACAGCGTACCGAACGATCCGAAGAGCCCGTTTGTGACTTCCGGTATCCGTATCGGTTCTCCGGCTGTAACTCGCCGCGGCTTCAAAGAAGCTGAAGTGAAAGAGCTGGCTGGCTGGATGTGTGATGTTCTGGATAACATCAACGACGAAGCGGTGATCGAACGTATTAAAGGTAAAGTGTTGGATATCTGCGCACGTTTCCCTGTGTACGCCTAATTCTGCTCGCAGAGACAATAAAGGCCGCGCAAGCGGCCTTTCGTTTATCTAGCGTCGGTCAATGGAAATCGCACCCGGCCCGGTTACCGCCAGCAATAAAAATGCGCCAGCGATACTGACGTTTTTGTAGAAATTAATCATGTTTGGCATCACCGCATCGCCACTCATATCCCAGTAGTGATGCCCAATTACCGCCGTTCCCAGCGTATAAAAGACAAACAGCACCGCCAGTGGGCGGGTAAAGAAACCGAGCACAATCAGGATCGCGGCAGGCACCTCCATCACCACCGCTATAATGGCGGCCAGCATTGGCATGGGCGCACCCAGCGACGTCATATATTGTACCGTTCCATCAAACCCGGTTATTTTGGGAATACCAAAAATAATAAACAGCACCACGACCGCGATGCGGGCGATCAACAGTATTAACGAACGAGACTGGCCGAAATCGAAATAGCGAAGTGAGTTCATGGGGAAATGACCTCTGCAAGTGTTGTTATTTAAACGTAATACACATTCACCGTCGCCGCCATCAGCCGAACGGCGCCAGCGATGTTAATTTATCGTTAATTTATAGCAGGCTAACGGCTTGCTTAATTTCGCTATTCTCGCCAGACTAACGCCTCCAAATCGGGAGGGATTCATGATTTTGCATTCCACACGCTGGCTGGCGCTCAGCTACTTCACCTACTTCTTTAGCTACGGTATTTTTCTGCCTTTCTGGAGCGTCTGGCTCGCAGGGATCGGCCTCACACCCGAAACGATCGGCGTCCTGCTTGGTGCGGGCCTGGTAGCGCGTTTCTTAGGCAGTCTGCTGATTGCGCCGCGCGTCAGCGATCCCTCGCTGCTGATCAAATCCGTGCGCATCCTGTCACTGCTCACGCTGGTATTTCTGGCGGGCTTTTGGGTTAGCCAGCAGTTTGCCTGGCTGATGGTGGTGATGGTCGGTTTCAACCTCTTTTTCTCCCCCCTGGTTCCACTGACGGATGCGCTGGCCAATACCTGGCAAAAACAGATGCCGATGGATTATGGGCGGGTGCGCCTGTGGGGGTCGATAGCCTTTGTCATTGGCTCTGCGCTGGTGGGAAAACTGGTCAGTCTCTACGATTATCAGGCCATTCTGGCGCTATTGAGCGTCGGTATTGCCTCAATGCTGCTGGGGATGCTGCTGCGACCGTCCGTGATGCCACAGGGCGAAAGCCGTCATCAGGAGCGCGCGGGCTGGCCGGCATGGAAAGTGCTGATCGGGCAAAGCTGGCGTTTTCTGGCGTGCGTCTGTTTGCTGCAGGGCGCACATGCGGCGTACTACGGTTTCAGCGCGATCTACTGGCAGGGCGCGGGCTATTCCGCTTCGGCCATCGGCTATCTATGGTCGCTTGGCGTGGTGGCGGAAGTGGTTATTTTCGCGCTCAGCAAGAAACTGTTCCGCCGCTTTGGCGCGCGCGATTTACTGCTGCTGTCCGCCGTGTGTGGCGTGGCGCGCTGGGGGATCATGGGCTGGACGACGGAATTACCGTGGCTTATCGTGGCGCAAATCCTCCACTGCGGCACGTTCACCGTGTGCCATCTGGCGGCCATGCGTTACATTTCGGCGCGTGAGGGCAGCGACGTTATTCGTCTGCAGGCGATTTATTCCGCCGTGGCGATGGGCGGCAGTATCGCCGTGATGACGGTTTTTGCGGGCTATTTGTACCAGCATCTCGGTCACGGCGTGTTTTGGGTGATGGCGCTGGTTGCGTTGCCCGCGATGGTTGTGCGACCGAAAGTGGCCGCGCGCAGTTAAGCGTTACGATTCCAGCATCACGCGAATATGCTCTTGCTGCTGCGTGTTCAATGCCTCTACGGCATGAATCAGCGGCGGCGAGAACAGCGGCAGGGCGGTGGCGTAAGGGGTAATCACCAGCGCCGCCTCTCGCGGTGCACCGTCTTTCTGAAAAGCCTGTAGTGTCAGATAGCGAATATTCAACGGCAACAACGTCAGCTCCCGCAGTTGTTCTTCAATCAGCTCTTCGCACGCTTTATCTTCACCCGTTAACAACACCACCTGTTTTTCATACAGGTCGGTTTCTTGCATCAGCCACGCGCCAAAGATGACGGCGACCAGACACATCTCTTCATCTGAAAAGCGCAGGCCAAATTCGGCTTCGACTTCAAACAGAACATGACGAGTGGTGCGCAGCAGGCGCGGATAAAGACGCCCAATCTCTTCGGGCAGGCTGTTATCGATCCCGATGCCGAACAACGAGCGATCCAGCGCCTGTGTCAGGTGGATATACAGCTGGTCCGTCAGCCCTTGTTCATCGCTAAAGCGCATGCCCGTTTGGCCGCGAAAACGACCGATCATTCGCGAAATCGCCTGACGCAGCCGCTCATCCTGCTGATGGGCATCCCGCAGCGGGTCTGGGGTGCGAATCATCATGAACAGTAACGACAGAAAAAAATTTTCATCGGTATGAGGGTTTTGTTGCACCCGTCGCTGCCAGTGACGAACGATCTCCTGCGCGGTCAGGAATTCCCCGCGGGACTGCGCCCAGTGACGTTGCACCGGAGAAAACTGCGGCGTCAGGCCGAGATGATGCTGTATCAGGCAATACTGCAGATACAGCTGCAAAAACTGAACGTCACGGCACTCAAACTGGCGCTGCAAGCGGCGCGAGCAGAAGTTGATCAGCGCCCGCAGATTGGTATCGTCATAGAGTGTGCGCGCAATGCCGAGCTGTTTAAGCTGCGTTTTGAGCGCCGGGGTAAACTGCTGAGTGATAAAGTGCGGACACAGGCGCAACGCCCGACGCAGCCAGTGCAGCAGACATAACCGTTGATCGAGCGTAGTGCCTTCAAGCCGGTAGCTGCCGTCCTGGTGCGTGGCGATGTCGAGCCGGTGATAGCGCTGGATTTCATCGCGCGTCTCGGCTATATCTTGCCGTGCAATGTCGTCGTCGACCCCATTAATGCCAACAATGGTTTGCGGGGTAACGGCAAAATCGGGCAGGTAAAGCATCAAAAGCACCTGGCAGCGACGCTGCGAACTGGAAAGCACAGATGGTATTTCAAGTGTCGTCATCATCTGTCGGTATCCAGGAGAAGTATTCGATAAGAATAGCCAAAGGATGTGCGCTGGAAAGCGCGGCGGCAGCTCTTTCCGTCAGGAATGCGGGAGAACATCACAGAATTTTTGACGTGAGGAATCGATGCAAATAGTTAAACAAAGCGCGAGCGCGCTATTTTTGGCGGTTTTATCCCTCTCCGCTGCGGCGCATCCTCACAGTTTTATCAGCCTGAAAACGGAAGTGGTGGCTGATGACGCGCAGATTAGCGGGCTGAAAATGCGCTGGACGATGGATGAAATCACCTCCGCCGATCTGCTCTATGATGCGGGCAGCGCCAAACCCGGTGATGAAATCTGGAAAAAACTGGCGGCAGAAGTGATGGCAAACGTCCTCGGCCAGCACTATTTCACTGAGTTCTGGCATAACGGACAAAAGGTAAAGTTCCTCAATCGCCCCACGACATATGGCATGGAGCGCGACGGTCATCAGGCGGTTTTGACTTTTATTCTGCCTCTGGCACAACCGCAGCCGCTGGCGGGGCAGAAATACACATTTTCCACTTTTGATCCAAGCTATTACGTCGATATGAGTTACGCCGAAGACCGTGACGCAACCTTGCCTGCGGCGCTACAAAAACGCTGCACCATCGCCGTACATACGCCGTCGCCCAGCGACGAAACGCGCAATTTTGCGATCGCTCTGGATAAAGACGATGCGCCGCCGGAGGACATGGATCTGGGCAAACAATTCGCGCAGCAGGTGACCGTAAAATGTCAGTAATTTCAGCGTCGATAAATACAAAGCGTCGTTGGCTACATCTGTGGCCGCTGGCGCTATTTTTGATCATGTCGGGGATTGGCGCGCTGTGGCTTTGGCAGGCGTGGCCGCAGGTGATGATGAAAAGTATCCTCTGGCAAAGAGAGGTTAACCAGCAGATGAGTGGCTTGCTGAAAGCCGTTGCGCAGAATCCGTCAAAGGCGGGAGGCTCGCTGTTGATTTTCAGCTTTCTGTACGGCGTGCTGCACGCCTTAGGGCCGGGGCATGGCAAAATTGTCATTACCACCTGGCTGGCGACACATCCTTCGAAGCTGAAATCCAGTATCGGGTTAACGCTCGCGTCGTCTTTACTGCAAGGTGGCGTGGCGATTGCTCTGGTGGTCGTGGTGCTCACGCTGCTGCAATTGCCCGCTCGTCAGCTGCATATGAGCAGTTTCTGGCTTGAAAAGGGCAGTTATGCGCTGGTGGGCTTACTGGGCGTGATGCTCTGCTGGCGAGCGCTCAAAAAATTAAGCGTGCTGCTGCGCAAGCCGAAATTCAAAGCCTTTACCCCGCATCATGTTCATGACGAACGGTGTGGGTGTGGCCATCAGCATTTACCGACGCAGGAACAGCTCCAGAGCGGGGATGACTGGCGGGCGCGCCTGATGATTATTCTGTCCATGGGAATGCGACCGTGTTCCGGGGCGATCATGGTTCTGCTGTTTAGTAAGGTGATTGGCGTATTTAGCTGGGGTGTAGTGTCCGCACTGGCGATGGCGGCGGGTACGTCGTTGACGATCACGTCGCTGGCGCTGCTGGTACACAGCTTCCGTCAACTGGCCGTCAGGCTAAGTGGTCATAAAGCACCGGTTCTGTGGCGACAGGTGGCATGGACGACGTTGGCATTAGCGGGTGGCGTGATTCTGCTGGTCGCGGCGATGACGATGTGGATGAGCGCCGTACCGATAGGAAGGGGATTAAGACCGTTTTGATGATTTTTCCCTCTCCCGGTGGGAGAGGGAACCGCGTTACGCAGCTGGAGCGATTAACGCTTCAGGGCATCACTCAGTTCGTCACGCATGCTTGCCAGCATCGCTTTCACGACGCGTGGGTTACCCGCAACGATATTACCGCTCATCAGGTGGTTATGGCCGCCTGTGAAATCACACACCAGTGCGCCTGCTTCACGTGCAATCAGTTCGCCTGCAGCAAAATCCCATGGCTTCAGTGCGATTTCGAAGTAGCCATCAACACGGCCAGCGGCAACGTAGGCCAGATCCAGTGCAGCAGAACCTGAACGACGGAAGTCCGCACATTCGGTAAACAGCTTGCCGAGGATTTTCATATAGGTGGTAGCGTGCTGTTTGGCTTTGAACGGGAAGCCGGTCGCCAGAATAGTGCCATCCAGATCGCGAGCATTGGTGCCGCGCAGACGATAACCGTTCAGCTGTGCGCCTTGACCGCGCGTTGCGGTGAACAGTTCGTTACGCATTGGATCGTAAACAACAGCGACTTCAGTACGGCCTTTGATGCGTACAGCGATAGAAACAGAGAAGTGTGGGAGGCGTTTGACGAAGTTGGTCGTGCCATCCAGGGGATCGATAACCCATTGAACATCCTGATCTTCGCCTTCATTCTCACCGCTTTCTTCGGCGATGATGGTGTGCTGCGGGTAAGATTTGCGAATGGTTTCGATAATAATCGCTTCTGCGGCTTTATCGACGTTAGTCACAAAGTCATTGCTGCCTTTCTGGCTGGTTTCTACAGAATCTGGTGTTTCGTAGTGTTTGGCAATTACATTACCCGCCTTGCGCGCTGCGCGCACGGCGATGGTCAACATAGGATGTTGCATCGGTTACTCTCACTGGATGTTAAAGAACAGGGAAACGAAAACGGCGCAGAGTATAGCAGCGAGTTCGGATCATGTCTCTCGTTTATGATAATATGCCGGAATATTCTTCAGACAATGACCTCAGACAACTAAAATTATGCTGCAAAATATTCGAATCGTGCTGGTCGAAACATCGCATACCGGCAATATGGGCTCTGTTGCCCGTGCAATGAAAACAATGGGTCTAACCAATCTTTGGCTGGTGAACCCCCTGGTAAAGCCAGACTCTCAGGCGATCGCGCTGGCCGCGGGTGCCAGTGATGTTATCGGCAACGCGCAAATCGTGGATACCCTCGACGAAGCGCTGGCGGGTTGCAGCCTTGTCGTCGGCACCAGCGCGCGCTCGCGCACGCTGCCGTGGCCGATGCTCGATCCACGCGAATGCGGTCTGAAAAGTACTGCCGAAGCCGAACATGCGCCGGTGGCGCTGGTGTTTGGTCGTGAACGCGTTGGCTTGACTAACGACGAGCTGCAAAAGTGCCACTACCATGTGGCGATTGCGGCTAACCCAGAATACAGCTCGCTGAATCTGGCGATGGCGGTACAGGTTATTGCTTACGAAGTGCGGATGGCGTGGCTCGCCGCGCAGGAAAAAGGCGAGACCGCTGAACCCGAAGAAACACCGTATCCGCTGGTAGACGATCTTGAGCGTTTTTACGGTCATCTGGAGCAAACGCTGCTGACGACCGGTTTTATCCGCGCCTCTCATCCAGGCCAGGTCATGAATAAGCTGCGCCGTTTGTTCACGCGTGCCCGTCCAGAAACCCAGGAATTGAACATTCTGCGCGGCATGTTGGCTTCAATTATTGAGCAAAAGAACAAAGAATCTTAAACGGCACAGAAGGTTAAATACCTGACTAAAACAGTCAAGTAAATAGTTGACCAATTTAGTCGGGAATGTCAGACTTGCCCCTGCTATGCAATACCCCCATTTTACAATAAAAACCCCGGGCAGGGGCGAGTTTGAGGTTAAGTAAGACATGAGACTGACATCTAAAGGGCGTTATGCCGTGACCGCGATGCTGGACGTTGCGCTCAACTCCGAAACGGGCCCGGTTCCGTTGGCAGATATTTCAGAACGTCAGGGAATTTCCCTGTCTTATCTGGAGCAGCTTTTCTCCAGACTGCGTAAAAATGGATTGGTTTCCAGCGTTCGTGGCCCAGGCGGCGGATATCTGCTGGGTAAAGACGCGGGCAGTATTGCAGTTGGCGAAGTGATCAGCGCTGTTGACGAGTCTGTAGATGCGACGCGTTGCCAGGGCAAAGGCGGTTGTCAGGGCGGCGATAAGTGCCTGACCCACGCGCTGTGGCGCGATCTGAGTGACCGTCTGACCGGCTTCCTGAACAACATCACCTTGGGTGAGCTTGTGAATAACCAGGAAGTTCTGGATGTGTCGGGTCGTCAGCAGAGCCATGAAACACAACGCACTACCCGCGCGCAAGACGCTATCGACGTTAAGTTACGCGCATAATTTACCCGTCCTGTTTCGTGGGCAGCCAACGACGCTGTACTGCAAAGCAGTTAGGGTAAAAATTATAAAAGAGATTTTAGAATCAGGCCGGGGCGTTAACCCGCCCCGTCTACTCGGTCGTACATCCAGCCGGTTGCCTGATTCCTTGCATTGAAGCGATGTACGGAGTTTATAGAGCAATGAAATTACCGATCTATCTCGACTACTCCGCAACCACGCCGGTGGACCCGCGTGTTGCCGAGAAAATGATGCAGTGTCTGACCCTGGACGGAAACTTTGGTAACCCAGCTTCCCGTTCTCACCGTTTTGGCTGGCATGCTGAAGAGGCGGTTGATATCGCCCGTAATCAGATTGCTGAGCTGGTAGGTGCCGATCCGCGTGAAATTGTTTTCACCTCCGGTGCAACCGAATCCGATAACCTGGCGATAAAAGGCGCGGCCAACTTCTATCAGAAGAAAGGCAAGCACATTATTACCAGCAAAACCGAACACAAAGCCGTGCTGGATACCTGTCGTCAGCTGGAGCGGGAAGGGTTTGACGTCACCTACCTTGCGCCAAAAAGCAACGGTATCATCGACCTCAAAGAGCTCGAAGCGGCCATGCGTGATGACACCATTCTGGTTTCCATCATGCATGTGAACAACGAAATCGGCGTGGTTCAGGATATCGCGACTATCGGCGAAATGTGCCGTGCGCGCGGCATCATTTATCACGTTGACGCCACCCAGAGCGTGGGCAAACTGCCTATCGACCTGAGCCAGCTGAAAGTGGATCTGATGTCCTTCACCGGCCACAAGATCTACGGCCCGAAAGGTATTGGCGCGCTGTACGTTCGTCGTAAACCCCGTATCCGCATCGAAGCACAGATGCACGGCGGCGGTCACGAGCGCGGCATGCGTTCAGGGACTCTGCCTGTTCACCAGATCGTGGGGATGGGCGAAGCCTACCGTATCGCGAAAGAAGAGATGGAAACCGAGATGGCGCGCCTGCGCCGGCTTCGTAACCGTCTGTGGGACGGCGTGAAGGACATGGAAGAAGTGTACCTGAACGGCGATCTTGAGCAGGGCGTACCAAACATTCTCAACGTCAGCTTCAACTATGTTGAAGGCGAATCGCTGATTATGGCGCTGAAAGACCTGGCCGTTTCTTCGGGTTCTGCCTGTACGTCTGCAAGCCTCGAGCCATCCTACGTGCTGCGCGCACTGGGCATGACTGATGAGCTGGCACACAGTTCTATCCGTTTCTCTTTAGGTCGTTTCACTACCGAAGAAGAGATTGACTACACCATCAAGCTCGTTCGCAACTCCATTGGCCGTCTGCGCGACCTTTCTCCACTGTGGGAAATGTTCAAACAGGGCGTGGATATCAACAGCATCGAATGGTCACATCACTAATCGGTAGGTAAGGAGATTCAATCATGGCATACAGCGAAAAAGTTATTGATCATTACGAGAACCCACGCAACGTTGGCTCTTTCGACAACAGCGACGAGAGCGTAGGCAGCGGCATGGTTGGCGCGCCAGCGTGTGGCGACGTGATGAAGTTGCAGATCAAAGTCAACAATGAAGGTATCATTGAAGACGCACGTTTCAAGACTTACGGTTGCGGCTCTGCAATCGCGTCCAGCTCCCTCGTAACCGAGTGGGTGAAGGGTAAGTCTCTGGACGAAGCACAGGCAATTAAAAATACCGATATTGCTGACGAACTCGAACTGCCACCCGTGAAAATTCACTGCTCTATCCTGGCAGAAGACGCGATTAAAGCCGCTATTGCGGACTACAAAAGCAAACGTGAAGCAAAATAAGAGTTGAGGTTTAAGTATGTCGATTACCCTTAGCGACAGCGCTGCCGCGCGAGTAAGCTCCTTCCTGGAGAACCGTGGTAAAGGCTATGGCCTGCGACTGGGCGTACGTACCTCCGGCTGTTCCGGTATGGCTTATGTACTGGAATTTGTGGACGAACCGGCGACGGATGACACCGTGTTTGAAGACAAAGGCGTGAAGGTAGTGATCGATGGCAAGAGCTTGCAATTCCTCGACGGCACTCAACTGGACTTCGTCAAAGAAGGCCTGAACGAAGGGTTTAAATTCACTAACCCGAACGTAAAAGACGAGTGCGGTTGCGGCGAAAGCTTCCACGTATAGTCGCGTTCCGCTGTTATACCGAGTAATTCGTGTTGCAGAAAGGCGGCAAGCGAGTGAATCCCCAGGAGCTTACTTGAGTAAGTGACTGGGGTGAACACGTGAAGACAACGCATTTGCAACGCGAAGAAAGAAGGTATAACCCCACCTCAGGAAAGCTGTGCGTGGGGTTTGTTTTAACAGGCTAACCCTGAGATTGTTATGGATTATTTCACCCTCTTTGGGTTGCCCGCCCAGTACTCAATTGATCTTCCCGCGCTGACGATCCGTTTTCAGGATTTGCAACGTCACTTCCATCCGGATAAATTCGCCAGCGGTACCCCGGCGGAGCAACTGGCGGCTGTATCACAGTCTGCAACCATCAATCAGGCATGGCAAACCCTGCGCAACCCCTTGGCTCGCGCGGAGTATCTGCTTTCCCTGCACGGTTTTGATCTGACGAGCGAACAGCACACCGTACGTGACACCGCGTTCCTGATGGAACAGCTGGAGCTGCGCGAAGAGCTGGATGAAATTGAACAGGCGAAAGACGAAGCGCGTCTGGAAAGCTTCATCAAGCGGGTGAAGGGAATGTTCGATTCCCGCCATCAGCAGATGGTTGAACAACTGAATAACGAGACGTGGGACGTGGCCGCAGACTTTGTGCGCAAGCTGCGTTTTCTCGATAAACTACGAAGCAGCGCTGAACAACTCGAAGAAAAACTGCTCAATTTTTAATTTCGGAAGCGATTATGGCCTTATTACAAATTAGTGAGCCTGGCTTAAGCGCCGCGCCACACCAGCGTCGTCTGGCGGTGGGCATTGACTTAGGCACCACCAATTCCCTCGTGGCGACCGTTCGTAGCGGCCAGGCGGAAACGCTGGCAGACGCCGAAGGGCGTCATCTGCTCCCGTCCGTCGTCCACTACCAGCAGCAGGGCCACTCGGTGGGATATGACGCGCGCACCAACGCGGCGAAAGATCCTGCCAACACCATCAGCTCCGTTAAACGCATGATGGGCCGCTCGCTGGTGGATATTCAACAGCGCTATCCGCATCTGCCGTATCAACTCCAGGCGAGTGAAAACGGCCTGCCGATGATTGCTACCGATGCCGGACTGCTGAACCCGATTCGCGTTTCTGCCGATATCCTGAAAGCCCTGGCTGCGCGCGCAACCGCGACGCTTGAAGGCAATCTTGATGGCGTCGTGATCACCGTCCCCGCATATTTCGACGATGCACAGCGTCAGGGCACCAAAGACGCCGCGCGTCTGGCGGGCCTGCACGTATTGCGTCTGCTGAATGAACCGACGGCTGCGGCAATCGCCTACGGTCTGGATTCCGGACAAGAAGGCGTCATTGCCGTGTACGATCTTGGCGGCGGGACGTTTGATATTTCCATTCTGCGCTTAAGCCGCGGCGTGTTTGAAGTGCTGGCGACCGGCGGTGATTCTGCGCTGGGCGGTGATGACTTCGACCATCTGCTGGCGGACTACATTCGCGAGCAGGCGGGTATCGCCGATCGTAGCGATGCTCGCGTACAGCGTGAGCTGCTTGATGCTGCTATTGACGCGAAAATCGCGCTCAGCGATGCCCAGGCGGTTACCGTGAATGTGGCGGGCTGGCAGGGTGAAATCACGCGCGATCGGTTCAACGAACTGATTGCCGCACTGGTTAAACGCACGCTGCTGGCGTGTCGTCGTGCGCTGAAAGATGCGGATGTCGATGCCAGCGAAGTGCTTGAAGTCGTCATGGTCGGCGGTTCAACCCGCGTGCCGCTGGTACGTGAGCGCGTAGGTGAATTCTTTGGCCGCACGCCGCTGACGTCTATCGACCCGGATAAAGTCGTGGCAATTGGCGCGGCGATCCAGGCTGATATTCTGGTCGGCAACAAGCCGGATAGCGAAATGCTGTTGCTGGACGTCATCCCGCTTTCCCTCGGTTTAGAAACCATGGGCGGCCTGGTCGAGAAAGTGATCCCGCGTAACACCACCATTCCGGTGGCGCGCGCGCAGGAATTTACCACCTTCAAAGACGGCCAAACCGCGATGTCCATCCACGTGATGCAGGGCGAGCGCGAGCTGGTTCAGGATTGCCGGTCGCTGGCGCGTTTTGCGCTGCGGGGTATTCCAGCATTGCCTGCGGGCGGGGCGCATATCCGCGTCACTTTCCAAGTCGATGCGGACGGTTTGCTAAACGTCACGGCGATGGAAAAATCGACCGGTGTCGAATCGTCTATTCAGGTCAAACCGTCTTACGGTTTAACGGATAGCGAAATCGCCACCATGATTCAGGATTCAATGAGCTATGCCGAACAGGACGTGAAAGCGCGCATGCTGGCGGAACAAAAAGTGGAAGCCGCACGCGTACTGGAAAGTCTTGAAGGTGCACTCACTGCTGATGCCGCGCTGCTCAGCGCCGCAGAGCGTCAGGTGATTGATGAGGCAACGGCCCATTTACGGATCGTTGCAGCAGAAAATGACGCTGACGCAATAGAACAAGCGATTAAAAACGTTGATAAAGAAACCCAGGACTTCGCCGCTCGCCGCATGGATAAATCTGTCCGTGTCGCGCTGAAAGGCCAGTCCGTGGACGAGGTTTAATATGCCAAAGATTGTTTTTTTGCCTCATGCGGACCTGTGTCCGGATGGCGTAGTTCTGGAAGCTGAGACCGGCGAAACCATTCTCGATGTTGCCCTGCGCAACGGTATCGAGGTGGAACACGCCTGTGAAAAATCCTGTGCCTGTACGACCTGCCACTGCGTGGTTCGTGAAGGTTTTGACTCCCTTGCGGAAAGCACGGAAGACGAAGATGACATGCTGGATAAGGCATGGGGTCTGGAGCCCGATAGCCGTTTGAGCTGTCAGGCGCGCGTCACCGATGAAGACCTGGTGGTCGAATTCCCTCGTTACACGATTAACCATGCCCGCGAGCATTAACAGAGGTTAGTATGGGACTGAAGTGGACTGATAGCCGCGAAATCGGCGAGGCGCTGTACGATGCTAACCCGGATCTCGATCCGAAGACAGTGCGATTCACCGATATGCATCAGTGGATCTGCGATCTGGAAGATTTCGATGACGATCCCAGCGCATCCAGTGAAAAAATTCTGGAGGCGATTCTGTTAGTCTGGTTAGATGAAGCAGAATAGAAAATGAAACGGGCTGCCTTGAGGCGGCCCGTTTGCTAGTTGCTAATAAGGATAAATAAAAATGACCGAAGCGATGAAGATTACGCTCTCTACCCAGCCTGCTGACGCACGCTGGGGCGAAAAAGCCACCTACAGCATCAATAATGACGGCATTACCCTGCACCTGAACGGCAGCGACGATTTGGGTCTGATCCAGCGCGCTGCACGCAAAATTGACGGTCTGGGTATTAAGCACGTTACGCTGGCGGGTGAAGGCTGGGATACGGATCGCAGCTGGGCATTCTGGGCAGGTTACAAAGGTCCGAAAGGCACGCGTAAAATCGAGTGGGCCAACCTCGACGAAGCCGGTCAGAAAGAGCTGGAAAGCCGTCTGATGATCATCGACTGGGTGCGCGACACCATTAACGCTCCGGCGGAAGAGTTAGGTCCGGAACAGCTGGCGCAGCGCGCAGTGGATCTGCTGTGCAAAGCGGCAGGCGACAAAATGTCTTACCGCATCACTAAAGGCGAAGACCTGCGCGAGCAGAACTACATGGGTCTGCATACGGTCGGCCGTGGTTCTGAGCGTCCTCCCGTTTTGCTTGCGCTGGACTACAACCCAACGGGCGACAAACAGGCGCCGGTCTATGCCTGCCTGGTCGGTAAAGGCATCACCTTTGATACCGGTGGCTATAGCCTGAAGCAGAGCGCGTTCATGGACTCGATGAAGTCCGATATGGGCGGCGCGGCGACCATTACCGGTGCGCTGGCCTTTGCTATCACCCGTGGTTTGAACAAGCGCGTGAAACTTTACCTGTGCTGTGCAGACAACATGGTGAGCGGCAACGCGTTTAAGCTTGGCGATATCATTCGTTATCGTAACGGGAAAAACGTCGAAGTGATGAACACCGACGCCGAAGGCCGTCTGGTCCTGGCGGATGGCCTGATTGATGCGTCTGCGCAGAAACCAGAGCTGATTATTGATATGGCCACGCTGACCGGTGCGGCGAAGACTGCGCTGGGCAACGATTATCACGCGCTATTCACCTTTGATGACAAACTGGCGAGCCGTCTGATGGCGAGCGCGGCGGCTGAGAACGAACCATTCTGGCGTCTGCCGCTAGCGGAATTCCACCGCAGCCAGTTGCCGTCTAACTTTGCTGAGCTGAACAACACCGCAAGCGCGGCGTATCCAGCCGGTGCAAGCACCGCGGCAGGTTTCCTGTCCCATTTCGTTGAGAACTATCACGAAGGCTGGCTGCACATTGACTGCTCCGCAACTTACCGTAAAGCGGGCGTTGAGCAGTGGTCTGCGGGCGCAACCGGTTTGGGCGTGCGCACCATTGCGAACCTTTTGACCGCAGAGTAACTGTTTTCCCTTACCCTGGCCCTCTCCCACGAGGAGAGGGATGGTTAACTCGCTCAGCCTCAAGGGAGAGCGCCGGTGTGAGGGGCAAAATGACATCTGGAAAGTTTATGTCCGATACCAAAAACGAATTAGAAACCTTACTGGAGCAAGCGGCGACGGAGCCAGCGCATCGTCCTGCATTTTTCCGCACACTGCTGGAATCCACGGTGTGGGTGCCAGGCACGGCGGCGGAAGGCGAGCAGGTTGTTGAAGACAGCGCGCTGGATCTGCTGCACTGGGAAAAAAATGACGGCACCTCGGTGATCCCCTTCTTCACCTCCCTCGAAACGTTGCAGCAAGCAGTGGAAGACGAGCAGGCGTTTGTCGTGATGCCGGTGCGCACGCTCTTTGAAATGACGCTTGGCGAAACCCTGTTCCTCAATGCCAAACTGCCAACCGGTAAAGAGTTTACCCCGCGTGAAATCAGCCATCTGATTGGCGAAGAGGGCAATCCGCTGAGCACGCAAGAAGTGCTGGAGGGCGGCGAAACGCTGCTGCTGTCCGAAGTGGCAGAACCCCCGGCGCAGATGATTGACTCTTTAACTACGCTGTTCAAAACCATCAAGCCGGTCAAACGCGCGTTTCTGTGCTCTATCAAAGAGCGTGCCGATGAACAGCCGATTCTGCTGATCGGCATTGAAGCGGACGGTGAGATTGAAGACATTATTCAGGCGGCAGGGAGTGTGGCAACTGACACGCTGCCGGGCGATGAGCCGATTGATATTTGTCGGGTTGTGAAAGGTGAAAAGGGCATCAGCCACTTTATTACTGAACACATCACGCCGTTTTACGAACGTCGCTGGGGCGGATTCCTGCGCGATCTTAAAACCAACCGCATCCTCTAAAGTGAGCGGGGTGAGCACTCACCCCGTCGCTTCCAGCAGCAATAAATCCATCAGCAAAACCAGATTTGATTCAAACGACGTCACGCCTGCGGCTTCGGCAGCGTAATGCACCGCCTCGTCATACAGCGCAAAATGTACATCTGCCATCCCCGCCAGGGTATTCGCCGACGCGCGCGTAAACGCGACCACCGTCATGCCGACATTTTTCGCAATCCGCGCTTTATCCAGTACCTGTTCCGTTTCACCGCTGCGTGAAACGGCAATAAACACCTGATAGCGCGCCGCGTTGCTCAAAAAGATATTTCGACTGTCACCGGGGCCGGAGATAAACGCCGTTTTGCCTAACACCTGCAATTTCTTGGTCAGGTATTCAGCAAACAAATACGAAAAGCCCGCGCCGTAGAGAAAGAAGCTCTCTTTCTCACGTAATAGCGCCGCAAATTGCTGTCTCTTCTCTTGCGTGGCCCATTGAAACGTCCGCTGATAGTTGGCAATAAACTGATTAAACAGGGCAGGGAGTTGCGGTAAATCCTGAGCCTGCGACGCAATATGCGGCGTATCGGAAAGCAGCTGTTTACAGTGCCAGATAAATTCGCTGAAACCGCTAAACCCCAGCTTTTGACACAGCCGCATGATGGTCGCGGTCGAGACAAACGTCGCCTGCGCCAGTTCGCGCACCGTGATATTGCCCACCAGTAATGGGTGTTCTGTCAGATGTGCTAAGACGCGATACTCCGCGCGGGTCAGTGATTCCCCGCGCGTCAGCAGCGTTGCCAGGCGATTATCCATTACGGCGTAGGTTCAATCGGCAGGTCATCGCGCGCACCCCATTCGCTCCATGCGCCGTCATAGAGCGTGACGTCTGAAACACCCAGCGTCGCCAGTGCCAGAATCACCACGCAGGCCGTGACGCCGGAACCGCAGCTGGCAATAATAGGCTGATGAAGACTCACACCCTGACGCTCAAAAATCTCGACCAGCTCATCGGTGGTTTTCAGTTCGCCTTCAAAGACTAAATCGCCCCACGGTACGTTGAGCGCGCCGGGAATATGCCCGCGCTTCAGGCCAGGACGCGGTTCGTCCGCCTGCGCGTTAAACCGAGGCGCCGGGCGGGCATCGACGATTTGCGCTGTTTTTTCGTGGCTGGCCAGCAATACATCAGTGAGGCGTTTCACCAGGGCGGCATCTAGCGACGCGTCAAAGTCCCCTTCTGGCAGCGCAACGTCACCCTGTTGTAAGGGCAATTCATCACGCTTCCAGCCCGCGAGACCGCCCGCCAGAATAGACACGTTGTCTGCACCAAAGGCTTTGAGCATCCACCACGCACGTGGTGCTGAGAAAAGATTCCCTTCGTCGTAGACGACCAGATGTTTTTCTCGATTCACGCCCAGCTCGCGCATGGCCACGGCAAAGGCTTCCGGGCGCGGTAGCATATGGGGAAGCGGGGAGGTGTGATCGGACAGGGCTTCAATATCAAAAAATACCGCGCCCGGCAGATGTCCGGCGCGGTATTCAGCGGTGAGGTCACGGTGCTCTTGACCGGGAGGCGCCATACGGGCGTCAATAATTTGTACTTCCGGATCGTCGCTATGTTCAATCAGCCAGTCGGCTGCAACAAAATATGAGGTGGACATGGTTGCCTCCATTTTCGCCACTTAACCGTTCCCCTTAGTGATGCAAATACTGCAACCCGAAGGATTGACGGTAAAAATGGATTGTCGGTGTTTTTTCTGACACCGACAAGCAAACCGCGTTCAACTCGCGAGCAACCCCTTATTTTTTCACCGCTTCGCCGTCCTGCCAGGCTTTTTGCAGCGCAGGCCAGTAGTCCCGGTTAGCTTCAATCATGTCATCCAGAATCGCTTTAGCATGTTCCATTGTCGGCACCGTGCGGTTCAGGGTGAAGGCCTGCAGGGCTTTTTCGTAGCTGCCTTCAACAGTGGCTTCCACCAACAGTTGCTCAGACGCCAGCTGCTGCTGCAGTAACGTCTGATGGAACAGCGGCACCTGCCCGACGCGAATCGGTTCTGGTCCTTCGGATGTGATATACGCGGGGACTTCAACAACCGCATCGTAAGGCAGATTGGTAATCGCACCACGGTTTTCGACCATCACCAGATGACGCTGACGCAGGTTAAACGCCAGCGAACGGGCGACATCCACAATAAACTCACCGTGAACGCCGACGTGGAACGCATCAGATAAAACGCCGGTACGCTTGTACTCTTCAGCCGCCGCGAACAGCTTTTTCTCGCGCCCGTTCATCACTTCGTTAGCACGGGTGTAGTCCGGGTTCTGATGTTCAACGATCTGGTTAGGCATCAGGTAATACTGCAGATACGGATTCGGCAGATACTCCGGGAAATTATCCATGATCGGCTTAATGTTGCGCCAGGTTTTGACCCATGACGGATCGGAGTGCTGCGGATCGGTTTTGGCTGCGTCTTCGGTCAGTAACCCAAATTTGGCAATGTGGCTGCGCAACTCCGGCAGTCTGTCGACGCCGTCCACCAGCACGCGCGTAAACCAGCCGAAGTGGTTCAGGCCAAAGTAATCGACTTCGAGCTTGTGACGATCCACGCCCAAAATCGCCCCCATGTTGCGCATTGCCGCCACCGGCATATCGCAAATGTTGAGCACGCGTGCGTTCGGGCGCAGACGGCGCACACCTTCTGCCACAATCGCCGCCGGGTTGGAGTAGTTCACAATCCAGGCCTTCTCGTGGGCGAAGCGCTCGACCAGATCGATAAGCTCCACCATCGGCAGAATAGTGCGCAATCCGTAGGCAAGCCCGCCCGGTCCGCAGGTTTCCTGGCCGACTACGCCGTGACGCAGTGGGATCTTCTCATCCTGCTCGCGCATTTTGTACTGACCCACGCGCATCTGGGCAAAAACAAAGTGCGCGCCACTGAAGGCCACTTCTGGATCGTCGGTAACCGTGAAAATAATGCTCTGGCTGTGATCGCGTATGACTTTTTCAACGACCGGTGCAATGGTGTTCTGGCGCGCAGCATCGATATCATAAAGGCGAATTTCTGCCAGCGGAAAGTCCTGTAACTGCACCATCAGACTTTTGACAATGCCAGGCGTATAGGTGCTGCCGCCACCGGCGATGGACAGAATAAAAGGGGGTTTAAACATGTTTATCTCCTTCAGAGAAACGTCTCAACGGCTTCTCGCATTTTTTTGACATGCAGCCCGTAGACCACCTGAACGTTGTTACCTTGTTTGATAATTCCCTTCGCGCCGGTCGCCTTGAGTCGCGGCTCATCAATAATGGCGACATCTTTCACGGTGACGCGCAGTCGGGTGTAGCAGTTATCCACCACTTCGATGTTCTCTCGCCCGCCGAGGCCGATAACAATGGATTCTCCCAGCCCGTCGTTATTGCCTTTCGCCTGATACTCTTGCTTGCTGTACAGGCGGGTCTCCTGATCCTCGTCTTCACGACCTGGCGTCTTCATGTTGAAGCGCAGAATCAGGAAACGGAACACGATGAAATAGAGCGCGAACATAATCAGCCCGACCACGATGTACATCGGCCAGTTCGATTTCTCCGTGCCGAGCGGCAGGTTGTAGAGAATGAAATCGATAATGCCGTTGGCACCGATGGCGTGAACGCCGAACAGATAAAACAGCATCATGCCGAGGCCGGTGAGCACCGCATGCACCACGAAAAGCAGCGGGGCAACGAACAGGAACGAAAACTCAATGGGCTCAGTGACGCCAACGAGCAGCGACGTCAGCGCCGCCGGGATCAGAATCGCTTTGGCGATCGCTTTGCGCTCCGGTTTAGCGGTCATGTACATCGCCAGAGCTGCGGCGGGCAGGCCAAACATTTTGCTGATGCCGCGCGCATCCCACACCACGGTGCTACTAAGTTGCTTCACGTCCGGGCAGGCCATCTCGGCAAAGTAAATATTGCGCGCGCCCTGGTAAGTCGTCCCGCAAACTTCCTGTGTGCCGCCCAGTTCGGTATAGAGGAAAGGGGTGTAGATAAGGTGATGGAGGCCGGTCGGCACCAGAATACGCTCCAGGAACCCGTAAATGGCAACGCCAAACGGACCGGACCCTTTAATCGCCAGCGCCATCGTGCTGATACCGTGTTGAGCAAAAGGCCACAACTCGCTCATTATGACGCCCAGCAGCATTGAGACGGGCAGCATGATAATGGCGACAAAGCAGTGGCCGGAATAGATCGCCATCGCGCCGCTAAACTGTACGCTAGAATATTTGTTGTACAGGTATCCAGACAGGGCACCCGTCAGGATGCCGGCGAAGACGCCCATCTCCAGAACCTGTACGCCCAGCACCATGCTTTGACCTGCTGCTTTCATGTGCTCGGCAGGCGCGAGTTGCCCCTGCAATTGAAGCGTCACGTTCATGGCGTTGATAAACACCACAAACGTCACCAGACCAATTAACGCCGCGTAACCTTTGTCGCGCGCCGCAAGGCCGACAGGGATCCCGACGGCAAACACCAGTGCCAGGTTTACCAGCACCGATACGGCAGATTTGGCAATCAACTGACCGATGTTTTGAATCAGCGGATTCCCCAGAAACGGAAGGTATTCGGCAAGATTACCGTTACCTAACACGTTGCCGAAAGCGATGAACAGACCGACAATGGGTAAGATAAGTACCGGTCCGTACAATGATTTTCCGAAGTTTTGTAGGGCGTTCACGGCTCGTTTCATGGCTATCTCTCTTATTGAACCGCGCACTCAGAGTGCGTCTCAGGTTTAAAACTAGCAGGTGATGGGGCAATGTATCCATCTATCTTATTGTTTTAAAAACAAATGACTTCGAAGGTTACATGTAACGTGCGACACTGTGACCGGTGTGGCAGCAGGGATTCAGGCGACGAGATATGCGAGGCGCTTTCCAAATTCTTGCACTGGGCTTTTGAATTAATGAAACTAGCCGATAATAATTACCCGGATGACCATCAACAGGCCCCACAGGCCAGGGATATAAGATGAAACCGTTTCGTATAGCCGCACTTTCGCTGGCACTGTTTTCCACGTTCACGCTTTTCGGTTGTGATAACAGCGACGATAAAACTCAGGCCGCTGCACCTGCTGCACCTGCTGCATCGGCCGCCGCGCCTTCAAAAGCCGCTGAAAAACCTGATGGTGAAAAGCTTGCGAAACTGGCTGCGCAAAGCCAGGGAAAAGCGCTGATGCTGCTCGATGCGTCTGAAGTGCAGCTCGACGGCGCATCAACCCTGGTGCTGACCTTCTCTGTCCCGCTCAACCCTGATCAAGATTTCGCCCGTACCGTTCATGTCGTCGATAAAAAAAGCGGCAAAGTGGACGGCGCGTGGGAACTCTCCCCCACGCTTAAAGAGTTGCGCCTGCGTCACCTGGAGCCGAACCGCAATCTGGTGGTGACTATCGAGCGTGACCTTCAGGCACTGAACAAAGCCACGTTTGGGATTGATTACGAAAAGGCCCTGACTACGCGCGACATTGAACCCAGTGTGGGGTTTGCCAGCCGCGGTTCACTCCTGCCGGGAAAAGTGGTTGAAGGCTTGCCGGTGATGGCGCTGAACGTCAACAACGTGGACGTGAATTTCTATCGAATTAAGCCGGAGTCGCTGGCGGCATTTGTCAGCCAGTGGGAATACCGCAATTCCCTGACCAACTGGGAATCCGATAATCTGCTCAAAATGGCAGAGCTGGTTTATACCGGACGTTTTGATCTGAACCCGGCGCGTAACACCCGTGAAAAACTGCTGCTCCCGCTGCGCGATATCAAGCCGCTACAGCAGTCAGGTGTTTACATCGCCGTGATGAATCAGGCCGGGCATTACAACTACAGCAATGCCGCCACGCTTTTTACTCTGAGCGATATCGGCCTGTCTGCGCATCGCTACCACAATCGTCTTGATATCTTCACCCAGAGCCTGGAAAACGGGGCTGCGCAATCGGGAATCGAGGTCACTCTGCTGAACGATAAGGGGCAAACCCTGGCGCAAGGCACCAGTGATGCGGATGGACACGCGAAGCTCGAAACCGATAAAGAGGCCGCGTTGATCCTGGCGCGCAAAGACGGGCAAACGACGCTGCTTGACCTGAAACTCCCGGCGCTCGATCTGGCTGAGTTTGATATCGCCGGTGCGCCCGGTTTCAGCAAACAATTCTTTATGTTTAGCCCACGCGATCTCTATCGTCCGGGCGAAACGGTCATTCTCAACGGTTTGTTGCGTGACAGTGACGGTAAACCGCTTCCCGATCAGCCTGTGAAGCTGGAGGTCCTTCGTCCCGATGGGCAAGTGGCACGCACGTTTGTCAGCCAGCCAGAAAACGGGTTGTATCGCTTCAATTATCCGCTGGATAGCGGTGCCCAAACCGGCATGTGGCATATTCGTGCGAATACGGGCGACAATCAGCAGCGGATGTGGGATTTCCATGTTGAAGACTTTATGCCGGAGCGCATGGCGCTTGACCTGAAAACGCAGAAAACGCCTGTTTCGCCGCAAGACACAGTGAATTTCAACGTTGTGGGTTATTACCTGTACGGTGCGCCCGCGAACGGAAACAGCCTGCAAGGGCAACTGTTCCTGCGACCACTGCGTGAAGCCGTCAGCGCATTACCTGGCTTCCAGTTTGGCGACATTGCAGAAGAGAATCTCAGCCGCAGTCTGGATGAAGTACAGTTGACGCTCGATGAAATGGGAAGAGGACAGGTTTCAACTGAGAGTCAGTGGAAAGAGACCCATTCACCGCTGCAGCTTATTCTTCAGGCGAGCCTGCTGGAGTCCGGTGGCCGTCCGATAACTCGACGTGCGGAACAGGCGATCTGGCCTGCAGAGACACTTCCGGGTATTCGTCCACAGTTTGCCAGCAAAGCGGTATATGACTACCGAACCGATACCACGGTGAATCAGCCAATCGTTGATGAAAACGGTAACGCCAGTTTCGATATCGTCTATGCCGATGCCAGCGGAGCAAAAAAAGCCGTGTCAGGCTTACAGGTTCGTCTGATCCGAGAGCGCCGTGATTACTACTGGAACTGGTCGGAAAGCGAAGGGTGGATGTCTCAGTTCGACCAAAAAGAGCTGGTAGAAGGCGAGCAGGAGATGACGCTGGCAGCCGACGAGACGGGCAAAGTGACTTTCCCCGTGGAGTGGGGTTCATACCGACTGGAAGTGAAAGCGCCAGACAACGTAGTCAGTAGCGTGCGTTTTTGGGCCGGTTACAGCTGGCAGGACAACAGCGATGGCACCGGTGCGGCTCGCCCGGACCGCGTGACGCTGAAGCTCGACAAACCCGCCTATCAACCGGGCGATACCATTAAGTTGCACATCGCCGCACCGGCTGCCGGTAAAGGCTATGCGATGATCGAGTCCAGCGAAGGCCCGCTATGGTGGAAAGAGATCGACGTACCGTCAAATGGGCTGGATCTGTCCATTCCGGTCGATAAAACCTGGAAGCGCCACGATCTTTACCTGAGCACGCTGGTGGTTCGCCCTGGTGATAAATCCAAATCAGCCACACCAAAACGTGCTGTGGGACTGCTGCATCTGCCGATGGGAGATGAGAATCGCCGTCTGAATATCGCGCTGGATAATCCGCAGAAAATGCGTCCGAATCAAACGCTGTCGGTAAAAGTTAAAGCCAGCGTAAAAGACGGTGCGGTCCCTCAAAAAGTGAACGTACTGGTTTCTGCCGTGGATAGCGGTGTGTTGAATATTACCGATTACGTCACGCCGGATCCGTGGCAGGCCTTCTTCGGTCAGAAACGCTACGGAGCAGATATTTACGATATCTATGGACAGGTGATTGAAGGGCAGGGCCGACTGGCAGCGCTGCGCTTTGGTGGCGATGGTGATGAACTGAAACGCGGCGGTAAACCACCGGTGAATCATGTCACTATTATCGCTCAACAGGCGCAGCCCGTCGTGCTGGATGCCAACGGAGAAGGAACGGTTTCTTTACAGATTGGTGATTTCAACGGCGAGCTACGGCTAATGGCGCAGGCCTGGACCGAGGATGACTTCGGCAGCAATGAAAGCAAAGTCATCGTCGCCGCGCCGGTCATTACTGAGTTGAACATGCCACGTTTCCTGGCCAGCGGTGATACCACACGATTGACGCTCGATCTCACTAACCTAACCGACCAGCCGCAAACGCTGAACGTCGCGTTGAACGTTTCAGGGCTGATGGCTCTTGAAGGCGGTCAACCGCAACCTGTGAAATTAGCACCGGGCACGCGAACCACACTCTTTATTCCTGTGCGCGCCCTGGAGGGCTACGGTGACGGCGAAATCGCTGCACAAGTCTCAGGCTTGACGCTTCCCGGCGAGACGTTCGCCGCGCAGCAGAAGAGCTGGAAAATCGGCGTACGTCCGGCATTCCCGGCGCAAACGGTCAATACGGGGGCGATGCTTAATCCTGGCGAAAGCTGGACAGCACCTGCCCAACATCTCACTGGATTCTCTCCAGCAACCCTGCAAGGGCAATTGCTGCTCAGCGGTAAGCCGCCGCTGAATCTGGCGCGTTATATCCGCGAGTTACAGGCCTACCCGTATGGTTGTCTGGAGCAAACCGCCAGCGGGTTGTTCCCGTCGCTTTATACCAATGCAGCGCAACTCGCCGCGCTTGGCATCAAAGGAGATACGGACGATAAACGCCGTGCGGCCATTGATATTGGCATCTCCCGCTTGCTGCAAATGCAGCGCGACGAGGGTGGTTTTGCCTTGTGGGATAAGAACGGTCCGGAAGAGTATTGGCTCACCGCATACGTGACTGACTTCCTGGTGCGTGCCGGTGAGCAGGGCTATAGCGTACCCGTTGATGCCGTCAATAATGCCAACAGCCGTCTGCTGCGCTATCTGCAAGATCCCGGCATGATGTCGATTCGCTACAGCGATAATGCGCAGGCGAGTAAATTTGCCGTGCAGGCTTATGCTGCGCTGGTGCTGGCGCGTCAGCAAAAAGCCCCGCTGGGGGCACTGCGTGAAATCTGGCAGCGCCACGAACAGGCCGCTTCAGGACTGCCGTTGATGCAGTTAGGTATGGCGTTGAAACTGATGGGTGATGCACCGCGAAGCCAGCAGGCGCTGGATTTAGCGCTTAAAACTCCGCGGAGCGATTCCAGAAACTGGATGGCAGATTATGGTAGCCAGCTTCGTGATAATGCGTTGATGCTCTCGCTGCTGGAAGAGTACAAGCTGTTACCGGATGCACAAAATAGCCTCCTGAATGTTCTATCAGAACAGGCATTCAGCCAGCGCTGGCTGTCGACTCAAGAAAGCAATGCCCTGTTCCTGGCCGGACGTTCGTTGCAAACGCTTTCCGGAAAATGGCAGGCAACGACCAGCCTGGCGGAAAGTACGCTCAGTGGCGATCGCGCGCAGGTGCAAAATGTCGCGGGCGATCGGCTTGGCGCATTGCAGGTTACCAACAGCGGGACGGGGCCGTTATGGGTACGTCTTGATACCGCAGGTTATCCGGAATATGCACCGCAGCCGAGCTCAAACGTTCTGCAAATTGAACGCCATATTCTGGCCACCGATGGCAGCACTAAATCGCTCTCTTCTCTGAAAAGCGGCGAACTGGTGCTGGTCTGGCTGGAAGTCAAAGCCAATCAGAATGTCCCCGATGCACTGGTTGTCGACTTGTTGCCTGCCGGGCTTGAACTTGAAAACCAAAACCTTGCCAGCAGTAGCGCCAGCCTGCAAGACAGCGGCAGTGAAGTCCAGAATCTGCTTAGCCAGATGCAGCAGGCCGATATCCAGCATATGGAGTTCCGCGACGATCGCTTCGTTGCGGCAGTCCCGGTAAACGAAGGGCAACCCGTTACGCTGGTCTATCTGGCGCGTGCTGTCACGCCAGGAACATACCAGGTTCCGGTTCCTCTGGTGGAGTCCATGTATGTTCCGCAGTGGCGGGCAACAGGTGCGGCAAGTGGCCCGTTGATTGTCGTTCCGTAACGTGCGGTTAATGCATCTGAGATGCTCCCGCTGGCTGTGGCTGGCGGGCGTTCTTCTTATTTTATGGGGGCTGATTTTCGCCGCCGATCGCCTGTGGCCGTTGCCTTTAAAAGAGGTCAGTCCCGCGCGCGTGGTCACAGATGAAAAAGGGATTCCGCTTTGGCGATTTGCGGATAGCGAAGGGATCTGGCGCTATCCGGTCACCATTGAAGACGTTTCTCCACGCTATCTTGAAGCCCTGATCCAGTATGAGGATCGCTGGTTCTGGGATCATCCTGGTGTGAATCCCTTTTCAGTGATGCGCGCAGCCTGGCAGGATTTGCGGTCGGGTAAAGTCGTCTCGGGTGGCAGCACGCTCACTATGCAGGTAGCGCGGCTTCTTGATCCTCATCCGCGTACCTTTGGCGGCAAAATCCGCCAGCTATGGCGAGCCATGCAGCTGGAATGGCATCTTTCCAAGCGCGATATCCTCACGCTTTATCTTAACCGCGCTCCGTTTGGCGGCACGCTACAGGGCGTTGGTGCTGCAAGCTGGGCTTATCTTGGTAAATCCCCTGTCCAGTTGAGTTATTCAGAAGCCGCGCTTCTCGCGGTGCTCCCTCAGGCACCGAGCCGCCTGCGCCCAGACCGCTGGCCGGATCGTGCTGAGGCCGCCAGGAATAAAGTCCTGGAACGTATGGTGACGCAAGGCGTCTGGAGTGCGCAGCAGGTCAAAGAGTCGCGCGAGGAGCCTGTCTGGCTTGCTCCACGACAGATGCCGCAATTAGCGCCGCTATTCTCGCGCATGATGCTCAACAAAAGCCGCGAAAATAAAATTGTCACCACTCTGGATGCCTCCCTTCAGCGGCAGTTGGAAGAGCTGGCGATCAACTGGAAATCCCGACTCCCGTCGCGCAGTTCATTGGCGATGATCGTGGTTGATCATACCAATATGAAGGTGCGCGGTTGGGTGGGGTCGGTAGACATCACCGATGACAGCCGTTTTAGCCATGTTGATATGGTCAATGCGATTCGATCGCCAGGTTCGGTGCTGAAGCCCTTTATCTACGGAATGGCGCTGGACGACGGTCTGATTCATTCCGCCTCTCTGCTGCAGGATGTGCCGCGCCGCACGGGAGATTATCGGCCGGGTAATTTCGACAGCGGATTTCACGGTCCCGTCAGCATGAGTGAAGCATTAGTCCGTTCGCTGAATCTGCCTGCTGTGCAAGTGCTGGAAGCTTACGGACCAAAACGTTTTGCAGGATTACTCAGTAACGCAGGCTTACCGCTACTGCTACCTGCAGGCGCACAGCCAAATTTATCACTCATTCTTGGCGGAGCAGGGGCGCGGCTTGCCGATATTACGGCAGCCTACAGTGCGTTTGCGCGGCAGGGTAAAGCCGGTCGATTGCGCGTCCAGCCAGGCGATCCGCTTGTCGAACGCCCGTTACTTTCACCGGGCGCTGCGTGGATTATTCGGCGTATTTTAGCCAATGAGTCGCAACCGCTGCCTGATGCCGCGCTGCCGCAGGTTGTACCGCTGGCGTGGAAAACCGGCACCAGCTATGGCTATCGCGATGCCTGGGCGGTGGGGTTGAACGCGCGTTATCTTATCGGTATCTGGACGGGACGCCCCGACGGGACCCCTGTCGCCGGGCAGTTTGGCTTTGCCAGCGCCGTGCCGCTGCTGAACCAGGTCAACAACTTGCTTCAGTCTAACTCGATGATTGACGAATCGCGCTTGCCGCGTGACTTGCGCCCTGATTCCGTGGGGCGCGGCGTTATTTGCTGGCCGGGCGGCCAATCGCTACCCGTTGGGAGTGAAAACTGTCGTCGCCGGTTATCGACATGGCTACTTGATGGCAGCCAGCCGCCAACGCTGTTGCTGCCGGAGCAGGAGGGGATTCGGGGAATTCGTTTTCCAGTTTGGCTGGATAAAGAGGGCAAGCGCGTTGCCGCCGATTGCCCTGGCGCGCAAGAAAAAGTCCTGGACGTCTGGCCGCTACCGCTTGAACCGTGGCTGCCTACTTCAGAGCGAAGACAGGCGCGTATCCCACCATCATCTTCGGTTTGTCCCCCTTTGGCACAGGACTCACCCGCACCCTTCCAGTTATCCGGGGTGCGTGAGGGGGCTGTTATCAAACGTTTGCCAGGCGAATCGCGCGTATCGTTGCCGCTCGCCACATTTGGTGGGGAAGGCAGGCGCTGGTGGTTCCTGAATGGCGAGCCTTTGGATGTTCAGGGGCGCGCTTACACTTTACAGCTTGATCAAGCAGGGGATTATCAGGTGCTGATCATGGATGAAACGGGGCAGGTTGCCACAGTGAACTTTGTCCTGCAGTGAACAAACTCAGATCGTTGATATGGTCTGTTGCTAAAGCTCGTCTTATTTTAAAAAAATGTTACTTAGATCCATAGGCAATAGAGCTAATGCTCTCTATAATCCGCGCCAGGTCATACAGACGTATGCAAAACAACAGAACAAATTACAGGGGTTATCATGACTATTGAACGTACTTTTTCCATCATTAAGCCAAACGCGGTGGCAAAAAACGTTATTGGCAGCATCTTTGCTCGCTTTGAATCTGCAGGGTTCAAAATCGTTGGCACCAAAATGCTGCATCTGAGCGTTGAACAGGCTCGCGGCTTCTATGCAGAGCATGACGGTAAACCTTTCTTCGACGGTCTGGTGGAGTTCATGACTTCCGGTCCAATCGTTGTTTCCGTGCTGGAAAGCGAAAATGCAGTACAGCGTCACCGCGATCTGCTGGGTGCAACCAACCCGGCTAACGCCCTGGCGGGTACTCTGCGCGCTGATTATGCTGATAGCTTCACTGAAAACGGAACTCACGGTTCTGATTCAGTTGAATCTGCCGCGCGCGAAATCGCTTATTTCTTCGGTGAAGGCGAAGTGTGTCCACGCACACGTTAATTTTTTCGTAAATGCTGCGTGCAAACGTGGCATCCCTGCGCCAGAATTTGTACAATGCTACGCCCCGGAAGAGCAGACTGCTCACCGGGGCGTTTCTTTTTAACCCTCCACGGGCCATAACGTGTAACAACGAGGCCGGAAAATATTATGTCTGAATTAGTGAATACCTCAGAAGTCGCCACTGTCGCGGTTCCCAATAAAAATGGAAAAATCAACCTGCTGGATCTGAACCGTCAGCAGATGCGCGAGTTCTTTCTGGAAATGGGCGAAAAGCCATTTCGTGCCGACCAGGTCATGAAGTGGATGTACCATTATTGCAGCGACAACTTTGATGACATGACAGACATCAACAAAGTGCTGCGTAACAAACTAAAAGACGTCGCTGAAATCCGCGCACCTGAAGTGGTCGAAGAGCAACGCTCTGCCGACGGCACTATCAAATGGGCGATTGCAGTTGGCGATCAGCGTGTTGAAACGGTTTATATCCCGGAAGAAGATCGCGCGACGCTGTGCGTCTCCTCTCAGGTAGGTTGTGCACTCGAGTGCAAATTCTGTTCAACGGCGCAGCAGGGCTTTAACCGCAATCTGCGCGTTTCAGAAATTATCGGCCAGGTGTGGCGCGCAGCGAAAATCGTTGGCGCGGCTAAAGTTACGGGCACGCGTCCTATCACTAATGTGGTGATGATGGGCATGGGTGAACCGCTGCTGAACCTGACTAACGTCGTTCCGGCGATGGAAATCATGCTGGACGATTTCGGCTTTGGCCTGTCCAAACGCCGTGTGACGCTCTCCACGTCTGGCGTGGTTCCTGCGCTGGATAAGCTGGGCGACATGATTGACGTTGCGCTGGCGATTTCTTTGCATGCACCCAACGACGAAATCCGCGATGAAATTGTACCGATCAACAAAAAGTACAATATCGAAACCTTCCTCGCTGCCGTGCGCCGCTACCTTGCCAAGTCCAATGCGAATCAGGGCCGCGTCACTATCGAGTATGTGATGTTGGATCATGTGAATGATGAAACCGATCATGCACATCAACTGGCAGAGCTGCTGAAAGACACACCGTGTAAAATCAACCTGATCCCATGGAACCCGTTCCCGGGCGCGCCATATGGACGTAGCTCGAACAGTCGTATTGACCGTTTCTCCAAAGTGCTGATGGATTATGGATTTACCACTATCGTGCGTAAAACCCGTGGCGATGACATTGATGCAGCCTGCGGACAGCTGGCGGGCGATGTGATTGACCGCACCAAACGCACGCTGCGTAAGCGTATGCAGGGTGAGACAATCGACGTTAAAGCTGTTTGATTATCATGCAGTCACGGCGCATGCTTTGCGCCGTGAAGCATCAGCTTACTGAATAATCAGTCAGATTCGTTGTAATCACTTAATAATTACGGTGCGTTTCTGACGACTTTAAGGCAGTATGTAACGTCGTAACAACAGTTTAGCTTCGCGAGTTGAGCTGCACTGTAAACTAAGGCCTGGCAGTCCTATACTGTCTGTCTAAGGTTAATTGACCAGAAGTTTCGCGGTGCGGGTGGCATTGTGACTGACCGGCACCTGAACCCTAATTTACACGTACCAGTAGTTGTAGCGAATGAATACTGAAGCCACTCACGATAAAACTGAAGCACTCTCCACTGGCGTTCGTCTTCGCAACGCCCGTGAACAACTCGGACTCAGCCAGCAAGCTGTTGCAGAACGCTTGTGCCTGAAAGTATCCACGGTTCGCGATATTGAAGAAGATAAGGCACCTGCCGATCTTGCTTCAACGTTTCTGCGTGGTTATATCCGCTCTTATGCAAAACTGGTGCATATCCCCGAAGAAGAATTGTTGCCGATGATGGAAAAGCATGCACCGGTTCGCGCGGCGAAAGTCGCTCCGATGCAGACCTTCTCCTTGGGCAAACGTCGTAAAAAACGTGACGGCTGGTTAATGAGTTTTACCTGGCTGGTTCTGTTTGTGGTCATCGGCCTGACCGGTGCCTGGTGGTGGCAAAACCACAAAGCGCAGCAGGAAGAGATCACCACCATGGCGGATCAATCTTCGGCGGCACTGAATAATTCCGGCAACAACGGCGCGCAAAGCGTGCCGTTAAACACCGACAGTGCTACGACATCAAGCGAACCTCAAACTGCTGATACGGATCCTCAGATTGTTGAGCCTGTCCAGACTCCAGCGCCTGCCATGACGCCAGATCAGACGACTGCGCAGAACGCAGTGGTTTCGCCTTCTCAGGCGAACGTTGATTCTGCACCAGCTGCAACCCCCGCGACGACTGATAATGCTAATGTGGCTCAGCCACTGCCCACCGATCAGGCTGGCGTTGCTACAACGACTGCCGATGCCAACGCGCTGGTCATGAACTTCTCTGCCGACTGCTGGCTTGAAGTGACAGACGCAACAGGAAAAAAACTGTTCAGCGGTTTGCAGCGTAAAGATGGCACGTTAAATCTAACGGGTCAGGCACCGTATAAGCTTAAAATCGGTGCTCCATCTGCGGTACAGATCCAGTATCAAGGCAAACCTGTCGATCTGAGCCGTTTTATCAGAACAAACCAGGTTGCGCGTCTTACCGTTAGTGCCGAACAATCTGCAGCACAGTAACAGGCGAGTAACGCGGGAGACTTTTCATGCATAACCAGGCTCCGATTCAACGTAGGAAATCCAAACGAATCTACGTTGGGAATGTGCCGATTGGCGATGGTGCACCTATCGCCGTCCAGTCGATGACCAACACCCGCACCACGGATGTTGCTGCGACAGTTAATCAAATCAAAGCATTAGAGCGCGTAGGTGCGGATATTGTTCGCGTTTCCGTGCCGACAATGGATGCGGCTGAAGCATTCAAACTCATCAAGCAGCAGGTCAATGTTCCGCTGGTTGCTGATATCCACTTCGACTATCGCATTGCGCTAAAAGTGGCGGAATACGGCGTTGATTGCTTGCGTATTAATCCGGGTAATATCGGCAGCGAAGAGCGTATCCGCGCGGTAGTTGATTGTGCTCGCGATAAAAATATTCCTATCCGCATCGGCGTTAACGCCGGGTCGCTGGAAAAAGATCTGCAGGAAAAATACGGCGAACCTACGCCGCAGGCGCTGCTGGAATCCGCTATGCGCCATGTCGATCATCTCGATCGTCTTAACTTTGATCAGTTCAAAGTGAGCGTGAAAGCGTCGGATGTGTTTCTGGCGGTCGAATCCTATCGTTTGCTGGCAAAACAGATCGAACAGCCGCTGCACCTTGGGATCACTGAAGCCGGTGGCTTGCGTAGCGGTTCCGTTAAGTCGGCGATTGGCCTGGGTCTGTTGCTTTCCGAAGGGATCGGCGACACGTTACGCGTTTCGTTAGCGGCCGATCCGGTCGAAGAGATCAAAGTCGGTTTCGATATTTTGAAATCACTGCGCATTCGTGCGCGCGGCATCAACTTTATCGCATGTCCAACCTGTTCGCGTCAGGAGTTTGACGTTATCGGTACGGTAAACGCGCTGGAACAACGCCTCGAAGATCTCATTACGCCAATGGATGTCTCGATCATCGGGTGTGTCGTTAACGGTCCTGGCGAAGCGCTGGTGTCTACCCTCGGGGTGACGGGCGGGAATAAGAAAAGTGGCCTTTATGAAGATGGTATTCGTAAGGATCGTCTTGATAATAACGACATGATCGATCAGCTTGAAGCCCGCATCCGAGCGAAAGCGACAATACTGGATGAAGCGCAGCGCATCAGCATTCAGCAGATTGAGAAATAACGTGATGGGAAGCGGTGCTTCCCATGTATGATTGAACCCATTCTTAGGGTTCTTTTTTGTATATAGAAAGAGAATAAACGTGGCAAAAAACATTCAAGCCATTCGCGGCATGAACGATTATCTGCCTGGCGAAACCGCCATCTGGCAGCGCATTGAAGGCACACTGAAACAGGTGCTCGGCAGCTACGGTTATAGTGAAATCCGTTTGCCGATTGTAGAGCAGACCCCGTTATTTAAACGCGCGATCGGCGAAGTGACCGACGTCGTTGAAAAAGAGATGTATACCTTTGAGGACCGCAATGGCGATAGCCTGACGCTGCGTCCTGAGGGAACGGCGGGCTGCGTACGTGCCGGCATCGAACATGGTCTTCTGTACAATCAGGAACAGCGCCTGTGGTATATCGGCCCGATGTTCCGTCACGAACGTCCGCAAAAAGGGCGTTATCGCCAGTTTAACCAGTTGGGTGTCGAAGTGTTCGGTCTGCAAGGCCCGGATATTGACGCTGAACTTATCATGCTGACCGCGCGCTGGTGGCGTGAGCTGGGGATTTCTCAGCACGTTGCGCTGGAGTTGAACTCTATCGGATCCCTGGAAGCGCGCGCGAACTACCGTGATGCGCTGGTTGCGTTCCTGGAACAGCATAAAGACAAGCTGGACGAAGATTGCCAGCGTCGTATGTACAGCAACCCGTTGCGCGTTCTTGATTCTAAGAATCAGGACGTTCAGGCTCTGTTGAACGATGCGCCTGCGCTGGGTGATTATCTTGATGAAGAGTCTCGCGAGCATTTCGCGGGTCTGTGTAAATTGCTTGAAGCCGCTGGCATTGCGTATACCGTGAATCAGCGTCTGGTACGTGGTCTGGATTACTATAACCGCACCGTGTTTGAGTGGGTGACCACCAGTCTCGGCTCTCAGGGCACTGTCTGTGCTGGCGGGCGTTATGACGGTCTGGTCGAGCAACTGGGTGGCCGCGCAGCGCCGGCGGTTGGTTTCGCGATGGGACTTGAGCGACTTGTTTTGCTGGTTCAGGCAGTTAATCCGGAATTTAAAGCAGAATCCGTTGTCGATATATACCTGGTCGCTTCAGGTGCGGATACGCAGTCTGCGGCCATGCAGTTTGCCGAACGTGTGCGCGATGCGCTACCGGGCGTTAAACTGATGACCAACCACGGCGGTGGCAACTTCAAAAAACAGTTTGCCCGTGCTGATAAATGGGGCGCAAGTGTTGCACTGGTACTGGGTGAGTCCGAAGTGGCCGCTGGTGAAGTCGTGGTGAAAGACCTGCGCTCTGGTGAGCAAACAACGGTAACGCAGGATGGCGTTGCGGCGCACTTGCGCACTTTACTGGGCTAAGGGGAAGAACGGCGTGGAAATGTACGAGAACGAAAACGACCAGGTTGATGCGGTTAAACGCTTTTTTGCTGAAAACGGCAAAGCCCTGGCTGTTGGTGTAATTTTAGGTGTGGGTGCGCTGATGGGCTGGCGTTACTGGAACAGCCATCAGGCTGATTCCGCGCGTGGAGCTTCCCTGTCTTACGAAAATACCGTGAGCGCAATTCGCGCCGATCAGCCTCAAACGCTGACGGCGGCTGAAAAATTTGCTGCTGAAAATAAAAACATCTACGGCGCACTGGCGTCGCTTGAAGTTGCTCAACAATTCGTTGATAAGAACGAACTGGATAAAGCGGCTGCGCAGCTCCAGCAGGGGCTCTCTGCGACGAGCGACGATAATCTGAAAGCGGTGATCAATCTGCGTCTTGCCCGTATTCAGGTTCAGCAGAAAAAGGCTGATGATGCGTTGAAAACGCTCGACACCATCAAAGGCGAAGGTTTTGCTGCCATTGTAGCTGACCTGCGCGGTGAAGCTCTGCTGAGCAAAGGCGACAAACAAGGCGCGCGCAGCGCGTGGGAATCAGGCGTGAAAAGTAACGCCTCACCTGCGCTGAGCGAAATGATGCAGATGAAAATAAATAATTTGTCCGTCTGAGAGGGACCCGATGCAATTGCGTAAATTACTTCTGCCAGGACTGCTTTCCGTTACGTTATTGAGCGGCTGTTCACTGTTCAGTGGCGAAGAAGATGTTGTAAAAATGTCACCGTTGCCAACCGTTGAAAATCAATTTACCCCCTCCACCGCGTGGAGTTCTTCCGTGGGTAGCGGTATTGGTGATTTCTATTCCAACCTGCATCCAGCTTTTGCGGACAACGTTGTTTATGCGGCTGACCGCAAAGGCACTGTTCGCGCATTTAATGCAGATGACGGTAAAGAAGTCTGGTCTGTGAACCTGGCGGAAAAAGACGGCTGGTTCTCTCGTGCACCTGCGCTGCTCTCGGGCGGTTTGACCGTTTCCGGCGGACACGTTTATATCGGTAGCGAGAAAGCCCAGGTTTATGCGCTGAACACCAGCGATGGCACTATCGCGTGGCAATCTCGCGTTGCAGGTGAAGCGCTGTCACGTCCTGTCGTCAGTGACGGTGTGGTGCTGATTCACACCAGCAATGGTCAGTTGCAAGCGCTGAACGAGGCTGACGGTGCTGTGAAATGGACCGTTAACCTGGACATGCCATCACTTTCTCTGCGCGGCGAGTCTGCTCCGGCGACGGCTTTCGGTGCAGCAATCGTGGGTGGAGATAACGGCCGCGTGAGCGCCGTACTAATGCAGCAAGGCCAAATGATTTGGCAGCAGCGTATTTCTCAGGCGACGGGTCCGACTGAAATTGACCGCCTGAGCGATGTAGATACCACCCCAGTCATTGTCGACAATGTGGTTTATGCGCTGGCTTATAACGGCAACCTCACGGCGTTGGATCTGCGCAGCGGCCAGGTCATGTGGAAACGGGAACTGGGTTCTGTGAATGATTTCATCGTTGAAGGTAATCGCATTTATCTGGTTGATCAAAACGATCGCCTGCTGGCGCTGAACACCGACGGTGGCGTCACGCTGTGGACGCAAAGCGATCTGCTGCACCGTCTGCTGACCGCGCCGGCGCTGTATAATGGCAACCTGGTTGTAGGTGATAGCGAAGGCTACATGCACTGGATTGATCCAGAAAACGGACGCTTTGTAGCACAGGAAAAAGTCGATAGTTCAGGTTTCCTGACCGACCCTGTTGTTGCTGATGGCAAGCTGCTGATCCAGGCAAAAGACGGAACGCTGTACGCAATCACGCGTTAATCGTAGCGTTTGTAGTATAATAAACGGCTCCTGTTAACTCAGGAGCCGTTTTACTGTTTTTATAGACGTCGTGAATACGGCGTTATTTTGAATTTTATGAGGCTTCAAACATGGTACCTGTGGTCGCGCTTGTCGGGCGCCCGAACGTTGGAAAATCCACTCTTTTTAACCGTTTAACACGCACCCGTGATGCGCTGGTTGCGGATTTCCCGGGGCTGACTCGTGACCGTAAGTACGGTCGTGCTGAAGTGGAAGGACGAGAGTTTATCTGTATCGATACCGGTGGTATTGATGGTACAGAAGATGGCGTGGAAACGCGTATGGCGGAACAATCTCTGTTGGCAATCGAAGAAGCGGACATTGTGCTGTTCATGGTTGATGCCCGTGCGGGTTTAATGCCAGCCGATACGGCTATCGCCAAACACCTGCGTTCTCGCGAAAAGCCAACCTTCCTGGTGGCGAACAAAACTGACGGTATTGATGCCGATCAGGCCGTCGCGGATTTCTGGGCTTTGGGCCTGGGAGAAATCTATCCGATCGCGGCTTCTCATGGTCGTGGCGTCACCAGCCTGCTGGAAACGGTGCTGATGCCATGGGTTGATGAAATCAACCCGCCTGAAGAAATCGACGAAGACGCCGCCTATTGGGCGCAATTCGAAGAGGCCGTGGAAGGCAAAGAAGAGCCTGTGGATGACTTTAACCCGCAGGATCTGCCGATCAAGCTGGCGATTGTTGGCCGTCCAAACGTAGGTAAGTCAACGCTAACTAACCGTATCCTCGGTGAAGATCGTGTCGTGGTCTATGACATGCCTGGCACCACGCGCGACAGCATTTATATCCCGATGCAGCGTGACGAGCGCGAATACGTGCTGATTGATACTGCGGGCGTACGTAAGCGCGGGAAGATCACCGATGTGGTGGAAAAATTCTCCGTTATCAAAACGCTGCAGGCGATTGAAGATGCGAACGTGGTCATGCTGGTTATCGACGCGCGTGAAGGTATCTCCGATCAAGATCTCTCGCTGTTGGGCTTTATCCTCAATAGTGGGCGCTCACTGGTTATCGTCGTCAACAAATGGGACGGCCTGAGCAATGACGTAAGAGAGCAAGTGAAAGAGATGCTGGACTTCCGTCTGGGCTTTATCGACTTTGCTCGCATACACTTTATCTCCGCGCTGCACGGCAGTGGTGTAGGCAACCTGTTCGAATCCGTTCGTGAAGCCTACGACAGCTCAACGCGTCGTCAGAGCACCGCAATGCTGACTCGCATTATGACAATGGCCTCTGAGGATCACCAGCCGCCTTTAGTCCGTGGTCGTCGTGTGAAGCTGAAGTATGCTCACGCCGGTGGTTATAACCCGCCAATCGTGGTCATTCACGGTAACCAGGTGAAAGATTTGCCTGATTCCTACAAACGCTACCTGATGAACTACTTCCGAAAATCGCTGGACGTGATGGGTACGCCTATCCGAATTCAGTTCAAGGAAGGGGAAAACCCGTTTGCAGATAAGCGCAACACACTGACGCCAAACCAAATGCGTAAGCGTAAGCGTTTAATTAAGCACATCAAGAAAAGTAAATGATGATTCACTAAAAAATCATCCGCTTTCAAAAATCCCAGAAGCCCGCCATGCGTCGGGCTTTTTTTATTACTGGTCGATGGTTTCCCCCAGCTTCATAACTGGCAAACAGTAATTAATCACCGTACTGTCAATTTTTTCAGACGCCCATAGTGGCGGAAGCAATGAGCGAATTAGCTTTCAGAATATCCATATAAAAAATTGCACCTTTAGTTTATGGGATGCCGTCGCGCAGGTGTAAGAAAGCGACAGAATTAACCCACTAAAAGGAAAGCAAAATGGCTGTTCCTGCAGATATCTGGCTTTATAACGCGACCGGAACCTTGATACAGGGAAGTAGCAATGTGCTGCTTCGTGAGGGCGCTATTGAAATGCAGAGTTTTAAACATGGTGTACACATCCTATACGCAAACCTGGTTTAAGCACGTATACACAGGTAATAACTATTACGATTGGTATGCGCTGTTCCGAAAGGATGGAATCATTGATGATGACATGAACTTTGACCTTGATGAATGACATTCCGACTGAGAAACTGGAACCTTATCCCGATCGTGTAGACGATAACTATTTCACTATGTACATCTTGTTTAATGCTGTGACGGCAGCTGTGGCCGTATTCCTTGGGGAAAAGGTAGTTTAGCCGGAGCGTAATACCTAAATCAGTCAGGCGGCAATCATGGCGCCTTATTCTAAATACCTGCATGTAGAAAGCTGACGGGAAGGGGAGGAATCTCCGGAAGCCAGAGAGTAAACTGGTGCGCAAAAAGTACGTAGCGCACTGTGTTTACTACGAATATTTTGAAGTCAAACGCAAAAGTATTACCCTTATATATGGAATGAGTTTTGTACAAATAACCAGGTGCTTTAATAATTTATGTACACCAAGATTTTATTAGATTTAAAATGAATAAAATCATTTCAATATTTCTTGTTATGTTTTCATATCAAGAAAAGCATGTCATTGCGCGATAAAACCTGACTATGTCGGTTTTTTGTTTTTTATTTTCCGGGATTCACAACGGCTCAGGATGGTTGAAGGATAGCGGGATATGCCGTGTCTGTTCACGACGTCATGTTAGAATAACCACGTAACTAATAGTCAATTAGGAGTCACAATGACGATTATCTGTCCAACCTGCAAGGCAACGCTTGAGCCTGAAAATGGGATGGCGCATTGCGGCAACTGTGGTAACGATATCGCTCTGGTGGCGCGTTGCCCTGAGTGCCACCAGCCTCTTCAGGTCTTAAAAGCTTGCGGTGCGGTCGATTATTTTTGCCAGAACGGCCATGGGTTGATTTCAAAAAAACGTGTTGAGTTTGAGCCGGTTTAAACCGGCTTTTTCTTACGCGTTTTTTTGGCAGGTGTTATGCCTTTCACTTCGCTTTCTACCCAGCCATCTGCCAGGCGGGTTATCAGCAAATCTCCCGCTTTAACCTGTTTGGTCTGCTTCAGCACTTTGCCATCCGTTGCTGTGGTCACGCTGTAGCCACGAGCCAGCGTAGAGAGCGGGCTGACGGCTTCGAGATGGGTAACGGCATTCCCAAAACGTTCTCGCGTCGTACTCAAACGTGCGCGTAAGTTCTCGGCGAGACGATATTCCAGCTGTTGAATGCGGGTTTGCGCCCGGTAGATCTTCGGCTGCGGGTTTTGCTGATTCAGCCGCTGAGTCATGCGCTGCTGACGGGATACAGCGCGTTTAAGCTGGTTATCCAGCGCGAAATTCATGCGCTGTCGCAGGCGCTCCAGTACGGTTTGCTGGCGCGCAAGTCGCAGCTGCGGGTGCTGCTGCTGTAGCCGATGGTGCAATTGCGTAAATCGACGCGCGCGATTAGCCAGGAAATAGTCCATCGCCATTTCCAGACGCTGTTGCCCGTTCTGTATCTGGCGTAGCAGTTCCAGCTGATTTCGACTCACCACCTCAGCGGCTGCTGACGGCGTCGGCGCACGCATATCCGAAACAAAGTCGGCGATAGTGACATCGGTTTCATGACCAACGGCACTCACGACGGGTATCTGGCTGGCAAAAATCGCTCGTGCGACGCGCTCGTCGTTAAAGCTCCAGAGATCTTCCAGCGATCCGCCGCCGCGTCCGACAATTAACACGTCACACTCATGGCGCGCATTTGCCAACTCAATCGCTCGAACAATTTGCCCCGGCGCGTCGTCACCCTGAACCGCTGTTGGGTAGATAATGACGGGCAGGGAAGGATCGCGGCGCTTCAGCACATGCAGAATGTCATGCAGCGCTGCACCGGTTTTGGAGGTAATGACACCGACGCAGTGCGCAGGCGAGGGCAGTGGCTTTTTGAACTGCTGATCGAACAGACCTTCCGCTGACAGCTTCGCCTTTAACTGCTCATATTTTTGCTGTAACAACCCTTCGCCTGCGGGCTGCATGCTCTCAACGATGATTTGATAATCACCGCGCGGTTCGTACAGCGTGATATTGGCGCGGACCATCACCTGCTGGCCATGCTGAGGACGAAACGTCACGCGTCGATTGCTGTTGCGAAACATCGCGCAGCGCACCTGAGCGTTATCGTCTTTAAGCGTAAAATACCAGTGACCGGATGACGGCTGCGTGAAATTGGAAATCTCACCGCTGATCCAAACCTGTCCCATTTCCTGCTCGAGCAGTAAACGAACCGATTGATTGAGGCGGCTAACGGTATAAATTGAGGGGCTTTGGGAAGATAACATGTGAGCGGGATCAAATTTTAAATCAGCAAGTTATTCAATCGATAGTAACCTGATGAGACACGATCGCAAGCATTTTTATAAAAAAGTGTAGATGCAATCGGTTACGCTCTGTATAATGCCACGGCAATATTTAACCCTCCAGGTCAGAGATATTGCCCATGCTACGTATTGCCAAAGAAGCACTGACGTTTGACGACGTCCTCCTCGTTCCCGCTCATTCTACCGTTCTGCCGAATACTGCCGATCTCAGCACGCAGTTGACGAAAACCATTCGCCTGAACATTCCTATGCTCTCTGCGGCAATGGACACCGTGACTGAAGCGCGCCTGGCGATCGCCCTGGCACAGGAAGGCGGCATCGGCTTTATTCACAAAAACATGTCTATTGAGCGCCAGGCTGAAGAAGTTCGCCGCGTGAAAAAACATGAATCCGGTATTGTCACCGACCCACAGAGCGTTCTGCCAACCACCACGCTGGCGGAAGTCAAAGCGCTGACTGAACGTAACGGTTTTGCGGGCTATCCGGTTGTTACCGAAGATTACGAACTGGTGGGTATCATCACTGGCCGTGACGTGCGTTTCGTGACTGACCTGTCTCAACCCGTCAGTGTTTACATGACGCCAAAAGAGCGTTTGGTGACCGTGCGTGAAGGTGAAACGCGCGATGTCGTGCTGGCCAAAATGCACGAAAAACGCGTTGAGAAAGCGCTGGTTGTTGATGACAGCTTCCATCTTCGCGGCATGATCACCGTTAAAGACTTCCAGAAAGCAGAACGTAAACCGAACGCCTGTAAAGACGAGCATGGCCGTCTGCGAGTTGGGGCTGCGGTTGGCGCAGGTGCGGGCAACGAAGAGCGTGTTGACGCGCTGGTTGCCGCAGGCGTTGATGTTCTGCTTATTGACTCCTCACACGGCCATTCCGAAGGCGTTCTGCAACGTATTCGCGAAACCCGCGCGAAATATCCTGACCTGCAAATCATCGGCGGCAATGTGGCTACGGGTGCTGGCGCGCGTGCTCTGGCAGAAGCCGGCTGCAGCGCAGTTAAAGTCGGTATCGGTCCTGGCTCCATTTGTACGACCCGTATCGTTACCGGCGTAGGTGTACCGCAGATCACAGCGGTATCCGACGCTGTAGAAGCCCTGGAAGGCACCGGTATTCCGGTTATTGCTGATGGCGGTATTCGTTTCTCAGGTGACATCGCAAAAGCCATCGCGGCTGGCGCAAGCGTGGTGATGGTGGGCTCTATGCTCGCGGGCACTGAAGAATCTCCTGGTGAAATCGAACTGTTCCAGGGCCGTTCTTATAAGTCTTATCGCGGGATGGGTTCTCTGGGCGCGATGTCCAAAGGGTCTTCTGACCGCTACTTCCAGACGGATAACGCTGCTGACAAATTAGTGCCAGAAGGTATCGAAGGTCGTGTGGCGTATAAAGGCCATCTGAAAGAGATTATTCACCAGCAGATGGGCGGGCTGCGTTCCTGTATGGGTTTGACCGGCTGTGGTACCATCGATCTGCTGCGTACTAAAGCGGAATTCGTACGTATCAGCGGTGCGGGTATCCAGGAAAGTCACGTTCACGACGTCACGATCACTAAAGAGTCCCCGAACTACCGTTTAGGCTCCTGATAAGTTTCCGCGCCCGGCTTAATGCCGGGCGCTTTGTTTCACTTGCCTCGGAATTATCGTCAATGACGGAAAATATTCATAAACATCGCATTCTTATCCTGGACTTCGGCTCCCAATACACGCAGCTCGTTGCTCGTCGCGTTCGTGAACTTGGCGTTTATTGTGAACTGTGGGCATGGGATGTCACGGAAGCACAGATCCGTGAATTTAACCCAAGCGGCATTATTCTTTCTGGTGGTCCGGAAAGTACCACTGAAGACAACAGCCCGCGCGCACCGCAGTATGTATTTGAAGCTGGCGTTCCTGTATTTGGCGTGTGCTACGGTATGCAGACGATGGCGATGCAGTTGGGCGGCCATGTTGAAGCCTCTAACGAACGTGAATTTGGTTACGCGCAGGTCGAAGTGTTGACCGACAGCGCGCTGGTGCGTGGCATTGAAGACTCCCTGACCGCAGACGGTAAACCGCTGCTGGACGTGTGGATGAGCCACGGCGATAAAGTGACGGCCATTCCGTCAGACTTCGTGACCGTTGCCAGCACCGAAACCTGTCCGTTTGCCATTATGGCCAACGAAGAAAAACGCTTCTACGGCGTGCAGTTCCACCCTGAAGTAACCCATACCCGCCAGGGTATGCGCATGCTGGATCGTTTTGTTCGTGATATCTGCCAGTGTGAAGCTCTGTGGACGCCAGCGAAAATCATCGACGACGCCATTGCGCGTATCCGTCAGCAGGTTGGCGACGATAAAGTGATCCTCGGTCTGTCCGGTGGCGTTGACTCCTCCGTAACTGCCATGCTGCTGCACCGTGCTATCGGTAAAAATCTGACCTGTGTTTTCGTCGATAATGGCCTGTTACGCCTGAACGAAGCCGAGCAGGTGATGGACATGTTTGGTGACCACTTCGGCCTGAACATTGTTCACGTTGAAGGCGAAGAGCGTTTCCTGACCGCGCTGGCGGGCGAGAACGATCCAGAAGCAAAACGTAAAATTATCGGCCGCGTATTTGTTGAAGTCTTCGACGAACAGGCACTGCGCCTGGAAGATGTGAAGTGGCTGGCACAGGGAACGATTTACCCTGATGTTATCGAGTCTGCTGCCTCTGCTACCGGCAAGGCGCACGTCATCAAATCTCACCACAACGTGGGCGGCCTGCCGAAAGAGATGAAGATGGGTCTGGTTGAGCCGCTGCGTGAGCTGTTCAAAGACGAAGTGCGTAAGATTGGCCTTGAGCTGGGGCTGCCATACGACATGCTGTACCGTCACCCGTTCCCGGGCCCAGGCCTTGGCGTGCGTGTGCTGGGCGAAGTGAAGAAAGAGTACTGCGACCTGCTGCGTCGTGCCGATGCTATCTTCATCGAAGAACTGCACAAAGCCGATCTGTACAATAAAGTGAGCCAGGCGTTCACCGTGTTCCTGCCGGTTCGTTCCGTCGGCGTGATGGGCGATGGCCGCAAGTACGACTGGGTTGTGTCCCTGCGTGCGGTAGAAACCATCGACTTCATGACGGCACACTGGGCGCACCTGCCGTATGATTTCTTAGGCCGCGTGTCTAACCGCATTATCAACGAAGTGAACGGTATTTCCCGTGTCGTGTACGACATCAGCGGTAAGCCGCCAGCGACGATCGAGTGGGAATGATTTCACGTCCCGCGTAAAACTGAACAGACTTCCGAGCCCGCGTAATTGCGGGCTTTTTTGTTTTTGTGTCTGGCGTTTTCTGGCATAACACGTTTGCAGCGCGTCATCCCTTTTTCTGAATTCAGTCATGTGAGCGCCTATTTTGAGACGTTATTTTCGCCGGCTCGTTGTGCAAATCGATATCAGGCGGGTTAAACAAAATAAACGGACATAATGAATTTCCTAAGTTAGGTTTTAGCCAATATATGACTGTAGCGTATCCTGTATTTTCCTGGCTGATTGCTCAATTACGTTATTTCACTCTTGCGTTAAGATAATACTCAAACGTGACAGATATCCCAAAAATGACTGCCATGTATAAAACACGATATTAGCCCTGCGGAGCTTGTTTTTTCAGGAAATACAGGTGATAAAAATATCAGTTTTAAGAGGGCTATTCACTTGCCAGGGCGGTGATTTTGAGAGCTGTTAATCACCATTTTGAATATAGGGTTTATAAATGACATTTGCATCGATGATCACAGAAATAAAAAAACATAATTAATTAATTCAAAAACGTAATGGATTGTCAGGGGTCCCTGTGTCAGAAACTCTTCCACCTTCACAAAAGAAACCGGAGATTGGATTAGAATGAATGAAAAAATATTGCAACACCGGCATGATGAATATCATAAATTAACCCGCAGCGAGCGGATTGGTTATGGGATGGGTGACTTTGCTCAAAACCTTGTGTTCGGTACAATAGGTGGGTTTCTGGCGCTTCACATGTTGACTGTCAATACAATCAGCACAGCAACGGCAGGGTTTATATTTCTGTTTGTCCGAATTATAAATGTTTTATGGGACCCGATGGTTGGAACTTATGTGGATAAAAGAAGTTCACCAGCGGGGAAATATCGCCCCTGGCTTTTAAGAGCCGGCGTTCCACTTGTTATTCTGTCTGCTTTGCTTTTTGCACCTATCCCAGGCATCAGAGGTTCAGTTCCCTTTGCATTTATTGTTTACCTGGCACTGGATCTGGTCTATTCCGTCGTGAACATTCCTTATGGTTCTCTTAATGCCTCTCTGACAAGGGATCCGGAATCTATTGATAAACTGACCAGCACACGCATGATGCTGGCCAATAGTGCCAATCTTCTTGTCTATACTTTATTTCCCATGTTTGTACAAATGGCCTCACCAAAAGACAGAAGCCTCAAGGATACGGGGTTCTTTGGTCTTAAGTTCAATATGGGGAACTACACCGATCCCTCAGCGAATTATGCCTGGTTTGGGGTTTATTCGATATATATGATATTAGGCGCGATTGCACTTTTCATCTGTTATAAATTTACCAAAGAACGTGTCGTTGCAACTGCAGAACAAACGGCCAACGTTAAAACGACAGATCTGTTTCTTGAGCTCAAAAATAACCGACCGCTTATCATTCTCGGGTTATTTTTCATGTTGGCCTTCACGTTCATGTTTTTCATGAATACCGTGAATGGATTTTTCAATCAATACGTTGTTAACCATTCTGAATGGATGGGGGCTATCGGTCTTGTTGCCTCAATTCCGGGCATTTTATTCCCTATTTTTTGGCCAAGACTTAAGAAGATTTTTGGTAAAAAAGGCTTCTTCCATCTCTTCCTCGGCATGTTTATCGTGGGGCAATTGTTGACTTACGTTTGGTCACGCGCAGGAATGCATGATGAACTATGGCTTGCTTATATCGCAACATTCATTAAACAGTGGGGCTTAAGTTCGGCTACAGGTTTCATGTGGGCACTAGTCCCTGAAGTGATTGCTTATGGCGAGTTAAAATCAGGTAAGCGAAATGCCGCAATCATTAATGCGATTATGGGGCTTTTCTTCAAAATTGGTTTCACTATTGGCGGTGCAATTCCACTGTGGTTACTCGCTGCTTACGGCTTTAACGAAACGGGCGCGAATCAAAGCGCAAATGCGATCGACGGAATCATTATTACCGCGGTTTGGATTCCCATTGTTTTAGCCGCTATATCGATGATTGTTATTCAAATCTATCCAATCTCCGACGAAAATGTCACAGACATCAACCGTCAACTTGATGAGATACGGGTATAGTTTGAAACGAAATTATAAACCGAAGTGAATATATAAAATAAAATTCTCAGAAAAGGTCTAATGATATGTCGCTTATTCAAAACCCTATCTTACCTGGATTTAATGCGGACCCGAGTATTATCCGTGTTGAGGACACTTACTATATTGCAAACTCTACATTTGAGTGGTTCCCTGGTGTTCGTTTACATGAATCAAAAGATCTTGAACACTGGAATCTTCTTCCAGGCCCACTGTCTACCACCGCGCTTTTAGATATGAAAGGTAATCCTTCATCCGGTGGGATTTGGGCTCCGGCTCTTTCTTACGCTGATGGCAAATTCTGGCTGGTTTATACGGATGTGAAAATCACAGAAGGTGCGTTTAAAGACATGACAAACTATCTGACCACCGCGACAGATATTCGTGGTCCATGGTCCGATCCGATTAAACTTAATGGCGTGGGTTTTGATGCGTCACTTTTCCATGACGACGATGGGCGTAAATATATCGTTCAGCAAACCTGGGATCACAGAGAATATCATCACCCCTTTGATGGCATCACGCTGACTGAACTCGATACGCAGACTCTGAAATTAAAACCTGAAACCGCGCGTACTCTTTATCGAGGCACGGCCGTTGCACTCGTCGAAGGGCCACATCTCTACAAACTGAACGGATATTATTATCTCTTTGCTGCTCAGGGAGGGACAGTATTTACCCATCAGGAGGTTGTGGCACGCTCAAAAACGCTAGATGCCAATAGTTTTGAGACGCAGCCAGGGGAAGTATTCTTAACGAATGTCGATACCCCAGACAGTTATATTCAGAAGCAAGGGCATGGCTCCTTGGTTTCAACCCCTAACGGTGAATGGTATTATGCCTCGCTCTGCGCCCGCCCATGGAATCGTCCCGGTGAGTCTGTCTACGATCCTCGTGGCTGGTCAACCCTTGGCAGGGAAACGTCTATCCAAAAAGTGTACTGGGATAAAGAGGGCTGGCCGCGTATTGATGGCGGTCACGGTGGCAAAACGTTTGTCGAAGGTCCTACCGATGCTATTTACACCGAAAGCGCAAATGATCATAGCCAGTACGATGAATTTAAAACGCCGACACTTGATCTCAACTGGAATACACTCCGTGTGCCGTTCACAGAAAAAATGGGTACCACTGGCGACGGAAAACTGACGTTAATTGGCCAGGGGTCTCTGGCGAATACACATGACCTCTCGCTTATTGCCCGACGCTGGCAAGCCTTCTATTTTGATGCGCACGTTAAAGTGAAATTTAATCCCTTTAACTATCAACAAATGGCAGGGTTAACGAATTATTATAACGATCGCCACTGGAGTTTTGTTTTCATTACCTGGAATGAAATTAATGGCGCCGTTATCGAAGTCGGTGAGAATAATCGTGGGAAATATACGTCACATCTGAAAGATGAAGCAATCAAGATCCCGGAAGGTACGGAATACGTCTGGTTCCGCACGAAAGTTCGCAAGGAAACTTATACGTATGAATATAGCTTTAATGGGATCACATTCATTGAAATCCCTGTCAAATTAGATTCCGCCGTGCTTTCAGATGATTATGTGCTCCAAAGCTATGGTGGATTCTTTACCGGCGCATTCGTTGGCTTGGCCGTTGTGGATTACTCGGGTTACGCAGCCAGCGCAGAGTTTTACAATTTCGAATATCAGGAGCTGGGCGATGCGCTAGTTGGAAACGGCACTTATAGTTGGGAAGCATCTGAATCACGTGTTTATTAAATGCAACACGTGAATTCAGTTGATAAGTGCTGCGCCCGGTCATGATGAGACGGTTACCAATAAGCACGGCAAGCCGTGCTTTAAGTCTTTTACGGCGCTAAATTCTCTGCCTGTGCAGGAAGAGATTGGTGTTTTTGTTTCACGGCAATCCCTACCGCCAGGCCGCCAATCATCAATGTTAATCCCCATGACACCCACATCGATCCGATTACCCCTAATGCTTTGTTTAATCCCGCATACGCAAAAGGCGATATCGCGGCCATTAACTGTGCGGGGATCAGCAGCATGCCCGTTCGCTGTGCATAGTCTTCAGGCGCGAAGAGTTCCAGGGGGAGGGTGGCTTTGACGATCGTGACCAGGCCGTTGATCGCGCCATATCCCAGAACAAACCCGGCGGCAGATTCGATATACACCGAGCTGATTATTCCCAATAAAAAGCACAGTGGCATGGCGAGGGCAGTGATGAGCATGAGCTGAGTTGGCGTTAATCTCGCGCCAGCCATCACATCCAGCAAACGAGCACCCGTCTGGCCAATGCCCCACAACATCCCTATCGTAACGGGCAAACCCGCATTCGCGATAAATTCGGGAAGGTGCGTGGATGTTCCATTGGAGACAAACGTGATCAGCGCGATAAACGCAGCATAGAGCCAGGCGTTCAGGCGATCGTGAGGTAGTGTGGCAACAGGATTTTTAGGTGTAGTTCTTACTGCAAGTGTCTGATTGGGCAGCACGCGTATCAACGCCGCGCTCAATAGCCCGAAAAGAGCATAAATCAGCAATGTTTCTCGCCAGCTCATTATCGTCAGCAAGGCTGCACCGAGCGGCCAAAAAAGGGCAGAAGCGAGTCCGCCAGCCAGAGTGACACGAGAGATCATCCTTCGCGCATTTTGCCCATAAAGATTCACAAGCGATGCGAACACTGCGTCGTACAAAGACAGACGCATACCGATTCCTGCCAGCAGCCAGGCGCAATACCAGCCCGCCAAAGAGTGTGATTCAGCCATTATCACGCAGCTAACAGAAATGAGAAGCGTGCCGCACATCACCACTCTCTGCCCGCCAAAATGGGTCAGCAATCGGGCCACAAAGGGTGAAATACCTGCCATCACCAGCATGGCCAGCGTCAAGCCCAGATAGATTTGTGGCGACGACCAGCCCGTATCGGTGGCAATAGTGCGAGCAAATGTCCCCGGCATATAAAACGAAATTCCCCAATTGATAAGTTGGTTGCTTCCAGCGGCAAGCGAAAGGAGGCGGGGGATGGCAGGCGTTTTCATTATTTTTCATTCCGTTAGGCAGTTGTCCTCAGCATACTGCGCGCGGTATGGTGCTGGCAGGCCCCTGTGTTTATGACCTCTATAAGAGAAACTTTGCGATGACGACGCTGAATCTGGGTAATCTGGCTACCTTCCGACTGGTGATCCAGCGCGGTAGTTTTTCTGCTGCTGCGGATGCGCTTGGGCTTTCTCAACCTGCGGTGAGTTTGCAGATTCGCCAGCTTGAACAGTTTCTCCAGACGCGTTTAGTTGAGCGTACCGGGCGCGGCGTCAAAGCCACGGCAGCGGGCCTGACATTGTTGAATCATAGCGACCGCATTGAACACGTGGTTGATGAGGCGATTTGCTCGGTGAGGGCGTTAAGTGACGAGATAAGCGGCGAAGTGACAATAGGAACGGGTGCAACGGCATGTATTCATCTTTTGCCACGATTATTACAGCAACTGCGGCAGGAGCACCCGCAGCTAGGCGTCGGCGTGACCACGGGGAATACTCTGGATATTGTCCGAGCTGTCGAAGAAAACCGCCTTGATATCGGACTGGTCACCCTTCCGGCAAGCGGTCGTTCACTGGATGTTATGCCGATACTGGATGAGGAGTTTGTCTGTATTATTGCGCGCGAGCAAGGTGACAGCCTGGGGCAGCTCACCCCGTCTTTTTTGCATACGCTGCCGCTGATTGCGTTTGAATCAGGGAGCGGAACGCGGGCACTCATCGACGGTTGGTTTCAGGCGAATGCTTTTTCTGTTACCCCAGTGATGCAGCTAGGCAGTATAGAAGCCATCAAACGGATGGTGAGAGCAGGGCTGGGATTCAGTATTGTCCCAAGAATGGCAGTTCAGCATATAGCAGATCGCGAAGGTTTAACCGTCGGTTCACTGCATCCCATTCTGCATCGGCAGTTAGGTATCGTGATGCGCCAGGACAAAATTCTCAGTAAAGGAATCGCAGAAGTCATTCGGTTGCTGCGTCAGGACGCTAGCGGTTTGTGGTATCCAGTGGCTGAGTGACCTGCTGAGACTGGATTTTGTCCTGATGGTGATACCAGGCGCCAATAGAGGAATAAACGAAGCGACCAAAGAAAAACAGAAAGCTAATCAGCAATATAATGCGGGTCATTCGAGTGTTAAATCGATGTCGTTTGTGCATACGCGTTGCCTGACTCACTGTATTTTCCTGGGCATACCCTTTCGGGCGATGCGGCTATTAAGGCACAGCGGGAAGAGGGGGTCAATTATGGTAAGTGTAAAAAATCGTCAATGTTTAAATTAATTATTGTTATCGAAGATGATTCAAGTATTTACCGCTTTGATAGAAATGAGAAAAGAGCACAATAATCTTGTCATAAACCCTTTTTTGAACCATGTAGTTTGATTTAAGTCAATTCCTGCCGGTCATTGAGCACTAAAATTCTTCTTCCATATTGTTTGTATCACGCAAACAGCATGCGGCAATGATGTCAGGATGGATGCCTGTCTGAAATTCCCTCTGGATGAAAGGGCTTATATTGGGCATCTATGAAAATTCTGGCATTCCTCAAGAAAAACAAAGACCGCTGGTGGGCACTCCCTCTCATTTTACCGGTTGCTTTACTTCCTGTATTTAGTTTCGCCAGCACGTATACGCAATTAAGCGGCGGCCTGGTTGCGCTCTATTATATGCCCCTGGCTTTTTTACTCGCCACGATGCTATTTTTTGGCCTCGCGGCGTTGCCCGGTATCGTTCTGGCTCTGTTTCTCCGCTACTACCCTACCGCTGGCGGGTTCGAAACGATCGCTATCACCTGTCATTTTATCGTTCCGCTGATCCTCAGTTGGGGAGGATATCGCGTGTTTGCCCCGCGTCGTAGCATGGTGGCATATGGTGATGACAGGCTCATGGCGCAGCGTATCTTCTGGCAGGTCATCTGTCCGTCGACCCTCTTTTTATTGCTGTTCCAGTTTGCGGTCTATTTAGGAATCTATGCGACTCGCCAGAGCATGGTCGGTATAAATCCAATGAGCATCCGCACCTTGATTAATTATCAGGGCTTGCTGGTGGGAGGGCTCACGGGAGTGCCGTTGAGCTATCTGCTGATTCGTGTGATTCGACATCCCCGCTATCTGAAAGGGCTGATTTCGCAGATCCGACTGCAGATTGACAAAAAAGTGAGCCTGGCTGAATTTGTCATCTGGGCCGCAGTGCTGGTTGGGCTGCTGTCCCTGCTGCTCATCCCCATTAATGAAAACAGCTCAATATTCAGCACCAACTATACGCTGTCATTGCTGATGCCCTTGATGCTGTGGGGCTCAATGCGTTTTGGCTACAAACTGATGTCGTTGATCTGGACGCCCGTTCTGATGGTTTCCATTCATTATTTTTACCGCTACATCCCGCTATATCAGGGTTACGACATCCAGTTGGCAATCACCTCGTCAAGCTATCTGGTTTTCTCTTTCGTGGTGATCTACATGGCCATGCTGGCGACTCGTCAGCGCGTCATCATGCTACGTGCCAGCCGACTGGCGTTTCTCGATCCGGTCGTCCATATGCCTAACCTGCGCGCACTGTCGCGCGCGCTGACTAAATCACCGTGGTCAGCGTTGTGCATGCTCCGCATACCAGAGCTGGAAGTGCTAGGGCGCAATTACGGTGTGCTGCTGCGCATCCAGTACAAGCAAAAACTCGCCGCGTGGATTAACGGTACGCTCCAGCACAATGAGTGCGTCTATCAACTGTCGGGATACGATCTGGCAGTACGACTCAACACCGAGTCGCATGCCGCGCGAATTGAGGCACTGGATGAACACATCAAGCAGTTTCGCTTTATCTGGGATGGCATGCCGCTACAGCCGCAGGTTGGCCTGAGCTATTGCTGTGTGCGCTCCCCTGTAAACCATCTTTATTTGCTGCTGGGTGAGCTGAGCATCATTGCGGATTTATCGTTATCCACCAATCATCCTGAGAGCTTACAGCAGCGCGGGGCAGCGCATCTGCAACGGAGTCTGAAAGATAAAGTGGCGATGATGAATCGCCTGCAAGCGGCGCTTGAAGGAAACCAATTTGTGCTAGTGGCGCAGCGGGTACAAGCCGTTCGCGGCGATCATTACCATGAAATTTTACTGCGCATGCCGAATGAGAATGGCACGTTAATTTCACCAGACAACTTCCTCCCCGTTGCGCAGGAATTTGGTTTGTCGTCGCGAGTGGATTTATGGGTGCTCGAACGCACGCTGCAGTTTATGGCGATACATCGCGACAGGCTGCCGGGCAAGCGTTTTGCCATCAATTTATCTCCCTCGACGGTATGCCGCTCGCAATTTCCTCTTGAGGTGAATCGGTTACTTAAGAAATACGCAATTGAGGCCTGGCAGTTGATCTTCGAAATCACCGAAAGCAGCGGCTTTGGCAATGCCGTTTTGGCCGACCAGATCGTCAAACAGCTTCAGATGATGGGTTGTCGAATTGCTATCGATGATTTTGGTACGGGATACGCCAGCTATGCGCGGCTGAAAAGCGTCGACGCCGATATCCTGAAAATTGATGGCAGTTTTATTCGCAATATCGCCGACAACAGCCTCGATTATCAAATCGTTGCCTCTATTTGCCATCTGGCGCGGATGAAGAAAATGCTGGTGGTGGCGGAATACGTGGAAAGCGAAGCAATACGCAGCGCTGTGACGGCGTTAGGGATTGACTATTTGCAGGGCTATTTAATTGGTAAACCTGAACCGCTTGAAGGGCTTATCGAGACTCAGACGTCATTGTCGGACGTCTGAGTCTCACGCGTTATGCCGCAATTTCAGGTGATTCTTCTTCTTCGATTTTTAATAACCAGCCCGTAACGGCTTCCCAGTACTGCTGCTCTTTTTCGAGATCCAACAGTACCAGCGCATTCTGGCTAAACCAGCCATGCGGGAAGCTCAGCGTCCAGTGATGGTCATCCGTTTTCAGCCTTAACGTTGGCGGCGTGGTGGTTGCCTGGCGCTGATTATTGAGTAAGACACCCAGGCGCAACAGCTGGATTAACGGCAGGAACTGCTTTTTCTTGAACAGCGTAAAGCGCGGTAAATCGTCCAGCTTGATCGCTTTACGATGGTAACGCACCAGGGTCGCCATCATGGTTTGCTGTTCCTGATTAAAGCCGGGCAGATCGCTGTTTTGCAGAATGTAGGCCGAATGGCGATGCATGCCGCTGTGGTTAATGTTCAGGCCCACTTCGTGCAAAGTGGTGGCCCATTTGAGCAGTGCCGCCAGCTGTGGGTGCGCCAGTTTGGGATTTTGCGCTTCCCACTGTTCATAGATGTGCGTCGTGGTTTCCAGAACGCGTTTGGCTTGCTCACGGTCAATGTTGTACTGATTTGCCAGGCTTTGCGCGGTGCGGCTGCGAATATCCTGATGGCGGAAGCGGCCTTCCATTTCGTACAGCACACCTTCACGCAACGCGCCGTCGGAAAGACGCAATTCGCGGATCGCCAGGGCATCAAACACGCCGCACAGAATCGCGAGGCCAGGTACAAATACGGCCTTACGCTCGTCGGAAAGCCCCGGTAGGCTGAGCGAATCGAAACTCTTATGTTTCAGAACTTCTTCGCGCAACATTTCCAGGCGTTCCGGGGTGATAAAACCATCTTTTTCACCCATCGCCAGCAGGACTTCGTGAGAGGCTTTGATACTTCCGGATGCGCCTAGCGCGACATTCCACCCCTGAATACGGTATTGCCACGCCAGTGACTCCAGCTTTTGTACTGCGGCCATGCGCGCACGCTGGAAGTTCTCACGGGTGATCGCGCCGCCAGGGAAGTACATTTGCGCAAAGCTGACGCACCCCATACGGCGGCTCTCTACCAGTTTTGGCTCGAAATCTTCGCCAATCACCAGCTCCGTTGAACCACCGCCGATATCGATGACCAGCTTGCGGCCTTTTTCCGGCTGGGTATGCTCCACGCCCATGAAAATCAGACGCGCTTCTTCATTGCCTGAAATAATTTCAATGGGGTAGGGGATCACTTTTTCGGCGCGTTTTAAAAACTCCGGCGCGTTCAAAGCCTGGCGCAGAGTGTGCGTGCCAACGATACAGACGCTGGATGCGGAAAAGCCTTGCAGCCGCTCAGCAAACAGCGACAAGCAGGCTAAGCCTCGCTCCATCGCCTCTTCGCTGAGCATGTTTTTATCGTCAAGACCGTCGGCCAAATGGACACGCTGCTTGAGGCGACCGATGATCTGCATCGCGCCATCGACTTCGCGGGCAATGACCATATGGAAGCTGTTAGAACCTAAATCGACCGCAGCAAATTCCTGCGCTCGTGGGGTCTTATCATTTATCGGCATAGGTTAATCAGGTTGCTCGAGTGATTTGATATAGTCGTAAATCGCCAGTTGTGCGCGCACTTTACGGCGGTTGCCGCGCTGCACATAGCGGTTACTCAGTTCTTTGTCGATATAACGCGCTTTTACGGTGTCACTCAGTAAAAGTTCGATAATATCCAGGATCTGCTGCTTCAGACGCGGGTCCAGCAGCGGGGTGGCCACTTCAATTCGGTAATCAATATTACGCGTCATCCAGTCCGCAGAAGAGAGATAAACCTGCTTATCGCCACCATTTTCGAAAATATAAACGCGATCGTGTTCGAGATAGCGGTCAACAATACTGATCACTCGGATATTGTCACTAATGCCTTCAAGTTCAGGAATCAGCGAGCACATTCCGCGGATCAGCAGGTTCACCGGTACGCCGGAGCTTGAAGCGGCGTAAAGTCGATCCACCAGTCCTTTGTCGACCAAATTGTTGAGTTTCAGCGTAATGCCTGATGGCTCGCCTTTCTGCGCGGCCGCTATTTCTTTGTCGATCATCGCGTACAGCAGTCGGCGTGAGTTCTGGGGCGAAACCAGCAGATAATCGAAATTGACCGGACGATATGGATTCTCGATAAAGTTAAACACCCGACGCACTTCGTTGGTGATGCGCGCATCGGCGGTCAGCAGCGAGTAGTCCGTATAAATACGCGCGGTTTTCTCGTTAAAGTTGCCGGTGCCGATATGGGCGTAGCGCACCACATCTTCGCCTTCTTTTCGTGAAATCAGGAACAGCTTGGCGTGAATTTTCAGACCCGGTGCGGAGAAAATAACGTGTACACCGGCTTCCGTCAGACGACGCGCCCAGTGAATGTTGGCCTCTTCATCGAAGCGAGCCTGCAGTTCAACCACCACGGAGACTTTTTTGCCGTTGTGCGCAGCGTGGATCATCGCATCAATAATGCGCGAGTCTTTCGCCACGCGGTAAATATTGATTTTGATGGCCAATACGTTGGGATCAAACGATGCCTGGCGCAGCAGTTCCAGCACGTGTTCAAACGTGTGGTACGGATAATAGAGCAGCACGTCACGCTCGCGGATGGCGTCAAAGCCGTTGCGGAATTTATCGAACCAAATATGACGCAGGCGGGGCAGCGGCTTGTTGACCAGATTGGCTTTGCCGACGTTAGGGAAACCAATAAAGTCTTTAAAGTTGTGGTAACGACCACCTGGCACGATGGAGTCATAGCGAGAAATCGTCAGCTTATCGCGCAGCATTTCTACCAGCGCGTCCGGCATATCGCGCTGATAGACAAAGCGCACCGGCTCTGCCGTCAGGCGTTGTTTCAGGCTCGACGACATCAGCTCCATCAGGCTGGCTTCCATCTCATGGACCAGATCGTATTCGGCATCGCGGGTCATTTTCATCGAATACGCGTTCAGCGCATCGTAATCGAAGAAGCCCTTGAAAATGTCGTCCAGGCAATAGCGTAGAATGTTATCAAGCAGGATCATCGGCTTACGTCTACGCGGCGTTTCCGGCGGCAGATTGACGAAGCGCGGCACTTTATCCGACGGGATTTCCAGCAGCGCATAGCGAATGGATTCGCCGCGAATAATTTCAACCGCCAGATAGGTGTAGTCATCCTTCAGGAACTGCACCAGATCCGTTTCGCGATTGATAAGAATAGGGGTGATGTGCTGGCGCAGATAATGTTTGAAATAGTGCCGCAGCCAGGTTTGCTGATTGGCTGAAAGCTGACGCTCGTTAATCAAGAAAATCTGGTTGCGCGCCATTTCCAGCAGCAGTTCGTTATACAGACCGTCGAATTCCTGATCTGCCTTTAGCACTCGCGCCTGAATTTTGCCCAACAGATGACGCGAATGAGAGTTTAAACCCTGTTCTTCGCTGATGATAATCCGCCGTTTCAGTTCAGCAAAACGCACCTTGTAGAATTCATCCAGGTTATTGGAATAAATCCCCAGAAAACGCATACGTTCAATCAGCGGGTTGCTCTTGTCAGCCGCTTCCTGAAGGACACGTTCGTTGAACGCTAACCAGCTTAGCTCTTTCTCGATGTATAACTTTTCCTGACCCATTACAACTTACACTCCGTTTCAATCACGGGACGCAGCAAATCCGTCTCGATTCTATTATGGCGAGCTTTGCCACGAGATGTCCAACTGTGCCAGAAAAGTATGACAGTAAACCGACCACGCAGCGTGAAAATTAACGCTAACCCGTCTGATTGTGTGTGGTTTTTACGAATGACAGGCAACAAAAAGCCGGCAATCGCCGGCTTGAATAATTACTCTTCTGAAGCGTGTCCCTGAGGGGGCAGCTTTGCGCCATCCAGCCAGGTTGCGTTTTCACGCATCTCCAGGCGCCCATCGACGAACCAGCTCACCACAAGCGGGTAAATGGCATGTTCCTGCGCCTGGACGCGATCCGTGATGTCATCTTCATTGTCGCCATCAAACACCGGGACTTTGGCCTGCAGAATAACGGGCCCGCCATCCAGCTCGTCAGTGACAAAATGCACCGACGTACCATGTTCCTCATCACCGTTTTCCAGCACCTGACGGTGGGTGTGCAGACCTGGATATTTTGGCAGAAGAGAAGGGTGGATGTTCAGCAGGCGTCCGGAATAATGCGCGACAAAGGCGGGACTGAGGATTCGCATGTAGCCGGCGAGCACCACCACATCCGGTGCATAGGCGTCAATTTCCTGGACCAGTTCACGGTCAAACGCTTCGCGGCTGGCAAACTGAGAGGCTTCAAGCGCGTGCGCGGGAATATGCGCTTCGCGTGCACGCTCAAGGCCGAACGCGTCGGCCTTGTTGCTGAAAACTGCGCGTAGGGTGCCATTAATCTGTTTCTGTTTGCAGGCATCAATGATTGCCTGCAAATTGCTTCCGTTACCGGAAATGAGCACCACTATATTTTTCATTCAATGACCACACGCTCGTCGGAATCAGATGCTTTGATGATACCGATTTTCCACGCGTTTTCACCTTTCGCTGTCATCAGGGCGATGGCCTTATCCGCTTCGCTGGCAGGCAGGGCGATGAGCATCCCAACGCCGCAGTTGAAGGTGCGATACATCTCGTGCTGGCTAACGTTACCCGCCGTTTGCAGCCAGTTAAACACGGCTGGCCACTGCCATGAGGATTCGTCAATCACGGCCTGGGTGTTATCAGGAAGAACGCGCGGGATATTTTCCCAGAAGCCGCCACCGGTCAGGTGGGCGATGGCATGAACGTCAACGTTCTCAATTAGCTCAAGAATATTTTTCACGTAGATGCGGGTTGGCGCGAGCAAATGATCGGCCAGCGGCTTGCCTTCAAGCTCGGTGGTCTCTGGATCGGTTTCGCTTACTTCGAGGATTTTACGTACCAGCGAGTAACCGTTTGAGTGCGGGCCGCTGGATCCCAGCGCAATCAGCACATCGCCATCGGTCACTTTACTGCCATCGATAATTTCTGATTTTTCTACTACGCCGACGCAGAATCCCGCGACGTCGTAATCTTCACCGTGGTACATCCCCGGCATTTCTGCCGTTTCACCACCGACCAGCGAACAGCCAGACTGCAGACAGCCTTCAGCGATGCCGGTGATCACGCTTGCAGCGGTATCAACGTCGAGTTTGCCGGTGGCGTAATAGTCGAGGAAGAAAAGCGGCTCAGCACCCTGTACGACCAGGTCGTTGACGCACATGGCGACCAAATCGATACCGATGCTGTCGTGGCGTTTCAGATCCATCGCCAGACGCAGTTTCGTTCCCACGCCGTCGGTGCCAGAAACCAGAACAGGTTCGCGATATTTTTGCGGCAGTGCACACAGTGCGCCGAATCCACCCAGACCGCCCATCACTTCAGGACGGCGGGTCTTTTTCACCACACCTTTGATTCGGTCAACCAGCGCATTACCTGCGTCAATATCAACACCGGCATCTTTGTAGCTGAGAGAAGTTTTGTTGGTCACGGCTCAAGTCCCCACGCGATTGCATTGCGATAGTAAGAAAAATCGGCGCAATTCTAACAGTCCAGGCAAACGTTTGCGAGCCTATTCTGCTGTTGCAAAAAGTCGCGGGAAATTTGCGCATTCAACCTTTGGGAGAAGACAAACTTGATACCGTTCACGAAAATGAAACCGGTTTCGGTAATGTGCTTGCAACGCTTTATGGCATTGCACATGATTCCACTGAAACCGGTTTCTGTAATGGTTTTTGCAGAACATAACGCAGAATGAGGGATAAAGCATGCCAGGATTCAAAGAAGGTTTTCTGTGGGGTGGCGCGGTCGCGGCACATCAGTTGGAAGGTGGCTGGAAAGAGGGCGGCAAGGGCGTGAGCGTTGCCGATGTGATGACGGTGGGTGCCCATGGCGTACCGCGTGAAATCACCAACGGCGTATTACAGGGCAAAAACTACCCGAACCACGAAGCCATCGACTTTTACCATCGCTATAAAGAAGACATCAAACTTTTTGCCGAACTGGGCTTTAAATGTTTCCGTACCTCGATTGCCTGGACACGCCTCTTCCCAAATGGTGATGAACTGGAACCCAATGAAGCCGGTTTGCAGTTCTATGACGATCTGTTCGACGAATGCCGGAAATACGGTATCGAGCCGGTGATTACCCTTTCTCACTTTGAGATGCCCTATCATCTGGTCACGGAATACGGCGGATGGCGTAATCGCAAGCTGATCGATTTCTTTGTGCGTTTCGCAACGGTGGCGTTTGAGCGCTACCAGCACAAAGTGAAATACTGGATGACGTTCAACGAGATCAACAATCAGGCAAATTTCCACGAAGATTTTGCGCCGTTTACCAACTCCGGTTTGAAGTATGAGCCGGGCGAAGACCGCGAGCCGGTGATGTTCCAGGCAGCGCATTATGAACTGGTGGCCAGTGCGCTGGCAGTCAAAGCCGGACGCGAAATCAATCCGTCGCTACAAATCGGCTGCATGATCGCCATGTGCCCAATCTATCCGTTAAGCTGCGCGCCTAACGACGTCATGATGGCGATGAACGCCATGCACCGGCGCTACTGGTTCACCGACGTGCATGTCCGTGGAAAATACCCTCAGCACTTGCTCAACTACTTTGAACGTCGCGGCTTTGAGTTGGACATCACTGCCGACGATCTTACTGCGCTGCAACAAGGCTGTGTGGATTATATCGGTTTCAGCTATTACATGTCGTTCGCCACTAAAGCGACGCCAGATAACCCGCAGCTGGACTACGACGAAAGCAAAAGCCTGGTTTCTAACCCGTATGTGCAGAAATCCGACTGGGGCTGGCAGATTGATCCGGTTGGGCTGCGTTATTCCTTGAACTGGTTCTGGGATCACTATCAGCTGCCGCTGTTTATTGTTGAAAACGGCTTCGGTGCCATCGACGTCCAGGAAAGCGACGGCACGGTGAACGATCAGTACCGCATTGATTATCTTGCCGCGCATATCAGCGAGATGAAAAAAGCCGTCGTAGAAGATGGCGTCGATCTGATGGGCTACACCCCGTGGGGTTGTATCGATCTGGTTTCTGCGGGAACCGGCGAGATGAAAAAGCGCTACGGATTCATCTTTGTTGATAAAGACAACGAAGGTCACGGAACGCTTAAACGCAGCAAGAAAAAGTCTTTTGACTGGTATCAGAACGTCATTGCCACTAACGGCGAATCGCTCTAACCCATCATAAATGACCAATAAGCCCCGCAATGCGGGGCTCTTTTTTGTCTTGATGTAGACTCAATATCGCAGTATTCATCACTTTGCTTGATCGCCGTCAAGCAAGATGGGTATGGCGCACTCCGAAAAAAGCGGTATAATCCGGCGATTTTTTTTGCGGTAGCCACCTCAGAGGAGAATGAGAATGAAGATTGTGGAAGTGAAGCACCCACTCGTTAAACACAAGCTGGGCCTGATGCGTGAGCATGACATCAGCACGAAGCGTTTTCGCGAACTGGCCTCTGAAGTTGGAAGCTTACTGACTTACGAAGCAACATCCGATCTGGCCACTGAAAAAGTGACCATCGAGGGCTGGAACGGTCCGGTTCAGGTTGAGCAGATCAAAGGTAAAAAAATTACCGTTGTGCCAATCCTTCGCGCGGGTCTGGGTATGATGGAAGGCGTGCTGGAGCACGTCCCGAGCGCGCGTATCAGCGTTGTCGGCATCTACCGTAACGAAGAAACCCTTGAGCCTGTTCCGTATTTCCAGAAGCTGGTTTCTAATATCGATGAGCGTATGGCGCTGGTCGTTGATCCGATGCTGGCAACCGGTGGCTCGATGATCGCGACTATCGATCTGCTGAAAAACGCAGGCTGTAACAGCATTAAAGTGCTGGTGCTGGTTGCGGCGCCAGAAGGTATCGCGGCGCTGGAAAAAGCGCACCCGGACGTTGAGCTGTATACCGCTTCTATCGACCAGGGTCTGAACGAGCACGGGTACATTATCCCGGGGCTTGGCGATGCCGGCGACAAGATTTTTGGTACGAAATAATCGAATAACGAATAAGAAGCCGACTTTGATAGTCGGCTTTTTTTTGAATAAAAACACCAACAACCAACAATACTTGAGGAAAACACTATGACGCGCCGTACTATCGGGGTGAGTGAAAGACCGCCGCTTTTGCAGACGATCCCGCTTAGTTTGCAGCATCTGTTTGCCATGTTTGGCGCAACCGTGCTGGTGCCAATCCTGTTTCACATCAACCCGGCCACCGTGCTGCTGTTCAATGGTGTCGGTACGCTACTTTATCTCTTCATCTGTAAAGGAAAAATCCCGGCTTATCTGGGCTCAAGCTTTGCGTTTATTTCCCCGGTTCTGCTGCTGTTGCCGTTAGGGTATGAAGTCGCGTTGGGCGGCTTCATCATGTGCGGCGCGTTGTTCTGCGTTGTGGCCTTTATCGTGAAAAAAGCCGGTACCGGCTGGCTGGACGTGATGTTCCCGCCTGCGGCGATGGGCGCAATCGTTGCCGTCATCGGTCTGGAACTCGCGGGCGTGGCGGCAAACATGGCGGGCCTGTTACCTGCTGATGGGCAATCGCCTGATTCCAAAACCATTATTATTTCGCTGGTGACGCTGGGCGTGACGGTGTTCGGCTCCGTTCTGTTCCGTGGTTTTATGGCGATTATCCCGATTCTGATTGGGGTGCTGGCGGGCTACACGCTCTCCTTCGCGATGGGCGTCGTGGATACCTCCCCGATTGCGCAGGCGCACTGGTTCGCGCTGCCAACCTTCTACACCCCGCGTTTTGAGTGGTTTGCTATTTTCACCATTCTGCCCGCAGCGCTGGTAGTTATCGCTGAGCACGTTGGGCACCTGGTGGTGACAGCGAATATCGTCAAAAAAGATCTGATCCGTGACCCTGGCCTGCACCGCTCGATGTTTGCCAACGGGCTGTCGACCATGATCTCCGGTTTCTTTGGCTCAACGCCAAACACCACCTACGGTGAGAACATCGGCGTGATGGCGATTACCCGCGTCTACAGCACCTGGGTGATTGGCGGGGCGGCTATCTTTGCGATTCTGCTCTCCTGCGTCGGCAAGCTGGCGGCAGCAATCCAGATTATCCCGGTTCCGGTGATTGGCGGTGTTTCGCTGCTGCTGTACGGGGTGATTGGCGCGTCCGGTATTCGCGTGCTGATTGAATCCAAAGTGGATTACAACAAAACGCAGAACCTGATCTTGACCTCCGTCATTCTGATCATCGGCGTGAGCGGTGCGAAGGTTCACATTGGTGCGGCAGAATTGAAAGGCATGGCGCTGGCCACCATCGTTGGTGTGGGGCTGAGCCTGATTTTCAAACTGATCTCTGTCCTGCGTCCTGAAGAAGAAATTCTGGACGCGGACGACAGTGAAAACGCGTCACATTGATCTTATATACATAAAATCATTCAAGCGGCATCAAGGCGGCAAGTCTGAGAATCCCCAAGAGCTTACTCAAGTAAGTGACTGGGGTGAGCAGACGCAGCTTGAAGGATGACGTGTGTAACCGGGCGGACGATCCGCCCGGTTCTCTCATTGCAGGTTCCGTGGTAAACTCTTCGCCGATTTTACGTTAGACCTTAATCGAGGTATTTCTGAACGGACCGGCACAGCTCTCTCTGCCACTTTATCTTCCTGACGACGAAACTTTCGCGAGTTTTTGGCCGGGTGATAACCCCTCTTTACTGGCTGCGCTGCAAAATGTGTTGCGCCAGGATCACAGCGGATACATTTATATCTGGTCACGCGAAGGCGCGGGGCGCAGCCATCTTTTGCATGCCGCCTGTGCTGAGCTTTCGCAACGTGGTGACGCGGTAGGCTATGTGCCGCTGGATAAGCGCACCTGGTTCGTACCCGAAGTGCTCGACGGCATGGAACATCTTTCGCTGGTGTGCATCGACAATATCGAATGTATTGCCGGAGATGAGCAGTGGGAAATGGCGATGTTCAACCTGTATAACCGGATTCTGGAATCGGGCAAAACCCGTTTACTGATAACCGGCGATCGCCCACCGCGCCAGCTCAATCTTGGTTTACCGGATCTGGCCTCTCGTCTGGACTGGGGGCAAATTTATAAACTGCAGCCGCTGTCCGACGAAGATAAGCTCCAGGCGTTACAGCTGCGTTCACGCCTGCGTGGATTTGAGCTTCCGGAAGACGTGGGCCGTTTTCTGCTTAAGCGGCTCGATCGGGAAATGCGCACGCTTTTTGATACGCTCGATCAACTCGATCACGCGTCGATTACCGCCCAGCGTAAGCTGACGATCCCGTTCGTAAAAGACACTCTGAAACTTTAATGTGCCGGGCGGGGCTGATATTTGCCCGGCCCAAGAGCAAATATCTTACCCTTTCTGTATATCACCCAATAAATGTTCAACAAGAAGCGGAATCGGTCTGCCTGATGCCACGCTTTTTCCACCTTCCCGCCATAACGCCGTACCGCTAATATCAAGATGCGCCCACGCAATAGTCGGTGGGCAAAAGTGATGCAGTAACCATGCCGCCGAAGCACTGATCGCGGCGTTGTTCGTCGGCGTATTACACAGATCGGCGATAGCGCTTTCGGTCTGTTTTTTCAGCCGCGCATCCAGCGGCAGCGACCATACTTCGTCTCCACTTTTTACGCCAGCAGCCGTCAGTGACTGACGCAACGGTTCATCTTGCGTCATCAGCCCACTTAGCTCATACCCCAGCGCCTTGACCACCGCACCCGTTAACGTTGCGATGTCGATGATATAATGTGCCTGCGGATGGCGCTGGCTCGCCCACGCAATGGCATCGGCCAGCACTAATCGTCCTTCGGCGTCGGTGTTATTAATCTCGACCGTCACGCCGTTGCAGGCACGCGCCACCGTGCCGGGCTGCATCGCATCCGGGCCTAAGGCATTTTCCGCCAGCGCCAGCACACCCATCACCCGTACAGGCAGCTTAAGCTCAGCGAGGGTGAGCATCAGCCCCATCACGTTTGCCGCGCCGCACATGTCATATTTCATGGTGTACATGCCCGCGCCGTCTTTCAGCCACAGACCGCCGGTGTCGAAGGTGATGCCTTTACCGACGTAACAACGCACCGGGCCGTCCTTGATACCGTCGTAATGGATTGCCAGCAGGCGTGGCGGGCAGGCTGCGCCTTTCCCAACGGCATGCAGCAGTCCCAACCCTTGCTCAACGATCTGTTTTTCATCGAGCGGCTCGCAGCGCAGGGAAGGGAAGGCGGCACATAATCTTTGCGATTCCTCGACCACAAACTGCGGTGTGCAGCGGTCAGAGGGCATATCCGACAGACGCCGTGCAGCGATCATCCCGTTCGCAATCGCCTGCTGCTGACGGAAGACCGACTCTACATGCGCCTGCTGCTCGGGCAGACACAGTGCGGTGATATGGCGAAGGCGAATCGCCGAGACATCCAGTTTTTTCAACTGCAAATCGCTGAGCCGGTGCGCCTGGTTGAACAAGAAGCGCAGCAGCTGCGCCAGCACGGTGTCATCAATTTCGGTAACGTCGATAATCACTGTTTCGCTGACTGGGTGGGCAAACAGCGGGCGCAGCGCGTTGATCAAACGCTCAGTCAGATTATCCTTCCATAAGGCATCTGGCAGCAGGGTGATGCGCGCAAAAGGGGCGCAGCCGAATCGGGTGTCGGCGATATTTTTTGCGTCTCGCATTTCATGCAATAAGGTGGTATCGGGTAGATGATTGCATGACGCGCGCGCAATCAAATGACTCGCTGCATCGGCCTGCGAAAGCGCGTTAATAAGCTGGTAGGTAATCATGATAACTCCTCAATGGGCGCGCGAATACGTGCGGCATAATCCTGCATCCATGCATCATCGACAGGCTGATAATGGGTTTTCTCATGCTGACGCTCGGTGCGAAAAACGGTGAGCGGCTGACGCGCAGTGGCGACGACGAAGGAGAACGTTTTGATATTGGTTGCTGCGCCAAATTCACCCTTGTTGTTCATGCAGACCACCGAGAGATCGCCTACGCGCCCGAAGCGTGACATCAGCTTGTCTTCCAGCTCGAAGACCACGGAATCCGCCGCCTGTTGCGGAGTCATACCCTGAGCCATACGACGAACGATTTCGTAACTGGTACAGCCTTTCATCAGGTCTTCGCCCACGCCTGTGGCGGTCGCCGCGCCTGTTTCGCTGTCGCAATAAAAACCAGAGCCGATGATCGGCGAATCGCCTAACCGCCCGCGCTTTTTCATAAACAGACCGCTGGTGGACGTGGCGACACTCATCGATCCGTGATTATCCAGCCCGATAATGCCGACCGTATCGTGCCCGTTGTAGGGACTTAACCCTTTATCCAGCGTTTCACGGCAGCGTTTGTGATAGTGCTGCAAGGCTCTGTCGGTGAGCATTTTCTTGTCGGCAAAGCCTTGGCTCAGCGCCCATTCGCGCGCACCCTGGCCGACTAACAGGCTGTTATAGCGCTGACGGCTTAAGGCATGCGCCACTCGGATCGGATTTGCGATATCGACCAGATTGCCGACCGCGCCGAAGGCCAGCGTGTCGCCATCCATGTAGGCGGCATCCAGCTCAACGTCACCGTTCTCGGTAGGCAGCCCGCCATAACCGACGGACTTATAAAACGGGAAGTCCTCTACGGTCGCGACGGCATCCACCACCGCCGTTGAAACCGGCTTTCCCGCCGCCAGCGCCGTTGCCGACTCCGTGACCCCTTCCAGCGCCATTCGCCAGGTCGCAATAATTCCCCACATGGTTTACTCCTGTTTAGCCAGCGTGGTTTCAGTTGGCATCGCGGTTGCAAGCTCCGCGGCGCGGTATTGTTTGTCCAGGATGCGCATAAACGGCAGGTAGAGCATCGCGCCGATCAGCAAATTGAGAAGCTGCATCACGCTGCCGCTAATGTGTCCGGTAACGATAAATCCGCTGATGACCGGCGGTAGCGTCCAGGGGATGAAAACGCCCGTCGTCACCGCCACCGCGCCGAGTTTCATCGCGGCATACTGCACGGTGACGAGCACCAGCGGCACCAGATTGAACGGGATAAGCATGATCGGATTCATGATGACCGGTAGACCAAACAGAATCGGCTCGTTGATGTTAAACACCGACGCCCCCGCGCCGAGTCTAGCCACTTCACGCATGTTTTTACTGCGAGCGAAAATCAGCATAGCAATGACGAGGGACAGCGTTGCCCCTGCGCCACCCATCCAGATCATGTCAAAAAACTGTTCGGTGATAATGTGCGGCGGGGTCACGCCAGCCTGGATGGCGGCGATATTGTCGGTCTGATTTTCCATCCACAGCGGACGAATAATGCCGTTAATCATTGAGCCGGAGTTAATGCCCACTGACCACAGAATGGTGATGCTGAATACCGTCATCAGCGCGCCAAAGTAGGATGTCCCGTAATGGCGCACCGGCGTGGCGACCACTTCGTAGATGAACTGGTGAATGGTGTTGTAGTGGGTGTTTTCAAACGCGATGCGAATCATCAGCACCAGAATCATAACCACCAGCGCGGGGATCAGCGCGGCGAACGATTCCTGTACCGCGGGCGGTACGCCTTCTGGCATTTTGATCACCAGATTTTTGCGCTTCAGCCAGCAGAACAATTCGGTCCACAGCAGCGAGCCAATCATCGCCACGAAGAGCCCTTTGCTGCCGATCCATTCCACGGGGATGACCGTGATGCCGCCGTTCTCGGCCACTTTGATAAACGGCGTGAGGATCAGGAAACTCACCAGCGCAAGGATACCGCACGATACGCGGTCTTCATTGTAGTGTTCCGCCAGACGGTAGGCGACCAGGAAACTGATAAACAGCGACATCGTGGAGAATACTGCGTTGAACGGGATCTCGATAATGGCGCTCCAGCTCGCACCAAAAGCCTGAGACATAAACTGCTGGTAAGTCTGATTGGGGAAAGAAGAGATAACCAGAAGGATTGAGCCGACAATAATAAACGGCATGAAAGAAACATAGGCGCCACGAATCGCGCCCAGATGACGCTGTTGAGCCGTTTTAGCCGCCAGCGGCATCAGTTTTGCTTCAAGAAATCCCAGAACATTGTTCATTGTGAACTCCGTACAAGATTGAGTGATGTGGTTTGTGTTATGTGTGTGGATTATCAGTTGAACATGACGAGAAAAAGGTGAAATCGGTCACAATGCATTCACACTAAAAATGAATATCTCATAAGATTGGTTATTAAAAATTTAACGGAATTCTCACGATGGAAATTAAACTGCACGCTAATGCTACGACCACACCGCGTATCCGCCGGTATCTTCAGCAGTCTGATAAAAGTGACCGTGAGCTGTCTCTGGAACTGGGGATATCCATCACCACCGTCCGACGCTGGCGTAATCGTGAGCATATTTCAGATAACCACACCACACCGAAAGTGATACACAAAGCAATGAGACAAGAGCAGGTTGCGCTGATTAATGCGCTGCGTGATGCTACGGGCGCGCCGCTTGATGAGCTTCTGTTGTTAGTCAACGACGGGTTGGGTATTAACGTCTCTCGCGCCACGCTAAACCGCTATCTCAAAGCGGCGGTGACAGCGCGTCATGGCGCACCGCTGAAGGGCTTAAAAGCGATAAAGGCGGGGCGACGGCCGGACCATCTTGAACTTCACCATCTTTCCTTTTCACTGCATATGGACGATGGCGGAGAGCAGCATCTCCTCTGGGCGCGAGAGCCCATCAGCGGATGGTGTTTTGCGCGGGTTTACGCAGGGATCTCGCCACAATTACTCAAGAACTGGACTCGTGAACTGCTAAAGGCATGCCCGGCCGATATACAATCTATTGAGACTTTTGGTTTCGACTCACCTTTTATCCCCGATGGAATAGCATTGACGATCGGTCGCGCAAAGCAAAATGCCGTGCAGGTGACGGCGCGGCTGGTGGAGATTATTCCGCGTATCCAGGCTGAGCCAGTAGAGTGCTTACTGGAAAAGATGTGTGAGTTTTATAACGAGGGGAAAACGCAGAAAAAACTGGGAGATCGTACGCCGCAGGCATTTCTGGAAGCGCTGCGGCGTCAGGATTAGTTAAGGATCGCGAGTACGTCTTCCGGTGGACGGCCAATGCGAGCCTGGCCATGAGCGACGACAATAGGGCGTTCAATCAGCTTTGGATTGTCGATCATCGCCTGAATCAGCTCATCTTCCGTCAGCTGGCTGTTCGCCAGATCTAACGATTTATACAGATCTTCTTTCTGACGCATGAGTTCCCGAGCGCTTGCCATATTCAGCATGCTCAACAGCTGGCGGAGAGTCTGTGCGTCTGGCGGCGTCTCAAGATACAGCACAACCTCCGGTTCGACGCCTTTTGATTTCACAAGCTCAAGCGTTTCGCGGCTCTTGGAGCAGCGTGGGTTATGATAAATTTTTACCGCGTCTGACATGAATTCTCCTTTTATTCGTCGCACTTCACGTTGCAGGTGCGTTGGCTTTCCTGCAACGTGCTAAATCACATTTTCTCGTAAGGCTTGAACCGCTGCTGCAATGAACGCAGCTGGTCGATACGCGCATCGTATCGGGCCTGTTGCAGGCTACCTAGCTTCACTTGCGAACTGGCGCTGCTCAACAGCGAAATGGACTGATCCAGACGCCCAACTAGCGCGAAACCTTCTGCGCGCGCAGCCAGTTCCTGGTCGCGATTGCCGAGCTGTGCTTCCGTTTGTGCCAGTAAATCCCAGCCGTTAGGATCGTCTTTATTATTGAAGGTGTAACGGTTAAGGATCGTGGCGGCCTCTTTCGGCTGTCCACCCTGTAAGTAAGCATTCGCCAGGTTGAGCTGCAGCACCGGGTTGGTGCGCAGATCTTTTGCCCCTTTCAGGCGATTGATCGCATCGGTGGTTTTCTTCTGGCCCAAATCAATGTCGGTCGACAGATCGAGATACCACGGATTATTGGCATCAGCGGTCAGCAAAGGCTGTATCGTTTTTCGCGCCTCGTCGAATTTGCTGGCTTCCATCGCCTGAAGCGCGCGACCATATTGCGCTGCATTTTGCTCACGGATATTGCCTTTCGACAGGCTGTCGAGCAGATCGCTGGTGAGCTGATTTCGCCCGGAATTGTACATCCCGAGGGTTCTGACTTTTGCCATGTAGAAATCTTGCGATGACTGCACAACCACAGGACGCATCTGGTTAGCACGGTTTCGCGCATCGGACAGACGGCTTTCTGGCAACGGGTGCGTCAGTAAGATTTCTGGCGGACGGGTCGAATAGCGCGCCTGATCCAGCAACTTTTCAAGGAACGTGGGCATGGCCTGCGGATCAAAGCCTGAGCGCTGAAGTACCTGAATACCGATGCGATCGGCTTCCTGTTCGTTCTGCTGAGTAAAGCTGATCATCCCCTGGCGCGTACCGGCGAGCGTACCGGTCAGTGCTGCCATGCCGGCCTGCGGGCTGGCCATCGCCAGCAATATAGAACCCAGTGCGCCCACCCAGGTGAGCGGGGCAGTACGTTTTTGATCTTCCATCGCACGCGCTAAATGGCGCTGGGTGACGTGGGAGATTTCATGCGCCATAACCGACGCAAGCTGGCTTTCGTTATCGGAATAACGGAATAACGCCGAATGCAGTACTACGTTTCCACCAAAGAAGGCGAAGGCGTTGATTTCGTCGTTATTAATTAAATAGAAGTGGAAAGGGGTTTTAACCGAGTCAGCATGGGCGACCAGGCGCATCCCAAGCCCGTTAATGTATTGCACCAGCAGGGGGTCGTTAATCAGCGGCGCGCTACCGCGAAGCTGACGGACGTAAAAATCACCCATCTGCATCTCTTGCCCGATGGACAGCGTGCTGCCTGCTGAGGTGCCCATATCGGGCAAGGTATCCGCCGAGTCCGCGAACGCGGGCATCGCCTGACCGACAGTCAGCGCGGCGATAAGTGTCGCAACCAGAGTTTTTTTCAACTGCCTGAACATAGCCTCTGCCCTGTATTTTGGATGTGCTCATTTGACCGGTGAACCCGTATATCGTTCACCTTCGACTGCTCTGCGAGTGTAGCCGTGTTGAGGCGTGAAGAAAATCCCATTCACCCGGCTTTTGCTAAACGTGACAGAGATACAAAAAGCGAAAGTCTTTTTTGCGACAGTTAGATACAATTCGCCCTCTCAGTCCCGCCATCCGATTCAGGGAAGGGTTGTATGCTCGAAATGTTAATGCAGTGGTATCGGCGCCGCTTCAGCGATCCCGAGGCTATTGCTTTGCTGGTTATTCTGGTCGCCGGATTTGGTATTTTGTTCTTCTTTAGCGGACTGCTGGCACCTTTACTGGTGGCCTTAGTGTTGGCTTATCTTCTCGAATGGCCGACGGTTCGTCTGGAAAAGATCGGCTGCTCTCGCCGCTGGGCAAGCAGTATCGTCCTCATTTTGTTCGTCGGTATTCTTTTGCTCATGTCGTTTGTGGTGTTACCGATTGCGTGGCAACAGGGGATTAACCTGATCCGCGACATGCCCGGCATGCTGAATAAACTGTCCGATTTTTCGGCGACGCTGCCGCGGCGTTATCCGGCTCTGATGGACGCCGGCATTATTGATGCGATGGCTGAAAACATGCGCGCCCGCATCATGACGATGGGCGATTCGGTGGTGAAATATTCGCTCGCCTCGCTGGTCGGGCTGCTGACGCTGGCCGTGTATCTTGTGCTGGTGCCGCTAATGGTCTTCTTCCTGGTGAAGGATAAAGAGCAGATGCTGAATGCGGTGCGTCGTATTCTGCCACGTAATCGCGGGCTGGCAGGACAGGTCTGGAAGGAGATGAATCAGCAGATCACCAATTACATTCGCGGCAAAGTGCTGGAGATGATTGTGGTCGGCGTTGCCACGTGGATTGGCTTTGTGATCTTCGGGCTGAATTATTCACTGCTGCTGGCGGTGCTGGTGGGCTTCTCGGTGCTGATTCCGTATATCGGCGCATTTGTGGTGACGATTCCGGTTATCGGCGTGGCGCTTTTCCAGTTTGGTCTGGGAACCGAGTTCTGGAGCTGTTTCGCGGTATATCTGATTATTCAGGGGCTGGATGGTAACTTGCTGGTGCCCGTGCTGTTCTCGGAAGCGGTCAACTTGCATCCGCTGGTGATTATTTTGTCGGTGGTGATTTTCGGTGGTTTGTGGGGATTCTGGGGCGTGTTTTTCGCCATTCCACTCGCCACGCTTATCAAAGCGGTGGTTCACGCCTGGCCAGATGTGCCGGCAGTGGAAGAGTAAAAAAATCCCGGTTCAGTGAACCGGGATTTTTTATAGGTTTCAGGCGTTTTCTTTTAACCAGGCCAGCACCACATCGTGGTGATTGCTGGTTTTGAAATCGTCGAATACATGTTCAATTTTGCCATCTGCACCGATCAAGAAACTAATGCGATGGATACCATCGTAAGTTTTGCCCATAAAGGTCTTCTCACCCCAGATGCCAAACTGCTCGCAGACCTGATGGTCTTCGTCAGACAGTAGCGTGAAGTTCAGCAGCTCTTTTTCGGCAAAACGTGACAGTTTTTCTGACTTGTCGGTGCTGATACCCAGCACGTCCACGCCCGCTTTTTTCAGATCGTCCATGTTATCGCGTAAACCACAAGCCTGTACGGTACAGCCTGGGGTCATGGCCTTCGGGTAAAAATAGACCAGAACGCGCTGTCCCTGGAAGTCGGTCAAATTTACTTGCTCGCCGTCTTGATCGGGCAGGCTAAATTTCGGTGCGATGTCACCGGCTTTCAGTGGATTCATTACTCAACTCCATCCTGTTCGTGCTGTGAATAATCTACGACGTTTATACTGCCTTGCGCATTGAGTTCTGTACAGAGCGCTTTGAATGACTGCTCAATATTTGATGCATCCTGTGACGCGGGGCTGTGCGCGGTAATCTGAATAAACAGTTTTGGCGTGGCGCCTGGCTGTGTACGCGACACCAGTTCAGCAATGTTCATCTGATGGCTGTCAAAAAGCGCCGTAAAGCGTTCAATCAAATGCGGGGAGTCGGTGACTTCAACCTGAACCCACACCGTGGCTGGCATCGCCGGGCGCGGATGCGCGGTGGTACGCTTCATGACGATCAGTAAATCCAGCTCAGCGCCCTTGAGCGGCAGCGTCGATTCGATGAGCGTAATCGCGTTCCAGGTCCCGGAAAGCAGCATAATAAACGTAAACTCATCGCCAAGCATCGCAAGGCGGCTGTCTTCGATATTGCAGCCGCAACTGCTGACGTGGCGGGTGATGGTGTTCACAATACCGGCTCTGTCAGCACCCAGCGCAGTGATAACCAGGTAATGTTGTGATGAGGTTGTCAAACCTGTTCTTCCTTTGCGTGGTCAAGTGTTCTAAGGAAAGCATAAAAAAAACATGCATACAACAGCCTGGACGCCTTACGTCGCTTGCTTTTATTACAGTTCCAAACGTACCATTGAGAATCTTGTTTGCACAGAGGATGGCCCATGTTCACGGGAAGTATTGTTGCGCTTGTTACGCCGATGGATGAGAAAGGTAATGTCTGCCGGTCAAGCCTGAAAAAACTGATTGATTACCATGTCGCCAACGGGACTGCGGCGATCGTTTCGGTAGGGACTACCGGAGAATCTGCCACCCTGAGCCACGATGAGCACGGTGATGTGGTGATGATGACCGTGGAACTGGCTGACGGGCGTATCCCGGTGATTGCCGGTACCGGTGCAAACGCCACCGCTGAGGCCATTAGCCTGACGCAGCGTTTCAACAATAGCGGCATTGTCGGCTGCCTGACGGTGACGCCTTACTACAATCGCCCGACGCAGGAAGGTCTCTTCCAACACTTCAAAGCCATCGCTGAACATACTGACTTGCCACAAATTCTGTATAATGTGCCGTCACGTACTGGCTGCGATATGCTGCCTGAAACGGTAGGCCGTCTCTCGAAAGTTAAAAATATTATCGCAATTAAAGAGGCGACCGGGAACTTAAGCCGCGTTCATCAGATCAAAGAGCTGGTTTCAGACGACTTTATTCTGCTCAGTGGTGATGATGCGACCGCGCTGGACTTTATGCAGCTCGGCGGCCATGGCGTGATTTCCGTTACCACTAACGTGGCGGCGCGCGATATGGCTGAAATGTGCAAACTGGCTGCGGCGGGTCATTTCGATGAAGCGCGCGTGATTAACCAGCGTCTGATGCCGCTGCACACAAAATTATTTGTCGAACCCAATCCGATCCCAGTGAAATGGGCATGTAAGGAGTTGGGACTTGTAGCAACCGATACGCTGCGTCTGCCGATGACCCCTATCACCGACCATGGTCGTGATGTGGTTGCCGGGGCGCTGAAGCATGCCGGTTTGCTGTAGAGTTTAGGGAGATTTGATGGCTTACTCAGTACAGAAAACGCGCCTGGTGAAGGTTGCGGGTGTTTCGCTTGTTATGCTGCTCGCTGCCTGTAGTTCAGACTCGCGCTACAAGCGCCAGGTGAGCGGTGATGAATCCTATCTGGATGCTGCCCCGCTTGCTGAACTTCATTCCCCTGCGGGTATGATCCTGCCGGTTCAAAACGGCGATTACAACATTCCTGTCACGAATGGCAGCGGTGCCGTGGGTAAGGCGCTTGATATTCGCCCACCTGCACAGCCGCTGGCACTGGTGAGCGGTGCGCGCACCCAGTTTACGGGTGATACCGCGACGCTGCTGGTTGAAAACAACCGCAGCAACACGCTGTGGCCGCAGGTTGTGAGCGTGATTCAATCGAAGAATTACACGATTGATAAACGCGATGACGCCAGCCAGACGCTGACTACCGACTGGATCGAGTGGAATCGTCTTGATGAAGATCAGCAGTACCGTGGTCGTTATCAGGTCTCTGTGAAACCACAAGGTTATCAGCAGGCTGTCGCGGTAAAACTGCTGAATCTTGAGCAGGCTGGCAAGCCTGTTGCTGACGCCTCCTCATTGCAGCGCTACAGCACTGAAATGATGAACGTGATTGCTACCGGGCTGGATAAAACCGCGACCGATGCAGCAAACTCTGCACAAAGCCGCAGTGGTGTTACCTTCGACGTTCAAAGCGCCGCGGATGATACGGGTCTGCCAATGCTGGTGGTGCGTGCACCGTTCAACCAGACATGGCAGCGTCTGCCAGCCACGCTTGAAAAAGTGGGCATGAAAGTCAGTGACAGCACCCGTTCTACGGGCAGCATCACGGCGACCTATAAGCCACTTTCGGACAGCGGATGGCAAGCACTGGGCGCAACTGATCCAGGACTGGCCTCAGGCGATTACAAAATTCAGGTTGGTGACCTCGATAACCGCAGCAGCTTGCAGTTTATCGATCCGAAAGGTCACACGCTGACCCAGTCGCAGAACGATGCGCTGGTCGCAGTCTTCCAGGCGGCATTCAGCAAATAAAAAAGAAGGGCTGGTTAATCCAGCCCTTTTTATTTTAGTGCCACGCAAACGTGTGCGTGGCATAATATCCCCAGTTTTGAACACAAATCATCACACCAGGAGTAATCAAGATGCAGAAGCAAGCTGAGTTGTATCGTGGCAAAGCGAAGACCGTATACAGCACGGAAAACCCGGATCTGTTGGTGCTCGAGTTCCGCAATGATACGTCAGCAGGAGATGGCGCACGCATTGAGCAGTTCGACCGTAAAGGCATGGTGAACAACAAGTTCAACCATTTCATTATGAGCAAACTGGCTGAAGCGGGCATTCCGACTCAAATGGAAGCGTTGCTGTCCGATACGGAATGTCTGGTCAAAAAACTGGATATGGTTCCGGTTGAATGTGTGGTCCGTAACCGTGCCGCAGGCTCCCTGGTGAAGCGTCTGGGCATTGAAGAAGGCATCGAGCTGAACCCGCCGTTGTTTGATTTATTCCTGAAAAATGACGAAATGCACGATCCGATGGTGAACGAATCATACTGCGAAACCTTTGGCTGGGTGAGCAAAGAAAACCTGGCACGTATGCAGGAGCTAACCTTCAAAGCCAACGACGTCCTGAAAAAGCTGTTTGACGATGCAGGTCTGATCCTGGTCGATTTCAAGCTGGAGTTCGGTCTCTATAAAGGTGAAGTGGTGCTGGGTGATGAGTTCTCTCCGGACGGTAGCCGTCTGTGGGACAAAGAGACGCTGGATAAAATGGACAAAGACCGTTTCCGTCAGAGCCTGGGTGGCCTGATTGAAGCCTATGAAGCGGTTGCCCATCGTCTGGGCGTTAAGCTCGACTAAATCCTCCTGACTCACGCCAAAGGGTGAAAATATCCTTTGGCGTCTTACCTCTGTTTCCTATGGTAATTCTGCCCCTAACCGCCTACGATCACTCTATTATTGATGGAATTGATTCGAGGTGGTTATGCGCTGGCAAGGGCGTCGTGAAAGTGACAATGTAGAAGACAGGCGCAGCAATGGCGGCGGTGGTCCATCCATGGGCGGCGGCGGTATGCGTCTGCCTGGCGGAAAGGGCGGCATTATTCTGCTCGCCATTGTACTGGTCGCGGGTTACTACGGCGTTGATTTGACGGGATTAATCACCGGAGATCCCGTTCAACAACAGCAAACTTCTCCGCGCTCCATCAGCCCGAACGAAGATGAAGCCGCAAAATTCACCTCTGTCATTCTGGCGACGACAGAAGACACCTGGGGTCAGCAGTTCGAAAAAATGGGCCGCACCTATCAGCAACCCAAGCTGGTGATGTATCGCGGTGCGACCCGCACTGGCTGCGGCACGGGACAATCGGTGATGGGGCCTTTCTATTGCCCGGCAGACAGCACCGTGTATATCGATCTCTCTTTCTATGATGACATGAAACGCAAGCTCGGCGCGGACGGTGATTTCGCCCAAGGCTACGTTATCGCGCATGAAGTCGGCCACCACGTTCAGAAACTGCTCGGTATCGAACCGAAAGTTCGTCAGCTTCAGCAAAACGCATCGCAGGTGGAAGCCAACCGCCTTTCCGTGAAGATGGAGCTGCAGGCTGACTGCTTCGCGGGCGTGTGGGGCCATAGCATGCAGCAGCAGGGCGTGCTGGAATCCGGCGACCTCGAAGAGGCGCTCAACGCCGCACAGGCCATCGGCGACGACCGTCTGCAACAGCAGAGTCAGGGGCGTGTTGTTCCGGATAGTTTTACCCACGGCACTTCAGAAGAGCGTTACAGCTGGTTTAAACGCGGTTTCGCCAGCGGTGATCCTTCGCAATGCAACACCTTCGGTAAAACCATGTGATTTTGCGCGCCAGGGATGAGAGAGGTAGGCCGCTTGAAGACGTGACCGCTCAGCTTGCGCGTTCAGGCCATCGACGATTGCTGGTGTTGAGTGGTGATGACGACTGGTCACAGACGCACTCTCTGGCGCTATGCGACCAATTACAAGGTGACTGGCTGTGGGTCGGTAACGAAATCTCTGTCGAACCCAGTTGTGCGCCGCAGAATCTGAAAAGCCTGCTCGGGCGCGAATATCTTCACGCTATTTTTGATGCCCGCGATGGTTTTGACGTTGCGGCATTTGCGGCCCTGAGCGGCACCTTACGCGCAGGCAGTTTGCTGGTGCTGCTGGTTCCGCCTCTCTCCCTCTGGCCTGAAAAGACCGATGCCGATTCCCTTCGCTGGAGCGATAGCGCAGAGCCAATTGCCACGCCGCATTTTGTTCACCATTTTTGTCGGGTCATTACCGCCGATCCCGACGTCATTGTCTGGCAGCAACATCAGCCACTCAAGTTAGCAAGCCTGTCACCGTTGCCCGACTGGCACCCCGCCAGCGGTGAGCCGCTGCGCGAACAGGCCGACATTCTAAATGCCCTCACACAGATGCGCGCTGGGATCGCGGTCGTCACTGCCGCGCGTGGGCGAGGAAAATCAGCGCTGGCCGGAATGCTGCTGCAACGTGTGAAAGGCCGCGCAATTGTTACCGCACCCGCTAAAGCTGCCACAGATGTCATCGCGCGTTTTGCCGGTGACAACTTCCGTTTTGTCGCGCCAGATGTGTTGTTGGCCTCTGATGAACGCGCCGACTGGCTGGTGGTTGATGAAGCTGCCGCCATTCCTGGCCCGCTGCTTGAACAGCTTGTTTCCCGCTTTACTCGTGTGCTGCTGACCACAACAGTGCAGGGTTATGAAGGGACTGGCCGCGGTTTTTTACTGAAATTCTGCGCACGCTTTGCGCACCTGCATTATTTCACCCTCACCACGCCCGTTCGCTGGGCGGCAGGATGCCCGCTGGAACGCGTGGTGAGCAACGCGCTGTTGTTTGATGATGAAGCCCTTGATGCGATCCCTGACGATGAAGCGCAGATCACCGCGCTCGGACAGCGGCTGTGGGAGCGCCATCCGGATCTCGCCGCCGATATCTATAAACTTCTGTGTTCCGCTCACTATCGTACTTCGCCACTCGATTTACGCCGCATGATGGACGCACCGGGGCAGCATTTCGCCATTGCCCGCGCCGCAGAAAAACTTATTGGTGCAATGTGGCTGGTGGATGAAGGCGGTTTGAGTCCGGCGCTCAGCCAGGCGGTATGGGCGGGATATCGGCGACCGCGCGGCAATCTGGTGGCGCAATCGCTGGCGGCTCACGGCGGTTCACCGTTAGCGGCTACGCTTATCGGGCGACGCATTACTCGCGTGGCCGTGCATCCGACGCGTCAGCGCGAGGGCATTGGGCAGGCGCTCATTGCGGGCGCGAGTCAGCATATTCAGCAGGATTATCTTTCCGTCAGCTTTGGTTTCACCGATGAGCTATGGCGATTCTGGCAGCGCTGCGGGTTTGTTCTGGTGCGGATGGGCACACATCGTGAAGCCAGCAGCGGGTGTTATACCGCAATGGCGTTGCTGCCGATAAGTGAGGCGGGTAGGGCGCTTTGCGTGCAGGAGCATCAGCGCTTATGCCGTAATGCCCGACTTATTGAGAAATGGAACGGTGAAAATATCCCCGTGGAAGAGGCGTGGGAACCTATTCTTAATAATGATGACTGGCTTGAGCTGGGCGGGTTTGCTTTCGCCCATCGGTCATTCGCCACATCTGCGGCGGCGCTTACGCGATTACTGCTGGCGGTGGATCTCCCGCTTCCTGCGCTGCGCGGGAAAATAGAAAACCAGTGCGATGATGCCCGGCTGTGTGCAGAACTTTCGCTTCAGGGGCGCAAACAGCTACTCACAATACAGCGTCGTGAAGCGCATCAGGCCCTTGATTCACTGGATATTAAGCGTAGCCAACGGCTTAAAAGTGACATTTTGCAATGGCAATTTTTTCAATGACTCCTTCAGTAAAGTGGCATGGTCATTAGGCCTTAGAGGCGTAAAATCCATCGTATTGAATCCAGGAGACTGCCATGAAACATGACCATTTTGTTGTCCAAAGCCCCGAAAAACCCGCGCAACAATTGCTGCTGCTGTTTCATGGTGTAGGCGATAACGCTGCCAATATGGGCCAGATTGGACGCTGGTTTGCGCCCATTTTCCCTGATGCGCTGATCGTCAGCGTGGGCGGCGTTGAGCCGTGCGGTCCGAATGGACGCCAGTGGTTTTCAGTGCAGGGTGTGACGGAAGAAAACCGTCAGGCGCGTATTGACGCCATAATGCCGACCTTTATCGAAACGGTGCGTTACTGGCAAAAACAGAGCGGCGTTGGCGCTGCTGCCACCGCACTGATTGGTTTTTCTCAGGGGGCGATTATGTCACTGGAGAGCGTGAAAACCCAGCCAGGCCTGGTGTCACGCGTGATTGCGTTTAACGGTCGCTTCGCCACGTTACCGAAAACGGCGACCGCGTCGACGACGATCCACTTGATCCACGGTGGTGAGGATCGGGTTATCGAACTTTCTCACGCGATTGCTGCGCAGGAAGCGTTGATTCGTGAAGGTGGGGACGTAACGCTGGATATCGTTGATGAGCTGGGCCATGCGATCGACGATCGCAGCATGCAGTTTGCGCTTGATCATCTGCGTTTTACCGTACCGAAGCATTACTTCGACGAAGCGCTGAGCGGCGGTAAGCCGAATGACGACGATATCGTCGAGTTTTTGTGATTTGGCTTTCCTCTCTCCCGGCGGAGAGAGGAAATAAAACGATTATTTCTTCTGGTCTTTCTTCGGCCAGTTGTCGTCATCGTCCCACTTATCGTTGAAGTCACGATGTGGCGGAAGTTCGGGCTTATTGGCGAGAAACTTCTTATGATCAACGCGCTTAAGATCTTTGATGACGTTAAGCAAGACGCCTACCAGAAACACCAACACCAAAATCCACCAGTATTTACCCAGCCAGTCCATTCGCTATTCCTTCTCAGAGCCATCGTCAGGCGACGAGTTGCTCCATGATACGTTGATACATACGCGCCAGTAGCTGCAAATCAGCCGCATTCACGCATTCATTGATTTTATGAATGGTGGCGTTCACTGGTCCCAGTTCGACAACCTGCGCACCCATACGGGCGATAAAGCGTCCGTCTGATGTGCCGCCCGTTGTCAGCAGTTGCGGTTTAATTTCATTATAGTGCGCGATGGCGTTAACCACCGCATCGACCAGCTTGCCGCGCTGGGTCAGGAACGGCTGGCCAGATAGCCACCAGTCCACGGAATAGCGCAATTCGTATTTTTCCAGCAGAGCGACCACGCGGCTTTTAATCATCTCATCGGTCAATTCTGTGCTGAAACGGAAGTTGAACTGCACGAAGAAATCACCGGGGATCACGTTGTTGCTGCCCGTACCCGCCTGAAGATTCGCAATCTGCATGCTGGTCGGCGGGAAGAATTCGTTGCCTTTATCCCATTCGATATTAACCAGCTCATTCAGCATGGGCGCAGCGCGATGCACCGGGTTATCGGCTAGATGCGGATACGCGACGTGGCCTTGCACACCGTGAATCGTCAGATTGCAGGTGAGCGATCCGCGACGGCCATTTTTCACCACATCGCCCACCACTTCGGTACTGGACGGTTCGCCAACCAGACAATAATCCAGGCGTTCGCGGCGTTCCATCAGCGTTTCAACGACTCTTACCGTGCCATTTTTGGCGCTGGCTTCTTCATCGGACGTGATCAGGAATGCAAGACGGTTTTTGTGATTGGGATGCTGGGCGACGAAACGTTCGGCGGCCACCACCATCGCAGCCAGCGAGCCTTTCATGTCAGCCGCACCGCGACCAAACAGCATGCCGTCGCGAATCGTCGGTTCAAATGGAGGATTGATCCAGCGGTCAGCATCGCCTGCCGGGACGACGTCCGTATGTCCGGCAAAAGCGAGAGTTTCACCCTGGCCACGCCATGCCCAAAAGTTCTGGGTGTCGCCAAAATCCATCCGCTCAACGGTAAAGCCGATCGCGCGCAGACGTTCAATCATTAAAGCCTGACAACCTGCATCGTCCGGGCTAAGGGAAGGGCGGCGAATAAGCTGCTGAGTCAGCTCAATGACCGGGCATGACATAAACTGCACCTCAAATATAAGTCTGATAACTGGATTCACTAAAGCCCAGCAGCATAGGCTGACCGGGCGCGCAGAGCAATGGGCGTTTGATTATTGCTGGCATTTCGAGCATTAATTTGGCGGCGCTGTCGGCGTCAGTGATGCTATTGCGAACGGATTCATCCAGTTTACGCCAGGTTGTTCCACGTGTATTCAACAGCGCTTCCCAGCCCAGTTCCGCGATGGCGATATGCAGGAAATCAGCGTCTAGCCCATCAACCCGGTAATCATGAAAGCGATACTCGACATTTTGGCTCTCCAGGAAGCGGCGTGCCTTTTTAATGGTGTCGCAGTTTTTAATTCCATACATCACAATCATGATGAATCCTTTTGTCTTAATTAATAAAAAATGTTCAGTTTTTTCGATGTTATATTATTTGGAAAAACATAACATATTAGTTTTATGTCTGATTGTACTATGCCTGATAATTCAACCTACAGATGTAAGCTGAATATTATTTCATCTATAGCGCATAAATGTCCAGATAAGCAAAATTTCGCTTAAAGTCAGGGCGTAATAACATTATCACCCACACGTATGGTTGTTTCTAAATATTGCTATTGGTCACATAAAATTTATGGTTAAAGGACCATATTTGAAGCACGTCAGGCACAGCAAGGGGAAAGATAGCAAACCGATTGATTAAATTATCTTCACAATACCGATATATTCTCATAGAATACGCATAATAATAAGAGAGGTTGTTATGATTGAACGTGAACTGGGGAACTGGAAAGATTTTATCGAAGACATGCTTCGTAAATGACATTCAGGAAGAATTGCAAGAGCACTTATTTAGTATAAAAATGATGTGATTCATCACACAATAAAAAGGCGGCCCTGGAGCCGCCTTTTTTAATGCACTTTTATTCAGGCCGTTCTTTCAGCGGGAAACGACGGCGAACCAGCACAAAGAACAACGGAACGAAATAGATAGCCAGAACCGTTGCTGAAATCATTCCGCCCATCACGCCCGTTCCCACTGCATGCTGGCTGCTGGAACCTGCTCCCGAACTGGTCGCCATAGGCAACACGCCAAAAACAAATGCCAGAGACGTCATCAGGATCGGGCGCAGACGTTGACGACAGGCGTGCAGAGTAGACGACAGCAGATCGTGCCCCTTCGAATTCATCTCATTGGCAAACTCGACAATCAGAATCGCGTTCTTCGCTGACAGGCCGATGACCGTGAGCAACCCTACCTGGAAGTACACGTCGTTTTCGAGTCCACGCATCCAGGTGGCGAGTAATGCCCCAATGACGCCGAGTGGAACCACCAGCATGACAGAGAACGGTACGGACCAGCTCTCATAGAGCGCGGCGAGGCACAGGAACACCACCAGCAATGACAGCGCATACAGGGCAGGGGCTTGTGCGCCAGAGAGCCGTTCCTGATAGGACATCGCGGTCCACTCCAGGCCAAAACCGGCGGGCAGTTGCTGAACCAGCTTCTCCATGGTGTCCATCGCGGTTCCGGTACTGACTCCCGGCGCGGCTTCACCCACGATTTCCAGCGCGGAATAGCCGTTATAGCGTTCCAGACGCGGGGACCCGCTCTCCCAGTGAGACGTCGCGAACGCGGAGAACGGCACCATCCCGCCAGCATTATTACGCACGTACCACAGATTGATATCGTCGGGCAGCATGCGGTAAGGCGCAGCCGCCTGAACGTAAACCTTTTTCACGCGGCCGCGATCCATAAAGTCGTTCACGTAGCTGGAGCCCCAGGCCGTTTGCAGCGTATCGTTAATATCATTGATGGAAATCCCCAGCGCCTGGGCTTTGCGCTGATCGATATCGATCTGTAACTGCGGGCTGTCATCAAGACCGTTGTGGCGCACACGCGTGAGCGAAGGGTCTTTACCCGCCAGGTCAAGCAACCGATCGCGGGCAACCATGAGCGCATCGTGTCCGGCTCCTGCATGATCCTGCAATTCCATATCAAAGCCCGCCGAACTGCCCAGGCCGCTAATGGCCGCCGGGCTGCTGGCAAATACCCGTGCTTCCTTAATGCGCGTAAATGCTTTGGTGGCGCGCTCAATAATGGCGAAAGAAGACCCGGTGTTGCTATCGCGCTCGTCCCAACCTTTCAGGCGGACGAACATCCGAGCGACGTTCTGCCCGTTGCCCCCAGGGCCAGAGCCGACGGTTGAAAACACCGACACAATGTTGTCTTTTTCATGGGTGAAAAAGTACTGTTCAACCTTCTGCACGACCTTCAGCGTTTGCTGTTGGGTGGCACCGCTGGGCAACTGGACTGACGTGATAAACATGCCCCTGTCTTCCAGCGGCAGGAACGACGTCGGCAGGCGCAGGAATAAAAATACCATCCCGCCAAGCAATAAAACGTAAATGACGATCCAGCGCAGACTACGGTGCAATATCTTTGCGACTCCCGCCTCATAGCGCGCCGCATTCCGATTAAACATGCGGTTAAACCAGCCGAAGAACCCTTTTTGTCCGTGCTGTTCGCCTTTGTGTAACGGCTTGAGGATCGTTGAGCAAAGCGCGGGCGTAAGGATCATTGCCACCAGCACCGAAAGCACCATGGCAGAAACAATGGTGATTGAGAACTGGCGGTAAATCGCGCCGGTTGTGCCGCCAAAAAACGCCATGGGCACAAAGACTGCGGAGAGCACCATCGCGATCCCCACAAGCGCCCCCTGAATTTGCCCCATCGATTTACGCGTCGCCTCGCGCGGCGAAAGGCCTTCTTCCGTCATGATACGTTCAACGTTTTCCACCACCACGATGGCGTCATCCACCAGCAAGCCAATCGCCAGCACCATGGCAAACATGGTGAGGGTGTTGATGCTGTAGCCGAAGGCGTATAACACGGCGAACGTTCCGAGCAGCACCACCGGGACGGCAATCGTTGGGATAAGCGTCGCGCGAAAATTTTGCAGGAACAGATACATCACCAGGAACACCAGCGCGATGGCTTCGAGCAACGTTTTGACCACATCTTCGATGGACGCTTTTACGAAAGAGGTGGTTTCAAAAGCGACTTTATATTCCAGGCCGTGCGGGAAATAGGGCGCGAGCTCGTCCAGCCGATCAATGACCAACTTTGCGGTGGCCATTTCGTTAGCCCCTGAGGCAAGTTTTACCCCTAAACCTGACGCCTGATTGCCGTTAAATCGGCTGAGGTTGTCGTATTTTTCCGCGCCCATTTCCACTTTTGCCACATCTCCCAGACGCACTTCCGAACCGTCGGGATTGACGCGCAGGGTAATGTCGCGGAATTGCTGCGGTGTCTGAAGCAATGACTGCGAATTGATGGTGGCGTTTAGCGCCTGGTTATCGACAGACGGCGTGCCGCCAAGTTGGCCGACAGCAATTTGCGCATTCTGGGATTTAATGGCATTGGTCACATCGGTTGCCGTCATTTGCACACTATTCAGCTTCGCCGGATCCAGCCAAATGCGCATGGAATATTGCGAGCCATAGGCGTCGATATCGCCAACGCCGTTAATACGACTCAGCGGATCCTGAATATTACTGGCGACATAGTCCGAAATATCCTGTTTATCCATCGAACCGTCGGTGGAAACAAAGGCAATCGTCAGGATATTGGAATCACCGGTTTTACGGACCGTGACGCCCTGGTTTTGCACCGCCTGCGGCAGTTTTCGCATGGCTGATTGCAGCTGGTTTTGCACCTGCTGTACGGCTTCATCCGGGTCAGACCCGGCGGTGAAACTCAAGGTAACGGTCGCCTGGCCTGTCGCGCTGCTTTGCGAAGACATATACATCAGATTGTCCAGCCCGGTCATGTTCTGTTCAATCACCTGGGTAACGGTGTTTTCCAGCGTTTGGGCTGATGCCCCGGGGTAGTTCGCGGTAATACGAACGTTCGGTGGGGCCAGATCGGGATATTGCTCAACAGGAAGTGACAGAATAGCGAGAGTGCCTGTCAGACATAAAATAATTGCCAGCACCCAGGCAAAAATGGGGCGATCAATGAAGAAATTCGCCATGAAAATAGAACCTCGTTTTGCTGCGCATCGTTATTGTACATTGCCCGCTTAACTCTAGCGGCAAGGCGGATGCCAAACGTGGAGAAAATAAGGAGATAGTGTAAATTATCATGCGCATTTACCGCGCGTTCCTGACGTTCCGCACTGCGCATTATTACCCACTAGCGAAGCAGACCGGCGAGAATACTTTTTTATTTACCGTTATTTACCCTCTACGACCTCTGGCGTGCGAAAGCGAATACACACCTGCGTGCCGCCATTTTGCGGCTGCGAGAAGCCCAGCGACCCGCCCAGTCGTCCGGCACGCTCGCGCATGATATTCAGTCCGTAGTGCCCCGGCGGCTCGCTGGCATCACCAATACCAATCCCGTTGTCCCGTATGTAGACCGTGTGCGTGCCATCAGGCGCGGTGACGCAACTGACGGTAATCTCGCTCGCCTGGGCATGCTTGATGGCGTTCAGCACCGCTTCGCGTACGATTTGCAGCAAATGGACCTGCTTTTGTGCATCCAGAGCTAAAGATGAGAGTCGGCAGTCCAGATCCAGTCTGGCCGTGGTTTGGCTTTGCAGCCCTTCCAGCGCTTCTTGCAGGGCGGCAGGAAGATTCGAATGATTGAGCGTCAATCGGAAAGTGGTTAGCAGCTCGCGTAACTGTCGCCAGGCGTTATTCAATTCGCGAGAAAAGTCGGTGATAATGGTCTGCGCGGGCACGTTATCGTCCGGGATAGCGCGTTTGAGCAGCGCCAACTGGATGCGTAAATACGAGAGCACCTGCGCCAGCGAGTCGTGCAGTTCGCGGGCAATCGTGGCGCGTTCTTCCATCAGCAGCAATTGCTGGTAGTGCTTCTGGGCCTGATTAAAATAGAGACCGCGCCCGAGCATTGTCGCCACGCTTTTCATCAACGGCAAAGAAACGGCCACCCTTTCGCTCTGCCAGCGCAGCTCGCCAAAACGCGTGTCCTGCATAATGACCGGCAGGGTAAACGTCTCCCGATCGTCTTGTTTCACTCCTTCGCACAGCTGCCAGTTATCGCTGGCCTGCAGTTCCAGAAAACTCATTCCCGTATCTTCCTGAACAATTTGCAGAATATGCCGGAAACAGTGCGCGTCAATCTGGCTGGTGTTCAGCGCCTGGGAGCATTTGAACAGCATTTCGAGCTGCTGGTGGGCTTCGTTCAGATGACGGGTTTTTTCTTCGACCGTTATCTCAAGCGAGCGGTAGTGTTTATGCAGTTCAGAGGACATATGGTTAAAGGTGCGCGAAAGCAGTCCCAGCTCGTTTGGCAGGCTGGTGCCCTGAGCCTGAATATCAAAATCCCCTTGTTCCATCTGCAGGCTGGCAATTACCAAATGATTGAGCGGGGCAACAACCTGTCGGCGTATCCGGCGCAGGGTGACCACCACCAGCAGTAAAATTCCTACTCCCCCCGCCAGGGAAATCGCCACCACCAGCTGCATTTTGTGTTCCGCATAGTGCTGAAGCGCGAGCACGAAAGTGTCGATACGTTCCACATACTGCTGGATATGATCCTGATACCACGCTTTATCTCCCGCTTCGAGATGGGTGTCCATCTCATGCCACGCGATCTGCAACTGCTGATAGCCGGTTTTGACTGATTCTGGCACATACCAGCGATCCAGCTCTTTCAGAACGGGAGAGTTAAGGGTGTTTTGCCAGTGAAGACGATGATCGGAAAAACGATCGCGGTTGCGTTCCAGATCGTAGCCAAGGCGGTAGCTTTGCATACGTAAAGAACCCGCAATATTAATGGCTTCGGCGTCACGCAGGCTGCTGGCAAGCGTCATCAGCGCAATGCCGCTGGTCAGAACGGAGAGCAAAATAATTGAGATAAAAGCCCGGGCCAGGCTTCCTGAAACAGGACGTTTAACGATCACAACACGGCTTCCTGAACGTTACTGAAACGCAATTTCACCTGTGCTGAAATAAATTGATCTGCCACAGGTAAGTCGTAAATAGTGCCCCTTTTTGGGCAAATGAACATTGCCTGAGACCGTCAGCCCAGTTAAATACAATATTCTTATAAAAACTAAGGGTAATGCTACCAGAACGGGTGTCTTATGAATCGATTTATTATGACCGATAACCTGCGCTGTATTGGATGTCATGCCTGCGAAGTTGCCTGCGTGATGGCTCACAATAATGAACAACATGTGCTCAGTTCGCGCCAGTTTATTCCCCGGATCACCGTCCTGAAGCAGGGATTGCGTCGCAGCGCGGTGACGTGCCATCACTGTGAAAACGCCCCCTGTGCTCAACGCTGCCCAAATGGCGCGATCGCAAGAATCAACGACAGCGTACAGGTGAATCAACAAAAATGCATCGGCTGTAAAGCGTGCGTTGTGGCCTGTCCTTTTGGGACGATGGAAATGGTCGTGACGCCGCTGGCGGACGGTCATGTTAAAGCCTCGGCGCACAAATGCGATCTGTGTCACGACAGACCGCAAGGCCCTGCGTGCGTCGAGAATTGCCCGACCGATGCGCTGACGTTGGTCACGGAAAAAGGGTTGAATCAACTGGCCAGGATGCGGCGTCAACGTACCGCCAGCCAGGAAGCACAGCCGTGGCACAGCAAATCCGTGCCAGCTGAGACGCGGCAGAGCAAAGTCAGTCAGATGCAGGCGCTGGCGGCGCGCGGTGAGCCGGATAAACTCACGCCTGCTCAAAGAGCCGGAAACTTTGACGAAATTTATCTGCCGTTTCGTCCCGAGCAGGCGCATCACGAAGCGGATCGCTGCCTGAAATGCGGCGAGCATTCCATCTGCGAGTGGACCTGTCCGCTCCACAATCATATTCCCCAGTGGATTGAGCGCGTTAAGGCTGGTGATATTGACGGCGCGGTGGAACTTTCTCATCAGACCAACTGTTTACCGGAAATTACCGGGCGCGTCTGTCCGCAGGATCGCTTATGCGAAGGTGCCTGCACGGTTCGTGACGAATCCGGCTCCGTCACGATTGGTAATATTGAACGCTATATTTCCGATCGGGCGCTGGCAAAAGGCTGGCGTCCCGATATGAGCGGCGTGGTGTCCGTCGATAAACACGTCGCCATTATCGGCGCAGGGCCTGCGGGTTTGGCCTGTGCCGACGTGCTTATTCGCCACGGCGCGAGCGTCACGGTTTACGATCGCCATCCGGAAATCGGTGGTCTGCTGACGTTTGGCATTCCGGCCTTTAAGCTCGACAAATCCCTGCTGACGCGACGTCGCGAGATCTTTACCGCAATGGGGATCCACTTTGAGCTGAACTGCGAGGTGGGGAAAGATATCCCGATGTCCCGGCTGCTCAGCGACTATGATGCGGTGTTCATCGGCGTCGGCACGTACCGCTCAATGAAAGCGGGTATCCCGCACGAAGATGCGCCGGGTGTGTATGACGCATTACCGTTCCTCGTCGCGAATACGCGGAATTTGATGGGCCTCGCGCCTTCCGAAATCGAACCCTACGTCGATACCGCCGGGCTGAACGTGGTGGTGTTGGGTGGCGGAGATACAGCGATGGACTGCGTGCGTACCGCGTTACGCCACGGTGCTGCCAACGTCACCTGCGCTTATCGCCGGGATGAAGCCAACATGCCAGGCTCGAAGAAAGAGGTCAAAAACGCCAAAGAAGAGGGGGCAAATTTTGAATTTAACGTCCAGCCCGTTGAACTGGTGCTGGATGACGCTGGCAAAGTGAACGGCGTCCGCCTGTTGCGAACCCAGCTTGGTGAGCCTGATGGACAGGGACGTCGCCGTCCGGTGCCTGTTGAGGGCAGCGAATTTGTCATGTCTGCGGACGCGGTCATTATGGCGTTTGGCTTTAACCCGCACGCCATGCCGTGGCTGCAGGCGCAAGGCGTCAACGTGGATGACTGGGGCCGTATTGTGGCAAGCGTTGAGAGCCGCTATCGTTATCAAACCAGTCACCCGAAAATTTTTGCTGGTGGCGATGCGGTACGCGGTGCGGATCTGGTTGTCACAGCGATGGCGGAAGGGCGTCATGCGGCGCAGGGTATAATGGACTGGCTTGAAATAAAACAGCCCGGGATTCACTAATCAGTGGGGCGACAAAGCGGGTTTCACGGCGTACTATGAATGACTCATTACGTTCTGGAGCCCGTATGAGTCTGAAAATTGAGATCATTAAAGATAAAATCCTTTCCGACAATTATTTCGTCCTGCGCAATATTACCTATGACTTAACACGTAAAAATGGCGAGGTGATCCGCCATAAACGTGAGGTTTATGACCGCGGCAATGGTGCAACCATTCTTTTATACAACCGTGAAAAGCAAACCGTGGTGCTGATTCGCCAGTTTCGCGTGGCCTCATGGGTCAACGGCAATCCCGATGGACGCCTGATCGAAACCTGCGCCGGACTGCTTGATAACGATGAACCCGAAGTGTGTATTCGCAAAGAAGCCATTGAAGAAACCGGTTTTGCCGTGGGTGAAGTCAAAAAACTCTTCGAGCTCTATATGTCTCCTGGCGGCGTGACGGAGTTAATTTACTTCTTTATCGCGGAATATTCCGACGCGCAGCGCGCGAATGCGGGCGGAGGCGTTGAGGATGAAGACATTGATGTGATGGAAATTCCGTTTGCTCAGGCGCTGGAGATGGTGAAAACCGGTGAAATCCAGGATGGTAAAGCGTTGATCCTGTTGCAGTATTTGCAGATTTCCGGGCTAATGGCTTGATCTTTATACCGTTAATAAATTGCATTTCAAATAAATCTATCCGATAAATCCGATTGAGCAACCCCGGTCAGGACACGAAGATACTGCCAGTTTTCGAGTCTATGTATCCGGGATTGTGCCTTTCATGCGCCACAGCGTTTTACTTATTTTATTTCTCAGCGTGCTGTCCGCACCATTGGTATGGGCGGCACCTGCACAGCAATCTTTCACCGACTGGCAAGTCACCTGCAACAACCAGAACTTTTGCGTCGCGCGTAATACGGGTGAACACGACGGTCTGGTGATGACGTTGAGCCGCAGTGCCGGTGCCAAAACCGATGCGTCACTGCGTATCGAATTAGGCGGATTGTCGAAGGCTTCAACGAAGGAAGCGCCAATTGCGCAAAGACTGTTGCTGGACAACGCGCCTTTAGCGCTGAATGCGCAGCGCTGGCAGATCTCGCCCACGCGACTCATTACCGACGATGCCGCGACGGTCACTCAATTTCTGAAAACGATTCAGGAAGGGGAAGCGCTAACGCTGCGCAGCGGTGAGCAGACGATTTCGCTATCGGGCCTGAAAGCTGCACTGCTGTTTATCGATGCGCAGCAAAAACGCGTGGGCAGTGAAACCGCCTGGATCCAGAAAGGCGACGATCCCCCGCTGAGCGTCCCGCCCGCTCCGGCTCTCAAAGAAGTTGCCATCGTTAACCCCACCCCTACGCCACTCACGCATGAAGAACTCAACGATCTGCTGGATTACGGCTCATGGCGTATGAATAACAGCCAGTGCTCGCTCGATCCTAATCGGCGTGAAGTACGCGTCACGGCGCTCACCGATGACAAAGCCCTGTTGATCATCAGTTGCGAAGCGGGTGCGTACAATACGGTTGATTTGGCATGGCAAGTGTCGCGTAAAAAACCGTTTGCCGCCCGAGCGGTGCGATTGCGTTTGCCGTTTGTCTCAATGAGCGAGAGCAGTGAAATGGAGCTGATGAACGCGCGATTTGATGAGAAAACGCGTGAATTGACGACGCTGGCGTTAGGGCGCGGCATGGCGGACTGCGGTATTCAGACACGCTGGCGGTTTGACGGCCAGCGTTTTCGTCTGGTGCGTTATGCAGAAGAGCCGAGCTGTGATAACTGGCATGGGCCAGACTCCTGGCCCACGCTGTGGATCACGCGTTAAATCACGCTTAGCGCTTTCTCGACTACGTTTTCCACGGTAAAGCCAAAGTACGGGAACAGCTTATCCGCCGGTGCGGATTCACCGTAACCGGTCATCCCAACGATGGCGCCTTTCAAGCCGACATATTTGTACCAGTAGTCGGCGATCCCCGCTTCAATCGCCACGCGGGCCGCGACGTTGGACGGCAGTACCGATTCGCGATATTCCTCATCCTGCGCATCAAAAATATCCGTAGAAGGCAGCGAAACAACGCGTACCGCGTGGCCGTCAGCGGTCAATTTCTCTGCGGCTTGCACGGTGATTTCGATTTCAGAACCGGTCGCAATCAGGATCACGTCGGGTTTGCCGCCGCTGTCTTTGAGCACGTAACCCCCGCGCGCGATGTTTTTCACCTGCTCCGGCGTGCGCTCAATTTGCAGCAGATTCTGACGCGACAGGATCAGCGCGGTTGGGCCGGTGTGGCGTTCAACCGCCAGTTTCCAGCCGACCGCTGCTTCCACCTGATCGCACGGACGCCAGGTGCTGAAGTTAGGCGTCAGACGCAGGCTGGCGAGCTGTTCGACAGCCTGGTGCGTGGGTCCATCTTCGCCAAGGCCAATTGAATCATGGGTATACACCATGATTTGCCGCGCTTTCATCAGGGCAGCCATACGCGCCGCGTTACGCGCATATTCGACAAACATCAGGAACGTAGCGGTGTACGGCACAAATCCGCCGTGATGGGCGATACCGTTGGCGATGGCAGTCATACCGAATTCACGTACGCCGTAGTGGATATAATTCCCGGCGATATCTTCTTTCAGCGATTTTGAACCGGACCAGATGGTGAGGTTACTTGGCGCTAAATCTGCTGAGCCGCCGAGCAATTCCGGCAGAATCGGGCCAATCACATTGAGCGTATTTTGCGAGGCTTTGCGGGTGGCGATTTTTGCCGGGTTCGCCTGTAAATTCTCGATCAGCGCCTGGGTTTTCGCTTCCCAGTCTTCCGGTAGGCCGCCGCTCATCCGGCGAGAGAATTCCGCAGCCAGCTCAGGATGCGCTTTTTTGTAGGCGGCGAATTTTTCATTCCACGCCTGCTGAGCTTTTTCGCCGTCTTCGCGCGCATCCCAGGCTTTATAGATCTCTTTCGGGATCTCAAACGCCGGGTATTTCCAGCCCAGTTTCTGACGCGTCAGCGCCACTTCTTCTTCACCTAGCGCCGCGCCGTGCGCCTCCTCTTTACCCGCTTTATTTGGCGAACCAAAACCGATGGTGGTACGGCAAATAATCAGCGACGGTTTATCGGTGACGCGTTGCGCTTCCTCAATCGCTTGTTTAATCGCCTGCGGGTCGTGGCCGTCGATTTCATGCACCACATGCCAGTGATAGGCCTCGAAGCGTTTCGCCGTGTCGTCGGTGAACCAGCCATCGGTTTCACCGTCGATGGAAATGCCGTTGTGATCGTAGAACCCGATCAGTTTGCCCAGCCCCAGCGTACCGGCCAGCGAGCAGACTTCGTGCGAAATCCCCTCCATCAAACACCCGTCGCCCATGAAAACGTAGGTGAAGTGATCGACGATGTCATGGCCGGGCTGGTTGAACTGTGCGGCAAGGGTGCGCTCAGCGACTGCCAGCCCGACGGCATTTGCCAGCCCCTGACCGAGCGGGCCGGTCGTGGTTTCGACGCCTGGCGTATAGCCAAGCTCAGGGTGTCCAGGGGTTTTGGAATGCAGCTGGCGGAAATTTTTGATCTCAGAGAGCGGCAGATCGTAGCCGGATAAATGCAACAGGCTGTACAGGAGCATGGAGGCGTGACCGTTTGAAAGAATAAAGCGGTCGCGGTCGTACCAGGTCGGATCGGTTGGATTGTGTTTCAGAAAATCATTCCACAACACTTCGGCAATGTCGGCCATACCCATCGGTGCGCCAGGATGGCCGGAATTGGCTTTTTGCACGGCATCCATGCTGAGGGCGCGGATGGCATTAGCGAGCTCTTTACGGGACATATTTCTCTCCATGGCGAGATTAAAGTTTGGCGGCAAGAAGATCTTCCAGTTTGCGCTGGTCAACGGCGAAGAGGCGGATGCCATCTGCCAGTTTATCCACGGCCATCGGGTCCTGATTGTGTTCCCAGCGGAACTCGGCTTCCGTTAACGGTTTCGGTTTTGGCAGCACGGTAGAGGTGGGCACTAGCTTGCGCATCACCGGCTCATCGTGGTCCTGAAGCTCTTGTAACAGGTTAGGGGAGAGGGTGAGGCGGTCGCAGCCCGCCAGCGCCAGAATCTGCTCAATACGGCGGAAGCTCGCCCCCATCACAATGGTTTCGTAGCGATGCTGCTTGTAGTAATCGTAGATATTGCGCACCGATTTCACGCCAGGATCTTCATCCACCACATACGGTTCCATCGGCTTTTTGGCCTGATACCAGTCGTAAATACGACCGACAAACGGCGAGACCAGATAGACGCCCGCTTCAGCACACGCGCGTGCCTGTGCAAACGAGAACAGCAGCGTCAGGTTGCAGTTGATCCCCTCTTTTTCCAGCACTTCGGCGGCGCGGATACCCTCCCAGGTGGAGGCCAGTTTGATCAAAATGCGCGATTTATCGATGCCTTGCTCCTGGTACAACTCAACCAGTCGGTGCGCTTTGGCGATGCTTTTTTCCTGGTCAAATGACAGGCGCGCGTCCACTTCCGTCGAGACGCGTCCGGGGATGCTTTTCAGAATTTCCGCACCGATATTCACGGCCAGTTTGTCGCTGGCTTCAGCCACTTGCTGTTCCTGAGTCTTGCCGCGTTGCTTACCGTAGGCGATGGCGTCGTCGATCAGATGGCTGAAATGCTCAAGGCTCGCGGCTTTCAGCAGTAGCGAGGGGTTGGTGGTCGCATCTTCTGGCTGATAGTGGCGAATCGACTCGATATCGCCGCTATCTGCGACCACGGTCGTGAATTGTTTGATGCCGTCTAGTTGGTTCATAAAGAAATACTCCTTCGAAAACAAAGTCTCAGGCGAGTGCGTTGGTTCACACTTCTGCGAAATACATGACGTACTTAACAAAAAAGCATAGCAGAAGGGGGAGGCCTTGCTTTCGGGAGGGGTAACAGGATTGTTATAAATTGATAACAAATTTTGCTCTGGGATGGTGAGAGTTTGGCAGCCTTCAAAGTTTGCAGGGCTTTCAGGGGCGATACTATGCGCCACTCCAGGGTGAGCATCAGGAACGTGAGCACGCCACCCTTTTTGATCGATACGTGAAAGGAACAACAAGATGGATGATCAGTTAAAACAGAGCGCCCTCGATTTTCATCAATTCCCAGTTCCGGGCAAAATCCAGGTTTCACCGACGAAGCCACTCGCCACTCAGCGCGATCTGGCGCTGGCCTATTCACCGGGCGTGGCAGCGCCTTGTCTTGAGATTCAAAAAGACCCGCTCGCCGCGTTCAAATACACCGCGCGTGGCAATCTGGTTGCCGTTATTTCTAACGGTACGGCGGTGCTTGGGCTGGGCAATATCGGCGCACTGGCCGGAAAACCGGTGATGGAAGGCAAGGGGGTCCTGTTCAAAAAATTCGCCGGGATCGACGTGTTTGATATCGAAGTCGATGAACTCGATCCGGACAAATTTATCAACGTAGTCGCCGCACTGGAACCGACGTTCGGCGGGATCAATCTCGAAGACATCAAAGCGCCGGAATGTTTTTACATTGAGCAGAAACTGCGTGAGCGTATGAACATTCCCGTGTTCCATGACGATCAGCACGGCACGGCGATCATCAGCACTGCCGCCATTCTGAATGGTCTGCGTGTGGTCGAGAAAACGCTCTCTGATGTTCGCATGGTGGTGTCCGGTGCGGGTGCGGCAGCGATTGCCTGTATGAACCTGCTGGTGGCGCTGGGCATGCAGAAGCACAACATTGTGGTGTGCGATTCGAAAGGGGTTATTTACAAAGGCCGCGAGCCAAACATGGCCGAAACCAAAGCCGCGTACGCGGTGGAAGATGACGGCAAACGCACTCTGGATGACGTGATTGACGGTGCGGATATTTTCCTGGGATGTTCAGGCCCGGGCGTATTGACCCCGGAAATGGTCAAGAAAATGGCGCGCGCACCGCTGATTCTGGCGCTGGCGAACCCTGAACCGGAAATCCTGCCGCCGCTGGCAAAAGCGGTGCGTGAAGACGCGATTATTTGCACCGGGCGTTCTGATTATCCGAACCAGGTGAACAACGTGCTGTGCTTCCCGTTCATCTTCCGCGGCGCGCTGGACGTGGGCGCAACGGCTATCAACGAAGAGATGAAGCTGGCGGCGGTACACGCGATTGCTGAACTGGCGCACGCCGAGCAGAGCGAAGTCGTGGCCTCCGCGTATGGCGATCAGGATCTGAGTTTTGGCCCGGATTACATTATTCCTAAACCGTTCGACCCGCGCCTGATCGTCAAGATCGCCCCAGCTGTTGCTAAAGCGGCGATGGATTCCGGCGTGGCGACGCGTCCGATTGAGGATTTTGACGCTTACGTCGATAAGCTCACTGAATTCGTCTACAAAACAAACCTGTTCATGAAACCGATTTTCTCGCAGGCGCGTACCGACGCAAAACGCGTGGTGCTGGCCGAGGGGGAAGAGGCGCGCGTGCTGCATGCCACGCAGGAACTGGTGTCGCTGGGGCTGGCGAAACCGATTCTGATTGGTCGTCCGAGCGTTATCGAAATGCGTATTCAGAAACTCGGCCTGCAAATTAAGGCGGGCGTGGATTTTGAGATCGTCAATAACGAATCCGATCCGCGCTTTAAAGAGTACTGGAGCGAGTACTATAGCATCATGAAACGCCGCGGGATCACGCAGGAGCAGGCGCAGCGCGCAGTGATCGCCAACACGACGGTGATCGGCGCGATCATGGTTCATCGTGGCGAAGCGGATGCGCTGATCTGCGGTACGATTGGCGATTATCACGAACATTTCAGCGTGGTGCAGGAGATCTTCGGCTATCGCGAAGGCGTCCACACTGCAGGTGCCATGAACGCGCTGCTGCTGCCAAGCGGCAACACTTTTATCGCGGATACCTACGTCAATGACGATCCGACGCCAGAACAGCTGGCAGAAATCACTGTGATGGCGGCTGAAACCGTGCGTCGTTTTGGTATCGAACCGAAAGTGGCGCTGCTGTCGCACTCGAACTTTGGCTCATCTAAATCTGCGGCGGCATGCAAAATGCGCGAGACGCTGGAACTGGTGCGCAAACGTGCGCCGGAGCTGATGATTGACGGCGAGATGCACGGCGACGCCGCACTGGTCGAAAGCATTCGTCACGAACGCATGCCGGACAGCCCGCTGAAAGGCTCCGCCAACGTGCTGATTATGCCGAACGTCGAAGCGGCGCGTATCAGCTACAACCTGCTGCGCGTGTCGAGTTCTGAAGGGGTGACGGTCGGACCGGTGCTGATGGGCGTGTCGAAACCGGTGCATGTGTTAACGCCGATTGCTTCTGTGCGTCGCATTGTGAACATGGTGGCACTGGCGGTGGTTGAAGCGCAGACGCAGCCGCTGTAACTGTTTTTCCCTCTCCCCTGTAAGGAGAGGGAAAGCGTTTTTAAATCCAGTCCCGCACTTTTATAAACTCAGCAAGGGCAGCCTCAGGGCTGCCTTCTTTTGGTTCATAACTGTATTCCCAGCGCACCAGCGGCGGCATCGACATCAGAATCGACTCCGTACGCCCACCGGTTTGTAGGCCAAACAGCGTGCCGCGATCCCACACCAGATTAAACTCCACGTAACGACCACGGCGATACAGCTGGAACTCGCGCTCGCGTACGCCATAATCGGTATTTCTGCGACGTTCCACTATTGGCAGGTAGGCGTCGGTATATCCCTGGCCGACGGCCTGCATAAAGTTAAACGCGGTGTCAAAATCCGGCGCATTAAGATCGTCAAAGAACAGGCCGCCGATACCGCGCTGTTCATCGCGATGCTTAAGGTAGAAATAGTCATCGCACCATTTTTTGTACTTCGGATAAACCTCTTCGCCAAACGGCTGGCAGATATCCCGCGCGGTGCTGTGCCAGTGCACGGCGTCTTCCTCAAAGCCGTAATAGGGCGTTAAGTCGAAACCCCCGCCAAACCACCAGACCGGATCGGCACCGGGCTTTTCAGCAATAAAAAAGCGCACGTTGGCGTGGCTGGTTGGGACAAAAGGGCTGTGCGGATGAACCACCAGCGACACGCCCATCGCTTCAAAACTGCGCCCGGCCAGCTCCGGACGATGCGCCGTCGCTGAGGCTGGCATCGCATCGCCATGAACGTGAGAAAAGTTAACGCCCGCCTGTTCGAACACGCCGCCATTACGCAACACGCGGCTGCGTCCGCCGCCACCCGCTTCACGCTGCCAGCTGTCTTCGTGGAATTCGCCGCCGTCAACGGCGCTGAGTTTCTGGCAAATGTCATCCTGAAGCTGCATCAGAAACGTTTTGACCTGCTGTACATTCGGTTTCATCGGCGTCTCGACGAGTGGGCTTTTTGGTTATCGAACCAGTTAAAATAACTGATCACTCCGGAGGCAATCGCATTGGCGATTTTCTGGCGAAACGCTGTTGTTCCGAGCAGACGCTCTTCTTCCGGATTGGTGATAAATGAGGTTTCGACCAGCACAGACGGAATCGATGGCGATTTCAGCACCACAAACGCCGCTTGCTCGGTCCCTTTGCTGTGCAAGCGATGCACGGGCTTAATGCGCTTTAAAATGTGCGAGCCGAGCGTCAGGCTGTTTTTGATGGTGTCCGTCTGGACCAGATCAAACAGAACCTGTTGCAGCAGATGATCTTTATCGGTGGTTTTTTTACCGGCCACTTCATCCGCGCGGTTTTCGCGATCGGAAAGGTATTTTGCCATGGCGCTACTCGCACCGCGATTCGACAAAGCAAATACGGACGCACCCGCCGCGCTAGGGTTGGTAAAACCGTCAGCATGGATCGACATAAACAGGTCCGCGCCGTGCTGGTGGGCGATTTCCACGCGATCGTACAGCGGAATAAAGGTGTCGCCGCTGCGGGTTAAACGCGCGTCAATGCCGTTGCTTCGCAGGATCGAGCGGACGTTTTTAGCAATCGCCAACACAACGTGTTTTTCTTTAGATCCGTTGCGCCCGATAGCCCCGGTGTCGATGCCGCCGTGACCGGGATCAAGCATCACGACCCGCTTTGCTCCTGCCTTTTTAACCTTCGGTTTACTGTGGCCGTTAGCCGTTTTCAGCGTGCTGTCATCTTTTGCTTGCGCTTGCGCAATGCCGGTTAACGTTAAGGCCGCCAGCCCCGCTTTGAGAACCTGACGACGCGATGTGAGTGTTTTTAATGGTTTGAATGTGCTCATGCGGCCTGGATTGTAAAAAATTGGAGTCCTGGTGTTATATCGTATCGCGTTTTCCGTTACGACAGTCCATGTTGAGAATTGTTTTACTTTTCATTTCAATACGTGACAGAGTGACATTATGCCAAAATTTCACGCCTTTTTCGCCGGTTATTGGCTAAAGGCGGTGTTCGCGTCATAATCACTGTTTTTGAACCCAAAAAGGCGGTTAATACCATGGAGATACGCGTTTTTCGCCAGGAAGATTTCGAAGAGGTGATTACCCTTTGGGAGCGCTGCGATCTGTTGCGTCCGTGGAACGATCCGGAAATGGATATCGAGCGAAAGGTTAATCATGACGTCAGTCTGTTCCTGGTGGCCGAAGTGAACGGCGAAGTGGTGGGCACGGTGATGGGCGGTTACGATGGGCATCGCGGCTCGGCTTATTACCTGGGAGTGCACCCGGAATATCGTGCTCGCGGCATTGCCAATGCGTTACTTAATCGCCTTGAAAAGAAGCTGATCGCGCGGGGCTGTCCGAAGATTCAAATCATGGTGCGCGAAGATAACGAGGTGGTGCTGGGGATGTATGAACGCCTCGGCTATGAACATGCCGACGTGTTGAATCTGGGTAAGCGCCTGATCGAAGATGAAGAGTACTGAATTCCATCCCGGCGATTATGACGTGCACGGGCGCGTCAGACTGCCGTTTTTATTCTGGTGCGTGTTGTTGCTCCAGGCCCGAACCTGGGTGTTGTTCGTCGTCGCAGGGGCGTCGCGCGATCAGGGAAACACGCTGCTGAATTTGTTCTATCCCGATCATGATAATTTCTGGCTCGGATTATTGCCCGGTGTGCCTGCGGTAATGGCTTTTTTGCTGAGCGGACGTCGACAGCATTTCCCACGCGTGTGGAATAGCCTGCGATGGCTGTTAGTTCTGGCGCAGGTCGTGTTACTTGTCTGGCAACCGCTGCTCTGGTTTTACGGTGAGCCGCTGAGCGGTATCGGGATTACGCTGGTGGTTGTCGACATCGTGGCGTTGATTTGGCTCTTGACCAATCCCCGCCTGCGCGCCAGTTTTGCCCTCGAAAAAGATTAAACGGCACTTTTTAACGATGCTGCACTCCAACAAGCGTTGAATTAACAAGAAAGGACGTTTCAATGAAATCGCTGCGTTTAGTTTTATGCGCTCTGCCACTGGTGTTAACAGGGTGTTCAACACTCTCGTCGGTCTCCTCGATTAACTGGTCGGCGGCGTATCCGTGGAACTGGTTTGGTTCATCCACTGAAGTGACCGATCAAGGCGTGGGCAATATTACCGCTGCAACGGCGCTGGATCAGGACGCCATCGAGTCCGCACTAGGTAGTGGCTACCGCCTACGCAGCGGGATGAAAACGGAAAATGGCAATATCGTCCGTTACTTTGAAGTGCTGAAAGACGACAATCTGGCGATGGTGATTAACGGCGATAAAGGCACTGTTAATCGCATCGACGTAATGGACAGCGAGATTGAAACCGACAACGGTGTGAAGGTGGGGACGCCGTTCAGCGAGCTTTATCAGAAAGCATTCGGCAACTGCACCAGCGCCATTGCTGAAGAGAAAGTCGCCGTGGAATGTAAAGCGGATGGCCGCCAGCATATTAGCTATCTCTTCACCGGCGAATGGAGTGGCCCGGAAGGCTTAATGCCGTCTGACGATACGCTTAAAAACTGGAAAATCAGCAAGATTATCTGGAAGCAGTAATTTGCGCCTGGACAAGCCGCCTCGCTGAAATCCAGGTATAATAGCCGCCATCAATGCCACGACTTCGTGGCATCTTTTTTTCAGGAGGAGCGATGTCTCAGGTTCAGAGTGGCATTTTGCCGGAACATTGCCGCGCGGCGATTTGGATTGAAGCCAATGTCAAAGGGGATGTGGATGCCCTGCGTGCGGCCAGTAAAATTTTTATCGATAAACTGGCCACCTTCCAGGCCAAGTTCCCGGACGCGCATCTTGGTGCCGTCGTGGCTTTTGGCAATAACGTCTGGCGTCAGTTGAGCGGCGGCGAAGGGGCAGAAGAGTTAAAAGACTTTATCCCTTACGGTAAAGGTTTGGCTCCCGCGACCCAATTCGACATGCTTATCCATATTCTTTCTCTGCGTCACGATGTGAACTTCTCGGTGGCGCAGGCCGCGGTGGAAGCTTTTGGTCATTGCGTGGAAGTGCAGGAAGAAGTTCACGGCTTCCGTTGGGTGGAAGATCGCGATCTGAGCGGCTTTGTTGATGGCACGGAAAACCCGGCGGGTGAAGAGACGCGTCGCGACGTGGCGGTCATCAAAGATGGCGTAGACGCGGGCGGCAGCTACGTGTTCGTGCAGCGTTGGGAGCACAATCTCAAACAGCTTAACCGCATGAGCGTTCACGACCAGGAAATGATGATTGGTCGCACAAAAGATGCCAACGAAGAGATCGACGGCGACGACCGTCCGGTGACCTCTCATCTGACCCGCGTTGACCTGAAAGAAGACGGCAAAGGCCTGAAAATTGTCCGTCAGAGCCTGCCTTATGGCACGGCAAGCGGCACGCACGGCCTGTATTTTTGCGCTTACTGCGCGCGCCTGTATAACATCGAGCAGCAGCTGCTGAGCATGTTTGGCGATACCGATGGCAAGCGCGACGCCATGCTGCGCTTCACCAAGCCGGTAACCGGCGGCTATTACTTCGCGCCGTCCGTTGAGCGTTTGCTTGCCCTGTAAGTGAACCCACACCCTGACCCTCTCCTTTCGGGAGAGGGGAATGACTCCCCTTATTCCCTTTTCTGCTTCCAAATCACCAAACGGTATATAAAACCGTTACTCCTTTAGTACTCGTTATAAATATGATGAACATAAGATAGTCATCACACTTATAAGGGCGAGCAATGGTCGTTACCGTACTGAAAAAAAGCACTCTGGCAATGGCGGGCTTATTGCTGATGGGGCAGGCGCAGGCCACTGAGTTGCTCAATAGCTCCTATGATGTCTCGCGTGAGCTTTTTGCGGCCCTGAACCCACCGTTTGAACAGCAGTGGGCGAAAGAGAACAACGGCGACAAGCTGACCATCAAACAATCTCACGCTGGTTCTTCAAAGCAAGCGCTGGCGATTTTGCAGGGTCTGAAAGCCGATGTGGTGACGTACAACCAGATTACCGACGTGCAGATCCTGCATGACAAAGGCAACTTGATCCCAGCGAACTGGCAGAGCCGTTTGCCGAATAACAGCTCGCCGTTCTACTCCACCATGGGCTTCCTGGTGCGTAAGGGGAACCCGAAAAATATTCACAGCTGGAACGATCTGGTGCGTCCTGATGTGAAGCTGATTTTCCCGAATCCAAAAACATCCGGTAACGCGCGCTATACCTATCTGGCGGCATGGGGTGCAGCGGATAAAGCGGACGGTGGGGACAAAGCGAAAACCGAACAGTTTATGACGCAGTTTTTGAAAAACGTCGAAGTGTTTGATACCGGCGGTCGCGGGGCGACAACCACGTTCGCAGAGCGTGGGCTTGGCGATGTGTTAATCAGTTTCGAATCGGAAGTGAACAACATCCGCAAACAGTACGAAGCGCAGGGTTTCGAGGTGGTGATTCCTGAGACCAATATTCTGGCGGAGTTTCCGGTTGCCTGGGTTGATAAAAACGTCAAAGCCAATGGAACCGAAAAGGCCGCGAAGGATTACCTGAATTTCCTTTACAGCCCACAGGCGCAGACCATCATCACCGATTACTACTATCGCGTGAACAACCCGGACGTGATGAACAAAATCAAAGATAAATTCCCTCAGACCGAGCTGTTCCGCGTGGAAGACAAGTTTGGCTCGTGGCCCGAAGTGATGAAAACGCATTTTGTCACCGGCGGTGAGTTGGACAAACTGCTGGCGGCGGGGCGTAAGTAATGTTTGCTGTTTCTTCCAGACGCGTGCTGCCGGGCTTTACCCTAAGCCTTGGGACCAGCCTGCTTTTCGTCTGCCTGATTTTGCTGTTGCCGTTAAGCGCGCTGGTGATGCAACTCGCGCAGATGAGCTGGGCGCAATACTGGGAAGTGATTACCAGTCCGCAGGTCGTGGCGGCGTATAAAGTGACGCTGCTATCGGCGTTTGTGGCCTCCATTTTCAACGGTGTGTTTGGCCTGCTGATGGCGTGGGTTTTAACCCGCTATCGCTTTCCGGGCCGCGTTCTGCTGGATGCGTTGATGGATCTACCTTTCGCGCTGCCCACGGCCGTTGCGGGTTTAACGCTGGCGTCGTTGTTTTCCGTTAACGGTTTTTACGGCGAGTGGCTGGCGAAGTTTGATATCAAAGTGACTTACACCTGGCTCGGTATTGCGGTGGCGATGGCCTTCACCAGCATCCCGTTTGTGGTGCGTACCGTGCAGCCCGTGCTCGAAGAGTTAGGGCCGGAGTACGAAGAAGCGGCGGAAACACTGGGTGCAACGCGCATCCAGAGCTTTTGCAAAGTGGTGTTGCCCGAGCTTTCTCCGGCACTGCTGGCCGGCGTGGCGCTCTCTTTTACTCGTAGCCTCGGGGAATTCGGCGCGGTGATTTTCATCGCGGGGAATATCGCGTGGAAAACCGAAGTCACCTCGCTGATGATTTTTATTCGTTTGCAGGAGTTCGACTATCCGGCGGCGAGCGCGATTGCCTCAGTGATTCTGGCGGCCTCCCTGATGCTGCTGTTCTCGATTAACACTCTGCAAAGTCGCTTTGGTCGACGTGTGGTAGGTCATTAATGGCGGAAGTGACGCAATTGAAGCGCTATGACGCGCCCCGTTTTAACTGGGGAAAATGGTTTCTGATTGGCACCGGCATGTTGGTGTCAGCGGTTATTCTCGTCGTGCCGATGGTGTATATCTTCGTGCAGGCGTTCAGCAAAGGGATTATGCCCGCGCTGCAAAACCTGGCCGACCCGGACATGCTGCATGCCATCTGGCTGACGGTGATGATTGCGCTGATTACCGTGCCAGTGAATCTGGTGTTCGGGGTTTTGCTGGCGTGGCTGGTGACGCGTTTTAACTTTCCTGGCCGCCAGCTGCTGCTGACGCTGCTGGATATTCCGTTTGCGGTATCGCCAGTGGTTGCTGGTCTAGTGTATCTGCTGTTCTACGGTTCCAACGGCCCGCTGGGTGGCTGGCTCGATGAGCATAACCTGCAAATCATGTTTGCGTGGCCAGGCATGGTGCTGGTGACCATTTTTGTGACCTGTCCGTTTGTGGTGCGTGAGCTGGTTCCGGTGATGTTAAGCCAGGGCAGCCACGAAGACGAAGCGGCGATTTTGCTCGGCGCATCGGGCTGGCAAATGTTCCGCCGTGTGACGCTACCGAATATTCGCTGGGCGTTACTGTACGGCGTGGTGCTAACCAACGCGCGTGCGATTGGTGAGTTTGGCGCAGTCTCGGTCGTATCTGGATCGATTCGCGGCGAAACCCTGTCACTGCCGTTACAGATAGAGTTGCTGCAGCAGGACTACAACACCATCGGCTCCTTTACCGCCGCAGCGTTGCTGACGCTGATGGCAATTTTGACCCTGTTTTTGAAGAGTGTGGTGCAGTGGCGTTTGGAGAATCAGGAAAAACGCCTGCAGCAGGAGGGAAATCATGAGCATTGAGATTGCCAATATTAAGAAGTCTTTTGGTCGCACCCAGGTGCTTAACGATATCTCACTGGATATCCCTTCCGGACAAATGGTGGCGCTGCTGGGACCGTCTGGCTCCGGTAAAACCACGCTGCTGCGTATTATCGCCGGTCTTGAACATCAGAGTAGCGGGCATATTCGCTTCCACGGAACCGACGTGAGCCGTTTACACGCTCGCGATCGTAAAGTGGGTTTTGTGTTCCAGCACTACGCGTTGTTCCGCCATATGACGGTGTTCGACAATATCGCGTTTGGCCTGACCGTGCTGCCGCGTCGCGAGCGTCCTAATGCGGCGACCATCAAGGCGAAAGTCACCAAACTGCTGGAGATGGTTCAGCTGGCGCATCTGGCCGATCGGTTCCCGGCGCAGCTTTCCGGTGGACAAAAACAGCGTGTGGCCCTGGCGCGCGCGCTGGCGGTTGAGCCGCAAATCCTGCTGCTTGATGAGCCCTTTGGCGCACTGGATGCACAGGTGCGTAAAGAGCTGCGTCGCTGGCTGCGACAACTGCACGAAGAACTGAAATTTACCAGCGTGTTCGTGACCCACGATCAGGAAGAGGCGATGGAAGTTGCCGATCGCGTGGTGGTGATGAGCCAAGGAAATATTGAGCAGGTTGATGAACCAGAGCAACTGTGGCGCGAACCGGCAACCCGTTTTGTGCTGGAGTTTATGGGCGAAGTGAACCGCATGCAGGGCACCATCCGCGGCGGACAATTCCATGTTGGTGCGCATCGCTGGCCGCTGGGGTATACGCCTTCTCATCAGGGACCGGTCGATTTGTTCTTGCGTCCTTGGGAAATAGACGTAAGCCGCCGAACCAGCCTCGATTCACCGCTTCCGGTGCAGGTTCTGGAAGCTAGCCCTAAAGGGCACTACACCCATCTGGTGGTACAGCCGCTGGGCTGGTATACCGAACCATTGACCGTGGTGATGCGTGATGAGGAGCCGCCGTACCGCGGTGAGCGCCTGTTTGTCGGTTTGCAGAATGCGCGTATTTATCACGGAAACGAGCGAATCGAAGCGCGTGAGGACCTTGCTCTGGCCGAGTCAGCCTGATAGGTTAATCAGTATGTTTATCGCCCGGTGGCGTTGCGCTCCCGGGCTTTTTTTTGAGCAAAAACCGTGAACACATTAGAGCAAACCATCGGCAATACCCCTCTGGTCAAACTGCAGCGCATGGGGCCAACCAACGGCAGTGAAGTCTGGGTCAAACTTGAAGGCAATAATCCGGCGGGTTCTGTGAAAGATCGCGCGGCGCTGTCGATGATTGTCGAGGCTGAAAAGCGCGGCGAAATACAGCCCGGCGATGTGCTGATCGAAGCGACCAGCGGAAATACGGGTATTGCGCTGGCGATGATTGCCGCGTTGAAAGGCTATCACATGAAGCTGCTGATGCCGGACAACATGAGCCAGGAGCGTCGCGCTGCGATGCGTGCCTATGGTGCAGAACTGATTCTCGTGACGAAAGAGCTGGGCATGGAAGGGGCCCGCGATTTGGCCCTCGAGATGGCACAGCGGGGTGAAGGTAAATTGCTGGATCAGTTCAATAATCCTGATAACCCTTATGCCCATTACACCACGACGGGGCCGGAAATCTGGCAGCAGACAGAAGGGCGAATCACGCATTTTGTCTCGAGTATGGGAACGACGGGGACGATCACGGGCGTTTCTCGTTTTCTGCGTGAACAGGACACCGCAGTGACGATTGTTGGCCTGCAGCCGGAAGAGGGCAGCAGTATTCCAGGGATTCGTCGCTGGCCTGCGGAGTATTTGCCGGGCATTTTTAATGCGTCATTGGTGGATGTGGTACTGGATATTCATCAGCGCGAGGCGGAAAATACGATGCGTGAACTGGCGGTACGCGAAGGTATTTTCTGCGGCGTCAGTTCGGGTGGCGCGGTAGCAGGAGCATTGCGGGTAGCCCAGCAGAATCCGGGCGCACGAGTGGTGGCGATTATTTGCGACCGCGGCGATCGTTATCTTTCTACCGGCGTTTTTGGTGAAGAGAGTTATTCGCAGGGGGCGGGGATTTAAGCATCATGGAGATGATTTTATTTCGGGATAAAACCCGCGCGCAGCAGACCGATATTGTCGCTGTGCAGTCGCAGGTGGTTTACGGCAGCGTGGGCAACAGTATCGCTGTGCCCAACATCAGACTGCATCAGCTCACGGTGATGGCTGTTCCAACGGTGCTGTTCAGCAATACTCCGCATTACGACACGTTTTACGGTGGTGTGATCCCGGACGACTGGTTTAGCGGTTACCTGAAGGCACTGGAAGAGCGCGACGTGTTACGTGAGCTGAAAGCCGTAACGACCGGTTATATGGGCAGCGCCAGTCAGATTAAAATCCTGGCGCAGTGGCTTAAAACCGTGAAGATTCAACATCCTGACTTGCTGGTTTTGGTCGATCCGGTGATGGGGGATATCGACAGCGGTATGTACGTTAATTCTGAAATTCCCAAGGCCTATTGCGAGCACTTGTTACCGCTGGCGCAGGGAATTACCCCTAACGTCTTTGAGCTTGAGGTGCTGAGCGGCCAGTCGTGCCGCACCCCAGAAAGCGCCGTTTCAGCCGCAAAAGGATTGTTATCAGAGACACTCAAATGGGTGGCGATCACCAGCGCGCCGGTGGCCGCTGATCCTGAAAATATTCATGTGGTGTTGGTGACGAAAGAGGATGTCGTGGTGACTCATCATCCGCGCGTCGCGACCGATTTAAAAGGAACGGGCGATCTGTTCTGTTCCGAGTTGGTGAGCGGCATTGTGCAGGGGAGTGATGTGGCAGAGGCGATACGTCGTGCAGGCGATCGGGTGACTGAAGTGATGAGGTATACCCAGCAAAAAGGTTTCGACGAGCTAATACTCCCGGTATAAAAAACGCTCACGACAAAAACAAAAATGGCGCCCTAAGGCGCCATTTCTCTGTGCGACAAGAATTACTTCTTGATGCGGATCACTGGGGTTTCGCCCACGGTCACGCTGCCAGACAGTTTGATTAGTTCTTTGATTTCGTCCATATTGGAGATAACAACCGGAGTCAGGGTAGACTTGGCTTTCTCTTCCAGCAGGGCCAGATCGAATTCGATCACTGTGTCGCCAACTTTCACACGTTGACCTTCTTCTGCGATACGTTTGAAGCCTTCGCCTTTCAGTTCGACAGTGTCGATACCAAAGTGGACGAACAGTTCGATACCGCTATCGGATTCGATAGAGAACGCATGGTTAGTTTCAAAAATTTTACCGATGGTGCCGTCAACAGGCGCAACCATTTTGTTGCCGGTTGGTTTGATAGCAATGCCATCACCAACGATTTTCTCGGCAAAAACAACATCCGGCACGTCTTCGATATTCACGATTTCGCCAGACAGCGGAGCAATAATCTCAATAGTTCCGGTGTCTTTCTTATCATCAGAAACCAGAGATTTCAGTTTATCGAACAAACCCATGATCTTCTCCTAAGCAGTAATTGGGCCGCATCTCGTGGATTAGCAGATTGTTTTTTCTTCAATGAACTTGTTAACCAGCGTCATTAACTCGTCCGTTGTCGGTTGAGCAAGAGCCTGCTCTGCTAACACCTTCGCATCTTCGAAGTTCGTGTTACGGATAATCTTCTTAATGCGCGGGATGGAAATGGCGCTCATAGAGAACTCGTCCAGACCCATACCCAGCAACAGAAGTGTAGCACGTTCGTCGCCTGCAAGCTCACCACACATGCCAGTCCATTTGCCTTCAGCATGAGAAGCATCAATAACTTGCTTGATCAGGTTGAGTACGGATGGAGACATTGGCTGGTAGAGATGTGAAATCATATCATTACCACGGTCAACTGCCAGGGTGTACTGCGTTAAATCATTGGTGCCAATACTAAAGAAATCAACTTCTTTGGCTAAATGACGAGCAATAACGGCGGCGGCCGGTGTTTCTACCATCACGCCGACTTCGATTGTCTCATCAAATGCTTTGCCTTCGTCACGCAGTTCCTGTTTGTAGATTTCGATCTCTTTCTTCAGTGCACGCACTTCTTCAACAGAGATGATCATCGGGAACATAATGCGCAGTTTACCGAAAGACGATGCACGCAGAATCGCACGAACCTGATCGCGCAGGATCTCTTTACGGTCCATGGCGATACGTACTGCACGCCAGCCCAGGAACGGGTTTTCTTCTTTCGGGAAGTTCATGTACGGCAGTTCTTTATCGCCGCCGATGTCCATGGTACGCACGATAACGGCCTGAGAGCCGCAGGCTTCAGCAACCGCTTTATAGGCTGCGAACTGCTCTTCTTCAGTTGGCAGGGCGTCACGGTCCATGAACAGGAATTCAGTACGGTACAGACCTACACCTTCCGCGCCGTTGCGCTCAGCGCCATCAACGTCACGTACGGTACCGATATTCGCGCACACTTCTACCTGATGACCATCCAAAGTGATAGCCGGCAGATCTTTCAGTTTCGCGAGTTCGGTTTTCTCGGAAGCCACTTGCTCCTGAACGGCGCGCAGTTTCTCGATTTCTTCGTTGGTTGGGTTGACGTAAACCAGATTGTTTACGGCATCCAGAATCAGATAATCATCGTTTTTAACCTGAGAAGTCACGCTACCTGTACCCACGATCGCTGGCAGTTCAAGAGAACGCGCCATGATAGAGGTGTGAGAGGTACGGCCACCGGCGTCAGTAATGAAACCCAGCACCTTGTTCAGGTTCAGCTGTGCGGTTTCTGACGGCGTCAGGTCAGCGGCGACCAGGATAACTTCATCCTGAATAGAGCTGAGATCGATGATGGCCAGGCCTAAAATATTACGCAGCAGGCGTTTACCGATGTCACGTACGTCAGCCGCACGCTCTTTCAGGTATTCATCATCGAGTTCTTCAAGGGCAGTTGCCTGACCTTCGATAATTTCATGCGCAGCCGCGTCGGCCGTCATGCCTTTATCTTTAATCAGGGCTATGATTTCCTGCTCAAGCTCCTCATCTTCGAGCAGCATGATGTGCCCTTCGAAGATGGCTTCTTTTTCTTCACCGAAAGTTTCACCAGCTTTGGTTTTGATCGCTTCCAGCTGCGCAGATGCCTTTGCACGACCACTCAGAAAACGTTCAACTTCCTGATCAACCTTGTCGGCAGAAATTTTTTTCCGGTCGATGACGATCTCGTCTTCTTTCAGCAGAAGTGCTTTGCCGAAAGCGATACCCGGGGATGCTAAAATGCCTGAAATCATAACCCTACCTTACTTGTGACTGATATTAAAAAGAACCCGGAACTTACTCGAGCTCAGCCATCAGTTTTACCAGATGCTCAACTGCTTTCTGCTCGTCTTCACCTTCTGCAGAAATAGTGACTACGGTGCCCTGAGTCAGGCCCAGAGTCTGCAGTTTGAACAGGCTTTTGGCGCTAGCGCTTTTGCCGTTGGAGGTAACAGTGATCTCAGAAGTGAAGCCTTTAGCTTCTTTAACAAACTGAGCAGCAGGGCGGGTATGCAGACCGTTTGGAGCAGTAATGGTAACTTCTTGCTGGAACATTGTATTTCCCCAACTTATAGGTTTAGTGTTGTGGAACTAAAGTCTAGCCTGGCGGCTTAACTTTAGCCTGTCTTGTTAGCGCTGACGTTTCGCTCGTCATTAAACATTATGCAGTCAAAGCAAGACTTGAACCAAATCATAAAATCGATTCAGCAAGTCGATTTCTCACATTGATTAATTTCGCGCTTCAAAATAATTGTCAGGTTAAATACCAGACCCGACGGGGTGAATCAATGCCAGGAGGAGTAAAAGTTTGAAGTGGACCACAAAAAAGCACCCATTAGGGTGCTTTTTTACGCGTTTTTAACATGCTGGCATTACTGTTGCAGCTCTTTTTCAGTAAAGAGATCGGCAAACAGAGCAGTGCTTAAATAACGCTCACCCGAGGAGGGGAGGATAACCACTATATTCTTATTGGTAAAGGTTTCGTTTTCCTGGAGTTTTAATGCAGCCGCAACTGCCGCTCCGGAAGAGATGCCAGCAAGAATACCTTCTTCATCCATCAGACGACGAGCCGTAGAGATGGCTTCTTCGTTGGTAATGGCAACGACTTTATCGATCAGCTTCAGATCCAGGTTACCCGGGATAAAACCAGCGCCGATACCCTGAATTTTATGTGGGCCTGGCTTCAGCTCTTCACCCGCCAGGGCCTGAGCAATAACCGGTGAATCCGTTGGTTCAACAGCCACAGTAATCAGATCTTTTTTGCCTTTGGTGCCTTTAATATAACGGCTAACGCCGGTCAGCGTACCGCCAGTACCGACACCGGAGATAAATACGTCAACCTGACCGTCCGTGTCTTCCCAGATTTCAGGACCCGTCGTTTTCTCGTGGATTTCCGGGTTGGCCGGGTTGCTGAACTGCTGGAGCAGCAGATATTTAGCCGGATCGCCCGCCACAATTTCTTCTGCTTTCTGAATGGCACCTTTCATGCCTTTCGCGCCTTCGGTCAGAACCAGATTGGCACCCAGCGCTTTCAGCAGCTTGCGACGCTCAATGCTCATGGTTTCTGGCATGGTCAGCGTTAATTTATACCCACGCGCAGCGGCGACGTAAGCGAGGGCGATACCGGTGTTGCCACTGGTCGGTTCAACCAGCTCAACGCCAGGCTTCAGAACGCCACGTTTTTCGGCATCCCAAATCATATTTGCACCGATACGGCATTTCACGCTGAAGCTCGGGTTACGTGATTCGACCTTCACCAGAATGCGTCCATTACCGATACGGTTCAGTCGAACCAAGGGCGTATGACCGATCGTCAACGAGTTATCTTCGTAAATCTTACTCATGGCCTGTCCTTAACTGTATGAAATTGGGATACCGCTCCAGCATACCTGTTGAAAAGGTATGGGGAAGTAAGGAAATCGCATATCTATATGCTGTTGAGAAATAATGCGTTCAAGTATGGAATAAGGAGCGGCATAAGCCACTCCTGTTTACATAGGTTTGCACTACTTCCATAACGCATGTTTGTCGCGATAACAGTCCACCCACATGGCTGTCGCACCGCAAACGGCAACAGGCATGATGAACAGATTCAGCACAGGAATCATGGTGAACAGGCTGGTGAGTGCGCCAAATTGCATGTTGATCACTTTTTGGCTGCGAAGGGCGGTACGCATCTCTTTAAAAGGCACTTTGTGGTTGTCGAAGGGATAGTCGCAATACTGAATGGCCAGCATCCACGCACTGAACAGAAACCACAGAACAGGAGCCACAGTCTGGCCGATGCCCGGAATAAAATAGAGAATGAGCAGCACAATGGCGCGCGGCAAATACCAGGCAAATTTCTGCCATTCACGCTTCATGATACGCGGCACGTCTTTCATGATGCCGAACACGCCGGTATCGGGCGGCGTTGCGCCTGTCAGCCGGGCTTCCAGTTGTTCCGCCAGCAGCCCATTAAAGGGGGCCGCGATCCAGTTGGCTATCGTCGAGAAGAAGTAGCCAAAAACCAGCAGAACCGAAATGACCACAATCGGCCATAGCAGATAGCTAAGCCACTGAAGCCAGTCTGGAACGTGGCTCATGATGGAGGGCACCCAACTTTCCAGTTGGCTAAACAGCCACCAGAACGCGGCGCCCATCAGTAAAATATTGATCAATAAAGGCATGATCACAAAGCGTCGGATACCTGGCAGGGAGACCAGTTTCCATCCCTGCGAAAAATACCCGATGCCGCTGCGTGGGGCTGAATTTGAGGTTGAAACCATAACCAGGCTGTACTCCTTTTTTCACAACCAGTGGAATTGCTCACCTATATTATCGAGTTATGGATCAATGACCAGTTCGGAAATGTTCGAAAAAACAGCAAAAAGCACGATTTCATCCATCTTTATGCTGTGAATGCTCCGCACGCACTTGCACTTGACGTAATCGGCAAATACTCTTAGTGAGTAAATGTTTGCCGTGGTGGCAAGGTGTTAGAACAACAGAGAATATAATGATGCAGGATTTGCGTCTGATATTAATCATTGTTGGCGCGATCGCCATACTTGCTTTACTGGTACATGGTTTTTGGACCAGCCGTAAAGAACGCTCGTCTATGTTTCGCGATCGCCCACTGAAGCGCATGAAGTCTAACCGTCATGATGACGGTGATGACGACATCGATGATAACGACGACGAGGGCGTGGGTGAAGTGCGCGTCCATCGGGTCAATACGGCGCCCGGCGCAGGCCATGGGGAGCAAGAAGCGCCTCGTCAGTCTGTGCAGCATCAGTATCAGCCGCCGTATGCTTCTGCACAGCCGCGCCCGCAGGCACCTCAGCCTGTTGAAGAGCCGGTTCGCCAGCCACAACCGCAGCCTGTGCATCAACAGCCTGTCGCGCAGCCACAGCCGGTTCAGCAGCATCAGCCTGTGCAACCTGTTCAGCAGCCGCAGCCAGAACCTCAGCCTGTCCAGACACAGCCTGCACCGCCTGTTGAGCCAGAACCGGTTGTAGAAGAAGCGCCCGTGGTTGAAAAACCGCAGCGTAAAGAAACGGTCATCATCATGAACGTGGCGGCTCATCATGGCACCCAACTTAATGGTGAATTACTGCTTAACAGTATTCAGCAGGCAGGCTTCAAATTTGGCGATATGAACATTTTCCATCGTCATTTAAGCCCTGATGGCAGCGGTCCTGCGCTGTTTAGCCTGGCCAATATGGTGAACCCAGGGACGTTTGATCCGGAAATGACCGGTGATTTCCTTACGCCGGGTATCACCATCTTTATGCAGGTGCCGTCTTACGGTGATGAACTGCAAAACTTTAAGCTGATGCTGCAATCCGCTCAGCATATTGCCGATGAAGTCGGCGGTATGGTACTCGACGATCAACGTCGTATGATGACACCGCAGAAACTGCGCGAATATCAGGATCGCATCCGCGAAGTTAAGGAAGCCAACGCGTAATTCGTGCGTGTCTTCCCCTCCTCCAGAACCCCCGCATGTCGGGGGTTTTTCTCATTGATGGTGCGTTATGGACTCAATCGAACAACAACTGACACAGCTAAGAACCACACTCCGCCATCATGAATATCTTTATCATGTGATGGATACCCCGGAAGTCCCTGATGCGGAATATGACCGTCTGATGCGTGAGTTGCGCGAGCTGGAAGCGCAGCACCCCGAGTTAATTACCCCTGATTCCCCAACTCAACGCGTGGGTGCCGCGCCGCTGGCCTCCTTCAGCCAGGTGCGTCACGAAGTTCCTATGCTTTCGCTGGATAACGTGTTCGATGAAGAGAGTTTTCTTGCGTTCAACAAGCGTGTGCAGGACCGGCTGAAAAGCGCGGATACCCTGACATGGTGCTGCGAGCTAAAGCTTGACGGGTTGGCTGTCAGTATTCTGTATGAAAATGGTCTACTGGTGCGTGCTGCTACGCGCGGCGATGGCACTACGGGCGAAGATATCACCGCCAACGTACGAACCATTCGCGCCATTCCATTAACGCTGCGTGGCGACAACATTCCCGCGCGTCTTGAAGTGCGTGGTGAGGTTTTCCTCCCGCAGAAGGGCTTTGAGAAAATTAACGACGAAGCGCGTCGCACTGGCGGAAAAATTTTTGCTAACCCGCGTAACGCCGCAGCAGGCTCATTGCGTCAGCTGGACCCGCGTATTACGGCGAAGCGACCACTCACTTTCTTCTGCTACGGTGTCGGTATCCTGGAAGGGGGCATATTGCCTGATACCCATCTGGGGCGTTTGCTGCAGTTTAAAGAGTGGGGCCTGCCGGTCAGCAACCGCGTACAGCTGTGTGACTCTCCCGAAGCCGTGCTGGCGTTTTATCACAAAGTTGAAGAAGACCGCCCGTCGCTGGGGTTTGATATCGACGGCGTGGTGATTAAAGTGAATTCCCTGGCGCTGCAGGAACAGCTGGGCTTCGTCGCCCGCGCGCCGCGCTGGGCTGTCGCGTTTAAATTCCCTGCACAAGAGCAGATGACCTTTGTGCGCGACGTGGAGTTCCAGGTGGGACGCACAGGCGCTATCACGCCTGTTGCGCGCCTGGAACCCGTGCAGGTCGCGGGCGTGCTGGTCAGCAACGCGACTTTGCACAATGCCGACGAAATTGCCCGCCTGGGCCTGCGTATTGGCGATAAAGTCGTTATCCGCCGTGCAGGTGATGTCATTCCGCAAGTCGTTAATGTCGTGGAGTCTGAGCGCCCTGACGATACCCGTGAGATTGTTTTCCCGGCCCATTGCCCGGTTTGCGGATCCGATGTCGAACGTGTTGAAGGCGAAGTGGTAACGCGCTGCACGGGCGGTTTGATTTGTGGCGCTCAGCGCAAAGAGGCACTCAAGCACTTTGTTTCGCGCCGAGCGTTAGATGTGGATGGGATGGGCGATAAAATCATCGACCAACTGGTTGAGAAAGAGTATGTCCACACGCCTGCCGATCTTTTCCGCTTGAGCGCTGGCAAGCTGACCGGACTCGACAGAATGGGGCCGAAGTCTGCGCAAAACGTCGTCAATGCGCTGGAGAAAGCGAAAGCAACGACGTTTGCCCGCTTCCTGTATGCGCTGGGTATTCGCGAAGTGGGTGAGGCAACGGCAGCAGGTCTGGCGGCTCATTTCGGTACGCTTGAGCAGCTTGAAAAAGCGACGATTGACGACCTGCAAAAAGTGCCAGACGTCGGAATTGTTGTCGCCACTCACGTCTTTAACTTCTTTGCTGAAGAGAGTAACCGCGACGTGATCGGCAAACTGCTGGAAGAGGGGATTCACTGGCCCGCACCGGTGATTATTAATGCCGAAGAAATCGACAGTCCGTTTGCCGGCAAAACGGTGGTGTTGACCGGCAGTCTGAGCCAGATGTCACGAGACGATGCTAAAGCGCGTCTGGTTGCGCTTGGCGCAAAAGTGGCGGGCAGCGTGTCGAAGAAAACCGATCTGGTGATTGCCGGAGAAGCGGCGGGTTCAAAACTGGCGAAAGCCCAGGAGCTGGGTATTGACGTGATTGACGAAGCGGAAATGCTGCGTCGGTTTGGGGAATAGCGTGGAGAAAGAACAGCTCATCGAAATCGCGAACACCGAAATGCCTTTTGGGAAATACAAAGGCCGTCGGCTGATTGATGTTCCAGAAGAGTATTTACTGTGGTTCGCGCGAAAGGATGAATTTCCAGCCGGGCGACTGGGCGAGCTGATGGCAATCACGCTGCTCATCAAAACAGAAAGGCTGAGCCATCTGGTTCAGCCCCTCAAACGGCCTTAAGCTTTTGCGGCGTGGGACTCTTCCTGCGCCAGCTTTTCGGTTTGACGTTTATAGCGTCGTGCCATTACCGCGCACACCATCAGCTGGATCTGGTGGAAGATCATCAGCGGCAGAACCATCATCCCAATGACCGACGTCGGGAACAAAATATTGGCCATCGGTATGCCATTCGCCAGACTCTTTTTCGACCCGCAGAAGACGATGGTGATTTCATCGGCTTTATTAAATCCGAATCGACGCGCGGCAAACATGTTCACTGCAATAATTATCGCCAGCAGCACGCAGCTCACTAGCGCAATAAACAGCAACGAACCGATGCCGACTTTGTGCCAGATACCATTCACGACGGCTTCACCAAACGCAGAATAGACCACCAGCAAAATCGACGTCTGATCAGTTTTCCCAATCCACTTTTTATTTCTCGCCACGAAGTCGCCAATCCATGGACGAGAAAGGTGGCCCAGTACAAATGGCAGCAGCAATTGCAGGCAGATTTTACCCACCTGTTCCAGGTTGCCTTCCGCACCATGCATGTTCATCAACAACCCGACCAGCAGCGGCGAAACAAAAATCCCTAACAGACTTGAGGCTGACGCTGAACAGACTGCCGCCGCCACATTGCCGCCCGCGAGAGAAGTAAAGGCAATGGCTGACTGCACGGTCGCGGGCAAAATGCACAGATAGAGGAACCCGGTATAAAGCGCGGGATCGACATTCACCGGTGCCCACCAGGCGAACAGCACGCCAAGGATCGGGAATATCACAAACGTACTGCACATTACCCACAAATGCAGCCGCCAGTGGCTACCGCCTGCAATGATGGCTTCGCGGGAGAGCTTGGCACCGTGCATAAAGAACAGCAGGGCAATGGCTGCTGTCGTGAGACCTTCGACGAAAGGCACGAAGCTGCCACGGGCCGGGAAAAATGAGGCCAGTAACACGATGGCAATCAGGGTAAGAGTAAAGGGATCGAGAATGCGAAAGAGTTTCATAAACGCTCCTGAAAACAGATTTCGCTATTGTGCTTTGTTCTGTTTGAGAAATAAAATCGATTTATTGCATCCATTCATGAATAAAAAAGATGAATTATTCGCTACGTCAGCTTCGTGTTTTTGTCACCGTCGCGCAGGCCAACAGTTTTAGCCGCGCAGGCGAAATAATCGGCCTGAGCCAGTCTGCGGTGAGCCACAGCGTGAAAGAGCTGGAACGACAGACCGGCGTGCGTCTTCTCGATCGCACCACGCGTGAAGTCGTACTCACCGAAGCGGGGCAGCAGCTGGCCTCACGTCTTGAAAGACTGCTGGATGAACTTAATAGCACTTTGCGGGATGTGGGCCGAGTCGGGCAGCAGCTTTCCGGAACGGTGCGCGTGGCAGCAAGCCAGACGATTTCAGCGCATCTCATTCCGCAGTGTATTGCTGAAAGTAATCAACGTTATCCCGATATCAATTTTGTGCTGCACGACAGGCCGCAGCAATGGGTGTTGGAGAGCATCCGTCAGGGGGATGTCGATTTTGGGATTGTTATCGACCCCGGTCCGGTCACGGATCTTGCGTGCGAGAGGGTGCTCTCCGAGCCTTTCTTGTTGTTATGTCGTGACGATGATCCGCTTGCAGCCTTGCCAGAAGTCACATGGCAGGCACTGCAGGGGGCAAACCTGGTGCTGCAGGATTACGCGTCCGGGAGCCGCCCGTTGATTGACATGGCGCTGGCCGCGCAAAATGTTAACGCGATTATCGTGCAGGAGATTGGTCATCCCGCGACGTTATTTCCGATGGTTGAGGCGGGGATTGGGATCAGTGTTTTACCCGCGCTGGCATTGCCATTACCTCAAGGTAGCCGGCTGGTTGTTAAGCGCTTTACGCCATGTATCGAACGTAAGTTAATGCTTGCGCGGCGCAAAAACCGTTCGCTTTCGGGGGCGGCTCATGCCTTATGGGAGGTGGTCCGTATGCAGGCACAGCAGTTAATGGAGGCCCGCATACGCGATCCGTTGTTTAACGCAACGGACGATTAGATGTAGATATCAATCTGGTTACTGGCGGTAGGTGAATTCACACCTTCGGCCTTGCTCTGCTGTTGAGCTTGTTTTTGCTGGCTTTCTTCAGCTTGCTGACGCTGCAACTGCGCCAGTTGCGCCTGCAGCATTTTGATCTGATTCTGAATAAGCTCAGCCTGCTTTTTCTTGTCTTCAGCGCTGCCGCTGGTGTCGCTCGCCACATCCTTCAACTGCTGGGTCAGCTTAGTAATTTGCGACGTTATACGGCTAATCTGTGCAGAAATACTATTGCCACTGGCACTGCTGCTGCCACTGCTGGTTTGCAATGATGGTGTGGGTCCCTGGATAGTCGTCATGTTATTTCCTCTCGCCATAAAACAAGCATATCGGCATTAGCGACAATAGCTTGAGTGTACCTGCCAGATTTAGCGGGGCTGGATGCATTGATACTGAAAGAGTATTGATGAAATGCTGAAAGTGTATTGGTGATAACGGAGGTGCTGCGGATATAAGTCAGGGGTGATGCGATGCATTTATCGCAATTTAAGCCCTGAAGGAGCCGCTATGACCCTCTCAAATAATCCGTGGTATTGCGCTGATATTATTCGATCCGCCAAACCTGACTTTACTCCCCGTGTGGCCTTTATTCTTGGCTCCGGACTGGGAGCGCTGGCGGATCAGATTGAAGATGCCGTTGCGATTTCGTACGACAAATTGCCTGGTTTTCCCGTTAGTACCGTCCAAGGCCATGCCGGTGAGTTGGTATTGGGTCATCTGGCGGGCGTCTCCGTTGCCTGCATGAAAGGCCGCGGGCACTTCTATGAAGGCCGCGGAATGACGGTAATGACGGACGCGATCCGCACTTTCAAATTGCTCGGCTGTGAGTTCCTGTTCAGCACTAACGCGGCGGGTTCCCTGCGACCAGACGTTGGGCCAGGCAGTCTTGTTGCGCTTAATGACCATATCAATACTATGCCGGGTTCGCCGCTGGTGGGCTTGAATGACGAACGCTTTGGCGAGCGTTTTTTCTCTCTGGCGAATGCCTACGATCCGCAAGCACGCGCAATCTTACAAGCCGTCGCGAATGAAGAGGGTTTTGCGCTCCGCGAAGGTGTTTTTGTCTCCTATTCCGGCCCCAATTTTGAAACTGCTGCCGAGATCCGCATGATGCAAATTATCGGCGGGGATGTGGTGGGAATGTCGGTCGTACCTGAGGTAATTTCAGCCCGTCATTGCGGTCTTAAAGTTGTCGCCGTTTCCGCAATTACGAACCTGGCGGAAGGGCTTGGCGATGTGAAACTGTCACATGATCAAACGCTGGCTGCGGCAGAACTCTCTCGACAGAACTTCATCGATCTTATCTGCGGATTTTTACGCAAAATTGCCTGATTTATAAAAACAAAAAGTGGCCTACAACGGCCACCTGCTGCAATAAGGAATGTGATATGAACATCACGACTCGCTTAAAAATGATGTCCTTTATGCAATATTTTATCTGGGGGAGTTGGCTGGTCACCCTCGGTTCTTACATGATTAACACCCTACATTTTACCGGTTCCGACGTGGGTATGGTTTACAGCTCTAAAGGGTTGGCAGCGATTGTGATGCCATCGCTGGTGGGCATTATTGCCGATAAATGGCTTCGCGCTGACCGCGCTTATATGATTTGTCATCTCATCTGCGCAGCTGCACTGTGTTATGCCGCGCACATTAACGAGCCCGTCCTGATGTTCTGGGTGATGCTCATTAACGCAATGGCGTTTATGCCCACGATTGCGCTCTCCAATACGATTTCTTACTCGTGTCTGGAGCAGGCCGGGCTGGATACGGTGACCCATTTCCCGCCTGTCCGCGTGTATGGCACGGTGGGCTTTATCGTTGCAATGTGGACAATCAGTTTGATGGGCGTTGAACTGAGTAACGTGCAGCTCTATATCGCTGCGGGGTCATCTCTGGTTTTAGCGCTCTATTCGATGACGTTACCCAAAATTCCTGTAGTGCAGAACAAAACGAGTGCAACGCTTATCAGCAAGCTTGGACTTGACGCATTTATCCTCTTTAAACAACCCCGCATGGCAGTATTTTTTCTGTTTGCCATGCTTTTGGGGGCTGTTTTGCAAATCACGAATACCTTTGGTAGCCCCTTCCTGCATGACTTTGCGCGTAATCCTGAATTTTCCGACAGCTTTATCGTTCGATATCCATCGATTTTGCTCTCTGTATCGCAAATGTCGGAGGTGTTTTTCATTCTGACCATTCCCTATTTTCTGAAGCGTTTCGGCATCAAAACGGTGATGATGATGAGCATGATCGCCTGGATGCTTCGCTTTGGACTGTTTGCTTTCGGCGATCCGTCCGGAATGGGTTTCGCTTTATTGATGTTGTCGATGATTGTTTATGGTTGTGCGTTCGATTTCTTTAATATTTCTGGTTCAGTGTTTGTCGAGCAGGAGGTGAGTTCTGATATCCGCGCTAGCGCTCAGGGGTTATTTATGACGATGGTGAACGGCGTGGGCGCATATCTTGGCGCTATTCTGAGCGGCATGGCAGTGGACTTTTTCTCAGTGGATGGCGTAAAAGACTGGCAGACGATATGGTTGGTATTCGCGTCCTATGCCTTGATGCTGGCTGTCATCTTCTGGTTTAGCTTTCACTATCGCCACATACCTGAAAACAGCACAATGCGTACCGCTACACATTAAAAGGTGTCATTAGTTACGAAAAAGGCATTAAGGTGGCGAATGAGATTTTTTTTGCCGGGTATGCTTTGATGGAACGCGTTTATCGTACCGATCTTAAACTGCTGCGCTATTTTCTTGCTGTCGCTGAGGAACTGCATTTTGGACGGGCTGCAGCCCGTCTTAACATGTCCCAGCCTCCTTTGAGTCTGCATATTAAAGAGCTGGAAAGCCAGCTCGGAACCTTGCTTTTTATTCGTCATTCCAGAAGCGTTGCTCTGACTCACGCAGGTAAAATCCTGATGGAAGAGTCCCGACGTCTGCTTGCCAGTGCAGGCCAGGCACTTGCACGCGTAGAGCAGATTGGCCGGGGCGAAGCGGGGCGGATTGAGCTGGGTATTGTCGGAACGGCAATGTGGAGCGAAGTACGTTTGCTGATGCGGGCCTTTTTAAAAGCGCACCCAAACGTTGACGTTGTTTTCCGTGAAAAATCACCGGTGATGCAGATGGCTTTGCTCGAACGACGTGAGCTGGATGTTGGGATCTGGCGGATGGCGACGCATCCCTCGGCGGGTTTTACTAGCATCAATTTAGGTGCCGCCTCTTTTCTGGTCGCGATGCCGGAAGATCACCGTCTGGTCGCACGGTCCGCAGTTTCATTAACCGAACTGCAAAACGAATATTTTGTCACTATGCCTTCGGCGCATTCTGACTGGGCATTTCTGCATGGTGTATGCCAGCAAGCAGGCTTTACACCATTGATTGTACGCGAGGCCGTTGAGCCGCAGACGGTACTGGCGATGATCAGCATGGGAATGGGGATTACGCTCGCAGCAGATAGCTACGCACAAATGCAGTGGCCAGGTGTGGTGTTCCGCCCATTGGAAGAGCGCATTCCTGCAGATTTATATGTTGTCTATGACCAGAAGCAGGCGACGCCAGCCGTCGAGAAATTGATCGAAGGATTGATAGTGTAGAGCGGGTCAGAATCTTTCAAATTTCAGATAGCAAAAAAGCGCCTTTAGGGCGCTTTTTTACATTGGTGGGTCGTGCAGGATGATTCGTGTTGCTCACCCTTCGGGCCGTCGCCTGTGGCTCCGGTGCCTCACTTTGTTCGGCTCGAACCTGCAGCAGGTTCGAATCTTTCAAATCTCAGATAGCAAAAAAGCGCCTTTAGGGCGCTTTTTTACATTGGTGGGTCGTGCAGGATTCGAACCTGCGACCAATTGATTAAAAGTCAACTGCTCTACCAACTGAGCTAACGACCCGAATGGTGGGTGATGACGGGCTCGAACCGCCGACCCCCTCCGTGTAAAGGAGGTGCTCTACCAACTGAGCTAATCACCCATTTCGGTACTGCTTTGATAAGAAAGCTTTTGAGAATGGTGGGCGATGACGGGCTCGAACCGCCGACCCCCTCCGTGTAAAGGAGATGCTCTACCAACTGAGCTAATCGCCCAATCTCAAATTCTTATCTACACTGCGGAGTCTACGTGAAGTAGATGGTGGGTGATGACGGGCTCGAACCGCCGACCCCCTCCGTGTAAAGGAGATGCTCTACCAACTGAGCTAATCACCCCCGCTGTGTGGAGTCGCATTATAGGGAGAGTTGAAAATGAGTCAACGCCTTTTCTAAAGTTTTCGTTCGTTCGTCGTAAAATTATACAAAAGGATTGCTAAACCGTCCGTGCGGCATGATTTCTAAACAAAATTAGTAAACCTGCACGTCAAACAGGCAACATCATTGAGGAATCGCCCCACAGTGATAGAATATTGCCCATTGTTTTTTTCCCAGCATTTGCCGGTCGTCGGCATCGTTCATAACGTAAGGCCATTTCATGAAAATCAAAACTCGCTTCGCGCCCAGCCCGACAGGTTATTTGCACGTCGGTGGAGCACGTACCGCTCTCTATTCCTGGCTGTTTGCACGTAACCACGGCGGTGAGTTCGTGTTGCGTATTGAAGACACCGATCTTGAGCGCTCCACGCCGGAAGCAATCGAAGCCATTATGGATGGGATGAACTGGCTGAATCTGGAGTGGGATGAAGGCCCGTATTTCCAGACCAAGCGTTTTGACCGTTATAACGCGGTCATTGATGACATGATCGTCGCGGGCACGGCATATAAATGCTATTGCTCAAAAGAACGTCTGGATGCATTGCGTGAAGAACAAATGGCGAACGGCGACAAACCGCGCTACGACGGTCGCTGCCGCCACAGCCACGAACATCATGCTGATGATGAACCCTGCGTTGTGCGTTTCGCTAACCCGCAAGACGGTTCCGTTATTTTTGACGATCAGATCCGCGGTCCGATCGAATTCAGCAATCAGGAGTTGGACGATCTTATTATTCGTCGCACCGATGGTTCTCCTACCTATAACTTCTGTGTGGTCGTTGATGACTGGGATATGGAGATCTCTCACGTTATTCGTGGTGAAGACCATATCAACAACACCCCGCGGCAGATTAACATTCTGAAAGCGCTGAATGCGCCAGTACCGGTTTACGCACACGTTTCTATGATCAACGGCGATGACGGTAAGAAACTGTCTAAACGCCACGGCGCGGTCAGCGTGATGCAGTATCGTGATGACGGCTATTTGCCTGAAGCGCTGCTGAACTACCTGGTGCGTTTGGGCTGGTCCAGCGGCGATCAGGAAATCTTTAGTCGCGAAGAGATGATCAAGTTGTTCTCTCTGAGTGCGGTGAGTAAGTCAGCCAGTGCGTTTAATACCGATAAGCTGCTGTGGCTGAATCACCATTACATTAACACCATGCAGCCTGAGTACGTGGCGACCTATCTGCAATGGCATATTGAACAGGCAAACATTGATACCCGTACAGGCCCTGAACTGGCGGATCTGGTGAGACTGCTCGGTGAGCGCTGCAAGACGCTGAAAGAAATCGCTGAAAGCTGCCGCTATTTTTATGAAGAGTTCGATGCGTTTGATGCAGATGCAGCAAAAAAACATCTGCGCCCCGTTGCGCGTCAGCCTCTGGAAGTGGTGCGCGATAAATTGGCCGCCATTACCGAATGGACAGCAGAGAATGTTCATAATGCTATTCAGGCTACCGCAGATGAGCTGGAAGTCGGTATGGGTAAAGTCGGTATGCCACTACGAGTAGCGGTAACAGGTGCAGGCCAGTCACCAGGACTGGACGTAACGGTCCACGCCATTGGTAAGACACGTAGCGTTGCGCGTATTAACAAAGCCCTGGGCTTTATTGCTGAGCGCGAAAGCCAGCAGTAATCGTTCCCAAAAGAAAATAATTAAACGGCAGGTTTCCCTGCCGTTTTTTATGCGTGCTCTTCAGCAATACCGAGTCGGTTGAGAAATCCCTTAATGCCCTCACGGGTTAGCAGCGCAGCAAGCCTTTCTTGCTCGGTTTGGGTCATGCTTTCCAGTGTATCGATGACCTGCCGCAACACGCGAGGCGGGTTAGAGTCACCATAGGTTGCCGAGGGCTCAGCAAGTTGGTATATGGCCTGACGGTTACGAATGGCGGGGAGGTTAATTATATGTTCGCGCACCCTGGCATCAATATGAATAAGTCTTGCCCGTCCACCTTTCACACCGTTGATACCTTCTGTTTTCCATCCTTGCTTGCGTACCCAGCGATTTACCGTTTGTTTGGCCACGCCAAGACTCTCGGCCAACTCTTCCGTGGTCATTTTGCTCCGTAATTTATTCATATTCGTTCTGTTCACGTATTCCTAAACGTTGTAACAATCCGGAAATCCCTTCCCGCAGTAACAGCGTGGTCAGCTGCTTTTGTTCATCCGGGGTCATTTCATTTGCCAGTGTCAGGAGAAGCGCGTTAAGTGCGTTAGGGTTTGCACTGCCTTCAGATAGCTGAGGTTCTTCTGTTATCCGACAAGCACAACGAATAAATTCTCTGACTTTTTCGTTCACATGTACCAGTCGCGCTTTTCCGCCCTGAACTCCCGGCCTTGGTGAAGTTTTCCAACCCTCCTTACGTACCCATTTATTGATGGTCTGACGGCTATAGCCTGTGAGCTGGGACAGCTCCTCCGGCGTCATTCGTTCCTTGATCATACAATTACCTGAGTATAAATAGGGTTAATTAGTGGTTCATCTTATAGCACCCTTTTACGCGAAAACGTGACAGGCTTAACTTAGGACTGCGAGCCGCTTCGCAATGTGCTTTATTTGCATGATTTTTCGACGATTGAAAGAGAGGAGCTGATTTTGCCGTTGACACTCTGCAATGGAATTCATATTATGCCGCCCGTCAACACGACAGCTTTACGTTGGGGCTATAGCTCAGCTGGGAGAGCGCTTGCATGGCATGCAAGAGGTCAGCGGTTCGATCCCGCTTAGCTCCACCAAATTCAAACCCTCGCCAAATGGCGGGGGTTTTTTTATGCCCAGGTAAAAAAATCCCTCATTTGTCGCAGAACAGCGCATTTCCAATACGGCAGTTAAACCTTGTGCAAAAATGCTGACGGCTCTGGAAGGGAAAATTGCTTCACGCAATTAATAATTTTACTTTTCTTACGAATTAACGTGCTGTCAGGAAAATAAGGCTCCTAACTGCAATGATAAATAAAATTCTTGAGAATTTAAGAGTATTTGCACTTGCTTCTCTTATTTGCCTGCTGACTCTACATCTTTCCCGCTATATCTCCCCTCATGCAATTTTAATGATAATCACATTTACCTCGCCTGGCTTCCGTTGAACGTCATACTGTCGGTTATTTTATTATTTGGTCGACGTGCGATCGCTCCCATTATTTATAGCTCTGCACTTATCAGTGCATGGGCTAACTGTAATCAGGCAAAAACTAAAACACTGAGTGTTGTCGCCGAATATGTTGAAACGCAAGAGCAGCGGCAGATGCTATTGGCCTTTGAGGTGGATTATCTTCAGGGTTATCTGATTGGGAAGTTACATCCCATCGAGGAATTACAGGCATAAAAAAACCGGAGGCTTATCACCCCCGGTTTTTTCTTCTGATTACAGTACGAGGGCTGCGATAGACGCAGACAGTACGCTCACCAGAGTTGAACCATAAACCAGTTTCAGACCAAAGCGGGAAACCACGTTCCCTTGCTCTTCATTCAGGCCTTTAATCGCACCAGCGATGATACCGATAGAAGAGAAGTTAGCGAAGGAAACCAGGAAGACGGACAGAATGCCTTCTGCGCGCGGGGAGAGCGTGCTGGCAATTTTCTGCAGATCCATCATCGCAACGAATTCGTTGGAAACCAGTTTGGTAGCCATAATACTACCGACCTGCAGTGCTTCATGCGCTGGTACACCCATTACCCAGGCAATCGGGTAGAAGATGTAACCCAAAATACCCTGGAAGGAGATACCCAGAACGGCAGCAAACAGGGCGTTCAACGCAGCGATCAGTGCGATGAAACCGATCAACATAGCAGCAACGATAACGGCAACTTTAAAGCCAGCCAGGATGTATTCGCCCAGCATTTCGAAGAAGCTCTGGCCTTCGTGCAGGTTAGACATTTGGATGTTTTCTTCGCTGGCATCAACGCGGTAAGGGTTGATCAGGGACAGAACGATAAAGGTGCTGAACATGTTCAGAACCAGCGCTGCGACCACGTATTTCGGTTCCAGCATTGTCATGTATGCACCCACGATAGACATGGATACAGTCGACATTGCGGTAGCCGCCATGGTGTACATGCGGTTGCGGGACATTTTGCCGAGGATATCTTTATACGCGATAAAGTTCTCAGACTGGCCTAGAATCAGGGAGCTGACAGCGTTGAAAGACTCCAGTTTACCCATACCGTTGACTTTGGATAAAAGGAAGCCGATAGCGCGAATAATCACTGGCAGGACACGAATGTGCTGCAGAATACCGATCAGTGCAGAGATAAAGACGATTGGGCACAGCACTTTCAGGAAGAAGAATGCCAGACCTTGATCGTTCATACTGCCAAAGACGAAGTTGGTTCCTTCGTTAGCAAATCCGAGCAGTTTTTCGAACATTTCGGAAAAGCCTTTGACGAAACCAAGGCCGATGTTGGAGTTCAGGAAGAACCACGCAAGTAATACTTCAATGACGAGCAGCTGTATAACATAGCGAATACGAATGTTTTTGCGGTCAGTGCTGACCAGCAATGCAAGTGCAGTAACGACAACAAGTGCCAGGACAAAATGAAGGACGCGGTCCATATTTGCTCCAAATATGAGGCAGGTTTAATTTCCGTGCACATTCTATGTAACAAGTGCAAAGAAAACGAGATCAAGACCACACTATAGTTACATCCTGTGACGAGTCTCAAAAATAGTGATCAACCATACATTTCTGTTATGTTATGTAAATGAGTGAAAAGTTACGTTTGTGTGCTACGCTTCACAAAAGATGATTCAATTTCGCTTTCCGTTGTAAATAATTCCAATACGTCCTGTCTTGCTATTGCTCTTCACTATCAATGAAATCGCTAAAATCCATTTAAATGATCTTGATAATCATTCTCATTTTGATAGCATGAAACATAGCAAAGGCTATATCTCCAGAGGTAGAAATGAATAACAGTCGCGTTGAGGGTAGCAGTGGCAGAGCAGCGCGCAAGTTGCGGTTCGCATTAATGGGACCGGCGTTCATTGCTGCGATTGGGTACATCGATCCGGGTAATTTTGCGACCAACATTCAGGCCGGGGCCAGTTTCGGCTATAAACTGCTGTGGGTCGTTGTGTGGGCAAACCTGATGGCGATGCTCATTCAGGTCTTATCCGCGAAGCTTGGGATCGCGACGGGCAAAAACCTGGCGGAACAAATTCGCGATCATTACCCCCGTCCGGTCGTCTGGTTTTACTGGGTTCAGGCGGAAATCATCGCGATGGCGACCGATCTCGCGGAATTTATCGGCGCGGCCATAGGCTTCAAATTGATCCTCGGCGTTTCGCTGCTTCAGGGCGCGGTACTGACGGGCATTGCCACTTTCCTTATTTTGATGTTGCAGCGACGCGGGCAAAAGCCGCTGGAACTGGTCATTGGCGGTCTGCTGCTCTTCGTTGCAGCAGCGTATATCGTTGAGCTTGTATTTTCGCAACCGAATCTAGTGCAGTTGAGCAAAGGTATGGCGATACCCAGCCTGCCAACCTCGGAAGCCGTGTTCCTTGCCGCCGGTGTTCTGGGCGCGACGATCATGCCGCATGTTATCTATCTCCACTCGTCGTTGACGCAAAATGCGCATGATGGCACCCGTCAGGAACGCTATTCGGCAACCAAATGGGATGTGGGTATTGCGATGACGATTGCCGGATTCGTTAATCTCGCCATGATGGCGACAGCTGCGGCGGCGTTTCATTTTAACGGTCATACCGGCGTCGCCGATCTCGACCAGGCCTATCTGACGCTGGAACCGTTGCTGAGCCATGCGGCAGCAACCATTTTTGGTTTAAGCCTGGTCGCCGCGGGACTTTCATCTACGGTGGTCGGTACGCTGGCCGGACAGGTCGTTATGCAGGGCTTCGTGCGTTTCCACATTCCGCTGTGGGTACGTCGGTCTGTCACCATGATGCCATCATTTATCGTCATTCTGATGGGGTTGGATCCAACCCGCATTCTGGTGATGAGCCAGGTATTGCTGAGCTTTGGTATTGCACTGGCGCTGGTACCGATGCTGATTTTTACTGGCAATAAATCCCTGATGGGTGATTTGGTCAATTCGACGTTGGTTAAACGTATCGGATGGATGATTGTCGCGCTGGTAGTGGCGCTAAATCTGTGGCTGCTGATTGGCACACTGCTGGGGTTGTAATCCAGATTAAAAAAACATGAAAAAAGGAGCCTGATGGCTCCTTTTTTGGGTGACAGTATTAATGGCGATGTCCGTGTCCGTGTCCGTGGCCATGTCCTCGAGGCCCGCGACGGTCATCGCGATCGCTCCAGCCTTCACGATAGCCCCGCTCGTACGCCTTGCGGTTATCCCACCCACGATGACGGCCATTATCGTGTCTCCACCAGCGATTTTGGCGCCATTCATAGTTACGATGCCAATAATCGCGGTCGCGCCAGCCGCCACCGTCCCAGTAGTTTCCAGAGTTATCGCGATCGCCAATATGTAATTTTACTGACGGCAACAGAGTTATTTCGCCTGCATTTGCAACCAATGGCGCAGTCGCCATCAGGATTGCTGCAAGAATCAATGATCTGAACATTATTGTTATACTCCCACGATCGGGGCCGTAAGCGGCCTGTTAACGCAATATTACGGGGCAGTAAAGCCCCGTATAATCGCCTCAACTCCTAATTCACAACGGGGAGCACTTTTTGTTAAAAGCGTACTTAAAGTGAGCTATTCAGAATCGCGTCGATCGCCTCAAGCTCATCGGCAGTGAAGTGAATATTATTGAGCATGCCGACTGCATCTTCGATTTGTGAAGTCTTACTGGCACCAATCAGCACGCTGGTAACGGTGTCGTGACGTAACACCCAGGCAAGTGCCATTTGTGACAGCTTCTGACCCCGGCTTTCGGCCAATGCGTTAAGCTGGCGAACCTTATTCAGTTTTTCATCGCTAACCTGATCGGCATTCAGGAATCGGCTCTTGCTCGCTGCGCGCGAATCAGCCGGAATACCATTCAAATAGCGATCGGTCAGTTGCCCACCCGCGAGCGGGGAGAAAGGAATACAACCCACTCCTTTTTCCTGCAAAACGGACAGCAAACCCTCTTCGGGTGCACGTTCAAACATAGAATATTTTGGCTGGTGGATGAGGCAAGGTGTTCCAAGATCGTCGAGGATATCCATTGCCTGGCGTGCCAGTTCAGCCGGATAGTTTGAAAGACCAACATACAGAGCCTTGCCCTGGCGCACGATATGATCGAGCGCTCTCATCGTCTCTCTCAACGGCGTTTCAGGGTCCGGACGGTGGTGGTAAAAGATATCAACATATTCCAGCCCCATACGTTTCAGGCTTTGATCGAGGCTGGCGACTAAATATTTACGCGATCCCCAGTCACCGTAAGGCCCATCCCACATGGTGTATCCCGCTTTAGTCGAGATCGCTAATTCGTCGCGGTACGCGTAAAAATCTTCCCGAAAAATACGCCCAAAGTTGCTCTCTGCCGATCCTGGCGGTGGCCCGTAGTTGTTGGCGAGATCAAAGTGGGTGATCCCGAGCTCGAATGCGCGCTGTAAAAGCTGACGGCTATTTTCAATCAACGTACTGTCACCAAAGTTATGCCACAGACCTAGCGAGACGACAGGAAGTCTTAGACCACTTTGTCCGCATCGACGGTACTGCATTGACTCATAACGTGTTTTATCCGCCTGAAAAACCATGCTTTAGCCCCTTTGTTTTGAAGTGTGACTCGCAGTGTATACGTTTACACGCAGGATCAGGCCATCAGATTACTACGCCATTTTTCGTAAAGCATTCTTGCCAACCTTTTCTTTTCCGCATTCCTGGACAGGCATCACGCTTCTTTAATACTCAAAGTGAGGTCAACGTTAGAAGGACTCCTGTTATGCGAACCCCATACTGCGTCGCCGATTATCTGCTGGACCGTCTATCACAATGTGGCGTTGAGCACCTGTTTGGCGTGCCGGGTGATTACAATCTGCAGTTTCTTGACCACGTTATCGACAACCCCGAAATCCGTTGGGTAGGGTGCGCCAACGAACTCAACGCCTCCTATGCCGCTGATGGATATGCACGCTGCCAGGGTTTTGCCGCGTTGCTCACCACTTTTGGCGTGGGAGAATTGAGTGCGATGAACGGCATCGCCGGCAGTTTTGCGGAGTACGTGCCGGTATTACATATCGTAGGCGCACCGTGCAGTGCCGCGCAGCAAAAGGGTGAACTCATGCATCACACCTTGGGCGACGGAGAATTCCGCCATTTCTTTAAGATGAGCGAGCCCATTACCGCAGCACAGGCCATTCTCACCGAGCAAAATGCCTGCTATGAAATCGATCGCGTATTGTCGGTGATGCGACGTGAGCGCCGTCCTGGTTATTTGATGTTACCCGCAGATGTGGCAAAAAAACCTGCCACACCGCCTGTAAGCGCTTTCACAGATGCGCTTTTCCCCCTTGATAACGCTTGTCTGCAAGCGTTCCGCGAGGCCGCAGAGGCGCGTCTTGCGACCAGCCAGCGTACGGCGCTATTAGCTGATTTTTTAGTCTTGCGTTATGGGCTACAAAAATCACTGCAGGCGTGGGTTAAAGAGACGCCCATGGCACATGCAACGATGCTGATGGGGAAAGGCATTTTTGATGAGCGACGGGCGGGTTTTTACGGGACATACAGTGGGGCTGCAAGCACCGATGCCGTCCGGGACGCTATTGAAGGGGCGGATACCGTCATCTGTGTGGGCACGCGTTTCACTGACACGCTGACGGCGGGATTTACCCATAAACTTACTGCGGCGCAGACCATTGAAGTCCAGCCCCAGGCGGCTCGAATTGGGGATCGTTGGTTTACAGGTATTCCCATGGCGCACGCGGTTGAAACCCTATCTGAACTTTGCAGGCAGCATGTTCCCCAACACGATCTGCCGATTCATAAGCCCGCGCTTTCTCAGGAATATCATCAAGGCACGCTGACGCAGAATAATTTCTGGCACACGTTGCAAACGTTTATTCGCCCCGGAGATATCATTCTTGCCGATCAAGGGACTGCGGCGTTTGGGGCAAGTGCGCTGCGGCTGCCGTCGGACGTCAACTTTATCGTTCAGCCGCTATGGGGGTCGATTGGCTTTACGTTAGCGGCGGCATTTGGTGCACAAACCGCCTGTCCGGACAGGCGCGTGATTGTGCTCACCGGCGACGGCGCGGCACAGCTGACGATTCAGGAAATGGGTTCGATGCTGCGGGATAACCAGCGGCCTGTCATTCTGGTGCTGAATAATGAGGGGTATACCGTTGAGCGGGCGATTCATGGGGCAGAGCAGCGCTATAACGACATCGCGCTGTGGAACTGGACGCAGATCCCACAGGCGTTGAGCCTGGACTGTCAGGCTCAGTGCTGGCGGGTAAGCGAAACGGTACAGCTGGCAGAGGTGCTGGAAAAAGTCGCCCATCGCGAGCGACTTTCGCTGATTGAGGTGATGTTGCCTAAAGAGGATATTCCTCCGCTGCTCAGCGCCATCACCAAAGCGCTGGAGGCACGTAACAGCGCCTGATCACTTATTTTGCCGCCATGCCATTAGCATCGGTTTGCCCGCCAGCAGGAGCCAGGCGGGCAGCATCACGATACAGAGTAACGGCAGTAAGTTTGTATCGGGCACAACGACCGCCGCCATAAACAGGCTCAGCCAGGCATCGCGGGTGACGACCAGCACCAACCCCAGAATCGAGCACGAAATCGTAATCGCCGCCGGAACGGCATCGACATGCTCGTGGAGCATGAGTCCTAACGCCACGCCGATAAACACCGCCGGGAAGATGCGCCCCCCGCGAAAACCACATGCGGCCGCCACAACCACCGCTGCCAGCTTAATCACGGCGAACAGGAAATAATCCGATACGCTAAAGACCTGGCTGAAGGCCATCTGTTGCATCTCATCCAGGCCTTTAAATAACGTCACCGGCCCACCGATTGCCCCAAGAATCCCCAGCAGGAAACCGCCCGCACCCAGAATCAAAACCGGGTGTTTGAGCTTATGCATCAGGCGATGCAGTCGCGGTAAGCACCAAACGGCGACCATACCGAGCGCGATGGCGATGGCCGCGACAATGGCCCCGCTGAAAATATCTGCCAGTTGCATCTGACCGTAATGCGCAATGGGCAGCGAAAAATGAGGGTGATAAAAAAGGCTAGTCGTGAGCGCGCCAGCGGCAGCGGCCATAAGAGGCGCAAAGAGGCGATCCCAGAGCGGCACATCGTTATCGCCACTCAGCGTTTGGGAAAAAATAAGCGCGGCGGCGACAGGTGTACCGAATAGCGCCCCGATGGTGCCCGCAGACGCCAGAATGGTCCAGTCCAGCGCACCTACGCGGGGGAAAATACGTGAACCCAGATAAACAGCGAGCGCAATATTCACTGCCATGATGGGGTGTTCAGGCCCCAGGCTCACGCCGCCCGCCAGCCCGATGATCAAGGCAAGAAGTAAACCCGGCAGCGCCGCAGGGCTGACCGGCGCGCTGATTAATGGCTCCAGTGCCGGATCGGGGCCCGCGTGTCCAGGGCTGAAGCGAATGACTAAGCCTACCGCGATACCGGTGAGGGTCAGCATCAGGATAATCCAGGTCGGAGAGGCAAAATCAATACCGAGCTTTCCCGGCAGGGCGGTCCACAAAAAAGCTTGCAGCACCGAGGCAACTTTCATAACGACGATTAACACCAGGCTTGACGCAATACCAATGATGAGCGCAGGCGTCGCTAACAACAGCATGGTTTTGGCTCGCGGATGGAGCATGATGATTTCCTTGTACAAAAGTGTTTAGCGAGACTTTGCACATTCAGTTTGACGGCAATAGTGCAAAAGGTGCTGAAACGGTAAAGTGATTCTGTGACGAAGATCGATTATCCTGGGCAGTTCGCATTCAGGCCGTTGTTGTTATCCCGCCTTGAATTTACAGTGTCCCAAAGATTTATTCTGACTTTAGCGGAGCAGTAGAAGAATGACAAAATATGCTTTAGTAGGTGATGTAGGCGGCACGAATGCGCGGCTGGCATTATGTGATATTGATACTGGTGAAATTTCTCAGGCCAAGACCTATTCCGGGCTGGACTACCCAAGTCTTGAAGCAGTGGTTCGTGTGTATCTGGATGAACATCAGGTCGCTGTGGAGGACGGCTGTATCGCTATCGCTTGTCCGATTACCGGTGACTGGGTGGCGATGACGAATCACACCTGGGCATTTTCCATTGCCGAAATGAAAAAAAATCTCGGATTCGCGCATCTGGAAATTATCAACGACTTTACGGCCGTTTCGATGGCGATCCCGATGCTCAAACCTGAGCATCTTATTCAGTTTGGTGGCGCGGAGCCGGTCGAAGGCAAGCCGATTGCCGTCTATGGCGCGGGTACGGGACTGGGTGTTTCACATCTGGTTCACGTCGATAAACGCTGGATCAGTTTGCCGGGCGAGGGCGGCCACGTTGATTTCGCGCCGAACAGCGAAGAAGAAGGCATCATTCTGCATGAATTGCGCGCCGAACTGGGCCACGTTTCTGCCGAGCGCGTGCTGTCCGGCCCTGGGCTGGTCTATCTTTATCGCGCGATTGTGAAATCTGATAATCGCCTTCCGGAAAACTTACAGCCCAAAGACATTACCGAGCGCGCTCTGGCGGACAGCTGCACCGACTGTCGTCGCGCCTTGTCACTGTTCTGCGTGATTATGGGTCGCTTTGGCGGCAATCTGGCGTTAAATCTCGGTACGTTTGGCGGGGTTTACATCGCGGGTGGTATTGTGCCGCGTTTCCTGGAGTTCTTTAAGGCGTCTGGTTTCCGTGGCGGGTTTGAAGATAAAGGCCGTTTTAAATCCTATGTTCAGGACATTCCGGTTTATCTGATCGTGCATGATAATCCAGGTCTGCTGGGCTCCGGCGCGCATCTACGCCAGACGCTGGGCCAATATCTCTGATGTTAATCCCCTCTCCGCACGGAGAGGGGATTCTGCTACAAATGCATTAGCTGCCTGAATTCCTTCACCTTGCTACGACTCACGGGCACCTGAAAATCCAAATCCTTCAGCCGTAAAATATAGGTGTTGTTAAACCACGGCTCGATTTCGCGGATTTTATTCAGATTCACACAAAACGAACGGTGGCAGCGGAAAAAATGCGACGCGGGCAGCTTGCTGCAAAATTCAGTGATATTCATCGGCATCACGAAAGATTCGCGCCGAGTATAAACAAACGTCATTTTTTCGTGCGCTTCGGCGTAATAAATATCATCCATCGGCGTGACGATAATCCGCTCATCTTTAATCAGATTTATCGTGTCGTTTTCACGGGTGATGACAGGGGTTGTGCTCACCGCAGAATGGTTTTGCTGCTGCCAGGCCATTTCAAGTTTTTGCAGCATGCTCACAATACGCGATTCCTGATAAGGCTTGAGAATGTAGTCAAATGCTTCCAGTTCGAACGCTTCGACAGCATGCTCTTTCCATGCAGTGACAAAAACAATAAACGGCTTATGGGCGAACTGATTGATATTTTGTGCAAGCAGTACACCGTCAAGTGACGGAATGTTGATATCAAGAAAAATGGCGTCAACTTTGTTGTGCTGTAAAAACTTCAGCACATCCAGTCCGTCTTCAAACGTGCCGACAATCTCCATTTGGCTGTGCGCTTTTATCAGCCAGCTCAGCTCCTGTTGGGCGAGGATCTCATCTTCAACAATGATGACTTTCATGCATCAATCCTCATTCAGGGCCACAATAATGTTTGCGTATGAACGGGTAAGCGCTCATTAGGCACGTAAAAAGCGATTTCCGTTCCGGGTTCCAGACGACGAATATGCAGCCCTTCGCCGTAAAGTAGTTTCACGCGATGATGAACATTCAACAGGCCAATTTTATTGCCTGGCATTTCGTTAGATTCCACGCGTGCAATCACGTTAGGATCGATGCCGTTTCCGGTATCGCGTACCGCCACGCGCACGCGATTGCCACATTCCGCCACGCTAATCGTCACCACGCCTTTGCCTTTGCATGGCTGGATGCCATGGACAATCGCGTTCTCAACCAGCGGCTGAATCAACAGGCTTGGAATGACACAGTGCACCTCTTCATCGATATCGTAGATGACCGTCAACTTATCGCCAAAACGCGCCTGTTCGATCGCGATGTAGTCCTTGATCTGATACAGTTCTTTTTTGATATCGATTTGCTCGTCGTCCTTAAGCTCAATGTTGTAGCGCAAATAACGCGAGAGATTATAAATCAGCTGACGGGCGGTATCTGGATTCATCCGAATAGAAGACGAAATCGCATTCAGCGCGTTGAACAGGAAATGGGGATTAATTTTACTTTGCAGGGCACGCAGTTCTGCCTTATTTGCCATTTCACGTAGCTGCTCGGCGCGAGAAACTTCCAGTTGTGTAGAGATAATTTGCGACAGGCCAATCGCCATCTCCTGCAGTGAAGAGGTGATTTGATGCGCATGGCAGTAGTAAATTTTAAGCGTGCCAGTAACAATCCCTTTTTCCCACAGCGGGATCACCAGCATGGAGTGGATCTCCGGAGTACGATGCGCCTCATCATTGTTTTTAATAATGATTTTGCCGTAGTTTATGGCCTGGCGAGTGGTAGGGCTGACGGCATCATCATTATCGCGATAATTATGCTCACCCACACCGACGTAGGCTAACACATGATCAATATTGGTGATTGCCACCGCATCAGCATGAATATCGCGGCGGATGATGTCGCACACCTGCCTCAAGGATTCTGCGTTGACGTGCCGAAATAGCGGCAGCGTTTTATTGGCAATATCCAGCGCAAGTTTTGCCTGGCGCGCTGCGCTGGCTTCCTTTTCACCTTCGACGCTTTGCACCAGCAAAACGATAAATCCAATACACACACTGCCCAGAATCATCGGAATACCGATTTTCGAGACAATATCCAGTCCAAGCTCGGTCGAAGGAGCCCAGGCAACCACCAGGATCATGGTCAGCGTTTCGCACACCATGCCCGCTACAATACCGGCTTTCCAGTGCTGTTTTTTGGGAAACTTACGGTTAATCCAGCCGGAAAGAACACCCGCGATAATGCTGGTGATAAAGCATGGAATTGCCGTCACGCCGCCGATATCGATGAGATAGCGGTGCGTCCCCGCAATAATGCCGGTAATAATCCCCACCCATGGGCCGAATAAAATACCACCGGACATCACGGCAATAATGCGCACATTGACCAGCGAGCCTTCTACCGGTACGCCTGACCAGGTGCTGAATAGCGCAAACATCGAGAAGATGGCGGTGACGGCCAGCAGCTCTTTTGGCGAGTGCGCAGATTTATGCAAAAGCTCGCGAAAAAGCCGGATGCGGATCAGGAAAAACAGACAAATCAGCATTAATGCTGCGCGATCAAATACCGCCAGCAGCATATTGAATATTTCGTGCACGGGACAACCTGGGAAAACGGGAAAAATCTATGATAGGAAACCTGACGCAGAATGACCAGACATCACTCTTTTTTAGTAAATGAGGAGAAACCTTATTTTACAAAGGGGATTGTTGGGTGTTGATTGACTGGAGTGATTCTGGCTTTGAATGAACACCTGTTTGTAAGTTCATTGATATCATGATGTTAATAAAATGGCGTCTCTGATCTCTTGTTGCATCAATACTTCCGGTTTTCCCTGTATCAATGTTCCCATTTTACATCTATTTTTATTTTTTCATTCTCCTCTCGACAGCGGGTTTTCAATCAGGCTATTTTCTAAGCATGCCACAAACGTGGCAGCGTCGCTCGGACGGTCCGGGCGCAAACGTGACTCTGAGGAATCTATGGCTGAATTCAGTCCTGAACGCCGTTTTACGCGTATCGATCGTCTCCCCCCTTATGTTTTTAATATCACAGCTGAACTGAAAATGGCTGCGCGTCGGCGCGGCGAAGACATTATCGATTTCAGCATGGGTAATCCCGATGGCCCTACGCCGCCGCATATCGTCGAAAAACTGTGTACCGTTGCTCAACGTCCGGACACTCACGGTTATTCGACGTCGCGCGGGATTCCGCGCCTGCGGCGTGCAATTTCTCGCTGGTATCAGGATCGCTATCAGATTGATATCGATCCCGAAAGCGAAGCTATCGTTACAATTGGGTCCAAAGAAGGGCTAGCACATCTGATGCTGGCGACGCTGGATCACGGCGATACCGTGCTGGTGCCGAATCCTAGCTATCCGATCCATATTTACGGCGCGGTGATAGCGGGGGCGCAAGTGCGCTCCGTACCCTTGGTCGAAGGCGTAGATTTCTTCAACGAGTTGGAACGTGCGATTCGGGAAAGTTATCCGAAGCCAAAAATGATGATTTTAGGTTTCCCTTCGAATCCAACGGCGCAATGCGTCGAGCTGGAGTTCTTTGAAAAAGTGGTGGCGCTGGCGAAACGTTATGACGTGCTGGTGGTGCATGATTTAGCGTATGCCGATATCGTGTATGACGGCTGGAAAGCGCCTTCAATTATGCAAGTGCCCGGTGCGCGCGATGTCGCGGTTGAATTCTTTACGCTGTCGAAAAGCTACAACATGGCTGGATGGCGTATCGGATTTATGGTCGGCAATAAAACGCTGGTCAGTGCGCTGGCGCGAATCAAAAGCTATCACGATTACGGCACTTTCACGCCGCTACAGGTGGCTGCGATTGCCGCGCTGGAAGGCGATCAGCAATGTGTGCTAGATATCGCCGCGCAGTACAAACGACGCCGCGATGTGCTGGTGAAAGGGCTGCATGAAGCGGGCTGGATGGTCGACATGCCGAAAGCCTCGATGTACGTCTGGGCCAAAATTCCTGAGCACTATGCTGCCATGGGATCACTGGAATTTGCTAAAAAGCTGCTGCAGGATGCAAAAGTTTGCGTTTCCCCGGGCATCGGCTTTGGTGATTATGGCGATACGCACGTGCGTTTTGCGCTCATCGAAAACAGCGATCGCATTCGCCAGGCGGTGAGAGGGATTAAAGGGATGTTCCGGGCCGATGGTCTTTTGCCGTCAGACAAAAAGAATTTAGCAGAATCTGAATAGTGTCGAGCGCGTAAAAAAAACAGGAGCCAATGGCTCCTGTTTTTTTTACTGTTGTTCTTCGCTCAGATCATCAGGGCAAAGGTTCCGGCCCAGACAAATACAATCACCGAAATGCCCATAAAGAAATATTTCACGTTTGTCGCTCCGCGCATCTTTTGATACGCCTAAAAAAACAAAGTCCAACTGAGTATAGAGAGTTGAAATCGGACGCAATCGGAAATAAGAATTATCCCGCTATGTCATCGACTCCAGCTCAGAATTCTGTGCCTTCCTGTTGCCAGACGGCGCTAATGTACGCCTAAAAAACAGGAGTGACAAGGGGCATTTTTTTAAATACTTTCCGTTACTTACGGGTGTCGTGGAACGGCGACAGATTAATTTCAGCGTGCAATAAATAGCCGTTGAGCGAAGTCAATAATTAACAATCGAAACGTGATGGCAGGTGATTGAAAAGGTTAGTTTCTCACCGAAACTAACCTTCAAAAGAGATTACTTATAGAGAGAGGATTCGCCAACCGGACGAGTTTTAAAGCGGCGATGGACCCACAAATATTGTTCGGGGGCACGCATGATTTCTTTCTCAATCACTTTGTTGATGTAGGCCGCAGCTTCTGTCTCGTCCTGAGGGTAATTTTTCAACTCAGGGGAGATAAAGAGACGATAACCTGAGTTATCCGCTTTCCTGATCATCGTGACCGTCAGCATCGGTGCGCCCGAAAGACGCGAGATGACAAATGTACCGTTAGTTGTGGCAACATTTTCAACCGCAAAAAATGGGGCAAAGCTGCTTCCTTTACGTCCATAGTCCTGGTCAGGAGCAAACCAGACGGCTTCGCCTTTTTTGAGCGCACTGACCAAACCACGCAAATTGTTACGGCTGATCATGGCTTTATTAGACCGCAGACGACCGCGTGTCTGTACCCATTCCATCAATAAGTTATTGTGCGGACGATAGGTGGCCATCATCGGTTGGCAGAGCCCCATCACACGCCCCCCCAGTTCTAACGACATAAAGTGAACGCCAATCACCATCACGCCGCGATTTTGTGCCTGCACCTCTTTCAGATTCTCCAGGCCCTCAACATCAAACCATTTGCGCACGCGCTCGTCGGGCCAGAACCAGGCGATACCTGTTTCCAGCAGCGCCATACCAATGGCTTTGAAGTTTTCTTTGATCAGTTTTTCACGCTGAGCGGGCGTATCGTTTGGGAAACAGAGCTCGAGATTTCTTCGCGCAATAGATTCACGTCGTTTCAGGAAGTGGCGGGATGCACTCCCTAACTGCGAGCCCAGAACACGAATAGCGGGATAAGGTAATTGAACCAGTAGCCAAAGTAGGCCAAGACCAAACCACGTTAACCAGTAACGCGGATGAAGAAATGCACGCTGGAATTTGCATTGAGACAAAATAGTGAACCTATATAAAGCCTGAGAAGGTAGCGCAAACTTCGCGTTACAACCTGCTTGTGTAGACCGTATTTCAGGATAGTAGTTTCAGCCCTTACCGATGTTAACGCAATCAATGACCACTGCCGACGTAAGGTAGGTTGCGTAATGTAGCATCGTTGGACACCGTGTTCCACGACTACTTTATCTGAAAAAGCAAGCACATGGTGAAGATAATTCCAGGCGCTGAAAGCGCAACGCGCACGACAGAATTATCGACTTATATGGCATAAGAACGACTGCGGTGTGGGCTCTTCATCATTCTGATATTGAAGCTACAGTTACATTAATCCAGCAACATTGGATTTCGGATAACTCAACGCCCTTATGAAATAACGGCATTAAATAGTTATTCTACTTTATCATAACTCCCTCTTAGAGGCGGTGAATTTCCTGGGTTCATAAAATACGACCAGTTTAAAAGATGATATTTGTCAGCAAAAAGATAAATATTGGCTTTGTGGTTCTAATGCATCGGCAGGGTCAGATAACCTGCTGCGTGATGTCTTTATGAATGATGCACGAGGCCTGCCGCTCAAATTGATTCAGCAGGCGAGAAGAAATTAGCGTGAAGCTGAGTTTCATTTATGAAAGCGGGGTAGATCTAAAATATCGTAGGTGAAAGTGTCCTTCACATAACACTGGTCGGGCGTATCGCTATCTGCATACAGTAAAAAATACTGCTGCGTATCCTTAAAAACCACAAGGTCATCGCCATTCCTGAAGTGGGTAACCACATAAAGCGCATTGTTTTTTGTACGAGCATGGTTAACACCTGAGGCAATTTGAAAGCGATCGGCCCATTTCATGGTGCTGAGCTGATATTTGAAGTGAGAAATGGTCACGCTGCTCCGTAAATTACAGGAGAGCCGAATAGCGGTGGCGGCAAACGACGGTGAGCTTATAAGTGTAATAAGGCTTAGTAAGAGTAAAATCTTCAAAAAGGTCTCCATTTAGGATGGATTTGCGAGGAGCTGTTTGGACGTGCCGTTAGCATGATTGAATCAGAGGCTTTGTTGACGAGGTATACAGCGAGGCTGTGGTCTGCTGATATCAAGCAGAGATGATATTGTATCGGCAACTCAATGAGATACAAGTTCGATGTACAGTTTACTTTTTGTGAAATCTGAAAAGTTCATCATTTCCGTGAGTACAAATCTTTTTGTATTGTCCTGTGTGAAACGCTTACTTAAGCGGAATCATCAGAATTGGAATGGGTGAGACGGTAAATTAACAACGCACATCGTGATGGATGCCTTTAAGGAGAGTAGGGATTTTTCTGCCATACAGAGGAGTTATGCGCAGCGTTTTGTTTGGCAAGTAAACGGCAATTATAGAGGATGCTAGTTCCTGAAACATTTAGCATTAAGTGCAACAATTTTTGCGATGAGAGGATACAGATAGCGGGTAGTACGTTACATGGTTAATTCAATACATAGATCAGGTGAAAATGAATTGTTTTTTTATTCATATGAGGAATGGATTATATATTTACGACGGTAAAAATAGTCATTTTAGCTCAAGTCTTGTTTTTAGGGTTTTTGCCTGATTGTGTTTATTTACCGTTATGTGGTTGTGCTACCCCTTATTTTATAAGGCTAGTCGTAAAATTATAAGGAAATACTTATAATAATAACGTCTTTATTTTGCTGAAGTCCAGGGTCTGTAAGATTATGTTACATCATTTAATTTCCCATCATCGCATAAATATTTTTACACTCATCTCAATAGGGCTTTGTTCGCGTTTTTATTTTGCGTTAAGTCTTTATATTGCGTCATGCTTGCAGGTAAAAGGAATGCGACTAATTTTGACCATTTTTACTATTAGCGTCGGATGATCTTAATGTCGTACTGCTCTAATAGCCTAAGCTTTTCTTATTAATATGCCAGCTAGTATTGACCGTTTCTATCTATTACATAGAACAGGGAAAGTTATGTCTAACTCCTATCAATCCGAGATCCCCAAGGCTCGCGTCAATATCCAGTTAAGCTTGCATACAGGCGGCGCACAGAAAAAAGTCGAATTACCCCTGAAACTTGTTTTGGTGGGTGATTACAGCAACGGAGCAGAGCAGCGTCCCGTTTCGGAGCGCGAAAAGGTCAATGTGAATAAAAATAACTTTGACAGCGTGCTCGCGGAATTTTCGCCAGCCATAAAGCTTTCTGTTAAAAACACGCTTGCACATGATGGCAGTGAAGAAGCCATAAATCTGACCTTCCGCGACATAAAAGACTTTTCACCGGAACAGGTCGCTCGCCAGATCCCTCAGCTGAAAGCCATGCTTGCCATGCGTAATCTTCTCCGAGACCTCAAAGCCAATCTGCTCGATAACCAGGCTTTCCGCAAAGAGTTAGAAAAAATTTTGCTCGACCCACAGCTCAGCGCTGAGCTGCGTAATGAGCTATCTGCCCTGGCACCGAAAAAAGTCTGACGGTCACGATGTTAAACGGTTAACGAAGAGAAAATGCTGATGTCTGTAAAAAATGAATATACGACCGGCAGTGAAACTGTCGTGCTGGAACGTCCTGAATCAGGCGGTGTATATGCATCCCTGTTTGAAAAAATCAATCTCAATCCAGTTTCTGAGCTGAGTGCGCTGGATATCTGGCAGGATGCACAGGCCATGTCCGATGCAACTGCTGATGAGCGGTTGACCGCCGGTATGCAGGTTTTTCTGGAATGTCTTAGTAAAGCTGGTTCAAAGGTCGAAAAATTAGATAAAAACCTGATTGACCATCATATTGCGGAGCTTGATTATCAAATCAGTCTTCAGTTGGATGCGGTAATGCACCATGACGACTTTCAGGCCGTTGAATCTCTGTGGCGCGGTGTGAAATCGCTGGTGGATAAAACTGACTTCCGCCAAAACGTCAAAATTGAGCTGCTCGATCTGTCAAAAGAGTCTTTGCGACAGGACTTTGAGGACGCGCCGGAAATCATTCAAAGCGGGCTGTATAAACATACCTATATTGATGAGTACGACACCCCAGGCGGAGAACCCATCGGTGCGTTGATTTCTGCGTACGAATTTGATGCCTCAGCACAGGATGTGGCGTTGCTGCGGAACATCTCTAAAGTGTCTGCTGCAGCGCATATGCCGTTTATCGGCTCTGCCGGTCCGAAATTTTTCCTCAAGGATTCGATGGAGGAAGTTGCGGCCATCAAGGACATTGGTAACTACTTCGACCGTGCGGAGTACATCAAGTGGAAATCCTTCCGCGAGACGGACGATTCCCGCTATATCGGTCTGGTGATGCCGCGCGTGCTGGGTCGTCTGCCGTATGGCCCGGACACCGTGCCGGTGCGCAGCTTCAACTACGTGGAAGAAGTAAAAGGCCCGGATCACGATAAATACCTGTGGACCAACGCCTCGTTCGCGTTCGCTTCTAACATGGTTCGCAGCTTCATCAACAACGGCTGGTGTGTACAAATTCGTGGCCCACAGGCCGGTGGTGCCGTCCAGGATCTGCCAATCCATCTGTACGATCTGGGTACCGGCAATCAGGTAAAGATCCCGTCAGAAGTGATGATCCCGGAAACCCGTGAGTTTGAGTTTGCGAACCTGGGCTTTATCCCGCTAAGTTATTATAAAAACAGAGATTATTCCTGCTTCTTCAGCGCTAACTCCACGCAGAAGCCGGCCCTGTACGACACTGCAGATGCCACAGCCAACAGCCGTATCAACGCGCGTCTGCCGTATATCTTCCTGCTGTCCCGTATCGCTCACTACCTGAAGCTGATTCAGCGTGAAAACATCGGCACCACCAAGGACCGTCGTCTGCTGGAGCTTGAACTCAATACCTGGGTGCGCAGTCTAGTCACCGAAATGACCGACCCGGGTGACGAGCTGCAGGCCTCTCACCCGCTGCGCGATGCCAAAGTGGTGGTGGAAGATATTGAGGACAACCCGGGCTTCTTCCGTGTGAAGCTGTACGCCATCCCGCACTTCCAGGTGGAAGGCATGGACGTCAACCTGTCACTGGTTTCTCAGATGCCGAAGGCGAAATCATAAGCTAAGGCAGGAAGCCAATGAAAACGGAACAACCGTTATGGGGCAGGGGCCAGATGGTCTCTCCCCAGCACTTCCAGCAACAGGCCGCGTATGCGGCCTGGTCTGCGGAATGCATCGCCCGACTGGGCCTCTCCCATCCCTGGGGGATGATTGATGCCACTTTCGAACCGGATGCACTGAAGCTGGGCCGCCTGCAGGCCCGCCATCTGCACATCCGTTTCCCCGACGGCACGCTTATCGACACGGATAATGCCGACTCCCTGCCGCCGGTGCTGGCGCTTGAGGGCGAATCACAGGAAGTGGTGGTGGTTCTGGCGCTGCCGCTGCTGCGGGCGAATGGCGGCAACTGCCTTAAACCCGATGAGGTGGCCGAGCGCCCTGTGCGTTATCGCCAGCGCTGGCGGGATGTCCGCAACACCTTTGGGGACGATACCCGTCAGATTGCGGTGATGCAGCCAGAGCTGACGCTGCGTTTCGCCCATCAGAACAACAGCGATTATCTGACCTGTCCGGTTGCCCGTCTGCAGCAGGATTCACAGGGGAGCTGGGCACTCGATGAAACCTTTCTTCCGCCACTGCTGGCTCTGCAGGGCAGCCTCTGGCTGGTGACCCAGCTGGAACAGCTGATGATGCAACTGCGTGCCCGTCTGAGCCGCCTGATGGACATGCGTCGTGAAAGCAACGAGCGCATGGCCGATTTTGCCGTGGCTGATGTGTCTCTGTTCTGGCTGCTCAATGCCCTGAACAGTGCAGAACCTGTGCTCGGACAGTTTCAGCGTCACCCGCAAAGTCCGCCGGAGCGTCTGTACCCTGAGCTGGCACGCCTTGCGGGCAGCCTGCTGACCTTCTCGCTGGAGCACCAGGTTAGCGCCATTCCTGTCTGGCAGCATGAGCAGTTGAATGACGTCTTCCCGCCGCTGTTTGATTTGCTGGGCGTTAAGCTGTTTATCTATGGTTTTTCACGCGGCGCGGCGGAAGCTCGAACTTTTATTAACTGGCTGACGCAGCTCCCTGCTCCAGATAAAGCAGTCGGAAACCAACCTATCACGCTGGCCGGGTTGCCGGTCAGTATTGAGTTTGTCGGTTTACTGGATACGGTCGCGTCAGTCGGAGCGGCGCACATCGTTCCTGGGGCTGCAGGCCATATGGGCTGGGCTGATGATACGCAGCCACTGCCCGATGAAGCAAAATTCCCCGGACTGATTAAGTGCTGCCGTCATTTTGTTGCCGCGCATGAGCAACGACTGTGTTTCCCGCTAGATTCTATTCGCCGGGCTAAAGATGGTAGCTATCCGTCTTATTCTTACGAAGTGATTTATCCTGGTATGCATTCGGATGTCGGGGGTGGTTATCCACCGGGCGATCAGGGCAAATCTCTCGACAACTCCGGCGAACTTCTTTCTCAAATTGTATTACACGATATGTACGCCGCTGCATTTGAGGCGGGAGCACCATTGTCGGTCGATGAATCTAATGTTACAGAAGTTATTAAGAATATATCCCCGTCTCGCGTATTAAGCGCCAGCACACGAGATGAATTCGATTTCAGTAAGGCCTTGGTTAACCGCTTCAATATCTGGCGACAAACCCTGCTTAATACCACCTTTCAGGGCAATAAAGAGGACGCGGATAACGAAGAAGGTTATCGTCCTTATCAGCTTTCCCAGACCCTCGAAAGCGCTGTCATCGAGCAGATTGGCTGGATCACCGCCTGGCGTATTGGTCGCTATGCCAACGGCAGCGTACTGGCCCAGAATTTCTTCGATAAAGCCCCACAGTTGAAAGATTCAGAGCTGAAAGCCGAAAAAGAAGAGCATGAAGCGGAAGTGAAGAAGCTGGCAGAGCGTCGCGCCGAAGCAAAAAAAATGCGAAAACCGCTGGATGAAAGTTTACAGGGCAAGCCCGGCCTTGACCCGACTAATGCGCAATACCAGCTGCGTGAAGCCGCCCGTGAGTTCCAGCATGACTACAAAAATTGGGTGCGGGACATCAATGGGCAAAGCCTCTGGGATAAACCCCTCCAGATTGCGCTGGACGTCATTCCTAAACACGCCGTGTTCCTGATTAATGGCGATGATGAAGCCGCTGAATATCAGGAAATGAAGGCAGACGGCAACCGGTTATACCTGCAGCTGTTCACCGATAAGCTGGGTACAGGAATCCGCACCCAGCCCCGCGCCGAATTACTGGCCCTTTACGACGAGCAGATCCACGACTCCCGCGCCTGGTTTATGCAAAGTTCGCTGGGTGGTCGTGAACCCTGGGGCGGCTATTTCCGCTATCGCATGATCTACTGCGGCAACAAGGCCAATAAGAAACTGCAACTGATCTCTGTAGAAGGCAAAGTCGTCGGCGCACAGCCGACCTCTAACCGGGTTGTCTATCTGGTTGAGCCAAAGTCAGCATACAAAGGTGAAGTTCATAAGGTGACGGATCTGGCGACAGGTTCAACACAGACCCTGACTGCCAGTGCGCAGTCGGCATCAGGATATGAACCTGGCAGTGTCGCATCACAGACCCGCTCAGACACCATTAATGAGCAACACCAGGCCATGATGAGTTCCTCCATCGATATGCTGAAAGCCTCGGGGGTAAAAGTCCTGTGAAGCTGAAAATGTCTTCCTCGTGCATCTGGAATGCCTGTTGGCTTTGCCTGTGCATGTCGCTATTGAGCAGTTGTGGCCTGTACCAGAAAACAAAGCAGGGCACAGAGAGCGTGGCGAAAGCGATTTTTTATCGCAAGGTGGAGACGCTGCACCTCACCTTTGCCGCCCGAAGTGCCATAAACGCGGATGACGCGCAGCAGGCGATGCCGCTGCGTATTCGCGTCCTGCAACTGAACGACCGCAAGACCTTTGATAACACGGAGTATACCGATCTGCTGACACAGCCGGATTTGGTGCTGAAGGAGTCATTGCTGACACAGCGCCAGCTGAGTGTATATCCGGGTCAGACGGTCAACCTCGATATTCCAATGGATGAAAAAGCGCAGTTTGTGGCGGTGGTCGGGCTGTTCCGCAAGCCGGACAGAACCCGTGGCAACTGGAAGCAGGTGCTGAGCCGCGACTCACTTGACCCCGATGAGCCGCGCGTCATTGAAGTCCGTGATAACACGCTGCTGCTGAAACCGGTGAAAGAATGAATGACCATGATTTTCTGAAATATTTCGACAGTGAAATGCGCTGGCTGAAGGCGGCAGCGCGAGAGTTTGCAGAACAACACCCGGAAGCCGGTCGGCAGTTGGGTGTCGATCGACAGTCACACAAAGCTGATGATTCCGTAGAACAGCTGTTCCAGGGCTTCTCGCTGATGATGGCCCAACTCAGGCGCAAGCTGGATGATGATATCCCGGAGCTGACGGAGCCGCTGCTGGGCCATCTGCTGCCGATAGCCAACCGGACACAACCCTCAATGGCCGTGGTCGAACTGACCCCTGAAATGGTCGCCCAGGTAAGGGATGTTGTGATCCCCGCAGGCACGACCCTGCTGACCCGGCCAATGGATGATACCGGCCTTCGCTGCCCGTACCGCACGACCGATGAGCTGGTACTGCACCCGCTTACGCTGCATAACGTCCGGCGACAGTTGCACCCGGACGGTCATCAGGTGCTGACGCTGCGGTTTTCCTTCAGCCAGTATGCTGACCCGTCACAGACGGATTTAAGTCAGATTCCGCTCTACATCCACGGTGATCGTCCTCAACAGTCGATGCTGTATCTGGCGCTGACGCATCATGTCTCGCATATCACCGTTCGCCTGCCGCAAACCGGCAATCTCGACCCTCAACCCTTCCACGGTATGCTGTCGTCGCGCTGGCAGCAAAACTGGTCGTCAGTCTGGCCTGAGAGTGACAGTCCGGCGCTGTGCGGAGAAGTTCGCCCGTTACTGGAATATTTCAGTTTCCCGGCCCGGTTCGCGTTCTTTACCCTGACGGGCCTTGAAACGCTGCCGCTTGGGGAAGACTGCCAGCACTTTGAGCTGGAACTTCACCTGAGCACGCCCCTGAACCGTGATATTCCCGTGCCGGAAGACATTCTGCGTATCCACTGTGTACCGTTGATTAATCTGTTTTCTCTTAATGCAGAACCCCTGAAAGTGGAACCTGCGAAACTGGATTACCGGCTCAGGCCGCACCGGCTTCGCGATCATCACACCGAAATTTACAGCGTGGATAGGGTGGCTGCGAGTGAAACGCTGGACAAGCGACAGTATGTGCCGTTTAGCCATTTCCGGCATAAGGGCGGGATGCTACAGCGTAAGGAGGTCTGGCCGGAACGCTACTTCCACACGCGTATCTGGCGTGGGGTTAGCGGTCTGCATGAGACATTGTTGATGCTGGGCGGGACATCCGGGGAACAGGATCTCCAGGAAGAAAATGCTACGTTGTTTATGAATATCACCTGTACCAACGGCAACTACCCGCGCATGGCGCTTGATGCTGCGGTCTTTGACGGCACAGCCACCACGGGGAATCAGACCGTGCGCAGTCAGACGCGACATGCGCCCTCGTTGCCATGTTATCCACCGCTATCGCAACTGCATCAGTGGCATATCATGGCACAGCTGCATCCCCGCGCCCTGAGCCAGATGATAAGCGATGCAGAAAGTCTTCGGGCAGTATTGCAGTTGTTTAACTGGACCGAAGATGACAACAACCGTCGTCGGATCAGCGGTATCCGCCATGTTAGCTATCAGCAGGCCTACAATTCTTCCCGTCGCTGGCACGGGGTAAAAATCCGTGTGGAGCTGGATGAAACACAGTTCAGTGGTGTCGGTGATGCACGGCTATTCTGCGAATTGCTGGAGCAATTCTTCACACAGTACGCCAGCGTTATTCGCTTTACGCAGCTGACGGTGATTCTCTCCGGGTCTGGTAAAGAATGGGCGTGGCCGGAGCGAAGAATTGACAGGGTGCTGATGTGAACGACATCACAGACAAGAAAAACCTGCCTCAATTTTGGCTGGACAGTGAGGGTAACGATCAGACTGCCCGGTTCAATTTTTATCGCTTTTGTCAGCTACTGGAGAAGGCGGGCGGGACTTCGCTGGGAGCAGGTTTATATCCTGACAGTGACCCGGTGCGTTTCAGACCCGATCCCCATCTGGGGTTTCCGTCCAGCGAGTTAAAGCGGACTGAAATCGACCCGGATAACCCTGATGCACCGCCAACCGTCAGAACAAAGTTCCTGGGATTGTACGGTGTGGATTCGCCGCTACCGACTGCCTACATTGACGATATCAATCAGGGGCGGGAAGGGGCTGACGCGATGGCCGCGTTCCTCGATATTTTCAACCACCGGCTGATGACGCAGTTTTACCGTATCTGGAAGAAATACAGTTATCCGGCAACGTTTGAAGATGGCGGCAGGGACAAATTTTCCCGAAGTCTGATGGCGTTAACCGGTGTCATCAATAGCAGGGATCTTCCCCCTTCGCGTTTGTTGGCAATTTTACCGCCGATGCTTCACCCGACTCACACGACTGAAGGCGTAGCCGCTGTCATTCGTAGCCAGGCCCCGAATACACAGGTAAAGGTTATCCCACATCACCCCGTCTGGATGCCAGTCGCCGAGCCTGCACGAATGTCGATTAACGGGGGGATGACGCTGGGTGAACGCCCGATTCTGGGTGATGAAGTCGAAGATGCTAACTACTGCATGCGCATAGAAATGAGTACAGAAGATGCCGATGAGGCGAAAGGGTGGATGCCGCGAGGCCAACTGCGAAGGGATGTATTTGCCCTGCTGAAGGCCTATCTGGGGTGTGATTACGATGCCAGCCTGCATCTGACGATCCCGGTGCGCCTGTTGCCTCGTCCGAGGCTTGGTGATCCTGACCTTTTTTCGGGGTACAACATTATGCTTGGGCTTCGGGATGACAATGAAGATCAGATGCCGCAGACGATGCGGATGACGGTAGGGAAATTACGGGGGAGGGATTTTGACGAAGAGTAGTTTCTCTGCCTCTTACAATTATTATCGATTTCTGCCACCAGAGTTGCATCTGGATGCCGACGCACTGATTGACTGGCGGCTGACGCTGACGCGGGATGACCTCGATCCGGATAAACCGAGGGTGATTACGCTGGAAGGACATTCGATGGTGCTGAAAGTGGCTGAAGATAAATGAGGATTTTTGATGAAACGAGACTGGGATTTGTTACGCAAAATGCTTGTGGATATAGAGGAAGAGCGGGATCTTTTTGCTTATCTACCAGGTGAACCACAACTGGATGATTTCGAAAGCGTAGATGCATACTCCTGTGAATATGAGTGCTGGTGTCAGACTCAGGAGCACTTTTTCGGCCATCTTGAACTGTTGCTGGAAAGCGGCTTTGTAGACGGGATCCAGATAATAAGAGGTTCGGATGGATATATCAGCTATGGCGCATCACCAAAAGTTAGATTGACGATGGCGGGACACGATCTACTCGACACAATGCATTCGGCAACGCTCTGGGAAAACATCAAATCAACAGCAAAAAAGAAAGGGGTTGAGTTGTCGTTTGATGTAATAAAAGTGCTGGGAGCGACAGCGCTTAAACATCTGCTGAGCTGAGCATCTGTATGGCCGTTGCGTACAGACCATTGACGGTATAACTGAAAAGGGGAAGTGTGTGTCTGAAAAAACAGTGTATTTCACCGATTTTGATGTTATTCGCAACCGCGCACCTTTTGATGCTGATGCGGAGATTAGCCTGGAGAATTTTGAGCGTCTTGCCGGGGCCTACCATTTTACGCAGGAAGTGATTTGCCAGGTCAGAACACCTGGTGGCGTTTGCCATCAGAAACATAAGCGTGGTTGCCTCGCCGTAATGAAAGACGGCAGGGAGGCGCTGATAGGCAATACATGTGCAGATCACTATTTTAAATCCGACCTGAAATTTTCTCTCGAACGTAAACGCGTGAAGGATGAAATTGAAAGACAGCGTATTTTCAGTCAATACCACACTATTCTGGCGGAGCAGGAGACACAGCGCGAAGCATTGTCTTCGTTGCACTGGCAGGCGCTGCAAACGAGCGCGATGATCAAGTCCTGGTACAAAGGGTTTCAGCCCGGTGTGTTGCGCTTCATTTATAACGCAGGCAAGACCGGTAACGGGAATGTAGTGATCGAAACAGAGCATGTGACTACTGAAACCAGAGTGATCGATGGTGAAGAGCAGGAGCAGCGCATATCGAAATGGTTGCCCGAAGTCCTCGGACGTTTATCGCCACTCCCGGAAGAGCGTGTCGTGCAGGATATGGTTGACGGTGCAGGAAAAGCAAAAGATGCGCTGGATACGCTGATTGCCTGCGATCCAGAAGCGATCTCGTTTCGAAAGCTAAAAACACTGGTTACCGCCATTGATAGTGCAGATCTTATTTCTCAGCAGCAGAATGATATTAAAGCGGATGCTGAAAGGTTTAAGCAACGCACGAACCTTCAGTTGCTTTTTTTCGTTCAGGACAGATGGGATGACTCAGATCGGGTTCTGGCGCAAATTTTGCGTATGCGTGGGAATAAGTACACGCCTGCTGATATCCGGCGCGAAGAGAAACGGATCCTCGCGGCGTTTGCTTCGCAGATTAAGGAACGTGCCTGGCGGGCTGTCTGATATATATTTCAGTTTAACAGAGGTAACAGGCAGTAAAGACGAGGCTTGCCACTGTTACCACTCAGAAATAGCCACTGGTAACAGAGGTAACAAAAATCAGGGTGTTACCACCCGTTACCTCTTTATATAGCTCACTGGTAACAGGTTAAATTCAATTAAATCAACGATGTTACACGTGTTACCAGTGTTACACGTTCAGAACAAAAGGTAGGGGTTCAAATCCCTTATTCTGGCTGGCAAAAGAGGAACAGCGATGCGAGTGCTGAAAATTAACTGCCCGGAGTGTATGTCTGCGGCAAAGGTGAGAAAGACTAACCGGAAACACCCTAAATTGTCAGATGTATACTGTTACTGTTCAAATGTTGAGTGTGGGCATACGTTCGTAATGAATATCTGTTTTTCTCACACCATTAGTCCCAGGGCTCTAAACGGTCAGGGAAGGGTTAAAGAACTGATGGATGCTTTACCACCCGACGAACGACAAAAAGCTTTAGAACTCTTGCTGGAGGCTAACGAAAGCCAGTAAACGGATCGACGGGAATGGCATTAACGTTCCCGGATTCGATTCATAAAATTTCAATCACTTAAAGAATAAAAACATATAATTCAACGTATTATATTTTTATGTTCTCGCCCTTGTTCCTGAAAAGTCTCACCTAAAATTTATTAGCCATTTATTATCAATGACTTATGTGAGTTTCTCTAATATCTCAGTACCTCAAAACTGAAAAAAACTGAAATTCTTTTCATCGTTTTCAGTAGCTGTCTCTCAGTACATCCCCAGAATTGGTGCGGCTTGGCGCTATCATTTCTAAAAAAAACAAACTGAAAAATTTTTATGATCTGAAAACCGCAGGCGGGTGCGGTGTAGTGCGATTTTGGTCATCAAGAAAAATTTTTGATCAAAATACGTATATTTTCTAATGACCAGACTCATATAATGCAAAGCACCATAGTCTCAGCTTTTAGAGGTTTGAATGGATATCAACTATGTTGTTTCGAAAATGAGAGCTATTAATGATCTCATAGATGCAGGATCATTTGATTCTGCCTATAAAATAGTAAAAAAATTATTGAAAGGTTTGGAAGATCTAAATACTATCAGTGCAAATAGAATGATAATATTATCTAATTTGGCTGGGAATCTTATTGACATTGGAGGTTTTAGTAATAAAAAAAGCATAGCGGAAGAAGGGTTGGATATATTTATAAATAATAAAAACGATATATTAACTGTAACAACAGAATCCTCGTATTATTATAATTTGGCAAATGGTATGGGCGCAGTTCTTAGTTTTAATTCTCGTAGTGACCCAAATATTGATACGTTCATTAAACTAAATGATGTAAAAAATAATTACTGGAAGTCGTATAAATTCTCCAGGGAAGAAGGTGATGTTCATCCTGAGTTAATGGTTAACTTAGCTAATGCGTTGAAGAGACAGTATCGTATAGCTGAATCAATGGATTATTATGACCAAGCTATAGCTATTGATGATTCAATTCCGCAGGCGTGGGTCAACAGATCTGAAGCACTAGAGTTACTTAATGACTTATCTACCACATATACGTTTAAAATGGTGAGGGAAGTTATTCGGGGTTATGAATATGCAATAAACACTGGAAAGTGTTTCCCTTCATGGATTGCAACATATCAAAGAAAAATAAAGAACAGTGAAGACCTATTGGCGGAATCGTTTATAGATAACGATGAGGATGTAGGAACAGACGAACGGCTTACGCTCCAGGAATACGATGCTTTATCGCATTATCAGAAATTTTGTATAGATAATAATTTAATGTTGTCTGATCACTCTCTATATTGCAATTGCTACGCATCATCTAAAGACAATATAACTATTGCGACCACTGAGAAGGGGTTTTTTGGGGACTTTATTGTGCCAATGGAAATGGTGTTGAATCGTCTTAAAGCTGAGTATTCATTAGCGAGAAAAATGTTTTTTGAATATAAAGTTGGAAGTGAGTGTTTTGATGAGGATTCTGAAGTTTATTATTCTGAACTATATAATGGTGAGATTCTATATGAAAATGTTGAGAAGCTGAGAATATCATTTAGATCTTGCTTCGGTGTTTTAGATAAGATAGCAGTTGCTCTGTGTAAGTTGTTTGATTTAAAACCAGATAGAGGTCATATTTATTTTCACAATTTCTGGCAGGTGCGTGATGAAAAAAGAAAGGATAAAATAAACAAAATTAATAATAAGGGTTTGTTTGGGTTGTTTAGCATTGCAATGGATCTGAATGATAAAAATGGTGAGCTTGCATTTTTTAGAGAGTGGAGGAATGATTTAGAACATAAATTATTAGTAATACACGAAAAAGGAATGTTTGCGGATTTATATCATTCCTATGATTTCTTTGATGACGTGAAATTTATTGAGAAAGAAGAATTTGAGCAACATTTGTTACAGCTTATGAAAATTGTGAAGTCAGCGATTATTCTGTTTATGTTCACAGTACGTATCGAAGGAAAAAGAAATATCCCTGATGATGTCTTGACCATTTCAAACACCATTGAAAGGAAAACTTCCTAAGCTGTAATCATAGGGGAGCCTATATTAATAATTTTACGTTTAGTATAATAGTTATGGGTATCACAGAGAATATTGATAGTAGTATGCAGGTAAAATTAACTCTTTAAAAGACTATTGGATGGATTTTTATGAACAGACAGCAACAAGATCAAATTATAAGCTTAATAAATGCATTTGACTCAACTAAATTCAAGGGGGTGGTTGCGGAAGTCTATAAAGATAGTGGGGATTACTCTGATATTGCTATTGGTGATATCTACTTAGACTCATACATTATTCTTGTATGTAAAGTCTATGAACATTTCACACAAGAAATGTCGAGTGAAAATTTCATTACTTTACCTTTTAATTATAGTTTTCCCGATTATGGTAGTGGTAATATCGGTTCTGATTTGAACTCTTTAAATTCTTTATTATCAAATGGGGATTTTCAAAATGCATTTCCTGTATTAATTAGATTGGCAGTTTATCAGCGAACGTATGGTTTTTGGGAATATAATACTCGCCAGTATCTAAAGACTTCTGAGAAAAAAATCCAAAGTGAAAATGAAATATTAGATGCGAAAAAAATTCTTATAGATGCAAGAATAGCTAGCCTCGATGAATTAATTTCTACAATACAAAGTTCTCATGATAAGTTAGAAGGGTTCAACGAGGACAGTGTCTTAAAAATAAAGACTTTGGAATCTGCACTGCAAAATATTATTTCTCAGAATGATATGATTAATAATGTATATAATAATGCAACCACAACAGGTGAAAAAATTAATTCACAGCTTACATTATCTGAAAGCAAAAGAAATGATTTAGATAAACTGTATGCTAAAGCTAATGAACAAGTCGATGAAATTAATAAGGGTATAACTGAATATAAAGGTGAGTATGGAGAAGTTACTAAGAAGTTTGAAAATTTGAGCAATAGTTTCACCGAAAAACTAAAGTTTGTAGAAGGTAAACATGAGTACTTTACTGAAAGAAACTCATACTTAGATGACCTTATTGGTCGAGAGGTTGGTGCTTCACTCTTTGAAACATTTAAACAGCGTAAGAATGAGTTATCGCCGTCAGTAACATTTTGGAAATGGGCTGTTCCATGTTTGGCTATTGCGACTGTAGTCTGGATATTTCTACTTTTCCACTGGTCCTCAGATAAAGAAATGAGTTACCAACTGTTAATCATAAACTCGATCAAAGCATTACCGGCAATAGGCTTGCTTTTATTTGGCATCGCACAATATGGTAAAGAAAGAAATTTCCAAGAGGAATATGCATTTAAATCAGCAGTTGCTTTAACATTGAATTCTTATGCGGAGCAATTAAAAAATATTGAGAATAAAGATGCGTTGATACTTGCTTCTGTTTCGTCGATTTACAAATCTCCAATATATCACTCCAAAATTAAGATTGAGGATGGTAAGGGGGTAATGGATTCTATTTCGGAACTAATTAGCCGAGTGAAGGACACTAATCCTGCTAAGAAATAGATTATTAACGATAAAGGAATGACGAATACCACTGAGTCATTTCTTTACGCTGCTGCAGATATTGCGCATAATTGTAAGTACCTCGAATAGAGTTTTTATCGACATGTGCAAGTTGCATTTCAATCCAGGTACTCTCAAAACCATGTTCATGTAGAATAGTGCTCATAGTGTGCCTAAAGCCGTGACCAGTTAAGCGGCCATGATAGCCAAGCAGTTTTATCACTTTGTTGATGCTGGCTTCACTCATCGGCTTATTGACATCATTGCGGCCGGGAAAAACGAGGCTGTAATTCCCAGTGATTACTTGCAGCTGCCTCAATATGCTGAGCGCCTGAGTAGATAAAGGAACCAGATGAGAACGGCGTTTTTTCATTCGCTCTTTGGGGATCTCCCATAAGGCGTTTCCTAAATCAAATTCTACCCATTCCGCTGCACGCAGTTCGATTGTTCGCACTCCTGTCAGCATTAGCAGCTGTGTGGCGTATTTGGTTACCAAACTGCCTTGATAGTTCTCCAGAGCGCTGACAAAAGCAGGCAATTCACTTTCAGTCAGGAATGGGAAGTGTTGAGTTTTAGGCTTGTTGAGTGCAATAGCCAGGTCAGGAGCAAAGTTATATTTCGCCCTTCCGGTGACGACGGCATAACGTAAAACTTCGCCGCAACGGCGGCGGATCTTACTGGTTTGCTCCAAAGCACCTCTTTTCTCGATCTTTTGCAGAACGGTGAGCAGTTCCAGCGGTTCAATCTGTTCGATTGGTCGCTGGCCGATAAAAGGAAAAATATCCTTTTCCATGCAGTTGAGAACCTCTTTCGCATATCCTTCTGACCATGTTGCCATTTTGGAGCTATGCCATTCTCTTGCTACAGATTCAAAGCTGTTTTCGTGTGCAAACTGTAACGCAATTTTTTCTGCCTTTCTGGCCTCGCTAGGGTTGATCCCTTTTGCCAGCATGGAACGAGCTTCATCACGTTTAGTACGCGCCTGAGCAAGCGATACATCACCGTATACGCCGAAGGAAATCATCTTGGGCTTGCCTGCAAAGCGGTAGCGATAGCGCCAGCCTTTGCTGCCTGCTGTATCAATAAGAAGTGATAACCCCATGCCATCGTTCAATGTATAGGGCTTATCCTTTGGTTTTGCGCGTTTTATTTGGATGTCAGATAGCAGCATGTGTATAGAAAAAAGATCGAACTCAGTTATACACAATGTTATACGCAAAGACGTATAGATTCCATTAGAAATAATGGCACTTTCTTGGACAAGAATCGCAAAGGGTTGCAAATTAAATCAGTGAGTTATGGAATTTGCTGGACTTGATGAGATGTGATAATGGTGTCCCCTGCAGGAATCGAACCTGCAACTAGCCCTTAGGAGGGGCTCGTTATATCCATTTAACTAAGGGGACGAAGCGGCACGAGTATAGCGTTATTTACACTATGCGTTAAGCTCAATGCCGCTTGACTGCTTAAAGAGTCGCCATTTAATCGGTTTTTTTTTGACTTTCCTCGTTGTTTTGCCGAGCTTTTTCTTTTTGCTTTAACTCCGCCTTACGTTTAGTCGACATGTCATTGCGAATTTGGGCATGGCTTAAGAGGGCGAAAATAAAGGTCCCGCCGCAGATATTTCCTGCCAGCGTCGGCAGTGCGAAGGGCCAGAAAAAGTCGGTCCAGTGCTGTGTGCCATTGAATACCAGGTACAATACTTCAACCGTGCCCACCACAATATGCGTTGTATCGGCCAGTGCAATAAGCCAGGTCATCAGAATAATCACGACAATTTTTGCGGATCCCGCAGACGGGAACATCCAGACCATAGTGGCGATAATCCAGCCGGAGATAATGGCGTTGGAGAACATCTCCAGAGGCGTATTCTTCATGACGTCCATACCAATTTTGACGAACGCGTCGCGCGTGGGTTCATCAAATATAGGCATATACTCAAAGGCCCACGCTGCAACGCCGGTACCAATAATATTCCCTAGTAACACAACCCCCCACAGGCGCATCAAAAGCCCAAAATTACCCCACGTCGGACTTTGCATCACCGGCAGAACCGCCGTCACCGTGTTTTCCGTAAACAGCTGCTGACGCGCCATAATGACGATGACAAATCCAAAGGTATAACCCAGGTTCTCAATCAAGAAACCACCGGGAACACCTTCTAGCTGCACGTGGAAAATACCTTTCGCCAGCAGCGATGCGCCCATCGACAATCCTGCTGCAATCGCAGACCACAGCAGGGCCATTGCATCACGTTCAAGCTCTTTCTCTCCGTCCTGGCGGATATGTTCGTGAATCGCCATGGCTCGCGAGGGAAGGCGATCTTCATCGATTTCTATTTTTTTACCGCGCTGCTTTTCTTCGCTTTCAACTTCAAGCTCATCCGAATGTTTATCGATTTTTTCTTCTTTTAGATCGTCCATAGAAAGTGTCTCGCTTCGTTATCATCCGTATAATCGTAGCGTTTTTTTGGATATTGCCCGTCGGGATGCTCTTATTTTCTGGCAATGGCAACAAACGCGATACATCACGTTACGTCACAGGCTAAAATCGCCAACAAAATGAAACAGCAAAGTCAGGCTATGCTGTGATCAGGGCGAGCGTAATCATCACCCGCCACTGTGCGCGTGGACATCCAGAAACGTGCTGTTACAATCACTTGCATGTTTATCAGGGAGCGTCATGCGCTCCGTTACGGATGGCAATCTACGATAGCCATACTTAACAGGGAGAAATAAATGAAACTTCGGCTGTCGGCGCTTGCGCTGGGCTCAAGCCTGCTTGTGGGCTGCGCCAGTTCGGGCGATCAAACGGGGCGCTCCGATCCTTTAGAAGGATTCAACCGCTCCATGTATAGCTTCAACTACAACGTGCTGGACCCGTATCTGGTTCGTCCGGTGGCTGTTGCATGGCGCGACTATGTTCCACAACCTGCGCGCAATGGACTAAGCAATTTCACCAGCAACCTTGAAGAGCCCGCGGTGATGGTGAACTTCTTCCTGCAAGGCGACCCGTATCAGGGGATGGTGCATTTTACTCGCTTCTTCCTGAACACCCTGTTGGGTATGGGCGGCTTTATCGATGTGGCTGGGATGTCTAACCAGAAGCTGCAGCGTGAGCAGCCGCACCGCTTTGGTAGCACGCTCGGGAATTATGGCGTCGGCTATGGCCCGTATATGCATTTGCCGTTCTACGGCAGCTTTACCGTGCGTGATGACGGCGGCGATATGGTCGATACGCTTTATCCGGTGCTGTCATGGCTGACGTGGCCGCTGTCGATTGGGAAATGGACGGTCGAAGGTATCGAAACGCGCGCGCAACTGTTGGATTCAGACGGCCTGCTGCGCCAGTCTTCCGATCCTTACATCATGGTGCGTGAAGCCTACTTCCAGAATCATGACTTCATTGCTAACGGCGGCAAGCTGAAGCCGGAAGATAACCCGAATGCGAAAGCAATCGAAAACGAATTGTCCGAGATTGATGCGGAATAAATAAAAAAAGGTGAGCAAATGCTCACCTTTTTTTATGACTGCGGAATTAGAACGCGTAGTTGAAGTTAGTACCGAACAGCCACGCTTTACCTGCAGATTTGAATTCATACGCAGACACACCTTCACCCTCGGTGAAGCTGACGTTCTGACCATGCATGTAGGATGCGCCCACATCAACAGAAGCATCGTCATTGAAGGCATAAGTCATACCTGCGCTCAGCCAGAAGCGGTCCTGATCCGGGATTGAGATAGAACGTTTGTCGGCTGGTACCGGGCTATCATCAAACGCGATACCCGTACGGAAGGTCCAGTTTTTATCGTAATAGTAGGTTGTACCCAGCGCGATACGATAAGCATCTTTGAAGCTTTCATCTTTCTGGAACAGCGTTTGACCGTTGTCACCTGTTGCTTTCAGTTCCTGGAACTGACTCCAACTGGTGTAAGTCAGACTGTAGTGCACTGCCCACTGTGGCGCGACGCGGTTATAACCAGACACTTCCCACATCTCAGGCAGGTTTAGAGTCAGCGCGCCATTCTGCGTTCTTCCGCCGGTACCGGTTGGTAGGGATGTCATCCCCATATTGGCGAAAATACTGTTAAGCGCTGGGTTAATGGAGCTTTTATAGTCACCTTCGAAGTCGATTTTAACTTCTGAACGGTAAGTCAGACCCCAGCGGTTATTTTTGTCCAACTCGTACAGAATGCCGGCATTCCAGCCAAAGCCCCATTCGTCACCTTTCAGGTAAGCGATTTGGTCATCTGGTGAACTGATCCCATCCCTGTATGCAGGAGGGAGTCGTGAAGCCAATAATGGACCCAAATCGCCTGCGTAGCGTTCGATTTTTGCTTTGGCATACACTGCATCAAAGCCAAGGCCGAAGCTCCAGTTACTATCGAGACGATATGCACCGCTCAGGTTCAGGTTCATCGTCGTCAGATCGGTTTTACCGCCGTAAATACCTGCGCCATAACTGTCATTGAATTCGGTTGCCAGACCATAGTTTGACGTGACCGATGCACCCCAGCCAAACTGATCGTTAATTGGCATCACGAAGTGCATGTTTGGCACCCAGGCTACCGGAGCAATATTGTCCTGATTAGCGCTTTTTCCTGTCAAACTGGATTTGCCGGTGACGTTGACATCAGGATCGATATAAACAGCACCGATAGAGAAGGTTGGGCGATCAAACATTGTGATCAGCGCCGGGTTACGGCTCACGTTACCTGCATCATCTGCGATAGCGCCTTCGCCAGAATAGGCGCGGCCAAGGCCAGAGGAAGAAAATTCGTTGAGCTGGAAGCCCGCTGACCAGGCGGACGTTGATACGATTGCCACTGCGACTGCCAGCGCAGTCTTTTTGAACAGGGTTTTCTGGCTCATGACCATAACCTCATTGAGTTTTTTTTATTCAATAATTGTTACACGTAGTAACAGGAGCGCGGAGTGTAGGGTCTGCGGTAACACTTAGAAATCAGACCAGTGGCGAGAGTATAGGTCTGACCAGATAGAATGTTGCAAGTTTGTTTATTAAGTTTTTCAAAGATGTTTATCGAAACGGGATCTGCGTGGCAAAAATGCGACCCGTCGCACTCATGGAAAAGGGTGATTTTTGCGCTAGATCATTTTTTAGTGTGATATCGGTCACTTACTCCCTTTTGCGCCATTAACGACTGGAGAGACCATCGGCTCGGGGGTAAAATATCGCTAACGTGTTTATCTCGCGCCGTGCGCGAATCCAGAGGAACTTGAGCTATGAGTAAATGCAGTGCTGATGAAACCCCGGTTTGCTGCTGTATGGATGTCGGTACCATCATGGACAATACGGATTGCACCGCGTCTTACAGTCGCGTATTTAGCAAACGTGCGGATGCCGAAGAGACACTGAGCGCATTAACTAAGCGTGCTCGCGATGTGGAATCTGACCCTTGCGAAATCAAATCCACGCTCACCGAAGTTGAAGGTGGTGTGAAACTGGATATCGATTTCATTTTTGCTTGCGAAGCAGAAACATTGATTTTCCAGCTCGGTTTACGTTAATCCCGTCTTTTACGCCTCTGTGCTTCAGGGGCGTTTTCTTTTTCTTCTCTGTGTTTTAGCTCGCACTTTTTCGTTTCCCTGATTGGCTGAATGTAAAAAAATGGTTAAGACTGTTATCAGGTCAGACCACTTTGTGCGTTTTTGTCATTTACAGGGGAGTGTTATGAGTCAGGCATTACCGCTTGTCACCCGTCAGGGCGATCGCATCGCCATTGTCAGCGGATTGCGTACGCCATTTGCACGTCAGGCGACGGCATTTCATGGAATACCGGCTGTCGATCTGGGAAAAATGGTGGTGGGGGAGATGCTGGCTCGCAGCGAAATATCCCCTGACGTCATCGAGCAACTGGTTTTTGGCCAGGTTGTCCAGATGCCCGAAGCGCCGAATATCGCCCGTGAAATTGTGCTGGGCACCGGCATGAATGTGCATACCGACGCTTATAGCGTCAGCCGCGCGTGCGCGACCAGCTTCCAGGCGGTGGCGAACGTGGCTGAAAGTCTGATGACGGGAACCATTCGCGCCGGTATTGCGGGTGGCGCCGACTCTTCTTCCGTTTTGCCTATCGGTGTTAGCAAGAAACTGGCGCGTGTACTGGTTGACGTCAATAAAGCTCGCACAATGGGGCAACGCCTCAAACTTTTCTCTCAACTGCGTTTGCGCGATCTCGCGCCTGTTCCTCCCGCCGTCGCTGAATATTCGACGGGCCTGCGTATGGGCGATACCGCCGAGCAAATGGCCAAAACTTACGGTATCACGCGCGAACAGCAAGATGCCCTGGCACATCGTTCACATCAGCGCGCTGCGCTGGCCTGGTCAGAAGGAAAACTCAGAGACGAGGTGATGACGGCGTATATCCCGCCATTCCGCGAACCCCTTTCCGAAGATAATAATATTCGCGGTGCCTCGACGCTGGCGGATTATGGAAAATTACGTCCGGCATTTGACCGTAAACATGGCACCGTTACGGCGGCAAACAGTACTCCGCTGACCGACGGCGCGGCGGCGGTGATCCTGATGACCGAGTCACGGGCGAAAGAGCTGGGCCTGGTTCCACTAGGGTATCTGCGCAGCTATGCGTTTACTGCCATCGACGTCTGGCAGGATATGCTGTTGGGGCCTGCATGGTCGACACCGCTGGCACTCGAGCGTGCCGGGTTAACACTATCGGATTTAACACTCATTGATATGCACGAAGCCTTTGCCGCGCAGACGCTGGCGAATATTCAATTGTTGGGCAGCGAACGCTTTGCGCGCGATGTTCTGGGCCGGGCGCATGCCACGGGCGAAGTGGATGAGAGCAAATTTAACGTCCTGGGCGGCTCGATTGCCTATGGACACCCCTTTGCAGCCACTGGTGCACGCATGATTACGCAAACGCTGCACGAACTTCGCCGTCGCGGCGGAGGATTTGGTCTGGTCACCGCGTGTGCGGCGGGTGGTTTGGGTGCGGCGATGGTCCTGGAGGCTGAATAATGGAAACGACTTCCGCATTTACACTGAACGTGCGTCTGGACAACATCGCCGTTGTCACTATCGACGTACCGGGTGAGAAAATGAATACCCTGAAAGCGGAGTTTGGCGTTCAGGTGCGCAGCATTTTGAAGCAGGTCCGCGATAACAAAAACATCCGCGGACTGATCTTCATTTCCGCCAAGCCTGACAACTTTATCGCCGGGGCGGATATCAACATGATTGCCCGCGCTAGCAGTGCGCAAGAGGCTGAAGAGCTTGCACGGCAAGGGCAGCAGATCATGGCGGAGATCCATGGTTTATCTATCCCGGTGATCGCAGCGATCCATGGAGCCTGCCTTGGCGGTGGTCTCGAATTGGCGCTGGCATGTCATAGCCGCGTTTGTACGGATGATGCAAAAACCGTTCTTGGCCTGCCGGAAGTGCAGCTTGGTTTATTGCCGGGCTCAGGCGGCACGCAACGATTACCACGGCTGGTGGGTGTAAGCACTGCTCTGGAAATGATTCTCACCGGTAAACAGCTCCGTCCACGTCAGGCCTTAAAAGTCGGTCTGGTCGACGAAGTGGTTCCTCATTCTATTCTTCTGACGGCAGCCGTTGAGCTGGCGCAAAAAGAGCGGCAGGCAAGCCGTCATTTGCCCGTACGCGAGCGTATCCTGGCGGGGCCGCTTGGCCGCGCGCTGCTGTTTAATCGGGTTGGCAAGAAAACCGAACACAAAACCAAAGGCAACTATCCGGCGACGAAACGTATTCTTGACGTTATCGAAACAGGTCTGTCACAGGGAAGCAGCAGCGGTTACGCCGCAGAAGCCAAAGCCTTTGGCGAATTAGCGATGACGTCTCAATCGCAGGCACTTCGCAGTATCTTTTTTGCCAGCACCGAGGTGAAAAAAGATCCCGGCAGCGAGGCAGCTCCCGGTCCGCTGAATGCCATTGGTGTTTTGGGCGGCGGATTAATGGGCGGAGGCATCTCTTTTGTGACTGCCAGTAAAGGCAAATTGCCCGTTCGTATCAAAGATATCAATGCGAAAGGCATCAACCATGCGCTGCAATACAGCTGGCAGTTGCTCGATCAAAAGGTGAAACGCCGTCATATCAAAGCCAGTGAACGAGACAGGGAGCTGGCGCTGATTTCAGGCACCACAGACTTTAGCGGTTTCAATCATCGTGACGTGGTTATTGAGGCTGTGTTTGAAGATCTCAAACTAAAGCAACAGATGGTGGCCGATGTTGAGCAGCATTGCGCGCCGCACACGATTTTTGCATCGAATACGTCCTCTTTGCCAATAGGTGATATCGCTGCGAATGCGGCGCGACCGGAACAGGTGATTGGTTTGCACTTCTTTAGCCCGGTCGAAAAAATGCCGCTGGTAGAAGTGATTCCTCACGCGTCGACCAGCGCACAAACCGTGGCAACCGTGGTTAAGCTCGCTAAGCGGCAAGGAAAAACGCCGATAGTAGTGGCAGATAAAGCGGGCTTTTACGTCAATCGTATTCTTGCGCCGTATATCAATGAAGCCATGCGACTGCTGACTGAAGGCGAAAAAGTCGAAAATGTTGATGATGCGCTGGTGAAGTTTGGGTTCCCGGTTGGACCAATCCAACTTCTGGATGAGGTCGGAATAGATACAGGCACTAAAATTATACCTGTGCTTGAAGCTGCTTATGGTGAGCGCTTTAGTCCCCCTGCGAATGTTGTTTCAGCGATTTTGGATGACGATCGCAAAGGCAGAAAAAATGGTCGGGGTTTCTATCTTTACGCCGCAAAAGGGCGTAAAAGCAAGAAACAGGTCGACCCCTCGGTTTATGGGCTTATCAAAGCCAGTGGCCAGAGCAAGCTCACCGCGCAACAGTGCGCTGAACGCTGCATCATGATGATGCTTAACGAAGCGGCGCGTTGCTTTGATGAAAAAGTGATTAAAAACGCGCGCGACGGTGATATTGGCGCCGTATTTGGCATTGGCTTTCCACCTTTTTTGGGTGGCCCGTTCCGCTATATGGATAGTCTGGGCGCGGGTGAGGTTGTGGCGACATTGCAGCGTCTGGCATCGCTTTATGGCTCTCGATTTACTCCCTGCGAGACATTAAAGCAGATGGCAGAAAATGACCTGCGTTTTTGGCCAGTACAGGAAACTGACCCCGTAAATTAGGGTCAAAGTAGAGTAGATCCTGGGGTGAATAGGATAGCCATTGTCTAATTTGTAAACAGATATTGACTATACTTACGCCATTAAGGTAAAAAACAGCGTTTCATTCATCGAATGGATCAGGCACAATGCCCGGCCATCGGGTTTTCTGCCTTTTTGCTGTATTCGCGGGTAGTCAACGCCGGTGATCCTGGTCAACAAAAGCGGTGCAATATGCAAGTTTTTATCATGCGTCACGGCGACGCGGCACTCGATGCCGCCAGTGACTCTGTTCGTCCTTTGACAACCTGTGGCTGTGACGAATCCCGTCTAATGGCCACCTGGCTCAAGGGTCAAAAAGTGGACATTGAACGTGTTTTGGTGAGCCCATTCCTGCGTGCTGAACAGACGCTAGACGTGGTAGGCGAATGTATGAACCTGCCTAAAAACGTGGATGTTCTTCCTGAACTCACACCTTGCGGTGATATCGGCCTGGTGAGCGGTTACCTTCAGACATTGAGTCGTGAAGGCGTTGCTTCTGTGCTGGTCATTTCCCATCTGCCCCTGGTCGGCTATTTAGTCGCTGAACTGTGCCCTGGCGAAACGCCGCCAATGTTCACCACCTCGGCCATTGCTAACGTCACGCTCGACGAAAGCGGAAAAGGGGTGTTCAACTGGCAAATGAGTCCGTGCAACTTAAAGATGGCAAAAGCTATCTGAGGTGACGCGCGATCTTGCGGGTCGACATTGTCACCCGCCACGCTGTCAGGGCAGTTCCGGCGGCTGCCACTCTTCGATTTCAATCAACACCAGCAATGCGGCATCTCCGCCGTACTCTTTCGGTGCCTGATGAAAAGCCATCACGTGTGGATGCTGAGCCAGCCACAGTGGCGTTTGTTGTTTGAGAATATGTTTGCCATGCCCGTGCATGACACAGGTGCAAAAAACGTGTTCGCGGCGGCACGCTGCAATTAAAGCCCCAAGCTCCTGTTTCGCCTGCATCTGTGTCAAGCCATGCAGATCAAGAAACAGCTCCGGCGAATAATCCCCACGACGTAATTTTTTCAGCTCAAAATGGCTGACGTCTTCGCGCACGTATTTTACCGCGCCCTGTGTATTGAGCAGTGGCTGGAATTCATCTGAAAAATAGTGGCTGTTATCGGCCTGTTCCTGAAGCAGACGTTTCACCGGCACTTCGGTCACTTTTTTGCGGATCGGACGATGAACAATAGTGTCCTGCGCGATTTGACGCGTCCCGCTCATGAGCTGGCGAAACAGCGACTGATCCTCCTCGCTAAGCGATGTTTTCTTTTTCATTTGTGGGTCTCATCTCTTATTTCCCTTAGTTTACCTGAGGGAGGCGCAAGCAAAACGCATTTTTTCACCGGTCTCGCGCAGCGACAATGCTGATTTATCGCCGTCTTCATGGCAAACTAGCCGCCGAAAATTATGCAAGCATGCCCTGGAGAGAATAATGGATAAAATTTTTGTCGATGAAGCAGTAAACGAGCTGCATACCATTCAGGACATGTTGCGCTGGTCCGTTAGCCGCTTCAGCGCCGCCAATATCTGGTACGGTCACGGCACTGATAACCCGTGGGATGAGGCTGTGCAGCTCGTACTGCCGTCGCTTTATCTGCCGTTGGATATCCCCGAAGACATGCGTACTGCGCGCCTGACCTCCAGCGAAAAGCACCGTATCGTTGAGCGTGTGATCCGTCGCGTGAACGAACGCATTCCGGTCGCTTATTTGACTAACAAAGCCTGGTTCTGCGGCCACGAATTTTATGTCGATGAACGCGTACTGGTGCCGCGCTCACCGATTGGCGAGCTGATCAACAATCATTTTGCGGGTTTGATGGACCACCAGCCAGAACATATTCTGGATATGTGTACCGGTAGCGGTTGCATTGCGATCGCGTGCGCTTACGCTTATCCGGAAGCCGAAGTCGATGCGGTGGACATCTCGACTGACGCGCTGGCCGTCACCGAACACAACATCGAAGAGCACGGTTTGATTCATCATGTGACGCCGATCCGCTCCGATCTGTTCCGCGATTTACCGAAACTGCAATACGATCTGATCGTGACCAATCCGCCGTATGTGGATGCGGAAGACATGTCCGATCTGCCGAATGAATATCGCCATGAACCGGAACTCGGCCTGGCATCCGGTACTGATGGTCTGAAGCTGACGCGCCGCATTCTGGCCTGCGCACCGGATTATCTGACCGATGACGGCATTCTGATTTGTGAAGTCGGTAACAGCATGGTACATCTGATGGAGCAGTACCCGGAGGTGCCTTTCACCTGGCTCGAATTCGATAACGGTGGCGAAGGCGTCTTCATGCTGACCAAAGCGCAGCTTATCGCCGCGCGTGAATACTTCAGCATCTATAAAGATTAATCTTGCGGGCTTCGGCCCGTTTCACCTGCTCAAACTGAGAACAACGATAACGGAGCCGTGATGGCAGGAAACAGTATTGGACAATTATTCCGCGTGACCACGTTTGGTGAGTCGCACGGACTGGCACTCGGATGCATCGTTGACGGCGTTCCGCCTGGTATCGAACTGACCGAAGCCGATTTACAACACGATCTTGACCGTCGTCGTCCGGGCACCTCGCGTTACACCACGCAGCGTCGCGAGCCTGACCAGGTCAAAATCCTCTCCGGCGTCTTTGAAGGGCGCACCACGGGCACCAGTATCGGCCTGCTGATTGAAAATACCGACCAGCGTTCTCAGGATTACGGCGCGATTAAAGATGTTTTCCGCCCAGGTCACGCTGATTACACCTACGAGCAAAAATTTGGATTCCGTGATTATCGCGGCGGCGGTCGTTCATCTGCGCGCGAAACCGCGATGCGCGTTGCGGCCGGTGCGATTGCGAAAAAATATCTGGCACAGAAATTTGGTATCGTGATCCGCGGTTGTCTGAGCCAAATGGGCGATATTCCGTTGGCCATTAAAGACTGGGATCTGGTTGAACAGAACCCATTCTTCTGTGCCGATGCGGACAAAATCGACGCGCTGGACGAACTGATGCGCGCCCTGAAAAAAGAGGGCGACTCGATTGGCGCTAAAGTCACCGTTGTTGCTGATGGCGTGCCGCCAGGTTTAGGCGAACCGGTATTTGATCGTCTGGATGCTGATATCGCGCACGCGATGATGAGCATTAACGCCGTGAAAGGCGTGGAGATTGGCGACGGTTTCGAAGTCGTTGCGCTACGCGGCAGCCAAAATCGCGATGAAATCACCGCGCAAGGTTTCCAGAGCAATCATGCGGGCGGAATTTTGGGCGGCATCAGTAGCGGTCAACAGATCGTGGCTAATATTGCACTGAAACCCACTTCCAGCATTACGGTTCCTGGTCACACGATTAATCGCGCGGGTGAAGAAGTTGAGATGATAACCAAAGGCCGTCACGATCCTTGCGTGGGTATCCGCGCGGTGCCGATTGCTGAAGCGATGCTGGCGATCGTGCTGATGGATCATTTCATGCGCCAGCGCGCGCAGAATGCGGATGTGATTCCCCCTCTTCCACGCTGGTAACCATGAAAAAAACCGCAATTGCTCTGCTGGCACTTCTTGCCAGTGGAGCCAGTCTGGCAGCCACTCCGTGGCAAAAAATTACCCATCCGGTGGCGGGCAGCGCGCAATCGATCGGCGCGTTTTCCAACGGATGCATCGTGGGTGCGCAGGAATTGCCGCTGCAGTCCGATACCTATCAGGTGATGCGAACCGATCAGCGCCGGTACTTTGGTCATCCTGATCTGGTGATGTTTATCCAGCGTCTGGGTAATCGGGTTCACAACCTGGGGCTGGGGACGATGCTGATTGGCGATATGGGTATGCCAGCGGGCGGTCGCTTCAATGGCGGACACGCCAGCCACCAGTCTGGACTTGATGTCGATATTTTCCTGCAATTGCCAAAAACACGCTGGAGTTCCGCACAGCTGCTTAAACCTCAGGCGCTGGATTTAGTCGCGCGTGACGGTAAAAATGTTGTGCCGTCACTGTGGACGCCCGATGTATTTAGCCTGATTAAAGTGGCCGCAAAAGATAACGATGTGACGCGTATTTTCGTCAATCCGGCGATCAAACAGCAGCTCTGTCTGGATGCCGGAACGGATCGCGACTGGTTAAGCAAGGTTCGTCCATGGTTCCAGCATCGTGCGCACATGCATGTTCGCTTGCGTTGCCCGGCGAACAGTCTGGAATGCGAAGATCAGCCATTACCACCGCCTGGCGATGGCTGTGGTGCCGAACTGCAAAGTTGGTTTGAACCTGCCAAACCTGGAACCACTCAGCCTGAGAAGAAGACACCGCCTCCGTTGCCGCCTTCCTGCCAGGCGCTACTGGATGAGCATGTACTGTAATGGATAATTTCGTCGATATTTTCATGGTGTCACCGCTGCTGCTGGCGGTGCTTTTTTTTGTCGCCATGCTGGCCGGTTTTATTGATGCGCTGGCGGGTGGCGGGGGATTATTGACCGTTCCCGCGCTGTTGGCGGTGGGCATGAGCCCTGCGCAGGCGTTGGCAACCAATAAGCTCCAGGCCTGCGGCGGGTCTCTTTCTGCTTCAATCTATTTTATTCGTCGCAAAGTGGTGAGCCTTGCCGATCAGAAGCTCAATATTTTGATGACGTTTATCGGTTCAACGTCAGGCGCGCTGCTGGTTCAGCACGTCCAGTCCGATATTTTGCGTCAAATTTTACCGATTCTGGTCATCTGTATTGGTCTCTATTTTTTGCTAATGCCAAAGCTTGGCGAAGAAGACCGACAGCGTCGTTTGCACGGTTTGCCGTTCGCCCTGATTGCCGGCGGTTGCGTCGGTTTTTACGACGGATTCTTTGGCCCAGGCGCAGGTTCGTTTTATGCGCTGGCGTTTGTCACGCTGGCCGGTTTTAATCTCGCCAAATCCACCGCGCACGCTAAAGTGCTGAATGCGACCTCCAATCTCGGCGGCCTGCTGCTGTTTATTATTGGTGGCAAAGTTATTTGGGCCACCGGTTTTGTGATGATGGTGGGGCAGTTTTTAGGCGCGCGCGTAGGCTCTCGCCTGGTATTAAGCAAAGGGCAGAAACTCATTCGTCCCATGATTGTCATCGTGTCGGCGGTAATGAGCGCCAAACTTCTTTATGACAGCCACGGACAGGAGATCCTCCACTGGTTGGGGATGAACTCATGAACAGTACGCATAATTATGAACAGCTGATTGACATCTTTGACGGCTGTTTCGCTGATGATTTTAATACCCGTCTGATTAAAGGCGACGACGAACCGATCTATCTTCCTGCTGATGCCGACGTGCCGTACAACCGGATTGTGTTTGCGCACGGCTTTTATGCCAGCGGGTTGCATGAGATTTCTCACTGGTGTATTGCCGGGAAAGCGCGTCGCGAGTTGGTAGACTTTGGTTACTGGTACTGCCCGGACGGGCGTGATGCGGCAACGCAGGGTCAGTTTGAAGATGTGGAGGTCAAACCCCAGGCGTTCGACTGGCTGTTCTGCGTGGCGGCAGGTTTTCCGTTTAACGTCAGCTGTGACAACCTCGAAGGGGATTGTGAGCCAGACAGAATTGCCTTCCAGCGCCGCGTTCATGCGCAGGTGATGGAATATCTTGAGAAAGGCATCCCGGAACGTCCGGCGCGTTTCATCAAAGCCTTGCAGAATTATTACCACACGCCGGAATTAAAGGCGGAACACTTCCCATGGCCGGAAGATATTTAACTGAGGAAAGAAGATGATCGCAGAATTTGAATCACGCATTCTGGCGCTAATTGATGGCATGGTAGAGCACGCCAGTGACGATGAACTGTTTGCCAGCGGTTATCTGCGTGGTCACCTGACGCTCGCCGTAGCGGAGCTTGAAGCGGGCGACGATCACTCGCCTGAAGCAGTGAGTGCTGCCGTCGGTCGTGGTCTTGAAAAAGCCATCCAGGCAGGTGAGCTTTCTCCACGCGACCAGTCTTTGGTGCTGGAGATGTGGGATAACCTGTTTGAACAGGCAAAATCGCAGTAAGTTTCTGCCGTTGTGAGAACCCTCTCCCCCAGGAGAGGGCATCAGCCCACGCTTTACTTCACCGCTTTCCCTTTCAGTAATTTCCGTACCCATAAACGATTCGGACTCAGACCCGCAAGCGTCGTACTGTCCATTGGAATCGGTTCTTCGCTCATTTGTGATGCCAGAATCTCTGCCAGCAGCGGGGCGGTGCATAACCCGCGCGACCCCAATGCGCCCAGCATAAAGAGACCTGGATACACCGGCGCCGTGACCGCTGTTTCATTGTTCTCGGCAAGTCTCTGATATTCCGTCAGCGTCGATTCGTAATCCGGCACATTACCGACCATCGGCAAGTGATCGCGCGTCGCGCACCTCACGCCACAGCGGGCATCGGAGTCAGAAACATCGACCTCTTTTGCCCATTCGGATTGCGGGAAACAATCCACTAAACGCTGGCGATTTTGCTGCTGATCGGCCTCGCTGTATTGCATTTCTGTCTGGCCACGATGATAGCTTGCGCCTATGCAATGATGGCCGTTTTCCGGGTTTTGCGGCGTTAAATAGCCGTCATAACACAGCACCTGACGGAGTTTTTCGAGCTGCGGGGTCGTGGGAATGTGACTGACCTGACCGCCAACCGGATAAACGGGTAACTTTTCTGTTTGCGAAAAGTCGCCGATGCGATAGCCGTTAGCCAGGACAACGTTTGAGTGCTGGGTATCAGCACCATTGTTGAACCGCAATTGCCAGTCACCTTGCTGATGATTCAAAGAGTCCAGGTGATAGCCGTAATGCACATTCAGCCCGCGAGACTGCGCCAGGCTTATCACTGCGGAGGTCAGTTCAGCCGGGCATAACCAGCCGCCTTCAGGATAGTGAATGCCACCGCAGTTGGTTGGCAGACCGGTATTGTCCAGAACCTGCTGCGCATCAATGGCTGCTGCGATTTGTTCCGGTAAACCCAGGGATAGCATCTGGTCTATTTTTTGTTGGCTTTTTTCATCCCAGCCGAGCTGCGTCACGCCGCACCAGTCGTGCGCATAGGTAACGGGAAGGGTGTCATACAGGCGACGGGCAAAGGTAAATGCCGCCGGGAAAAACTGGCTGATTGCCGGGTCATGAGCGCTCAGAAGCGGATACAACGCGCCCTGACGGTTGCCGGATGCGCCGTTTGCTGGCGAACTGTCGGCGCAATAGAGCGTCACGCGCCAGCCGCGCTGGAGTAGTGCGAAGGCAAGCAGTGCGCTGGCAATGCCGCCGCCAATAATCGCCGTCTCACGTTTTTCAGTGCCACTTCGCGCAAACCAGGGCGCGCGGGCGGGAAGGGCATTGTCCTGCGCCATTACGCCCGTCAGCATTTCGCGCTTGCGGCCAAAACCTTTGCTTTTTTGCATGGTAAAACCGGCGTCCTGCAAACCGCGGCATACAAATCCGGCGCAGGTAAAGGTCGCCAGGGTAGCACCGGGCCGAGCCAGACGCGCCATTGCAGCGAATAAATGCTCGCTCCACATGTCCGGATTCTTGGCGGGCGCAAAACCATCGAGAAACCAGGCGTCGACCTTTTGATTGAGAGAATCGTCGAGTTGGTCGGTCAGTTCATTGATATCCCCGAACCACAAATCAAGCGTCACCCGGCCTTCATCGAGTAACAGGCGGTGGCATCCACCGAGGGGCAACGGCCACTGCGCCTGTAATTGTTCCGCCCACCGTGCTAGTTCAGGCCAATGCTGATGCGCCAGTTTGAGATCGTCGCCGGTGAGGGGGTATTTCTCAAAACTGATGAAATGTAATCTTTGTAGCGTAGCCTCGGGATAATCAGCGCGGAACTGATCAAACGCCTGCCAGAGGGTGAGGAAGTTTAAACCCGTGCCAAAACCGCTCTCCGCCACGACAAACTGGCTGCGGGTATGGAGGGGAAAGCGCGCGTTGAGGTGGTTTCCATCCAGAAAAACATAACGGGTCTCTTCCAGGCCGTTATCATTAGAGAAATAGACATCGTCGAAATCTCGGGAAACAGGTGTACCCTCAGCGTTGAACTCAAGGTTAGCGGGTTGTACGACGTTTTGTTTCACGTAAGTTACTCGTCTGACAGGCAGTGGCATGATCTTAACGATGTGCGTCCGCTGGTGCAAATTTCCGCAAAAATTGGCTGATCGGACTTGTTCAGCGTACAAGTGTACGCTATTGTGCCAGTCGAAACTTTCATAGTGCGACTTATAGAGGTATTGAATGAAACGTGCAGTGATTACTGGCTTGGGCATCGTTTCCAGCATCGGTAACAACCAGCAGGAAGTCCTGGCATCTCTGCGTGAAGGACGCTCCGGGATCACTTTCTCTGAAGAGTTTAAAGATTCAGGTATGCGTAGCCACGTATGGGGTAACGTCAAACTGGATACCACCGGTTTGATTGACCGTAAAGTGGTTCGTTTCATGAACGATGCCTCTATTTATGCTTATCTCTCCATGCAGGAAGCGATTGCTGATGCTGGCCTGAGCGAAGACGTTTATCAGAACAACCCACGTGTGGGTCTGATTGCAGGTTCCGGCGGTTCTTCAAAAGCACAGGTGTTTGGTGCTGACGCAATGCGTAGCCCGCGTGGCCTGAAAGCAGTCGGTCCATACGTTGTGACCAAAGCGATGGGTTCAGCGGTTTCCGCGTGCCTCGCAACGCCATTCAAAATTCACGGCGTAAACTACTCCATCAGCTCTGCCTGTGCGACCTCTGCACACTGTATTGGTAACGCGGTTGAACAAATTCAACTGGGTAAACAGGACATCGTCTTTGCCGGCGGCGGCGAAGAGCTGGGCTGGGAAATGGCCTGTGAGTTTGATGCGATGGGCGCACTGTCCACCAAGTACAACGAAACGCCAGAAAAAGCGTCCCGTACCTATGATGCACACCGTGACGGTTTCGTTATCGCAGGCGGCGGCGGTATGGTTGTCGTTGAAGAGCTGGAACATGCTCTGGCACGTGGCGCACACATTTATGCGGAAATCGTGGGCTATGGCGCAACGTCAGATGGCGCAGACATGGTCGCTCCATCCGGTGAAGGCGCAGTGCGCTGCATGAAGATGGCGATGCAAGGTCTGGATACCCCGATCGATTACCTGAACTCCCACGGCACTTCTACGCCAGTAGGCGACGTGAAAGAGCTGGGTGCTATCTGTGAAGTGTTCGGCGACAACAGCCCGGCCATTTCCGCTACCAAAGCAATGACCGGTCACTCTCTGGGTGCCGCTGGCGTTCAGGAAGCGATTTACTCGCTGCTGATGCTGGAACATGGCTTTATCGCGCCAAGCATCAACGTTGAGGAACTGGATGAGAAGGCTGCGGGTCTGAACATCGTGACCAAGCCAACTGAGCAGACGCTGACGACCGTTATGTCTAACAGCTTCGGCTTCGGCGGGACCAACGCCACGCTGGTTATGCGTAAACTGAAAGCGTAAGTTTTCCGTATCACGTAAAGCATCTTGTAAAAAGGGAGCCAACTGGCTCCTTTTTTATGCATTCATTTAGGTGTCATGCTGCTCAGTACAGACGCTAATTCAACAAGCTCTCAGCGAATCTATCGAGCCCGTGCTGCGTTTAAATCACAATCCACACGATCGCCAGCGCAATCATCAGGGCAATGAACATCAGTCCTGGGCGCGTAGACATTGATTTGAGTGTTTCCACCACAGGTGCAAACAGCGGGCTGTAGATGGGCTGAATGTTGCGGGCTTCTGGCACACCCGATTCGCGCTCAGCGCGACGGACAAAAATCTGATTCAGGAGATCCTGCACCTGCGCGGTCGTCAGCACCGCTTGCGGCGTCACCTGCCAGTTTTGTTGCGCGTAATCACGTATCACTTCAAATTCTCGCGGCTCAAGCGGCTGTTTTAGCGCCGCCTGCAAGGTGTGCAGCGTTGGCGCGCTTTGCGTGCTCAGCGTCTGACGAGCCTGAAGCCAGGTCACCAGATGGGTAAACTGTTTAGCAGGGATCAACTCGCCATCTTTGACGCCAGAAAGTTCCAGCATGGATTGCCAGATGAGCTTCGTGGGTTCTCCGGTCGCCGCGGCGAGTTTTGTCACCATCTGCTTAAGCGTGTTGTGTTCTGCAGGCAGGAGCGGGCGTTCTGTCGCCGGGCGCGTTTGCGGCTGTGGAATCGACATTTCATTATTTTGCAGCAGCGTCAGCACGGTTTTTAGCTGGTCCGGCGTCAGTTGGCTCAGCGCCGTCTGGCCAAACTGCTGACGGATAAAATCACTGACCGCCTGGCGATTATTTCCCTGACCTAACAGCTCGGTCAGTTGCGAGATGGTCTGGCGTATCGTGTGATTTTGTTGCGCGGTGTTCAGGCGCGTATTCAGGTTTTGTTCTGCAGCCGGAAAGTGACGCGACAGCAATGGCGCATCGTTTTTCAGCCCGAGCTCGTGCTTTACCCCAGCCCACACTTCCGCGTTCTGCTGCGAAGTGAGCGCAACCAGACGGACGATCAGACGCTCCAGCACGGTGCGCTGCAACGTAGAAAGCGGTTGTTCGCCAACGGCTGAGGGAACTCCCGGGCCATCACCTGGAGGGCGCGGCGGCGTACCTGAAATGGGCTGCATCGTCATAAATCCTTAAAGTCGTTACTCACCGTAATCCAGGCCAGCTGTACGTATATGCCTGGGGGCGAGATTATGGCACACTTGCCCGGTTAACTTCCTCTCAAACAGGTACTCAGACGTGAAAATCCTCGTTGACGAAAATATGCCTTACGCTCGCGAGCTCTTCAGCCGCCTGGGCGAGGTTAAGGCTGTTCCTGGTCGTCCTATTCCCGTTGCTGAACTCGATGATGCGGATGCCCTGATGGTGCGGTCCGTGACCAAAGTGAATGAGACGCTGCTGGCCGGAAAAGGCATCAAATTTGTGGGTACCGCAACGGCGGGAACCGATCATGTGGATGACGCATGGCTTGCGCAGGCCGGTATTGGATTTTCGGCCGCACCGGGCTGTAACGCCATTGCGGTGGTGGAATACGTTTTCTCATCGTTGCTGATGCTGGGTGAGCGCGATGGTTTTGCGCTTAAGGATCGCACCGTGGGGATCGTCGGTGTCGGTAACGTAGGCGGCCGTCTGCAAAAACGTCTCGAAGCAATGGGCATTCGTACGCTGCTGTGCGATCCGCCGCGCGCCGATCGCGGTGATGAAGGCGATTTCCGCACCCTTGATGAACTGGTCGAGCAGGCGGATGTGATCACCTTCCATACGCCGCTGTTTAAAGACGGTGCGTATAAAACGTTCCATCTGGCCGACGAGACGCTGATTCGTCGTCTCAAGCCTGGCGCTATTCTGATAAATGCCTGCCGTGGCCCGGTTGTGGATAATGCGGCATTGCTGAAATGCCTGGAAGAGGGGCAAAATCTCAGCGTTGTGCTGGATGTCTGGGAACCAGAGCCGGATCTCAACGTGGCGCTGCTGAATCGCGTTGATGTGGCCACCGCGCACATTGCGGGCTATACGCTGGAAGGCAAAGCGCGCGGCACGACGCAGGTCTTTGAAGCCTATAGCGCGTTTATCGGCAATGCACAGCAGGTGGCGCTTGATACGCTGCTACCCGCGCCGGAGTTCGGTCGCATTACGCTCCATGGCCCGCTCGACGAGTCTTCGCTAAAAAGGCTGGTGCATTTAGTGTATGATGTGCGCCGCGATGACGCGCTGCTGCGAAAAGTAGCAGCCATTCCGGGTGAGTTTGACAAGCTGCGCAAGAATTATCTCGAACGCCGCGAATGGTCTTCTTTGTATGTAATTTGTGACGATGCCGATGCGGCAGCGTTATTGAATAATCTAGGGTTTAACGCCGTACATAACCCGGCGCGTTAATGTCTTCTTAATGCTCCCTGCCGGATAATCTGGCGGGGACGCTTATTTATTTCTGGAGTACACCACCATGTCTGAAGGCTGGAATATTGCCGTACTGGGTGCCACTGGCGCTGTGGGCGAAGCCCTGCTCGAAACACTTGCGGAGCGTCAGTTCCCGGTGGGAGAAATTTTTGCACTGGCACGCGCAGAAAGCGCGGGCGAAGGGCTGCGCTATGAAGGAAAAACCTTGCGCGTTCAGGATGTTGCACAGTTTGACTGGTCGCAAGCCCAACTGGCGTTCTTTGCTGCTGGCGCTGAGGCATCAGCCGCTTACGCCGATGAAGCCGCCAACGCGGGTTGTTTAGTTATCGATCTGAGCGGCCATTTTGCGCTGGAGCCTGACGTCCCATTGGTCGTGCCGGACGTTAACCCGTTTGTGCTGGCAGATTACCGCAATCGCAATATTATCGCCGTACCGGACAGCCTGACCAGCCAGCTCCTGACTGCGCTCAAACCGCTGATCGACGATGGCGGTTTATCGCGTATTTCGGTGACCAACCTGCTTTCAGTCTCCGCGCGCGGGAAAAAAGCCGTCGACGCGTTAGCCGGACAGAGTGCGAAACTCCTGAACGGTATCCCGGTTGATGAGGATGATTTCTTTGGTCGTCAACTGGCGTTCAACATGATGCCAATCCTGCCGGATCGCGATGGTAGCGTGCCCGAAGAACGTCGTATCGTCGAAGAGACCCGTAAAGTGATGCAGGACGAAGGCCTGATGGTTTCCGTCAGTTGCGTGCAATCGCCTGTATTTTACGGTCATGCGCAGATGGTGAGCTTTGAAGCATTGCGCCCGCTGGCCGCCGACGAAGCCCGCGAAGCGTTTGAACGCTGCGATGATATCTCCCTCAGCGACGAAACCGATTTCCCGACCCAGGTAGGGGATGCAACCGGCAGTGCCCATCTTTCTGTCGCCTGCGTGCGTAATAACTACGGCGTGCCGGGCGAAGTACAGTTCTGGTCAGTTGCTGATAACGTTCGTTTTGGTGGCGCGTTAATGGCCGTCAAAATCGCCGAGAAACTGGTGCAGGAGTATCTGTACTGATGTCGGAAGTGGAACTCCAGCCGGTTCATAGAATTGCCCTTGGAATTGAGTACGATGGCAGTAAATACTATGGCTGGCAGCGTCAAAATGAAGTGCGCAGTGTTCAGGAGAAACTGGAAAAAGCGCTCTCTCAGGTGGCGAATCAACCGATCGCTGTCTATTGCGCGGGTCGCACTGATGCCGGCGTGCACGGTACCGGACAGGTTGTGCATTTTGAAACCACGTCGGTGCGCAAAGACGCTGCCTGGACGTTAGGCGTAAATGCGAATTTACCTGGTGACATCGCCGTGCGCTGGGTGAAAGATGTGCCGGATGATTTTCACGCGCGTTTCAGCGCCACGGCGCGCCGCTATCGCTACATCATTTACAATCAGCGCCTTCGCCCGGCGGTACTTGGGCAAGGTGTGACGCACTTTTACGAGCCGCTGGATGCGGAACGTATGCAACGTGCAGCGCAATCGCTGATTGGTGAAAATGACTTTACCTCGTTTCGCGCGGTGCAGTGCCAGTCGCGCACGCCGTGGCGAAACGTGATGCACATAAACGTCAGCCGTTATGGCGCGTATGTGGTGGTGGATATCAAAGCAAATGCCTTTGTACATCATATGGTGCGGAATATCGTTGGCAGCCTTATGGAAGTAGGCGCCGGACACCAGCCGGAGAGCTGGATTGCAGAACTGCTGGCAGCGAAGGACAGAACGCTTGCGGCAGCAACGGCGAAAGCGGAAGGCTTGTATCTGGTTTCTGTTGATTATCCAGAACGTTTTGACCTTCCAAAACCGCCAATGGGCCCGCTGTTTTTAGCGGACTAACGCAGTTGCAATTAAGGCTTAACCAATATGGACGTAATACATTTTATTATTGATTTCATCCTGCATATTGATGTGCATCTGGCGGAACTGGTCGCGCAGTACGGCGTCTGGGTTTATGCCATTCTGTTCCTGATTTTATTCTGTGAAACCGGCCTGGTCGTGACTCCGTTTTTGCCGGGCGATTCACTGCTGTTCGTCGCGGGTGCGCTTTCAGCGCTACCGACCAACGATTTGAATGTGCACCTGATGGTGATGCTGATGATCGTTGCGGCGATTATCGGCGATGCGGTGAATTACACCATTGGGCGGCTGTTTGGTGAAAAGCTGTTTAGCAATCCCAATTCGAAGATCTTCCGTCGCAGCTATTTAGACAAAACGCACGCGTTCTATGCACGTCATGGTGGGAAGACCATTATCTTGGCGCGTTTTGTGCCGATCGTGAGAACGTTTGCCCCGTTTGTGGCGGGAATGGGGCATATGTCCTATCGTCATTTTGCGGCGTATAACGTCATCGGCGCGCTGCTGTGGGTTCTGCTGTTTACCTATGCAGGCTACATCTTTGGCGATCTGCCGATCGTGCAGGAAAATCTTAAGTTATTGATTGTTGCTATCATTGTGCTCTCGGTTCTGCCGGGTGTGGTCGAAATCATTCGACACAAACGAGCAGCAGCAAAGCAAGCGAAGTAAGTACGCATTTGCGGTTCGACCACTTTTTTATCCAAAGTTTCGGGCTGTTATGTTTTAATGTGCAACATTCATGGTCTGTTTGTGGCAAAAATGGCATTATGCGCCGCTTACAGCAAAACTGGCATACGACCAGGTTCAGGCAGAAAGGTTATCAATGAGCTGGATTGAACGAATTAAAAGCAACATAGCCCCCACCCGTAAGGCGAGTATTCCTGAAGGGGTGTGGACCAAGTGTGATAGCTGCGGACAGGTTCTGTACCGCGCTGAGCTGGAACGCAATCTTGAGGTTTGCCCGAAGTGTGACCATCACATGCGTATGTCGGCGCGCAATCGCCTGCATAGCTTGCTGGATGAAGGCTCGATGGTAGAGCTGGGCAGTGAACTTGAGCCGAAAGATCTGCTGAAGTTCCGTGACTCCAAGAAATACAAAGATCGTATCGCTTCTGCGCAAAAAGAGACTGGCGAGAAAGATGCGTTGGTGGTGATGAAAGGCACTCTGCATGAGATGCCGGTTGTCGCTGCAGCCTTTGAGTTCTCCTTTATGGGTGGCTCGATGGGTTCTGTCGTGGGCGCGCGTTTCATCCGCGCCGTTGAGCAGGCACTGGAAGACAACTGTCCTCTGATCTGCTTCTCCGCCTCGGGTGGCGCACGTATGCAGGAAGCTCTAATGTCTCTGATGCAGATGGCGAAAACCTCTGCGGCACTGGGCAAAATGCAGGAACGTGGTCTTCCGTATATCTCCGTACTGACTGACCCAACCATGGGCGGCGTGTCGGCGAGCTTCGCGATGCTTGGCGATCTGAACATCGCTGAACCGAAAGCGCTGATTGGCTTTGCGGGTCCGCGTGTTATCGAGCAAACCGTACGTGAGAAATTGCCGCCTGGCTTCCAGCGCAGCGAATTCCTCATCCAAAAAGGCGCAATTGATATGATCGTTCGCCGTCCGGAAATGCGCCTGAAACTGGCGAGTGTCCTGGCGAAGCTGATGAATCTCCCTGCGCCGAGCCCGGATGAACCACGCGAAAGCGTCGTTGTACCGGATCAGGAACCCGAAGCCTGATAACTCTAAAGGGCAGGGCCAAACGGCGCTGCCCTTTTGCTTTCTCACCGTAACTGAAAAGTGCGTATCATGGAAAACAACAGCATTCCCCAAGCCACGTCGCCCCTGGTCACGTGGCTTTCTTATCTGGAAAACCTGCACAGTAAAACCATCGATATGGGGCTTGAACGCGTCAGCCAGGTGGCGGCTCGCCTTAATGTGTTGAAACCAGCGCCGTTCGTTTTCACCGTGGCTGGCACCAACGGTAAAGGCACCACCTGCCGCACGCTGGAATCCATGTTGATGGCCGCCGGGTATAAGGTCGGCGTGTACAGCTCTCCACACCTGGTGCGTTACACCGAGCGCGTTCGCATTCAAAATACCGAGCTGCCAGAGTCTGCGCATACCGCCTCTTTTGCCGAAATTGAAGCGGCGCGTGGTGAGATCTCCTTATCTTATTTTGAGTACGGTACGCTCTCGGCGCTGTGGCTGTTTAAGCAGGCTAAGCTGGACGTGGTGATTCTGGAAGTCGGGCTCGGCGGGCGTCTTGATGCCACCAATATGGTTGATGCCGATGTTTCGGTGGTCACTAGCATCGCCCTGGATCATATCGACTGGCTGGGACCGGACCGCGAAAGTATTGGTCGTGAGAAAGCGGGCATTTTCCGCGCGAATAGACCGGCAGTCGTGGGCGAACCTGATATGCCGCACACCATCGCTGATGTGGCGCAAGAAAAGGGCGCTCTCCTGCTGCGTCGGGGCGTTGACTGGCAGTATGACGTGACGGAAAACGACTGGCGCTTTACAGATGCACAGGGCGTGCTTGAGCATCTTCCGCTCCCGCATGTTCCTCAGCCCAATGCCGCCACCGCGCTTGCAGCGATTCGCGCGAGCGGGTTGAACGTCAGCGACCAGGCCATCCGCGACGGTATTCAAAACGCCATGCTTCCGGGACGTTTCCAGATAGTGAGTGAATCACCGCGTTTGATTCTGGATGTTGCACACAACCCGCACGCTGCTGGCTATCTCGCAGAACGCCTTAAATCATTGCCAAAAAACGGGCGCGTTCTGGCTGTTATCGGTATGCTTCATGATAAAGATATTGGCGGCACGCTGGCCTGCATGGAGAGTGTTGTCGATTGCTGGTATTGTGCTCCACTGGAAGGGCCACGCGGTGCGACTGCTGAACAGCTGATGGAACATATCAGCGCAGGAACCGCCTATGAAAGCGTGGCGCAGGCGTGGCATGCGGCGATGGCTGATGCTAAACCTGAAGATACCGTGCTGGTATGTGGATCATTCCATACCGTTGCACATGTCATGGAAGTGATGGACGCGGGGAGAACCAGTGGCGAGTAAGTTTCAGAACCGTTTGACAGGCACTATTGTGTTGGTTGCGCTGGGAGTGATTATTCTCCCTGGCCTGTTAGATGGGCAAAAAAAACATTATCAGGATGAGTTTGCGGCAATCCCACTGGTGCCAAAACCAGGCGATCGTGATGAACCTGACATGTTACCTGCGGCAACGCAGGCGCTGCCAGCACAGCCACCAGAAGGTGCCGCAGAAGAAGTGCGCGCCGGAGACGCGGCTGCGCCATCACTCGATGCCACTCGCTTAACCGGCAATGGCAGCAATGAACTGGATCTTGCCGCAGAACCGGTGGTGCAACCTAAGCCTGTCGAGAAGGCAAAACCTGTCGAGAAACCCCAACCGAAACCGCCGCGTGACAAAGCCAGCGAGCAAATCGCTGCCGCTACGGAAGTGCCGCCGGAAAAACCGGTCCAGGAAGAAAAACCTGCCCCAACCGGAAAAGCCTACGTTGTGCAGTTGGGTGCGTTGAAAAATGCCGATAAAGTCAATGAAGTCGTCGGTAAATTACGCGGTGCGGGGTATCGTGTTTACACTTCACCTTCGACGCCAGTGCAGGGTAAAATTACGCGAATTCTCGTTGGCCCGGATGCCTCGAAAGACAAATTGAAAGGGTCGCTTGGCGAGCTGAAGCAGATTTCCGGTCTGAGCGGCGTGGTGATGAATTACAGTGCGAACTGATTGACCTTAATCCGCCCCTCTCGCTAAAAAGAGAGGGAGAAAACCGTCCCCTTTTCCCTTTGAGGAGAGGGTGACGGTCAGAGGAGAAGGTCCAGGCATCCGTCCGAAGAGACGTAAGAAGCCCTCGGCGTTGAACATTTTTTCAGCGCCTTTTTTATTTACGCGGGGGAAGGAAATCCCTACGCAAACGTTTTCTTTTTCTGTTAGAATTCGCCCCGAACTGGATGACAGGGCGTTTAATCGTGGGACATATATGGTCTGGATTGATTACGCCATCATTGCGGTGATTGGTTTTTCCTGTCTGGTTAGCCTGATCCGTGGCTTTGTTCGTGAAGCGTTATCGCTGGTGACATGGGGTTGTGCTTTCTTTGTTGCCAGTCATTACTACACGTACCTGTCCGTCTGGTTCACGGGCTTTGAAGATGAACTGGTTCGAAATGGGATCGCTATCGCGGTGCTGTTTGTCGCAACGCTACTCGTCGGCGCTATCGTCAATTACGTGATAGGTCAGCTGGTCGAGAAAACCGGTCTGTCAGGAACGGATAGAGTGTTGGGGATCTGTTTTGGTGCGTTGCGAGGCGTGCTGATTGTGGCCGCGATACTGTTCTTCCTTGATACCTTTACCGGGGTTTCAAAAGGTGAAGACTGGCAGAAATCGCAGTTGATACCACAGTTCAGCTTCATCATCAGATGGTTTTTTGACTATCTGCAAAGCTCGTCGAGTTTCTTGCCCAGGGTCTAACCCTGAGATGTGGCTTAGAGTTTGGTTTAATAGGCTACGCGTTCGTTCCGGTTGTTGTGCGCTCTCGCGCTCAACCTGCCTGCGACAATGACGCCTACTAAACCAAGCTCTTAACGAGGAAAAGACGAATGTGCGGTATTGTCGGTATCGCCGGTTTCATGCCGGTAAACCAGTCTATCTATGACGCCTTATCGGTGCTTCAGCACCGCGGTCAGGATGCAGCGGGTATCATCACGATTGATGCAAATAACTGCTTCCGTTTACGCAAAGCGAATGGCCTGGTCAACGATGTGTTTGAAGCCCGCCATATGCAGCGCCTGCAAGGCAACATGGGTGTTGGTCACGTTCGTTATCCTACTGCTGGCAGTTCCAGCGCTTCTGAAGCTCAGCCTTTTTATGTGAACTCACCGTACGGTATTACGCTTGCCCACAATGGCAATCTGACCAATGCGCATGAGCTACGTAAAAAGCTCTTCGAAGAGAAACGTCGCCACATTAACACCACTTCTGATTCAGAAATCCTGCTCAATATCTTTGCCAGTGAGCTGGATAACTTCCGCCATTATCCGCTGGAAGCAGACAACATTTTTGCCGCGATTGCCGCGACGAATCGCCTGATTCGTGGCGCTTACGCCTGCGTTGCGATGATCATCGGCCACGGTATGGTGGCCTTCCGCGACCCGAACGGTATTCGCCCGCTGGTTCTGGGTAAACGTGATCTGGGTGATGGCAGAACCGAATATATGGTTGCCTCCGAGAGCGTAGCGCTGGACACATTGGGCTTCGAATTCCTGCGCGACGTTGCGCCGGGTGAAGCGGTGTACGTTACCGAAAAAGGCCAGCTGTTTACCCGCCAGTGTGCGGAAAACCCGGTCAGCAATCCGTGCCTGTTTGAATACGTTTACTTCGCTCGCCCAGACTCCTTTATCGATAAAATTTCCGTGTACAGCGCGCGCGTTAACATGGGAACCAAACTCGGTGAAAAAATTGCTCGCGAGTGGGACGATCTGGATATCGACGTGGTCATTCCGATTCCGGAAACCTCTTGCGATATTGCGCTGGAAATAGCGCGTATTCTGGGCAAACCGTACCGCCAGGGCTTTGTGAAAAACCGCTACGTTGGCCGTACCTTTATCATGCCGGGTCAGCAGCTGCGTCGTAAATCAGTGCGCCGTAAGCTGAACGCCAACCGGGCTGAATTCCGTGATAAGAACGTATTGCTGGTGGATGACTCCATCGTGCGTGGCACCACCTCTGAGCAGATCATTGAGATGGCGCGTGAAGCCGGTGCGAAGAAAGTCTACCTCGCGTCTGCGGCACCGGAAATTCGCTTCCCGAATGTGTACGGCATCGATATGCCAACGGCGAACGAACTGATTGCGCATGGCCGTGAAGTCGACGAAATTCGTCAGATAATCGGTGCTGACGGTCTGATTTTCCAGGATCTGGATGATTTGATCGACGCGGTTCGTGCTGAGAATCCGGATATTCAGCAGTTTGAATGTTCCGTGTTTAACGGCATTTACGTGACCAAAGATGTTGATCAGCAATATCTTGATTATCTGGATTCGCTGCGCAATGACGACGTTAAAGCCGTTCAGATGCAAAACGATCTCGAAAGTTTAGAGATGCACAACGAAGGCTAATCCCTTCGCAAGTGAGGGCGCTGGCCCTCACTTGCAACTCCCCGCAAAATCCTGCAAAGTCTGCCCTGATATAAGAAAGGGCGAAATTATGAAACGACTCATCGTAGGGATCTCAGGTGCCAGTGGCGCCATTTACGGCGTACGTCTGCTGCAAGTGCTGCGCGACGTGGCAGAGGTCGAAACCCATCTGGTGATGAGCCAGGCTGCGCGCCAGACTTTGACGCTCGAAACCGATTTTTCCCTGCGCGATGTTCAGGCTCTGGCAAACGTGGTGCACGATGCCCGTGATATCGCCGCCAGCATCTCTTCCGGCTCCTATAAAACGGCTGGCATGGTTATCTTACCTTGTTCAATCAAAACGCTTTCTGGGGTTGTGAACAGCTATACCGACACGCTGGTGACGCGCGCGGCGGATGTGGTGCTGAAAGAGCGGCGTCCGCTGGTGCTGTGCGTTCGCGAAACCCCGTTGCATTTGGGGCATTTGCGCTTGATGACGCAGGCCGCCGAACTCGGCGCGGTCATTATGCCGCCCGTCCCGGCGTTTTATCACCGACCTCAGTCGCTGGATGACGTGATTAATCAGACCGTCAACCGCGTACTCGATCAGTTTGATATCGACCTTCCTGAAGATCTCTTTACCCGCTGGCAGGGCGCGTAACCCCCGCACAACGGCGGTGCATCAAAAATTGATTTGCCCTGTTTCGGGGCAAATATGCAACCGCGATCAAATCCTCAACATTTAATTCGTTTTTTCCCTTTTTCCCTCTGCGGTTCGTTCGGTAGACCTGCTATCTTTCACCATTAAGGCATTATCGCAACGTTTTATTAACATATTTAACGTCGATTTTTTTACCCGACGGCAATGTGGCATAAGACCTGCAAGGATCGCCTGCAATACAACACACAACACAATACATAATAAAATCACGACACTTGAGGGTAAATGTATGAAGAAGACGGTTCTGGCTCTGTCTTTGCTGGTGGGGTTAAGTGCGGCGGCAAGCAGCTATGCAGCACTTCCACAGACAGTTCGTATCGGTACCGACGCAACCTACGCGCCATTCTCGTCGAAAGATGCCAAAGGTGATTTTGTCGGCTTTGATATCGATCTGGGCAATGAGATGTGCAAGCGTATGCAGGTTAAGTGCACCTGGGTGGGCAGTGACTTTGACGCGCTGATCCCCTCGCTGAAAGCCAAAAAAATTGATGCAATTATCTCCTCTCTCTCAATCACTGAAAAACGTCAGCAGGAAATTGCGTTCTCCGAGAAACTGTACGCTGCGGATTCCCGTCTGATTGCTGCTAAAGGTTCTCCAATTCAGCCAACCATTGCGTCGCTGAAAGGCAAACATGTGGGCGTGCTGCAGGGTTCTACTCAGGAAGGGTATGCCAACGCAGACTGGCGTGAAAAAGGTGTTGATGTCGTGGCTTACCAGAACCAGGATCTGATCTATTCCGATCTGGCGGCGGGTCGTCTGGATGCGGCATTCCAGGACGAAGTGGCGGCGAGCGAAGGCTTCCTGAAGCAGCCTGCTGGTAAAGAGTTTGCGTTTGCTGGCCCGTCGGTTAAAGACAAAAAATACTTTGGCGACGGCACCGGAATTGGCTTACGTAAAGACGATGCCGAGCTGAAAGCCGCATTCGATAAAGCCTTTAACGAACTGCGCAAAGACGGCACCTACGACAAACTGGCTAAAAAATACTTCGACTTCAACGTCTACGGCGATTAATCGTCAATGACGGGAAAGGGTGCCATGTCGATTCCCTGTCATGGTGCGCCTCGGGTGTGAATGACCCAATGTGGTGCAGTAAGTGCACCACATTGGGTCGTCAGGTGCATAGTTAAGCACTTATGATGCAAAAAACTCCACGCAGCGGGCATTATACTTTGCCATGTCTGGGGGATTGATGGCACATTAACGGCACCCCCTCGTCGTAAAATCCCGTAATAAGACAGTTTGTTGAGGATAGATATGAAAAAACTGGTGTTGTCACTTTCTCTGGTGCTGGCGTTTTCCAGCGCTACCGCGGCATTCGCTGCCCTTCCGCAAAAAGTTCGCATCGGCACAGATCCCACTTATGCCCCGTTCGAATCGAAGAATTCGAAAGGTGAACTGGTCGGTTTTGATATCGATCTGGCGAATGAGCTGTGCAAACGTATCAAAGTGCAATGTACCTACATTGAGAACCCACTGGATGCGCTGATCCCCTCGCTGAAAGCGAAAAAAATCGACGTGATCATGTCTTCTCTGTCTATCACCGAAAAGCGCCAACAAGAGATTGCCTTCACGGACAAACTCTACGCGGCTGATTCTCGTCTGGTGGTTGCAAACGCCTCTGATATCCAGCCAACACTTGAGTCCCTGAAAGGCAAACGCGTAGGCGTGTTGCAGGGTACGACTCAGGAAACCTACGGCAATGAACACTGGGCGCCAAAAGGGATCGAAATCGTCTCTTATCAGGGCCAGGAAAATATCTACGCCGACCTGACTGCGGGTCGTATCGACGCCGCGTTCCAGGACGAAGTGGCTGCCAGCGAAGGTTTCCTCAAAACGCCAGTTGGTAAAGCCTATAAGTTTGGCGGTCCGTCCATTAAGGACGAAAAACTTTTTGGCGTTGGCACCGGTATGGGTCTGCGTAAAGAAGATAACGAATTGCGTGAAGCGCTGAACAAGGCCTTTGCGGAAATGCGCGCTGACGGAACTTACGAAAAGCTGGCAAAGAAATACTTCGATTTTGATGTATACGGCGGCTAACAGCGCTGTTGAATAACGTGCGGCCCCTCTCGTTTCGGGAGGGGAAAAGACACGGTTTGACCACTCACGACACGACAGGGCAGGCGTTATGCTGTACGGATTTTCTGGCGTTATTTTACAAGGCGCGCTTGTTACCCTCGAACTGGCCCTCAGTTCTGTGGTGCTGGCGGTGCTGATAGGCCTGGTGGGTGCGGGAGCGAAACTTTCGAGTAATCGAATTCTGGCATTGGTATTTGAAGCCTATACCACGCTGATTCGCGGCGTACCCGATCTGGTGTTGATGTTATTAATTTTCTACGGCCTGCAAATTGCGCTCAACAGCGTGACGGATGCTATCGGTATGTCGCAAATCGATATTGACCCGATGGTGGCGGGTATCATCACGTTGGGCTTTATTTACGGCGCGTACTTCACCGAGACGTTCCGTGGCGCGTATATGGCCGTCCCTAAAGGACACATCGAAGCGGCGACCGCGTTTGGCTTTACCGCGTCGCAAATCTTCCGTCGGATTATGTTCCCGGCCATGATGCGCTTTGCCTTACCGGGCATCGGCAATAACTGGCAGGTTATCCTCAAAGCGACGGCGCTGGTTTCACTGCTGGGTCTGGAAGATGTGGTCAAAGCCACTCAGCTTGCCGGCAAAAGCACCTGGGAACCATTCTACTTTGCTGTCGTATGCGGATTGATTTATCTGGTGTTTACCACCGTCTCCAATGGCGTGCTGCTTCTACTCGAACGTCGCTACTCCGTGGGTGTGAAGAGGGCTGACCTGTGATTGAGATTATTCAGGAATACTGGAAATCGCTGCTGTGGACAGATGGCTATCGCTTTACGGGCGTGGCGATCACCCTGTGGCTGCTGATTTCCTCCGTCGTGGTCGGCGGGATTTTGGCGGTGTTTTTAGCGATTGGTCGCGTCTCGAACAATAAGTACATTCGCTTCCCGATCTGGCTGTTCACCTATGTGTTTCGCGGAACGCCGCTGTATGTGCAGTTGCTGGTGTTCTATTCCGGCATGTACACGCTGGAGATTGTGAAAGGTACCGAGATGCTGAACGCGTTCTTTCGCAGTGGGCTGAACTGTACCGTCCTGGCGCTCACGCTCAATACCTGTGCCTATACCACCGAGATTTTTGCCGGGGCGATTCGTTCCGTGCCTTACGGCGAGATTGAAGCGGGTCGGGCGTACGGCTTTTCATCGGTGAAACTCTATCGCTGCATTATTCTGCCCTCGGCGCTGCGTATTGCGCTCCCGGCCTACAGCAATGAAGTGATCCTGATGTTGCACTCCACCGCGCTGGCGTTCACCGCCACCGTACCGGATTTGCTGAAAATTGCCCGTGATATTAACTCGGCGACCTATCAGCCCTTTACCGCATTTGGTATCGCTGCGGTGCTGTACTTAATTATTTCGTACGTTCTGATTAGCCTGTTCCGCAAAGCGGAAAAACGCTGGCTGCAGCATGTCAAACCTTCGACGCACTGAGAATAAAGATGGCTGAGAACAAACTAAACGTTATCGACTTGCACAAGCGCTACGGCGAACATGAAGTGCTGAAAGGGGTGTCGTTGCAGGCAAACGCGGGCGATGTCATCAGTATTATCGGTTCTTCCGGTTCGGGGAAAAGTACCTTCCTGCGCTGCATTAACTTCCTTGAAAAACCGAGCGAAGGTTCCATCATCGTCAGTGGGCAGCAAATTAACCTGGTGCGCGATAAAGACGGGCAGTTGAAAGTGGCGGATAAACATCAGCTGCGTTTGCTACGTACTCGCCTGACGATGGTATTTCAGCATTTCAATCTCTGGAGCCATATGACGGTGCTGGAGAACGTGATGGAAGCGCCGATTCAGGTATTGGGTTTGAGCAAGCAAGAGGCGCGTACCCGCGCAGAAAAATATCTGGCGAAAGTGGGTATCGACGAGCGCCAGCAGATTAAATATCCGGTGCATCTGTCGGGCGGTCAGCAACAGCGCGTTTCGATTGCGCGTGCTCTGGCGATGGAGCCCGAAGTGCTGTTGTTTGATGAACCGACATCGGCGCTGGACCCGGAGCTGGTGGGTGAAGTGCTGCGCATCATGCAGCAACTCGCCGAGGAAGGAAAAACGATGGTAGTGGTGACGCACGAAATGGGCTTCGCTCGTAACGTATCCAACCACGTTATCTTCCTGCATCAGGGCAAAATCGAGGAGCAGGGACATCCGGATGACGTCTTAGCGAATCCGAAAAGCCCGCGCTTGCAGCAGTTTTTGAAGGGGTCGTTGAAGTAACAGGGCGTTCTCCCTCTCCCTGTGGGAGAGGGCTTCAATGTGCACTCAATTCCAGCCGATACACCCAGTCGTCAAACTTCACGCCATCAATTTCGTAGGCCTTTTTCAGCACCTGCGTACGCACAAATCCGTTTTTCTCCAGCACCCGCACCGAACCGACATTATCCGCCAGCACATACGCATTCACCGCTTTAACGCCCACCTGATTAAACGCGTAATCGCATACCGCACGTAGCGCTTCGCTGGCAATACCTCTGCCCTGCGCTTGCGGAATCACGGTATAACCGATGTCTGCCTCTTCGCGATACTCTGCGCTAACGTGCAGGCCAATGTCACCCAACGGAGTGTTATTGTCATGAGTGCGAATAACAAAGGTATGCTGCGCCGTCAGACGGGCGGCAAAAACGCGGCGGGTCTCTTTTTCTGAGGCGATGCTGGCCATAAACCGCATAATGTCGCGGTCTTCACGCAGCGAGCGAAAAAACGCCCAGTCGGAAGGTTCAAAAGGAGTGAGAAGGAGCCGGGGAGTGGTGATTATCGCCATTGTTACGCCATTGCTGGGAGTCAGAACACTGACTTTACCATATGTAACGCGGCCAATTTAACCCACCACATCTCCCAGCACTTCCTCTAAGTCATACCAGCGAAACGCAAATCCGGCCGCTTCGAGGCGTTTTGGTAGAGCGCGCTGTCCGCCAAGCACCAACACTGACGATTCACCCATTATCAATCGAACGGCAGTTGCCGGGGCACGCAGAATGGCAGGTCGTTTTAGCGCGTGGCCGAGCGCATGCGCAAATTGTTCATTGCGAACCGGATACGGCGACACCATGTTGAACGGGCCGCGCAGATCGTTATCCAGCAGCCAAATAATCGCATTGATCATATCGTCGATATGAATCCATGCCAGATACTGGCGTCCGTTGCCAATCGGGCCGCCCAGTCCCAGTTTAAAGACGGGCATCATCTTCGCCAGAATCCCGCCTTTTGGCGCCAGAACGACGCCGGTACGCAGCAGGCAGACGCGGGTACGATCGCTCTGCGCGCCACAGGCAATCTGCTCCCAACGCGCACAGAGTTTGTGAGTGAACTCGTTATGCGGCGGCTCTTCTTCGGTGACAACGACTTCACCGAGATCGCCGTAGTAACCAGCAGCCGAACCAGAGATCAATACCGCTGGCGGCGTTTCACTGGCGAGGAAGAGATCGACCAGTTTTTGCGTGATGTTCCATCGACTATCGCACAAACGCTGTTTTTGTTGTTCCGTCCAGCGCTTATCGGCAATGGGTTCACCGGCGAGATTAACAACAGCATCGAAGCCGTCGAGATTCTGATGCTCAGACAGCCCTTTCCAGATGCCAACATCATTGCCGAGCACCTGGCGCGCTTTGTCCGGGCTGCGCGTGACGACGGTGACATCATGCTTTAACGCTTGCAGGCGTGGAACGAGATGGCGGCCAATCAGGCCAGTACCGCCTGTCATCAGAATCTTCATACGACCTCCTGGCGTGCGCTTAGCGCCGCCAGCTCAACGTCATGGAGACGGAGTCGGCATAGCGTAGCGCGTGAAGTTTATCGATCTCTACCTCAGCATAAGTGACCCAGGAATGTTCGCGTGCGATATCGAGCACATCCTGAGTTAATTTTTCCAGCAATGAGAAACGATTATTTTCAACGTATTTAATGATGTTTTTGGTAATGGTGCGATAGTTCAGCGCATCGTTGATATCCTCGCTGGCGCGCGCTTTATCGGCAGGATAGTGGATAATCACATTGATGAGGATATCCTGACGATTCTCCATCTCTTCGGCTTTGATCCCAATAAACGTGCGCAGGCGTAAATTTTTTATACGAATAATCGCGTCGTGCTGTGACATTGCAGGCTTCCTCCGTTCATTATTTGCCTCATGATACATGAGGAAATACGCCGCGCACATTCCGCCACGCGCTTATATTTGCTGCATTTTTTGCATGGCTCGTTCGGTCGCCGGGCGGTGACGGATTCGCTCGAACCAGTTGTTCACCGCAGGGTAGTTGGCCAGATTGATTCGCTGGCGCTCATGCGCGTTGATCCACGGCCAGCAGGCGATATCGGCAATGCTGTAATGGTCTCCGCCCAACCATGGTGACGTCTCTAGCCGTTTGTTCATGACGGTGTAAAGCCGTTGAGTTTCAAAGTGATAACGTTCGATGGCATAGGGAATGGTTTGCGGGGCGAAATGATTAAAGTGATGATTTTGTCCGAGCATCGGCCCAAGCCCGCTTGACTGCCAGAAGAGCCATTGCAGCGTGTGGTGGCGCTCACGCAGTTCACTACTCAACAGTTTTCCGCATTTTTCAGCCAGATACAGCAAGATTTCGCCCGATTCAAACAAACTGAATGGTCTTCCGCCATCTGCCGGTTCGCTATCGACAATGGCCGGAATTTTGTTGTTAGGGGAGATGGCCAGAAAGTCCGGTCTGAACTGATCGCCCTTACTGATATCCACTTTAATGATACGGTAATCTAACTGTATTTCTTCCAGTAAAAGCGTGATTTTATGACCGTTTGGGGTTGGGGCGTAATAGAGGTCTATCATTTCAACTCCTGTCGTGACATGACTCAGCGAATAGAATCGAGTATAGGTGCTTGCGGTAAATCGTGAGTTTTGATCAAGTGACAGAAAAGCCAGGAGGCGATATGTTGGATGAAAACCGAACTGCCGATGAGGATGCTATGAGTCAACCTGCGATTACCCTGTGGTCCGATAACAACTATTTCTCACCCTACGTCATGAGTGTGTACGTTGCGCTGGCGGAGAAGGGGCTGACGTTTACGCTTAAAACCGTGGATTTAGATCGGGGTGAGCATCTCACGCCGCACTGGCAGGGCTATGCGCTGACGCGCCGTGTGCCTGTTCTGGAAATTGACGGCTTTGAGTTGAGCGAATCTTCTGCGATTGATGAGTATCTGGAAGAGCGTTTTGCACCGCCTGAGTGGGAACGAATCTATCCGCATGACCTGCAAAAGCGCGCCCGTGCCCGGCAGATTCAGGCGTGGTTACGCAGCGATTTAGGACCGATTCGTGAAGAACGTTCGACCGATGTAATTTTCGCTGGCGTTAAAAAACCTGCGCTGTCGCAGGCGGGGGCGGCGAGCGCCAGTAAATTGTTCGAAACGGCCTCCAGACTGCTTGAGCATGGCAATCCCAATTTGTTTGGTGAATGGTGTATCGCCGATGCCGATCTGGCCCTGATGTTAAATCGTCTGGTCCTGAATGGGGATGACGTGCCGCAAGCGCTGGCAGATTATGCCGCATTCCAGTGGCAACGCGCATCCGTGCAGCGTTATGTCGCGCTTTCTGCTAAGCGTGCAGGCTGATTAAGACTGCTGAGTGCGGTATCATAGGGCCATGTTTTTTCGTCAGGAGTAATTGATGAAACTAATGTTTGCATCAGATATCCACGGATCGTTGCCCGCCACCGAACGTGTACTGTCGCTGTTTGAACAAAGCGGCGCACAGTGGCTCATTATTTTGGGTGACGTGCTCAATCATGGCCCGCGTAACGCACTGCCGGAAGGTTATGCCCCCGCGCAGGTCGCAGAAAATCTTAATCAGTACGCGGATAAAATCATTGCTGTTCGCGGTAATTGTGACAGCGAAGTGGACCAGATGCTGCTGCATTTCCCGATAACCGCGCCCTGGCAACAGGTTTTGCTGGAGAATTGCCGTTTATTTTTGACCCACGGTCATCTCTTTGGCCCGGATAATCTGCCCGCGCTGACGACTGGCGATGTGCTGGTTTACGGTCATACTCATATTCCAGTGGCCGAGAGGCGGGGGGAAATTGTGCATTTTAATCCTGGCTCAGTCAGCATACCGAAAGGCGGGCATGTGCCCAGCTACGGTGTTCTGGAAGATAATCAATTACGCGTTATCGCACTTAATGATCAGCAAGTTATTGCGCAGGTCAGCATTAATACGTAAGTTACACCTCAACTGTAAACGCGCCAAAAGAGCGCTTAACGAGAAGGGTTCCCGATGGTGGAGCAGAGTCATTTGGCAAGTACAGAATGGGTTGATATTGTCAACGAAGACAATGACGTGATCGCCCAGGCGAGCCGCGAGCAAATGCGCGCGCAGCGTCTGCGTCATCGCGCAACTTACATCGTTGTCCACGACGGAATGGGTAAGATCCTGGTACAGCGACGTACTGAAACAAAAGATTTTCTTCCGGGTATGCTGGATGCCACCGCAGGAGGTGTCGTGCAGGCAGATGAAATTCTGCTGGACTCCGCTCGCCGCGAAGCAGAAGAAGAGTTAGGCATCGCGGGCGTGCCGTTTGCCGAGCATGGTCAGTTCTATTTTGAAGATCAGCACTGCCGCGTCTGGGGAGGCCTGTTTAGCTGCGTGTCCCACGGACCGTTTGCGCTTCAGGAAGAAGAAGTGAGCGAAGTGAGCTGGATGACGCCAGAAGAGATTACCGCCCGCTGCGATGAGTTTACGCCGGACTCACTTAAAGCGCTGGCTCTGTGGATGAGTCGCAATGCCAAAAATGAATCCGCTAAACCTGAAAAGCAAGAACAGGCTGAATAAGCCTTAGCAACTTTCCCGCAGACACAGACTGGAGGCGATTGGTTTCTGATCGCGCCAGTCACCGCCATTCATCCGTTCCAGCAAAGCCCGTCCTGCTTCAACACCAATCTTACGATGTGGCACTGCCATTGTGGTCAAGGGCGGTTGACAAACGCGGCTCACATCACTATCGCCAAAGCCGACGACGGCCAGATCGTCAGGCACTTTGATGCGTCTGCGCTGACATTCGTACAGCACCCCGCACGCCAGCTCATCGGACACGCACACTAACGCATCCAGTTCCGGCCAGGCGAGTAAAAACTCCGGCAGTTGTGACGCGCCGGTCGAGAAATTAGGCGGCAGGGCGGCATTGATCACTCTGTGAGGCGAAAGGTGGTGGCGTAACATCGCTTTATACCAGCCTTGCAGATGCTGCTGGAAAATCCACTGTTCCTGATTGGCACACAGCAGACCAATGTTTTGGTATCCCCGCTGAATGACCAGTTCGGTTATCTCGTACATTGCCGCGACGTTATCAATACCAATGTTCATATCGAGCGGATCGGCGCGCATCGCGCCCATTTCCATCACCGGAATTGACGCGTTTTTCAGCCAGTGGCGGACGGTGTCGGTATGTTCAACGCTGAGTAAAATAGCGGCAGCGATATTCGATGCCAGCAGCGTTTCCAGTAATTTCTCTTCTTGCTCGGGGCGGTGTTGAGATTCAGCCAGGATAATCTGGTATCCGGCAGGTTGCAGGATTTGCTGCAATCCGGCAAACATCTCAGAACAGCCATCTTCTGCAAGATTTGGAACGACCATTGCGACGGTCCATGATGACGCTGATGCCAGCGCACTGGCGGCAAGATTGGGCATATATCCCAGTTCATGCACCGCAGCTTCTATTTTTTCTCGTAGCTTATCGGAAACCTGTTCGGGCGTGCGCAATGCGCGGGACACCGTCATGGTACCCACTCCGGCAAGCTGCGCGACGTCAGAGATCGTCACTTTGCCGGTACTACGTCGTTTTCGGGTTAAAGACATACTTATTCCTGATGACAGACGCGATTTTCTTCTCATCCTTCGCTTCACGTTGATTGAGTATACGCCTTAAATCCCTTTTTTTACTGTGATTTCCCGCGCTGATTGTAATCTGATAGCGCTATCACAATTTTGAATGTTAGAAATTGGTAGCGCTATCTTTGTGATCTTGATCGCAGCTAACTATTCATGGGTTGAATAAAGTTTGCTCATTCCAGGCGCAAGGGCAGGAGAAGACAGTGCTGAATAAATGGTTAAACGATGCCACCATCATGCTCGAGGAGCGGGTTGATAACTGGCCACAGGCACTGGAAATATGTGCCCAGCCACTGCTGGATATGAACGTGATTGCTCCGGAATACGTTACGGCTATCGTTGAGCAACATCATCAGTTAGGACCGTATTATGTGCTGGCACCAGGGCTAGCGATGCCGCATGCGCGGCCAGAAGAAGGGGCTAAAGGATTGGGTCTCTCATTATTAAAACTTAAACAGGGAGTTTCATTCGGCGCCGGAGAATTCGACCCGGTTGATATTATCATCATGCTTGCTGCACCTGACAAAAATAGTCACATAGAAATGATCTCTGCACTAGCCGAGTTATTTTCCAGTGATGACGATTTGGCTGAATTGCACAGGGCAAATACACGCGAGGAAATAAACGCCGTCATCGAACGATTCTAGATATTACACATTCCAATAAATAAACACATTACGCCTGCGCGTGATGCGGATGTACTCTACTCGAAAAAGGCATACCAATGAAAATTATGGCGATTTGTGGTTCCGGCCTGGGCAGCAGTTTCATGGTCGAAATGAATATCAAAAAAGTGCTAAAAAAATTAAATATTGAAGCTGAAGTAGAGCACTCCGATCTGTCCTCCGCAACACCGGGTGCTGCCGACGTTTTCGTGATGGCGAAAGATATTGCCGCCAGCGCAAGCGTGCCTGAAAGCCAGCTAGTGGTGATCAACAACATTATCGACATTAATGAACTCGAAGCGCAATTATGCGCCTGGTTCGACAAACAATAACTTTAGTGAGGTGGATATGTTTATCCTCGAAACGCTGAATTTCGTTGTTGATATTTTAAAAGTCCCTTCGGTACTGGTTGGATTAATTGCATTGATCGGGCTGGTGGCGCAGAAGAAATCTTTTTCAGATGTGGTTAAAGGTACGATTAAAACCATTCTCGGCTTTATTGTATTAGGCGGTGGTGCGACCGTACTGGTCGGATCATTAAATCCATTAGGCGGTATGTTTGAGCACGCTTTTAATATTCAAGGAATTATCCCGAATAATGAAGCCATTGTTTCCATCGCACTGGAAAAATATGGCGCATCAACCGCGCTGATTATGGCTTTTGGTATGGTGGCAAATATTATTGTCGCCCGCTTTACGCGTCTGAAATACATCTTCCTCACCGGCCACCACACTTTTTATATGGCCTGTATGATCGGTGTGATCCTGACGGTCGCTGGGTTTGAAGGTGTCGGTCTGGTCTTTACCGGCTCGTTGATTCTTGGTCTGGTGATGGCGTTCTTCCCGGCGATTGCGCAGCGTTACATGAAACGTATCACCGGCAACGACGATATCGCCTTTGGTCATTTCGGTACATTGGGCTACGTGCTTTCCGGTTGGATCGGTAGCAAATGCGGTAAGGGGTCACGCTCAACGGAAGAGATGAATCTGCCGAAGAACCTGAGCTTCCTGCGCGACAGCTCCATTTCAATCTCGCTGACCATGATGATTATTTACCTGATCATGGCGGTGAGTGCCGGACGCGAGTATGTAGAAAGCACGTACAGCGGCGGGCAAAACTATCTGGTTTACGCGATTATCATGGCCATTACGTTTGCCGCTGGCGTATTCATCATCCTGCAGGGTGTACGTCTGATTCTGGCAGAAATCGTTCCGGCCTTTACCGGGTTCTCGGAAAAACTGGTACCGAATGCACGTCCTGCGCTGGACTGTCCGGTGGTTTATCCCTATGCCCCTAACGCGGTGCTGATCGGTTTCCTGTTCAGCTTCCTGGGTGGACTGGTGGGCTTGTTAATCTGCGGTCAGTTGAACTGGGTGCTGATCCTGCCAGGCGTAGTTCCACACTTCTTCACCGGTGCGACCGCGGGTGTATTTGGTAATGCGACGGGCGGACGTCGTGGCGCGATGATTGGTGCGTTTGCCAACGGCCTGCTGATCACGTTCCTCCCGGTCCTGCTGTTACCCGTGCTCGGCGCAATTGGGTTTGCTAACACCACGTTCTCGGACGCTGACTTCGGCGCTGTCGGGATTCTGTTGGGTAACCTCGCGCGTTATCTCTCACCGTTTGCGATTACAGGCCTTGTTGTGGCGGTATTCGCCCTGCTGGTCGCCTACAACATATTTGCTAAAAACAAATCCGCTGGCGGTAATGCGCAGGAAAACACAGGAGCTAAATCATGAATGTGAATGAAGTGACCCGACTGGCGCGTGATATCCGCGTGGCAACGCTCAAATCGCTGACGCAGCTGGGTTTTGGGCATTATGGCGGCAGTATGTCGGTGGTCGAGACCCTGGCGGTACTTTACGGCTCGGTGATGAAAATCGATCCAGCCGATCCCGACTGGTCAGAGCGCGATTACTTTGTGCTGTCGAAAGGCCACGCCGGTCCGGCGCTTTACAGCACGCTGGCGATTAAAGGCTATTTCCCGGTTGAGGAGCTAAGCACGCTTAATCATAACGGTACACGCTTGCCGAGCCACCCGGATCGGCTCAAGACGCGCGGTGTGGACGCCACGACCGGTTCCCTGGGACAGGGGATTTCTATTGCGGGCGGTATGGCGTTGTCGCACAAGCTGGCGGGTCGTCCAAATCGGGTCTTCTGCATTGTGGGCGATGGCGAGTTGAACGAAGGACAGTGCTGGGAGGCGTTTCAGTTTATCGCCCATCACCGCTTGAATAATCTGACCGTGTTCGTCGACTGGAATAAACAACAGCTCGATGGTGAACTGGACGAAATCATTTGCGCCTTTGATCTGGAAGGGAAATTCCGCGCATTCGGTTTTGACGTAGTGACGGTTAAAGGGGATGACATTCCCGGTCTGCTCGAGGTCGTGACACCAGTACCTGATGGTCAGGCCAGGCCGCGTGTCGTGATCCTCGACAGCATAAAAGGGCAGGGCGTACCGTATCTGGAGCAGTTAAGCAACTCTCACCATTTACGATTGACTGATGAAGTTAAAGCCGCGCTCAACGAGACGATTCGCCAACTGGAGGCCGCAAATGATTAAGGTTGCACCCGCAGGACAGAAAGACGCCGTTGAGATGCGTAAAGTGTATGCCGGTTTTGTCGCGAGTCAGATAGAAGCGGGCAGCGATATTATTGCTCTTGAAGCGGATCTGATGAGTTCAATGGCAATGGATGGTGTGGCGCGTGATTATCCGCAGCACGTCATCAACTGCGGCATTATGGAAGCCAACGTGATTGGCACGGCCGCGGGTTTATCGCTGACCGGACGTAAGCCGTTTGTGCATACTTTTACGGCCTTTGCCAGCCGTCGTTGTTTTGATCAGCTATTTATGTCTTTGGATTATCAGCGAAATAACGTCAAGGTCATCGCTTCGGATGCCGGCGTTACGGCCTGCCATAACGGCGGCACGCACATGTCATTTGAGGATATGGGCATTGTGCGCGGTCTGGCGCATTCCGTGGTGCTGGAAGTAACGGATGCCGTGATGTTTGAGGATGTACTGCGTCAGCTCATCAATCTTGAAGGATTCTACTGGGTCCGCACCATCCGCAAGCAGGCGCCAAGCGTTTACGCGCCGGGCTCAACGTTTACCATCGGCAAAGGTAACGTACTGCGCGAAGGCCACGACATTACCCTTATCGCCAACGGAATCATGGTCGCGGAAGCGTTAGAGGCTGCACGTCAGCTTGAACAGGAGGGCGTAAGCGCGGCAGTCATCGATATGTTCACCCTGAAACCTATCGACCGGATGCTGGTGAAAAACTACGCTGAAAAAACGGGCCGGATTGTGACCTGCGAAAACCACAGCATCCACAACGGATTGGGTTCGGCCGTGGCAGAAGTGCTGGTCGAAACGTGCCCGGTACCGATGCGGCGTGTGGGCGTAAAAGAGCGTTACGGTCAGGTCGGAACGCAGGATTTCTTGCAAAAAGAGTATGGTTTGACGGCGCACGATATTGTGTCAGCGGCGCGAGAGTTGTTGTAATACAGAGGTAAATAAAAAGGCGACCAACAGGTCGCCTTTTTGATTGTCCGGAGGCAGATTACTGCTGCTGAGAAGACTGAATCGCAGTCAGTGCGATGGTGTAAACGATATCGTCTACCAGCGCGCCACGAGACAGGTCGTTCACAGGTTTGCGCATGCCTTGCAGCATCGGCCCGATGGAGATCAGGTCAGCAGAACGCTGTACTGCTTTGTAGGTGGTGTTACCGGTGTTCAAGTCAGGGAAGATGAACACGGTAGCGCGACCCGCAACCGGAGAGTTTGGCGCTTTGGATTTCGCCACATCAGCCATCACGGCGGCGTCATACTGCAGCGGACCGTCGATGATCAGATCAGGACGTTTTTCCTGTGCCAGACGTGTCGCTTCGCGAACTTTCTCTACATCGCTACCCGCACCAGAAGTCCCGGTAGAGTAGGAGAGCATGGCAACGCGTGGCTCGATACCAAAGGCAATAGCGGAATCCGCAGACTGAATCGCGATTTCAGCCAGCTGTTCAGCAGTTGGATCTGGGTTGATCGCGCAGTCACCGTAAACATAAACCTGTTCTGGCAGCAGCATGAAGAATACAGAAGAAACCAGAGAACTGCCTGGTGCCGTTTTGATCAACTGCAGCGGCGGACGAATGGTGTTCGCAGTGGTATGAACCGCGCCAGAAACCAGGCCATCAACTTCATCCTGTTCCAGCATCAGCGTACCCAACACCACGTTGTCTTCCAGCTGTTCGCGCGCAACGGCTTCGGTCATGCCTTTGCTCTTACGCAGCTCAACCAGACGGGCAACATAGCTTTCGCGAACCACTTCTGGATCAACGATTTCGATACCTGAACCCAGTTCAACACCTTGAGACGCGGCGATGCGGGTGATTTCATCAGGGTTACCGAGCAGTACGCAGGTCGCGATTCCGCGCTCTGCGCAAATAGCGGCTGCTTTAACGGTACGTGGCTCATCACCTTCTGGCAGAACAACGCGTTTGCCGGCTTTACGTGCCAGCTCAGTCAGCTGGTAACGGAAGGCTGGCGGAGACAGACGGCGGCTGCGCTCAGAAGTCGCTGTCAGGGATTCGATCCACTCAGCATTGATGAAGCTTGCAACGTATTCCTGAACTTTCTCGATACGCTCATGGTCGTCAACCGGAACTTCCAGGTTGAAGCTCTGCAGGCTCAGAGAGGTCTGCCAGGTGTTGGTGTTCACCATGAATACTGGCAGGCCAGTCGCGAAAGCGCGTTCGCACAGCTTGCTCACACGAGCATCCATTTCGTAGGCACCGGTCAGCAGAATTGCACCGATTTCTACGCCATTCATTGCAGCCAGGCACGCTGCAACCAGCACGTCTGGACGGTCTGCGGAAGTGACCAGCAGAGAACCTGCACGGAAGTGTTCCAGCATGTGCGGAATGCTACGCGCACAGAAGGTGACGGACTTCACGCGGCGGGTCTGAATGTCGCCTTCGTTGACCACGGTAGCGTTCAGGTGGCGTGCCATGTCGATTGCACGAGTGGCAATCAGATCAAAGCTCCACGGCACCGCGCCCAAAATTGGCAGTGGGCTGCTTTCGCTAAGCTGAGCAGGGTCCACTTTCACGACGGTCGCTTTGGAAGAGTCGTCGAAAATTTCTGACAGATCAGGGCGGGTACGGCCTTGTTCATCAACCGGCGCGTTCAGCTTGTTGACGATAACGCCAGTGATATTGGCGTTTTTCGCGCCGCCGAAGCTGCTGCGGGTCAGCTCGATACGTTCTTTCAGCTGTTCCTGCGTGTCGGTACCCTGAGACATCACGAACACGATTTCTGCGTTCAGAGTCTTAGCGATTTCGTAGTTCAGTGACTGAGCAAACTGGTGTTTACGCGTCGGAACCAGACCTTCAACCAGAACCACTTCCGCGTTCTGGGTATTCGCGTGGTAGTTCGCGATGATCTCTTCCATCAGCACGTCTTTCTGATTGCTGGAGAGCAGAGATTCAACGTGACTCATCTTCAGCGGTTCAGCCGCTGGCAGATTGGAATTGGCACGCACAATGGCGGTGGTTTGGTCTGGCGCATCGCCACCCGCACGAGGCTGGGCGATAGGCTTAAAGACGCTCAGACGAACGCCTTTGCGCTCCATAGCACGGATAACGCCAAGGCTGACGCTGGTCAGGCCGACGCTGGTTCCGGTAGGGATGAGCATAATAATACGGGACACGGTTTATCCTCTTTTGGTTACCGCCGCAGTGGGCGGGGTACAAAACAGCACCGCCAGCAAGGCTGGCGGTGTGGTATTAGGCAGTCAGACGGTTTGCGTCTTGTGCGATGACCAACTCTTCATTGGTTGGTATAACCATCGCCAGACGGGTGCCTTCTTTGTTGATGTAACCGGATTTGCCGAAACGCGCGGCCAGGTTACGTTCGTGATCAACATCGAAGCCCAGAACGCCCAGTTTGCCCAGGGACAGTTCGCGAACCATCGCAGCGTTTTCACCGATACCACCGGTGAAGACAACAGCATCCAGACGACCGTCCATCAGTGCAGTGTAAGAACCGATGTATTTCGCCAGACGATGGCAGTAAACGTCCATTGCACGTTTAGCGTCTTCTTTATCTGCGTAGTTGTCTTCAACATAACGACAGTCGCTGGTGACTTCGGTCAGGCCCAGCAGGCCAGACTCTTTGGTCAGCATTTTGTTGATCTCGTCAACGCTCATGCCCAAAGTGTCGTGAAGGTGGAAGATAATAGCCGGATCGATATCACCAGAACGCGTACCCATTACCAGGCCTTCCAGTGGGGTCAGACCCATAGAAGTATCAACGCATTGGCCGTTACGGATAGCAGAAACGGAACCGCCATTGCCCAGGTGGCAAGTGATGATGTTCACTTCTTCCACTGGCTTGTTCAGCATCTTCGCGGCTTCTTGAGTCACGTAGAAGTGGCTGGTACCGTGCGCGCCATAGCGACGTACACCGTGCTCTTTGTACAGTTTGTACGGCAGGGCATAGAGGTAAGATTCTTCCGGCATTGTCTGATGGAACGCAGTGTCAAACACAGCCACGTTTTTGTCTTTCAGGTTCGGGAAGGATTTTAGTGCTTCGTAAATGCCGATCAGGTGAGCTGGGTTGTGCAGCGGAGCGAACGGCGCTGCATCTTTGATGCCCTGAATTACGGTTTCATCAATGATGACGGAGCTGGTGTATTTTTCACCGCCGTGGACGATACGGTGACCAATAGACGTCAACTGAGCAGACAGTTCTGGTTTTTGTGCCAGAATAGTGTTAACGATAAAGTTCAGCGCTTCACTGTGAGCGGCGCCTGCACCTAAAGCCGCTTCTTGTTTGCTGCCGTCCATTTTCCATTTGATACGTGCTTCAGGAAGATGGAAACACTCGGACAAACCAGAGAGGTACTCTTCACCGTTGATCGCATCGATGATGGCGAATTTAAGGGAGGAGCTACCGCAGTTCAGAACCAGTACTAACTTACTCGACATGGAAGTACCTATTATTGATACGTGGCTAAAAAAACGTCAGTGAGTCTCAAAGCGTAGCGCATGAGGACCCAGACATTTATGATTAACATCATGCCAAACGAACTTTCTGGCATGATGAAAGAAATCCATATGATTTTACGCCATTTTGAACGATTTTCAGACAATGGCATAATATGCGATAATTTGACGAGTTAACGATTCTCGTCTAAGGCCCTGTGAGGCTGACACAGAATACCCGATACTGGGTAGCGATGACAAAATATTTTGAACGTTGTCATGGCTTGTTGTGGTTTTGCACGAAAATTTTAATTTTTATATGTGAAGTTGAGGTACAGCCATGTCGACACCTGAGAACCCCTCCGTGAGCTTCTTTAGCCTTTTTCGTCGAGGCCAGCTTTATGCAAAGACGTGGCCCCTGGAGAAACGTCTTGCGCCCGTGTTCGTAGATAATCGGGTCATTCGCATTACCCGCTATGCGATTCGCTTTATGCCGCCGATCGCGGTCTTTACCCTGTGCTGGCAAATTGCGCTGGGTGGACAACTGGGACCGGCTGTCGCCACGGCGCTGTTTGCGCTCAGTCTGCCAATGCAGGGGTTATGGTGGCTGGGTAAGCGCTCGGTTACGCCGTTGCCACCGACTATTTTAAACTGGTTTTATGAAGTGCGCGGCAAACTTCAGGAAGCAGGGCAGGCGCTCGCTCCGGTCGAAGGCAAACCCGATTATCAGGCGCTGGCGGACACGCTCAAGCGGGCATTTAAGCAACTTGATAAAACATTCCTTGATGACTTGTGATTGATCATCGAAACGGTTGTAAAAAGAAGGCACAGTAACAAACAGTTACCGTGTCTTTTTTTTAAGTGCCATGCGCAACAGGAGTCGAAAGATGGAAATGACCAACGCTCAACGTCTGATTTTGTCCAATCAGTATAAAATGATGACCATGCTTGATCCCGACAACGCTGAGCGCTACCGCCGCTTGCAAACCATCGTCGAACGTGGCTTTGGCTTGCAGATGCGCGAGCTGGACCGTGAGTTTGGTGAATTGAAGGAAGAAACTTGTCGCACCGTTATCGACATCATGGAGATGTATCACGCGCTGCACGTTTCCTGGACCAACCTGAAAGATGCCCAAACCATTGATGAGCGTCGTGTGACGTTCCTGGGCTTCGACGTCGCCACCGAGTCACGCTATCTGAGCTACGTCCGCTTCATGGTTAACACGGAAGGGCGTTACACCCACTTTGATGCGGGCACGAATGGCTTTAACTCGCAAACGCCGATGTGGGAAAAATACCAACGGATGTTGAGCGTGTGGCATTCATGCCCGCGTCAGTACCATTTAAGCAGCAACGAGATCCAACAAATCATCAATGCCTGAGGGGGGGAATGTGCAGTGTAAAGGTTTTCTGTTTGATCTGGACGGTACGCTGGTGGATTCGCTGCCGGTTGTTGAGCGTTCATGGTGCCATTGGGCTGACAGGCATGGCATTGACCATCAGGACGTACTGAATTTTATCCATGGCAAACAGGCCATTACGTCTCTCCGTCATTTTCTGCCCGGAAGAAGCGAAGACGAAATTCAGTCTGAATTCACGTATCTGGAGCAAATCGAAGCGGCCGATACCGATGGCATCGTTGCGCTACCGGGGGCAATTGAACTGCTCCAGCATTTGAATGAAGCGCATATTCCATGGGCCATTGTGACGTCTGGTTCGGTTCCGGTCGCTCATGCTCGCCACAAAGCAGCGGGACTCCCGTTACCGGAAGTTTTCGTCACGGCAGAACGTGTGAAACGCGGTAAACCTGAGCCGGACGCCTTTTTGTTGGGTGCTGAATTGTTGGGCCTTCACCCTGCTGATTGCGTGGTGGTCGAAGACGCAGCCGCCGGTGTGCTGGCGGGTCTTAACGCCGCAAGCCATGTGATTGCCGTCAATGTGCCGGCCGGTTCACCCCGGCTGGAGGAGGTCGACTTTGTGATCTCTTCGCTGGAGGCTCTTGAAGTCCACAGGGATTCAGACGGAAATGTGACCGTCTCCGTGAAAATGTAATCTCATGAATTGGCCCCACAGTGTTGGGGCCTTTTTGTGGCAAAATTTATCCTTTTCCCCTGACAAGGACATGTTGTGAACGGTGAATTGATTTGGGTGCTAAGCCTGCTCGCTATCGCCATTATTCTCTTTGCAACCGGCAAAGTACGCATGGACGCCGTTGCGCTGCTGGTTATTGTTGCGTTCGTACTGAGCGGTACGCTAACGCTTTCAGAAGCTTTCTCTGGATTTAGCGATCCCAACGTTATTCTGATTGCTGCCCTCTTTATTATTGGTGACGGACTGGTCCGAACCGGAGTGGCGACAGTGATGGGCTCGTGGCTGGTTAAAGTAGCGGGTAGCAGTGAAACCAAGATGCTCATCTACCTGATGCTCACGGTGGCTGGTCTTGGCGCGTTTATGAGTTCCACCGGCGTGGTCGCTATTTTTATCCCGGTCGTGCTGAGCGTCTCAATGCGTATGCAAACCTCGCCCTCGCGGTTAATGATGCCGCTGAGTTTTGCAGGGCTCATCAGTGGGATGATGACGCTGGTGGCGACGCCGCCAAACCTGGTGGTGAACAGCGAGCTGTTGCGAGAAGGTTACGCGGGCTTCAGCTTCTTTAGCGTGACGCCTATTGGGCTGGTCGTGTTGGTTCTTGGCGTGTTTTACATGCTGCTGACCCGTTTTGCCCTGAAAGGGGATCCCCTCCACAAAAATAAAGATGGCTGGCGTCGACGGACCTTCCGCGATCTGATCAAAGAGTATCGTCTAACCGGTCGCGCACGCCGTCTGGCGATCCGACCGGGTTCACCGCTGATCGGCCAGCGCCTTGACGATCTCAAGCTGCGAGAGCGCTATGGCGCGAATGTTATTGGTGTGGAACGCTGGCGGCGGTTTCGGCGCGTCATTGTCAACGTCAACGGGGTGTCGGAATTCCGTGCGCGAGACGTTTTATTGATCGATATGTCGACGGCCGATGTTGATTTACGTGAGTTTTGCGCTGAACAACTGCTGGAACCGATGGTGCTGCGCGGGGAATATTTCTCCGATCAGGCGCTCGACGTCGGAATGGCAGAAGTTTCACTTATCCCGGAATCCGAACTGCTGGGCAAAACCGTGCGCGAAATGGGGTTCCGTACCCGCTATGGCCTTAACGTCGTGGGGCTAAAGCGTGATGGCGTGGCAGTGGAAGGGGCGGTGGTGGATGAGCCGTTACAGTTGGGGGATATCTTCCTGGTCGTCGGAAACTGGAAGCTCATCAGCCAGTTGGGTCAAAAAGGGCGCGACTTTGTGGTACTGAATATGCCCATTGAAGAGAGCGACGCATCACCCGCCCACAGCCAGGCACCGCACGCCATTTTCTGTCTGGTACTCATGGTGGCATTGATGCTAACCGACGAAATCCCCAATCCTATCGCCGCGATAGTTGCCTGCTTGTTGATGGGGAAATTCCGCTGTATTGATGCCGAAAGCGCCTATAAGGCTATTCATTGGCCGAGCATTATTCTTATTGTGGGGATGATGCCATTTGCTCTGGCGCTGCAAAAAACAGGCGGCGTGGATTTGGTCGTTAAAGGATTGATGGACGTCGGCGGGGGTTATGGCCCCTACATGATGCTGGTGTGTTTGTTCGTGATGTGCGCGACGATCGGACTCTTTATTTCCAATACTGCAACGGCTGTCCTGATGGCGCCTATCGCTTTGGCGATGGCGAAATCAATGGGTGTATCACCGTATCCGTTTGCCATGATGGTGGCGATGGCGGCTTCTGCTGCGTTTATGACCCCCGTGTCATCACCGGTAAATACGCTGGTATTGGGGCCAGGAAATTATAAATTCAGCGATTTTGTTAAGCTTGGCGTGCCATTTACGCTTTTAGTGATGATGGTATGCGTCGTGCTGATCCCGGTTCTTTTCCCGTTTTGATGCATTCGCCCGGCAGTCGCCGGGCGTGAATTTTAGAGCGGTGAATCCTGACTTATCTCATCCAGCGACAGCTGAAAACTCGGCACAAAGACCTGCATAAAATAGTCCATCTCTTCACTACGTCGTAATTCTAATGTTTTTTCCAGGCGCGATTTCGCGAGCAAGAATTCGTTGTTGCCCGCAGAAAGTTCTTCCAGACATTTCAGATAGGCGCACAAAGCATCGGCCTGTTTCACCAATAATCTTTCTTCCTCGCTGCACTGATGCTCGTCGATGAGTGGCGCAAAAATATCGCGTAACTCTTCTGGAACCATATCAACCAGCTTCTGCTGGGCTATTTTTTCAATCGCTTTATATTCTTGTGCAATCTGCGAGTTGAAATATTTGACCGGTGTCGGTAAATCACCAGTTAACACTTCTGACGCATCGTGATACATCGCCAGCAGGGCAATGCGTTCGGCGTTGACGTTCCCATTGAATTTGCGATTTTTAATCGCCGCCAGCGCATGGGCGACCATCGCCACCTGCAAACTGTGCTCAGAGACATTTTCGGTGCGCACATTGCGCATGAGCGGCCAGCGGTTGATGAGTTTCAGGCGGGAGAGATGGGCGAAGAAATGACTTTGAATCATAAATTACCTTTTGTCTTTCACTGCGACAGATTCCATTGTGCGGGGAGGGGAGGCAAGATGCAAATCAGGCTGCCGTGGGCAGCCTGATGAAGGTTACAGCTGATGGTAACCGGACAGGAAACGGCCAAATCGACTGATAGCCATTTCAAGTTCGTCTTCGCGCGGTAAGGTAACGATACGAACGTGGTCAGGCCATGGCCAGTTGAACGCCGTACCCTGTACCAGCAGTACTTTTTCCTGTAACAGGAAATCAAGCACCATTTTCTGGTCATCATGAATATTGAAGCGCTTGGCATCAATTTTCGGGAACATGTAAAGCGCGCCATTCGGCTTCACGCACGACACGCCAGGAATATCGTTAATCAGTTCCCACGCGCGATTACGCTGCTCATACAGGCGCCCGCCAGGCACGATAAATTCGCTGATGCTCTGATAACCGCCTAGCGCAGTCTGAATCGCGTGTTGTGCCGGAACGTTTGCACACAAACGCATCGATGCCAGCATCTCCAGGCCTTCAATATAGCCTTTAGCGTGCTTTTTCGGACCGTGAAGGACCATCCATCCCTGACGGAAACCCGCCACGCGGTAAGTTTTTGACAGGCCGTTAAAGGTGACTGTCAGAAGATCGGGTGCCAGTGCCGCGATAGAGTGATGCTGCGCCGCGTCGTACAAGATTTTGTCGTAAATTTCGTCGGCATAAATGATCAGATTGTGCTGGCGGGCGATCTCGACGATCTCCATCAACAGTTCTTTGGAATAGACCGCGCCGGTTGGGTTGTTCGGGTTGATAATAACGATACCACGCGTACGTGGTGTGATTTTAGAGCGGATATCGTCAAGATCAGGGAACCAGTCAGAAGATTCATCACACAGATAATGCACGGCTTTACCGCTCGAAAGCGAGACGGCGGCAGTCCACAACGGATAATCCGGCGCGGGAACAAGCATCTCATCGCCGCTGTTCAACAGCGCCTGCATAGCCTGCACGATCAATTCGGACACGCCGTTACCGATATAGATATCTTCAACGGTGACATCACGCATACCGCGGGCCTGGTAGTGCTGCATGATCGCTTTACGGGCGGAGTACAGCCCCTTTGAATCACAGTAGCCTTGGGCCGTTGGGAGGTTACGGATCACATCAACGAGGATTTCGTCCGGCGCATCAAAACCAAATGGCGCAGGGTTACCAATGTTGAGTTTCAGAACTTTATTGCCTTCCTCTTCCAGGCGTTTCGCCTCTTTAAGAACGGGGCCGCGGATGTCGTAACAGACGTTATCTAATTTGCTGGATTTTTCGATAGGGGACATGAATCTTTTGACCTTTTAGCTGTTATTGCCACTCCCTGCCGTGGAAGTCAGCACGAAACAATGTACTCCCACCGCGCTGCATTTTGAAGGGTGTGCAGTAGAAGATTTTGTAGAGTGACGGAAATCATGTGGAATGTCTTAATCTGAGGATATGGCTTTTTTGTGGTTAATCTGATTAATAAAACTGTTTTTTGTAGTGTTATATGTTGATGGTTAAAATTTTAATTGTATTTTATTCTGTTTGAAATTAAGGTTGAACATCTGAAGTCGATGCGTCTGGAATGGTTTCATTCGGTGACCTTTCGTAAAACCGGAATGTTTCTTAATATCTATGGTAAATGTTTAATTTTGACAAACGTTACGCGTGTGAAAATAATGTTAAGCAGTATTAATGAATAAACCTAATCTAAATTAATGTTTATTTATTATTGACGCTTAAATCTTAACTTTCGTTAATTTTAATAAAATTAGTTTAGCTCTATTTCAACATTCTTTAATGGGCGATGGTGCGATAAAACTTATAAATATAGCGGGTTTGGGTTAAGATGTTGTCTCAGCAAAACGGGTAAATGTTGACATTTCAGTGTATTTTTTACTGTTTTGGCTGTATTAATTGATTGTTATTGTAAGAATTATCTCTGTTATAACGGATATGCGACACTCTTGCTGCTGTAGCCGTGTTGCCTGAAAGATGAGGCTGATTTGAAATTTCTTTAATGGAATTTACCTGGATCGGCAAAACCTCTAAATATTCTTAACGTTTAAGAGAATAAAATTATCGTCATGGAACGTTGTTTCTGACTTTTGCTTAACACCAGCCAATAACTATCTGTCAGGTAGTCTGCCGGTCTGGCAGCTCCGCACGAGCAACTAGTAAGTGAATAGATATGATAAATGCAAATCGTCCGATAATGAATCTCGACCTCGATCTGCTGAGAACCTTTGTTGCGGTCGCTGATCTCAATACATTTGCAGCCGCTGCTGCGGCTGTGTGTCGTACCCAGTCGGCTGTTAGTCAGCAGATGCAGCGACTGGAACAGCTTGTTGGTAAAGAACTTTTTGCCCGTCATGGTCGTAATAAGCTTTTAACCGAGCATGGAATTCAGCTTTTGGGTTACGCCAGGAAGATACTTCGCTTCAATGATGAAGCATGTATGTCCTTAATGTTTAGCAACCTTCAGGGCGTGCTAACCTTAGGTGCATCTGATGAGTCGGCTGATACGATCTTGCCATTTTTACTTAATCGTATTAGTTCGGTTTATCCGAAGCTTGCGCTGGATGTGAGCGTAAAACGCAATGCGTTTATGATCGATATGCTAAAAGAGCACGAAGTTGATCTGGTGGTAACCACTCATCGCCCTGGACAATTCGACTGTTTGACGCTGCGAACGTCCCCGACGCATTGGTACTGCGCCGCAGAATATGTGCTGCAAAAAGGCGATCCTATTCCGTTGGTGTTGCTTGACGATCCAAGCCCATTTCGCGATATGGCGCTTAATGCACTGAATGAAGCCAATATTCCATGGCGCCTGGCCTACGTGGCTTCTACGTTGCCAGCCGTACGGGCCGCTGTTAAGGCTGGGCTGGGTGTCACGGCACGTCCAGTTGAGATGATGAGTCCTGATTTACGCGTTTTGGGCCGTGCAGATGGACTGCCAATGCTACCGGACACGGAATACCTTCTTTGTCGTAACACAGCCAGCAATAATGAACTGGCTAAAATCGTGTTCGACGCGATGGTGAGCTACCATAATCCGTGGCAATACGAGAATCTTACTCCTGAAGGGGGGGATGATTCCCTTGTTATTGAAAAGGATTTTCAGTGATCCGGATCCTATAATTCTCGTAACAATTTGTAATTGTAAAAAAAGGCCACTCGCGTGCAATTGTCACGGAGTGGTTTTTTTTTGACAATAATATCAATATTATTATTATGCCTTTTAAAAATACCTGTTTGTTTTCATCTGGATAATTAATTTTGATGGATTTATGGGCATTTTGATTTTGAAATTTTGTTTTTGATGCCAATGTTAAAAAAACAGTAAAAATGTTGCTGTTTTTTTGGTTGGATTAACAAAAGCGTGTCTCAGATCAAGAAAATACTCGTATTTGGGGGGAGGAATCAGCGGCAAATCCTGTCAAAATAGGGGGGTAATATTACTTTTACTGCAAAACGGACACGATTCAACAGCCTGTAGTTGACGTCAAGTCATCCACCCACCAGGGTTAAAGGGCATGAAATGTTAATGAGAATTGATCCGTGTGATTTAATGTGAAGAAACCTTTGTTAAAGTTGACAAAAGGTTATAGAAAGGAGTAAAAAACCACATCATTTTGCTGTCTATGTCTCACTTCTGACAGTCGATGTAAGGTTATTTATTCCTCCCCATGAATCGATGTGATGTCCATCTGCCAGTAAGAGCAGAGCTAAAGGTATCACTTTTGATGAGTAAGCAATGAGTATGTCAACATCCACAGAAGTCGTCGCTCATCACTGGGCATTCGCAATCTTTCTTATTGTTGCCATAGGTCTGTGCTGCCTGATGTTAATCGGCGGCTGGTTCCTGGGCGGTCGCGCCCGCGCAAGGCACAAAAACACCCCATTTGAATCGGGTATCGATTCGGTAGGTACTGCACGCTTACGCCTGTCCGCCAAGTTCTATCTGGTGGCCATGTTCTTCGTCATCTTCGACGTTGAAGCGCTCTACCTGTTCGCATGGTCAACCTCTATTCGTGAAAGCGGATGGGTGGGCTTTGTCGAAGCCGCAATTTTCATTTTAGTGCTACTGGCCGGTCTGGTTTATCTGGTACGCATCGGCGCTCTGGACTGGACACCAACGCGTTCACGTCGTGAACTGGTTAACCCGGAAAACAGTAACTCTAATCGTCAGCAGTAACAGCGAGGCAATAAGATGGATTATACGCTCACCCGCATAGATCCTAACGGTGAGAATGACCGTTACCCCCTGCAAAAACAGGAGATCGTAACCGACCCCCTGGAGCAAGAAATCAATAAAAGCGTGTACATGGGCAAGCTCGAACATGCCATGCACGATATGGTCAACTGGGGTCGTAAGAACTCAATCTGGCCATACAACTTTGGTCTTTCTTGCTGCTACGTTGAAATGGTGACGTCATTCACTGCGGTGCATGACGTTGCGCGTTTTGGTGCCGAGGTACTGCGTGCGTCACCACGTCAGGCTGACCTGATGGTGGTTGCAGGAACGTGCTTCACCAAAATGGCACCTGTCATTCAGCGTCTTTACGATCAAATGCTCGAGCCGAAATGGGTCATTTCCATGGGTGCATGTGCAAACTCCGGTGGTATGTACGACATTTATTCCGTCGTGCAGGGCGTCGATAAGTTTATCCCAGTGGATGTTTACATTCCTGGCTGTCCGCCACGTCCGGAGGCTTACATGCAGGCATTGATGCTTCTGCAGGACTCGATTGGCAAAGAGCGCCGTCCGCTTTCCTGGGTGGTTGGCGATCAGGGCGTGTATCGTGCCAATATGCAATCAGAGCGCGAGCGTAAACGCGGCGAACGTATTGCAGTGACTAACCTGCGTACGCCTGACGAAATTTAATTTACGCCTGCGGGCAGTGGAGAAAACCTTCGCATATCACTATACAAATAGCGCGAAGCCATGCCCGACAGTCACCACGGACCATTTGCAATGGTGAACAATATGACCGACTTAACCGCGCAAGCCGCTTGCCTTACCCGGGACCATCTGGATGACCCGGTCATCGGCGAACTGCGCAACCGTTTTGGGCCGGATGCCTTTACTGTTCAGGCCACCCGCACCGGGGTACCCGTCGTTTGGGTTAAGCGTGAACAATTACTGGAAGTGGGCGATTTCTTAAAGAAACTGCCAAAACCTTACGTCATGCTGTTTGATCTCCACGGCATGGATGAGCGCTTACGCACGCACCGTCACGGTTTACCCGCGGCGGATTTTTCCGTTTTCTACCACCTGATCTCAATAGACCGCAATCGGGATATCATGCTCAAGGTGGCATTGTCTGAAAACGACATGCGCTTGCCAACGTTCACCAAAATTTTCCCGAACGCTAACTGGTATGAGCGTGAAACGTGGGAAATGTTTGGCATGACCTTCGATGGTCACCCACATCTGACGCGTCTTCTGATGCCACCGACATGGACTGGTCACCCGCTGCGTAAAGATTACCCGGCGCGTGCGACCGAATTCGATCCGTTTGAGCTGACTAAAGCTAAACAGGATCTGGAGATGGAAGCGCTGACGTTCAAGCCTGAAGACTGGGGCATGAAGCGCAGCACCGAAAACGAGGATTTCATGTTCCTCAACCTCGGTCCAAACCACCCGTCTTCACACGGTGCATTCCGTATTATCCTTCAGCTCGATGGCGAAGAGATTGTCGACTGCGTTCCTGATATCGGCTATCACCACCGTGGTGCTGAGAAGATGGGCGAGCGTCAGTCCTGGCACAGTTACATTCCGTACACTGACCGTATCGAATACCTCGGCGGCTGCGTGAACGAAATGCCGTACGTGCTGGCGGTAGAAAAACTGGCGGGTATTACCGTTCCGGATCGCGTGAACGTCATTCGCGTCATGCTCTCCGAACTGTTCCGCATCAACAGCCACTTGCTGTATATCTCTACGTTCATTCAGGACGTCGGCGCGATGACACCGGTCTTCTTCGCCTTTACCGACCGTCAAAAAATCTACGATGTCGTCGAAGCCATTACCGGTTTCCGTATGCACCCGGCCTGGTTCCGTATCGGCGGTGTTGCACACGATCTGCCGCGTGGCTGGGATAAACTGCTGCGTGATTTCCTCGACTGGATGCCAAAGCGTCTGGACTCTTACGAGAAAGCCGCGCTGCGTAACACCATTCTGATTGCCCGTTCTAAGGGTGTTGCTGCCTACGGTGCAAAAGAAGCCCTGGATTGGGGTTGTACTGGTGCTGCGCTGCGTGCGACAGGGATTGATTTCGACGTGCGAAAAGCGCGTCCATACTCAGGCTATGAAAACTTCGACTTTGAAGTGCCGGTTGGCGGCGGTGTTTCCGACTGCTACACCCGCGTGATGCTGAAAGTTGAAGAGCTGCGCCAAAGCTTGCGCATTCTTGAGCAGTGTCTCAACAACATGCCGGAAGGCCCGTTCAAGGCGGATCACCCGCTGACCACGCCGCCACCGAAAGAGCGTACGCTGCAACATATCGAAACCCTGATCACCCACTTCCTACAAGTTTCGTGGGGCCCGGTTATGCCGGCTAACGAATCCTTCCAGATGATTGAGGCGACCAAGGGTATCAACAGTTATTACCTGACCAGCGATGGCAGCACCATGAGCTACCGTACTCGTATTCGTACCCCGAGCTTTGCGCATTTGCAGCAAATTCCGGTGGCGGTACGCGGCAGCCTGGTGTCCGACTTGATCGTCCATCTGGGTAGTATCGATTTTGTTATGTCAGATGTGGACCGCTAATTATGCACGAGAATCAACAACCACAAACCGAGGCTTTTGAGCTGAGTGCGGCAGAACGTGCGGCGATTGAGCACGAGATGCACCACTACGAAGACCCGCGTGCGGCGTCCATTGAAGCGCTGAAAATCGTTCAGAAACAGCGCGGTTGGGTGCCAGATGGCGCGATTTATGCGATCGCTGAAGTGCTTGGCATTCCGGCAAGTGATGTGGAAGGAGTGGCAACATTCTACAGCCAAATCTTCCGCCAGCCGGTTGGCCGTCACGTGATCCGCTATTGCGACAGCGTGGTATGTCATATCACGGGTTATCAGGGGATTCAGGCTGCGCTCGAGAAAAAACTCGATATCAAGCCAGGGCAAACGACGTTTGATGGTCGCTTTACTCTGCTGCCGACCTGCTGCCTGGGTAACTGCGACAAGGGGCCGAGCATGATGATTGATGAGGACACTCACAGCCATCTGACGCCGGAAGCGATTCCTGACCTGCTGGAGCAGTACAAATGAAAACTGTAATTCGTACTGCTGAAACTCATCCGCTGACCTGGCGTCTGCGCGATGACAAACAGCCGGTATGGCTCGATGAATATCAAAGCAAAAACGGTTACGAAGGTGCTCGCAAAGCCCTTGCTGGCATGGCGCCGGATGAAATCGTGAATGCGGTGAAAGACGCTGGCCTGAAAGGGCGTGGCGGCGCAGGCTTTTCCACGGGTCTTAAGTGGAGTCTGATGCCGAAAGACGAGTCCATGAACATCCGTTACCTGCTGTGTAACGCCGATGAAATGGAACCCGGCACCTATAAAGACCGCTTGCTGATGGAACAGCTGCCACACCTGCTGGTGGAAGGCATGCTGATCTCCGCGTTTGCGCTGAAGGCTTACCGCGGCTACATCTTCCTGCGCGGTGAGTACATCGAAGCGGCAGAAAACCTGCGTCGTGCGATTGCCGAAGCTACCGAAGCGGGTCTGCTTGGCAAAAATATCCTCGGCTCCGGTTTTGACTTCGAACTGTTCGTACACACCGGGGCAGGGCGCTACATCTGCGGTGAAGAAACTGCGCTGATTAACTCCCTTGAAGGCCGCCGTGCGAATCCACGCTCCAAACCACCGTTCCCGGCAAGTTCCGGCGTATGGGGTAAACCGACCTGTGTGAACAACGTCGAAACCCTGTGTAACGTTCCGGCTATTCTTGCTAACGGCGTGGAGTGGTATCAAAACATCTCTACCAGTAAAGACGCTGGTACGAAGCTGATGGGCTTCTCTGGTCGCGTCAAAAATCCAGGTCTATGGGAGTTACCGTTCGGTACCACCGCGCGTGAAATCCTTGAAGACTACGCTGGCGGTATGCGCGATGGACTCAAGTTCAAAGCCTGGCAGCCGGGCGGCGCAGGTACTGACTTCCTGACCGAAGCGCATCTTGACCTGCCAATGGAATTTGAAAGCATTGGTAAAGCGGGTAGCCGTCTGGGTACTGCGCTGGCGATGGCCGTTGACCATGAAATTGGTATGGTGCCGCTGGTCCGCAACCTGGAAGAGTTCTTCGCTCGCGAGTCCTGTGGCTGGTGTACACCTTGCCGCGATGGCTTACCGTGGAGCGTGAAGATCCTGCGTGCTCTTGAACGTGGCGAAGGCCAGCCTGGTGATATCGAGACACTTGAGCAACTGTGTCGATTCCTTGGTCCGGGCAAAACCTTCTGTGCCCACGCACCTGGTGCCGTTGAGCCTCTGCAAAGCGCGATTAAATATTTCCGCGAAGAATTCGAAGCAGGCATCAAGCAGCAGTTCAGCAATACCCATGCAATAAACGGGATTCAGCCGAACCTGCTAAAAGCGCGCTGGTAGCGATATTGAATTTTGATTAACGCTCGGATTTATTCGAGCCAACTGGAAGCATGCTAATGGCTACGATTCATGTAGACGGCAAAGAATACGAAGTCAACGGGGCGGACAACCTGCTAGAAGCTTGTCTGTCTCTTGGCCTTGATATTCCGTATTTTTGCTGGCATCCGGCGCTGGGAAGCGTCGGTGCTTGCCGCCAGTGTGCGGTGAAGCAATATCAAAACGCGGAAGACACGCGTGGTCGCCTGGTGATGTCTTGTATGACACCAGCAACCGAAGGCACCTTTATTTCTATCGACGACGCAGAAGCGAAACAGTTCCGTGAAAGCGTGGTGGAATGGTTAATGACCAACCACCCGCACGACTGTCCGGTCTGCGAAGAGGGCGGTAACTGCCACCTTCAGGATATGACCGTAATGACGGGTCATAGTTTCCGTCGCTATCGCTTTACCAAACGTACCCACCGTAATCAGGATTTGGGGCCGTTCATCTCTCACGAAATGAACCGTTGCATCGCCTGTTACCGTTGCGTGCGTTACTACAAAGATTACGCAGATGGCGAAGATCTGGGCGTCTATGGCGCACATGACAACGTCTACTTTGGTCGTCCGGAAGACGGTACGCTTGAAAGCGAATTCTCCGGCAACCTGGTAGAAATCTGCCCGACCGGCGTGTTCACTGATAAAACACATTCCGAGCGCTACAACCGTAAATGGGATATGCAGTTTGCACCAAGCATCTGCCAGCAATGTTCTCTTGGCTGTAACACCAGCCCGGGTGAGCGTTACGGTGAACTGCGTCGTATCGAAAACCGTTATAACGGTACCGTTAACCATTACTTCCTGTGTGACCGCGGTCGTTTCGGCTATGGCTATGTGAACCTGAAAGACCGTCCACGTCAGCCGGTTCAACGCCGTGGCGACGATGTCATCACCCTGAACGCCGAACAGGCAATGCAGGGCGCGGCAGACATTCTGCGTCAGTCGAAGAAAGTGATCGGTATCGGTTCTCCACGTGCCAGCGTTGAAAGCAACTTTGCGCTGCGTGAGCTGGTGGGCGCAGAAAACTTCTACACCGGCATTGCTAACGGTGAGCAAGAACGTCTGCAACTGGTGCTGAAAGTGCTGCGTGAAGGCGGTATTCGTACTCCTGCGCTGCGCGAAATCGAATCCTACGATGCCGTTCTGGTACTGGGTGAAGATCTCACGCAAACGGGTGCGCGCGTTGCTTTGGCGGTTCGTCAGGCAGTGAAAGGTAAAGCGCGTGAAATGGCAGCAGCTCAGAAAGTGGCTGACTGGCAGATTGCCGCGATCATGAACATCGGTCAGCGTGCGAAACATCCGCTGTTTGTCACCAACGTCGACAACACGCGTCTTGATGATATCGCTGCGTGGACCTATCGCGCGCCGGTTGAAGATCAGGCGCGTCTTGGCTTTGCGATCGCACATGCGTTGGATAACAGCGCGCCGGCCGTTGACGGTCTGGATCGCGATTTGCAGAATAAGATCGATGTGATCGTGCAGGCGCTGGCGGGTGCGAAGAAACCGCTGATTATTTCCGGTACCAACGCCGGGAGTGCGGACGTGATTCAGGCTGCAGCAAACGTTGCGAAAGCCCTTAAAGGCCGTGGTGCTGACGTTGGCGTGACCATGATTGCTCGCGCGGTTAACAGCATGGGTCTGGGTATGATCGGCGGCGGCTCTCTGGAAGAGGCGCTCAGCGAACTCGAAACCGGTGCAGCTGATGGCGTCATCGTGCTTGAGAACGACCTGCATCGTCATGCTTCTGCTGCACGTGTTGATGCTGCGCTCTCCAAAGCGCCTCTGGTGATGGTTATCGACCATCAGCGTACGGCGATTATGGACAAAGCGCACCTCGTGCTGTCTGCGGCAAGCTTTGCTGAAAGCGATGGTACGGTGATCAACAACGAAGGTCGCGCACAGCGTTTCTTCCAGGTTTATGACCCGTCGTACTACGACAGTAACATCGTGATGCTGGAAAGCTGGCGCTGGCTGCACTCGCTGCACAGCACCGTTCAAAGCCGCGAAGTGGACTGGACGCAGCTTGACCACGTTATCGATGCGGTTGTGGAAAAACTGCCTCAGTTGGCGGGCATCAAAGAAGCTGCGCCGGATGCAAGCTTCCGTATTCGCGGTCAGAAACTGGCGCGTGAACCACACCGTTACAGTGGTCGTACTGCGATGCGCGCCAATATCAGCGTGCACGAACCGCGTCAGCCGCAGGATAAAGACACCATGTTTGCCTTCTCAATGGAAGGGAACAACCAGCCGTCTGCTCCGCGCTCTCAGGTTCCATTTGCATGGGCACCGGGCTGGAACTCCCCGCAGGCATGGAACAAATTCCAGTCTGAAGTGGGCGGTTCTCTGCGCCACGGCGATCCAGGCGTACGTCTGATTGAAGCCAGCGAAACGGGTCTGGATTACTACACGACCGTTCCGGCAAGCTTTGAGGCTCAGGAAGGGAACTGGCGTATCGCGCCGTATTACCATCTGTTTGGTAGCGATGAGATGTCCCAGCGTTCCCCTGTGTTCCAGACGCGCATGCCGCAGCCGTACATCAAACTCAATCCGGCGGATGCCGCGAAGCTTGGCGTAAACGCGGGCAGCCAAATCTCCTTTAGCTACGAAGGCCAGACAATCAGCTTGCCGCTGATTATTGCCGAAGGTCTGACAGCAGGGCAGGTGGGTCTGCCGATGGGATTACCGGGGATTGCACCGGTCCTGGCGGGCGCGCGTCTTGATAATCTGCAGGAGGCACAAGCATGAGTTGGTTAACGCCGGAACTTATCGACATTCTGTTAAGCATTCTCAAGGCGGTGGTCATTCTGCTGGTGGTTGTCACCTGCGGTGCGTTCATGAGCTTTGGTGAACGTCGTCTGCTCGGTCTGTTCCAGAACCGTTACGGACCGAACCGTGTTGGCTGGGGTGGTTCACTCCAGCTGGTCGCGGACATGATCAAGATGTTCTTTAAAGAAGACTGGATTCCGAAATTCTCGGACCGCGTCATCTTTACCCTTGCACCGATGATCGCGTTCACGTCGTTGCTGCTGGCATTCGCCATCGTACCGGTTAGCCCAACCTGGGTTGTGGCTGACCTGAATATCGGGATTTTGTTCTTCCTGATGATGGCTGGCCTGGCGGTTTACGCGGTGCTCTTCGCCGGTTGGTCCAGTAACAACAAATACTCGCTGCTGGGTGCAATGCGTGCTTCTGCGCAGACGCTGAGCTACGAAGTGTTCCTCGGACTTTCCCTGATGGGCGTGGTGGCGCAGGCCGGTTCATTCAATATGACCGACATCGTCAACAACCAGGCCGACATCTGGAACGTGATCCCGCAGTTCTTTGGTTTTGTCACCTTTGCTATCGCGGGTGTGGCTGTGTGTCACCGTCACCCATTTGACCAGCCAGAAGCCGAGCAGGAACTGGCCGACGGTTACCACATTGAATATTCCGGTATGAAATTCGGTCTGTTCTTCGTGGGCGAATACATCGGTATCGTCACCATTTCTGCACTGATGGTCACGCTGTTCTTTGGTGGCTGGCACGGTCCGTTCTTACCGCCGTTCATCTGGTTCGCGCTGAAAACCGCGTTCTTCATGATGATGTTCATTTTGATTCGCGCCTCATTACCGCGTCCGCGTTATGACCAGGTAATGTCCTTCGGCTGGAAAGTTTGCCTGCCGCTGACGCTAGTCAACTTGTTGGTAACGGCGGCTGTCATTCTCTGGCAGGCGCAATAGGGGCGAATAGATCATGACCTTGAAAGAATTACTCGTAGGCGCCGGCACCCAGATCCGCAGTATCTGGATGATCGGGCTACACGCGTTTGCTAAACGCGAAACCCAGATGTATCCGGAAGAACCGGTATATCTGCCGCCGCGCTACCGTGGCCGTATCGTGCTTTCCCGCGATCCGGACGGCGAAGAGCGTTGCGTTGCCTGTAACCTGTGTGCGGTAGCGTGTCCGGTAGGCTGTATCTCTCTGCAGAAAGCAGAGACCAAAGACGGCCGCTGGTACCCTGAGTTTTTCCGCATCAACTTCTCGCGCTGCATTTTCTGCGGTCTGTGTGAAGAAGCGTGCCCAACCACGGCGATTCAGCTGACTCCCGATTTTGAAATGGGTGAGTACAAGCGCCAGGACCTGGTGTACGAGAAAGAGGATCTGCTGATTTCCGGTCCGGGCAAATACCCGGAATATAACTTCTACCGGATGGCGGGTATGGCAATCGACGGCAAAGATAAGGGCGAAGCAGAGAACGAAGCTAAGCCTATCGACGTCAAGAGCCTGTTACCGTAAGGAGAAGGGCAATGGAATTCGCTTTTTATATCTGTGGCCTCATCGCCATTCTGGCCACGCTGCGAGTGATCACGCACACCAATCCGGTGCATGCGCTGCTGTATCTGATCATCTCGCTGCTGGCTATTTCCGGCGTGTTTTTCGCGCTTGGTGCGCACTTTGCGGGTGCACTGGAAATCATCGTCTACGCGGGCGCCATTATGGTTCTCTTCGTGTTCGTCGTGATGATGCTGAACCTGGGCGGCGCTGAAATCGAACAGGAACGTCAGTGGCTGAAACCGCAGGTGTGGATTGGCCCGGCTATTTTGTCGGCCATCATGCTGGTGGTTATCGTTTACGCCATTCTGGGTGTGAACGACCAGGGTATCGACGGTACACCAATCAGCGCGAAAGAAGTCGGTATCGCGCTGTTCGGCCCGTATGTCCTGGCGGTTGAACTGGCGTCGATGCTGCTGCTGGCAGGTCTGGTTGTAGCATTCCACGTTGGCCGCGAAGAGCGTGCTGGTGAAGTGCTAAGCAACCGTACTGACGATCGCGCGAAAAGAAAAACGGAGGAGCGCGCATGATTCCTTTAACACATGGACTGATCCTCGCCGCGATTTTATTCGTTCTCGGGCTGACGGGTCTGGTTATCCGCCGCAATCTGCTGTTTATGCTGATCGGTCTGGAAATCATGATTAATGCTTCTGCGCTGGCCTTTGTGGTCGCCGGTAGCTATTGGGGTCAGCCTGATGGTCAGGTTATGTACATTCTCGCGATCAGCCTTGCGGCTGCAGAAGCGAGTATTGGCCTGGCGCTGTTGCTGCAGCTCCATCGTCGCCGCCAGAACCTGAACATCGATTCAGTAAGTGAGTTGCGTGGATGAACATGCTTGCCTTAACCATTATTTTTCCATTGATTGGCTTTGTGCTGCTGGCATTCTCCCGCGGCCGCTGGTCGGAAAACCTGTCCGCGACGGTGGGCATTGGCTCAATCGGCCTTGCTGCGTTAGTCACTGCGTATGCGGGAATTGATTTCTTTAACAACGGCAAGCAGGCCTTCAGCGTCCCGCTGTGGACCTGGATGTCGGTCGGTGACTTCAACATCGGTTTCAACCTGGTCCTGGATGGTCTGTCACTGACCATGCTGTCGGTTGTCACCGGCGTCGGCTTCCTGATCCACATGTTCGCCTCCTGGTATATGCGCGGTGAAGAGGGTTACTCCCGCTTCTTCGCCTACACCAACCTGTTCATCGCGAGCATGGTTATTCTGGTGCTGGGCGATAACCTGCTGCTGATGTATCTCGGCTGGGAAGGCGTGGGGCTGTGTTCCTACTTGCTGATCGGTTTCTATTACACCGATCCGAAGAATGGCGCAGCAGCCATGAAAGCGTTCGTCGTGACCCGTGTGGGTGACGTGTTCCTCGCTTTCGCGCTGTTCATTCTTTACAACGAACTGGGCACGCTGAACTTCCGCGAGATGGTGGAACTGGCTCCGGCTCACTTCGAAGCAGGCAACAACATGCTGACGTGGGCGACGCTGATGCTGCTGGGTGGTGCTGTGGGTAAATCCGCGCAGCTGCCGTTGCAGACCTGGCTTGCCGACGCGATGGCCGGTCCAACGCCTGTCTCCGCGCTGATCCACGCTGCAACCATGGTAACCGCAGGCGTCTACCTGATTGCCCGTACGCACGGCCTGTTCCTGATGACGCCGGAAATTTTGCATCTGGTCGGTATCGTGGGTGCGGTAACGCTGGTGATGGCGGGCTTTGCCGCGCTGGTTCAGACTGACATCAAACGCGTTCTCGCGTACTCCACCATGAGCCAGATCGGGTATATGTTCCTGGCGCTGGGTGTGCAGGCGTGGGACGCGGCGATTTTCCATCTGATGACGCACGCGTTCTTTAAAGCGCTGCTGTTCCTCTCGTCTGGCTCGGTGATTCTGGCCTGCCACCACGAGCAGAATATCTTCAAGATGGGCGGTCTGCGCAAATCCATTCCGCTGGTGTATCTCTGCTTCCTGGTGGGTGGCGCGGCATTGTCAGCGCTGCCAATCATTACGGCGGGCTTCTTCAGTAAGGATGAAATCCTTGCAGGTGCTATGGCGAACGGTCATATGAATCTGATGGTGGCAGGTCTGGTCGGTGCGTTCATGACCTCTCTGTACACTTTCCGTATGATTTTCATCGTCTTCCATGGCAAAGAACAAATTCACGCGCATGCAGGGAAGGGGATTACCCATCATCTGCCGCTGATTGTGCTGCTGGTGTTGTCTACTTTCGTCGGCGCGATGATTGTTCCACCATTGCAGGGCGTGCTGCCAGATACCACCGAGCTTGAGCACGGCCGCGTTCTGACGCTTGAAATCACCTCGGGTGTGGTCGCGATTGCGGGCATCCTGATTGCAGCATGGCTGTGGCTGGGCAAACGTACTCTGGTGACGTCGATTGCCAACAGTGCGCCAGGGCGTCTGCTGAGTACCCTGTGGTACAACGCATGGGGCTTCGATTGGCTCTACGACAAGATCTTCGTCAAGCCATTCCTGGGTATTGCGTGGCTGCTCAAACGTGACCCGATGAACTCAATGATGAACATTCCGGCGATTCTTTCCCGCTTTGCAGGTAAAGGCCTGCTGTTGAGCGAGAATGGGTATCTGCGCTGGTATGTCGCATCGATGAGCATCGGCGCGGTTGTGGTGCTGGCTCTGCTGATGGTGTTGCGTTGAGTTTGATGGTTGTGTGAATAGGCCCGGTGAAATCCCGGGCCTGTGAACTAAGAATACATTTAGATTACTTTCCTGAAGTACAGGCTTTTCGACGTTGAATATGACGAAAGAGAGAGCCTGGGCAGGAGTAAAAATAAGGGACATACTTAGCTATGTTATTGCCTTGGTTGATATTAATTCCCTTCATTGGTGGATTCCTGTGCTGGCAGACTGAACGCTTTGGCGTGAAGATGCCGCGCTGGATTGCGCTGATCACCATGGGATTGACGTTTCTGCTTGGCCTGCAACTCTGGTTGCAGGGCGGCTATTCTTTGACCCAATCTGCGGGCCTTCCGCAGTGGCAATCTGAATTTATCCTGCCGTGGATCCCACGTTTTGGCATCACAATCCATCTGGCTATCGACGGTCTGTCGCTGCTAATGGTGGTGCTGACGGGTCTGCTCGGTGTTCTGGCGGTACTGTGCTCCTGGCGAGAAATCGAAAAATACCAGGGCTTTTTCCACCTGAACCTGATGTGGATTTTGGGCGGCGTCATCGGCGTGTTCCTGGCCATCGACATGTTCCTGTTCTTCTTCTTCTGGGAAATGATGCTGGTGCCGATGTACTTCCTGATCGCGCTGTGGGGCCACAAGGCATCCGACGGTAAAACGCGTATCACGGCGGCAACCAAGTTCTTCATCTACACCCAGGCGAGTGGTCTGGTGATGTTGATTGCGATCCTCGGACTGGTCTTTGTGCATCACAATGCGACTGGTGTCTGGACCTTCAACTACGAAGAGTTGCTGAAAACGCCAATGTCACATGGTGTTGAATACCTGCTGATGCTCGGTTTCTTCATCGCGTTTGCGGTGAAAATGCCGGTCGTTCCGTTGCACGGCTGGCTGCCAGATGCGCACTCCCAGGCCCCAACGGCAGGTTCCGTTGACCTGGCGGGGATTTTGCTGAAAACCGCAGCCTACGGTCTGCTGCGTTTCGCGCTGCCGTTGTTCCCGAACGCTTCTGCTGAGTTCGCACCGATTGCAATGTGGCTCGGTGTTATCGGTATTTTCTACGGCGCATGGATGGCGTTCACGCAGTACGACATCAAACGTCTTATCGCGTACACCTCCGTTTCCCACATGGGCTTCGTACTGATTGCGATCTACACCGGCAGCCAGCTTGCGTACCAGGGTGCGGTTATCCAGATGATTGCACACGGTCTGTCTGCGGCAGGTCTGTTCATTCTGTGTGGTCAACTGTACGAACGACTGCATACCCGTGACATGCGCATGATGGGCGGTCTGTGGAGCAAAATTAAATGGTTACCCGCGCTGTCCATGTTCTTCGCGGTTGCGACGCTGGGTATGCCGGGTACCGGTAACTTTGTCGGCGAATTCATGATTCTGTTCGGCAGCTTCAAAGTGGTTCCGGTTATCACGGTTGTCTCCACTTTCGGCCTGGTCTTCGCGTCCGTTTACTCGCTGGCGATGCTGCACCGCGCTTACTTCGGTAAAGCGAAGAGTGAAATCGCGGCGCAAGAACTGCCGGGGATGTCGCTGCGCGAGCTGTCCATCGTTCTGTTGCTGGTCGTACTGCTGGTGCTGCTGGGCTTATATCCGCAGCCAATTCTGGATACCTCGCATTCCGCGATGGGTAACATCCAGCAGTGGTTTGTTAATTCTGCTTCTACTACAAGGCCGTAAATCGCCATGACAATAACTCCACAACAACTGATCGCGCTGCTACCGCTGCTGATCGTCGGATTGACGGTGGTGGTTGTGATGCTCTCCATTGCGTGGCGACGCAATCACTTCCTGAATGCCACGCTGTCGGTTCTGGGTCTGAACGCTGCGTTAGTCTCCCTCTGGTTTGTTGGCCAGGCGGGCGCCATGGATGTCACCCCGCTGATGCGTGTTGACGGCTTTGCCATGCTGTACACCGGGCTGGTGCTTCTGGCGAGCCTGGCAACCTGTACTTTTGCGTACCCGTGGCTCGAAGGCTATTACGACAACAAAGAAGAGTTTTATCTGCTGGTACTGATCGCTTCACTGGGCGGTATTTTGCTGGCCAACGCCAACCATCTGGCGGCGCTGTTCCTCGGTATTGAGCTGATCTCTCTGCCGCTGTTCGGCCTGATTGGTTACGCGTATCGCCAGAAGCGCTCTCTGGAAGCGAGTATCAAGTATACGATTCTGTCTGCTGCGGCCTCGTCCTTCCTGCTGTTTGGTATCGCGCTGCTGTACGCACAGTCCGGTAATCTCTCTTTCGTGGCACTGGGTAAGAGTCTTGGTGACAACATGCTGCATGAACCGCTGCTGCTGGCGGGTCTGGGCATGATGATTGTGGGTCTGGGCTTCAAGCTTTCTCTGGTTCCGTTCCACCTGTGGACGCCAGACGTATACCAGGGCGCACCGGCTCCGGTTTCCACCTTCCTGGCGACGGCGAGCAAAATCGCTATCTTCAGCGTGGTGATGCGTCTGTTCCTGTACGCTCCGGTAGGTGACAGTGAAGCCGTACGTGTGGTGCTGGGCGTGATTGCATTCGCTTCCATCATCTTCGGTAACCTGATGGCGCTGAGCCAGACCAATATCAAGCGTCTGCTCGGCTACTCCTCTATCTCCCATCTGGGCTACCTGATGGTGGCATTGATCGCGTTGCAAAACGGTTTAATGTCGATGGAAGCGGTCGGTGTTTATCTGGCTGGTTACCTGTTCAGCAGCCTCGGCGCGTTCGGTGTGGTCAGCCTGATGTCCAGCCCTTATCGCGGCCCGGATGCCGATTCACTGTTCTCCTACCGTGGTCTGTTCTGGCACCGTCCGATTCTGTCTGCGGTCATGACCGTCATGATGCTGTCTCTGGCTGGTATTCCGATGACGCTGGGCTTTATCGGTAAATTCTACGTGCTGGCAGTCGGTGTGCAGGCGGGTCTGTGGTGGCTGACCGCTGCGGTGGTTATCGGTTCCGCAATTGGTTTGTACTACTACCTGCGTGTAGCGGTCAGCTTGTATCTGAGCGCGCCGCAACAGCTTAACCGCGATGCGCCAACCAACTGGCAATACAGCGCGGGCGGTATTGTGGTGCTGATTTCTGCGCTGCTGGTGCTGATCTTCGGTATCTATCCGCAACCGCTGATCACGCTCGTGCAACACGCGATGCCGTTAATGTAAGCGACGCATGAAACAAAAAAACCCGCTTCGGCGGGTTTTTTATTACGCAGAAAAGGTTAGCCGCGGCGGCTAATCAGCGGCCCGTCTATTTTCTTCGCTGAGCGATCCAGCACTTCCTCTATCACAGCGGACAGTTCGTTCAGTTCGAATTTAGCCACATAACCATCCGCTTTCACTTTACGAATATGATCTTCGTTGGCGTTTCCTGAAAGGGATGAGTGGATCACTACCGGAATGTGCTTGAGAATTTCGTCGGTTTTGATTTTGCGCGTCAACGTGAAACCATCCATCTCCGGCATCTCAAGGTCGGTTAAGACCAGTGAAATTTTATCGGTGATAGGCACGCCTTCTGCTTGCGCTTGTGCGGCCAGAACGCCAATTTTTTCCCACGCTTCTTTACCGGTGATGTGCATTTCGGCAGGAATGTTCATCGCTTCCAGCCCTTTCTCAAGCATAGAACGCGCAACTTTCGAATCTTCCGCAACAATCGCGACAGCGCCTGGCTTGATATTGAATTTGGTTGTTTTCAGGTTGGTCGCATGCAGATCGTGATTGGATGGCGTGATGTCATACAGGATCTGCTCAACGTCGAGCACCATCGCCAGATCGTTCGTATCTGTATTTTCATCAAGACACGCGATGCTGGTGATATAGCGGCCGCTGACGGCCGTCGCAGCATGAACTTGTTTCCAGTCGAGACGCATAATGTTCTCAACGGATTCCACAGCAAATGCCTGCACGCTGCGCGCGTATTCGGTAATGAGCAGAATATTCAGCCCGGTAGCCGGTTTACAACCCGCCACGGCGGCCAAATCGATAACGGGAATCACCTGATCGCGAATATTGACCATCCCCATCAGCGGCGATTTCATGCCCGCAGGTTTGGTGAATTCAGGCATAGGAACAATTTCGCGCAGTTTGAAAACGTTAATGCCAAACAGCTCAGACTTATTTTCATTCAACGACGTACCAAGACGGAACAGCAAAAGTTCGAATCGGTTTGACAGGGTGAGATTCGCCCTGTCATCAATATCTTTCTGGAAATTATCCATTCTACCCTCAAGTGAGATGCTTGCCTTTTAATCGTTATCGGCACGCAGAGGGAAAAGTGAAGGGCTAAACGCAAACCTGCATGAAATCTTGCGCCAGTTCGCATTCCGGGAATACTGCCTGGCACTCTTTCAGCAACAATTCGCAACCCTGTGCGTCGTAGCGCGAACTGACATGGGTGACAAGTAGCCTACCCACAGATGCGTCTCGGGCGAGTTGGGCAGCCTGGCGTGTGGAACTGTGACCGCGACTGTTTGCCTTCTCCTCCATCGCCGCTTCGAGCGTGGCTTCATGGACTAACACATCCGCATTTTTGGCCAGCGCAAGCGCCGCAGGGCAGGGAGCCGTATCACCAAAAATCACCAGCTTTTTACCCGGCAGTGGTGCTGAAAGGTAATCCTGACCGTTCACAATGCGCCCGTCTTCCAGTGTCACCGTGTCGCCGTGCTTCAGACGTAGGAAAAGAGGACCGGGCTTTATACCATCAGCGATCAGCGCAGCGGCGTCCAGCGCACCGGGTTTATCATGTTCCTCAATACGATAGCCGTAACATTCCACAGGGTGATTTAGCGCCCCTGCGGTCACGGTATACTGCTCATCTTCGAACACCACGCCTTCGCTAACTTCTACGATCTCAAGTGGGTAATCGGTCCAGGAACCGCTTAAACGCAACGCGGTTTCCGTAAACTCGCGAATCCCCGCCGGGCCGAAGATGGTCAGAGGATTGACGTTTCCGGCCATCGAGCGGCTGCACAACAGTCCAGGCAAACCGAACACATGATCGCCATGCAAATGGGTGATAAAAATCTTATCGAGCTTACCGGGGTGATAAGGCGTATGTAACAGCTGATGCTGCGTCCCTTCACCGCAATCAAAAAGCCACAGGCCAGCACGCGTGGGATGCTGCAAATCCAGCAGGATTGCCGTCACGTTTCGCGAGCGGGTTGGCACGCCAGCAGACGTGCCGAGAAAAATCAGTTCCATAACGCCATCAGACTCTTTGCTAACGAGAAAGTGTTTAGTATAACGGGATGATACCCAATAAGGAGCCTGACATGATTCAGTGGCAAGATTTACATCACAGCGAGCTGACCGTCCCGGTCCTGTATGACATCCTCAAATTGCGCTGTGAAGTGTTTGTCGTCGAACAGACCTGCCCGTATCAGGATATTGATGGCGATGACCTGATCGGCGAAAACCGCCATATTCTCGGCTGGAAGGATAACGAGCTGGTGGCGTATGCGAGGATTCTGAAAAGTGACGAACATGTCGAGCCAGTTGTCATAGGCCGCGTGATTATCAGTGGCAAAGCGCGCGGCGAAAAGCTGGGTTATGCGCTGATGGAAAAAACGCTCTCAGTATGCGAAAAACAGTGGCCTGACAAGGCGTTATATCTCGGTGCGCAAGCCCATCTCCAGCCATTTTATGCTCACTTTGGGTTTGTGCCTGTCACACCCGTTTACGACGAAGATGGCATTCCGCACGTCGGCATGGCGAGAGAAACGAAACAGGCGCAATGAGTTGTCGTTGTCTATAGTTACCGAACTAATGCACTCATATGGAGAAAACTATGTCATTTCAATCCTGGGATACCCGTATCGATGACGATCTGGCGCTGCTAAGCGAGACGCTGGAAGAAGTGCTGCGTTCTTCGGGCGATCCAGCCGATCAAAAATACATTGAGCTTAAAGCCCGTGCCGAACAGGCGCTGGAGGACGTGAAAAATCGCGTGAGTCATGCGTCCGATAATTATTATTATCGCGCTAAGAAAGCGGTTTATCGTGCTGATGATTATGTGCATGAAAAACCGTGGCAAGGCATCGGCGTAGGCGCCGCTGCGGGTCTGGTTTTAGGGCTGTTGCTCGCCCGCCGCTAAGATTACGCACCACCGGTTGACCCCTCCCTATACGTGGGTACTGCTTTTTATTGCCAGTACCCCGTATAATATGAGGTTTTTATAGGGGGAGAACCGCGTGCACTCGATTTCCATCGCGCTAGAACGTCTTGGCGACTTTCTGCAGCAAGATATTCCCGCCACACCCGGTCTGCGTCATTTCGACGTCTCCTTCCCCTTAAACGATGCTTTTGATCCTCTTGCCTGGCTGGGCGCGCAGATCGCTTATCCCCAGTTTTACTGGCAACAGCGCAACGGCGATGAAGAGCTGGCCGCGCTTGGCGCAGCAGAACACTTTTCAACGCTGTCGTCCGCCCGTCAGTTTTTAAATAACCACCACGCATCTGCCGATACCCGAATTTGCGGCCTCAACGCATTTACCCCAGAACAAAGTCATTTCTTTCTGCCGCGCCTGCTATGGCAGCGCTCGGGCGGTGTGGCGAGTTTACGGCTAAACCTGTCGAGCGAGGCCTCTTTGCAAGACGATGCCCGGCGTGCCCTCGAATTTTTGCAGCATCTACAGGTGATGAGACCGATAACCACACTCTCATCGCAGATCGTGCGTGAAACGCATCTGCCCGAACGGCCAGAATGGTTGAGTTTGGTTTCGCAAGCGACGGACGCCATTGCACGCGGTGAGTTTGAAAAAGTGGTGCTGGCGCGGGCAACCGATTTGCACTTTGACCAACGCGTCAATGCCATTGCGCTGATGGCGGCCAGCCGGCGTATCAATCACAACTGTTACCATTACTGCATGATTTTTGATGCGCAGAACGCGTTTATGGGGTCATCCCCGGAGAGACTGTGGCGGCGACGTGACACACTTTTACGTACCGAAGCGCTTGCCGGAACGGTTGCCAGCCATGCTGATGACGCGCAGAGTCATCGTTTGGGTGAATGGTTGCTCAACGACGACAAAAATCAGCGCGAAAACATGCTGGTAGTAGAAGATATTTGCCAGCGTTTACAGCATCATACTCACGCGCTTGAGGTGCTTCCGGCACAAGTCGTGCGCCTGAGAAAGGTGCAACATTTGCGCCGGTGTATCTGGACGGAACTTAACCTCGCCGACGATGAGCAATGCCTGCATTTATTGCAGCCAACCGCAGCCGTCGCGGGATTGCCCCGTGATTCCGCGCGCGCGTTTATTCAGCGCAATGAGCCCTTCGAGCGCGAGTGGTACGCCGGTTCAGCGGGTTATATTTCCCCGGAGCAAAGCGAATTCTGCGTCACGTTGCGCTGCGCGCGCGTGAGCCACACCGCGGTAAGACTCTATGCGGGAGCCGGGATTGTTAGCGGATCCGTTCCCGAAGAAGAGTGGCAGGAGATAGAAAATAAAGCCGCAGGGCTGAGAACATTGCTCCTTATGGATTAATACTGAGTCGCACATTCCCGATTCATATCAAAATTCAATCTGTCTCTATTATTTATACTGTGCCCTAATATTGATACCGGACAATTTCATGTCAGTAAGTTCTTTTAACCGACGCTGGGCGGCGGTCATTCTTGAAGCCCTGACTCGCCATGGCGTCAGGCATGTGTGTATTGCACCGGGCTCACGCTCCACGCCGCTGACGCTTGCGGCGGCAGAGAACCGCGCGTTTATTAATCACACCCATTTTGATGAACGTGGCCTTGGCCATTTGGCTCTGGGGCTGGCGAAAGTCAGCAAAGCGCCCGTGGCGGTCATTGTCACGTCCGGTACGGCTGTCGCGAATCTCTATCCGGCGCTGATTGAAGCGGGGTTAACGGGCGAAAAACTGGTGCTGCTCACCGCAGACAGACCGCCTGAGCTGATTGACTGCGGTGCCAATCAGGCAATTCGTCAACCCGGTATTTTTGCCTCGCATCCTGCCGAGGCGCTCTCGTTGCCGCGTCCCACTCAGGACATTCCTGCCAGTTGGTTGGTTTCAACGCTTGATCATGCCATGGGCGCATTGCGTCACGGCGCGCTGCACATCAATTGCCCGTTTGCCGAACCGCTGTATGGCGAGCTGAACGATACCGGCGTTGAATGGCAGCAAACCCTTGGCGACTGGTGGCAAAGCGACAAACCGTGGCTGCGCGCACAAACGCATCTGGAAAGCGGACAGCAGCGCGACTGGTTCCACTGGCGGCAGAAACGCGGCGTGATCCTCGCCGGTCGCATGAGCGCCGCTGAGGGCAAACAGGTCGCTGAATGGGCCAAAACGCTAGGCTGGCCGCTGATTGGCGATGTGCTTTCGCAAACCGGTCAGCCGCTGCCGTGCGCAGATTTATGGCTGGGCAACGCAAAAGCGGTCACCGAACTTGCACGGGCGCAAATTGTGATTCAGTTGGGTTCAAGCCTCACCGGAAAACGCGTGTTGCAATGGCAATCCACCTGCGAGCCGGAAGAGTACTGGCTGGTTGACTCGCTGGAAGGGCGGCTCGATCCAGCTCATCATCGTGGGCGTCGCCTGGTCAGTGCGATTGGCGACTGGCTGGAAGATCACCCAGCGGAAAAACGTCAAGCCTGGGCGACGGATATTCCCGAGCTGTCTCGCCTGGCGTGGGACATCACCGCGCAGCAATGCGAGGGTTTTGGCGAGGCGGAACTGGCGCATCGGATTCGTCACTATCTGCCCGACCAGGGTCAGCTCTTTGTCGGAAACAGCCTGGTGGTCCGCCTGATTGATGCGCTTTCAAAGCTTCCAGCCGGATATCCGGTTTACAGCAACCGTGGTGCCAGCGGTATCGACGGGCTGATCTCCACCGCCGCGGGCGTTCAGCGCGCCAGCACCAAACCGACGCTGGCGATTGTCGGCGATCTCTCGGCGTTATATGACCTTAACGCGCTGGCCTTGTTGCGTCAGGCGTCGGCACCGTTCGTGCTGATTGTGGTCAACAATAACGGTGGACAAATTTTCTCTCTGCTGCCGACTCCGCAAAGTGAGCGCGAACGTTTCTACCTGATGCCGCAAAACGTGCAGTTCGAGCATGCGGCAGCGATGTTTAGCCTCAAATATCATCGCCCGCAAAGCTGGTCCGAACTGGACGATGCCATGAGCACCGCCTGGCGGCAGCCGGGGGCCACGCTTATCGAGCTGGTGGTGAATGATTCTGACGGGGCGCAAAAGCTGCAAAATCTCCTCGCTCAGGTGAGCCATCTATGATCCTGAACGGTAAAACGCGCGCAGGAAAACCGGGCTTTCCCTGGCTGGTTTTTCTGCACGGTTTTTCCGGTGACAGTCGGGAATGGCAGGATGTGGGCGCGCAAGTGCCCGATTTTCCGCAGTTGCATCTCGACTTGCCCGGACACGGTGCCTCCGCAAACATTGCCGTCACCGGGTTTGGTGAGGTGAGTCAATTACTTGCCGACACGCTTGTTAGTTACAACATACTTAAGTTTTGGCTGGTGGGGTACTCCCTCGGCGGCCGCATTGCGATGTTTCACGCTTGCCAGCAGCCGGAAGGGTTAGTTGGACTGGTCGTTGAAGGCGGACATCCCGGACTGAACGATGAATCGACCCGCAATGCGCGTGCGAAATCGGACGCCCAGTGGGCCGAGCGCTTTCGGCGCGAACCTTTAGAAAAAGTGTTTATCGACTGGTATCAGCAACCGGTTTTTGCCGCTTTACAGGACGCCGAGCGTGACGCGCTGGTGGCGCTGCGCAGTCAAAATAACGGCGCGTCGCTTGGCGCAATGTTGCAGGCGACTTCACTTGCCCTGCAGCCCGATCTGCGAGCGCCTCTGCGCGCGCACGACTATCCATTCCATTATGTGTATGGCGAACGCGACGATAAGTTTGGCGCAATAGCGACTGAACTTACTGCCCAACGCCATGTGATTCCCAATGCCGGACACAACGCCCACCGGGAAAACCCCGCGGCGGTTGCTGAATGTCTGGCTCAGATACTGCGTCTTCGAATAAAGGACATTCCATGATCTATCCTGATGAACAAATGCTGTACGCACCGGTTGAATGGCAAGACTGCTCCGAAGGTTACACGGACATTCGTTATCACAAGTCCGCCGACGGTATCGCCAAAATCACCATTAATCGTCCACAGGTGCGCAATGCATTTCGTCCGTTGACCGTTAAAGAGATGATTCAGGCGATGGCTGATGCGCGTTACGACGACAACATCGGCGTTATCGTCCTGACCGGCGAAGGCGATAAAGCCTTCTGCGCTGGCGGCGATCAGAAAGTGCGCGGCGATTACGGTGGATATCAGGATGATTCAGGCACCCATCACCTGAACGTGCTCGATTTCCAGCGTCAGATCCGCACTTGTCCCAAACCCGTTGTCGCGATGGTGGCCGGTTTCTCCATCGGTGGCGGTCACGTGTTGCACATGATGTGTGACCTGACCATTGCTGCTGAAAACGCCGTTTTCGGCCAGACCGGCCCCAAAGTCGGTTCTTTCGACGGCGGCTGGGGCGCATCCTATATGGCGCGTATCGTAGGTCAGAAAAAAGCGCGTGAAATCTGGTTCCTGTGCCGTCAGTACAATGCGCAGGAAGCGTTGGATATGGGTCTGGTCAACACCGTTGTGCCGATTGCCGATCTGGAAAAAGAGACCGTTCGCTGGTGTCGTGAAATGCTGCAAAACAGCCCAATGGCGCTGCGTTGCCTGAAAGCGGCGCTGAACGCTGACTGCGATGGTCAGGCGGGTCTGCAGGAGTTGGCCGGAAATGCGACCATGCTGTTCTACATGACGGAAGAGGGTCAGGAAGGCCGCAACGCGTTTAATGAAAAACGCCAGCCGGATTTCAGCAAATACAAGCGTAACCCGTAATGCGCGGCGCGCAGGTTTACCGCTGGCAGATCCCCATGGACGCGGGTGTGGTGCTGCGCGATCGGCGGCTCAAAACCCGTGACGGCTTGTTTGTCCATCTGCAGCAAGATGACCGTCATGGCTGGGGCGAGATCTCGCCTCTGCCGGGCTTCAGTCTCGAATCGTTGACTGAGGCCGAAGCGGCGCTACTGGCGTGGGTAAATGCCTGGCGAGTAGGGGAATCACCGGCATTGCCGGACATTCCGTCTGCCGCTTTCGGGATTAGCTGCGCGCTCGCTGAGCTTGAGGGCACTTTACCGGAAGCAGCGGATTACCGCGCTGCACCGCTCTGTTCAGGCGATCCAGATGAACTGTTTGAATCGCTGGCCGCGATGCCGGGGGAGAAAGTCGCTAAAGTAAAAGTGGGTCTGTACGAAGCGGTTCGCGATGGGATGGTGGTCAATCTGCTGCTGGAGGCGATTCCTGATCTGCGCCTGCGTCTGGACGCCAACCGCGCCTGGACGCCGCTCAAAGCGCAGCAGTTTGCGAAATACGTCAATCCCGATTATCGCGATCGTATCGCGTTTCTCGAAGAACCTTGCAAAACCCGTGATGATTCGCGCGCTTTTGCGCAAGAAACCGGAATCGCCATCGCGTGGGACGAAAGTTTACGCGAAGCGGGTTTTGAATTTGTCGCTGAACCTGGCGTAACGGCGCTGGTGATCAAACCGACGCTCACGGGTAGCCTGGATAAAGTGCGTGAGCAGATTTGCGCTGCGCATGCGCTGGGTTTGACGGCGGTGATCAGTTCATCGATTGAATCCAGCCTTGGTCTGACGCAGCTTGCGCGCATCGCTGCGTGGCTGACGCCGCAGACCATCCCCGGACTGGACACGCTTAACCTGATGCAATCGCAACTGGTGCGTCGTTGGCCTGGCAATCCGCTCCCGCATCTGGATATCGAGGCGCTGGAGCCGCTGCTATGAGTTTTACCGATTGGCCATGGAAGCACTGGCGCGCGCGTTATCCGGCTAAACCTGCCGTGCGGCTAAACCAGGATGTCCTGAGCTGGCAGCAGCTTTGCCATCGAGTGGATGCTCTGGCGAACGGATTCCATCGGCAGGGTATTCAGGAAGGTGACGGGGTGATGCTGATGGCGCAAAATAACCCCACTACGCTGCTGGCGTGGCTTGCGCTGCTGCAATGCGGCGCGCGTATTTTACCGGTCAATCCTCAGCTTCCGCGCCCGCTACTCAATGTGCTGATTCCGCAAATGACGCTGCGCTTTGCGCTGGTGTTGGACGGCGAATATGACGGGCTAATGCCTCTCGCCATGCAGGAAGTGCCGGGTAGCCATTCAGTTGCCTGGCAACCGGAACGGCTGGCGTCGATGACGCTCACCTCCGGCTCAACCGGGCTGCCAAAAGCCGCCGTCCATACGCCTGTCGCGCATCTCGCCAGCGCAGAAGGGGTGTTGTCGTTGATGCCTTATGGCACCGATGACGACTGGCTGCTGTCGCTGCCGCTGTTCCATGTCTCCGGACAGGGGATTTTGTGGCGCTGGCTGTTTGCCGGTGCGCGGTTAACCGTACGTGATAAGCAACCGCTTGAGCAGATGCTGCAGGGCTGTACGCATGCATCGCTGGTGCCGACGCAGCTTTGGCGTTTGCTGAATCATTCTGAGCCTGTCGCCCTCAAAGCGGTCCTGCTTGGCGGGGCGGCAATCCCCGTAGAACTCACGCAAAAGGCGAAAGCGCAGGGCATTCGCTGCTGGTGTGGCTACGGTCTCACCGAATTTGCGTCGACAGTTTGCGCGAAAGAGGCGGACGGTGAGCCTGATGTGGGCAATCCACTTCCGGGACGGGAAGTCAAAATTGTCGACGGTGAAATCTGGCTCAAGGCGCAGAGCATGGCGCGCGGCTACTGGCGTGATGACAACATCATCCCACTGGTTAACGAACAAGGTTGGTTTGCCACCCGCGATCGCGGTGAACTTGTCGAGGGGGTTCTGACGATCCTCGGGCGCATGGATAACCTTTTTTTTAGCGGGGGAGAAGGGATACAGCCGGAAGAGCTAGAGCGCGTTATCGGGGTGCATCCACTTATCCATCAGGTATTTGTGGTTCCGCTGGACGACGCTGAGTTTGGTCAACGCCCTGTCGCCGTGGTTGAGTGTGAAACCGGCACCAATATCACCGCTTTTCCCGAGTGGGTACGCGATAAGCTGGCTCGCTTTCAGCAGCCGTTGCACTGGCTGATGTTACCCGCAGAGCTGAAAAACGGGGGCATTAAAATATCTCGCCGCGCGGTACAGCAGTGGGTTAATACTTTTCTGAAAGGCTAAATCTGCGTCCGAAACGTGCTTCGACGCCCGTTAACCTAAGATAAACGGTCTAGTTTCAAATCGTTACAATCTAAAATCCCTGCGCACGCATAGCACTTGATCCCTGACAGACTCGCGTTAGAATCACGCGGTTTGGGACATTTGACGATAAATTTGTGTGGGATCACGACAATGAAAAAAGTGGCATTATTGGGCCTTAGCGGCCTGTTTTTTGTTTCTGCGGCGGCAAACGCCATTACTGTGAGCGGCCAGGCGGGTAAAGATTACACCAATCTCGGTTTTGGTCTGGGAACGGAGACCTCCGGTCTGGCAATGACCGGCAACTGGACGCACAACGATGACGATGGCGATGCGGCAAGTCTCGGCCTGGGTCTGAATATTCCTCTGGGGCCTTTCCTGGCAACCGTCGGCGGCAAAGGTATCTATACCAACCCGAACAACGGTGACGAAGGTTACGCTGCGGCAGTGGGTGGCGGTTTGCAGTGGAAAATTGGCGATAGCTTCGGCCTGTTCGGCGAATACTACTATTCTCCGGACTCCCTCTCCAGCGGTATCGACAGCTATGAAGAAGCCAACGCTGGTGCGCGCTGGACTATCATGCGTCCTATCACCGTCGAAGCAGGTTATCGTTATCTGAATCTGGCAGGCAAAGACGGCAACCGTGACAACGCACTGGCTGACGGCCCGTACGTTGGCGTCAGCGCAGGTTTCTGATTTTCTGGCGCGGTATTCTGCCGCGCCTGTTTCACTCTTCTTTTTTCCTCACCTTCGATTGCGCGAATACCCGTTATGGTTCACGTTGGTGATGCGCCAGGCTCAGGTAAACGGTGCGCGGAATCCTGCAACTCGAATGATTTAGGGTATAGTGTTTTGACCATAGAAGTGGGAGAACACAATGCTAAACGTGGAAATGTTATCCACCGGCGACGAAGTGCTGCATGGACAGATCACCGATACCAATGCGGCCTGGCTCGCCAATTTTTTCTTTGAGCAGGGATTACCGTTAACGCGCCGCAATACCGTCGGCGATCGCCTTGATGATCTCGTCAGCATTCTGCGCGAGCGGAGCGAACATGCGGACGTGTTGATCGTCAACGGCGGCCTCGGGCCAACCAGTGACGATCTCAGTGCGCTGGCTGCCGCAACGGCAAAAGGTGAAGGGCTTGTGCTTCATGAAGCGTGGCTCACGCATATGGAAAGCTTTTTCAACGATCGTGGCAGAGTGATGGCTCCGAGCAACCGCAAGCAGGCCGAAATCCCTGCCAGCGCGGAGCTTATCGACAACCCGGTCGGTACGGCCTGTGGATTTGCCGTCAAGCTCAACCGCTGCCTGATGTTCTTTACGCCCGGCGTTCCGTCTGAATTTAAAGTCATGGTTGAACAGGAGATCCTGCCGCGTCTGCGCGAGCGTTTTACGCTGCCTGAGCCACCGCTGTGCCTGCGATTGACGACGTTTGGCCGCTCAGAAAGCGATCTGGCGCAAAGCCTCGATCATCTCAAGCTGCCCGAAGGCGTGTCGATGGGCTATCGCTCCTCGATGCCGATCATTGAACTCAAGCTCACCGGACCGGCAACGCAAAAAGCCGCAATGCTGGCGGCATGGCCAGAAGTGCAGCGCGTGGCGGGTGAAAATCTGATTTTCGAAGGCACTGAAGGGTTACCAGCACAAATCGCTCGCTGTCTGAATGAACGCCAACTGAGCCTGACGCTTAGCGAGCAGTTCACCGGCGGTTTGCTGGCCTTACAATTATCGCGTGAAAACGCCTCCTTGCTGGCGAGCGAAGTGGTGCCCTCGCAGGAAGAGACGCTGGCGCAAACCGCGCACTGGGCGGCCGATCGTCGGGTGAAGCATTTCGCCGGGCTGGCGCTGGCAGTGACCGGGCTGGAAGATGAGCATCTTAACTTCGCGTTGGCGACCCCGAAGGGGACGCATGCGCTGCGGGTCAAAATGAGCATAACCCGCCACAGTTTGCAGGTGCGTCAGGAAGTGTGCGCGATGATGGCGCTGAACATGCTGCGTCGCTGGTTGAACGGCAAAGATGTTGCCAGCGAACATGGCTGGATTAACGTGGTGGATACGCTGTTTATTGAGTAAAAATATCGGGGCCAAAATGCCCCGATAATGCTCACCCCAGCGCTTTGGCGAGTAGCGAGATCGGATGTTCGCAGCGTTTGCTGGTGGACATCTCAATTTGCCATTTGCAGGTTTCGCAGTCGGTCACCACGATATCTGCGCCGCTCTCTTCAATCTGGCGGAACAGGGGTGCACCAATTGCCTGTGACGTCGGATAGTTTTCGCTTTTAAAGCCGTACGTTCCCGCAATCCCGCAGCAGCGGGAATCCAGCACCGTCAGTTCAAGACCCGGAATCAACCTCAGCAATTCCAGCGTGTAGATCGACCAGCCCATTTTTTCCATATGGCAGGGCGTGTGATACACCACTTTCAGCGGCAACGGTTTCAAGGGCAGCGCCTGGCCGTTATCCAGTTTGCGCCAGAGAAAACGCGTCGCCAGCTCAATGTGCTCGCGCAAATCGCTGTTGTCCACATCCAGCACGTGCGGGTACTCATCGCGTAGCGTAAAGGTACAGGTAGACGAGGTAGCAAGCACCGGAATGCCTTTCCCGACAATGGCTTCTCGAAGAGACGACACGTTGTTTTGCGCCTGTTTGCGCGCTTTGTCGGTAAAGCCGTTGGCGATCAGCGGCACGCCGCAGCACTTCTCTTTATTCAACAACTGCACGCCGGTGCCCATCGCATTTAACACCGTGATCAGATCTTTGCCCAGCTGCGGGTGGTTATAGTTCACGTAACAGCCATGGAAAAAGGCCGCCTGATCGGCGTAAGTTGCCTGCGCCTTGGCGACCGATTTGTACCAGCGCCGGAAGGTGCCGTGTGAATATTTTGGCAGGCTGCGGTGATGATCGATTTTAAGCGCCACGTCGAGCAACTGACGCACTGGCTTCAGCGAGGTCGCGGCATTCACCAGTGGCGCAAACGGGGTTGAAACGCTGCCCATCAGATCCGTGTGGCTCAAAATGATATCGCGCAGTTTTGGCGTCTGTTTGCTGTATTGCGCCCGCGCACGCTGAATGATGTCACCGATTTTGACATCAGAAGGGCACGCGACTTCGCAACGTTTGCAGTTGATACAGTATTTGAGCGCTTCATCGTACAAAGCGCCATCTTTCAGGCGCAGGCGCTCGCCATCCGGTCCCGCCTGTTTTGGCCCAGGGTAATGCGGATTCACGCTGCTGACCGGGCAAACCGTGGTGCACACGGTGCACTTAATGCAACTTTCAAAACGGGTGTCGTTCATTGCACGCCTCCTGCACGCTGGCAAATCTGTTCTGCGGCATACAGAGCGGTAATGGCACACACTCCGCCACCGCAGCCTAGCGCGATGGGATCAAAACCGCCCAGCACGGAACCGATAGCGTAAAGATTATCGACAGGCGAGCCGAAAAGCTGCGGTCGTAGGGTGTTGTCAGTGATGACGCCAAACTGCTGCCACGGCTGCGGGGCAAAGAAATCGCTTTGATACCAGTCAGCCCGGGAGGCGTTTTGCCGGACATCCAGGCCCAACACGGCTTCGCGTATTCCTTCGCGTGTACTGATAAGCCCGTTGCTGAAAAAACTGCCGCTCGCCAGCACCACAAACCGCGGACGTAGCGGGATATCGCCATGATTTCGCGTCCAAAGGGCACTTACGACGCCGTTATCAAGCGTCACGTTTTTGACTTCATCACCTGCCATCCAGACGCCGCCCTGGGCAATAAACTGGCGCTGGAGCTGATTGTGCAGGCGTATGCCCGGCACGGAAGGCGGAAGGGTTGGCAGTAAATAGAGCGCGCACGCGAGCCGGTCTGACAGCCAACGCCAGAGGCGATTATCCGCCAAACCGAAACAGGCTGGCATGTACAACGCATCGCAACCCTGGCTGAGCGGCTGCAAGGCGTCGAACAGCAGCGGCCATTTGTCATCGTTATCAAGAAAACGGGCGATATTCACCGCGCGAAATTCGCTGGCGTTATCGCGCAGCACGTCCAGCTCCGGCAACTCTATTTCTGCGGTATCGGCGCTGATGCCCTGATTACGCAGCGATGCGGCGGCAAGATGCGCCTGAAAATCCAGAAATCCGCTAATACCGACCACACATACGCGCTGCGATTGAATCGGGGCGACGGGAACCTCTTCAGGGCTGAGCCACGCCGGACGCAGCATGCCGAGCGGGGTGACGCGCTGATGATTTTGACGCGCATGGCCGCGCAGTCGCGCCCCGCACATGGCGAGCAATGTTTCAGTCTCATCGGCAAGACGCGCGATGTTGTCCGCGCCCACTAGCCTATACGGATGCTCTGCGGGCAGTGCATCGGGGTTTTGCAACGCTATTAACGGTGTGTCTACCGCAGAGCCGTTAGGAAGCGCGCCCAGCAAATCCAGCGATCCGGAAGAAAAATGCAGAGCGCTTTGGCCACGACTGACGATGGCACATCGCAGACCGCGCTGCGTAAGCTTCAGTCCGCACAGGATCCCTGCCAGACCACCGCCGATAATCACCGTATCAAACTTCATCGTGCTGCTCCTTTTCCAGTCCGCATAATCCCTGGTATACCCAGCGGGTAAATTCGCTTTCGCGTAGCGCATCGCCCCAGGCGACAGGCTGCACGCCTTTCCAGCGTTCGTTGAGGAACTCGCTCAGCTGCGCAAGCGACTGCGCTGATGTGGTGACGTTGAAGCGCTGCAAAAGCCCGGCAGCGCGACACGCGCACAGTTCTCCCTGGCAGGTCCCCATGCCGACTCGGGTCCGACGACGTAAATCGAGCAGATTATTGACCGTCAGGTTTTCAACCGCATACTGCACTTCGCCCGCCGTTACGGCTTCGCATTCGCACACCAGGCTACGGCTGAGACGGCTCTGGCCGAGCCAGGCTGGCGTGCGGTCGCCGTGGCGGTAGAGGGCCGAACCGCGCAGTGGCGCGGGGAGCGAGATAATTTTTTGCAGCGTTTTTTCGGTGGATTCCTGCGAGCCAGGCAGAGGGCGTTGCGCCGTTGAGCAGGGCTGCGCGTTGCCCAGCTTCTGGCACACGGCGTCTGTCGCCCACTCGGCCATCAGTCGATAAGTCATCAATTTGCCGCCGGTGATGGTGATGAAGCCTTCCATTCCGTCGCGTTTGGCGTGGTCCATCAGCACAATTCCTCGGCTGACGTTGCGCCCGGTGGGGTCGTCGTCTCTGGCTACCAGCGGACGCACGCCTGCATACGCGCGAAGAATGCGCGTTTGCGCCATGATCGGCGCCAGTTTTTCGCCTTCGCGCAGCAGGATATCTACCTCTTCGGCAGTGACGCGGTTGCAGTCGATATCGTTATAGTCGATGTGCGTGGAGGTGGTGCCTATCAGCGAAATGGTATCGCCGGGCACCAGAATGTCTGCGTCGGACGGCTTGCGGCAGCGGTTAATGACGTGATTGTTGATGCGGTGATCGAGGATCAGTAGCGAGCCTTTGGCCGGGAACATGCGGATTGAGAGGTCGGCATATTCAGCGATGCGCTGACCCCAAATTCCGGCGGCGTTGACCACCACATCGGCATACAGCTCGCTATGTTCGCCATAAAGCGTGTCATAGACGCGCACACCCCGCACGGTATCGCCGTCGCGGATAAGACCGGTGACTTCATGCGCTGTCAGAACGATTGCGCCATGCTCGCGCGCGTCAAGCATGTTGGCGGCGGTCAGGCGGAAGGGATCGACGGTTCCATCGGGCACTTTCACTGCACCAATGAGCGCGGGATTCACCGAAGGTTCAAGACGTCTGGCGAGCACAGGATCGATCGTTTCGGCGCGAATACCTGCGTCGGTGCAAGCACGGACAAAGGTCTGCTGAAACGCGAGATCGTCTTCGGGCAGGGTAATAAACAGGCCGTCGGTAGGCTCAATGCAGTGGCGGGCGATGCGTTTGAGAATTTGGTTTTCTGCGATGCACTCGCGGGCGGACTCGTTGTCGGTCACCGCGTAGCGCGCCCCGCTGTGCAGTAAACCATGGTTTCGCCCGGTTGCACCGGTGGCAATGTCGTGGCGTTCCAGCAGCGTAACCTTGAGCCCGCGCAGGGCGCAGTCTCGTGCGATACCAGCGCCTGTTGCGCCGCCGCCGATGATAATCACATCGCTATAACGAGGATCGCGGAGTGTCATTATCTTCCCTCATGTTCGTTTTTTACTATTCAGCCACATTAATAGTGTGGTTTGTTTGATTTCGAACATAATCGAGCGCAATACGAAACTAAAGCGTGATCTCATGCGCTTATTTGCTCATTTTGTCATATTTCTGTAACAATCTGTGCGTTGATTCACAGTAACAATCGCTGTGATTTTTTAACATCGCGGCCTCTGGATTCGGGGGGTACACAACCTCGAAAATTTATGACATGGCCACGGAGGCTCTAATGCTCAGTATCTTCAAACCTGCGCCGCATCAGGCGCGCGTGTCAGAGGCAGAAGTCGACCCGCTGTACCGTCGCCTGCGTTGGCAGATTTTTTTCGGTATCTTCTTCGGTTACGCCGCTTACTATCTGGTGCGTAAGAACTTTGCGCTGGCGATGCCGTATCTGGTTGAACAAGGATTTTCACGCGGTGATTTAGGTTTCGCGCTGTCGGGCATTTCGATTGCCTATGGATTTTCCAAGTTCATTATGGGATCCGTTTCGGATCGCTCGAACCCGCGTGTATTCTTACCTGCGGGGTTGATACTCGCGTCCGCGGTGATGTTGTTTATGGGCTTTGTGCCGTGGGCAACGTCGAGTATCGCCATCATGTTTGTCCTGCTGTTCCTGTGCGGTTGGTTCCAGGGAATGGGGTGGCCGCCGTGCGGGCGTACCATGGTGCACTGGTGGTCGCAGAAAGAGCGCGGCGGGATTGTGTCAGTGTGGAACTGTGCGCATAACGTCGGGGGCGGTATTCCTCCGCTGCTGTTCCTGCTGGGGATGGCGTGGTTTAACGACTGGAAAGCGGCGCTGTACATGCCTGCTTTTGGGGCCATCGTTATTGCGATCATTGCCTTTGCGCTGATGCGTGATACCCCGCAATCGTGCGGCCTTCCGCCGATTGAAGAGTATAAAAACGACTACCCGGACGATTACAACGAGCAGCATGAAGAAGAGTTAACGGCAAAACAGATCTTCATGAAGTACGTCCTGCCCAACAAACTGTTGTGGTACATCGCTATCGCCAACGTGTTTGTCTATCTGCTGCGTTACGGCATCCTCGACTGGTCGCCGACCTATCTGAAAGAAGTGAAACATTTTGCACTGGATAAGTCGTCGTGGGCCTATTTCCTGTATGAATACGCCGGTATTCCAGGGACGTTAATTTGCGGCTGGATGTCGGACAAAGTGTTCAGAGGCAACCGTGGTGCCACGGGCGTGTTCTTTATGACGCTGGTGACCATCGCCACTATCGTGTACTGGCTGAACCCTCCGGGCAATCCGGGCGTGGATATGGCCTGTATGATTGTGATCGGCTTCCTGATTTACGGTCCGGTGATGCTGATTGGTCTGCACGCGCTGGAGCTGGCACCGAAAAAAGCCGCAGGCACTGCAGCGGGCTTTACCGGACTGTTCGGTTATCTCGGTGGTTCGGTTGCAGCAAGCGCCATCGTGGGTTACACGGTCGACTTCTTCGGCTGGGATGGCGGCTTTATGGTGATGATTGGCGGCAGCATTATGGCGGTATTGCTGCTGATCGTCGTCATGATTGGCGAAAAACGTCATCATGCGGAAATAATGCAGAAACGAGGCTAAAAAAATGCCCGCGAAAGCGGGCATTACATTTCGATTTCGATATCGCCTTTTGCCCGGCAACAGCAGGGCAAAATTTCCCCTTCGTTGATAAACGCCAGCGGTTCCGTTAGCCAGTCCACTTGTCCTGCCACTAAACGACAGCGGCATGATCCGCAGTAGCCCGCACGACACTGGTACTCAACTTCAACCTGATGCGACTCTAATGCCACCAGCAGGGAAGGGTGTTCTTCCCGGCACAGCACTTCTGTACCGGAAAGGCTTAACGTCACGCGGCTCATCAGAGCTCGAAGCTGCTCAGATCATCAGTGTTCACTTCGGAATCAATCTGACCGACCAGATAAGAACTCACTTCCACTTCCTGCGGCGCAACCTGCACGTTATCGGACACGAGCCAGGTGTTGATCCACGGAATCGGGTTAGAGCGCGTTTTGAACGGCAGCTCAAGCCCTACGGCCTGCATGCGGATGTTGGTGATGTACTCAATGTACTGGCAGAGAATATCTTTGTTCAGGCCGATCATGGAGCCATCGCGGAACAGGTACTCTGCCCACTCTTTTTCCTGCTGGGCGGCGAGCACAAACAGGTCGTAGCATTCCTGTTTGCATTCTTCTGCGATCTCCGCCATTTCCGGGTCGTCCACGCCGCTGCGCAACAGGTTCAGCATGTGCTGAGTGCCGGTCAGATGCAGCGCTTCGTCACGGGCGATCAGACGAATGATTTTGGCGTTACCTTCCATCAGTTTGCGCTCGGCAAACGCAAACGAGCAGGCAAAGCTGACGTAGAAGCGGATCGCTTCCAGCGCGTTGACGCTCATCAGGCACAAATACAGCTGTTTTTTCAGTGCGCGCAGATTCACGGTGACGGATTTGCCGTTAACGGAATGCGTGCCTTCACCCAGCAGATGCCAGTAGCTGGTCATCTCGATCAGCTCATCGTAATAGTGGGAAATGCCTTCCGCGCGTTTCTGGATCTGCTCGTTGGTGACGATATCGTCAAACACCACCGCCGGATCGTTAACGATGTTACGGATGATATGGGTGTAAGAACGCGAGTGGATTGTCTCGGAGAACGCCCAGGTTTCCACCCACGTTTCCAGTTCAGGAATCGAGATCAGCGGCAGCAGTGCCACGTTTGGGCTACGGCCTTGAATGGAATCCAGCAGCGTCTGGTACTTCAGGTTACTGAGGAAAATGTGCTTTTCATGATCCGGCAACGCCTGGAAATCGATACGATCGCGAGAAACGTCCACTTCTTCCGGACGCCAGAAGAAGGAGAGTTGCTTTTCGATCAGCTTTTCGAAAATGTCATATTTTTGCTGATCGTAGCGTGCCACGTTGACCGGCTGACCAAAAAACATCGGCTCTTTGAGCTGGTCGTTTTTCGTCTGTGAAAAGGTGGTATATGCCATGAATAGATGTCCTGTCTTACGAAATAAAGGCGGGGATATCCCCGCCCTTCATTAGATCTTACATGCGCCGCTTTCGCAGCCATCGTCCTGAATAGAAGGTGCCATATCGTCCTGCGCATCTTCTGCACCGTCACGGGTGTTGTGATAGTACAGGGTTTTTACGCCAAATTTATAGGCGGTCAGCAGGTCTTTCAGCAACTGCTGCATCGGCACTTTTCCTGACGGGAAGCGCGTCGGATCGTAGTTGGTGTTGGCAGAGATCGACTGGTCGATAAACTTCTGCATGATGCCCACCAGCTGCAGGTAACCGTCGTTATTCGGCATTTCCCACAGCAGCTCGTAGCTGTCTTTCAGTAGTTCATAATCCGGTACAACCTGACGCAGCACGCCGTCTTTCGACGCTTTGATGCTGACGTGTCCGCGCGGCGGCTCAATACCGTTGGTGGCGTTAGAGATCTGCGAAGAGGTCTCAGACGGCATCAGCGCAGACAAGGTGGAGTTGCGCAGGCCGTGGGTCTTGATGGACTCACGCAGCGTTTCCCAGTCAAGATGCAGTGGCTCATTGACGATCGCATCCAGGTCTTTTTTGTAGGTGTCGATCGGCAGAATACCTTTCGCGTAGGTGGTTTCGTTGAACCACGGGCACGCGCCTTGCTCTTTCGCCAGCTCGTTAGAGGCTTTCATCAGGTAATACTGAATCGCTTCGAACGTTTCGTGCGTCAGGTTGTTGGCGCTGCCATCGGAGTAACGCTTGCCGTTTTTCGCCAGCCAGTAGGCGAAGTTGATCACGCCAATCCCCAGCGTACGACGACCCATTGCGCCGCGTTTTGCCGCTGGAATTGGGTAATCCTGATAATCCAGCAGGGCGTCCAGCGCACGAACCGCCAGTACGGCCAACTCTTCCAGCTCGGCCAGGCTCTTGATCGCGCCCAGGTTGAATGCGGACAGCGTACACAGCGCGATTTCACCGTTTTCGTCGTTCACGTCGTACAGCGGTTTGGTCGGCAGAGCGATTTCCAGGCACAGGTTAGACTGGCGCACTGGCGCAATGGCCGGATCGAACGGGCTGTGGGTGTTGCAGTGGTCAACGTTCTGAATATAGATACGGCCGGTAGAAGCACGTTCCTGCATCATCAGAGAGAACAGGTCGACGGCTTTCACGCGCTGCTTACGGATGCTGTCATCTTGCTCATATTGCGTATACAGACGCTCGAATTCATCCTGATCGGCGAAGAACGCATCGTACAGGCCCGGCACGTCGGATGGGCTGAACAGGGTGATGTCCTGACCTTTCAGCAGGCGGGTGTACATCAGTTTGTTGATCTGCACGCCGTAGTCCATATGACGAACGCGGTTGCCTTCAACGCCACGGTTGTTTTTCAGCACTAACAGGCTTTCGACTTCCAGGTGCCACATTGGGTAAAACAGCGTGGCTGCACCGCCGCGTACGCCGCCCTGTGAGCAGGATTTCACCGCCGTCTGGAAGTGTTTGTAGAACGGGATACAGCCGGTGTGGAACGCTTCACCGCCGCGAATTGGGCTGCCCAGCGCACGAATACGGCCAGCGTTAATACCGATACCGGCACGCTGGGAAACGTATTTTACGATGGCGCTTGAGGTTGCGTTGATGGAATCCAGGCTGTCGCCGCACTCGATCAGCACGCAGGAGCTGAACTGACGAGTCGGGGTACGCACGCCAGACATAATCGGCGTAGGCAGAGAAATTTTAAAGGTGGATACGGCGTCGTAAAAACGCTTCACGTAATCCAGTCGCGTTTTACGCGGGTAGTTCGAGAACAGACACGCGGCAACTAGAATATACAGGAACTGTGCGCTCTCGTAGATTTCGCCGGTGACGCGGTTCTGGACCAGGTATTTGCCTTCCAGCTGCTTCACCGCGGCGTAGGAGAAGTTCATGTCGCGCCAGTGGTCGATAAACCCGTCCATCTGCTTGAACTCTTCTTCCGTGTAGTCTTCCAGCAGATGCGCGTCATATTTGCCCAGCTCAACCATTTTCGTGACGTGATCGAGCAGCGCTGGCGGCTCAAACTGACCGTACGCTTTTTTACGCAGGTGGAAAATGGCGAGGCGTGCGGCCATGTACTGGTAATCCGGCGCTTCGCGGGATATCAGGTCGGCTGCGGCTTTGATAATGGTTTCATGAATATCGGAGGTCTTGATCCCGTCGTAGAACTGAATATGTGAACGCAGTTCAACCTGGGAGATAGATACGTTGTTCAGTCCTTCTGCTGCCCAGTCGAGAACTCGATGGATTTTGTCGAGATTGATACGCTCGGTAGTACCGTCGCGCTTTGTCACCAGCAGACTCTGATTCATGTGGGTTTTTACCTGTCCGTGAAATAAAAAAATATCCCCCCGCTTATCCACAGAACTGCCTTGTGGCTAACTCTGTGGATAAATACTACATATAGGGGGTTTGCGATAAGAAAAACGCTATATGGTGAGTATTCTAGTAAGGAATCATTTCAGTACAAGAGTTGATTTTGACGTTAATTTCAGGTTGCTAAAGCGTAATAAACCCTAAGTCCTCGTATCGTAAGGCCTGGACGTCATGTCAATAATTTAGAAAAAAAATCTAAAATTTGATCGAGTGCTGATTTCTTCAACGAGAGGGGAGAATTGCGCAACGTAATGTCGCGCAATCTTTATAAGAATAACGAATGACGTTAGTCGTTTTTTGCCGTCGTGTGCAACATATAGTTAACATCTACACCCGGCGCGAGCTTGAATTTGTCGGTCAACGGATTGTAGTGCAAGCCGGTGATGTGTTGCTCCTTCAGCCAGGTCAGATCTACCCAGCCTAATAATTCGGCAGGCTTGATGAATTTCTTCACGTCGTGGGTGCCTTTTGGCACCATGCGCAGCACGTATTCCGCGCCCACCACCGCCATCAGCCACGCTTTCCCGTTACGGTTAATCGTCGAGAAGAAGACTTGCCCACCGGGTTTTACCAGTGCGGCGCAGGCGTTGACCACCGATTGTGGGTCAGGAACGTGTTCAAGCATTTCCATGCAGGTGACAACATCGTATTGATGCGCGTGTTTAGCAGCGTGCTCTTCTACGGTTTCCTGAACATAGTCAACCTGAATACCGGATTCCAGCGCATGCAGACGAGCAACCTGGAGCGGCTCAAAACCCATGTCCAGGCCAGTGACCGTTGCGCCTTCACGCGCCATGCTTTCGGCCAGAATGCCGCCGCCGCAGCCGACATCGAGCACTTTTTTACCGAACAGACCGCCGGAGCGCTCCGCGATATAGCCCAAACGCAGCGGGTTAATGCGGTGCAAAGGTTTGAACTCACCGTCGAGATCCCACCAGCGGGATGCCACCGCTTCAAATTTGGCGATCTCTGCATGGTCGACGTTGTGAGCTACCGGGGATTTTTCGGCATTCATGGGCGCTTTTACTCCTTAATTCGCAAGAGGATCGAGTATATCAGGCTCTCCCCGCGAATAAACCATACAGGTTTACCTGTATGGGAGCGATTGTGTTATAATTTGCGACCTTTGAATCCGGGATACAGTAGAGGGATAGCGGTTAGATGAGCGACCTTGCGAGAGAAATTACACCGGTTAACATCGAGGAAGAGCTTAAGAGCTCCTATCTGGATTATGCGATGTCGGTCATTGTTGGCCGTGCGCTGCCAGACGTCCGAGATGGCCTGAAGCCGGTACACCGTCGCGTACTATACGCCATGAACGTATTGGGCAATGACTGGAATAAAGCCTACAAAAAATCTGCCCGTGTCGTTGGTGACGTCATCGGTAAATATCACCCTCATGGTGATACTGCCGTGTACGACACGATCGTCCGTATGGCGCAGCCTTTCTCCTTACGTTACATGCTGGTGGATGGCCAGGGTAACTTCGGTTCTGTCGATGGTGACTCCGCTGCGGCGATGCGTTATACGGAAATCCGTATGTCGAAAATCGCCCATGAGCTGATGGCCGACCTGGAAAAAGAAACGGTTGATTTCGTCGATAACTACGACGGCACCGAGCGTATTCCTGATGTCATGCCGACCAAGATCCCGAACCTGTTGGTTAACGGTTCTTCCGGTATCGCCGTCGGTATGGCCACGAACATTCCGCCGCACAATATTACTGAAGTCATCAACGGCTGCCTCGCCTACATCGACGATGAAGAGATCACCGTCGAAGGGCTGATGGAACACATTCCTGGCCCGGACTTCCCAACTGCTGCCATCATCAATGGCCGCCGTGGTATTGAAGAAGCGTACCGTACCGGTCGCGGCAAGATTTACATTCGCGCCCGCGCGGAAGTGGAAGCTGATGCGAAAACCGGTCGTGAAACCATTATCGTCCACGAAATTCCCTACCAGGTGAACAAAGCTCGCTTGATCGAGAAAATCGCGGAACTGGTAAAAGAAAAACGCGTTGAAGGCATCAGCGCGCTGCGTGACGAGTCTGATAAAGACGGTATGCGCATCGTGATTGAAATCAAACGCGACGCGGTGGGTGAGGTTGTCCTGAACAATCTGTACTCCCAGACTCAGCTTCAGGTTTCCTTCGGCATCAACATGGTTGCGTTGCACCATGGCCAGCCGAAGATCATGAACCTGAAAGATATCCTGAGCGCGTTCGTGCGTCACCGTCGTGAAGTGGTGACTCGCCGTACTATTTTCGAACTGCGTAAAGCGCGCGATCGTGCGCACATTCTGGAAGCGCTGGCTGTAGCACTGGCCAACATCGACCCGATCATCGAGTTGATCCGCCGTGCGCCAACGCCTGCTGAAGCAAAAGCAGGGTTGGTTGCTCAGCCGTGGGCATTGGGCAACGTATCTGCCATGCTGGAACGTGCGGGTGATGACGCGGCGCGTCCTGAGTGGCTGGAACCTGAGTTTGGCGTGCGTGACGGTCAATATTACCTGACCGAACAACAGGCACAGGCGATTCTGGATCTGCGTTTGCAGAAACTGACTGGCCTTGAGCATGAAAAACTGCTCGACGAGTACAAAGAGCTGCTGGAGCAGATTGCAGAGCTTCTGCATATTCTCGGTAGCGCCGATCGTCTGATGGAAGTGATCCGCGAAGAGCTGGAGCTGGTCCGCGACCAGTTTGGTGATGCGCGTCGCACTGAAATCACGGCGAATACGTCTGATATCAACATTGAAGATCTGATCAACCGCGAAGATGTGGTTGTGACCCTGTCTCATCAGGGCTATGTGAAGTATCAGCCGCTGACCGACTACGAAGCTCAGCGTCGTGGTGGTAAAGGCAAATCGGCAGCACGTATCAAAGAAGAAGACTTTATCGACCGCCTGCTGGTGGCGAACACCCATGACACGATCCTGTGCTTCTCCAGCCGTGGCCGTCTGTACTGGATGAAAGTGTATCAGTTGCCGGAAGCGAGCCGTGGGGCGCGTGGTCGTCCGATCGTCAACCTGCTTCCGCTTGAGCCGAACGAGCGTATCACCGCGATTCTGCCGGTACGCGAGTACGAAGAAGGCGTGAACGTCTTCATGGCGACCGCAAGCGGGACCGTGAAGAAAACTGCGCTGACCGGTTTCAGTCGTCCACGTTCTGCCGGGATTATCGCCATCAACCTGAACGAAGGCGATGAGCTGATCGGTGTGGATCTGACTTCTGGTTCTGACGACGTCATGTTGTTCTCTGCCGCCGGTAAAGTGGTGCGCTTTAAAGAGAACGCCGTGCGCGCAATGGGTCGTACTGCGACCGGCGTTCGCGGTATCCGACTGGCGGGAGAAGACAGCGTTGTTTCCCTGATTATTCCACGCGGTGAAGGCGCTATCCTGACCGTGACGCAGAATGGTTACGGTAAACGGACTGCGGAAGGGGAATACCCAACCAAGTCTCGTGGCACACAGGGCGTAATTTCCATCAAAGTGACCGAGCGTAACGGATCTGTCGTGGGAGCAGTGCAGGTTGATGACTGCGACCAGATCATGATGATCACTGATGCCGGTACGCTGGTGCGTACGCGTGTCTCTGAGATCAGCGTGGTAGGGCGTAATACTCAGGGCGTTATCCTCATCCGTACTGCGGAAGACGAAAACGTGGTGGGTCTGCAACGTGTTGCTGAGCCAGTGGACGACGAAGAACTTGATTCCATCGACGGTAGCGTCGCGGAAGGTGACGATGAAATCGCACCGGAAACCGAGACCGATGAAGCTGATTCTGAAGAAACAGATTCCGATGACGATGCGGCAGATGATGCCGACGAGTAATGTCTTCTGACATAAAAAGGGCCGGATTCCGGCCCTTTCTTTTTTGCAGATAACTGAGCATTGCGGCACGCCGCGTTTACCGCTACCTTAACCACATTCTTTTAGCCTCTGACGGCGGAGCTTCGCCCCCTTGAAATACCTCGTCTCCTTTCGCACCACTCTTAAAGTCTCTCGCTATCTTTTTCGCGCGCTGGCGTTATTGCTTTGGTTACTGGTTGCACTTTTTTCGGTGTTTTACATCGTTAATGCGCTGCATCAGAAGGAGTCAGAGATCCGTCAGGAGTTTAATTTAAGTTCCGATCAGGCCCAGCGTTACATTCAGCGTACGTCAGACGTTATGAAAGAGCTGAAGTACATTGCTGAAAACCGTCTGACGGCGGAAAACGGCATTCTGGCCACGCGCGGGCGAAATGACAAACCAGAAGTTCCGGATTTCGAACCGTTATTCCCCGACTCCGATTGCTCGACGATGGGTACGGCCTGGCGTGGCTCGCTTGAGTCAATGGCATGGTTTATGCGCTACTGGCGCGATAATTTCTCCGCTGCCTACGATCTCAACCGGGTATTTCTCATCGGCAGTGAGAATCTCTGTTTAGCCGATTTCGGTCTACGTGATGTGCCGGTTGAGCGCGAAGATGCGCTAAAAAGTTTGCACGAACGCATCATGAAATACCGCAATGCCCCGCAGGACGAACGTGGCAATAATATCTTCTGGATAAGCCAGGGGCCGCGTCCGGGAGTGGGTTATTTCTACGCCCTCACGCCGGTTTATCTCGCTAATCGCCTGCAAGCGCTGCTGGGCACTGAACAAACGATTCGCATGGAAAACTTCTTCACGCCGGGTAGTTTACCGATGGGTGTGACAATCCTCGATGAAAATGGTCATACGCTGATTTCGCTGACCGGGCCTGAAAGCCGCTTAAAAATTGATCCTCGCTGGATGCAGGAACGCTCCTGGTTTGGCTATACGTCGGGCTTCCATGAGCTGGTGCTCAAGAAAAGTTTGCCGCCATCGTCCCTGAGCATTGTCTATTCCGTTCCTGTCGATATGGTTCTGGAACGCATTCGGATGCTCATTCTTAACTCTATCCTGTTGAATGTGCTGGTGGGGGTCGCGCTGTTCATGCTGGCGCGCATGTATGAGCGTAAAATTTTCATCCCGGCAGAGAGCGACGCTCAACGTCTGGAAGAACACGAGCAATTTAACCGCAAAATTGTCGCCTCGGCGCCGGTTGGGATTTGTATCCTCCGTACGCAGGATGGGACCAATATCCTGAGTAACGAGCTGGCGCATAACTACCTGAACATGCTGACACATGAAGACCGGCAGCGACTGACGCAGATCATCTGCGGGCAACAGGTCAACTTTGTCGATGTGTTAACCAGCAATCACACCAACCTGCAAATCAGCTTTGTCCATTCGCGCTATCGCAATGAGAACGTGGCGATCTGTGTGCTGGTGGACGTGTCTTCACGCGTAAAAATGGAAGAGTCGTTACAAGAAATGGCGCAGGCAGCGGAACAAGCCAGCCAGTCTAAGTCGATGTTCCTCGCGACCGTGAGCCATGAGCTGCGCACGCCGCTGTACGGCATTATTGGTAACCTTGATCTGCTGCAAACGAAAGAGCTGCCAAAGGGGGTTGAGCGCCTGGTCACGGCGATGAACAACTCCTCAAGCCTGCTGTTGAAAATCATCAGCGACATTCTCGACTTCTCCAAAATTGAGTCTGAACAGCTCAAAATCGAACCGAGCGAGTTTTCACCGCGTGAAGTGATGAACCACATCAGCGCTAACTATATGCCGCTGGTGGTGCGCAAACAGCTCGGGCTGTACTGCTTTATCGAACCCGATGTACCGCTGACGCTGCTTGGCGACCCGATGCGCCTGCAGCAGGTCATTTCAAACCTGCTCAGCAACGCGATTAAGTTCACCGATGTCGGCTGTATCATTTTGCATGTTTCGCGGGCTGGTGATTATCTAAGCATTCGTATCCGCGATACTGGCGTCGGTATTCCGGCAAAAGAGGTGGTGAAACTGTTCGATCCGTTCTTCCAGGTGGGAACCGGGGTGCAGCGTAACTTCCAGGGTACCGGGCTGGGGCTGGCCATTTGCGAACAGCTGATCAGCATGATGGATGGCGATATTTCTGTCGATACCGAACCGGGCATGGGCAGCCAGTTTACGATCCGCATTCCGCTCTATTCTGCTCAATATCCGGTGAAAAGCCCGGCGGAAGGGTTGAGCGATAAAATGTGCTGGCTGGCGGTGCACAACGCGTCGCTGTATAGCTTCCTGGAATCATTGCTCTCGAACCGAGGCATTCGTGTCGCGCGCTATGAAGCAGGGCAAAGAACGGACCCTGACGATACGCTGATAACAGACGTTGAGGTCGATCCTTCCTGGCAGGGCAGAGCCGTGATTACGTTCTGTCGTCGCCATATTGGTATTGCGCAGGAGCGCGTTCCAGGGGAATGGACACACAGTGTGGCAACGCCGCATGAGATTCTGCATTTGCTGGCACATATCTACAATGTGGAAGGGGATGCCCACGACGGTGGGGCCGCACTGCCTTCGCCGCAGTCAGCTGTTGCGATGAATGATGACATGCTGATTCTGGTAGTGGATGACCATCCGATCAACCGTCGTCTGCTGGCCGATCAGCTCGGCTCGCTGGGGTATCAATGTCTGACCGCAAATGACGGTGTGGATGCGCTGAACGTGCTGAGCAAAAATCACATTGATATTGTGCTCAGTGACGTGAACATGCCAAACATGGACGGGTATCGTCTCACCCAGCGCATTCGCCAGCTTGGTATGACGTTACCGGTTATCGGCGTTACCGCCAACGCGCTGGCCGAAGAGAAAGAGCGTTGTCTGGAGTCGGGCATGGACAGTTGTCTGTCAAAACCGGTGACACTCGATGTCATCAAACAGACGTTGTCGATTTACGCGGACCGCGTCAGGAAATCGAGGGCATAAAAAAACCCGGCAAGCGCGAGCGCTGCCGGGTTTTTTATCACCAGAACGGAATCAGTCTTTATCGACCGCGCTCAGGGTAACCGAAGAGAGATAATTCAACAGGGCGATATCATTCTCCACGCCCAGCTTCATCATCGCCGATTTCTTCTGGCTACTGATGGTTTTGATACTGCGGTTCAGCTTCTTGGCAATTTCAGTGACCAGGAAACCTTCAGCGAACAGGCGCAGCACTTCGCTTTCTTTCGGTGATAAACGCTTGTCACCGTAACCACCCGCGCTGATTTTCTCCAGCAGGCGAGAAACGCTTTCAGGGGTAAATTTCTTGCCTTTCTGCAATGCAGCCAGAGCCTTAGGCAGATCCGTAGGCGCGCCCTGTTTCAGGACAATCCCTTCAATGTCGAGTTCCAGCACGGCGCTCAAAATCGCCGGGTTATTGTTCATGGTCAGAACAATAATTGAAATACTCGGGAAGTGGCGCTTGATGTATTTGATCAGTGTGATCCCATCGCCGTACTTATCTCCAGGCATGGAGAGGTCGGTAATGAGCACGTGTGCATCAAGTTTCGGAAGATTATTTATAAGTGCTGTAGAGTCTTCAAATTCACCGACAACATTCACCCACTCGATCTGTTCAAGTGATTTGCGAATACCGAACAGTACAATCGGGTGGTCGTCAGCAATAATTACGTTCATATTGTTCATGTAAAGGCTACCTTGCTACAGCAAGCTTTTGACGTAGGCGTCAATGTCGCTGATGTATTTTTCTGTGCCAGAAGCATCCTTCTCACGAATAAGATGTTCCAGCGTTTCACATAACTGCTTGCCCGGAACCAGATTAAGCATGGCAAACACCCCTTTAAGCCGGTGTGCTGTCTGTGCCAGCGCGGCGAAATCCTTCGCGGCGGACTCAGTATACAACCGCTTAACATCATCTGGTACTGTATCTACAAAGAGGGAATAGTATCCGCTGGCCTGGAGTTCGGCATTTTCATCGCCACCCAATGGGGACTCCAGTATCTCTTCTTGCGCCAGATTCTCTTCTATTAGTTGTAGTACAGCTTCCTGCATCGCATTGCTCATATTAAAGTTGACGCGCAGCTGACCGGGGCCGATTTTCCGCACGCCTGACTCATCATCGCTTAAAAGCAAGCCCGAGGCAGTAAGATTAGACGGATTATCAGTTAAAAAGAGATCATATTCTTGACTCGTAAGCCTTTCATCCGGATTTATGCAGGCCGCACCCCAGTTTTCCAACTGGCGGACTACGATGTTGCGTATTTCGCTGGACGTCACATCCACCATCACAATCACATCATCCAGCAGGCGCTCTTCGTCTTCTTCCTGAGGATTTGCGTCCATTTTGACATGCAGTGAATAGCGGGTACCCAGCGACTCGCGGGCCTTAATATTCAGATGCCCACCAAGCTTACGTGCCAGCTGATCGCACAGCCAGAAGGTAAGGGCATTAGCTTTCCCATAGCTATCGCTCTGCGTGTCGTTCAGGAACGGGAAGTGTAAATTATCGATTTCGCTCGTCGTCACGCCTTCCCCCGTATCCAGAATACGGATTGTCAGGCGGTCTTCGGCGGACTCATCCGTACCCACTTCCAGCGTGATTTTGCCAATTTGCGTGGTGGTGACGGAGTATTGAATCAGCATCAGTATGATGCGGCGCAAGGCCTCGCGATCGCCATGACGTTCATCGTTGGCAGGAAGATTATTGTTGATCAGCAGTTGCAAGCCTTTGCGCTTGATAACAGGCAGGACTTCGGGCACCACTTCGTTAATCAGATCTTGCACCGAAAATAGCGTTGAGCTCCCTTTCCATGTGTCGTTTTCAAGCATATTGGCTAACTGGATTTCATCAACCATGCGCACAAGCGTATCCGCCTGATTAGCCAATTGATGGCTCTCTGGCGTGCTCAAACTCGCTGCCTGGCTGGCAAGCTCTTTTAACGGACGCTTAAACGCATCACCAATGTTTTGCATAAACGCCGCGCGGCCCTGCTGATTTTTCTCATACAGCCTCTGCGCTTGTTTCAGCTTCTTGTTTACCAGCACTTCTCTGTCCTGATCACGAATGATGAAGATCTGAGTACGCGAAGCGACCTGGCTGCGGAACTGACGAATTTCGTACAGTTCATTATTAATAGTGGCCTGAATCACCCCCTGATGTTGGTCAGCCATGGTGGTGATGTTTTGCAGGTTAAGATGCGGCAACAGGTGATCGGCAATCTTGTTGCTCATAATCGTGCGGTTGGCTTCCTGGTCATGCACCAGAAGTCCGAGCGGGAGTACCGACACGATCTCTTCATTCAGCGCACGCAACACGCGTAACTCATTGTTAGAGCTTGAAGACGAGGTATGTTCAGTCTGACGGCCAGGCTGAAAGCGGAAGGTGGTATAGCCAAACAGCGCCAGCGCCAGCAAAGCAATGTTGAGCAGTAGCGGCAGCAAGATGTTTTGCAATGTGTCGAGCAACAGCGTTCCAAAGGGAACTTGCCAAACCAGACGCATACCGGTGGAGTTCAGGGATGAAGAGATCTCAATCTTCGAGCCGTTAAAGGTAATGGACGCGCTTTCCGGGCCTTCTTTCTTATCCGCTGCCGTGCGCATATTTTGCACGGAAGTGTCTGGCTCCAGACGGAAACTGTCCAGCGGCATATCCGGTGGAATGAGATCGTTAATCGGCAGATCAAACGCGACAACCGTCGCCAGATGCCCGGGCTGGTTAAACGTGGTACGCAGGGTGAAGTAATGCCCGTTTTGCCAGGCAAGACGGCGAAGGGAAGAGAAGCTCTCGCGTTCGTCCAGGGTGTTGGCCTGCTGGAGCATTTCTGCCCGGCGGGAATCCACAATGGAGCCAATGGAGGACTCTTTAAAACCCGATGAGAGATCTTTCAACGGCAGCGTGGAGATCAGGATCATGCTGTTGTCCTGGCCATTAAGATAATACATCGACCAGGGAACCGTTTCCGCTCCCCAGAGCGTGTCGAGATACGTCGAGATTCGCTGCGTCATCTCAAGCGTCGCGCTGTCGTGAGAGCCAAAAATCAGCGCTTCGGTTTTGCGGCGCGTTTTTTCGAGATAATAGACGTCTTGTTTGAGGCGCGTTTCCTGCAAACCTTCACCCGATGCCGTTCCCGGCGCTGCGGCAATATTGTCGTAAATCTGCCAGGTCGCATAGCGCCAGGTATCGATACGCTTATGCACCGCATGGGTGATATCGACGATTTGATAGCTCCGGTCTTTCAGCCAGGTGTTGACCGCGCTCTGCACCATCACGCCCATCGTCACTAACAGCACAACGATCAATAGAAGAAAGAAACGAGTGATGCTCCCAGGAAGAAGGGAGAATTTACCAGGTGCTGTGGTTTCAGACTGACTCATTAATGTGATTAACCCGTGATGGCCGCACGTAAAGACGATAGGGCAGTATAAAGGGTAATACCTGAATTTCCAGTATCGAGGCCCGGCGGGGAGAGACTTTTTCGGGCTTAATCAACGCAGCGCTACTCCGTCGCGAAAGTGTACAAACGGAACAGTATTGTACAAATAACTGCCTATATCGCGAATAAATAGCACGAATTAACAAGAAATTAGGGAGTGCATAATTTTAGGAAGCGAATTTAGGCGTTATCTGAGAATTAGTTAATAGTCGTTATAATTTCAGAGTGGTAGCACAAAATTATTCGCATAACGTAAAGAAGGGTAAAAAAAAACCGAATGCATTGCACTCGGTTCAATTAGGGATAAACAGACATTCGAAAATGAATGACGGTAATAAATAAAGTTAATGATGATAGCGAGAGTTATTTTAGAGATCTCTGGTGATTTTGTTTTGACAATCAGTGCGGTAATGTAATCTTTAATAATGTATTGATTTTTATGCATAAATATAAATCATTGATTTTAAGTGCTTTATATTTTAGCTATTTGTGCTATTGAAAAGTTCCCTCGTATTTACAAAATGAAACACCTTATGGGAACAATGAAACATCTTCAAAGTTTTCGTATCATATTCGTATTGGATTATTCTGTATTTTTGCGGAGAATGAAGTAGCCGACTGGTTAAGAGGGTTAACCAGTAAGCAGTGGCAATTATAAGGCATATAACAGAGGGTTAATAAAATGAAAGTTAAAGTTCTCTCCCTCCTGGTACCAGCTCTGCTGGTAGCAGGCGCAGCAAATGCGGCTGAAATTTATAACAAAGATGGCAACAAATTAGATCTGTTCGGTAAAGTCGACGGCCTGCACTATTTCTCTGACGACAAAGGTAACGACGGCGATCAAACCTACATGCGTATCGGCTTCAAAGGCGAAACGCAGGTAAACGATCAGGTGACCGGTTATGGTCAATGGGAATATCAGGTTCAAGGTAACACCAGCGAAAGCGAAAACCAGTCCTGGACGCGTGTAGCCTTCGCGGGCCTGAAATTCGGTGACGCAGGTTCCTTCGATTATGGTCGTAACTACGGCGTAATCTACGACGTGACTTCCTGGACCGACGTTCTGCCAGAATTTGGCGGTGATACTTACGGTGCAGATAACTTCCTGCAATCTCGTGGTAACGGCGTCGCGACTTACCGCAACCAAGATTTCTTCGGCCTGGTTGATGGTTTGAACTTTGCGCTGCAGTATCAGGGTAAAAACGGCAGCGTTAGCGGCGAGAACGACTCCACTGGTGGTCGTAGCCTGCTGAAACAAAATGGCGACGGATACGGTGCGTCCCTGACTTATGATTTGGGCGAAGGCTTCAGCGTCGGTGGCGCAATGGCTTCTTCTAAACGTACTGCTGACCAGAATGCAGCAGGTGTCTACGGTGACGGCGACCACGCTGAAGTGTACAGCGGCGGCCTGAAATATGATGCGAACAACATCTATCTGGCAGCACAGTACTCTCAGACTTACAACGCGACTCGTTTCGGGACATCTAACGGTAGCGGCCGTTCCGACATCTACGGTTTTGCTAACAAAGCGCAAAACTTCGAAGTGGTTGCGCAGTATCAGTTCGACTTCGGTCTGCGTCCTTCCGTGGCTTACCTGCAGTCTAAAGGTAAGGACGTAAGCAACAACACCACCAACTTCGGCGATCAGGATCTGCTGAAATATGTTGATGTTGGCGCGACTTACTACTTCAACAAAAACATGTCCACCTACGTGGACTACAAAATCAACCTGCTGGATGAAAATAACTTCACCAAACAGGCTGGTGTAGGTACTGACGATATCGTTGCTCTGGGTCTGGTTTACCAGTTCTAAGGCACAGTCAGTCACAGAAAGGGGCCAACGGGCCCCTTTTTCTATGTTTTTTTAGGGCCTTACCCAAGACCCATTTTGGTATACTCTTGCCGCCCAGGCATGAGGATAATAACGAATGGAAATGACTTTTTGGCGAGCCGGCATTTTAGCGGTATTTTTCTTACTTTCGGCATGCGATTCTTCTTCCCCTACCACGACAGCAAATGCGCCAGCGGCAACCGTGCTGGAAGGCAAGACCATGGGAACATCCTGGCGCGTGAGCGTCATGAATATAGATAAAAATCGCGTTGATGAACTTCGCGGTAAAATCCAGTCCCAGCTTGATGCTGACGATCAACTGCTTTCTACCTATAAAAATGATTCCGCGCTAATGCGGTTCAACCTGTCGAACAGCACATCGCTTTGGCCTGTGAGCGAGGCAATGGCCGATATCGTTACCGAGTCCTTGCATGTTGGTTATAAAACTAACGGGGCGATGGATATCACCGTCGGGCCACTGGTGAATTTATGGGGCTTTGGACCAACGAAACAGCCGGAGACGGTACCGAGTCAGGATCAGATTGACGATGCGCGCGCTCGCACTGGACTGCAACATCTGAGCGTATTGAATCAATATGGTCAGCAGTACCTGCAAAAAGACATTCCCGATCTGTTTGTCGATCTCTCCACGGTTGGCGAGGGATACGCTGCGGATCATCTCGCCGCGCTGATGGCTCAGGAGGGGATCTCTCGTTATCTGGTTTCCGTCGGTGGCGCACTCGTGAGCCGCGGTCTCAATGCCAGCGGTCAATCCTGGCGTGTCGCTATCCAAAAGCCAACGGATCAACAAAATGCAGTGCAGGCCATTGTGGATATCAACGGCCACGGCATCAGCACATCCGGCAGCTATCGCAACTATTACGAGCTAAACGGCAAGCGCCTTTCACACGTGATCGACCCCAGAACGGGACGCCCGATCGCACACAATCTGGTTTCCGTGACGGTGATTGCGCCGACGGCACTGGAGGCTGATGCCTGGGATACCGGACTGATGGTCCTCGGGCCGGAAAAGGCCAAAGAAGTGGTGCGTCAGGAAGGGCTGGCCGTGTACATGATTACCAAAGAGGGTGAGAATTTTAAAACCTGGATGTCGCCGCAGTTTCACGCTTTTCTGATCGACGAACAACATTAAAAAGCAAGGTTGCGGGTTTTTGTTCAGTGGCGCTAGGGCATTGTTTGAGTATGCTTGAAAGAGGAGCCTATGATGAAAAACCTGACGCTGAATACTGATGACGATCGCTGGCTGGCCGTGATGGCCCGCGATCCTGCCGCCGACAACCAGTTTGTTTTCGCAGTCCAGACAACCGGTATCTTTTGCCGCCCTTCGTGCCGGGCGCGTCATGCCCTGCGAAAAAACGTTGTGTTTTATCCCGATTCACATCATGCCCAACAGGCCGGATTTCGCCCGTGCAAACGCTGTTTGCCCGATCGGATCGATCCGCAAGCCCATAAGATAGCGAAAGTCGAAAAAGCCTGCCGCTTGCTCGAGCAGGACCAACCGCTGACGCTGAATGCACTGGCGGAAGAGGTCGCTATGAGTGCTTTTCATTTCCATCGTCTGTTCAAATCCGTGACCGGAATGACGCCAAAAGCCTGGCAACAGGCAGCGCGCGCGCGACGTTTACGCAGCGCACTGACGCAGGGCGAAAAAATCACCGACTCGGTGCTGGCCGCAGGCTTCCCGGATAGCAGCACCTATTATCGCACAGCGGACGAAACGCTGGGCATGACGGCAAAACAGTATCGCAATGGCGCGAATAATGTGTCCGTGCGCTTCGCCGTGACGGAATGTGAGTTTGGCCGCTGCCTTGTGGCCGAAAGTGAACGCGGGATTTGCGCTATTTTACTTGGTGATAATGACGATGCGCTGATTGACGAGCTGCACACACTTTTCCCTCTGGCTCATTCGGAATCGGCTGATGGGGAATTCACGGCGCGTATCGATCAGGTTATTCGCAGTTTGACGCATCATGAGAAGGCGCTTGATTTACCGCTGGATATTCGTGGGACGGCGTTTCAGCAACAGGTCTGGCAAGCGCTGCGGGCTATACCTTGTGGGGAAACGGCAAGCTATCAGCAAGTCGCACAAGCTATCGGAAAACCCAACGCGGTTCGCGCGGTGGCGGGGGCCTGCGCCGCCAATAAGCTGGCAATCGTGATCCCGTGCCACCGCGTAGTGCGTCACGATGGCGCACTGTCCGGCTATCGCTGGGGAGTCGAGCGCAAGGCGCAGTTACTTAAGCGTGAGGCCAACATTCAGGAGGAGTAATGCTCGATTTATTTGCTGATGAGCAGCCCTGGCAAGAGCCGTTGGCGCCAGGAGCTGTCGTTCTTCGCCGCTTTGCCATCGCCAGTGCTGCCGCGCTTTTACACAATATTGAAGCGGTAGCGGCTATTTCACCGTTTCGTCATATGGTGACGCCGGGCGGTTACACCATGTCGGTGGCGATGACCAGCTGCGGTGGACTCGGCTGGACGACCAACGATCGCGGTTATCTCTATTCCTCCGTCGACCCAGTGACTCAGCGCCCGTGGCCGCCGATTCCTGCGGTATTCAATGTGCTTTGTCACGAAGCCGCTGTTGCGGCAGGATATCCCGATTTTCAGCCCGATGCTTGCCTGATCAACCGTTATGCACCGGGTGCAAAACTGTCGTTGCATCAGGATAAAGACGAACCCAACCTGCGTGCGCCGATTGTCTCCGTGTCGTTGGGGTTACCCGCGATCTTTCAGTTTGGTGGCTTGCAGCGTAACGATCCGCTGAAACGCCTGATGCTGGAACACGGTGATGTGGTAGTGTGGGGCGGTGAATCACGGTTGTTTTATCATGGCATTCAACCGCTTAAGCCGGGTCAGCATCCATCAACAGGTGAATACCGCTACAACCTGACTTTCCGCCAGGCTTCCAGTGACGAATAAAAATAAGAATTATTCTTGATGTGAGCGTCGGGCAGTTTACACTGCTGGCTGTTTTTTATTGCCCGGATTGCTTTGCATGCAACTACTTTTACTCGTCTGGCGTCAGTACCGTTGGCCGTTTGTCGCGGTCATGGCGCTCAGCCTGGCCAGCGCCGCGCTGGGGATTGGTTTAATCGCCTTTATCAACGTGCGTTTGATCGAAATGGTCGACTCTTCATTGTCGGTGCTGCCCGAATTTTTGGGTCTGCTACTGCTGCTGATGGCGGTGACGCTGGCGTCGCAGCTGGCGCTCACGACGCTGGGACACCACTTTGTTTATCGCCTGCGCGGTGAGTTTATCAAACGTATTCTGGACACCCAGGTTGAGCGTATTGAACAGCTCGGCAGTGCATCACTGTTGGCCGGGCTGACCAGCGACGTGCGCGCGATTACGATTGCTTTTGTGCGCTTACCGGAACTGGTGCAGGGGATCATTCTCACCTTCGGATCTGCGGCTTATCTTGCCTGGCTTTCGACCAAAATGTTAGCTGTCACAGCGCTGTGGATTGTCGTCACCATCTGGGGCGGCTACATGCTGGTGGCGCGTGTTTACAAGCATATGGCCGTGCTGCGCGAAACCGAAGACAAGCTGTATAACGATTATCAAACGGTGCTGGAAGGGCGCAAAGAGCTGACGCTTAATCGTGAACGCGCCGAACATATTTTCAACAATCTCTACATTCCCGATGCCCGCGAGTACCGTCATCATATTATTCGCGCCGATACGTTCCATTTGAGTGCCGTTAACTGGTCAAACATCATGATGCTGGGTGCGATTGGCCTGGTGTTTTGGATGGCGAACAGCCTGGGTTGGGCAGATACCAACGTGGCGGCGACGTACTCGCTAACGCTGCTGTTCCTGCGTACACCGCTGCTGTCCGCAGTTGGCGCGCTGCCCACGCTGCTTAGTGCGCAAGTGGCTTTCAGAAAGCTTAATCAGTTTGCTCTGGCCCCTTTCAGACCTGAATTTCCGCGCCCTGAGGCTTTCCCTGACTGGAAAACGCTGGAACTGCGTAACGTCATGTTCCACTACCAGGACAATAATTTTGCGGTAGGTCCGGTAAACCTGACCATTAATCGCGGGGAGATGCTGTTTCTGATTGGCGGTAACGGCAGCGGAAAATCAACGCTGGCGATGCTGCTGACCGGTCTGTATCAGCCCCAGTCGGGTGAAATTTTGCTGGATGGTAAACCGATTTCTGCTCAAAAACCGGAAGACTATCGCAAGCTGTTTTCCGCGGTCTTTACCGACGTGTGGCTCTTTGATCAACTCTTAGGATCGGAAGGTAAACCGGCCAATCCGGAGCTAGTCGATAAATGGCTAGAACAGCTGAAAATGTCGCACAAGCTGGAGCTTCAGGACGGTAAAATCCTGAACCTTAAGCTGTCAAAAGGGCAGAAGAAACGCGTGGCGCTGCTGCTGGCGTTAGCCGAAGAGCGCGACATTATTTTGCTGGATGAATGGGCTGCTGACCAGGATCCGCATTTCCGCCGCGAGTTCTATCAGGTATTGCTGCCACTCATGCAGGAGATGGGCAAAACGATTTTTGCCATTAGTCACGACGATCACTACTTTATTCACGCCGATCGGTTACTCGAGATGCGTGACGGTCAGCTAAGTGAACTGACGGGTGATGAGCGCGATGCTGCCTCGCGTGATGCGGTCGCACGTACCGCTTAACAAACGCAGGGCATCGTTCTGATGCCCTTATTCCGCCCTGTCATCCATTGAGAGGGCGAAATTTCACTTAGTCGATTTTTTTCCCCTATTTTTCCTCTGTTTATTATCATTTACATATCCCCGCGCTATTCTAACTGCCAACTCATTTCATGGATTAATGATTGATGTCTGTCATAAACAAAAACAGCGCAAGGCTGCGCGACCAGGAGCGTGCCCGACTCATCTGGCTCCTGACCACGGATAAAGCCGTTACATCGACGCTATTGGGCAAACTCACCCTGGCTGAGCAATATGACGTCGGCACGCTGGCCGACGATATTGCTGAGGTAGGGGCGTTAGTTGCTCACCTGCCACCGCCGGATTTGGCGGATACCCTGGAAGCGCTGCCTTCGGAAGAACGCCACGCACTATGGCGGCTGGTGCAGGTCCACGAGCGTGGGCAAGTCTTATTAGAAGCGTCAGAAAACGTCTGGGACGATCTTATCGCTGATATGAGCGATCGCGATATCCTCGAGGCCATGCAAACGCTCGATATCGATGAGCAGATCTATCTGGTGCAACACCTGCCGCGTAACCTGACGGGCCGCATGCTGGCTTCGCTGCCGGCGGAAGAGCGCGCGCGCGTGCGCCAGGTGATGAATTACGCGAAAAACAGCGTCGGCGCGATCATGGAGTTCGAGGTGATTATGGTTCGCCCGGACGTCACGCTCGCCACCGTGCAGCGCTTTTTGCGGCGTCGAGGCAAGATGCCGCAGAACACCGATAAACTGTTCGTGACGTCACGTGATAAAACGCTGCTGGGCGAACTGACGCTGCAAACCATTTTGCTGAACGGTAGCCAGCGTCGGGTGAGCGAGGTGATGGAAACGCAGCCGATGATTTTCTCCCCGGAAGATGACGCGGAAAAAGCAGCGCGAACCTTTGAACGTGACAACCTGATCAGCGCCGCAGTGGTCGATTCAGTGGGCAAATTGATGGGCCGTGTCACCATCGATGAGATCGTTGATGTCGTTTATGAAGAGACCGACAACGACATGCGTGCGATGGGGGGCTTGAGCGCAGAAGAAGATGTCTACGCGCCTGTGAGTAAAGCGGTTAAAACGCGCTGGGCGTGGCTTGCGGTGAACTTATGCACCGCGTTTATTGCGTCGCGCGTCATTGACGGTTTTGAACATACCATTTCACAACTCGTGGCCCTGGCTTCCCTGATGCCGATTGTCGCGGGAATCGGCGGGAATACGGGTAACCAAACTATCACCATGATCGTGCGCGCGCTGGCGCTGCAGCATATTCAGCCGGGGAACTTTAGCTTCCTGATCTTCAGAGAGATGGGGGTTGCGCTGATTAACGGCCTGGTCTGGGGCGGGATTATGGGCTGTGTTACCTGGTGGCTCTATGGTGACATGGCACTCGGCGGCGTGATGACGCTGGCAATGGTGCTTAATCTGCTGATGGCCGCCGTGATGGGCGTTATCATTCCTCTGACGATGACCAAACTGGGGCGCGACCCCGCTGTGGGGTCGAGCGTGATGATCACCGCCATTACGGATACCGGCGGGTTCTTTATTTTCCTTGGGTTGGCGACGATTTTCCTGATGTAGCCGCACGCTTGAGTTTTAACCGGGCGGGAATAATCGCCATGATGACAATCCCGCCCAGTACGCCAATTGCCAGATTGCCGGTATAAACGGTGGCGGCAACGGTCACCAGCATCACCAGCGTTTCCGCAATCGGTGCGCCTTTCACCGTCGTGGGCTGAATGCTGTGCCAGTTAAACGTCTTAAAGGCGACAATCGCCATAATCCCGGCCAGCACGGCCATCGGGATTTTCGCCATAACGTCACTCAGGGCAGTCACCAGAACGAGCAGTACCAGCCCAGCGGCGAGTGTCGACACGCGGCTGCGGCCTTTGCCCATCTCGACGTTAACGATGGTTTGACCAATCATCGCGCATCCGGCAATCCCGCCGTAACATCCTGACATGATGTTCGCCACGCCAAGGCCAATACTTTCCCGACGCTTGCTCGAAGGCGTTGCGGTCAGCTCATCCACCAGTTTTGCCGTCAGCAACGACTCCATCAGACCGACGAACGCGATACTCAATGCGCACGGCCAGATGATGCTTAGCGTTTGCAGATTTAACGGCACCAGTAATTGCGTAAAGCCCGGCAGGCCACCGCTCATGGATCCTTCGTCGCCCACGGTCGGCAGAATTTGCCCACTAAACACGGTGAATAGCGTCAGGAGCACAATCGCAATCAGCGGCGACGGCACGCTTTTGATGAAGCGCGGTACCCACAGGACGATCAGGAGCGTCAGTACAAACAGGCCGACAATCAGCGGGCTTTTGGTCCAGAAATGCGGAACCTGCGCAAAGAAAATCAGCACGCCGAGGGCATTCACAAATCCGGTCATCACGGGCTGCGGAATAAAACGCATCAGGCGCGCCATACCCAGCACGCCAAACAGAATTTGAATGATGCCAGCCAGGATCACGGCGGGCAAAATGTACTGAACGCCATGCTGAGCCACCATCGGGCCGATAACCAACGCAACGGAACCGGCTGCGGCGGTGACCATCGCCGGACGACCGCCCATCACGGATAGCGCCAGACACAGCACCACCGACGCAATCAGACTGACTTTCGGGTCAACGCCCGCGACCACCGAAAAAGAGATCACTTCGGGGATCAGGGCCAGCGCGGTAATGACGCCCGCTAAGGTTTCACGCATGAACAGTTTTGGCGAACGCAGAACGCTCGCGACGCGGCCATCATCTGGCGTCAGGACAGAGGAGTGTGGTGTTGACATAAAATTCGCAGGTTAGGGCAGGCTTCCGTGCGCGCGATCACAAAGTGCAGCATAGTAGCCAGAAAAGGCACGCTTTGCCAGTCGACTAAACAATACCCTTATAAACATTCCATCATTAAATTTCACAATTACAATAATTTCGTAACCTTTAAACGCGAGTTGATAATTGATACCGTTGCCCCCGCAGCTTATTTCACCTGCAATTCCACGTACAAACCAAGACAACAAGTAAGGCATAAATGATGAAAAAAATGACTGCCATGCTCTTTTCTATGGCGGTGGGGCTGAACGCTGTCTCTATGACCGCGATGGCCGATGCGCCGAAAGAGCAAGAAACGGATGTCCTTTTAATTGGCGGCGGCATCATGAGCGCCACTCTGGGAACGTATCTGCAAGAATTACAGCCGGACTGGTCGATGACCATGGTTGAACGCCTCGATGGCGTGGCAAAAGAGAGCTCGAACGGCTGGAACAACGCCGGTACGGGCCACTCGGCACTCATGGAACTGAACTATACACCGCAGAAAAAGGACGGTTCCATTAGTATCGAGAAGGCCGTTGAGATCAACGAAGCGTTCCAGGTCTCGCGCCAGTTCTGGTCACATCAGGTCAACAGCGGCGTGATGCACGACCCGCACTCATTTATTAACACCGTGCCGCACATGAGTTTTGTGTGGGGCGATCAAAACGTGAACTTCCTGCGCGCACGCTACGCCGCTTTGCAACAGAGCAGCCTGTTCCGTGGCATGAAGTTCTCTGAAGATCATGCTCAAATCAAAGAGTGGGCACCGCTGGTCATGGAAGGTCGTGACCCAAACCAGAAGGTGGCGGCGACACGTACTGAAATCGGCACCGACGTTAACTACGGTGAAATCACGCGTCAGCTGGTTAGCTCTTTGCAGAAAAAAGATGACTTCCATTTGCAACTTAGCACCGAAGTCCGCGGCTTTAAGCGTAACGCGGATAACAGCTGGAGCGTGACGGTTGCCGATCTGAAAAACAACGAAGCAGAACACGTCATCAAGGCGAAATTTATCTTTATCGGCGCGGGTGGCGCAGCGTTAAAACTGTTGCAGGAAACCGGTATTCCGGAAGCTGACGACTATGCGGGCTTCCCGGTCGGCGGACAGTTCCTGGTGTCCGAGAATCCGGAAGTGGTGAATCGTCACCTGGCGAAAGTGTACGGTCAGGCTTCTGTCGGTGCGCCGCCAATGTCCGTGCCGCATATCGATACCCGCATGCTGGACGGTAAGCGCGTGGTGCTGTTTGGGCCGTTTGCTACTTTCTCCACCAAATTCCTGAAAAATGGTTCGCTGTGGGATCTGCTCAGCTCCACCACCACGTCTAACTTTATGCCAATGGTTGATGTGGGCATGGATAACTTCGATCTGGTGAAGTACCTGATGAGCCAGGTGATGCTGTCCGATGACGATCGTTTTGCGGCGTTGCAAGAATACTATCCGCAGGCGAAAAAAGAAGACTGGCGTTTATGGCAGGCCGGTCAGCGCGTGCAAATCATCAAGCGTGATCCGAAAGAAGGCGGCGTATTGCGTCTGGGCACGGAAGTGGTGAGCGATAAAGAGGGCACGATTGCTGCGCTGCTGGGAGCTTCGCCTGGCGCATCAACAGCCGCACCTATCATGCTGCACCTGATGGAAAAAGTGTTTAAAGATAAAGTTGCCAGCCCGGAATGGCAGGCGAAACTGAAAACCATTATTCCGTCTTACGGCACTAAGCTGAACGGTAACGTGGCAGCGACGGAACAAGAGCTGGAGTTCACCAGCCGCGTTCTGCAGCTCAAGTACGAAAAACCGCAAACGGCTGTTGCTGCACCACAAGCGCAACCGCAGTTAAAACCTCAGCCGGACGCTAAACCGGTCGCGGATATCGCACTCTGAGAATAAAAAAGCCGGGTATCATTACCCGGCTTTATTTTTAACGCACGACCGCGTTTTCAATTTTCTCTTCCGCTTTCCAGACGCGATATTTCACATCGATATTCTCAGGTGTATACACCACGATCGGCAGCTTGCTGTTATAACGCAGCAGACTGTTATCGCCCAGATACGCCGTCACGAACTTCTGTGTTTTCGTCTTTTCCGGACAGGCCATCATGGTCGATACCGGCGAGGTGACGTTATCGAAGACGTAATAGTCATAGCCCCAACCTTCCAGCGTTTTGCTTTCCAGTTTGCCGCCAAGGCGATGCAGGTTGCAGTCCACTTCCATTTTCTGCCCAATCAGCAATTCAACCTTGTAACCTGACTCATCCTGCTGAGCAGGGAGCTGGATAACCTGACGCTTCATCCCTTTATCGGCCTGTGGCCACGGGGCGATTTTTTCCAGCGGCTCATTTTTTGGCGTCTCACTGGCGAAAGCGCTGGTGTTCATGCAGGCAGCGGCGAGAAGGGCAACAGCAAATTTAGGTGCGTTTTTCACAGTCATTCCTTGTATGTCAAACGATCGGTGCAAGACTAGCATAGCAAAACGTGATAGTTGATATTATTTACTCATATTTTCATATTAAGCAGTATATATGACTGGTTGTTTTGCATCTGCATGGCTGTAAATGCTGATATGGAACGAAAGGGGTGAACGTGTTAGGGTTAGCAGCAAATATTGTTATTCATCTGTGAAGGGACAAGAGACATGATGGTACGCGCTAAGCTTAATACGCCCGAAGGCCGAAAGTTTTTAGTGGCACTTTTCGTTGTGTTTATGATTGCCGCGACGTGCGTTGGCCGGGCGACGATTGTCGGGGTGATCGAGCAGTACAACATTCCGCTTTCGCACTGGACGACCAGCATGTTTGTGCTGCAATCGGCAATGATCTTTGTCTACAGCCTGGTCTTTACGGTTCTCCTTGCTATCCCGTTAGGCATATTTTTCCTGGGTGGCAGTGAAAAGAAGTAACCGACTAGACATAAAAAAACCAACTCTGACGGTTGGTTTTTTTATGAAGTAATTTTGGTCGGCACGGAGAGATTTGAACTCTCGACCCTCGCCACCCCATGACGATGCGCTACCAGGCTGCGCTACGTGCCGTTTCCGTAGAAAATTATACTAACCATTTGCAGAATGAATGCAAGCCCGTGTCACGCTAACTGACTCATTTTTAATCAATTAGCGATGAACCGTTTCTCGTCCGTCAGCACCTGAAGCAGCAGACTTAACTGCGGTTTCTGGTCATGTATTTTCTCACCCTGCAGGTTATACGTCTGGTAATTACCATTGCTGCCAAGCACCAATGTCAGTGTTGGCGTCGTGACTGCCAGAGTATTTCCGCTGGCTGCCGTCACCCAGTTGTGACGTCGCGTAGCGCTGAAAATATCCTGACCCTGTGAGTATTCATTCGCCGGTGTGCTGACGTGCAGCAACCGCTGCATCAGCGTCGTCATGACGTCTTTGTGATCGGTCAACATGCTGATGCGTTGTGCAGGCGTGCCCGGCCAGTGAACAACCAGCGGGACGTGCAGGTTAGGGCGCGACCATTCCATTTCTTTTGTCTCATCACCCAGCGGCACACCGTGGCCTGCGGTAATGATCACCACGGTATTATCCAGTTTGCCGGATTCACGGAGTGCGTTAAGGACGCGTGCGATCTGCGCGTCCACATCGCCAGCCGCACGGCTGTAACGACGGACAAAGCCTTTCTGATTGCTGTCATCCAGCGTCGTGCCGTTAAACGCTACCCAGGAGAACCAGCGGTTATCTTCCTGCGCATAGCGATTGAGCCAGTTCACCCACTGATCCGCCGTTTTATCGTCGGACTGAATTTGCGCTGCAGGCAGTGAGAAATCTGATAACAGCGCCTGGCGATAAAGCGGGCTGCTGAAACCGTCCGATGAGAACAGCCCCAGTTGATAACCCTGCTGGTTAAGGGAGGTAATCAGAGCCGCAGGCGTACGAGAAGACAACACACCGTCCATATAACCCGCAGAAATGCCATAGAACAGACCGAAAATGCCTGCATCGGTGCTGTTCCCGGAGCTCATATGCTGCGTGAAGTTAATGTTCTGCTCGGCGAATTCAGCGAGCGCAGGCATCTGTTTCTCATAGCGAGAATAATTCAGGCCGTCGACGGTAATGAGCAAGACGTTCTGGCCTTGTCCCATATCGCGATAGCGTAAATCACTCAGCGGATACTGTACCGACACAGCCTCTGGATTGCCTTGCTCGACCAGGCGACGCTGATATTCCTGTGCATCAAGCAGCCCGTGTTTTTCCAGGAAGCGACGCGCTGTCATCGGGTAGGAAAGCGGCAGGTTGGCGCGCTGCATGGTAATCGGACGATAGAAGTTAGCATCAGCCCAAATGTACATAACATGTGAGCTGATAAACGCCACGAAAAATAGCGCGGCGACAGGTTTGGCGTAGTGACGACGACGCGTCAGGCTACGGAGTTTTTGCCAGCTCCATGTGGCAAACAGCATCTCAATCAGCAGAATAATGGGCACGCTGATAAACATCAGCTGCCAGTCACGTGCGGTTTCGTTCTGGTCGGGGTTAATCACCAGTTCCCAGACGATGGGATTGAGATGCAGGTGGAAACGTGTGAAGACTTCGCTGTCGATAAGCAGCAGCGTCATGCCCGCAGTGGCAAGGATGGCGGATAAAAACCGCATCAACCGCTGCGACATGACGATAAACGTCAGAGGGAAAAGAATCAGCAGGTACGTGGCAAAGACTAAAAAGCTAAAATGCCCAACCAGGCTTATCCAGGAGTAAACACGCCCGGTTAGCGTCGTCGGCCAGTCGGCCACGAACAGATAACGGCTGCCCAGCACCATGCCCAACAAAATGTTGAACAAGGCAAACCAGTGCCCCCAGCTAACCATCTGGGAGACTTTTTCGCGGTAGCGCTGACGATTCGTCACCATAAACTGTTGTTCGTTTCCCTTAATGCGCCTGATCGTTACTCACCGAGGACTGCAATGCCTGGGCGAATGATTTTGCGATCGCCTGACGTTGAGCCGGAGCAACGCTGGTATTGATAAGGTTGGTGACCATATTTCCCAAAACCATCAGAGAAAGATCGGTCGGCGTTTTGTTTTTTTCAAGTACGTTGGCCAGCTCACTGAGCAGTTGTTCAACGTGTTCATCACTATAGCGGGAATGTTGTGGCATAAATCGAAATCAGTTTGTTGATGAAAGGGCAACATACTACCGTAGCAACAGCTTTTTTTCCCCTTTTTTATCTGCCGTTCTTCTGTTGCACAGATTCGTAGGGGGTGGTTGAATACCGCCCGGTCTAAAAGGAGAGTTTATCATGAGTCTGGATATCAACCAGATTGCGTTGCACCAGCTTATCAAGCGTGATGAGCAAACCCTTGAGCTGGTGCTACGCGATTCGTTACTGGAACCAACGCCCACCGTTACGGAAATGATGGCGGAATTACACCGTGTTTACAGTGCCAAAAACAAAGCGTATGGCATGTTCAACGAAGAGAGCGAGCTGGCGCAAAGCTTGCGCTTGCAGCGTCAGGGCGAAGAGGATTTCCTGGCATTCAGCCGGGCAGCGACAGGGCGTCTGCGTGACGAACTGGCGAAATATCCCTTTGCGGATGGCGGAATCGTACTGTTCTGCCAGTACCGTTATCTGGCGGTGGAATATTTGCTGGTGACCGTGCTGAACAATCTGAGCAGTATGCGTGTGAATGAGCAGCTTGACATCAGCTCCACGCACTATCTGGATATCAACCATGCCGATATCGTGGCGCGCATTGATTTGACCGAATGGGAAACCAATCCGGAGTCTACGCGCTATCTGACGTTCCTGAAAGGACGTGTCGGGCGCAAAGTGTCGGACTTCTTTATGGACTTCCTCGGTGCCAGCGAAGGCCTGAACGCGAAAGCGCAAAATAAAGGGTTGTTGCAGGCGCTGGATGATTTCACCGCAGAGGCGCAACTTGATAAATCTGAGCGCCAGAACGTGCGTCAGCAGGTTTACAGCTATTGCAGCGAGCAGTTGCAGGCTGGCGAAGAGATTGAGCTTGAATCGCTGTCAAAAGAGTTAGCGGGCGTCAGCGAAGTCAGCTTCCAGGAATTTACGGCTGATAAAGGCTACGAGCTGGAAGAGAGTTTCCCGGCGGATCGCAGTACGCTGCGTCAGTTAACCAAATTTGCCGGCAGCGGCGGTGGGTTAACCGTCAATTTTGACGCCATGCTGCTGGGTGAACGCATCTTCTGGGATCCGGCAACCGACACGCTGACCATCAAAGGGACGCCGCCGAATCTTCGCGATCAGTTGCAACGCCGTACGTCAGGCGGCAAATAGCAGCCATAAAAAAACCCCGCAGCGCGGGGTTTTTCTCAACTTGTTGGCGATTAAGCGCGAACGAAGTCGACGTGAGACAGTTTTGGCTTGAACGGGTGACGCTGAACAGCCTGAACTTTCACTTTTTCTTCTTTGCCATCGATAACGATAGTCAGAACTTCAGTGTAGAACCCTTCTTTAGTCTGCTGGTTCCAGACTTTATCCTGTTCCAGTTCGATAGCAACTGGAGCGGCTTCGCCACCATAAATGATAGCCGGGAACTTGTTAGCTGCGCGCAGGCGGCGGCTCGCACCCTTACCCTGCACTGCACGTACTTCTGCATTGATAATGAACATTGATTTCTCTCTGTAAATAAGTCCTGCTACAGGCGACCCAGCAGCAGGTAAGTGTTCTGCCTCACGGATGTGAAGCGGGCGGCATTTTATACTCAAACGCACTTTACATCAATCAAAAGTCCCTTTAACCCCGCAATTCATTGGCACGGCGGAAACGCCCTTCGTAGTCGAACACCTTTTCGCGCACCTGCCAGAACTGACCTTTTTTACGCGCGACAACAAAATCAGGATGGCGCAAAAATACCTGCTGGTGGACGATATCCGCGACGGTGATCCAGCGTAACGGCACGCCAGGCGTTCGGGTATGCGGGCGGATAAACAGCTGTTCGAACGCGGTGCGCTGAGCGGGCGTGTGCAGCCGGAAACGTTCGCTGACGTCCGCGCCGTCTTCGTCATAATAAGTAATTTTCAGCCACTCGCCTTTATCATCTGCTCCGGGTTGCAGCGCCATTCCAGAGCAGCGCAACACCAGCGCATCTTTGAGCTTCAGCGCCGCTTTCAGCATGTCATCGGGATCGACCAAAACAGTGTCACACTCACGGCAGCGTCGCGCGGCAATATCATTTTCAGCGTTGCACTGCGGGCAGTTTTTGAAGCGGAAGCGGAAATCGCACTGTTCGCGATGGCCTTCGTCGTCCTCAAACCAGCCCTGACAGCGGCGACCAAAATGCTCAACCAGCGTGCCTTCGGCGGTCATTTTTCCCCAGAAGGTGTTGGCAAAACCGCAGGCCGGGCAAAAAACTTGTACCGGAACGTTGCCGCTTTTGCCTTTTGGCGTCCCCACTTCCGGCGAATACAGGTCGTGCGGATTACCGGCGTAATCCAGAATCAGGCAGTCGGTTTTGCCGGGTGCCAGCCGTAACCCGCGCCCGACAATTTGCTGATACAAGCTGACGGATTCGGTAGGGCGCAAAATCGCAATCAAATCGACGTGCGGTGCGTCAAATCCGGTGGTCAATACCGAGACGTTCACCAGAAAGCGGAACTGCTGCGCTTTAAAGGCTTCGATGAGCGTATCGCGTTCCGGGCCGGGCGTTTCACCGGTAATCAATGCGGCGTCATTTTTCGGCAGCAAGCCAGTGATTTCGCGGGCATGTTCCACGGTGGCAGCGAAAATCATCACCCCTTTGCGCGTCTGAGCAAACTCTTCAATCTGGCTGATGATATGCGGCGTAATGCGCTGCTGCTTTTTTAGCTCCAGATTCATGTCCACTTCGCTAAATAATCCATTGCTTTGTGCCTGTAAGCGGCTGAAATCATACTGTACGACGGGCATATCCAGGCGTTCAGGTGGCGTCAAATAGCCATGTTTGATCATGTAGCGAAGCGGCAGTTCATAGATGCAATCGCGAAATAGCGCTTTCTCATCGCCGCGAACCATGCCGTGGTAATGAAACTGATAAATCCAGCCTTTACCCAGACGAAACGGGGTGGCGGTCAGTCCCAGCAAACGCACCTGGGGATTGACCGCCTTCAGGTGTGTGAGAATCTGCTGATACTGGCTGTCATTGTCATCGCTGATGCGATGGCACTCATCAATAATCAGCAGCGAGAATTCGCTGCTGAACAGATCAAGATTTCGCGCCACCGACTGGACGCTGCCAAAAACCACTTTGCCGTGGCTCTCTTTACGCTTGAGTCCGGCGGCGAAAATATCCGCCTCCAGACCCAATGCCAGGTATTTCGCGTGATTCTGCGCGACCAGCTCTTTGACGTGCGCCAGCACCAGCACGCGGCCACGCGCCAGGCGCGCCAGCTCAGCGATGACCAGGCTTTTTCCTGCGCCGGTGGGCAGCACAATCGCAGCAGGCTCTTTGTGTTTGCGAAACCAGGCGAGCGTCGCGTCAACGGCTTCTTGCTGATAAGGGCGAAGTGTAAAAGTCATAGGTTCTCGTTTTTGTTCTCTCGCATAGAGTATGCCACGAAACTTTTTCCCTTGAGTGGCGCAGATAGGCCGCTATACTGGACAGTTCTCGACTGCTTCTTTTTCGGACATGTTGTCCGACTTCCTGCACCTTTAAGGCTAATTAGATTTCATGCGACTTGATAAATTTATCGCTCAGCAACTCAGCGTCAGCCGCGCTATTGCCGGACGTGAAATTCGCGCCAGCCGCGTTACCGTGGACGGCGATATTGTGAGGGACAGCGCGTTCAAACTCCTTCCGGAACATGACGTGGAGTTCGACGGTAACACGCTGACCCAGCAAATTGGCTCACGCTATTTTATGCTCAATAAGCCGCAAGGCTACGTCTGTTCGACGGACGATCCCGATCACCCAACGGTACTCTATTTCCTTGAAGAGCCAGTCGCGCACAAACTGCATGCGGCGGGGCGTCTGGATATTGATACGACCGGTCTGGTACTGATGACCGATGATGGTCAATGGTCGCACCGAATCACGTCTCCGCGCCACCACTGTGAAAAAACCTATCGGGTGATGCTGGAGTCGCCGGTCGCGGATGACACGGCTGAACAATTCACCAAAGGCGTTCAGCTGCATAATGAGAAAGATCTCACTAAACCCGCAGTGCTTGAGGTTATTACGCCTACTGAAGTGCGTTTGACCATCATCGAAGGGCGCTACCATCAGGTGAAGCGGATGTTCGCCGCCGTGGGCAACCGTGTGGTTGGCCTGCATCGCGAACGTATTGGTGAGATTGCCCTCGATCCGGATCTTGAACCCGGTGAATATCGCCCGTTAACGGAAGAAGAAATTGCCAGCGTTGGCATGCCGCCACGCTAATTTCAGGAGCACACTGTGACCACCAGGCCACACTCATCAATCAGCATCGTCTTTATCCTTGGCCTTCTGGCCATGCTGATGCCGCTGTCGATCGACATGTACTTGCCTGCGCTGCCGGTGATTTCCGCGCAGTTCGGCGTGCCGGCGGGCAGCGCGCAAATGACACTCAGCACCTATATTCTCGGCTTTGCCGTCGGACAATTGCTGTACGGCCCAATGGCGGACAGCATCGGACGCAAGCCAGTGATTCTGGGGGGGACGCTGGTGTTTGCCGCAGCGGCGGTGGCCTGCGCGCTGGCGCAAACAATCGAACAACTGATCATGATGCGTTTCTTACATGGTCTGGCGGCCGCGGCGGCAAGCGTGGTGATTAACGCCCTGATGCGCGATATCTACCCGAAAGAAGAGTTCTCGCGGATGATGTCGTTCGTCATGCTGGTCACCACCATTGCGCCATTGCTGGCACCCATGATTGGTGGCGCAGTGCTGGTATGGTTAAGCTGGCATGCCATTTTCTGGATCCTGGCGATTGCTGCGCTGCTGGCGTCGGCGATGATCTTCTTCTTCATTGATGAAACCTTGCCTGTTGAACGGCGGCAGAAATTTCATATTCGCACCACCATCGGCAACTTTGCCTCGTTGTTCCGCCATAAACGTGTGTTGAGCTATATGTTGGCGAGCGGCTTCAGCTTTGCAGGGATGTTCTCATTCCTGAGTGCCGGGCCCTTTGTTTACATTGAGATTAACCATGTTTCGCCGCAGCACTTCGGTTATTACTTTGCACTGAACATCGTGTTCCTGTTCGTCATGACCATTATCAATAGCCGCTTTGTCCGTCGTGCCGGAGCGCTGAATATGTTCCGTGCGGGTCTGTGGATCCAGTTTGTAATGGCGATTTGGATGGTGTTTACCGCTTTCTTTGATGTCGGTTTCTGGGCGCTAGTGGTGGGCGTGGCAGCGTTTGTTGGGTGTGTGTCGATGGTTTCATCGAACGCGATGGCGGTGATTCTCGACGAGTTTCCGCATATGGCTGGAACCGCATCGTCGCTGGCAGGGACATTCCGCTTTGGGATTGGCGCGATTGTCGGCGCGCTGCTTTCAATGGCGACGTTTAACACCGCCTGGCCGATGATTTGGTCTATCGCATTTTGCGCCACCTGTTCGATTCTCTTCTATCTCTATGCCAGTCGGCCGAGAAAAACAGCGCACTGATAAATTAAAAGGGACCAAAACGGTCCCTTTTTTGATGCGCGTCAACCAAACAGACGTTTGTTTACCCCGTGATTGTTTCTTTTATGTAAAATCTATTTATGTAAAAAGTCACATCGTTGTAGTTAAAAAGGTTGAGTTAGATCGCAGAAACGGGTACATATAGCGCCGAAGCGAGCCTGTAACTTACAAAATAACGCCCTGAAAAATGAGATACCAAAGCCCGTAACATAAGGCTGTAAGTGGTTTTTCATCAAAAAAAAGGCAGGTCAGCGACGATGTGTTACTATAAATGTAAATAAATTGTGAAGGCTTTTTGCTTCCGGGGAAAGAACGTGAATACATTACAGCTCTCCATAGTCCATCGCTTGCCACAGAGCTATCGCTGGTTGGCGGGTTTTGCAGGTTCGAAGGTTGAACCGATTCCGCAAAGTGGAAACGACTGCGATAATTGTCTCGTGGCGCTGAAATTACTCAGCTCCGACGATGAAAATGCGTGGCCGGTCATGGAGCGCCTGAGTCAGGCCTTAACGGATATCGAAGTAGTTAGCTCTATCGTGGAATGCGAAGGTGAACCCTGCCTGTTTGTTAACAGCCAGGATGAATTTGCTGCCACCTGCCGCCTGAAGAATTTTGGCGTTGCGATCGCTGAACCGTTTTCCCGTCAGCAACCTTTCTAAGCCTTAACCTAAGGCTAACAACTGGCGTGTGTATTCATGCGTCGGTGCGTCAAACACGCGCTGGCAGTCACCTTGCTCGACCACTTCTCCCTGACGCAGCACAATCACCTGATGGCACAGCGCGCGCACAACCTGCAAATCGTGGCTGATAAAGATATACGCCAGCTGATGCTTTTCCTGCAGTGCTTTCAGTAACGCCAGAATTTGCGCTTGCACGGTTTTGTCGAGCGATGACGTAGGCTCATCGAGGATAATCAATTCCGGTTTCAGGATGAGCGCCCGTGAAATAGCGATACGCTGACGCTGGCCGCCGGAAAACGAAGCCGGATAACGAAAGCGAGTCTCCGGTTCCAGTCCGACTTCTTCCATCACGCGAATCACCTCTTCTTCACGCTGTCGGGCGCTCAACTCTGGCCGATGCACGCGCAGACCTTCCTCAATAATTTGCAACACGTTGAGGCGGGGATTAAGCGAGGAATTGGGATCCTGAAAAACCACTTGCATCCGATGACGCACGGGCAACATCTGTCGTCGGTTCAAGCTGTGTAGCGGTTTCCCATCAAATAAAATGGCCCCTTGTGAAGTAATTAACCGCAGCAGCGCCAGTCCGGTGGTGCTTTTCCCCGATCCCGATTCGCCGACCAATCCTAGCGTTTCGCCAGGCCGCAGTGAAAAGCTGACGTTCTTTAGCACATGATTTTGATCGACGACACGGCGGAAAATCCCCTTACGGACAGGGAACGAGACGGCAAGCCCCTCAACGTTCAATAACGGCGTGTTGTGAGCAGGGAGCGGCACTGGGTCGCCCGACGGCTCGCTGTTAAGCAGACGTTGCGTGTAAGAGTGTTGTGGCGCGTGGAAAAGCGCTGTCGCGGTGTTTTGTTCAACGCAGCGGCCTTTTTGCATGACTGCCACGTTATCGGCGAGTTTTTTCACAATGCTGAGATTGTGGGTGATAAACAGCAGGCTCATGTTCAGCTCTTCACGCAACTCTCGCAGCAATTGTAAAATTTGCGCCTGTACCGTGACATCGAGTGCTGTTGTTGGCTCATCGGCAATCAGCAGTTCTGGAGGGGTCAGCAGAGCCATGGCGATCATCACGCGCTGGCGCTCGCCGCCTGAAAGCTGATGCGGGAAATCCGTCAGGCGCTTAGCGGCGTTGCGAATACCAGTGCGCTCAAGGCAGTCCAGAATTTCCCCTCTGGCGGCTTCTTTACGCATTCCGCGATGCAGCGACAGCACTTCATACAGCTGTTTTTCCAGCGTGTGCAGCGGATTCAGCGAGACCATCGGTTCCTGGAAGATCATCGCAATTTTGTTGCCGCGGATACCGCGTAACGTTTGCTCGTCTGCATGCAGCAGCGACTGGCCGTGGAACAGAATATCGCCCTGCGGATAGACAACGGGAGGGGAGGGCAGCAGGCGCAGCACAGACAATGCTGACACGCTTTTTCCTGAGCCGGATTCGCCCACTAGCGCCAGCGTCTCTCCGGCCTGAATCTGCAGCGACAGGTCGCTCACCACCTCGCGTGTTTCCCCCTGTTGGGTAAACGCGATAGAAAGATTGTCGATACTTAGAAGGGGTTGCGTCATCTTATATCGCCTTATTGGGGTCGAAGGCATCACGGACCGCTTCGCCAATAAAAATCAGTAACGAGAGCAACACGGCAACGGAAAGAAATGCCGTAATACCCAGCCAGGGAGCCTGAAGGTTATTTTTGCCCTGCAACAGCAATTCACCCAGCGACGGCGAGCCAAGCGGCAGCCCGAAGCCAAGAAAATCCAGCGAGGTGAGCGTGGTGATCGAACTGCACAAAATAAACGGCAGGAACGTCAGCGTCGCGACTACCGCATTGGGTAGCATATGACGAAAAATAATGCTGCGATCGCTGACGCCGAGCGCCTGAGCGGCACGAACATAATCAAAATTCCGTGTGCGTAAAAATTCAGCGCGCACGACGCCAACCAGCGCCATCCAGCCAAAAATAACCGTGATGCCCAGCAGCCACCAGAAATTGGGCTGCACCACGCTTGAGAGCAGAATAATCAAAAATAACGTCGGCATTCCGGACCACACTTCGATAAAGCGTTGGCCCCATAAATCAATTTTGCCGCCGTAATAGCCCTGAATCGCACCGGCAACGACGCCCATCACGCTGGAGAGCAGCGTGAGCATCAGCCCGAATAAAATGGAGATCCGCGTGCCGTAGAGAATACGCGCCAGCACATCGCCACCGTTTGCATCCGTTCCTAGCCAGTTTTGTGCTGAAGGTGCGGAAGGGAAAGGGGTTGTTGTCGCAAAATTAATGCTGTTCGCGCCAAAGCGGACGGGGGCCCACAGCGCCCAGCCATGAGCATCTATCTGGTCACGAAGCCAGGGATCCTGATAATCTGCGGGGGTCGCGAATGGACCGCCAAAATCGCTTTCGCTGTAGTTGTTCAACACCGGCGTATACCAGCGGTCGTTAAAATGGACCAGCAGCGGTTTGTCGTTGGCAATCAGCTCCGAGCACAGGCTCAGCACAAACAGCACAGCAAAAATCCACAGCGACCAATATCCACGACGATTGTGGCGAAAACGTGCCCAACGGGCCTGGTTGACGGGGCTTAAATGCGGCATCAGCGGCCCTCAAAATCAATACGAGGATCGACCAGCGTATAGCTGATATCGCTGATGATATTCAACAGCAGGCCGATCAGGGTGAAAATATAGAGTGTGCCAAACATCACCGGATAATCGCGTGACACGGTGGCTTCGTAGCCGAGCAGGCCCAGTCCGTTCAGAGAGAACATCACTTCAATCAGCAGCGATCCGGTGAAAAACATGCTGATAAACGTGGCGGGAAAACCGGCAATCACTAGCAGCATGGCGTTACGGAAGACGTGTTTCCACATGATCTGTTTTTCGCTGACGCCTTTCGCACGCGCGGTGACCACGTATTGTTTGCGGATCTCATCGAGGAAAGCATTTTTCGTCAGCATCGTCAGGGCTGCAAAGCCGCCAATCACCGTCGCCAGTACCGGCAGGGTAATGTGCCAGAGGTAATCAGTAATTTTTTGATACCACGGAAGCGAACTGAAATCGGCGGACACCAGCCCGCGCAGCGGGAAGATATCGAAATAGCTGCCGCCCGCGAAGAAAACAATCAACAGCACAGCGAACAGAAACGCGGGAATCGCGTAGCCAATGATAATGAACGTACTGCTCCAGATATCGAAACGACTGCCGTTATACACCGCTTTGCGTATCCCCAGCGGGATCGACACCAGATAAATGATGAGCGTGCCCCACAAGCCGAGCGTTATTGAAACCGGCAGGCTGTCTTTGATGAGCTGTAAAACCGAGGCGCTGCGGAACAGGCTGTTACCGAAATCAAATCGGACGTAGTCCCACAGCATTTTGAAATAACGCTCGTGAAGGGGTTTATCAAAGCCGTAGCGCTGGGTGATCTCGGCGATCACTTCGGGGTCCAGACCGCGTCCACCACGATAGCTGCTGTCGCTGATATTACCGGTACCGGTTTGAGCGTGACTGGCGCGCAGACCCTCGCTGCCGCCTCCCGGCAAGCCATTGTTATGGCCAAACTCAACGGCGGCAATAGCCTGATCAACCGGCCCCCCCGGTGCAATTTGCACAATGAAGAAGTTGATGGTGATAATCGCCCACAGCGTAGGGATAATCAGCAATAAGCGTCGAATCAGATAAGCGCCCATCGTTATTCCTTAGCGCCGCTCTGCAGGCAGTTTTGCGGCTTTATTGACGTCGTACCACCAGTTTTCAAATCCCAGCGAGTAAACGGGGCGTACAGACGGCTTAGAGAATTTGTCCCAGTAGGCCAGACGATCCTTAGCCATAAACCACATCGGCAGCATGTAGTAATTCCAGGTCAATACCCGGTCAAGCGCGCGGCCTAGCGGAAGCAGTTTCTCTTTATCGCCTTGTGCCGCGATGATTTTGCCGATCAGCGTGTCGATTGCCGGGCTGGAGACACCTGGGGCGTTGTAGGAAGAGTTTATATATTCCGAGGCCCATGAGATGCGTAAGTTAGCGCTGGGCCATGGCTGGGCCTGCCACAGGCGCGTCATCATATCGTAGTCACGATTGCGCATTCGGTTGGTTATCTGCGCGTTATCAACCTGACGGATGTCCAGAGTGATCCCGAGTCGTTCCAGATTGTGCTGGAACGGCAGAACCCACTGATTATTTCCGCCAGAAGAGAGCAATAGCTCAAAGGTGAGCGGTTTGCCCTGGGCATTCACCCGTTTTTGATTTTTTAACACCCAGCCGGCTTCATCCAGTAATGCGCTGGCTTTGAGTAAATTGTCACGATCGTAACCGCTCCCTTTAGAGGTGGGTGGAACAAAAATGGTCGTGAAAACTTCAGGGGGAACTTCAGCTTTCAAAGGGGCGAGCAACGTAAGCTCAGCCGCGTCGGGGTAATCGCGGGCGGCATATTCTGTATTCTGGAAATAGCTGTTGGTCCTGCTGTAGGCATCGTAAAACAGTGCCTTGTTCATCCACTCAAAATCAAAGGCGAGCGTAATAGCCTGGCGTACACGCCTGTCGGCGAAAACGGGACGTTGGATATTAAAGGCCAGCCAGCGGGTGTCCTGCGCTGATTCGTTTTTTTGCTCATCTTTGACGATGTAATGATTCGCAAAATTCTTGCCGATATAGCGGGTGGCCCAGTTTTTGGCGCTGACTTCCTCGCGCAAATCGAATGCACCGGCTTTGAACGCTTCGAAGGCGACGTTATCGTCGAGATAGTAGTCGTAGCGGATAGTGTCGAAATTCCAGCGGCCGCGATTGACCGGTAAATTCGCGGCCCAGTAGTCTTTGACGCGCGAGTAAACAAGATATTGCCCCATCCGCCAGCTTGTGATGCGGTAAGGGCCGCCAGCAAGTGGAGGCGTGGAAATCGGGTCGCTCAGCTTATGATCTTTCCAGAATGATTCGGGCATGACGGGCAACGAGAAAAGACTCAGCATGCTCTCTTTGCTGGGCTCCGCTAGTTGGATACGCACGGTCAATGGCACAATCGCTTTTACCGTTGTCCCTTTGAAGACAATGCGGAACTGCGGAACGCCTTCGGTCATAAATTTATGAAAGGTAAAGGCGACATCGCTGGCTTTTACCGGCGACCCATCATGAAAACGCGCGCGGGGGTTGAGCGTGACTTCAGCCCACGAAAAATCATCAGCGTAACGCACCGCTTCGGCGACGAGTGGATAGTAGCTTCCTGGCTCATCGTCTGAGGTGACAAAGAGCGTGTCATAGAGCGCATCGGTGCGTTCGGCGGCCACACCACGCAGCGCAAAGCGGTTGAAGTTATCGAACGTCCCCATTGCGGAGAGTGTGATGCTCCCGCCTTTTGGCGCAGCGGGATTTACGTAATCGAAATGGGTGAAGTTAGCGTCATATTTGGGTTCACCCAAAACGGCAAAGGCATAGCTCTCTTTAATGGTCTGCGCCTGGCAGGTCACGCTGAACAACGCCAGCAGTAGCAAAACGAAGCGCATAGTCATGTGCAGCGTATCCCTCATTTATTCTGATTCACCCGCAGTGAGGCTTTCGGTTTAGCTGAATAATAAGTGACGAAGGTGTCCTTGTGAAATTATTCACTGTCTTTCACGAAATCTGGCTGCCATTTCAGAAATTGACCCAGCGGCATTGGGCGACTAATCCAGTAGCCCTGCAGGTAATTTACCCCGTGTTCACGCAGCCAGGCCGCCTGTTCTGGCGTTTCGACACCTTCCGCAACCGTGACCATGTTGAGCCGTCGTGCCAGCGTCAATACGGCATCAAGTACCGGTGAGGTGACCGTTTCCGTTCCGATGGCGTTCACAAAACCGCGATCAATTTTAAGATAATCCATCGTAAAACGTTCCAGATAAATCAGCGCACTGTGGCCTGTCCCGAAATCGTCGATGGCTATCTCAAACCCTTCATGCTGTAGCCATTCAAATAATGGCGCGGCTTCGAACTGATTTATCATGTCGCGCTCGGTGATTTCCAGCACCACCTGGAAGTGATCCGGGGGTAACGACGCACCAAATTGGCGCATGTCGTCTTTAAAGCTGTCGGCATGCAGATGCCCAGGCGCAATGTTAACGCCGAGTTTTGCACCTGCGGGTAGCACCGTTTGTAACTGTGACGCATCGCGCCCGATAAGGTCAAAGAGATGTAACGTCAGAGGCACGATCAGTTTCTGCGCTTCGGCAAAATTGATGAACGCATCTGGCGGAATTTCACCCATTGTCGGATGTTTCCAGCGCATCAGCACTTCGACGCCTGACATCTCAAGTTTTGCGGCATCCACAACAGGTTGATAGACCACATAAAATTGACCTTGTTTGATGGCTGTCAGGATCTCTTTGCCAGGACTCAGTCGAATGGAGAGGATGTAGTAGGAAAGCGTTCCCGCGGCAATACCGCTTATCAAACCAAAGAATAACGCAAACAGGATTTCATCGCTGGTCCACTTTTGTCCGTAAAGATTGATGGTGAGCGGCACGTCTTTAAGCGTCGTACTGCGGGTTGCCGTTTCATGCAAATCGTGAATATTGACCAGACGGTTTGAGTCGGTAGATAACGCCGTATCGCCAATAATGATCGCAATACCCGCGAATTCGTCCTGGCGTGCGGTATAAAGGAGATACGGCGTCAAATTGATATTGATCGACGTGAAGACACCACCGCCTTGCACCAGTGGATTTTGGTACCAGATAGCGATAGCGGGATTGTGCGGCAGCATCGGCGTACCGGGCAAAAGCGCCATGTCGACGGGTTTATTAATATTCAGCGTGGGTATGAGTTCAGCTAAGGGAGTATTCATGGCACCTGTCGCTGAAGAACAAAACGCGATGTTGTCTTTTACCAGTAGAAAGGCACGAACGTTGAGGCTAAACGCGGCGCGCGAGGTTAACTCATCGCGCACATCCTGACAGCTATCCAGAATAAAGGGCTGCAAGGTATCGATGGACGTTTTAAGCTCGGAGAAGTAACTCTCCATGTACACCCGAAGGTCGAGGATGAGGGTGTCGAATCTCGCTTCCCGCTTATGGTAGCTAAGAAAGAATTGCAGCATTCCGCAGAGGAGGGCGACGAGTAAGCCTGCGAGAATACTGCCTGTCAGGACTTTACGGCTGGTGGAAAAGTAACGGGTGAACATAAACGTCATTGTTCCTGGATGACCGTCAGTTGCGGCACGACGGCTAAACTTACGAATTTACAAGACTATAGCCTGGATTATCTCGCTTCCCCTACTTACAGGGGCGTGATATTACACAGGCAAAAAAAAGCACTGCCGAAGCAGTGCTTTTTTTTATTATATCGCCAGCCAAGGGATAACCAACGACATAACAGATTAACTGCGGGTCAGAACACGGCGCGCTTCGTTATAGCGCTTCTTCCAGTATGGCTCGTTCATGCTAGAAATCGTCACACCGCTGCTGGTGGATGCATGAACAAACTGGTCGTTGCCGATGTAAATCCCAACGTGTCGACCGGTTGAACCCGCACGGAACAGGACTAAATCACCGGTACGCAGTTTCGTGCGCGAAATGGATTTACCTGTTTCCTGCTGTTCGTAGGTAGAACGCGGAAGGTCTAACCCGAATTGCTCGCGGAAAGTACGCTGTACAAAACCGGAACAATCGATACCTTTTTTGGTGCTGCCGCCCAGACGATAACGCACGCCTTTCCAGTCAGCATACTGGTCCATAATGCGAGACTTAACGTCCAGATTACGTACCATATTCTCAAATTCATCCTGAGAGGCTTGCAGTGACGAGGCATCTTCCATGCCCACAACACGCGTCTCAGGATGCATATTCTTTGCAGTGTTTGTCGAACTACATGCAGACAGCAGTACTGCAACTGCTATTGCCGGGATTCCCCGCAAGATATATCTCAAAATCGGTTGAGATTTGACCATGTTAATTATTTTCCCTTGAAGTCCTTAACGATAAAAGTCGTTATAAAATGCCAAACGTGACGAGACTAAATATCTGCGCACAATGAGACAATTCTTTATGGTCAAATCTGTGGTGTAACGCACAAACTTATTCACTCTGAGAATAATTATCTCTGTGAGGCAAAACGAGTTCGAGATTAACTGATCGCCTTAGTCAATGCGAGCAATAATATTGCTTTTTTTATAAGAAATTGTGATAGACAAAGCGATTAAGTGGGATTGCGCAAAATACCGTCAATTTAGTTTAAGAAGCATGCAATGCTTTCATTTACAACATGAATGGTATTACGCAGAGATGACAATACAACAAAAATAAAGCGGGGAATTTTCAGGGATCTAAAATGATCCCTGATGGATGGCGTTAATTTTAGTTAGTTATTTGTTTTATCTTTGTTGCATTTCCGAGGCAGGTATCGATCGAAAAGGGCAATCAGGCGATCGCTCAACGGTGTCATTAAGCACCAGGGTAAACCAATCAGCACGGCAGAAAGTGAACCGACGACAATATCGGTCAGCCAGTGAGCGCCGATCATTACGCGCGGGAAAACAAAAACCACAACAATAATCAGGGCAACCCCGAACGCCTTTTTGCCAAAATAGCGCAGCATGAATGCTGAAAAAATAAGCAGCATCATTCCGTGATCCCCAGGGAAACTGTCCTTCGACGCATCTTTAGTCGAAATGTGCAGTAATTCACTGACGCGATTGATATTGGGGAAATAGAGCGATGGACTGGATCGCTTAACCGGCATCAGCCCTTGGGCCAGTTGGTTCACCACCACGGCAATCAGCAACATCACCAGCCCAATGGCGATAATGCGGCGTCGGCCAGCGGCATCTTCTTTTCGCCAGAACGAGAGCATCAGGCAGCCCATCGCGAGCAATGAAAACCCATCGAAGGCACGGTTGTTGGTGATGGCCACCAGCCACAAAAAGGCCTGGCTCTTTGCCAACAACTGATTAAAGAAGTGGAAAATACCGGAGTCCAGTGGGAACCAGAAGCCATGATTCGCTGGCAGATACCAGGACAAAAACAGCGCAAAACCGGCAGCATTAAGCAATAAAATGTATGGAAGTCTTTTAATCATCATCATCTTGAATAGTTTGGTCGGTGGCAACGTTAGTCGCCCGAACTTAAACGAAGCTTCAACAAGCTGGCCTGAAGCAGGTTCCAGTCGGTGTTAACCGCACTAATTAACTCTATTCGGCTATCTGGTGGTGCAACGTTCTGCGTTTCGATAAAGAAATCTGCGCCCTGTCGATTGATCCGCACCAGCCCATCCTGAGTTCGCATCACACCTTTTACGCGCTCGACCGGTGCGAGCCTCGCCCATTCCAGAATACCGATGGTATCAAAGCGTGTATCAGCATCAAAAATCCAGCCACAGGCCTGATGTCCCTGGCCACTATTGAGACTGCGGCGCCAGCGCTGATGAGCCGGCAAACTCAGCGCCGCCAGGCCTTTTTTGTCGGCATGACTGTGCGAATGCGCAGCGCTGGCAGGCAGTTCAGCTGAATTCAAACGAGGAAGATCCAGCAGCGCATTGTCGATATGACCCTGGGTTGTCTGCACAAACTGGCGGTCGCCGCCAAAATGCTGCCACCACAGGTCAAACGCTGCCCGGCTCTCGTCTGTAGCACGGTCTTCTTTATTCACCACGATGATATCTGCGCTGGCAAGCTGGTCACGGAAGTTTTCATTTTGCACGGATTTCTCATCCAGCAGCTGGCGCGGGTCGAGAACACAAAGCGTGGCCCGCAGATCGATCCACGGCTCATATACCGGCGCGGTGAGCAGGTCCAGAATCTGTTTAGGATGGCCTAAACCGGTGGGTTCGATGATTAAGCGGTCCGGCTTGCCCTGACGCAACAACGTATTTAGCCCCACCTGCATCGGTAAACCGTTGACGCAGCACATGCAGCCGCCTGGAATTTCTTTGACTATCGCCCCGCTGTCAGCCAGCAATGCACCATCAATCCCGACTTCGCCGAATTCATTGACCAACACGGCCCATTTTTCTGCCGGATCTTTATTCGCCAGCAAATGAAGGATGGAAGTGGTTTTACCGCTGCCGAGAAAGCCGGTTACGAGGTTGGTTTTGGTCACATGCGCTCCAGGAAAAATTGTAATACATAACAATTATCAATAATCCTGGCGAAAAAAGACAGCGGTGAGAGGGGGGAGGGCGAACGGAGAGTCTCTCTATTCGCCATTTACAGCATAAAAAGTTAAATCGTGAGGGTGTCGATAACGGCCTGACGGGCGCCACGCTCTGAAATACGCTGGTAAGCGTGAGTAATTGCCTCGACAAACTGAGCCTGATGCGGCAAATCGCTGCCAAAAATTTCTGAAAGTGTCAGTAACGCACTTACGCGGTCTGTTTCGCTGCTGGTTTCAACAATGGCCCGGATTTTCTCGCTCAGCGGATCGCGAACATCAATGGTATTTCCTGCATCATCAACGCCGCTCACATAGCGCATCCATCCGGCAATACCGAGTGCCAGCAGTGGCCAGGTGCTTTCACGTTGCAAATGTACGCGTACGCCTTCCAGCATGCGCTGCGGCAATTTTTGACTGCCGTCCATCGCAATTTGCCAGGTACGATGCTGTAACGCCGGATTGGCAAATCGGTCGATCAGACTGTCAGCATACGCTGTTAAATCGACATCCGTGATGCGCAATGTCGGAGCTTGTTCATCCAGCATCAGGCGACGAGCGGCCTCGCGAAATGCATCGTCCTGCATGCAATCACTCACATGTGCGAAACCCGCGAGGTAACCCAGATACGCCAGGAACGAGTGACTACCGTTGAGCATGCGTAATTTCATCTGCTCCCACGGCAGAACGTCATGAACCATCTGAACGCCAGCAATTTCCCATTCCGGGCGGCCAGCCACAAAATTATCTTCCACTACCCACTGGATAAACGGCTCGCAGCTGATCGCACAGGGATCTTCCACGCCTAACGCCTGAGTGATTTCTGCCAGCGACGCTTCGGTGGCGGCGGGCACAATGCGGTCAACCATGGTGCCAGGGAAACTCACGTGCGTTGCAATCCATTTGGCCAACTCTGGCGAGCGTTTTTCTGCCATCCCCAGCACCGCATTTTTGACCACATGTCCATTGTCAGGAATGTTGTCGCACGACAGGACGGTGAAAGGCGTGAGGTCGCGTTCACGGCGGCGATGGAGGGCTTCAACCAGAATACCGGGCGCTGAGTGCGGTTCGGTTGGGTTTTCGAGATCGTGAAGGATACGTGCGTTCTGCGTATCCAGCTTGCCCGTCGCCGGATCGATACAATAGCCTTTCTCGGTTATGGTCAGTGAAACAATGGCTACTTGCGGTTCGCAAAATTTCTCAATAATGGTCGCCAGCGAATCGAGTTTGGCATTGAGGCATTCGTGGACTGCGCCGATAACAATCGGCTGATTTCCGTCAGCACCTTTTTCCAGCACGGTAAACAGGTGATCCTGCGCGCGAAGCTGGCTCATCAGCACATCGCCACTGAACAGGCTAATCTCACAGATACCCCAGTCGCCCCCTTTGGCGTTTAGCACACGGTTTGTTAACAACGCCTGATGCGCACGATGAAAAGCGCCAAAACCGAAATGAACAATGCGGGAGCGCAGTTGCTGGCGATCGTACTGCGGCAGTTGCACGTGCGGAGGAAGCGAAGCGGAGGCAATTGTCTTCATGTAATACACACCTGATTAACCATTAATTAACAACGGCAGTGTAAAGTTATATGACAGCAAATTGAATTGGTAAGCCGTAAATATCCAGATTCTGTGAGTTGGATCAATCAATCCTGCCGAGCTCGTTGACCGATATTATCAAACATGTATGGTAGTCGTCATTGCAGTAACGCATATTGGTATAACAACTTTAGAGGGTGAAGCGATGGAACAAACCTGGCGTTGGTACGGGCCGAACGATCCGGTTTCTCTTGATGATGTGCGTCAGGCTGGCGCAACAGGCGTCGTGACTGCATTGCACCATATTCCAAACGGCGAAGTTTGGCCGGTGGAAGAGATCAAAAAACGTCAGGCGGTGCTGGCAGATAAAGGGCTGACCTGGTCAGTTGTCGAAAGCATCCCAGTGCATGAAGATATCAAAATGCATTCAGGACAATTTGAGACCTGGATCGCCAACTATCAGCAGAGTATTCGTAACCTGGCGACCTGCGGTATCGACACCGTTTGCTACAACTTCATGCCGATTCTGGACTGGACGCGTACCGATCTCGAATATCAAATGCCAGATGGTTCCAGAGCGCTGCGCTTTGATCAGATAGCCTTTGCGGCATTTGAACTACACATTCTAAAACGTCCGGGCGCAGAGGCGGATTACTCCGCAGAAGAGCAGCAGCAGGCGCTGAAATGGTTTGAAGACGCTTCTGACGCGGATATCGAAAAGCTGACGCGTAATATTATCGCGGGTCTGCCGGGTGCCGAAGAGGGTTACACCCTTGATCAGTTCCGCGCGCGTCTGGCTGAATACGGCGACATCGACAAAAATCAGCTCCGCGAAAATATGGCGTATTTCCTGCGCGCGATTGTGCCGGTGGCGGAAGCCTGTGGTTTACGCCTGGCCGTTCATCCGGACGATCCACCGCGCCCGATTCTCGGCCTGCCACGCATTGTTTCCACTATTGAAGACATGCAGTGGCTGAAAGAGACCGTTGATAGCATTCATAACGGTTTCACCATGTGTACCGGTTCGTACGGCGTGCGTGAAGATAACGATCTGGTGAAGATGATTGAAGCCTTTGGCGATCGCATTCACTTCACCCATCTGCGTGCGACATGTCGTGAAGATAATCCAAAAACCTTCCACGAAGCCGCTCATTTAGGTGGCGATGTGAATATGGTGGCGGTAGTGGATGCGATTCTGAGCGAAGAGCAGCGTCGCAAGCATGCTGGCGATGTGCGTCCGATTCCATTCCGTCCGGATCACGGGCATCAAATGCTTGACGATTTACGCAAGAAAACGAATCCGGGTTATTCTGCGATTGGCCGTCTGAAAGGGATGGCGGAAGTGCGAGGCGTGGAACTGGCGCTGAAAATGCTGAAGTATCCAGAACTGTTGTAACCAGAATTGTTATAAAAAGAAACCCGGCAAAAGCCGGGTTTTTTTTTATCAGTCTGCGCGACCCATATAACGTTTTTCTTCAATATGGATGCGAATTTTTTCGCCAGCGGAAAGGTATTCAGGAACCTGAACGACCAGGCCCGTCGTCAGCGTCGCGGGTTTGTTACGCGCACTTGCAGACGCGCCTTTGATGCCCGGAGACGTTTCTACGATTTCCAGATCAACTGTCTGCGGCAATTCGAGCGCCAGCAGTTGGCCATCCCAGGTCAGAACCTGCATATCCGGCATGCCGCCTTCAGGAATAAAAAGCAGCTCGTCTTCAATCTGATCTTTGGTAAAGATATACGGCGTGTAGTCTTCTTTATCCATGAACACATATTCGTTGCCGTCAATGTAGGAGAAATCGACGAAGCGACGCGTCAGGGTCACGGTATCAACAATATCATCACCTTTAAAACGCTCTTCAACCTTCAGGCCGGTACGAACATCGGCGAAGCGCATTTTGTACAGCGTTGCTGCGCCACGGGCGCTAGGCGACTGAACATCAATGTCTTTCACAATCAGTAGCTTGCCGTTGTAGTTCAGCACCATACCTTTCTTAATTTCATTCGCTCTTGGCATTGCAGTAATCCTGTTTACTGTGAGGTAAAAAATATCGCGTCAAATTACTCGTGCGCAGCCTTTCAGGCAAGCGGAATTCGTGGCTTTTGCTATCAATACGCAAAAGGTGTTACTGTGCACGCCATGCCTGACTGCACGGGCCTTAGTGACTTATAGAGAGCGTTTATGGATTGCCGCCCAGATTGTGGCGCGTGTTGCACCGCACCGTCCATTTCAAGTCCTATTCCGGGCATGCCCAATGGCAAGCCTGCCAACACCCGTTGCGTTCAGCTTTCTGACAATAATCTCTGTAAAATCTTCGGTTCATCGTCACGCCCAAAGGTGTGTGCAGGGCTGCAACCCGCGAAAGAAATGTGCGGTAGTACGCGTGCCCAGGCGATGACATGGCTTCTTGAACTGGAAACGCTGACCGCGCCTTAGATATCTTTAATGCGCGTCAGGCAGCCCACGGTGATGATGCACATCACCAGTGCGAACCAGAAGACCGTGTGATAACTCCATATTTCCGCCACAATCCCTGCCAACGATCCGGCAATTATCCAGCCCACGCGCGTGGTATTGGTGTAAAGCGTCGTCGCTGCGCCAGCCTGTCCGGGCATCAAATCCTGAAAATAGAGCATGCCGATACCCGCAAGAATGCCGATATAGATGGCGTTCAGCAGCTGTAAAGCCAGCAGCAGGGCCGGTTCTTTTACCGTAAGCATGCCGATATAAAACAGCAGACCCGCCACCGCCGCGATACGCATCATGAAACGCTTTCCGAAGCGTTTGGCATAATATCCCGCGATCAGCATGGTCGGGATTTCCAGACCTGCCGCCGTTCCCATCATGATTCCCGCCAGTTTTTCCGGCAGGTGCAGCTCATCAATAATAAACAGCGGCATATTGATGATGTAGAGACTGTTGGTGCCCCACATCAGCGTACAGATGATAAACAGAAGCAAGGCGTCGCGACGGTTACGCCGTGGCGCTTCCAGCGTGCCGGTTGCCAGTTTTGGCTCTTTGCGCATCGACGGCAGGAAAAACCACACCATCGCGCCGCACACGATAAAAGCGGCTGCCGCGCTGAGATACATCACGGTAAAGCCAAACCCCATCGCCAACGCGTAAGCCAGCGGAGGGCCGATAACCCACGCCAGCGAGACCTGAGCACGTAAAATGGAGCTGAACATCACTGCTTCACGGCCCGTGCGATCGGCATGTTCACGCGCGAGGGCAAACATTTGCGGGTTGGCAGTCGATCCAAAGCTACTGAGAAATACGCCGACAAACAGCAAGACAAAATAGTTGCGGTTCCAGGCAAATAGCACGCAGGCGAACACGCCCAGCAGGCAGCAAAAAACGATCAGACTTTTGCGGTCACCTTTTCTGTCCGAGCGGCCTGCCAGGAACTGGCTGACCAGAATGCCAATAATCGCACTCCCGGTAAAAAAGAAGCCGACCATAGCCGGACGGGCATGGACTTCATTGGTCAGAAATAAGCTCAGCGTTGGCGTTTGCAATGCACCGGCAATACCGGTGAGGAAGGCAACAATCAAAAACGCCGTTGACGTCAGATCAAATGGCTTTGGTGAGGCGGCAGCGGGGGTGTTGTGCATGTTTCTATATCAGTGATGTGAAGAGGGGCGGAGTGTACGCCGCTTGTCAGAAAATAAACAGGTGATGCGGTCAATTATCCCACAACTAAATCAAAATGGCATTTCAAAAAGATATGTTGCTGAACGGTGCTGAAGCGAAGCGGCGGGCGTCATTCATACATCAGCAAATGTAAGTCAATCGTTGAAGAAATGTGCTGCACTTCTAAATTCTGAAACAGAAAAGGTAACTTTCCTTGCAAGCATTATCAGAAAGAGCAAGACTCCTTGAAACGTTTCAGCGCTATCTTATCTATCTAACAGAGCAAGTTAGCGCATTTTTTCTCATTAAGGCTGAAACGATTCAAGTTCAGCGAGAGAGGAGAACCATGTTCAAGTTAACAGTGCAAGACATCCATCCGGGCGAACAGGCCGGTAATAAAGAAGAGGCCATTCGCAAGATTGCGGCGAGCCTTGTGCAGGCAGGTAACGTTGCTGAAGGCTACGTTGACGGCATGCTGGCGCGCGAGCAACAGACCTCAACCTTCCTCGGTAATGGTATCGCCATTCCTCACGGCACGACGGATACCCGCGATCAGGTACTGAAAACCGGTGTTCAGGTTTATCAGTTCCCGCAGGGCATTTTATGGGGCGAAGGACAGGTGGCATACGTCGCCATCGGTATCGCCGCCAGTGGTGATGAACACTTGGGCTTGCTGCGTCAGCTGACGCATGTGCTGAGCGACGACGCGGTGGCTGAACAGCTGCAGTCAGCAACCACAGCTGAAGAGCTGCGTGCGCTGCTGATGGGTGAAAAGCAGAGTGAAGCGCTGAAACTGGATAACGATACGCTGACGCTTGATGTTATCGCCACCGACCTGGTGACGTTACAGGCATTGAACGCGGGTCGCCTGAAAGAAGCCGGTGCGGTTGAGACTGCCTTTGTTGCCCGCGTGATCAATGACAAACCGTTGAATCTCGGTCAGGGTGTCTGGCTGAACGATAGCGCAGAAGGCAATGTCCGCAGCGCAATCGCGGTGAGCCGTGCAGCAACCGCATTTGATGTGGATGGCGAGCAGGCTGCGTTGCTGGTGACGGTCGCGATGGCGGATGAACAGCCGGTTGCGGTGCTTAAGCGCCTGAGCGACTTGCTGCTGAACAGTAAAGCTGACCGCTTGCTGAACGCAGATGCTGCCACGCTGTTGGCCCTGCTGACCAGCGACGACGTATCAACCGATGACGTGCTCAGCGCAGAATTTGTGGTGCGTAACGAGCACGGTCTGCATGCCCGTCCGGGCACCATGCTGGTCAACACAATCAAACAGTTCGACAGTGAAATTACCGTGACCAATCTTGATGGTTCCGGCAAACCGGCTAATGGCCGCAGCCTGATGAAAGTGGTCGCGCTGGGTGTCAAAAAAGGGCATCGCCTGCGCTTCACTGCGCAAGGTGCTGATGCTGAACAGGCGCTGAAAGCGGTTGGCGATGCCATCGCGGCAGGTCTGGGGGAGGGCGCATAATGAGCAGACGTGTCGCCACCATTACATTGAATCCCGCTTACGATCTGGTTGGTTTTACGCCAGAAGTGGAACGCGGTGAAGTTAACCTCGTACGAACCACTGGCCTGCACGCCGCGGGTAAAGGCATCAACGTTGCCAAAGTGCTCAAAGATTTAGGCATCGACGTCACCGTGGGCGGTTTCCTGGGTAAAGACAACCAGGATGGTTTTCAGCAGCTGTTCAGCGAGCTGGGAATTGCGAACCGTTTCCAGGTCGTTCAGGGCCGTACCCGTATTAACGTTAAGTTGACAGAGAAAGACGGTGAAGTGACCGACTTTAACTTCTCCGGCTTTGAAGTGACCCCCGCAGACTGGGAGCGCTTTGTTAACGACTCTCTGACCTGGCTTGGTCAGTTTGACATGGTATGCGTGAGTGGCAGTTTGCCGTCAGGCGTGAGCCCGGAAGCGTTCACCGAATGGATGCTGCGTCTGCGTAGCCAATGTCCATGTATTATCTTCGACAGCAGCCGCGAAGCGCTGGTAGCCGGTCTTAAAGCGTCTCCGTGGTTGGTCAAACCCAACCGTCGCGAACTTGAGATCTGGGCGGGTCGTAAACTGCCAGAATTAAAAGATGTTATTGAAGCCGCTCATGCGCTGCGTGAACAAGGTATCGCTCACGTCGTGATTTCTCTGGGTGCGGAAGGTGCGTTGTGGGTTAACGCGTCTGGCGAATGGATTGCCAAACCACCGTCGGTGGAAGTTGTGAGTACCGTGGGCGCAGGGGATTCCATGGTTGGCGGCCTGATCTATGGCCTGCTGATGCGTGAATCCAGTGAACATACTTTACGTCTTGCAACCGCTGTTGCTGCCCTGGCCGTAAGCCAGAGCAATGTTGGTATTACCGAACGTACCCAGTTGGCCGCGATGATGGCGCGCGTCGACTTACAACCTTTTAACTAACAGCAGGAGAGGCATAATGAAAACGCTGCTGATCATTGATTCCAGTCTTGGACAGGCTCGCGCCTATATGGCGAAAACGCTGCTGGGCGCAGCGGCACACAAAGCGCATGTTGAAATTGTCGATAACCCAAATGACGCTGAACTGGCGATTGTTCTGGGCGACAAAATGCCCGCAGACAATGCGCTGAACGGTAAAAAAGTGTGGCTGGGCGATATTAATCGTGCCGTGGCACACCCAGAATTATTCCTGAGCGAAGCAAAAGGCCATGCGGCGATTTACAGCGCGCCGGTCGCCGATGCAGCAGTCTCTGCAACAGGTCCAAAACGCGTTGTGGCAATCACCGCCTGCCCAACTGGCGTGGCGCATACCTTTATGGCTGCTGAAGCCATCGAAACCGAAGCGAAAAAACGCGGCTGGTGGGTGAAGGTTGAAACCCGTGGTTCTGTTGGCGCAGGTAATGCGATTACAGCTGAAGAAGTGGCTGAAGCGGATCTGGTGATTGTGGCGGCAGATATCGAAGTGGACCTGGCAAAATTCGCCGGTAAGCCGATGTATCGCACCTCAACCGGCCTGGCGCTGAAGAAAACAGCACAGGAGTTTGACAAGGCACTGGCCGAAGCCAAGCCGTATCAGGCTTCTGCAAAATCGCAGGCTGCAACTGAAGGTAAGAAAGAGTCTGCGGGTGCCTATCGTCACCTGCTGACGGGTGTTTCTTACATGCTGCCGATGGTGGTGGCGGGCGGTTTGTGTATCGCGCTCTCTTTTGCCTTCGGTATCGAAGCCTTTAAAGAACCGGGCACGCTGGCTGCAGCACTGATGCAGATTGGTGGCGGTTCGGCGTTTGCGCTCATGGTGCCAGTGCTGGCGGGTTACATTGCATTTTCCATCGCTGACCGTCCAGGTCTAACGCCAGGTCTTATCGGCGGCATGCTGGCAGTGAGCACCGGCTCAGGCTTCATCGGCGGTATTATCGCCGGTTTCCTGGCGGGCTACGTTGCAAAAGCGATCAGCTCAAAGCTGAAGCTGCCGCAAAGTATGGAAGCACTGAAACCGATTCTGATCATTCCACTGATTTCCAGCCTCGTGGTAGGTCTGGGCATGATCTACCTGATTGGTAAGCCGGTTGCCGGCATCCTTGAAGGTCTGACCCACTGGCTGCAAACAATGGGGACTGCGAACGCGGTACTGCTGGGCGCAATCCTGGGCGGCATGATGTGTACCGATATGGGTGGTCCGGTAAACAAAGCGGCATATGCCTTTGGTGTTGGCCTGCTGAGTACCCAGACCTATGCGCCAATGGCGGCAATCATGGCGGCGGGTATGGTGCCACCACTGGCCTTGGGCCTGGCAACGATTATTGCACGTCGTAAGTTTGATAAAGCGCAGCAGGAAGGGGGCAAAGCGGCTCTGGTTCTTGGATTGTGCTTCATCACTGAAGGTGCCATTCCGTTTGCCGCACGTGACCCAATGCGCGTCCTGCCTTGCTGTATCGTTGGCGGCGCAGTGACGGGGGCTATCTCCATGGCAATCGGCGCAAAACTGATGGCACCACACGGTGGTCTGTTCGTTCTGCTGATTCCTGGTGCGATTACGCCGGTGCTGGGTTATCTGTTCGCGATTATTGCGGGTACACTGATTGCTGGTCTGTCTTACGCGGTGCTGAAGCGCCCGGAAGTGGAATCTGCAGCGGTAGCTAAAGCAGCATAAGTGAGTTGAATCAATAAAAAGCCGGGTGCTTATGCGACCCGGCTTTTTTTATGCCGCTTGTTCAGCGGTCTGCTGTGCTTTCAGCCAGGCGATTTCTTCTGCCCAGATATCCGGATTAACCGTCTCCAGCACCATTGGAATGCCGTCAAAACGCGGGTCTTGCATAATAAAGCGGAACGCATCGTGACCGATATTGCCTTCACCGAGGCTATGGTGGCGGTCAACACGGCTGCCAAACGCGCTTTTCGCATCGTTTAAATGCATGCCGCGCAGATACTTGAAGCCGACAATACGCTCAAATTCCGCAAAGGTTTTCTCGCACGCTTCCTGACTGCGCAGATCGTATCCTGCGGCAAAGGCATGACAGGTATCGATGCACACGCCCACGCGCGTTTTGTCTTCCACGCCATCGATAATTGCCGCCAGATGTTCAAATTTGAAACCCAGATTACTGCCTTGCCCGGCCGTATTTTCAATAACCGCCGTGACGCCTTCCGTTTGCGCCAGCGCGATGTTGATGGATTCCGCAATGCGTGCCAGACAGGCGTCTTCGTCGATTTGCATCAGATGGCTGCCCGGATGGAAATTCAGCAGCGTCAGGCCAAGCTGTTCGCAACGCTGTAATTCATCCAGAAACGCCTCACGTGATTTATCCAGCGCTTCCTGAACCGGATGGCCCAGATTGATGAGGTAGCTGTCGTGCGGCAGGATCTGCCCCGGCCCGAAATTGTACTTTTCACAGGCGGCTTTGAAATCATTAATGATTTCAGGGGTGAGCGGCGCAGCGCGCCACTGGCGCTGATTTTTGGTGAACAGGGCGAAAGCGGTCGCCTCGATTTCGGCGGCGCGGATGGCGGCATTCGCAAGACCGCCTGCAGCGCTCACGTGCGCTCCAACATATTTCATAAAGGGACTCCTGTTAACCCGAAACGCTTATGATAGCGGGTTAACAGGAGAAGGATGTAGTGCTTTATGCCATCAGGCTATGCATGGCCAGGTTGATAGCGCCCCCGCCGATAATCAGCCAGACAAAGAGCACTAATGCCATCAGCAGGGGTTTTGCACCTGCCTTTTTCAGTGCGCTGACGTGAGTGGTGACGCCGAGCGCTGCCATCGCCATCGCCAGCAGCACGGTATCCAGCGTGACCAGCATATCAACCATTGCTTTCGGCAGCAGATGGAAGGAGTTAAACACCGCCACGGCGATAAACAGAATCGCAAACCATGGAATGGTGATTTTACTTTTCTCACCCTTCCCGGCGGGCGTCAGCTGTTTAACGCGCGCGGCCAGAATAATCAGGAACGGTGCCAGCATCATCACGCGCAGCATTTTGGCAATAACCGCCGAATTTTCCGCCTCAGGGCTGATGGCGTGACCCGCAGCGACAACCTGCGCCACTTCGTGCATCGTTGAACCAATGTAAATGCCGTACGTTTCAGGCGTGAACCAGTGCGCAACGAGCGGATACATCGCCGGATAAAGGAAAATCGCCAGCGTACCGAAGATAACCACGGTCGCGACCGCAACCGTGACTTTGCTGGATTCCGCTTTGACCACCGGCTCCGTCGCGAGTACCGCCGCGGCCCCGCAAATACTGCTGCCCGCACCAATCAGCCAACTGGTTTTTTTATCCAGCCCGAAGACTTTTTGGCCGATAAAGCAGGCCAGTAAAAAGGTGCTGGTCAGCGTCAGCACATCAATGGCAATCCCGCTGACGCCCACGTCCGCAATCTGTGAAAAGGTGAGGCGAAAACCATAAAGAATAATGCCCAGACGCAGCAGGTGCTGTTTGGCGAAAATCACACCGCCATCGCAAGATTGTGAAATCTGCGGATAAACCGTATTACCGACCACCATGCCGAGCAGAATAGCGAGCGTGAGTGCGCTAAACCCGGCGCCAGCGACGGCTGGAATACTCCCGCCCCATAATGCTGCGCCGGTGATGGCGGCACTGAGCGCAAGCCCCGGAACGTAATGCCACACTGAACGATGATTGTGTAGGGTGATTGCTGTCATAACCTTCTCCTCTCTCTGGGTAAAAGATTACGGCGCTCTGGCTTAAAAATAAAATTGATTATATATTTATAATTAATCTTTATAAGTGGTAAGCAACCATGCACATTACATTGCGTCAGCTTGAAGTTTTTGCAGAAGTGCTGAAAAGCGGGTCGACGACTCAGGCCTCTGTGCGCCTGGCGTTGTCACAGTCTGCGGTGAGTGCGGCGCTCACCGATCTTGAAGGCCAGCTTCGCGTGCAGCTTTTTGACCGGGTAGGTAAGCGCCTGGTGGTGAATGAACATGGGAGACTGCTGTACCCGCGCGCGCTGGCGCTACTGGAGCAAGCGGTTGAAATCGAGCAGTTATTCCGCGAGGAAAACGGTGCCATTCGTGTGTTCGCCAGCAGCACCATCGGCAACTATATTCTCCCGGAAGTGATTGCTCGCTATCGTCGCGATTTCCCGACGCTGCCGCTGGAGATGAGCGTTGGCAATAGCCAGGATGTGATCAACGCTATTATTGATTTCCGCGTGGATATTGGGCTTATCGAAGGGCCATGTCATAACGTCGATATCATTGCCGAGCCGTGGCTGGAAGATGAGCTGGTGGTCTTTGCTTCTCCGGCTTCTGCGTTGTTGCAGGGCGACGTCACGCTTGAACGCCTGGCGCAGGCCCCGTGGATTTTACGTGAACACGGTTCCGGCACGCGTGAAATCGTCGATTATCTGCTGCTTTCGCATTTGCCGCAGTTTCATCTGGGGATGGAATTGGGAAACTCAGAAGCCATTAAACACGCCGTGCGCCACGGCCTGGGAATCAGCTGTTTGTCGCGTCGGGTGATTGCTGAACAGCTTGAAAGCGGCTCGCTGGTGGAAATCCCCGTCCCGTTACCTAAGCTGGTGCGCACGTTGTGGTGCATTCATCATCGCCAGAAACATCTCTCCAGCTCTCTTCAGCGTTTTCTGCGTTACTGCAACAATTAGCCTTCTCCTTCTCCTTCTCAATTCGGAGGAGGGAAGGCATCTGGCCTTACTTATAATCCTGGGCCAGTCATGAAGCTCTCTTATAACTGCGCATTTCTGCCGGAAGGAACGCGGATCGTCTGCTACAATCGCGCCTCATTTTTAAAATGGACAGCATTTTCACATGGTTTCAGAAAATAAAACCACAGAAGCGCCCGCGCTACGTCGCGAACTCAAGGCGCGTCATCTGACAATGATCGCCATTGGCGGATCGATTGGTACAGGTCTTTTTGTTGCATCCGGTGCAACCATTTCAGCGGCAGGTCCTGGCGGCGCGCTGTTTTCATATATGTTGATTGGCCTGATGGTGTACTTCCTGATGACCAGCCTTGGCGAACTGGCGGCATACATGCCGGTCTCCGGCTCCTTTTCGACTTACGGTCAAAAATACGTAGAAGAAGGCTTTGGCTTCGCGCTGGGCTGGAACTACTGGTACAACTGGGCGGTGACTATCGCTGTTGACCTCGTGGCCGCGCAGTTGGTGATGAACTGGTGGTTCCCGGACACGCCGGGCTGGATCTGGAGCGCAATCTTCCTGGCGGTGATTTTCCTGCTGAACTACATCTCCGTACGTGGTTTTGGTGAGGCAGAATACTGGTTCTCCCTGATCAAAGTGACGACCGTGATTATCTTTATCATCGTCGGCGTGGCGATGATTGTGGGCATCTTTAAAGGCGCGGAACCTGCGGGCTGGAGCAACTGGGAAATTGGCGATGCGCCGTTTGCCGGGGGTTTTGCGGCGATGATTGGCGTGGCCATGATTGTGGGTTTCTCCTTCCAGGGAACCGAATTGATTGGTATTGCTGCCGGTGAATCCGAAGATCCGGAGAAGAACATTCCACGCGCAGTGCGTCAGGTGTTCTGGCGTATTCTGCTGTTCTACGTGTTCGCGATCCTGATTATCAGCCTGATCATTCCTTACACCGACCCGAGTCTGCTGCGTAACGATGTGAAAGACATCAGCGTCAGCCCATTCACGCTGGTCTTCCAGCATGCTGGTCTGCTCTCAGCAGCGGCGGTGATGAACGCGGTTATCCTGACGGCGGTGCTTTCTGCGGGTAACTCCGGCATGTACGCTTCAACGCGTATGCTGTACACCCTGGCGTGCGACGGTAAAGCGCCACGCATTTTCGCCAAATTGTCACGCGGCGGTGTGCCGCGCAATGCGCTATACGCCACAACAGTAGTAGCGGGTCTGTGCTTCCTGACCTCCATGTTTGGTAATAAGACGGTCTATCTTTGGTTGCTGAATACGTCCGGGATGACGGGCTTTATCGCCTGGCTGGGGATTGCCATCAGTCACTATCGTTTCCGTCGCGGTTACGTTATGCAAGGGCACGATATTAACGACCTGCCGTACCGCTCAGGATTCTTCCCGATTGGGCCGATCTTCGCCTTCATTCTGTGCCTGATTATCACGCTCGGCCAGAACTACGAAGCTTTCCTGTCAGACACCATTGACTGGGGCGGCGTGATGGCGACGTATATTGGGATTCCGCTGTTCCTGATTATTTGGTTTGGTTACAAACTGACAAAAGGCACGCGGTTCGTCAGCTACAGTGAAATGGACTTCCCTGGACGATTCAAAAAATAATCGCTTTTCCTCTCTTTCAAACCCGCTCAAACGAGCGGGTTTTTTTATGTCCACAGTATGGGGAAAAGACATAATTGTTAACAATTTAATTGATAATAGTTATCGTTTGCTTTATCGTTACGGTGATTTTTAAAAGGATGAAGCCGTCAACGTCGCGGGCTTTTAGACGATGATGTGACTGCCACACCTGCACATAAACACACTTCCGACCGGCCAAAGAAGCAGGCGGAGCGAAATGCATTGTGAGCAATAAAGATTTGATATTGTTGTGTTTACCTCATGGAGAAAAGGAATGTTTAGGTTGAATCCCTTCGTAAGGGGAGGACTTTGTGCGTCCGCACTGTCCTTTGCCCTGCCTGTTATTGCTACGGAATCTGGCGACACGATGGTTGTCACTGCGTCAGCCACCGAACAGAATCTCAAAGATGCACCCGCCAGTATCAGCGTCATCACTCAGCAGGATCTGCAACGTAAGCCGGTCAACAATCTGAAAGATGTCCTGCGAGAAGTGCCTGGCGTGCAATTAACCAGCGAAGGGGATAACCGTAAAGGCGTGAGTATCCGTGGCCTGGACAGCAGCTATACGCTGATTCTGGTTGACGGCAAGCGTGTCAGTTCGCGCAATGCCGTATTCCGCCACAACGATTTCGATCTCAACTGGATCCCGGTTGACGCCATTGAGCGTATCGAAGTGGTGCGCGGACCAATGTCATCGCTGTATGGTTCCGATGCGCTGGGCGGCGTGGTGAATATCATCACCAAAAAAATTGGTCAAAAATGGACAGGTACGCTGACGGCGGACACCACTATTCAGCATCACCGCGACCGTGGTGATACCTACAACGGCCAGTTCTTTACCAGTGGTCCGCTGGTGGACAGCGTGCTGGGTCTGAAAGCTTATGGAAGCCTGTCTAAGCGTGAAAAAGACGACCAGCAAAAATCGTCCACTACCGCATCCGGCGAAACGCCGCGCATCGAGGGCTTTACCAGCCGCAACGGGAATGTGGAATTCGCCTGGACGCCTGACGAATATCATGATTTTACCGCAGGCTACGGCTACGACCGTCAGGATCGAGACTCCGACTCGCTTAATAAGAACCGTCTGGACCGCCAGAACTATTCTCTGAGTCACAATGGCCGCTGGGATGTGGGTAACAGCGAGCTGAAAGTTTACGGTGAAAAAGTCGATAACAAAAATCCGGGAAACAGCAGCCCGATCACATCAGAAAGCAATGCCGTGGACGGTAAGTATGTGTTGCCGCTGGCTGAAATCAATCAGTTACTGACTCTGGGCGGCGAATGGCGTCACGATAAGCTTAAGGATCCGGTCAACCTAAAGGGCGGCACCAGCAGTAACACCTCGGCCAGCCAGTACGCACTCTTTATCGAAGACGAATGGCGTATCTTTGAGCCGCTGGCGCTGACCACCGGCGTGCGTATGGATGACCACGAAACCTATGGCGATCACTGGAGCCCGCGTGCGTATCTGGTCTATAACGCGACGGATACGATGACGGTGAAAGGCGGCTGGGCGACGGCCTTTAAAGCGCCGTCATTACTGCAGCTTAGCCCTGACTGGACCACCGGCTCATGCCGCGGCGCATGCGAAATTGTGGGTAGCCCGGATCTAAAGCCGGAAACCAGCGAAAGCTTTGAGCTCGGCCTTTATTACGCCGGGGAAGAGGGCTGGCTAGAAGGCGTTCAGGCCAGTATCACCACCTTCCAGAACAACGTTGATGACCGTATCAGCATTACCCGTACTTCCAACGTTAACGATGCGCAAAGTTACCCGAACTATGTTGGGCTGAACGGCGACGGCGAACCGATTTTCCGCTATTACAACGTCAATAAAGCGCGTATTCGTGGGGTAGAAACCGAGCTGAAATTCCCGCTGGCAGAAGACTGGAAAATGACGCTTAACTACACCTATAACGATGGGCGTGATATCAGCAACGGCGGTAATAAGCCGCTGTCCGAGCTGCCGTTCCATACGGCTAACGGTACGGTTGACTGGCAGGCGAGCCAGGCATGGTCATTCTATGTGCAGGGTAACTACACGGGTGAGAAACGTGCCGTGACCGAGGGTGAACCCACGCCGGGTGGTTACGTGGTCTGGAATACGGGCGGAGCGTGGCAGGCAACGAAAAACGTCAAGCTGCGTGCCGGCGTGCAAAACCTGCTGGATAAAGATCTCAGCCGTGACGATTACAGCTATACGGAAGATGGCCGTCGTTACTTTATGGCGGTAGATTACCAGTTCTGATGGGTGAAATGCCCGGTGAGCGAAAAGCTTCCGGGCATAATGCGAGCGCTTACTTGAATAAATGCTCCGCATGGAAGCGAAGGTGATCTTCAATATACGATGCAATGAAATAGTAGCTGTGATCGTGACCCGGCTGAATGCGTAACGTCAGCGGCCAGGCTTTCTGGCGTGCCACTTCGGCCAGTACGGCAGGCTGGAGCTGGTTAGCGAGGAACTGATCCGCATCGCCCTGATCGATAAGCGTCGGGATGGCGTCTCCCGGTTGGCTCGCCTGCATCAGTGCGCAACTGTCCCACGCCTGCCATGTATCCGCATCCTCACCCAGATAGTGTGAAAATGCTTTTTGTCCCCACGGCACTTGAGTCGGGTTCACAATTGGCGCAAACGCCGAGACGCTTGTGAACATGCCTGGATTTTTAAGCGCCATAATGAGTGCGCCGTGCCCGCCCATCGAATGCCCGCTGATCGCACACCGATCACGGACATCAAATTCAGCAGCAATCAGCGCAGGCAGTTCATCACGCAGGTAATCATACATCCGGTAATGGCTTGCCCATGGCTGCTGAGTGGCGTTCAGATAAAAGCCTGCGCCTTTACCTAAGTCGTAGCCTGCATCATCGGCAACATCCTCGCCACGGGGACTGGTATCCGGCATGACAAGGGCAATGCCCAGCTCGGCGGCAACACGCTGCGCGCCCGCTTTGGTGGTGAAGTTTTCATCATTGCAGGTCAGGCCCGAAAGCCAGTACAGCACCGGCGGTTTTGCCTTTCCGATGGTCGGCGGCAGAAAAATACTGAATGTCATCGCGCAGTTCAGTGTCGTGGAGTCGTGCCGCCAGCGCTGCTGCCGACCTTCAAAACAACGGTGCTCTTCGAGCAGTTCCATGCAAGGCTCCTTAATTCATACAGGTATTCATTAAACCCATAATACATATTATTCATTCACCTGTGAGTAACTTTCACTTCCGCTGTTGCCCGATATACTGCATCATAAATTTACTTAAATTTAACATTTGGAGTGGTCATGGCGCTGCGTATCGCGCTCAGTGGATTTGTGGTGCTTGTGGTCGCGATGGGGATAGGGCGTTTTGCCTTTACGCCTCAGGTTCCGCTGATGATTGCTGCGGGACAGCTGACGCTGACCAGCGCCGGATTAGTGGCCGCCATGAATTATCTCGGCTACTTAGTGGGTGCATGGGATGCCATGCGTGCGCATCGTTTTGTCGAAGGGCGCTTGTATCTGGGGATTGTGGGTGCCGTGGCGCTGACGCTGCTCTCCGCCGTGGCGGATAACGCCATTGTTCATGGAATAATACGCTTTGTTATCGGCTGCATGAGTGGCTGGTCCATGGTGTTGATCGCCGCCTGGACCAACGAACGGCTGGCACATTCCGGTAAGCCGGGTCTGAGCGCGGCGGTGTTTGCGGGTCCAGGCGCGGGCATTGCGCTCAGCGGCTTGCTGGCCGTTTACATTCAGGCGCGATCGCTTTCAGCAGGTGCCGCGTGGCAAATTTATGGCGTACTGGCGTTGATTTTAATTGTGCTGGTGGCGCGCTATTTACCGCGTGGCGGACAGCTACATCGCCCCGGCACCGCACCCGAACCGTTGGTACTGACACAGGACCTGCGCCGTTTGGTCTGGAGCTACAGCCTGGCCGGATTCGGGTATATTCTGCCGGCGACCTTTTTGTCGCAGATGGCGGCGTTGCGTTTTCCCGGAAGCCTGTTTGCCCAGTTTGTCTGGCCGATTTTTGGGTTAGCGGCAGTCGCGGGGATCGCGTTGAGTATCGGGCTGCGCCATGTCTCAACATCAAATCGGCGTTTGTCCATCGTGCTTTGGTTGCAGGGATTAGGCGTTTTTGCCGCCTGGTTAATGCCGGGGATTACCGGTCTGGTGACAGGCGCGTTGCTGGTTGGCGGCGGGTTTCTCTGTGCCGTTCAACTCTCGCTGCTGTGTGGCCGCGAGCTAGCGCCTACACATACCCGTTATATGGCGGGACTCTTGACCACGGGTTACGCGATAGGCCAACTGGTGGGCCCTGTGACATCAGCGATTTCTACCTGGCTGACCCACCAACTGGAGCCTGCGCTGGGGCTGGCGGGCGTCGCCCTTTTTGTTGCCGGGGCACTGGTCTGGAACCGTCAGGCTGAAAGGCAACGACAATCGCAATAATTATCGCCGTGAATACTGGATTATGTGCGCCACCTCACGCACAATGAGCGCACACTTTTGCCTCAATGAGGGTAAAAGGCAGCCACACCTGCAGGAGTAAAATAATGCCATCACTCAGTAAAGAAGCCGCTCTCGTCCACGAAGCGCTGGTAGCACGTGGTCTTGAAACCCCGCTGCGTCCTCCGGTCAACGAACTGGATAATGAAACACGCAAACGTCTTATTGCCGGGCACATGACCGAGATTATGCAGTTGCTGAATCTCGACCTGAGCGACGACAGTCTGATGGAGACGCCGCAACGTATCGCCAAAATGTATGTCGATGAGATTTTCTCCGGCCTGGATTACGCGAATTTCCCAAAAATCACCGTCATCGAAAATAAAATGAATGTCGATGAAATGGTGACCGTGCGCGATATTACGTTGACCAGCACCTGCGAACACCACTTTGTTACCATCGATGGTAAAGCGACCGTGGCGTATATCCCAAAAGATACGGTGATTGGCCTGTCTAAAATTAACCGCATTGTGCAATTCTTTGCCCAGCGCCCGCAGGTTCAGGAACGTTTGACGCAGCAAATTCTGACGGCACTGCAAACGCTGTTAGGAACCAACAATGTGGCTGTATCCATTGATGCTGTGCATTATTGCGTGAAAGCGCGCGGCGTACGTGACGCCACCAGTGCGACGACCACGACCTCTCTTGGCGGCCTGTTTAAGTCGAGCCAGAATACCCGTCAGGAATTTCTGCGCGCAGTGCGTCACCACAACTGATCGGAAGGCAGGATAAATGGAGCGTAATGTCACGCTGGATTTTGTACGTGGCGTTGCCATTCTCGGTATCCTGCTGCTCAACATTAGCGCCTTTGGCCTGCCAAAGGCAGCGTATCTCAACCCTGCCTGGTATGGCGACATCACCCGCAGCGACGCCTGGACTTGGGCGATTTTAGACCTGTTTGCGCAGGTCAAATTCCTCACGCTCTTTGCGTTACTTTTTGGTGCGGGTCTACAGATTTTGCTTAAGCGCGGCAAACGCTGGATTCAGTCTCGCCTCACGCTGCTGGTGATCCTCGGGTTCATCCACGGTCTGTTTTTGTGGGATGGTGACATTCTGCTGGCCTATGGTTTAGTCGGGCTAATTTGCTGGCGCCTGATCCGCGATGCGCAGGATGTTAAAAGCCTGTTTAATACCGGCGTGATGCTGTATGTCATTGGCATTGGCGTCCTGCTCCTGCTGGGGATGATTTCGGGCGGCACCACTAATCGTTCGTGGATCCCTGGCGCGGCATCGCTCCAGTATGAGCAATACTGGAAGTTGAAAGGCGGTGTCGAAGCTATCAGCAATCGGGCGGATATGCTTGGAGACAATCTGCTGGCGTTAGGAGCGCAATACGGCTGGCAACTGGCGGGGATGATGCTGATCGGTGCCGCGCTGATGCGCAGCGGTTGGCTGAAAGGGGAGTTTAGCCTCAGGCATTATCGCCTCACGGGAGCCGGACTGGTTCTGCTGGGCATGGCGATTAACCTGCCTGCCGTGATTGCGCAGTGGCTGTTGGGCTGGGACTATCGCTGGTGTGCCTTTCTGTTGCAGGCCCCCCGTGAGCTGAGTGCGCCGTTACAGACCATCGGCTATGCGTCGCTTATTTTCGGGTTCTGGCCGCAGATTGCACGCTTCAAATTAGCCGCGGGCGTTGCATGCGTTGGACGCATGGCCCTCAGTAACTACCTGCTGCAAACCTTAATCTGCACGACGCTTTTCTATCGATTAGGCCTGTTTATGAAATTCGACAGGTTCCAGCTCATGGCGTTTGTTACCCCCGTGTGGATGGTCAACATGCTCTTTTCCGTTATCTGGCTGCGCTATTTCCGTCAGGGCCCGGTGGAATGGGTATGGCGTCAATTGACCGCACTTGCTTCGGGTGTCGCATTGACTAATACATCCAGATAACGATCTGGATCACAATCATTAACAAAACGGATGTAACCGTTTTCATCTGTGTGAGCTTCTTCACGTAGTCCCCTCTCCGTCACTGCCAAAATAGCCTCCTTGCTAAACACAGGGGGTGTCTGTGAGTTGCTGCAATCCTACAAAGTGTGGTGAATATGATCACCATTCGTGACGTGGCCCGCATCGCGGGTGTTTCTGTTGCTACCGTTTCTCGCGTCCTGAACAACAGCGCGCTGGTGAGTCCTGAAACGCGTGAAAACGTGATGAAAGCGGTCACGCAGCTGGGCTATCGCCCTAACGCTAACGCTCAGGCGCTCGCGACTCAGGTGAGTGACACCATCGGCGTCGTGGTCATGGATGTGTCAGATGCATTCTTTGGCGCGCTGGTTAAAGCTGTGGACGTTGTGGCCCAGCAGCACAATAAATATGTGCTGATCGGCAACAGCTATCATGAAGCTGAAAAAGAACGTCATGCCATTGAAGTGCTGATACGTCAGCGATGTAACGCCCTGATTGTTCACTCAAAAGCATTGAGCGATGAAGAGCTTGCGGGGTTCCTGGATCAAATCGACGGGATGGTGCTGATTAACCGCGTTGTGCCGGGCTACGCCCATCGCTGCGTGGCGCTGGATAATGTCAGCGGTGCCATGATGGCCACGCGAATGCTGTTAAGTAACGGCCACCAGCGCATCGGTTATCTGGCCTCGAGCCATCACATTGAAGATGACGACATGCGTCGCGAGGGCTGGCAGAACGCGCTGAAAGAAGCGGGGATTATGCCTCTTGATAGCTGGATAGGCACCGGATCACCGGATATGCAGGGTGGGGAGGCCGCTATGGTCGAACTGCTCGGACGCAATTTGCAGCTCACGGCGGTATTTGCCTACAACGACAGCATGGCCGCAGGGGCGCTTACTGCACTAAAAGACAATGGCATTGCGGTGCCACAGCATTTGTCATTGATTGGTTTCGATGATATCCCGATTGCGCGCTACACAGACCCTCAGTTGACCACGGTGCGATACCCCATTGCGTCTATGGCGCGTCTCGCCACTGAGTTGGCGTTACAGGGCGCCGCAGGGCAGCTCGATCCGAGCGCAACACACTGTTTCATGCCAACTTTAGTCCGCCGTCATTCTGTTGCTATTCGGCAAATTGTGGCTCCGATCACTAACTGATAACGATGAGTGATGTAACCGTTTTCAATCTGTGAGTAAATTCACAGTATCTTAACAAGGCGCTGACTATGATGTCAGCGTTTTAGGAACTGAAACGCTATGTAACGGTGATTAATCACTTTAACCATAGTCAAAGTGCCGCAAACAACCATAAAGCGCATTTCTGGAGCGTTACCGAACACGGAAGAGAGAAATTTTATAAGTGAACTTCGGCGGTCAGTAACGTTTATTTAACACCTGCCTGCCGATCGTTATTCACAAGAAGAACTACCCTGCATAAAAAAAACCGGAGATACCATGAATAAGAAGGTGTTGACTCTGTCTGCTGTTATGGCAAGCATGCTTTTTGGCGCAGCAGCGCACGCTGCGGATACCCGTATTGGCGTGACTATCTATAAATACGACGACAACTTTATGTCTGTTGTGCGTAAAGCAATCGAAAAAGATGCTAAAGCAGCGCCAGACGTCCAGCTGCTGATGAACGACTCCCAGAACGACCAGTCCAAACAGAACGATCAGATCGACGTTCTGCTGGCGAAAGGCGTTAAAGCCCTGGCAATCAATCTGGTTGACCCGGCTGCGGCAGGTACGGTTATCGAGAAAGCGCGTGGCCAGAATGTGCCAATCGTCTTCTTTAACAAAGAACCTTCACGCAAAGCGCTGGACAGCTATGACAAAGCCTTCTACGTGGGTACTGACTCTAAAGAGTCCGGTATTATTCAGGGCGATCTGATCGCTAAACATTGGGCAGCAAACCCGAACTGGGACCTGAACAAAGATGGTCAGGTTCAGTTTGTTCTGCTGAAAGGCGAGCCGGGCCACCCGGATGCTGAAGCGCGTACCACTTACGTTATCAAAGAGCTGAATGACAAAGGCCTGAAAACTCAGCAGCTGGCACTTGATACCGCGATGTGGGATACCGCAATGGCGAAAGACAAGATGGACGCATGGCTGTCTGGTCCAAATGCTAACAAAATCGAAGTGGTTATCGCGAACAACGATGCGATGGCAATGGGTGCGGTTGAAGCGCTGAAAGCGCACAACAAATCATCTATTCCAGTCTTCGGTGTGGATGCATTGCCAGAAGCGCTGGCGCTGGTGAAATCTGGCGCAATGGCCGGTACAGTTCTGAACGATGCTAACAACCAGGCGAAAGCCACCTTCGACCTGGCTAAAAACCTGGCCGCTGGCAAAGGTGCTGCAGATGGCACTACCTGGAAAATTGAGAACAAAATTGTACGTATCCCATACGTGGGCGTAGATCAGTCGAACCTGGCTGAGTTTGTCGGTAAATAAGTAATTAGTTGCATGTTCTCACAGGGCGCAATTCGTTGCGCCCTTTTATAACGCGATATGCGAGGCCGTCAAGGTATAATTATGGTCAGCACAACTACTCAGTCGTCACGCGAATTCTTGTTAGAAATGAGCGGTGTTAACAAGTCATTTCCGGGCGTTAAGGCTCTCGATAATGTTAATTTAAAAGTGCGTCCTCACTCAATTCACGCGTTGATGGGAGAGAACGGTGCAGGTAAATCAACATTATTAAAATGCCTTTTTGGAATCTATCAAAAAGATTCTGGTAGCATCCTTTTTCAGGGGAAAGAGATCGACTTCCATTCAGCTAAAGAAGCGCTGGAAAATGGTATTTCGATGGTTCACCAGGAACTAAACCTGGTGCTTCAACGTTCTGTTATGGACAATATGTGGTTGGGTCGTTACCCGACCAAAGGCGTATTTGTCGATCAGGACAAAATGTACCGTGATACAAAAGCTATTTTCGATGAACTGGATATTGATATTGACCCCCGCGCACGCGTAGGGACATTATCTGTTTCACAGATGCAGATGATCGAAATAGCGAAAGCTTTCTCCTATGATGCGAAAATTGTCATCATGGATGAGCCAACATCTTCTTTAACGGAAAAAGAGGTGAATCACCTTTTCACTATTATCCGTAAATTGAAAGAGCGCGGCTGCGGCATTGTTTATATCTCGCACAAAATGGAAGAGATCTTCCAGCTGTGCGATGAAATCACTATTCTGCGTGACGGGCAGTGGATCGCTACTCAGCCTCTTGAAGGGCTGGACATGGACAAAATCATCGCCATGATGGTTGGGCGCTCTCTGAACCAGCGCTTCCCGGATAAAGAGAACACGCCAGGCGAAGTCATTCTTGAGGTGCGCAACCTCACGTCTCTGCGTCAGCCGTCTATTCGCGATGTCTCTTTCGATCTGCACAAAGGCGAAATTCTGGGTATTGCCGGTCTGGTCGGTGCAAAACGTACTGATATTGTGGAAACTTTGTTTGGTATCCGTGAGAAGGCCGATGGCACCATTACGCTGCACGGTAAAAAAATTAATAACCATAATGCCAACGAAGCCATTAATAATGGTTTTGCACTGGTGACTGAAGAGCGTCGCTCGACAGGTATTTACGCGTATCTCGATATTAACTTTAACTCGTTAATTTCTAATATTCGTAACTATAAGAATAAAGTCGGCCTGCTGGATACTTCCCGAATGAAAAGCGACACCCAATGGGTTATCGATTCAATGCGCGTGAAGACCCCAGGACATCAGACGCAAATTGGTTCGCTTTCCGGCGGTAACCAACAAAAAGTCATTATTGGTCGCTGGTTATTAACCCAACCAGAAATTTTAATGCTGGATGAACCCACGCGCGGTATTGACGTAGGTGCCAAATTTGAAATTTATCAGCTGATTGCTGAGCTGGCCAAAAAGAATAAAGGGATCATTATTATATCTTCCGAAATGCCGGAATTGTTAGGGATCACAGATCGTATTCTGGTTATGAGCAATGGTCTCGTTGCCGGAATTGTTGACACCAAAACGACAACGCAAAACGAAATTCTCCGTCTTGCGTCTTTGCACCTTTAAGATCAGGGGCTCCTCATGAGTGCGTTAAATAAAAAAAGTTTTCTCACTTATCTGAAAGAAGGCGGAATTTACGTCGTACTTTTAGTATTACTGGCCATTATTATTTTCCAGGACCCTACGTTCTTAAGTTTATTAAACTTGAGTAACATTCTGACTCAGTCCTCAGTGCGTATTATTATCGCATTGGGTGTGGCGGGTCTTATTGTCACTCAGGGTACTGACCTGTCAGCCGGTCGTCAGGTGGGTTTAGCGGCTGTTATCGCAGCGACCTTATTGCAGTCCATTGATAATGCGAACAAAGTGTTCCCGGAAATGGCTACCATGCCTATCATTCTGGTGGTGCTGATTGTTTGCGTTATCGGTGCCATTATCGGTCTGATTAACGGCATCATCATCGCGTATCTGAACGTCACTCCGTTCATTACGACGTTGGGCACGATGATTATCGTTTATGGGATCAACTCCCTGTATTACGACTTCGTGGGCGCATCTCCGATTTCTGGTTTCGACAGCGGATTCTCCACTTTCACTCAAGGTTTTGTGGCGCTAGGTAGCTTCCGTCTTTCGTACATCACCTTCTATGCGCTGATTGCGGTCGCGTTCGTCTGGGTGCTGTGGAATAAAACGCGCTTCGGTAAAAACATCTTCGCTATCGGCGGTAACCCTGAAGCCGCGAAAGTGTCTGGCGTTAACGTTGCACTGAACCTGCTGATGATTTACGCATTGTCCGGTGTGTTCTACGCATTCGGTGGTTTGCTTGAGGCGGGCCGTATCGGTTCTGCAACGAACAACCTCGGCTTCATGTACGAACTGGATGCAATCGCAGCCTGCGTCGTGGGCGGTGTCTCGTTCAGCGGTGGTGTGGGTACGGTAGTGGGTGTGGTCACCGGTGTTATCATCTTCACCGTGATCAACTACGGCCTGACGTATATCGGCGTGAACCCTTACTGGCAGTACATCATCAAGGGCGCGATCATTATCTTCGCCGTCGCCCTGGATTCACTGAAATACGCTCGTAAAAAGTAATCACAGAAGTCCAAAAAAAGCCCGCTGAGATAGCGGGCTTTTTTGTTTTCTTACTTCTTGTCTTTTATCTGTAGATCCAGAAGTTGCTCGGGTGTCACTGCCGGATAATCCTGCGCCCCTTCAGGCACTTCGTGCAACTCCGGGATAGGCACCAGCGGGCCTAAGAAGCGTGGTTCACGTTTGAAGAGATACAGATCGGCGAGCGCACCAAAGCGAGCGCCAAACTCACGTACACGTACGCTGAGCATATCTTTTGGAGAGGGTACAGCGTAGCACTGGGCCTGAATGCCCATATGTAGCGCAATAAAGAGCGCGCGCTCGCAGTGGAAACGCTGAGTGATGATAATGAAATCGTTGGTATCAAACACTTTGCGCGTGCGGACAATAGAATCCAGAGTACGGAAACCGGCGTAATCCAGCACGATATCCGCGGGATCGACACCTGCGGCAATCAAATCTTTGCGCATGGTCATGGGTTCGTTATAGCTCTGCTGGGCATTATCGCCGCTTAACAGCAGGTAATTCACTTTGCCGCTATTGTAAGCATTTAACGCGCCCTGAATACGGTAGCGGTAATACTGATTGATCACGCCGGTACGATAATATTTTGCCGTCCCCAGTACCACGCCAACCTGTCGATAAGGCAGGTCTTGTAAATCGTCAAAAATATAAGGGGCGGTTTTCCAGCTCATCCAGCGGTCGAGGCCGAGCGCAGCCAACAGCAGTATGCCGACCAGGACAGACAGGCTGTAAAACACACGCTTTAACATGAAGATGACTCGTCCGTGGGTGAAATTTCACTCAGGCTACTTTACCCGCCTGGGAAGCGCAAGAAACTGCGATTTGATTGAGGGGATTTTCATCAGTTTCGCGGGCATTTCTGCCCGCAAAAAGGATTACGCCAACAGGGTGCGATCAATGTTAGAACAGCCCAGGGCTTTCAGAGTTGCCGCGGTGGCATCCCACTGAATAAGAGGCGCGTCGGCTTTCTCAGCAAGGACCGCACGCTGAATGTCCGGATAATCATACCCGTTCAGGCTCAGTAAATTCAGGGCACCTTGCAGCGGCGGCAGGGTTGGGTTGAATGCGGCGTTCTCGGCATAACTGCCGGAGAAAATACGGCCATCACGGCACTCCAGCGCAACGCCACTCGGTGACTGGCTGTATGGCGCGTGACTTTTATTGGCGGCGGCAATGGCAGACTGCGCCAGTTCATCGCCCGTTAACGCATAGCCGTGGTTCTGTTCATCCATCAGCAGCGTTTTGATTTCGAGGTCTTTCGGACCAAAGGCATCCGGCAGGTAATCACCCAGCGTATGCGGCTCACGACCCGGCAGGTTAATGCGCAGTTCCAGACCACTGTTCAACTCATTCATAAACTGACGGCAGTGGCCGCAAGGCGTGTAGTTAACGGTGATGGCTTTCAGGGCGTGCTCACCGCGAAGCCAGGCGTGACTGATCGCGCTCTGCTCCGCGTGGACAGTTTGTTGCATTGTCGCGCCCAGGAACTCCATGTTTCCGCCGAAATACCATGTGCCACTTACGCCGCGCGCGATGGCGCCAACGTTGAAGTGGGAAAGGTCAGCTCTTGCGCAGGCGGCGGCCAGCGGGAGCAGTGCGAAAGCCAGCGCGTCTTCGTCCAGTCCCGTAGCCTGTTTAAGCATCGTGACCTGCTCAGCCGTCAGCAGGGCGGGGAAGTGCTCATCCGCCAGAACCGGAGCCAGGGCTGATTGCAAATTCCCGGCGAGCTGGGCGAAAGCAGATTGAAAACGTGGGTGCATGGCAATGCCTCATAAAGGTTAATGGATCGGTAGTTTACGGAGCCACTACCGCTTTATATGTGATCCAGTTCTCATTATGTATGCAACTTATGAAATCAAAATGAAAATTGCGCGACGCATCGCAAATTTTAGCCCACCACAGCCAGAATGATCGGGAATAAGAACGGCGCAATGAGCGATGTCATGATCCCACAAATCACCAGGGCCAACGAGCTAAACGCGCCTTCCTGATAATCCAGTTCCGCGCAACGCGCTGTGCCAAGCGCATGCGATGCGGTTCCCATTGCCAGCCCACGTGCCGCTTTGGTTCGAATGCGCATCAAATTCAGCAGCGTGTGTCCAAATACGGCACCCAAAATACCGACAAAAATCACGCACATCGCGCTAATAGCGGGAATGCCACCAATGCTCCCACCCACAGCCATCGCAATCGGCGTGGTCACGGATTTCGGTAATATTGAGGCAGCGATCTGCGGCGAAGCGCCCATCAGCAGAGCAACAGATGTCCCTGTCACCATCGCGACTACGCTGCCAATCAGGCAGATCGTGATGATGGATTTCCAGCGTGCTCGAATCTGGTGAAGCTGCTCATAGAGCGGAAATGCCAGGGCAACGACCGCAGGCTGCAACAGATCGTTCAAAATTTTGCTGCCCGCAAAGTAGCGCTCGTAAGGAATATGGGTGATCAGCAGGAAGGGAATAATCACCACCATGGCGACCAGCAGCGGGTTAAGCAGCGGCATTTTAAAACGGGCGGCAAGTTTCCTCGCGGCGAAGAAAACCACCAGCGTTAACGGCAGTGACCACCAGATATTGGCCATCATTTTTGATTTCCTTTTTGCCCTACCACTTTACGTTCGCCATGCACCAGATGTGAACTCCAGCTTACCACCAGGAACACCACCAGCGTGCTGATGGCGCATGAGACAACAATCGGACCGAACTGCGCTTTCAGCACATCGTAATATTGCATCACCCCCACGCCAATCGGCACGAACAGCAGTGCCATGTAGCGAATCAGCACGAAGCATCCAGGGTTGACCCACTTTGCGGGCAGAATTTGCAGTGCCAGCAGCAAAAACATAATCAGCATGCCGATTATGCTGCCCGGAATGGTGATAGGCAGCAGGGACGCGACGAAAATTCCTGCATAGAGGCAAGCGTAAATAAGGATAAACGCGCGCAGATATTGCCAGACAGTATTGAGTGCTTTAATCATGGTGAAAGTCCTTGATGAAACGCATTCATCATACAATTAAACCTGGAAACGTGCTACGGATCACATCATGAAATTTGAGCATACCAGACATTCCTATTTGGGACGTCGGGCACTTCCCCAGAATTAAGGGTAAAGGCGATATAAAACAGTGTAGTACCGGGTGCTTTTTCGGCGGTAATGATATGATAAATCTCCACCTCAGGCAGGAGATCGCCATGCCAGAATATTTCATTTTCAAAAAGGGCAGCACGGTTCACGCACGACCAGCAGCAGATATTGATGCCGCATCTGCATTAAAAGATCAGGGTTACGAAAAGCAGTTTGAAGAAATTATTGCTTCAGATGAGAAAAGCGCCCTTGCGCGATTTGCTTCCATTAAGAAAGAAGAAAAACTGACAGTGCACGCGTTTATGACGGGGCCCGCCATCATTTCGCTGGTGCTTGTCATCATGGTGGTTATTGGTTTTGTGTTTACGTGATATAGCCTCGGGACGCGCGTTAATCAGCCCTTTCCACGCGCCGGGAGAGCGGCTACCATAGCGCGTCTTTTTTCACAGGTACTGAGAATGCGTGTATTACTGGCGCCGATGGAAGGTGTGCTCGACTCACTGGTACGCGAGCTGCTGACCGAGGTTAATGATTACGATCTCTGCGTCACCGAGTTTTTGCGGGTGGTCGATATGCTGTTGCCCGCAAAGTCGTTTTATCGACTCTGCCCGGAATTGCATCGTCAGAGTCGGACGACGTCAGGCACGTTGGTTCGCATTCAGCTTCTGGGCCAATACCCCGAGTGGCTGGCGGAAAACGCTGCGCGCGCCGTGGAGCTGGGCTCTTATGGCGTTGATCTCAACTGTGGCTGCCCGTCAAAAATGGTTAACGGTAGCGGGGGCGGCGCAACGCTGCTTAAAGATCCTGAGCTGATTTATCGCGGCGCGAAAGCGATGCGTGAAGCCGTGCCTTTTCGTCTGCCCGTAACCGTAAAAGTGCGTTTGGGCTGGGACAGTGGCGATCGGCAATTTGAAATTGCGGATGCTGTGCAGCAGGCCGGTGCGACCGAACTGGTCGTTCACGGGCGTACCAAAGAAGACGGCTACAAAGCGGAGCGCATTAACTGGCAGGCGATTCGTGACATTCGCCAACGGCTGAATATTCCTGTTATCGCCAACGGTGAAATTTGGGATTACGAAAGTGCGCAAGCCTGTCTAAAAGAAACCGGTTGTGACTCGGTGATGATCGGTCGCGGTGCTCTCAATATTCCCAATCTGAGCCGGGTGATAAAGTACAACGAACCGCGAATGCCGTGGCCTGACGTGGTGACACTGCTGCAAAAATACACCCGCCTCGAAAAGCAGGGTGATACCGGCCTCTATCACGTTGCGCGAATCAAACAGTGGCTGAGTTATTTACGCAAAGAATACGATGAGGCGCTGGCTCTATTCCAGGAAATCCGCACGCTACAGACGTCGGCGGATATTGCCCGTGTCATCCAGTCCAAATAAAACCCTCTTTCCGGCGAGACTGATCACGATCTAAATCACATTTTTACGCGTGACGCATTGAGGCCATGAATGAAAGTGATAGAGTGACAAAACTGGATTGTTACTGCTACGGCAGGCAAAACCTGATTTTCTGGCATTTGTCGGAGGTCAGGTTTTTTTGTTTCTGGGGTTCCGATGAAAATCGCCAAAATTCTTAATAATAATGTGGTGGTTGTTCTGGATGAGCACGGGCGTGAGCAGGTCGTGATGGGGCGTGGGCTGGCCTTCCAGAAACGCGTCGGTGAAGCTCTGGACACCGATAACATAGAGAAAGTGTTCGCGCTGCAAAGCGATGAACTGGCTGGGCGGCTTGGTGAATTGCTCAGTCAAATTCCTCTTGAAGTGATGACCACCTGCGATCGCATTATTGGGCTGGCGGCGCAGCGACTCGGAAAATTACAGGATAGCCTCTACATCACGTTAACGGACCACTGTAACTTTGCCATCGAGCGGCAAAAGAAAGGGGTCGCTATCAAGAACGTATTGTTGTGGGAAATTCGACGTCTGTATCCGAAAGAATTCGCACTGGGCCAGGAGGCTCGCGCCATTATCGCTACACGGTTGGGTGTGGAACTTGCCGAAGATGAAGCCGGTTTTATCGCCCTGCATCTGGTGACGGCACAGCTCAACAGCGAAATGCCGGAAGTGATGCACGTGACCCGCGTGATGCAGGAAATCTTGCAGCTGGTGAAATATCAGCTGCAGCTGGAATACGACGAAGAGTCACTCAGCTATCAACGTTTTGTGACGCATTTGAAGTTCTTTGCCCAACGAATGCTGACCCGTACCGTGGTGCAGGACGACGATGTGTCGCTGCATACAGCGGTGAAGGATAACTACGCTAAAGCGTGGAAATGCGCGGAGAAAATTGGGCAGCACTTGCAGAATAGCTATCAGCGCGAGCTGACGACCGAAGAAATTATGTTCCTCGCCATTCATATTGAACGGGTGAGAAAAGAAGGGCGTTAAGCCCCAAAAATGGATTGTTACTGCATAACGCAGGCAAAACCTGAGCGCGGCTTCTGAGAGGAAGACGTTCTCGGGTTTTTTTATTTTTCTACTCAGTCAACCGGTGCCTGCGGGCATCAGATGTAAGGAAATCGACATGGAATACCAAGCTTTGGCGAAGGATATTCTTGCCCACGTTGGGGGGAAAGAGAATATCGTCAGTCTGGTTCATTGCGCCACCCGACTTCGTTTCAAATTAAAAGAGAATCAAAAGGCTGATGCGCAAGGGCTCAAGAAAAATCCGGGCGTCATTATGGTTGTTGAGAGCGGCGGTCAGTTTCAGGTGGTCATCGGTAATCACGTTCACGACGCCTGGCTGGCGGTGCGGGCAGAAGCAGGTCTGACGGACGATACCCCCGTTGCGGCGGATGAAAAGGGGGATAAAGGCAATCTGCTGGGTCGTCTGATTGATATCGTTTCCGGTATTTTTACGCCTTTTCTCGGCGTTCTGGCGGCCTCCGGTATTCTGAAAGGGTTACTGGCGCTGGCAGTGGTCTGCGGCTGGCTCACGACCGACAGCGGAACGTACAAAATCTGGTTCGCGGCAAGCGATGCGCTGTTCTTCTTCTTCCCGCTGGTGCTGGGCTACACCGCCGGTAAAAAGTTTGGCGGCAATCCATTTATCACCATGGTTATCGGCGGGGCGCTCACGCATCCGATGATGATTCAGGCGTTTGACGCCAGCCAGCAGGTGGGGGCGGTATCAGAGGCATTTATGGGGATTCCCGTGACCTGGTTTAACTACAGCTCCTCGGTTATTCCCATCATTCTTGCCGCGTGGGTGAGTTGCTGGCTGGAAAAGCAGAGCAGCCGATTGTTACCGTCGTCGATGAAAAACTTCTTCGCGCCGCTTATCTGTTTAGTCGTGACCGTCCCGCTGACGTTCCTGATTATTGGTCCCGTCGCAACCTGGCTGAGCCAGCTACTAGCGAACGGCTATCAGTGGATTTATGTCTTGGCACCGTGGCTGGCTGGGGCGGCGATGGGGGCACTGTGGCAGGTCTGCGTGATCTTCGGGCTGCACTGGGGGCTGGTGCCATTGATGATCAATAACCTGGCCGTACTGGGCCACGACTCTATGCTGCCAATGCTGCTGCCCGCGGTGATGGGGCAGGTGGGGGCCGCACTGGGTGTATTCCTGCGTACCCGGGATGCGCGCCAAAAAATGATAGCGGGTTCCTCCGTCACCGCAGGGATTTTCGGCATCACCGAACCGGCTGTATATGGCGTAAACCTGCCGCTGCGACGCCCGTTTATCTTCGGCTGCGTGGCAGGCGCAGTGGGTGGCGCGATTGTAGGCTTTAGCGATACGCACGTTTACTCCTTTGGCTTTGCCAATATCTTTACCGTGGCGCAGATGATCCCGCCGGGTGGCGTGAATGCCACGCTTTGGGGCGGCATTATCGGCACGCTGGTGGCGCTGGTCTTGAGCTGCGTCATGACCCTGGTCGCCGGAATGCCTAAAAGCGCAGCGCAGGATGATCAGGTGATAACCGCAGACGATAACGAAGTTTTGGCCCCAATGAGCGGAACGGTGTTGGCGCTTGATCAGGTGCCCGACACCACCTTTGCCAGCGGCTTGCTGGGACAAGGCGTGGCGATTATTCCTTCCGACAACAGAGTCATTGCCCCGTTTGCGGGTGAAGTGGCGTCGTTGTTCCAGACCAAACATGCCATCGGTCTGCTGAGCGAGAGCGGTATTGAGGTGCTGATCCATGTCGGTATCGACACCGTGAAGCTCGACGGTAAGCCCTTCACCGCGCATGTCAACGTGGGAGACAAGGTTCAGCCCGGCGATCTGCTGCTGGAGTTCGATCGTCAGGCCATTATTGATGCCGGATACGATCTGGCGACCCCTATTATTATCAGTAACAGTGACGATTACCGTGATGTGGCGACCGTGGCAGCAACGTCCGTCAGTGCCGGAACACCGCTATTAAACGTAAGCCATCAATAACAGGAGAACGTGATGAAAACTTTCCCGAAAACATTTTTGTGGGGCGGCGCGGTTGCCGCAAACCAGGTAGAAGGCGCTTATCTGGAGGAGGGTAAAGGCCTGTCGACCTCTGACGTACAGCCGCAAGGTGTATTTGGCAAGGTGGTCGAGCGCGTGGAAGGCGACAGCGGCATTAAAGATGTGGCGATTGATTTCTATCATCGCTACCCGGACGATATCAAACTGTTTGCCGAAATGGGCTTTAGCTGCCTGCGCGTGTCGATCGCCTGGACACGTATCTTCCCGAACGGTGACGAGCAGCAGCCGAACGAAGCTGGACTGGCATTTTACGACAAGCTGTTTGACGAGCTCGCGGCGCACAACATCACGCCGCTGGTGACGCTGTCGCATTATGAAATGCCGTGGGGGCTGGTAAAGCAGTACGGCGGCTGGGGCAGTCGTCAGACCATCGGCTTCTTTGAGCGCTACGCGCGTACGGTATTTGCGCGTTACAAAGAGAAAGTAAAGCTGTGGCTCACGTTCAATGAAATCAATATGTCCCTGCATGCGCCAATGACCGGCGTCGGCCTGCCGGAAACCAGTAGCAAAGCGGACGTTTATCAAGCGATTCACCATCAGCTGGTGGCGAGCGCGCTGGCGGTGAAAGCCTGCCATGAGATTATCCCGGATGCCAAAATCGGCAACATGCTGCTCGGCGGCCTGGTTTATCCTCTGACCTGTAAGCCAGAAGACGTGCTGGAAGCCTTACAGGAAAACCGCGCATGGCAGTTCTTTGGCGACGTACAGTGTCGTGGGGCGTATCCGGGCTATATGCTGCGATTCTTCCGCGATAATGGGATAACGCTTGAAATCACTGATTCCGATCGCGAAGCGCTGAAAGCCACCGTCGATTTTATCTCCTTCAGCTACTATATGACCGGCTGTGTGACCACCGACGAGGAGCTCAACCAGCAGGCGCGCGGCAATATTCTGAGCATGGTGCCGAACCCGCATCTGGCGAGTTCTGAATGGGGCTGGCAAATTGACCCCATTGGCCTGCGTACGCTCCTGAACGTGCTGTGGGATCGTTATCAGAAGCCGCTGTTTATCGTTGAGAACGGTTTGGGTGCGAAGGATAAGCCGGACGCTGACGGCGTAGTGCAGGACGACTATCGCATTCGCTATCTCAACGACCATCTGATGCAGGTGCGCGAGGCGATCGACGACGGCGTGGACGTGATGGGCTACACCAGCTGGGGACCGATCGATCTGGTAAGCGCATCCAAAGCTGAGCTATCTAAACGTTATGGTTTTATCTACGTCGATCGTGATGACAGTGGCAACGGTACGCTGGCGCGCAGCCGTAAGAAAAGTTTCTACTGGTATCAAGAAGTGATCGCAACCAACGGGGCATCGCTGAAAGCGGAGTAATCACAGGACGTGCCCGTCAGGCGTAATACCTGACGGGCAAAATCATCAGAAAATCATCTTAAAGACGCCCGTCACGACCAGTAAACCAATCAAGAAAATAATCAGAACCACCCACAGTAAAATCTTCATTCCCTTCTCCCTCGCCAATTGAGCTTAAGTGAATAAAGTGTAGCAGCCTGAACGGAAGGCTGATTTATAACTGCCATAAATAATGGATTTTCATCTATTTAGAGGGTGTATATTTTTCTGGTTATGTGAATGTATGACAAATTACGGATTGCCACGGGTTACTAAAAAAAAGTTAAGCATCAAGCGTAATTTGCGCCTTTCTTTTTATGTGAATGACGTCATGAAACGTTCAATTATTTTCTCTTTAAGCTTGCCTCTCTCTTTCATTCTCGCCGCGTGTGCCCCGCACCACGACACGTCGGCATCGCTGGCTCAGCAAATGCCGGCGACAAAAATCAACACTCAATTGGCGCAGAGCCAGTGGCCGCAAAACACGTGGTGGAAAGCGTACAACGATCCACAGTTAGATTCGCTGATTGCCCAGGCTCAGGCCGATGCACCGGATATGCAAATTGCCCGTCAACGCATTGCCCTGGCGGAGGCGCAGGCAAAACTGGCCGCAGCGGCGGATGGCCCTCATCTTGATTTCTCCGCGAATGCCGAGCGCCAAAAAATGTCGGCAGAAGGATTAATGGGGCCTTTTGCCACTACCGACCCGGCCGCTGGAACGACGGGCCCGTGGTACACCAACGGTACGTTTGGCTTAACTGCCGGATGGGATTTGGATCTGTGGGGGAAAAATCGCGATCGGGTTGAGGCTCGCATCGGTAAAGTGAACGCGCAGAAAGCCGAAATGGAGCAAACCCGGCAATTGCTCGCGAGCAGCGTTGCTCGCCTTTACTGGGAGTGGCAGACGCAGAACGCAATGGGCCACGTATTGGCGGCGATTAAACAAGAGCAGGGCAACATCATCGGTGCCGATCGTGAGCTTTATCAGAACGGAATCACGTCGTCCGTGGAAGGGGTGGAAACAGACATTAATTCCAGTAAAACGGATGAACATCTGGCGGAAGTGAACGGCAAAATGAAAACCATTGAAGCCCGCCTGCAGGCGCTCACCCACTCCTCAGCAATAGCGTTAAAACCACACGCATTGCCGACGGTAGAGGCCTCTCTGCCCGCGACGCTGGGATATGAACTGCTGGCACGCCGTCCCGATCTTCAGGAGGCGCACTGGTATATCGACGCGTCGCTGAGTGAAGTCGATGCTGCAAAAGCGGCCTATTATCCCGATGTAAATCTGATGGCTTTCCTGCAACAGGACGCGCTGCATTTAAGCGATCTGTTCCGTTCATCGGCACAGCAAATGGGCGTAACGGCAGGGCTGACGCTGCCGATTTTCGACAGCGGAAGGCTCAATGCTAATCTGGATATCGCCCAGGCGCAAAGCAACCTGAGCGTGGCAAATTACAATAAAGCCGTGATCGACGCGGTAAATCAGGTTGAACATGCCGCCAGTGAAGTCGAAACATTGATGCACAAAAACCAGCAACAACAGCACGTCGAAGCCGACGCTGCACGCGTGGTTGCGCTCGCGCAGGCCCGTTTTAACGCCGGGATCATTGCCGGTTCGCGCGTCAGCGAAGCGAAGATCCCGGCGCTGCAGGAGCAAATCGCCGGGCTGGCGCTGAAGGGGCAATATGTCGATGCGACGCTTCAACTGACGGCAGCACTGGGCGGCGGCTATCACCTGAGTTAATCGGTGAGCATTATCTATACTTAATTCTTTGTGATTTTTCCGGAGGTGAGTATGGCTGCAACAAATCGAGTCGCCATTGTGACCGCATCAGATTCAGGGATAGGTAAAACGACGGCGTTGATGCTGGCTGAACGTGGGTTTGACATTGGTGTGACCTGGCATTCCGATGAAGAAGGGGCACTGGAAACCTGTCGTGAAATTGAGGCGCGGGGTCAGCGCGCCGAAGCAATCCAACTGGATCTCAGTGAGCTTCCGCAGGGCGCGAAGGCGATCGAATCCCTTATCGCCCGGTTTGGCCGCCTGGATGTGCTGGTCAACAACGCCGGGGCAATGACCAAAGCGCCGTTTCTGGATATGGCATTTGACGACTGGCGGGCGATATTCACCGTCGACGTGGATGGGGCGTTTTTGTGCTCGCAAATAGCGGCCAGGCAGATGGTGAAGCAGGGGCTGGGCGGGCGGATCGTCAACATCACGTCCGTGCACGAACACACGCCGCTCCCTGACGCCAGTGCCTACACGGCGGCTAAACACGCGCTGGGAGGCTTAACCAAATCAATGGCAATGGAACTGGTGCAGCATAAGATTCTGGTTAACGCCGTCGCGCCTGGCGCGATAGCCACGCCCATGAACGACATGGATGACAGTGAAGTCGAGGAGGGGTCAATGCCAGAAATCCCGCTTGGACGCCCGGGGCACACCAAAGAGATCGCCAGCCTGGTGGCCTGGCTCTGCGACACGGACGCCAGTTACACCACCGGACAATCATTTGTTGTCGATGGCGGGTTTATGATCGCAAACCCGCAGTTTAAACCGGCAGAATGATATCTCCCCCTCTCTCGTCGGGAGAGGGGAATACCTGACCGCACGGATTTACTCACGCTCTTTATCCCGGTATTTCAGCCACAGCCGAACCGCTATCACCGCCACCGCGATCACAATCACCCAAATCCAGTGTTTCAAATGCTGATCGAGATCGTGCAGCCAGGGGCCGATCACTTCACCGCCGACGTAACCCAGCGAGGTAAAAATCAACGCCCAGGCGATAGCACCAATGATATTCAGCGGCAGGAAGATTTTCGGTGGCAGTCGGCTGGCCCCAATCAGCAACGGGCCGATAATGCGAAAGCCGTACATAAACCGCGTTCCAATAACGAACAGATAGGGGTGACGCTGAATCAGGCGCTGTGCGCGGTTAATCTTCTTTTGATGTTTCTTAAAACGTTTCAAAAGCGCAGGGCCAAAGCGTAATCCCAGCAGATAAAGCAACTGATCGCCAATCATGCCGCCTAGCGCAACAGCGGCAACCACCAGCGGGAAGCGAAGCAATCCCTGATGGGCAGCCACACCGCCAAGCAGGGTTATCGTTTCGCCTTCTGCCACGCTGCCAATCACCAGGGCAACATATCCGTACTGTTCAATCAGATTATTGATATCCATAAGATAAGCGTAGTCTCCCTCAGTGAATCCGCTTTAATCATACACCCTGTCAATCAATGGTGTTGCAACCAACCCTGTTCCGTATCCGTGGCATTTTTTAAGCTGTACAGAAAATAATCGAAACCCTGCATTATACTGACAGTATCGCTTGCGGGCTGACAATGAGGGGGCTGTATGAACCATGTCTGGGGACTTTTTTCCCATCCCAATCGTGAAATGCACGTTATCAGAAGTGAGAACGAAACGGTCGCGCATCATTACACGCACCATGTCCTGCTCATGGCGGCAGTCCCGGTGATATGCGCTTTTATCGGTACCACGCAAATTGGCTGGAATTTTGGCGATGGTAACATCGTAAAATTGTCCTGGATGACCGGCCTGGCACTGGCGGTGATCTTCTACGGCATCATGCTGGCGGGCGTGGCGATCATGGGTCGCGTCATTTACTGGATGGCACGTAACTATCCGCAGCGCCCATCATTAACGCTGTGTATGGTTTTTGCGGGTTACGTGGCAACACCGCTGTTTATGAGCGGCATTGTGGCGCTCTACCCGCTGGTCTGGCTATGTGCGCTGATTGGAACTGTCGCGCTGTTTTACACCGGTTATCTGCTGTTTGTCGGTATCCCGACCTTCCTGAATATTAATAAAGAGGAAGGGTTAAGTTTCTCGGGATCGACGCTGGCAATCGGCGTGCTGGTACTTGAGGCGCTGCTGGCGCTGACGGTGATTCTGTGGGGTTACGGCTATCGCCTGTTCTAACCTGAATGCATTGCTGGCGTAAATGCCAGCAATGCAGCATCTGTTCACGATTCTTCGCTGGCGACATGTGCCCGGCATCGCTATCATGCCTTTGCCAGCCTGTGTCCGCGCGTTTTCACAGGAGGCGTACGTCATAACGTGCATGAATAATTATCAGAAGTTTTCCCCATGCTGAAATTCCGAGTTTCATTACTTAGCCTTGCGCTGATCCTGGCGGTGCCCGTTGCCGTACCTGCGATCGCGAAAACACCTGCACTGACGACTGCCGCTCAACCGGAAATTGCTTCTGGTAGCGCGATGATTGTTGATCTGAACACCAACAAAGTGATCTATTCCAGTCATCCGGATCTGGTGCGTCCGATTGCGTCGATTACCAAATTAATGACCGCGATGGTGGTGCTGGATGCACGACTGCCGCTGGATGAGAAACTCAAAGTCGATATCAGCCACACGCCGGAAATGAAGGGAATTTACTCTCGCGTGCGTCTGAACAGCGAAATCAGCCGTAAAAATATGCTGCTGCTGGCACTGATGTCCTCGGAAAACCGTGCGGCAGCAAGCCTCGCGCATCATTATCCTGGCGGTTACGACGCGTTTATCCGCGCGATGAACGCGAAAGCCAAATCACTGGGGATGAAAAATACGCGTTTCGTGGAGCCGACGGGACTGTCGATTCACAACGTATCGACCGCGCGCGATCTGACCCAAATGCTGATCGCCAGCAAACAGTATCCGCTGATTGGACAGCTCAGCACCACGCGTGAAGAGATGGCCACGTTTGCGAATCCGGCTTACACGCTGCCGTTCCGCAATACTAACCATCTGGTTTATCGCGAGAACTGGAACATCCAGTTAACCAAAACGGGCTTTACCAATGCGGCGGGTCACTGTCTGGTGATGCGTACCGTGTTCAACGGTAAACCGGTGGCGCTGGTGGTGATGGATGCCTTTGGTAAATACACCCACTTTGCTGATGCGAGCCGTCTGCGGACATGGATTGAAACCGGTAAAGCCCAGCCAGTACCGGCAGCAGCGCTGAGCTATAAAAAGCAAAAAGCCGCGCAAATGGCCTCGGCTTCATCTTCAGCGGGTGAACAAACCGCGCAGAACGATTAATTATTCCGGCAGCGTCCAGTCACCGTCGTTGAGTGGACGCTGCATGATCAGCGTATCCCGCCAGTTCCCTTTCTTATAACCCACGCTTCTGAGCTGTCCGGCCACTTCAAAACCATGCTTTTTGTGCAGACGAATAGAGCCTGAATTGTTGTGCCCGTCACCCACCACCGCGATAATTTGTCGCCAGTGACCTTGCTCGCAGCGGGCAATCAATGCATCCATCAGTGCGCTGCCAAAACCCCGGCCGGTGGCGCTGGCATCGACATAAATCGACTCTTCAAGCGTATAGCGATAGGCAGGGCGCGCGCGATACAGCGAGGCATAGCAGTAACCTACGACCACACCACGATAAAGCGCCACCAGCCAGGGTAAACCCTCGGCGGCGATGTCGCGCATGCGCTGGCGCATTTCATCAATGGCGGGAGGGACTTCTTCAAACGAGGCGCGACCGTTCAACACATGCCAGGCATAGATTGCGGCAATCGCGTGGACGTCGTCAGGCTGGGCGTCGCGCACCTCAACTTCACTCGCAGATAAGATCTCAACGGCCGACATGGCGGGTTTTCTCCTGGAAGAAAAAAGCCGGAGAAACGTTTCTCCGGCGCGATGTCGCTACTCTAGTACGATTGATACGTGCTTAACAATATTTTCAGTGAGGCTTTACGGCTTGTTCAGAGGCTTGCGAATCTGCATCTTCTGAGTTGACCGCTTCACGCCAGTATTTATGCTTTGTCGTTTTACCAATGCCGGGGTTCATGCTGTTTGTCGGATCATTCTCGCGATAAAAACGCTTAAGCGTATCGGGCGCTTCATACAAATGGCCGACATTATGTTCAGCAGGGTACTGCGCCCCGCGCGCGCGCAACAGTTCAAGCATTTCGTCTTTCAGGGCATGCGCATCGACACCTTTTTTGACGATGTAATCCTGATGGAAAACATGGCACATAAAGTGGCCATAATAGAGTTTATGCACCAGCTTACTGTCGATCTCAGGCGGCAAATGTTCGAACCATTCCGTATCGTTACGACGCAGGGCAATGTCCAGCGCCAGAATATCTTCGACCTCTTCGGAATGGACGGCCTGATAGCGAATTGCCGCGCCTGCCGCAGCAAAGCGATGTAAAAACGCTTTGCTGCCTTCTTCCGGCGTACAGGCGAAGAAATCGCCTTCAGCGGTTTTGAAGAACTCGCTCAGCCAGGTTTGCGCTTCGACAATCCCGTCGCCCGCCATCTTCAACAGCAGATGGTGTTCGTATTTATCCCGCCAGCTTTTCATGCGCGGCGGCAAATGCGCCGGGAAAGCGTGGCCCAATTTCTGCATAAAACGATCGGTAAAATGCGGTTTAAACAGCGAGACTTTACCCAGCATCGCGTCGGCGCGGCCTTTCATCGTGAAGAAGAACGGCATTTTATCGGTGCCGAGCTTGTCGATCATCAGGAAGGTGTCTTTGCCGTAGCGCTCGGCAATATCATAGATATCACGATGCATGTATTCGCCCGCCACCGGCAGATTCGCGAATTCACCCAGAATATGGCGGCGGATTTCCGTCAACACGTCTGGCTGGTTGGTGCCGATATAAAAGACCTGCTGTTTCTTCTCAGCGAGGAAGGTGTCCAGACGCACGGCGAAGACCGCCAGTTTGCCCGCACACCCGGAGGATTCAAACAGACGATCCGGATCGGCGTTGTAACGCGCCGGGGTATCGGCTTCGATATCCCGCACGCGGGTAATGTAATCATGATCGTGGGCGTGACGACCGTCGTGCTGAACGTCAGCGTCTGTCACGCGCTCGTCGTCGAGCTTACTCAGGATCTGCTCAGGCGTGACACCGAGATTGATGCCCAGATGGTTCACCAGCGTCAGCTTGCCGTTTTCGTCGATACGCGCATACAGCGACATTTCGGTGTAAGCCGGCCCGCGCTGCACCAGCGAACCGCCGGAGTTATTGCAGATCCCACCGACCACCGATGCACCAATACAGGATGAACCAATCACGGAATGCGGCTCGCGACCGAGTGGTTTGAGCGCTTTTTCCAGCGAATAAAGCGTCGTGCCAGGATAGGCCAGCACCTGCTCACCTTTATCCAGCACATGCAGTTTATCGAGTCGCAAGGTGCTGATAATGACGATATCGCGGTCATAATCATTGCCGTTAGGCGTTGAGCCTTCCGTCAGACCGGTATTCGCCGCCTGCATCAGAATAATTTTGTCGGCTTCGACGCAGGCCGCCAACACGCGCCACAGATCCAGCAGCGTGCCCGGGAAGACCACAGCCAGCGCCTCGCCCTGACCGGAACGAAAACCTTTGCGATAACGAGCCGTTTTTTCCGGGTCAGTCAGCAGGTGAGAGGGGCCGACCAGCCGCGACAGTTCGTTAATGAATGCGTTTTGTTGTTGAGTCCGAACAGAAGTCATTTTCCACTCCTTGTGGTGGGGCAAATTTCTCGCTGTAAAGCATAGCGCGATTAACTATTAAGCGAACAAGTATTCATGAGAAAAATCAGAGAATAACCCTGCAACGTTTTAAGGGTTTGTGGCACACTGCGCTTTTCGCACGGTCTGGCCGAGTTTTCCGGCGGTTGATGATGAGAGAGTACAACAACATGAAATGGCTTTGTTCTGTAGCTGTCGCAGTAGGTCTGGCGTTGCAACCCGCGCTCGCTGAAGATCTGTTTGGCAATCACCCGTTAACCCCGGAAGCCCGCGATAAATTCGTCAACGAGTTGCTCACGAAAATGACGGTCGATGAGAAAATCGGCCAGCTGCGTCTGATAAGCGTCGGACCGGATAACCCGAAAGAGGCGATCCGCGACATGATTCAGGAGAGTCAGGTTGGGGCGATTTTTAACACCGTGACCCGTGAAGACATCCGCAAAATGCAGGATCAGGTGATGCAGCTAAGCCGCCTGAAAATCCCTCTGTTCTTTGCCTATGATGTGGTCCACGGCCAGCGTACCGTTTTCCCAATCAGCCTCGGTTTAGCGTCCTCTTTCAATCTGGATGCGGTCAGAACCGTTGGGCGTATTTCTGCCTATGAAGCGGCGGATGACGGTCTGAACATGACCTGGGCGCCAATGGTCGACGTCTCCCGCGATCCGCGTTGGGGTCGTGCATCAGAAGGTTTTGGCGAAGATACCTACCTCACCGCGACCCTGGGTAAAACCATGGTAGAAGCGATGCAGGGTAAAAGCCCGGCGGATCGCTATTCGGTAATGACCAGTGTTAAACACTTTGCGGCGTATGGCGCAGTCGAAGGTGGTAAAGAGTACAACACCGTGGATATGAGTCCGCAGCGTCTCTTCAACGACTACATGCCGCCGTACAAAGCCGGGCTGGATGCCGGTAGCGGCGCGGTAATGGTGGCGCTGAACTCTCTGAATGGCACACCGGCGACCTCAGATTCCTGGCTGCTCAAAGATGTTCTGCGCGATCAGTGGGGCTTTAAAGGCATCACGGTTTCCGATCACGGCGCGATTAAAGAGTTGATTAAGCATGGCGCGGCATCCGACCCAGAAGACGCGGTACGCGTGGCGCTCAAAGCCGGTATCAACATGAGTATGAGCGACGAGTATTACAGCAAATATCTGCCCGATCTGGTGAAAACCGGCAAGGTCACGATGGCTGAGCTGGATGACGCCACGCGTCATGTGCTGAATGTAAAATACGACATGGGGCTGTTTAACGATCCGTACAGCCATCTGGGACCGAAAGATTCCGATCCGGCGGATACCAACGCAGAAAGTCGTTTGCACCGCAAAGACGCGCGTGAAGTGGCGCGCGAAAGTCTGGTACTGCTGAAAAACCGTCTCGACACGCTGCCGCTGAAAAAATCCGGCACCATTGCGGTCGTTGGTCCTCTGGCTGACAGCAAACGTGATGTGATGGGGAGCTGGTCCGCCGCCGGTGTGGCCGATCAATCCGTGACCGTGTTGACAGGGATTAAAAACGCGCTAGGCGAAAACGGCAACGTGGTTTATGCCAAAGGCGCGAACGTCACCAACGATAAAGACATTGTGACGTTCCTGAACCAGTACGAAGAGGCGGTGAAAGTTGATCCGCGTTCTGCACAGGCGATGATCGACGAAGCCGTCAACGCGGCGAAACAATCTGACGTGGTGGTCGCGGTTGTCGGTGAAGCGCAAGGCATGGCGCACGAAGCGTCCAGCCGTACGGATATCACCCTTCCACAAAGTCAGCGCGACCTGATTACTGCGCTGAAAGCCACCGGCAAACCGCTGGTCCTGGTGCTGATGAACGGTCGCCCGCTGGCGCTGGTTAAAGAAGATCAACAGGCTGACGCGCTGCTGGAAACCTGGTTTGCGGGTACCGAAGGCGGTAACGCAATTGCTGATGTGCTGTTTGGCGATTACAACCCGTCGGGCAAATTGCCGATGTCCTTCCCGCGCTCGGTCGGACAGATTCCGGTGTACTACAGCCATCTCAATACCGGCCGTCCGTACAATGCGGATAAGCCAAACAAATACACGTCACGCTACTTTGACGAAGCGAATGGCCCGCTGTATCCGTTCGGCTATGGTCTTAGCTATACCACCTTTAACGTTTCTGACGTGAAAATGTCTGCACCGTCTCTGAAGCGTGACGGAAAAGTGACGGCCAGTGTGGAAGTGACCAACACCGGTAAGCGCGAAGGCGCGACGGTCATCCAGATGTACGTTCAGGATGTAACCGCGTCGATGAGCCGTCCGGTGAAACAGCTGCGCGGCTTCGAAAAAGTGAGCCTGAAACCGGGCGAGACGAAAACCGTTAGCTTCCCGATTGATGTGGACGCGCTGAAGTTCTGGAATCAGCAGATGAAGTATGACGCTGAGGCTGGCAAGTTTAACGTCTTTATCGGGGTGGACTCCGCTCGCGTGAATAAAGGCGAGTTCGAACTGCTGTAATTTCTCCTGCCCCTGAATCCCCCGCCAGTCGGGGGATTGTTCTTACCTTATGCTAAAAACGCATTTTGTCGGTTAAATCCCCCGTTTTAAACTACGCTTTTCTCTCAAGCCTCTGATAAAGGCGATAAAAAAATGAGGACAGCGGAATGACAATCTCAAAGCAGATTTTAGGCTCTGCGGCGTTACTGGCGGCACTGAGTCTGCCCTTGCAGGCGGCTGAACCGGTGAAGGTCGGATCGAAAATCGATACCGAAGGAGCCTTGCTCGGCAATATTATTCTTCAGGTCCTGGAAAGCCACGGCGTCAAAACGGTCAATAAAGTGCAGCTTGGCACAACGCCCGTCGTGCGCGGTGCGATCACCTCTGGTGAGCTGGATATCTATCCGGAATACACGGGTAACGGCGCATTTTTCTTTAAAGATGAAAACGATGCGGCGTGGAAAAATGCCAGCGCGGGCTACGAGAAAGTAAAAAAACTCGATGCCGAGCAGAATAAGCTCATCTGGCTGACGCCCGCCCCGGCCAACAACACCTGGACCATTGCCGTGCGCAAAGATCTGGCTGAGAAAGGCAAACTCACGTCTCTCGACGATTTAAGCCGTTATCTGAAAGACAAAGGCGATTTTAAACTCGCCGCATCGGCAGAGTTTATCGAACGTCCGGATGCGTTACCGGCCTTTGAAAAAGCGTACGATTTCAAACTCGATCAGAAACAGCTTCTGTCCCTGGCAGGTGGCGACACCGCTGTGACCATTAAAGCCGCAGCGCAGCAAACCTCGGGCGTGAATGCCGCAATGGCGTACGGCACTGACGGTCCGGTTGCCGCGCTGGGGCTGCAAACGCTTACCGATCCAAAAGGTGTTCAGCCAATCTATGCGCCCGCACCCGTTGTGCGTGAAGCGGTGCTGAAAGCCTATCCGCAGATCGGCGACTGGCTGAAGCCAGTGTTTGAAACGCTTGATGAAAAAACGCTGCAACAGCTCAACGCGAGCATTGCTGTGGAAGGGCTGGATGCTAAAAAAGTGGCGGCAGATTACCTGAAGCAAAAAGGTCTCGTGAAGTAACAGGGAAAAGTGGTGCCGATAAAATGTCATAACCGTGTATTACTGCTGCTGGCGTGCTTTGCGCTGGCAGCGTGCGCGTTGCCGTTTGTGAATTTTGCGCCTAATCGCCTGGTCTCTGGCGAAGGGCGTGCGGTCTGGCAGATATGGGCGTTTTCGCCCATTTTGTTGGGGCTGTCTCTTGTGCTGATGGCGTTGCTGTCGTTCTGGCGGGGGCGTCTGTCGCTCATTTTTACGTTGTTACTGTGCGAATCTCTTTTCGCACTGCTGGTGTGGAGTGCCGGTCTGGCCGCCACGCATCTGAGCACCGTTGAAAGCCCGCTCGCACGAACGTCAATCGGCAGTGGATTGTGGCTGTGGATAGCCCTGTGCCTGCTGGGCTGTAGCGATGCGATTCGCCGACTCACTCAACAACCGCTTTGGCGCTGGCTGCTTAATGCGCAAATCTGGATCTTGCCCCTGCTGATCGTGTTTAGCGGCGAGCTGAATCCGCTTTCGTTGCTGAAAGAGTATGCCAATCGACAGGATGTGTTTGACGACGCGCTGGTCCAGCATCTCACCATTCTGTTTGGCACGTTGATTCCGGCGCTGCTGATCGGCGTCCCCATTGGCATGTGGTGTTACCGTCATCCTACTCGTCAGGGTCCGATTTTCGCGGTGCTGAACGTGATTCAGACCATCCCTTCTGTGGCTCTTTTTGGTTTGCTGATTGCTCCGCTCGCCGGGCTGGTGAAATCCTTTCCTGTACTCTCTTCGTTAGGTATCGCCGGAACCGGACTGACGCCTGCGTTGATTGCGCTGGTGCTGTACGCATTGCTGCCATTGGCGCGCGGGGTTCTGGCAGGGTTAAGCCAGGTTTCGCCGGATGTGCTGGAAAGTGCCAGCGCGATGGGCATGAGCCAGAGTCAGCGTTTCTGGAAGGTACAGCTGCCGATAGCCTTACCGCTCCTGCTGCGCAGCCTGCGCGTGGTGACGGTACAAACCGTCGGCATGGCGGTGATTGCCGCGCTGATTGGCGCGGGCGGTTTCGGGGCGCTGGTTTTCCAGGGGTTACTCAGCAGTGCGCTGGATTTGGTTTTGCTTGGCGTCATTCCAACGATTGCGCTGGCGGTGGTCATTGACGCCGTCTTTGCCTTGTGGCTCGCCCTGCTGAAAGGGAAAAATCATGATTGAATTTCATAATGTGAACAAGCATTTTGCCGGGCAACCCGCGGTACGCGACCTCAACTTACGCTTCGAAGAAGGGGCATTTTCGGTGCTGATTGGCACGTCCGGCTCCGGGAAATCCACGACGCTCAAAATGATCAACCGCCTGGTGGAGCATGACAGTGGGATGATTCGTTTTGCCGGGGAGGAGATCCGCAGCCTGCCGGTGCTGGAGCTGCGTCGCCGAATGGGATACGCCATTCAGTCGATTGGCCTGTTCCCGCACTGGACGGTGGCGCAGAACATTGCCACCGTGCCGCAATTGCAAAAATGGTCGCGGCAGAAAGTGGCCGATCGGGTGGATGAGTTGATGGCGCTGCTGGGCCTTGAGCCGCAGTTACGCGAGCGTTTTCCGCATCAGCTTTCCGGGGGGCAGCAGCAGCGCGTGGGCGTGGCGCGAGCGCTGGCGGCAAATCCCCAGGTGCTGCTGATGGATGAGCCTTTTGGTGCGCTGGACCCGGTCACGCGCGGCGCGTTGCAAACCGAGATGACGCGTATTCACCGCATTCTGGGCCGTACCATTATCCTGGTCACGCATGATATCGACGAAGCGCTGCGTCTTGCGGACCGACTGGTGTTAATGGACAACGGTGAAGTGGTTCAACAGGGTACGCCGCTGGAGCTGCTAACCCGCCCGGCGACCGATTTTGTCCGAGAATTTTTTGGTCGCAGTGAGCTGGGTGTTCGGTTGCTTTCTCTGCGCACGGTTGGGGAATATCTGCGCCCCCAGAATCCTGCTGTGACGGGCGATCCCCTCCAGATGCATATGAACCTGCGTGATGCGCTTTCGGCGTTTGTCGCCCGGGAATGCGAAATATTGCCGGTGGTGGATGAGCACGGGACGCCATGCGGTACGCTGCATTTTCGCGATCTGCTGGTGGGGGAGGTCGCACATGAAGTGGATGCGTGATCCGCTGCTGTGGCTGGTCGTGGTGTTTGTCGCGCTACTGGGATTAATGCCGCATAGCGGTGTGCTGTTTGGTGCGCTATTTCCTGAATTGCCCCGACCGGTCTATCTGCAGGAGAGCTTTATCAGCCTGACGCTGGCGCATTTCTGGTTAGTGGGGGTGTCGAGCGTGATAGCGATTGTGCTGGGCGTTGGTGCCGGTATCGCGGTGACGCGCCCCGCAGGCAAAGAATTTCGCCCGCTGGTCGAGACCATTGCGGCCATTGGTCAGACGTTTCCGCCAGTGGCGGTGCTGGCAATTGCTGTTCCGGTGATCGGGTTTGGTCAGGAACCGGCGATTATTGCGCTGATTCTGTATGGCGTGTTGCCGATTTTACAGGCGACGTTGGCGGGGCTGACGGCCGTTCCCGCCGCGGTAGTGAGCGTCGCAGAAGGCATGGGCATGAGCGCCGGACAGCGGCTGAGAAAAATTGAACTGCCGCTTGCCGCCCCGGTGATTTTGGCGGGGATCCGAACATCAGTCATTATTAATATTGGCACGGCGACCATTGCATCAACCGTTGGGGCGAATACGCTAGGCACGCCGATTATCATCGGTCTGAGCGGATTTAACACCGCTTATATTTTGCAAGGTGCGGTACTTGTTGCGCTGGCGGCGATTGTGGTCGATCGCGGTTTTGAGCGACTGGCGCGGTATATCAGCCGACACCGCCACGCACGATAAATGAGTAGCCGGCCAGCATGACGCCGCCGATGCCGCTGATTGCCATTAAGGCGAAGAGAGTAATGGCGGCCACTTTGGTTGCCTTCATGATGTGCTCCTTTTGTTAACCGTCCAATTATACGGTGAAGCACGTCTGTTAATGAACCATTAAATGCCGTGAAGGTGAATTACGGACCGAGAGTAATGACGGGGTAGCCATGCTCTCGCCATTCGCTCAGCAGCTGTTGTTGAGCGGCTGTCGGAATATCGCCACACCAGACAAGCAGGGTTTGCCCTTCAAACAGCTCAGGACGCAACTGCGGCAAGGAGTGCGCCAGCACGTCGACGCGCCAGCCTTGCTGAGTTGCAATCCACGCCTCAAGCCACAGGCGCGTGGTGTCGTGCACATTCCAGCCAACCACCAGCGCATCTTTGCCACTCTTCTTGCGTGCCGATGAAAGGCACACGGAAATATAATTGATCAGCACGCCATCCAGCATACTCAGCAACGTCTGTAATGTCGGTTGCTGGGACTGAAGACGACGGCGAAGCGGGATAAAGAGGTGAGCGATCAGCGTCTGGGCGGGATAATCGCGCCCCTGTTCCTTAATCCAGGTGCGCAAACGCTGAAGGTTGCCGGCCTGCAGGAACCGAAGCAACGTTTCTTGATGTTCGTGCCATTCACTCTGGCAACCGGGGACATGCTCGGTTAATAGCGCCTTGACCTTGCTGACCTGTACGCCATTATCGATCCAGCTTTTGATTTCGCGGATACGGTCAATATCCGCATCGTTAAACAGGCGGTGTCCACCGTCTGTTCGCTGCGGTTTCAATAATCCGTACCGTCGCTGCCAGGCTCGCAGTGTCACAGGATTGATATCACAAAGCAGTGCCACTTCACCTATTGTGTACAGCGCCATGTTCGCCCCCTGGCTTGCGCGTCCCCAGAATAACTGTAGTCGCTGATTCTCGAACCAGGAAGAATCGACCGTTTTTTGTACAAATAATGCGAAGGGCGGACTATATCCGGGTAAACGATGTGATACCGGACACGAATTACACCTTTTTTGGATTGCTTCAAAGAAAGTTAATGTGCATCAGTGTATGTTACGCGTTTTTGGAAAGTGCGGTTTTCGGGTATGTACGAATTTAATCTGGTGTTGCTGCTGCTTCAGCAGATGTGTGTGTTTTTGGTCATCGCGTGGCTGATGAGTAAAACGAGGCTGTTTATTCCGCTGATGCAGGTGACCGTTCGCCTTCCCCACAAACTTCTTTGCTACGTCACTTTCTCCATTTTCTGCATTATGGGGACCTATTTTGGTCTTCATATCGAAGATTCTATCGCCAATACTCGCGCTATCGGTGCCGTGATGGGCGGGTTGCTCGGCGGCCCGCTTGTGGGGGGGCTGGTGGGATTAACCGGCGGATTACACCGTTATTCGATGGGTGGAATGACAGCGTTGAGCTGTATGATCTCCACCATTGTTGAGGGATTGCTTGGCGGTCTGGTTCATAGCTACATGATCAAGCGCGGTCGCCCGGATAAAGTCTTTAGCCCGTTAACCGCCGGGGCGATTACGCTGGTGGCCGAACTGGCCCAAATGCTGATTATCCTTCTGATTGCGCGTCCCTTTGAAGATGCGCTGCATTTGGTCGGCAGCATCGCGGCACCGATGATGGTGACCAATACCGTGGGTGCGGCGTTGTTCATGCGTATCCTGCTCGACAAGCGCGCCATGTTTGAAAAATACACGTCGGCGTTTTCCTCAACCGCGTTAAAAGTGGCTGCGTCGACAGAAGGCATTTTGCGGCAGGGTTTTAACGAAGAGAACAGCATGAAAGTGGCGCAGGTGCTGTATCAGGAGCTGGATATTGGTGCCGTCGCCATTACCGATCGCGAGCGGTTACTTGCATTTACCGGAACAGGCGATGACCATCATTTGCCGGGTAAACCCATTTCGTCCGCTTACACTCTTCGGGCAATTGAAACGGGCGAAGTGGTCTATGCCGACGGCAACGAAGTGCCTTATCGCTGCTCACTGCATCCCCAGTGTAAGCTCGGCTCCACGCTCGTTATCCCGCTGCGGGGTGAAAATCAGCACGTAATGGGGACCATCAAATTATACGAGGCCAAAAACCGCCTGTTCAGCTCCATCAACCGCACCTTGGGCGAAGGGATTGCGCAACTGTTATCGGCGCAAATCCTGGCCGGGCAATACGAGCGTCAAAAAGCGCTGCTGACGCAGTCAGAGATCAAGTTGCTGCATGCGCAGGTAAATCCGCATTTCCTGTTTAATGCCCTGAATACACTGAAGGCAGTGATCCGCCGCGACAGTGACCAGGCGGCACAGCTGGTACAATTTCTGTCGACCTTTTTCCGTAAGAATTTGAAACGCCCGTCGGAGATTGTCACGTTGGCTGATGAGATTGAGCATGTGAATGCGTATCTGCAAATCGAGAAAGCGCGATTCCAGTCGCGCTTGCAGGTGTCGTTATTTGTGCCGGATGAACTGGCGCATCAGCATCTCCCGGCGTTTACGCTGCAACCGATTGTTGAAAACGCGATTAAACACGGTACGTCCCAGCTGCTGGGCACCGGTGAAATCAGCATCACGGCCAGCCAGTTTAATCATCATCTGGTGCTGGATATTGAAGATAATGCCGGGCTTTATCAGCACGCAGCCGTAGCTGGTGGGTTGGGAATGAGTCTGGTCGATAAACGCCTGCGTGCGCATTTTGGCGATGACTGCGGAATCACCGTCGCCTGCGAAGCAGACAGCTTTACCCGTATTACCCTAAGATTGCCGCTGGAGGAAAACGTATGCTAAGAGTGCTGATTGTTGATGATGAGCCGTTAGCGCGGGAAAACTTGCGGGTTCTGCTCCAGGAGCAGAACGATATTGAAATCGTGGGTGAATGCGCGAATGCGATTGAAGCTATTGGCGCCGTGCATAAATTGCGCCCGGACGTACTGTTTCTGGATATTCAAATGCCGCGCATTAGCGGCCTGGAAATGGTCGGAATGCTCGATCCCGAACACCGCCCGTATATCGTTTTTCTGACGGCGTTTGATGAATACGCGGTGAAAGCGTTTGAGGAACATGCGTTTGATTATTTGTTGAAGCCGATTGAAGAGAAGCGGCTCGATAAAACGCTTAACCGTTTACGCCAGGAGCGTACCGTGCAAGACGTCTCGCTGCTTCCCGAACATCAGCAGGCGCTGAAATTCATTCCCTGCACCGGACATAGCCGAATTTATCTCCTGCAAATGGATGATGTGGCTTTCGTCAGCAGCCGAATGAGCGGCGTTTTTGTCACTAGCGCAGAAGGCAAGGAAGGCTTTACGGAGCTGACGCTGCGCACGCTCGAAAGCCGAACGCCGCTGATACGCTGCCATCGTCAGTATCTGGTGAACATGGTACATCTGAAAGAGATCCGTCTGGAAGAGAACGGTCAGGCTGAACTGGTGCTACGCGCAGGGCAGACGGTCCCGGTAAGCCGCCGCTATCTCAAGAGCCTGAAAGAGGCGATTGGACTGTAAAACTGGTACACTGCGCCCATCGCAATACCGAAAGCTGAAGGCATTATGTTAAGTAACGACATTCTTCGTAGCGTGCGCTACATCCTGAAATCTAATAACAACGACCTGGTGCGCATTCTCGCACTCGCCGAAGTGGAAACCACGCCAGCAAATATTACCAGCTGGATAACCAAAGAAGACGAAGAGGGGTTTGTTCGCTGCCCGGACATCATTCTCTCATCGTTTTTGAATGGTCTGATTTACGATAAGCGCGGTAAGGCAGAAGACACGCCTCCACTGTCGCCAGAGCGTCGGGTTAACAACAATCTCGTGTTGAAGAAATTGCGTATCGCATTTTCCCTCAAAACCGATGATGTGATGGCGATCATGAGCGAGCAGAAATTCCGCGTGTCGATGCCGGAAATTACCGCCATGATGCGTGCGCCGGATCATAAGAATTACCGTGAATGCGGCGACCAGTTTTTGCGTTACTTCTTACGCGGGCTGACCAATCGCTTGCACAAGCAAGCATAAAAAAAGCCGGAGATAATCTCCGGCTTTTTTATTTATTTCACCTGCTGACCAGGCTTAGCACCTTCGTCAGGGCTTAACAGGAAGATATCTTTCCCGCCAGGACCTGCGGCCATCACCATCCCTTCAGAGATGCCGAAACGCATTTTACGCGGCGCAAGGTTAGCGACCATAACCGTCTGACGACCAATCAGTACCTGCGGATCAGGATAGGCAGAGCGAATGCCGGAGAAGACGTTACGCTTCTCACCACCCAGATCCAGCGTCAGGCGCAGCAGTTTGTCGGAACCTTCAACGAATTCCGCATTCTCAATCAGCGCGACGCGCAAATCGACTTTCGCGAAATCATCAAAAGTGATGGTTTCCTGAATGGGGTCATCCGCGAGCGGGCCCGTTACGGGAGCGGCTGCGGCTTTCACTTCTTCTTTAGACGCCTCAACCAGCGCTTCAACCTGTTTCATTTCGATACGGTTGTAGAGCGCTTTAAAGGTGTTCACCTTATGGCTGAGTAACGGCCGCTGAATAGCATCCCAGGTCAGTTCAGTGTTCAGGAACGCTTCTGCACGTTCAGAGAGCGTTGGCAGAACGGGCTTCAAATACGTCATCAGCACGCGGAACAGGTTGATGCCCATGGAGCAAATCGCCTGCAGATCCGCATCGCGGCCTTCTTGCTTCGCCACCACCCACGGTGCCTGCTCATCAACATAGCGGTTAGCTAAATCGGCCAGGGCCATGATTTCGCGTACGGCTTTGCCGAACTCGCGCGCTTCCCAGGCTTCGCCAATGGTCGCCGCTGCGTCGGTGAAGGTTTTATACAACTCAGGATCGGCCAGTTCTTCCGCCATGACGCCGTCAAAACGCTTGCCGATAAAGCCTGCGTTACGGGACGCCAGGTTCACCACTTTGTTCACGATGTCTGCGTTTACGCGCTGGACGAAATCTTCCAGATTCAGGTCGATATCATCAATGCGAGACGAGAGTTTCGCGGTGTAGTAATAGCGCAGACTGTCGGCGTCAAAATGGTTCAGCCAGGTACTGGCTTTGATGAACGTACCGCGAGATTTGGACATCTTCGCGCCGTTGACCGTGACGTATCCGTGCACAAATAAATTGGTTGGCTTGCGGAAACCGCTGCCTTCGAGCATGGCCGGCCAGAACAGGCTGTGGAAATAAACGATGTCTTTGCCGATAAAGTGATACAGCTCGGCGTCGGAGTCTTTTTTCCAGTATTCGTCAAAGCTGGTGGTATCGTCGCGCTTGTCACATAGGTTTTTGAACGAGCCCATGTAGCCAATTGGCGCATCCAGCCAGACGTAGAAGTATTTACCTGGCGCGTCGGGAATTTCAAAGCCGAAGTAAGGAGCATCACGGGAAATATCCCACTGTTGCAGACCTGATTCGAACCACTCCTGCATTTTGTTCGCGACCTGTTCCTGCAGCGCACCGCTGCGGGTCCACGCCTGCAGCATTTCGCTAAAGGACGGCAGATCGAAGAAGAAGTGCTCAGAGTCGCGCATCACTGGCGTCGCGCCAGACACCACAGATTTTGGCTCAATAAGCTCGGTTGGGCTGTAAGTTGCGCCGCACACTTCGCAGTTATCGCCGTATTGATCCGGAGATTTACATTTCGGGCAGGTGCCTTTCACAAAACGGTCCGGCAAGAACATGCCTTTTTCTGGATCGAACAGCTGAGAGATGGTGCGGTTTTTAATAAAACCGTTCTCTTTCAGACGGGTGTAAATCAGCTCCGACAGCTCGCGGTTTTCGTCGCTGTGCGTGGAGTGATAGTTGTCATAGCTGATGTCAAAGCCAGCAAAATCGGTCTGATGTTCCTGACTCATTTCGGTAATCATCTGCTCTGGTGAAATACCGAGTTGCTGTGCTTTCAGCATGATTGGCGTGCCGTGGGCATCGTCCGCGCAAATGAAGTTAACCTCGTGGCCGCGCATTCGCTGGTAACGGACCCAGACATCAGCCTGGATATGCTCCAGCATGTGGCCGAGGTGGATTGAACCGTTTGCGTACGGCAGTGCGCACGTTACCAGAATTTTTTTCGCGACTTGAGTCATAGTAGACGTTACTTCTTTTAACTGTAAAAAGGGTTTTTGATGTTACCCGAAAGGCCATAACTACGCCAAGAATTAAGGGCATTAATCCATAAATGAATAATTGTGACCGCTGGGGTAAACTTGACGGTGACGAGCACTTTTTCAGAACAACAACAAAGGAGTCGGGATGAGTTCTCAATCCCAGGCCAAATCACCGGAAGCCTTACGAGCAATGGTCGCCGGGACGCTGGCAAATTTTCAGCATCCAACACTAAAACACAATCTTACAGCGCTGAAAGCGTTGCACCATGTGGCATGGCTGGATGACACCCTGCATATCGAAGTGCAGATGCCGTTTGTCTGGAGCAATGCCTTCGAGACGCTAAAAGAGCAGTGCAGTTCAGATTTGCTGCGCATCACAGGCGCGAAAGCGATTGACTGGAAATTGACGCACAATATCGCCACGCTAAAACGCGTCAAAAACCAGGCGGGCGTGAATGGTGTTAAGAACATTATCGCCATTAGCTCTGGTAAAGGCGGAGTAGGGAAGTCCTCTACTGCGGTCAATCTGGCGCTGGCGCTGGCGGCTGAAGGGGCAAAAGTCGGGATTCTTGATGCCGATATTTACGGCCCGTCTATTCCAAATATGTTAGGCGCGGAGAATCAACGCCCAACCTCACCGGATGGCACCCACATGGCGCCTATCGTTGCTCACGGACTGGCGACCAATTCTATCGGCTATCTCGTCACTGATGATAACGCGATGGTGTGGCGCGGCCCGATGGCCAGCAAAGCGCTGCTGCAGATGTTGCAGGAAACTCTGTGGCCGGATCTCGATTATCTGGTGCTGGATATGCCTCCGGGCACCGGGGACATTCAGTTGACGCTGGCGCAAAACATTCCCGTTACGGGGGCGGTTGTTGTGACCACGCCGCAGGATATTGCGCTGATCGACGCTAAAAAAGGCATCGTCATGTTTGAGAAGGTGGAAGTCCCGGTTCTCGGCGTTGTCGAAAATATGAGTATGCATATTTGCAGCAACTGCGGGCATCATGAGGCGATCTTTGGTACCGGTGGCGCTGAGAAATTGTCTGCGCAGTATCACACACAGCTTCTGGGAAAAATGCCGCTGCATATCACGCTGCGCGAAGATCTGGATAGCGGTAAGCCAACGGTTGTGAGCCGCCCTGAAAGCGAGTTTGCCGAGATGTATCGCCAGCTGGCAGGGCGTGTCGCAGCGCAGCTTTACTGGCAGAGTGAAGTCATTCCGAGTGAGATCGCCTTCCGCGCGGTGTAAACACGAATCTTACAGGCTGCCTGTCAGGGTAGCCTGTAATGCATCAGGTAATATTCTCCGTCCGGAGAATCTCCCGTCGCTTCGATATGCCAGCCGTGTCGTTGATAAAACGTCACGGCGCGCTCATTTTTGACCAGACACTTCAGAGCACCCGTACTGGTGAAGCTTTTCTGTACGTGCATTAACAACACGCTTCCCACGCCTGAGCGTAACAGCTGCGGATCGACAAAAAGATTGTGCAGGAAATTATCGTTAGTCCACACCGAAGCAAATCCAACGCGATGACCGCGATGAATAGCGACCCAGATTTGCTCATCACGCGTAGCCGCATCGAAATCGTCGAGTTGCCACTCATCGCTATTAAGCCACGGCCAGGCGACCCGACGAGAATGCAGAAAAAGAGTCCGCAGGAAAGGGCGATCGCTTTCCTGCCAGGGTCTTACGATGATCGAATTATCGATGATAGAAAATATCTCCGTTATAAGCTTTATAAATCTTACCGTCAGTATCGCCAATCAGAACGTAATTTTCGCCCATGTAGGTCCAGTGTGTGCCTGCGTCCGGCGCAGGAAGATTACGCAGTTGATATTGCTTGATGGTGTACTCAGGCGTTTGATACTGCGCCGGAGCGGTGTCACCAATTTTAAATTTCGTAAAGTCGGCGATGAACTCTTTTTCTTCATAGGCTTGAATGCCTGATGGTGCAGCCGTTTGTGGGGCAGAATAAGCTGCACTTGTCAGTGACATCAAGACACCCAAAAGCAGCATTTTACGCTTAGTCATTTTCTCTCCGCTTAGACTTTTACTGTTAACTCAACCCACTGTCTCATGCAGTGTGATCAACAGCCTATTTTAAATGTCATGGCTGCACGTGTTAGATAAAAAATGTAACAAATTTAGGCGGGTTTGCACATGGGGTGATTCATTTCTTGTGGAAATGCGTCGATGTGAATTGAATCATGTAAATTATTATTAATGAGATGCATTTCGGGAATGAATAAAAGTATAAAACTGGACACTTCTGTGAATGAATTTATTAACACGACGCTCTAGTATTCAAAATTCATGCGAATACCTTGCATGATTTTAAGCTGACAGTATTGTGGCTTGCGATGGATAGCTGGAACACTTTTTATTTTGTCCGTTGCCTGACAGGGGTTTTGTTTAAGTCATTGAAAGTACTTAAATGAAATGTGTCACTTGCTTGTCATTAAAAAGCAAACCTTAATAATTTCTTTGACAGAAAGATCTCGCTATTTAAATGAAAAATAAAATATCGCTACCAGTTTTAACGCTGATAATAAGTCATTTGACAGGGTGCGCGGCTTTGCCGGGGCAAGATCTTGACGTGTCAGATAAAAATATCATTTCCGCAACGGATGACAATTTTAATATTAATGAAAAAGTCGATGTGTATACCATTACGCCTTCTCTCATTGATGCGTTACGTCCTACGACGTTAAAATCTCAGTCAAATCCTAGTCTGGATGAGCGATTAAAGAACTGGGAATATCATGTAGACGTTGGGGATATCCTCACGATAACCGTCTGGGATCACCCTGAACTCACGACACCTGCGGGGCAATATCGTAGTGCGAGCGATACCGGTAACTGGGTCGCATCCGATGGGGCTATTTTCTACCCTTATGTTGGCAAATTACACGTTGCTGGCAAAACTGTGTCTCAAATTCGTGAAGAGATTGCGGCTCGCCTGGATTCAGTCATCGAAAGCCCACAAGTTGACGTTAGCGTGGCATCCTTCCGCTCTCAAAAAGCGTATGTGACAGGAGAAGTCGTCAAATCTGGGCAACAACCGATCACGAATATTCCGCTAACTGTAATGGATGCAGTGAATGCAGCCGGGGGATTATCTCCAGATGCCGACTGGCGTGACGTCGTACTGACACATAACGGCCATGACAGCCATATTTCGCTCTACGCGCTTATGCAACATGGCGATCTCACGCAAAATAAATTGCTTTATCCGGGCGATATTTTATTTGTCCCACGTAACGATGCGCTGAAGGTCTTCGTGATGGGGGAAGTTGTCAAACAGAGCACATTTAAGATGGATCGCAGCGGAATGACGCTCGCGGAGGCGCTAGGTAATGCCGGTGGGCTCAATCAGGATATGGCGGATGCAACGGGCATTTTTGTTATCCGTTCGGAAGCCAAAACCGCGACAAAAGGAAAAATTGCGAGCATTTACCAACTCGATGCTAAAGATGCTTCGGCTCTGGTATTGGGCACCGAATTTCAGTTGCGGCCTTACGATATTGTTTATGTGACAACTGCCCCAGTATCGCAATGGAATCGTGTCATTTCCCAACTCGTTCCGACAATCAGTGGCGTACATGATCTGACTGAAACCGTTCGCTATATCAGAACGTGGCCGCAGTAATGATTCACTCCATTTTGGTGGTCTGCACCGGAAATATATGCCGCTCGCCAATCGGTGAGCGGTTGTTACGCCAACAAATGCCTGGTTTGACCGTGGCATCTGCTGGCGTGAGTGGCCTGGTCGGCCACTCAGCGGACGCGCGAGCCCAGGAAGTGGCCGCATTACACGGCATTTCGCTTGAAGGCCATATCGCGCAAAAACTTAGCCTCGAATTGATGCGCGCTTACGATCTTATTTTGGCGATGGAACCGGAACATCTTAACCATATCTCATCAATTGCACCTGAAATCAGAGGCCGCTCGCTTCTTTTTGGCCAATGGCTTCAGCCTCGGGAGATTCCCGATCCGTTTCGTAAAAGTCATGAAGCGTATGAATACGTATTTGATCTGCTTGGCAAGGCGAGTCGGGAATGGACTCAACGACTGAGTCATTAAAGGAACTAAGCATTAATGTCTTCACATACAACAAACGGTTATGCCGCAACGAATGAAAGTCAGGAGATTGATCTCGTTCGTTTGCTGGGCGTAATAATTGATAATCGCCTTCTGATTTTGTGCCTTACCTTACTATTTACTCTCATCGCTGGACTATACGCTTTTGTGGCGACGCCGATTTACAAGGCAGACGCCATGATTCAGATCGAGGGTAAACAGGACAATAGCCTGCTTAAAAACCTGCGTGAATTGAGCCCGGAACTTTCCCCCGACGCGCTTCCAGAAATTCAGCTACTGAAGTCACGTATGATTCTCGGTAAAACGGTAGAGGACCTACACCTAAACTATGACGTTAAGCCGCGTGATTTCCCTTTCATTGGGCGTGCCTGGGGGCGAATTGTTGGGCGAAAATCTGCGACGTTGAGTCTCATTAATCTACATGTACCCGCGGTGAAGGGTAAGTCTCAGCCACTGATGCTGACGATGTTGGATTCAAAGCGCTACCGAATTGAAAGCAAGAATTTTCAGAGCGAAGGTATTGTTGGCGAGTATTTTGAAAAGGATGGCGTGTCACTCTGGGTAAACGCCATGGATGGGCCATCTGGAACACAGTTTATTCTGAATGAAAAATCGAAGTTGGAATCCATTAATGCCCTTAATAATCAATTTGCTGTAATCGAAGCAGCCAAACAAAGTGGTGTGCTGAATCTATCACTAACAGGTCTGGATCCCGACTTGATTGCCCGTACATTGGATAGCATTACAGAAAATTATTTACGCCAAAATATAGATCGTCAGGCCGCTCAAGATGCTAAGAGTCTGGCATTTTTACAACATGAATTGCCGCAAATCACTGAGGATCTGGATTTGGCTGAAGAGCGTCTCAATAGCTATCGCAAACAACGCGATTCTGTTGACTTAACGCTGGAGGCAAAGTCAGTTCTGGAGCAGATCGTTAACGCCGATAACCAGTTGAATGAACTGACGTTTCGTGAAGCAGAGATCTCTCAGCTTTTCAAAAAGGATCATCCGACTTACCGCGCGTTAATGGAAAAGCGGCAAACACTCGAAAGCGAGAAAGTACGCCTTAATAAACGCGTGACTGCGATGCCTTCTACACAACAGGAAATATTACGCTTGAGCAGGGACGTTGATTCCGGCCGCGCAGTGTACCAGCAGCTCCTGACGCGCCAGCAAGAACTCAGTATTTCTCGTTCCAGCGCAATTGGTAACGTTCGGATTATAGACTCTGCTGTCACACAACCTGAACCGATTAAACCTCATAAATTATTCATTGTGATACTGGGAGGACTACTGGGTTTCATCCTTGCTGTGAGCATTGTTTTAGCGCGTATGGCACTGAAACGCGGTATAGAAACACCTGATCAACTCGAAATGCAGGGGATAACGGTTCTTGCAACGTTACCGCGTTCCGTATGGCTGTGGAAAAAGACCCGTTTACGGAGTAAGCGGTTCTTCAGCGAACGCTGGAATCACAGAACAAGAAATGTGCCTTTCCTGCCCGTGGATCAGCCGGTCGATGTCTTTGTTGAGGCTATTCGGGGCCTGCGCACCAGCCTGCATTTCACCATGCTGGGGGCCCAAAATTGCGTCGTCATGCTCACGGGCCCCACGCAAGACTGTGGGAAGACGCTGGTGGCGACGTCACTTGCCGCCATCGTTGCGCAAGCTGGGCAGAAAGTGTTGTTCATTGATGCCGATATGCGCAAAGGTTATGTTCATCAGATATTTTCGCTCACCAACAGTCGCGGTCTGTCTGATGTGTTGATGGGAAAAGTAGACTATCAGGGCGCAATTCAGCATTATGCACCCGGTGGCGTCGATGTGCTGACCTGCGGCCAGGTTCCGGCTAACCCTTCGGAGTTGCTCATCGGGGATAGTTTCCAGCAGTTACTGAAATGGGCCAACGAACATTATGACATGGTTATTGTCGATACCCCTCCAATACTAGCTGTCACGGATGCATCATTAGTGGGCGGACTGGCAGGAACGACATTGCTGGTGGCGAGATTTGGTATGACTAGCGTAAAAGAGATGCAGGCCTGTGTTAAACGCCTTCATTTGGCTGGCGTATCTATAGATGGTGCCATTCTGAATGATGTTGTTAAATCTGCTGCCATCTATTACACAACGGGTTATAGCCAGTTTGAGTACAGCCAGGCGGCAGACAAGTAAAAAGTGAGTGACGTATTCAGAAATAAGTGCAACGCAGCGAGCGGGAAATTTTCAGCGTCGGCATGCGTGTAGACGGGACTATAGATTGACTAATATTGTGCCCCTCTCCACGAGAAGAGGGGCACAAGCAAGATTATCTCGCCAGGATTTCAAGCGCAGTGCGTTCAACGAGCGAAAGCAGCACTTTGACATCATCCAGCGTTACGGTTGGATTCAGCAGAGTCAGTTTCAGGCAGGTCACACCGTTGTGCTCGGTCACACCAACGTTTGCACGACCAGAATCCAGTAACGCGTCACCAATTTTCTGATTCAACAATGCAATAGCTGCATCATTCAGATTGTGCTCAGGACGGAAGCGGAACAGCACGCTTGCCAGCTGCGGCTGCATGACCAGTTCCAGTGCATTCTGGTTCTGTACATACACAGCCACTTCCTGTGCCAGCGTAACGCCATGATCGATAATCGCGGCATACTGTTCCTGACCTAACGCTTCCAGGCTCATCCACAGCTTCAGCGCATCAAAGCGACGCGTGGTTTGTAATGATTTGGACACCAGATTCGGTACGCCTTGCTCTTCGTCGAACTCAGAGTTCAGGTATGCCGCCTGGTAACGCATCAGCTCGTAGTGACGCGATTCTTTCAGCAGAAATGCGCCGCAGCTGATGGTCTGGAAGAACTGCTTGTGGAAGTCCAAAGTGATTGAATCCACCAATTCAATGCCGTCGAGATAGTCACGGTATTTCTCTGACATCAGCAGCGCGCCGCCCCATGCCGCATCGACATGCACCCAAATCTGCTGCTCCGCAGCCATCTCAGCAATCATGCGCAGTGGATCAATCGCGCCCGCATCTGTCGTGCCTGCAGTTGCCACGATTGCCAGAATCTGCTCGCCGTTGGCATTGCATTGGGCAATTTTAGCGGCCAGATCGTTCAGATCCATACGAGAACAATCGTCGGTTTTCACCTGGATGACAGACTGATAGCCCAGACCCAGCAGCGCCATATTCTTCTGCACCGAGAAGTGTGCATTTTCAGAACACAGCACGCGGATTTTGCGCAGATCGCCAACCAAACCGTCCTGCTGGATCGAATGACCTTTGGCGGCAAAGAACGCATCGCGTGCCAGCATCAGCCCCATCAGATTGCTCTGGGTTCCGCCGCTGGTAAACACGCCTGCATCACCGGACTGATAGCCTACGCGGGTACGCAGCCAGTCGATCAGCTTCATTTCAATAATGGTCGCTGAAGGACTCTGATCCCAGGAATCCATGCTCTGGTTAGTGGCGTTAATCAACACTTCCGCCGCCTGGCTGACTACCAGGCTTGGGCAATGCAGATGCGCTACGCACTGTGGATGGTGCACTGACAGACTGTCTTTCAGGAAATACTCAACAGCACGCGCAATAGCCGCTTCGTTGCCGAGGCCTTTCTGCCCGAAATTCAGAGAAATATTGTCGCGCAGTTCGGCAACGCTTTTCCCCTGATACATTTCAGACTGTTGTAGCCACTGCATCACCGCCTGAGAGCTTTGCTCGATAGCCTGCTGATAGGCCTCGATGCTCTGCGCCGACGACGACAGAATTGGGTTTGAATCAGACATCGTATTCACTAACTCCGTTTACGCGGGGCGAACGCCCGCAGCAAGCAGGGCCTGCTCGAATTTATCCAGGAAGACTTTCAGCTCTTGCTCACTGATAAGCAGAGACGGCAACAGACGCAGCACAACGCCATCGCGGCCACCGCGTTCCAGAATCAAACCTGCTTCAAAGCATTTTTTCTGGATCAGCGCAGACAACTCGCCATCGCCCGGGAAGCTACCCATATGGTCAGGTGCTTCGTGTGGTTTCACGATCTCAATACCGATCATCAAGCCCAGACCGCGTACGTGGCCGATCACCGGATAACGTTTCTGCAATTCAGCCAGTTGGCCTTTCAGCCACTCGCCCTGTGCAGCCACTTTGTCGGCAATGTTCTGGTCTTTCAGGATTTTCAGCGTCGTCAGGCCGGTCGCCATCGCCAGCTGGTTACCACGGAAAGTACCGGTGTGATGACCTGGCGCCCAGGCATCAAACTGCTTTTTAATACCGAGGACGGCCAATGGCAGACCGCCACCGACTGCTTTAGACATGACGATGATATCTGGCTCGATACCAGCGTGTTCAAAGGCGAAGAACTTACCAGTACGTGCAAAGCCCGCCTGAACTTCATCAAGAATCAGCAGAATGCCGTGTTCCTGAGTCACTTTACGGATGCGTTGCAACCACTCAGCCGGAGCCGGGTTCACGCCGCCTTCACCCTGAACGGCTTCCAGAATCACGGCCGCAGGTTTACGTACGCCGCTTTCAACGTCGTTGATCAGGTTATCGAAATAGTATGTCAGCGCTTTCACGCCTGCGTCACCACCAATGCCAAGCGGGCAGCGGTACTGATGCGGATAAGGCAGGAACTGCACTTCTGGCATCATGTTATCGACCGCTTCTTTCGGTGACAGGTTACCTGTCACGGAGAGCGCACCGTGGGTCATGCCGTGGTAGCCGCCGGAGAAGCTAATAATGCTGCTGCGGCCGGTCACTTTTTTCGCCAGCTTCAGCGCGGCTTCAACGGCATCAGCGCCAGATGGGCCGGTAAACTGCAGGCAATATTCTTTGCCCTGGCCTGGGAGCAGGGAGAGCAGGTATTCAGAAAACTCGTCTTTCAACGGAGTTGTCAGATCCAGTGTATGTAACGGCAAGCCGCTGGTAATGACATTTTGGATGCTTTTCAGCACATCAGGATGGTTATGGCCAAGCGCGAGGGTGCCAGCGCCTGCAAGACAGTCAAGGTATTCTTTATTATCTGCATCGGTAATCCATACGCCGTCTGCTTTAGTAATCGCTAAAGGCAGCTTGCGAGGATAACTCCTGACGTTCGATTCAAACTCGGCCTGACGGGCCAGATAGGTTTCGTTGCTTTTATGGGCATCTACAGTGTCAATACGGACTTTATCCGTCATCATATCACTCCTACAACCGGGGCTGGCTTATACGCCTCGATTGAATAAATAGTTAGTTAAGGATGGGTCAGGTAAAAAACGCGGCCAATATAGAGCCTTTTGGCGCGGGGCTCAATGGTTAATTTGTTTACTGTTTTGTTACAATGTAAAGGTGTTGGAGAAGGGGGAGTAACACAATGTTTTTACTGTGGTTTTACCATGTCAAAATACAGAAAAAAATATCATCGTTTTACGCACTCAAAAGCCGCGCTGATGAAAGCGAAAAAGGCGGCTTTTCAGCCGCCCATGCGTTACTTCTGAACGACCTGAAGTAATCCATTGTCTCTGCCATGGGTTTTATTCCATGACGCACCGGTAATTCCGTTTTCATCAAGGGTAATAGAAAGAACATATCCCGCGCCTTTAATTTCGTAGGCATTGGCATTGAAACGTTTTACTGTGGCTTTTTTGCCGTTAATGGTGGCAGTAAAGAAACCATTGCTGACCGTTGCCTTAATTCCGTTTGCCGAGAATGACGCTTCGCGTAACGGATCGGCAACGTGTGCGGCCTGTGCATGTTGATCTATACCATGATGAGGATGCTTATTATCGTATTGCTTTGCGTATTCGTCTGAACGTTGGTACGCATTCTGGAGTGCTGCAGCGCGGCTAACGTTTTGATTATCATGCTCAACTTTATAACACGTATCCAGGCTTACACCTGTGTTCGTGCAATTGGCAATACGCTGCGATTCTGTCGTACAACCCGAAAGCGCTGCGGCGCAGACCAAAACAGCTAACATCATCTTCTTCATTCATTGACCCTAATATTATTTATTTTTTATTAAACGGCACTGCGAATAACCTGACTGTTTTCAGGTTATTTATATTGGCAAAATACGGGAGGTGAAATTTCATTTTTCAAAATGATGAAATAATAAAATTTTAGTTATTCATTTATGCAATTCCCAGCCATGTTGATAACCGTGTTTTTATATATCACACCGATGAAAACCCCTGTGGCGACAAGGGATATTGATACGATTGCCGAGGCAATAATAAGCTTTAGCATTTGTTACCACATTATCAGGAGGTCATTCAGTTTTTAGCGTCTCTTACAGAGAAACGAAGTAGTTACCTTGCACAACTATCCAGTAAATCGCACCCTCTATATTTGATTTAGATCACGGAAAATACGAATGAATAAAGACTTGAGATTTATCTTGATTTCATGATAACAAATTGTTTTAATTGATTTTATTTTGTTTCAAATAGACTGGTGTTTAGAGCGAAATGAGTGTTTGAGTCTTAGGTTTTAGATTATTTATCCTTAAAAAATCAATGACATTAAATGTCTACATATATAGAAAATAACTCAATCTAAATAGGCCAATAATAATAAATGTTTACAGCATTTTTATGGCGCTGGGAAGCGCAGTCTAAGAGGCTTGCATTAGATAATCACTTCCTCTACGCTGCCCATATTACTGAAGTTTTAGGTAATTTGACTCGGGGTGCCCTTCTTCGTTGAAGGCTGAGAAATACCCGTACCACCTGATCTGGATAATGCCAGCGTAGGGAAGTCAGGTGACTGTTAAGGTTATCGCTTCTTCTCGCAAGGCAGGAGCGAAACATGCAGCCTGACCGACTCGATTTACACGCTTTACATCACTTCCGCACGCGTTCCCCGCTTACACACTGCATGACTAACGATGTGGTGCAAACCTTTACCGCCAACGTTTTGCTGGCTCTTGGCGCGTCTCCCGCGATGGTGATTGAGGCCGAAGAAGCAGAGCAATTTGCAGCGGTGGCTGATGCTTTGCTGATCAATGTTGGAACGCTGACCGCGCCGCGCGCGCAGGCGATGCGTCGGGCAATCGAACGTGCCGTGGCCGCTGGAAAGCCCTGGACGTTGGATCCCGTGGCCGTGGGCGCACTTGCGTACCGCACCCGTTTTTGCCAACAAATCCTCTCACTCAAACCTGCGGCGATCCGTAGTAATGCCTCTGAAATCCTCGCGCTTGCCGGAATGAGTGCAGGGGGGCGAGGCGTTGACACCACCGATACCGCTTCCAACGCCTTGCCTGCTGCGATTGCTCTTGCCCGACAAACGAATGCCATTGTCGCTGTGACGGGCGAAGTGGATTACGTCACCGATGGGCAACGTACGCAGACCATCACAGGCGGGGATGTGATGATGACGCGCGTCGTGGGGACAGGCTGTGCGCTCTCGGCCGTTGTCGCGGCAAGCTGTTCATTGCCAGGAGACCGGTTGGACAATGTTGTCGCCGCATGCGGATTTATGAAGCAAGCCGGTAGCGTTGCCGTCAAACAAAGCCGTGGGCCAGGAAGCTTTGCCAGCGCTTTTATTGACGCGCTCTGGAACCTGGAGGCGCAGGCATGAAACGTATCAACGCATTAACCATTGCTGGCACCGACCCGAGCGGCGGCGCGGGGATTCAGGCGGATCTGAAAACCTTTTCAGCCCTTGGGGCGTATGGCTGCTCAGTCATCACCGCACTGGTGGCGCAAAATACGCGCGGCGTGCAGTCGGTGTATCGTGTGGAACCGGATTTTGTCGGTGCCCAACTGGACTCCGTGTTCAGCGATGTCCGCATTGATACCACCAAAATCGGCATGCTGGCCGAGACAGATATCGTGGAAGCGGTCGCGGAACGCCTCAAACACTATCGCGTCAAAAACGTGGTGCTTGATACGGTAATGCTGGCGAAAAGTGGCGATCCGCTGCTTTCCCCTGCGGCTGTCGAAACCCTGCGAAAACACCTTCTGCCGCACGTCGCGCTGATCACGCCAAATCTACCGGAGGCGGCGGCGCTGCTGGATGCGCCTCATGCCCGCAATGAATATGAGATGAAAGAGCAGGGACGCGCACTTCAGGCGCTCGGCTGCGAGGCGGTGCTGATGAAAGGCGGTCATCTGGACGATCCTGAAAGCCCGGACTGGCTCTTCACGCGTGAAGGTGTCCAGCGATTTACCGCTCCACGCGTCATGACCAAAAACACCCATGGCACTGGCTGCACGCTATCGGCAGCGCTGGCTGCGCTCCGCCCGCGTCATGACAATTGGGGAGATACGGTGCAGGAGGCCAAAATTTGGTTGTCGCACGCGCTGGAAAAAGCGGACAGCCTTGAGGTCGGCCACGGTATTGGGCCGGTGCACCATTTTCATGCGTGGTGGTAGTGCCACGAACATATATCCTGGATAAGAATTTTTGGCCGGAGATAAAGAGAGGGGACAAACGCATACCCGGTTAATCGCTCAGCGACTGCCGAAGCGCTTGATATTTCTTTGTGTGCGAGGCGCGCAGTCGCCACCAGGGTGACTGACGACGTGTTTTTCCCGGTGCGACTGTATGAGCAAAGCCCCAGCCCACAGTTAGCTATCCAGTGTTTGCGATGTCGTATAACCAAGCGCTGGATATAAACCATGGGAGTACATTGCGGTGAGTGTCTGAACAATTTGACGGTTTGTTGTACACCAAACGCGCCAGCACGGTGTGCTGAAAAAAACGCAGGCGGTGGAAATTCTGTGGTGTCGGTACCAGGCTTAGTCTGCCCATGAAATTTGGGTTTGGTTCACTCGATCCGACACGACGTCGGAACTTACGGGAGCATCACTATGACTGATATTGCGCAGTTGCTTGGCAAAGACGCCGACAGCCTTTTACAGCATCGTTGTATGACTATTCCAGCCGAACAGCTCTATCTGCCGGGCCATGATTACGTTGACCGCGTCATGATTGATAACAATCGGCCACCGGCAGTGCTGCGGAACATGCAGACGCTTTATAACACCGGACGACTGAGCGGAACCGGCTACCTGTCTATTTTGCCCGTTGACCAGGGCGTGGAGCACTCTGCTGGCGCATCCTTTGCGGCGAATCCGCTCTATTTCGATCCGAAGAACATTGTCGAGCTGGCGATAGAAGCGGGCTGTAACTGCGTTGCGTCGACCTACGGCGTGCTGGCTTCGGTGTCACGCCGCTACGCGCACCGCATTCCTTTCCTGGTTAAGCTGAACCACAATGAGACGCTGAGTTATCCCACTGAATATGACCAGACGCTCTACGCCAGCGTGGAGCAGGCTTTCAACATGGGCGCGGTGGCGGTTGGCGCGACGATTTACTTTGGCTCTGAGCAGTCGCGTCGGCAGATTGAAGAGATCTCAGCGGCGTTTGAGCGCGCGCACGAGCTGGGTATGGTGACTGTGCTGTGGGCATATCTGCGCAATAACGCGTTCAAAAAAGACGGCGTGGATTATCACGTTTCTGCGGATCTTACCGGTCAGGCCAACCATCTGGCGGCCACCATCGGCGCGGATATCGTGAAGCAGAAAATGGCCGAAAACAACGGCGGCTACAAAGCGGTGAACTTTGGTTACACGGACGACCGCGTCTACAGCAAGCTGACCAGCGATAACCCGATCGATCTGGTGCGCTATCAGCTCGCGAACTGCTATATGGGACGTGCTGGGCTCATCAACTCCGGCGGTGCTGCGGGTGGTGAAACCGATTTAACCGATGCGGTACGTACGGCAGTCATCAACAAACGTGCGGGCGGGATGGGGCTGATCCTCGGTCGCAAAGCCTTTAAGAAGACGATGGCCGATGGCGTGAAGCTGATTAATGCCGTGCAGGATGTCTATCTGGATAGCAAAGTGACGATTGCGTAAATTTCCCCTCACCCTAACCCTCTCCCCGTGGGAGAGGGAACTGCCCGGTGCGTTCTTTTCTCCCTCATTTTCCCCTTCACGCTCATTCTCTTCCCTGGAGAGAGGAAACTGCTCAGTGCTTTCCCCCTCTCCCTGTGGGTGAGGGGAACTGCCCGGTGCGTTCTTTTCTCCTTCGATTTCCACTCACACTCATTCTCTTCCATGGAGAGAGGAAACTGCTCAGTACTTTTCTCCCTCTCCCTGTGGGGGAGGGAACTGCCCGGTGTTTTTCTCCCTCTCCCCGTGGGAGAGGGGCGGGGTGAGGGCACCAGACCGCACAGTTAAAATCCGAAACCCAATTTCATTTCAGCCAAACTCCGCTCCCGATCCACTTCACAGTTCTCTGTCCTTTTGTGAAAAGTATCACTCCCTCCCGTGCATATGCACAATAAATGGTCGATGCTTAGCGGAATTTGTCTAAGGCCGTGGAGGAATTTTGCGCTTAAAGTTAGTTTCGAAACAGCTTTTCAAATTACGACGTCGCTCTGACCTCTGTTGTGTTAAGGACTGATAATGAAAATTGAATCTGTAAACGTCACCGTCTTCCAGTATCCCACGCGTCGGGTGTCCGACACCGCCGGGCACTCGCATCCTGGACCTGAAAGCATGGCCAAAATGGCGATGCTGACGATTACCGCAGACGATGGCACTAAAGGGTATTCATTTGCGCCGCCGGAAGTGGTGCGCCCTTTTGTTGTGAACACCTTCTTTCGTAAAGTGCTGGTCGGCCAGGACGCGTTCAACCGCGAGCGTATCTGGCAGGATCTGGCGCACTGGCAGCGCGGCAGCGCACATCAGCTCACCGAACGCGCCCTTTCATTTGTGGAACAAGCGCTGTGGGATCTGATTGGTCGCAAACTGAATATGCCGGTCTGGAAACTGCTGGGCGGCTTCCGCGATAAAGTGCCTGCGTACGGCAGCACCATGTGCGGTGACGACCTGTCGGGCGGACTCTCGACGCCCGACGAATACGCCAGCTTCGCTGAAAAACTGGTCGCGCGCGGGTATAAAGCCATCAAGCTGCACACCTGGATGCCGCCGGTTTCCTTCGCACCTAACCCAAAAATGGACGTCAAAGCCTGCGCTGCTGTGCGTGAAGCGGTCGGCCCGGATATCGACCTGATGATCGACGGCTATCACTGGTATAGCCGTACCGAAGCGCTGTACATCGGCAAAGAGCTGGAAAAACTCGACTTCGCCTGGTTCGAGGAACCGATGGAAGAAGAGAGCATGTCCTCTTACGCCTGGCTGGCAGAAAACCTTTCCATCCCAATCATTGGCCCGGAAAGTCTGGGCGGAAAACACCACAGCCGTGCCGACTGGATCAAAGCGGGTGCGTGCGACATCTTACGCGCGGGTGCAAACGGCGTGGGCGGCATTTCTCCAACGCTCAAAGTGGCGAACCTTGCCGAGTCGTTTGGCATGGACTGCGAAGTTCACGGCAACGGCGCGGCGAGCCTGGCAGTTATCGGCGCTATCAAGAACTGTCGCTGGTACGAACGCGGTCTATTGCATCCGTTCCTGGATTACGATGTGCCTGCCGCTTACCTCAACAGTATCGTCGACCCGATGGATGAAAACGGCATCGTCAGCCTGCCGACCGGCCCAGGACTGGGCGAAGACATTAATTTTGCGTATATCGAAAACAATACCGTCAGCCACGACTGACACATAACGATATCTCACCCTACAAACGGTATACACAGATGAACAAAAACTCCCTCACGAGGGCGTGTTTACTCGCGCTCTCGCTGATGATGGGGAGCGGTGCGGCGTACGCAAAAACGCCGCCCGACCAGCTCATCATCGGTATGAATATGAATAACCTGCTGACGCTCGACCCGGCCGCCATGACCGGGAACGAAGTGGTCGGCATCGTGGTGAATCTCTACGATTCGCTGGTTGAACTCGACCCGAACGAACTCACCCATGTCAGGCCCGCGCTAGCGAAAAGCTGGGATATCGCCCCTGACCGCAAAACCCTGACCTTCCATTTGCGTGATGACGTCAAATTCCACTCCGGCAACCCGCTCACCGCACAGGACGTGGTGTGGTCGATGCGTCGTCTGCTGCATCTGAATTTGGCGCAGGCGTCGGTGTGGAAATCCTATGGTTTCAGCAAGAAAAATATCGACCAGCAGGTCAGCGCGCCGGACGACTATACGGTCCAGATCGTATTGCCAAAAGCCAATGACCCACAGCTGGTGATTTACTCTCTCGGCGCGCTGGGCAATCTGGGCGTGCTCGACAGCAAAACGGTGCAAACTCATGAAGTGAATAACGACTGGGGCAACCGCTGGCTGACCACGAATGAAGCCGGATCCGGGCCGTTTATGCTCGACACCTGGCAGGCGAAAGACGTACTGCGCATGCAGCGTAATCCGCACTACTGGCGCGAACAGCCGAAGATGAACCGTATCGTGCTGCGCCATTTCCAGGAATCACAAACCCTGCGCCTGATGATTGAAAAAGGCGATCTGGATATTGCCAACAATATGGCCGTTTCCGACATCAACGCCCTGCGTAAAGACCCGAACCTCACGGTTGAAGCCGTGCAAAAAGGGACGGTGTATTACGTGGCGATGAGCATGAAAGAGGCGCATTTCGCGAATCCTAAAGTGCGCGAAGCGGTGCGATATCTGATTGATTACCAGGGCATCAACAAGGCGCTGATGCCGGGTTATGGCGTGCTGCACCAGCGGCCGATCAAAGCCGGAATGCCGTCGACGCTGCCGGATCCGGGTTACAAACTGGATATCCCCCGCGCCAAAAAACTGCTGGCGGAAGCGGGTTATCCGGACGGATTCGACACCACGCTGCGCGTGCTGGCCGATCAGCCGTTTTTGAATATCGCCATCGCGGTGCAGTCCACGCTGATGCAGGCGGGGATTAACGCCAAAATCATTACCGGCACCGGGAATCAGATTTACGGCGCCATGCGCGAGCGTAAATTTGACCTGCTGGTCGGGCGCGGCGGCAGCGGCGTAGAGCCACATCCGCATTCCAGCCTGCGGGCGCTGGTTTACAACCCGGACAACAGCGACGAAGCGCGGCTGACCAACTTCCAGGGCTGGCGCACCAGTTTCTACGATAAACCGCTGAACGAGATGATCGACAAAGCGCTGCTTGAGCGCGATCCGCAACAGCAAATTGTCGATTACCAGCAAATCCAGGTGCGCTACGACGAGCTGATCCCGGCGATGATTCCACTCTCGCAAATGGTCGATTCGGTGGTGGTGCGTAATGAAGTCAAAAACTTCCAGTCGCACCCGTCAGCCACCACGTTCCTGCGTGAAGTTTATAAAACCGGAGGTGACAAATGAGCGTTGCGATCCTCTCTCCCGGCTCCCGTACCCGTCGTTTTTCAAAGCGACTGACGCAGGTGCTGATCACGCTGTTTGGCCTGCTGCTGCTGACGTTTTTTATCGGCCGCGTCATGCCAGTCGATCCGGTGCTGGCGATTGTTGGCCCGGATGCGGACCACAGTACCTATCAGCAGGTGTATCAGCAGTTAGGCTTTGATAAGTCGCTGCTGACCCAGTTCGGCATTTATCTGAACAATCTCCTGCACGGCGATCTTGGCAATGCGCTGCTGACCGGCAAACCGGTAACCGACGATATTATGCGCGTCTTCCCGGCTACGCTGGAGCTGGCCACCATGGCGATTATCGTCGGCGCAGGGCTTGGCATTCCGCTGGGCGTGCTGGCGGCGGCGCGTCGCAACAGCCTTTCCGATTACGTAGTCCGCATCATCAGCCTGGCGGGGTATTCCACCCCGATCTTTTGGGTCGGCATGATGGGGCTGCTGCTGTTCTACGCCTGGCTCGGTTGGGTGGGGGGAGCCGGACGGCTGGACTTAGGGCTGGACGGGATCGTGCCGCGTCGTACCGGATTAATGACCGTCGATGCTCTGCTGGCAGGTAACAGCGCGGTGTTCTGGAACGCGATTAACCATCTGGTATTACCTGCATCATTGCTCGGTTTTCACTCGCTGGCTTACATCAGCCGTATGACCCGCAGCTTTATGCTGGCGCAGCTGTCGCAGGAGTTCATTATCACGGCGCGCGTTAAGGGCTTAACCGAGCGTCAGGTTATCTGGAATCACGCGTTCCGCAATATTCTGGTACAGCTCCTGACCGTGGTGGCGCTGGCCTACGGCTCCTTGCTGGAAGGTGCGGTCCTGATTGAAACCGTCTTCTCCTGGCCGGGCTTTGGTTCGTATCTCACCGGCAGTTTGCTGCTAGGCGATATGAACGCGGTGATGGGCTGTGTGCTGTTGGTGGGGCTGATCTTCGTGATGCTCAACCTGCTTTCCGACATGTTGTATCAATTCTTTGACCCGAGGACGAAATCATGACCGTTTCTCTGGATACGCCGCTGGGAGCACGAAACAGCGAAAGCCGCCAGCGTATCAAACGTACGGCTCTGCGGGCCGCAGGATTTGTGGGCAAAATGGCGCGCAATCCGCTGACCGCGATTGGCGGCGGAATTGTTCTGCTCCTGCTGATTGTCGCGGCGTTTGCCCCGTGGATCGCCCCGTACAATCCGCTGGTTCAGGATCTTAATAACGCGCTGGTCGCCCCGAACGCGCAGCACTGGTTTGGCACCGACGAATTCGGTCGCGATATCTTCAGCCGGCTGGTTTATGGCTCGCGTATCACGCTCTATATCGTGCTGCTGGTGTCGGTCACCGTTGGCCCGCTGGGTCTGCTACTGGGCGTTACCGCCGGATATTTTGGCGGCAAAGTTGATGCGGTGCTGATGCGTGTGACCGATATTTTCATCTCGTTCCCAAGCCTCGTGCTGGCGCTGGCGTTTGTCGCCGCGTTGGGTCCAGGGCTTGAGCACGTGGTCATCGCGATTACGATCACCGCCTGGCCGCCGATTGCCCGTCTGGCGCGTGCCGAAACGCTCTCGTTGCGTCAGGCGGATTTTATCTCGGCCGTGCGTTTGCAGGGGGCGTCCGCACCACGCGTGTTATGGCGACATATTGTCCCGCTGTGCCTGCCGTCGGTAATTATCCGCATCACCATGAATATGGCCGGGATCATCCTGACCGCCGCCGGGCTGGGCTTCCTGGGCCTTGGCGCGCAGCCGCCGGAGCCGGAGTGGGGCGCGATGATCTCCAGCGGGCGCACCTACATGATGGAGTGCTGGTGGGTAGTGACTATTCCGGGGCTGGCGATTTTGATCAACAGCCTGGCGTTCAACTTCTTAGGAGATGGCCTACGTGACATCCTCGATCCTCGCAGCGAATAATGCACCTCTGCTCGACGTGCGCGATCTCCACGTCGATTTTATCAACGGCGGCGCGGTGACCAATGCGGTGCGCGGCGTCTCTTTCCAGCTCGGACGCGAAAAGCTGGCAATTGTCGGCGAATCAGGTTCCGGTAAATCCACGGTAGGGCGGGCGCTGTTACGTCTGCACCCGGCGAAAGCCCGCATCAGCGCATCGCGCATGCAGTTTGGCGATGTGGATTTGCGTAGCGTCAGCGAGGCACAAATGCGCGGCATTCGCGGTAAGCGCATCTCGATGATCATGCAGGACCCGAAATACTCGCTCAATCCGGTGGTTTGCGTCGGTGATCAGATTGCTGAAGCCTGGCTGACGCACCATCCTGGGCGCAAAGCCGAGGCCAAAGCCAAAGTGCTGGAGATGCTGGATGTGGTGCGCATCCGCCAGCCGGAGCGGGTGTATCACCTCTATCCGCATGAGATTTCTGGCGGGCAGGGGCAGCGCATCATGATTGCGATGATGCTGATCACTGACCCGGATCTGGTGATCGCCGATGAACCGACCTCCGCGCTCGACGTGTCGGTGCGTTTGCAGGTGCTGGGGCTGCTGGACGATCTGGTGAAATCGCGTGGTCTGGGACTGATTTTTATCAGTCATGACATCAATCTGGTGCGCAGTTTCTGCGATCGCGTGCTGGTGATGTACGCTGGGCGGGTGGTGGAGTCCATCGCCGCCAGCGATCTGCACAACGCCAAACATCCGTACACGCAGGGCCTGATCAACGCGCTGCCGGAACTTAACCACCGCCGTCCAGTGCTGCCGGTCTTGCAGCGTCAGGCCAGCTGGCTCACCGAGTAAGGAGCAGAGATGATCGAGATTAAACACCTCAACCTCGCGTTTGGCGAAGGTGAGAAGCGCAATCAGGTGCTGGACGATGTGAACATTCACGTAAAGGAAGGGGAGATTTACGGGCTGGTGGGGGAGTCGGGTTCCGGTAAAACCACGGTGCTGAAATGCCTCGCCGGACTGTTTACCCACTGGGACGGCGAGCTGGCAATCAACGGCAAGCCGCTGGAGAAGTGCATCACCCAGGAACGCTGCCGTCGCGTGCAGATGGTGTTCCAGGATCCCTACGGCTCATTGCATCCCCGCCACACCATCGGGGACATTCTGGAAGAGCCGCTGCAAATTCAGGGCATGAATGATCGGGATCGCCGCATCTACGGTTTACTGGATAAAGTGGGACTCAATCGGGCCTTTCGCGATCGCTATCCGCACCAGCTCTCGGGCGGCCAGCGTCAGCGCGTGGCGATTGCCCGTGCGTTAATTCTGGAACCGCAGGTGCTGTTGCTGGATGAACCGACGTCAGCGCTGGACGTATCCGTGCAGGCGGAGATCCTGAACTTGCTGGCAGACTTGCAGCGCGAATCCAATCTTACGTATCTGATGGTGACGCACGATCTGGGGGTTATCGCGCATCTGTGCCAGAAAGTGGCCGTGATGCAGTACGGCAAAATTCTTGAAACCTTGACCGTTGATGAGCTGGTGGCTGGCAACGCCAAAACCGACTATACCCGCATGCTGGTGAATGCCAGCCAGCAGTACAGTCGTGAGATGGCGCGAGAAGTGGCGGTGTATTAAACCTCTCCCCGTGGGAAAGGTCGCGTTAGCGCAGGACGAAAATATCAGCGCAAAAGCGGGCAATCTGGCGGCAGTCGACAGTTCAGCGCTCGGGGCAACAGCGAAATACGGAAATGTTCCCCGCTCAGCGGCTCGCCGTCCAGATTAAACGTCATACCGTGTGGGGCGATAATTTCAAACCACTCGGACTGACCGTCGAGAATATTGGGGCTTTCTTCTGGGTTAGTCAGCGTGGTGAACAGCGCTGGCAGCAATCCATCACTGGTAAAAATACGCAGCTGCAACAAACCGTCATTGATCAATGCATCGGGGCAAAGTTGCTGACCGCCACCCGCTTGACGCCCGTTACCGATGCCAATCACCAGCGCATCACCCTGCCAGTGAAAATTCTCGCCGTTAATTTCACAGCGGTCGGGCTTCAGCATATCCATCCGCATCAGACCATGAATCAAATACGACACGCCGCCGAGCGCTGCTTTGAGTTTTTCCGGCGTTTCGCTGGTGATCCGCGTGCCAAAACCGCCCGTCGCCATGTTAATAAAACAGGTTTTATTATTAACCTGAGCAATATCCACCGCCGCGGCTTTACCCACAATCGCCAGCTGGAGTGCTTTATCCAGGCTTTCCGGGATCCCTGCGCTGGTGGCGAAATCATTGGCCGTTCCGAGCGGTAAAATCCCCATCGCCGGACGCTGTGCCGCATCTCGCTCGATAAGCGCGGTCGCGATTTCATTAATAGTGCCGTCGCCACCGCCTGCGATAACGGTCTCAACGCCCAACTGGCAGGCTTCTTCGATATAACGTGCGGCGTCGCCTTTTTCCCAGGTGACGCGAACGTGAATAATCACGCCGTTATCACGCAGCTCAGCAATTGCCTCGCGCAGCAGTTCGTTACCGGCACTTTTGCCGTTGAGGATCAGTAAACTTTCCGGATATGTCGCCATCCACGGTGCTCCCTATTTAGCTCTATCAAGAGTGTATCTCAGGGAAGGGAAAAGCGCGTAAGAACAGGATGAAAGGGTCACAATAAGTCCCGAATCGATTTGTGGTGTTGATGTCGTGACTGTCGGATTTGTCCCGGGGGCGGATATTACCACCTCCACCCTATGTAGGCATGTCATTCGCAAGAGGAGTAGCACTTAGGCACTTTACTGTCAGTGTTGTACATAAAAAAGCCGGAAAAACCCCTTTTACGACCTCAATCGTGTTCCAGGACGCCTGAATATCGAACCTGATATATACAAATTGCACAATTCATCTCTACAGGATTATTTATGATGTGCATAAGAGCTTTTTGTTTATTTTCTGTGTTCCTTTACTGCTTACAAGTGCAGGCATCTCCGGGTTTTCGTCAGATAACGCTATCAGACTCCAAGTCCGAAACTTTAAAATTGGCTGTGTGGTATCCAACTTCTACTAAGGGAAAACCGGTTAATGTAGGAAGCAATCCCGCTTTCGTTGGCGTTACGGTAAACCCCGATGCACCGCCATTACCTGGAGTACATCCTCTGCTGGTTATTTCACACGGATATAATGGAAACTGGCGGAATCTTTCCTGGATTGCTGCGGCGATGGCAGAGGAAGGATATATTGTTGCCGCCCCGGACCATCCGGGTACGACTACTTTTGATCAGAACCCGATAGAAGCTAAAAAGCTGTGGCGACGCCCGCGCGATATTTCCCAGGCCATCGATTTTGTCAGTGAATCGCCCGCGCTATTTGGCGCAACGGACAAAAATCGTATTGCTGCTTTAGGGCATTCCCTTGGCGGATGGACAGTCATGTCAGTGGCAGGTGCGCGGTTTTCTCCTTCTCTCTTTATCAAAGATTGTCAAAACCATTCCATACGTGGTGACTGCCGGTTAATAGAAAAACTTGGCATCAATGAAATGCTGTCCGTGGACAAACTCTCTGCAAATCACAGGGATGAAAGAGTCCGGGCTGTCGTTTCTCTTGATCTGGGGCTCGCGCCGGGTTTTACCCCTCAGAGTCTGAATGCCATGTCGACTCCCGTTTTAATTTTAGCCGCACAGGCTGACAAACCAGGAGAATTACCTGCAGAAGAGGAGTCGGGATACCTTAATGCCAATATGAAACCGAACTGGAGGCAATATGAGGTCATCGAAGGTGCCACGCATTTCAGTTTCATGCAGCTTTGTAAACCCGATGCTGAACGTCTCCTGAAAGAAGAATCACCTGGCGATGAGGTTGTATGCCAGGATGGACTCCAGGGAAAGAGATCGGATATTCATCAAAATCTGGTTGGTAAGATCAGTGCATTCCTGAACTCTTCACTTGATTACTCTGCACCTTCTGGCGGAAAGAGGTAGGTGACACGCCAGAAATTCTGAGAAATTCACGATTAAAATTTGATTTAGTCGTGAATCCAGACTCCAGCATGATATCCGTTACGGGCAACCGGGTGCTTAACAGCAATTCCTTTGCCCGTTCAACCCTGAAGCCATTGATCCACTGCGAAACATTGCACTGACTCACCGAATTAACTGCGCCTGAAAGATGACGAGCAGGTATGCCTGTTTTTCTCGCCAGAATACTTAGAGTGAGATCGGGATTAAGATAAATTTGTGTCTCACGCACTTGTTTCTCGAGTCGAGTATAAATCTCTTTAAACTCTTCCGCGGGGATAACAATACTTTCGGGAGACGTTTCTTCCTGCTTATCATTTCCTGATACAGCTGTCCTTCCTGCACTGACAATAGCCGCGGCGATGAGGGGAAGAAGTATCATCTGGGAAATGACAATCATACCCGGTGCCTGTTTTCCACCGTTGATGTTGAAGTCAAATGTCACCGCAAGATCTGTTAGTGCCGATATACACAGAAATGAGCCTGCTAAAAAAGCCATCTTAACGGGATGCGTTGACTCTGCCAGTCGGCTCAGCGTGAATTTACTCTCCCCCTGCCATGCAATGCGAAAGAGGGCACATCCGTATCCCGTAAATAGGATAAAGAGGATGAAATCTGTCGCTGCTGGCCAAAAAATCCTGATCAATAATGCAATGGATGGAGGTAAAAGCAACAAAAGCCAGCGACGATGCTGATGAGTATCAGTCATTGAGATAAAACTGTGCCAGGCGAGAGGGGGAAGAAATATTGCCAGGACAGATTGAATATTCCTGAGCATGTCTGACTCATATTCCCAGCGCAGCGTACCTACAGACAGAAGAACAGTACAGGCGATAAGAAAACGCAGAGTCCCGTTGTGGCGTTTTTTTTCAGGGAATAGCGCCATGATGATTAAAATCAATAGCGCAAATAAAGTCATAACAGGAAAGGGAACAGAGAACATAACCGCAATACCATCATAAAGATTTACGAAGGATATTCGCATACATGAAGGTAATCCGTCTCCTTCAACCTCATTAAACGGTATAACAATCCTTTAAGACGCAACTAGCCTGTGGACGATTGATCTCATTTCTAAACCGCCCTTTTTACGGATCCATTTATCCCTCACTCATGAAGGATAAATGACTTTAGCTACGTTAATGAATACATCGAGATATGAGTAATGTCTTAACCCGTTGTGAGAACAATTGAACTCACAACCAGAAGCGTACATGTTAAAAACCAGATTCTATAATCTGGGATGCCTGAAAGGGTTCTACTATGAGGTTTTCGTCATGATGTCTTTTTATCAACTTACAGCCACCAGCCTTGGCGGACAGATTATCTCTATGAATGACTATGCGGGTAAGGTGGTTCTGGTCGTTAATACCGCCAGCCAGTGTGGGTTCACGCCACAATATGGCGGCCTTGAAGCCCTTTACAAGAAATACGCTGCCCAGGGTTTGGTGGTGCTGGGTTTCCCCTGCAACCAGTTCGGAAAACAAGAACCCGGCGGTGCCGACGACATTGCGCAGACCTGTCACATTAACTATGGGGTGAGTTTCCCGATATTTGAGAAAGTCGAGGTCAACGGAAACGCAGCGCATCCGGTGTTTCGTTATCTCAAAAGCGAGTTGTCCGGCGTGCTGGGTGGACGGATCAAGTGGAACTTCACGAAATTCCTGATTGGACGTGATGGTAAACCGCTCAAGCGTTTTGCACCGATCACCGCCCCGGAGAAAATGGAAGCCGCAATCCGTGATGCGCTTGGAGTCTAAGTATTGGTTGATTCGAACTTTTCTACTGTAGGGCGCTCGCGAAAAAGGCTGGCGGCTAAATGTCACCTTACATTCTCGAAATGCGTGTTTTGTTTGAAATAGTTTGCTGAAGGCAAAAAAATAAGCCTGCGTAAGGGAGATTACGCAGGCTAAGGAGGTGGTTCCTGGTACAGCTAGCATTTATGGGTTATGTTTTTCAGCGGAAGGGATAATACCCGTAACAAACGAAGCGGTATGTGATCCGTTTCTAAGAATCTTCCGGTTGTGAAAAATAACCCTAATAAACTATTTATTGTGCGGATTACGGGTGCTTTCGCCCGCGAAATTACGCATCAGCAGCGCATATTCCAGCTCTACTTCTTCCGGTACCGGCAACCACACGGTGTGTCCGTCTCCAGGCGCCACCGTGATGGTTTCGCCTTTGCCGTTTTCCATGTGCTCCAGCGTAAAGTTGAGATTGCCCTGCGGGGTCATCAGCTCAAGGCTATCGCCCATGGTGAATTTGTTTTTCACCGCGACGGCGGCTAAATGGCCTTTACGCGCGCCGGTAAAATCACCGACAAACTGCTGGCGCTCGGACACGGAATAACCGTGCTCATAATTCTGGTAATCGTCGTGCGTGTGGCGACGCAGGAAACCTTCGGTATAGCCGCGATGCGCCAGGCCTTCGAGTGTTTCTAGCAGGCTGGTATCAAAAGGTTTACCGGCTGCGGCGTCGTCAATGGCTTTGCGATACACCTGCGCGGTACGTGCGCAGTAGTAATACGATTTGGTGCGACCCTCGATTTTCAATGAATGCACGCCCATCTGGGTCAGACGCTCAACGTGCGCAATCGCCCGCAGATCTTTGGAGTTCATGATGTAGGTGCCGTGTTCGTCTTCGAACGCCGTCATGTACTCGCCTGGACGCTTGGCTTCTTCAATCATAAACACGCTGTCAGTCGGCGCGCCCACGCCCAGCGTCGGTTCAACGTTTTTCACCGGAATCGGTTCGTGCTGATGCACGATATTGCCGATGTCGTCTTCTTTGCCTTCCTGGACGTTATATTCCCAGCGACAGGCGTTGGTGCAGGTGCCCTGATTCGGATCGCGTTTGTTGATGTAACCCGACAGCAGGCAGCGGCCAGAATAAGCCATGCATAATGCGCCGTGAACGAAGATTTCGAGCTCCATCTCCGGGACTTGAGTACGGATTTCTTCGATCTCTTCGAGCGACAGCTCGCGCGACAGGATCACGCGCGTCAGGCCCATTTGTTTCCAGAATTTCACCGTCGCCCAGTTTACGGCGTTCGCTTGCACGGACAAGTGAATATCCATTTCAGGGAAGTTCTCGCGCACCAGCATGATTAAACCCGGATCCGACATAATCAGCGCGTCAGGACCCATTTCCACTACCGGCTTGAGATCGCGAATAAACGTTTTCAGCTTGGCGTTATGCGGCGCAATGTTCACCACGACGTAGAATTTTTTGCCCAGAGCATGCGCTTCGTTGATGCCGAGCTGTAAATTCTCGTGGTTGAATTCGTTATTACGCACGCGCAGTGAGTAACGCGGCTGGCCCGCATACACGGCATCTGCGCCATAGGCGAAAGCGTAACGCATATTCTGCAGCGTTCCCGCCGGGGAAAGGAGTTCTGGTTTAAACATGTTTGTTCTCGTTCTGATGACAGGTCAGATCCGCCTGCACCAGGTGCAGCGGTGGGGAGATCCCGTACTTTAAGGGCGGGCATTGTAGCGCTGCGGGGGAGGGAGGTAAACCTTTTACCCACTAGCACTTGTTTCAACGCGCTTTGCCGTGCTGTCAGTAACGATAGCCATTCAGACCCTCTCCTTTCGACTGCACCCAAAGCCAGCTTGCCACCCGCGCTGAGGCTTCTTACAAACGGGCTAAACGGGGGGTGTCACCGCCGTCAATACGATAATAAAAATGTGTAAAATCAATCATAAAATCATCTTGACCTAAAGTTAACTTGAGCTTTTAAGATGCACGTTCCGAACTCAACCTGGGACATATTCTGCATATGAAAGATATTGATGTTGGTTTCACGCATGTTGCGTTTGTCGTCAGAGATTTAGACAAGAGCGTTGCTTTCTACCAGCGCTATGCCGGTATGGAAGTTGTCCATTCGCGTGAGCCCGGCGTTCCGGATGCGCGTAAAGTGGCGTGGTTAAGCGATCATACTCGCCCCTTTGCGCTGGTTCTTGTGCAGGCGGACAAGGTCACCGATACCCCGTTGGGACAATTTGGTCACCTTGGCGTAGCCTGCGCGACCCGCGAAGAAATTGATCGTAAAACGGCGACGGCGCGTGAAGAAGGGTGCTTACGAAAAGAGCCTCAAGACTATGGCGAGCCGGTTGGCTACTTTGTCTTTTTGGCTGACCCGGACGGTAATACTCTGGAGCTCTCTTTCGGGCAACGTGTCGGGCTGGAAGCGATTCGCAACGCGTGATCTCGACGAATGCGCAGCGCCGGGGACAACGCCGGCAGAGCTGCGCTCTCGATCATTGACGGGAGTAATACGTTAAGTTTCTCACTCTGGATCAACGCATGAATGAGGTTGTCGCACAGGCGTAAGGCGGGCACTATGCGTAATGCCTGAGTCAATAATAAATAAGGGATTTTAATGTTCCGAAAATCGACTGTGATGACTTTGCCTCTGCTAATGACGTCGGTATTCCTGCTGACAGGGTGTCCACCGCCACCGGATCTCACACAGTGGCAGCGCCCAGATACGGATATCAACGGTGTGCGCGACGCGATGCGTCAATGTGGTGAGCAAATTGATGGCCCTAAAATTCCCAAAACGGATAATGAATCTGTGCTGTATTACCAGTGCATGGAGAAGCAGGGTTTTACCCGTAAAGACGGGTTCATAATTTGCAGCATTCGTGTTTACCGCGATACGCCAGCCTGTATCGCGCAAGATCAAGGGCACCCCTTGAGCCAGAGCCAATTAGACGCGCTGCCTTTTGTTGCAGACCGCGGTTTCCATCCCATTAGGCGCGATTCTGGTGTGAGTCCGTCTTCCTTGATTTCCTGGCGGAAAGCGGGAGCTTCGCTGCATTTTTCTCATGAACTTGAAAACGACAAACAAGCACTGGCGGTGATGTATCAATGTGGTTATCCGCAGCCTCTCGGCTCGGTGCCTTACGTCCCGACGCTACGTAAAGCCGCTATTGTTCAGCAATGTATGTTGGATAAGGGTTTCGAGCCGAAAAATAAGCTCAATTTAGTCTGCCGTCATTATCCGCAAGTCACGGGCTGTTCGAAAAAGTAAGGCTATCGCAGAAGGTATCCCCGAGAAACTGTAAGAATCAGCCGAACGTGTATGAGCTATGTTATAGCTCGCGATAAATAAGGGAATGTGATGCGTACCGTCGCCGAATTAAACATCAAGTATCCAGGTGCTAATGCCTGGCAAATTGGTGATAGCCCGAAGCTGGCTAATGCGCTTGCCGATCTTGTTATAAAAGGTCTAAAAACGGCGTCATGCGGCTCTTTGGCCTCTTACCAGCAAGAAGAATTTGCACCCATGATTGGGAGCTACAACATCATCCTTAATGGTGAGGATGTACCGGTATGCGTTATCAGATTAGTGTCGATGCGACTGGTACGTTTTTGCGATGTGACTGCTGAGTTTGCCCGAAAGGAAGGTGAAGGCGATTTGAGCCTTGCGTACTGGCGGAAAGAACATCAGCGATTTTTTACGCGAGAAGGTTATTTTGCTGAAGATATGGAGCTGATTGCAGAAGAATTTGAGATTGTTGAGGTGCTGTGACCCAAACTGCCGTTCTTTGGTAAAACGTTGTCGAACATTTTTCTGACGGGCACCGCAACCGCGTTTATATACCGAAGAAAAAGTAAAAACGCGGTTTCATCCCGCCGGTTAAAAATTCAAACGCATGGCTACGCGCCGCGCTGGATTCAGCCCAAGTTTTACTTCCTCTGCTTTCTCGATGATCAGATGCGGCGGACACGAGTGGTCCTCCACAGGCTCAAAACCCAGCGTAGCGTAAAATCTGGCGTTGAAAGCGGCCAGATTATCCGTTGTCAGTGTGGCGCCAGCTAAACCGCGTTGCTGTCCGGTGGAGAGCAGCGCCTGCATCAACAATCTGCCGATGCCACGGCGTTGCCAGTGGGGATGCACATCGATTTCAGCAATGTGCAGCCATAAATTGATGATTTTTCCTGCGACAAATCCTACGGGGGTCAAATCAGACGTAAAGGCCGCAAGCAGCAGACCGTGGCGACTGAAATCACTAAAGGCCTGGAAACTGTTTGCGACAGGCAGACCTGTCACAGCGCCTGCATCGCGCAGCGTTTCAAAAGCCGCTAACTCAATGGCACGCAGCGCCGGAAAATGGTTAGGGTGTGCAGTGCCGATCGTGATATCCACTACTCAGTTCTCCATAACTTTATCCATTCAACATTATACCTGGCCATCTCCCGTTCTATTTATTGGATGATGTCAGCCTTGTTCGCTTTTAGACGATCATCGGTAATCGGATGCGCCGAAATCCCAGGCCCGCACTGTCCTTAAAGCAGCATCTGGATGACCATTGGCCCGTCCCCGGTGTGCATTCCCACACGTATACCGGCCATTGCGCTATATAACGTTACATGGCTGATACAAGGTTCCTGATCTTTTCTGCCTTTTCAAAATGGTCTAGTTTCATTTCCATAATCCACCAGTGCGCAACTTCCATAAGCCGTTCAGGATCGTCATTTTTATTAGCAAAAAAGGCATAAAACGAGAGCCCAACATTGCCTCCCTTAGAGGCAATTTTTGCATCACAGATGCTGATGATTTTTTCCTTCATTCCTTCCCGCACGTCCTCTCCTTTTTTCATGTTCTGAGTATGAAACAATGGCATCAACTCGTTGCGGATCCCAACAGGCAACGAAAAAAGCCGCAAGCAGATGTCTGCTTACGGCTTCCGGAGCGATGAAGGTTTTTCTGGCAATCAAGCCGCTTTCACAGCTCTGATTTTTTTCGTTTCAGCCGCATCGGATTCTGCTTTATCGTTAACCGTTGGGGCATTGAGGTCGGGAAGCTTGCTGGTACGCAGAATATGTTGCACGGTCTCTTTTTGCTCGGCGAGATACAGGCCAAGATTTTCAGCCTGCGTTTCATCCATCTGCATTCCGCTTTGCAACAGCCAGTCGGTGAACGCATCTGCCATATCAAGCAGCTTGTCGTAAGCGTCAGCCTCTTTTTTACTGGCAAATGTCATTTTCTCTTCACCTTTTCTTACAACAACAAATTTTGTTTCAACAGCCATTATACGCACCTCTCACTGTAATTATATACAGTATAACAGTTCCGGTTTTATGTTGCAGCTAAAAAGTGCTCACATTTCTAGCGAGCCGGGGTCACATTTGAAAATCGTGCGCTGATCGCATCACGTTCATAGCCCTGCGGCTGTGTCAGAATCTGGTATAAATCAGGACGGCGGCCGTGGATCCAGCGCCGGCCGGTGCTCATTGCAAGCAGGCTTAAATCCAGTTCGGCGCTCACCATCACATCTTCAGCTGCCCAGGTTTCATTGATGATGCGTCCATAAGGATCGAGGATCATCGCATTGCCTGTGCGCACTTCGTCATCATCTGCACCGACACCGTTGCTGAAGAGAACGAATAATCCGTTGTCATGCGCACGGGCAGGCAGCCATCTCATCAGCCATTCCCGGCCGCTTGGCCCTTTGAATGCGGCCGTAATCTCTTCCTTGCGCGTTTCTCGCTCTTCCCAGAGCGCCAGCGGAATAGGCTTCATCGCGTGAGGACTGCGGGAATCGGTACCGCCTGTTTGATGCGGTGCGAGAAGGATATCTGCACCCAGCAGCGCCGTCGCGCGGACATTTTCGACAAGATTATTGTCCCAGCAAATCAGGATACCGACCTTCACTCCCCAGGGCGTATCGAAAACGGTAAAGCGGTCCCCGCTGCTGATAGCCGGATGTTCAAAAGCATGGAGTTTTCGATGCGTATGCATCGAGCCGTCAGGCATACAGGCGACATATGCATTGTAGAGGCGGCCATCGTCGGCTTTTTCAATAAGACCGACGCCAATAAGCATGTGGTGTTTTACGGCCAGAGAGCGAATTAACGTCAGGGAAGCGCTCTCAGCAATCGGTTCTGCCAGAGCCGACACCTCCGCTGCGGTGAGCTTGGGGACATGCCAGTAGCCGGTGATACACATTTCTGGGAAAACGAGAATGTTCACCTGCTCAAGCGCCGCCTGTTCAATAAATTTCTCGATTATCAGCAGGTTGTATTTTTTGTTATTGGCCTGGTGCTGAAACTGTACGGTTGCTGCCTTTAAGAATGTAGGTTGGTTCATGATGTTCTCCAGTGGTTATCGACACTGAATTACATAACGATTACCAATAACTGTATAATCAAATCATTTCTGATTTTGATAACCATCTGGAATGTAAAAATGAACACCCGGTTGCTCAGAGCCTTTTTAATGCTGGCTGAAAAAGGAAATTACGCCGATGCGGCGCGAGCGCTATTTATCTCGCAACCGGCATTGACCAAACAGATTAATCTTCTCGAATCCCAGGTGAATATGTCTCTTTTTTCACGAGGTCGTCACGGCGCAATATTGACGGTCGGTGGCAGGCGTTTGCTGCCAGAGGCTGAAAAAGTGGTCAGGCAAACCCAGGTATTTATGCAGCATGCTGAGCGGGTCGTAAAAGGGGTTGAGGGGCATATTTCCGTTGGGTTCGGTCTTTCAAGCTTTTATTTGGCGCCGCGCTGTATCGCAGACTTCCGTCGGGACTACCCGGGAGTCGAGATGTCCTTAACGGATCTGCCGTCCTTCCAGCAGTACGCGCTCTTGCAAAATGATGAGTTGCAGATCGGTTTTGTCAGGGTTCCTCCCCCCGTGGCGCTTGAATACCTGCCGTTATTTACCGATCGGCTGGTTCTGGTTGCACCCGCAGCGTCGCCGACACTGACTGCTGCTGAGTGGCTAACGAAACGCCCTCTGCTGCGGCTTCATGCTGAACGAGGACGGGGTTTAAATGCACAGATTGACCGTTTTCTGCATGACAACGGTCTTTTCATCTCATCGACTCAACTGACTGACGATATCCAAACTATCGTCGCGATGGTGATTGCGGGTATTGGTGTTGCCATTCTGCCCACCAGCGTGACGCATATCGCGCCGCCGGAACTGGTGATTATTCCGTTAACGGGGGAGTCAATAAGCTGGAAGGTGGGCATCGCCTGGGACCCAGGCAGAGAGGATGTCATCCGTGACAACTTTATCGCCAGCATACGAAAGGGCATTTCCGTTGATTGCGGCTAATGATTCCTGAGGGAGTCATTCCGCAAGGCACACTACCTGGATTGCAGGCTTAGCTGCTGCGTTTGTGGGCCACCCATACTGCGCCGCCATGCGCCAGGTGCCTGACCGTAGAGACGCTTAAAGCTGCGGTTGAAAGACTGCTGGGAGTCAAAGCCCAGCGCGATCGCCACGTTCAGAATCGGTTCATCGCTGTGGGTTAAGCGTTCAACTGATTTTTGCAGCTTTTGCGCGCGAATATACCCGGCGAGGGGATAACCCGTATGTTCTTTGAACAGCCGCTGGAGGTGCCACTTTGAATAGCCGGATCGCCTGGCGACGGACTCAATGTCCAGACGGCTGTCCAGGTTGTTATCGATCCAGTCGAGTAAATCATGCATAAATGCGCCAGTGTTCATCTGGTTACCCCCACGCAGCCTGTCTAAAAGTATCTTTGTCTATTGCATTAAAGGGTGGCGCGTTTTTGTTTTAATTGCAAGTTTTATTGTTGCATTTAAATACTTGACCGAAACGGGTCATTTAGCATCGATACAAATAGCACATAAAGTGCAACAATTATTCTTGCACTTAGTTAAGCGCCTTCCTACAATCGCCGCGATAGTGTATTCGCAACTGTTACAGTTTTGTGGCGATGAACGACACAAATAGCCTTAAGCCAGCCTGGACAAAGGAAGTAGCGCGGCGTCTCCCGCAGCGTCTTGCCCGGCGGCTACCATTACCGGAAAAAAATAATGAGCCTGCAAAAAACCTGGGGTAACTTTCATCTGAATGCGCTGGGCGCAATATTGCTCTCCGTGCTGCTCGTCGGATGCGATAACAGCGTCGCGCAAAACGCCGCGCCACCTGCGCCCGCCGTCAGTGCCGCTGACGTGGTTGTGAAATCTATTAGCCAGTGGGATAGCTTTAACGGGCGGATTGAAGCGGTAGAGAGCGTTCAGCTACGTCCGCGCGTGTCCGGCTACATTGATAAAGTGAATTACACCGACGGCCAGGAAGTGAAAAAGGGCGAGGTGCTGTTCACGATTGATGACAGAACCTATCGCGCCGCGCTGGAGCAGGCGCAGGCATCGCTAGCACGAGCCAAAACGCAGGCCAGCCTCGCGCAAAGTGAGGCTAACCGTACCGATAAGCTGATCAATACTCACCTGGTCTCACGGGAAGAGTGGGAGCAGCGCCGTTCGGCCGCAACGCAGGCGCAGGCGGATATTCGCGCAGCGCAGGCGGCTGTTGACACAGCGCAGCTCAACCTGGACTTCACGAAAGTGACCGCGCCTATCGACGGTCGCGCCAGCCGCGCATTGATCACCAGTGGGAATCTGGTCACCGCGGGCGACAGCGCCAGCGTGCTCACCACCCTGGTTTCGCAGAAGACGGTTTACGTCTACTTTGACGTGGATGAGTCGACCTATCTTCACTATCAAAATCTCGCTCGCAGCGGGCAGGGAGCGTCCAGCAATCACATGGCGCTACCGGTTGAGATTGGCCTGACGGGCGAGGATGGCTATCCCCACCAGGGCAAAGTGGATTTTCTTGATAATCAGCTCACGCCAAGTACCGGCACAATCCGCATGCGCGCCTTGCTGGATAACGCGCAGCGTCAGTTCACGCCGGGACTCTTTGCCCGCGTGCGCCTGCCGGGCAGCGCGGAATTCAACGCCACACTTATCGACGATAAAGCGGTGTTGACCGATCAGGATCGCAAATATGTTTATATCGTTGATAAAGAGGGTAAAGCACAGCGTCGCGATATAACGCCGGGGCGTCTGGCAGCCGGTTTACGCATTGTGCAGCGAGGGCTGAACCCTGGCGATAAAGTGATCGTCGATGGTTTACAAAAAGTGTTTATGCCGGGTATGCCGGTTAACGCGAAAACCGTTGCCATGACCGCCAGCACCGCGCTCAACTGATCCCTTACCTGAGAATCCAACACATGGACTTTTCCCGCTTTTTTATCGACAGGCCGATTTTCGCCGCAGTGCTGTCGATTCTGATTTTTATCACCGGATTAATCGCTATCCCGCTGTTGCCGGTGAGCGAATATCCTGACGTTGTGCCGCCAAGCGTGCAGGTGCGCGCGGAGTACCCGGGTGCCAACCCGAAAGTGATTGCAGAAACCGTGGCAACGCCGCTGGAAGAGGCGATCAACGGCGTTGAAAACATGATGTACATGAAATCCGTTGCAGGCTCTGATGGCGTGCTGGTGACCACCGTCACTTTCCGCCCGGGTACCGATCCGGATCAGGCGCAGGTACAGGTGCAAAACCGCGTATCGCAGGCCGAAGCGCGTCTGCCGGAAGATGTACGGCGTTTAGGCATTACCACCCAGAAACAGTCGCCGACGCTCACGCTGGTGGTGCATCTGTTCTCGCCTGGCGGTAAATACGATTCACTGTATATGCGTAACTACGCCACCTTAAAAGTGAAGGATGAGCTGGCGCGTCTGCCCGGCGTGGGTCAAATTCAGATTTTTGGCTCGGGCGAATACGCTATGCGCGTCTGGCTCGACCCCAATAAGGTGGCAGCGCGCGGATTAACCGCGTCGGACGTGGTCACGGCGATGCAGGAGCAAAACGTACAGGTTTCCGCCGGGCAACTTGGCGCCGAGCCGCTACCGAAAGAGAGCGACTTCCTTATCTCCATTAACGCCCAGGGGCGTCTGCACACGGAAGAAGAGTTTGGCAACATTATTCTGAAAACGGCGCAAGACGGTTCGCTGGTGCGCCTGCGCGACGTGGCGCGAATCGAAATGGGCTCTGGCAGCTATGCGCTGCGCTCTCAGCTGAATAACAAAGATGCGGTCGGGATTGGTATCTTCCAGTCTCCGGGGGCGAATGCTATCGATTTGTCTAACGCCGTGCGCGCCAAAATGGACGAACTGTCCACGCGTTTCCCGGAAGATATGAAATGGGCAGCGCCTTACGATCCTACGGTTTTTGTTCGCGATTCCATTCGTGCGGTGGTGCAAACGCTGCTCGAAGCGGTGGTGCTGGTTGTACTGGTTGTGATTCTGTTCCTGCAAACCTGGCGCGCGTCAATTATTCCGCTGATCGCGGTGCCGGTATCGATCGTGGGCACGTTTGGCATTCTCTACCTGCTCGGTTTTTCGCTTAATACCCTGAGCTTGTTCGGGCTGGTATTGGCTATCGGTATCGTGGTGGATGACGCCATCGTGGTGGTGGAAAACGTCGAGCGAAATATCGAAGAGGGGCTTGCTCCGCTTGCGGCGGCGCATCAGGCGATGCGCGAAGTGTCCGGTCCGATTATTGCTATCGCGCTGGTGCTGTGTGCCGTGTTCGTCCCCATGGCATTCCTCTCCGGGGTGACCGGCCAGTTCTACAAACAGTTTGCGGTGACTATCGCCATTTCAACGGTGATTTCCGCCATTAACTCACTGACGCTCTCCCCGGCGCTGGCTGCCCTGTTGTTGAAGCCGCACGGTGCGCCGAAAGATTATCCTACAAGGCTGATTGACCGTCTGTTCGGCTGGATTTTCCGGCCATTTAACCGCTTTTTCCATCGCAGTTCGAACGGTTATCAGGGGCTGGTCGGTAAAACGCTCGGACGTCGTGGCGCGGTATTTGCGGTTTATCTGCTGCTGCTCTGCGCGGCTGGCGCCATGTTTAAAGCCGTACCCGGCGGATTTATTCCTACGCAGGATAAGCTGTATTTGATTGGTGGCGTAAAAATGCCGGAAGGATCGTCGCTGGCACGCACCGATGCGGTGATTCGCAAAATGAGCGAAATCGGGATGAATACCGAGGGCGTGGATTATGCGGTCGCGTTTCCGGGGCTGAATGCGCTGCAGTTCACCAACACGCCAAATACCGGGACGGTCTTCTTTGGCCTGAAGCCGTTCGACCAGCGTAAGCATTCTGCTGCGGAAATTAACGCTGAGATCAACGCGAAAATCGCACAAATCCAGCAGGGCTTTGGGTTCTCCATTTTACCGCCGCCGATTTTAGGGCTGGGTCAGGGTTCTGGTTATTCGCTGTACATCCAGGATCGCGCCGGCCTTGGCTATGGTGCGCTGCAAAACGCGGTGAACACGATGTCCGGTTCGATTATGCAGACCCCGGGAATGCATTTCCCGATCTCGACCTACCAGGCTAATGTGCCGCAGCTGGACGTGCAGGTCGATCGCGATAAGGCGAAAGCGCAGGGCGTGTCGCTGACCGATCTTTTCGGTACGCTGCAAACCTATCTGGGCTCGTCGTACGTGAATGACTTTAACCAGTTCGGGCGTACCTGGCGCGTGATGGCGCAGGCCGACGGGCCGTACCGCGACAGCGTCGAAGATATTGCTAACTTGCGTACCCGTAATAATCAGGGCGAAATGGTGCCGATCGGCAGCATGGTGAATATCAGCACCACTTACGGGCCAGATCCGGTGATTCGCTACAATGGTTATCCGGCGGCGGATCTGATTGGTGATGCCGATCCGCGCGTGCTCTCGTCCACGCAGGCGATGACGCAACTGGACGAGATGTCTAAGCAGATCCTGCCGAACGGGATGAATATTCAATGGACGGATCTGAGCTTCCAGCAGGCCACGCAGGGGAATACGGCGCTGATTGTCTTCCCGGTCGCCGTACTGCTGGCGTTCCTGGTGCTGGCTGCGCTGTATGAAAGCTGGACGCTGCCGCTGGCGGTCATACTTATCGTCCCAATGACGATGCTGTCCGCGCTGTTTGGCGTCTGGCTGACTGGCGGCGATAACAACGTGTTCGTGCAGGTGGGTCTGGTCGTTCTGATGGGCCTGGCCTGTAAAAACGCGATTCTTATCGTCGAGTTTGCCCGCGAGCTGGAAATCCAGGGGAAAGGGATCATGGAAGCCGCACTCGAAGCGTGCCGTCTGCGTTTACGTCCGATTGTGATGACCTCCATCGCCTTTATTGCCGGGACAATCCCGCTGATCCTCGGCCACGGCGCGGGTGCCGAAGTGCGAGGCGTCACCGGTATCACCGTGTTTTCCGGTATGTTGGGCGTGACGCTGTTTGGTCTGTTCCTGACGCCGGTGTTTTACGTGACGCTGCGTAAATTCGTGACGCGCGGCAAGGCTGAAAGGGACGTTTTGCCAGCGTAGGGTATTGCAGATAACAAAAAACCGCCTTCATTATGAAGGCGGTTTTTTTTCGCAGTTAAGAAATGATTAGTGCGCTTTTTTAACCTGGGTACAAATTTCAGGTACCGGATCGCAACCGCTGGTGTCGGCTTTTTTAACTTCTTCCAGCGCGCTTGCCACGGTATGACGAGCTAAAACCTCTAACGACGCTTGCTCCGCTTCATCGGCGATAGATTTGAAGTACCAGCATGCGTTGGCGCTGACCACGCAACGAGCCGGCACGTCTGGACGCGACGCCCACAGCTTTTTATCTTCCGTTACGGAAATATAGATATCGCGCAGGGTGATCTTATCAGCCGGGCGGCCAAGATGAATGGAACCGTTGCGCCCAAGCGTTGAGACGATAATGCCGTCACGCGTGAGCGGAACCATTAATTTGCGGATAAAGCTCGGATTGGCTTCCAGCCCGTAGGCCAGAATTGTACTCGTCGAACGTTCACCCGATTGCTCCGCCATCGCTACGCTGAGAACCATCTGCAAAGCTGTCGGGAAGCGGTAATCTAACATTATAGTGTCCTGGGTTGCGGTGAATTTTGTTCTTTTTGGCACCGCAGAGGTGAATAAACAGTGAGCAACATTATAACAAAAACGGTAATTTTTTTGAAGCAGTGCAGGCTAAACCTGTGACGTAAAAAAGAGTTTCCGGCGTGCCCTGGCAGTGCGTCTTGTTTTAACATGGGAAGGGCAACTGCCATGAGCGAGAAGCGGACATAATACCTCATTGATACCCGCCGCAGGTTTATCTGTTCAGAAGCAGCACGGATAGCACGATTTTACATCAAGTGATAAGGTCAGGTTTCCCATCACCTTATGAGCAGGTTCGCACGTGAGCATTTCAGAGAAGCATGAGTGGCATAAGGATAACTACCTGATAAGCACAGACAGGGAAAAACTGGATATACAGGCTATCCATCGCTATCTGACGAGGTCAACCTGGGCTAAAGGGATTGATTTGTCCATTGTAGGCGCATCAATAGAAAACAGCCTTAATTTCGGCGTTTACCATGATGATACCCAGATAGGTTTCGCCCGTTTGATAACGGATTACGCGACATTCGCTTATCTTTGTGATGTCTATGTTCTTGAAGAATATCAGGGAGAGGGGCTGGGAAGATGGATGATGGAATGCATACATGACCATCCAGTGTTTGAGCAGCTTCGCAGAATCATGTTATTCACAACAACAGCTCCCTGGCTCTATCAAAAATTTGGGTATAAACCCGTTAATCGGGAAAACTATGCATGGAGTATCACCCGGCCTGATATTTATACTCATGTAAAAAATCCCGGCTGACCTACGCTCGTATTCATCTCCCAGGCTGGCCATACAGGTCAGGATTGAGCTCGAGTGCGACCCGCGATGACTGCTGAAAATAGCGCGACAACCGCTAACCCACTGGCCAGCCAAAGCGTATCTCTCAACGTGACTGTGTCGATGAGTTTTCCTCCCGCCCATGCCCCGAGCGCAATCCCGATATTAAACACGCCGACATACAGCGCACTGGCTATCTCCACCGCACGGGGGGCGGCTTTCATCATCCAGGTCATCAGCCCGACCGACACCCCACCGTATGCCAGGCCCCAGAAAATTAAGGTCGTCCCGCCACCAAAGGTTGTGTGCCCTACGGTTAAAAACAGCAGCGGGGTCAGCACCAGACCTGTTGCGATAGCAATCAGAGTCAGCGTGGTATAGCGTGCCGCGCAGATCCCCACAACGAAGTTACCGACAACGCCAGCGATCCCGTAAGCGAAGAGGATCGCGCCTATCCATTGTGGATTAACTCCCGACACTGAAATTAAAAGTGGGCGTACGAAGGTAAAGGCCACAAAGTGGCTTGTGACAAGCAACAACGTCAGCAATAACCCTGTCAGCAATTTCCGGTTACCCAGTTGCGCAACGAACTGGCTGATGTGAACAGAGCCGGTAACGGGCAGCGTCGGAATAACCCAGAGATGGAGTGCCAGCACCAGCGCGCTGAAAAATGCCATGCATCCAAATGCCCAGCGCCATCCGATGGTGTCGCCAATAAGTGCTCCGAGAGGAACACCCAGCACAGATGCGGCTGCCACGCCGCCAAATATAATGGATGTCGCCAGGCCAGTCGCATTGTCCGGAACCAGGCGCGCCGCGAGCCCGCCTGCAATCGCCCATATTCCGCCCATACAGAAACCCACAACTGTTCGGGCTGCCAGCATAATAACCAGGTCTGTTGCCAGCGCCGAAGCCAGGTTCGCTATTACCAGTAACGCCAGCAGACCACAGAGTATCAAGCGTCGATCTACTCCACCCGATGCGATAACGACGAACGGCGCGAATAAGGCCGCCAGCATTGCAGGCAGGGAAATCATCAGCCCCGCGTTTCCTGTAGAGACACCGAGCGTCCCGGCGATAGCTGTCAGCAAACCTACCGGGAGCATTTCCGTTGTCACAACAGAAAACGTTGCCAGCCCAACTGCGATGACCGGCATCCACGCATTACGAACAGAGGGCAGAGTTGAAAATGTGTTCATGATTCAGATCCTTAAATGTGCATTGCCTCAGGCGCAATTACCCTGCTTCTGGAAGGTCAAATAGCTGAAAAAAGCCATCAGTATGACGACGACAGCGGCACAGACTGCGACCGTAAATCCAACGCGCGCGCCACTGCTGTCAACAACCTGACCGGCTAAAGCTGCACCCAGCGCAACCCCTACATTTAGCCCAGCCAGCAGCCAGGTCATCCCTTCGGTTAACTGACGGGCAGATACCTGACGTTCGATGAGCGACATCGCCACGATCATGGTTGGCGCGAAAAAAAGGCCTGCCACCAGGACGGCTATCGCCAGAGCGGTGAGGCTCGTGACCAGAATCAGAGGGAGGGTAGTTGCGGCGGTTGCCAGCCCGCCCAGCAATAACAGCCGAGAGAGCGGGGTCTTCAGCGTTAACGAGCCATATAGCAACCCCGCGAGACACGAACCGACGGCATAAGCTGACAAAACCAGGCTCGCCGCAGCCGGGTGTCCCACTTGTTCGGAATAGGCAACGCTCACGATATCAACCGTGCCGACAATAACGCCCATCGCCACCATGAGAATCGTTAACAGCCGTACGCCCTTCATCCGAATCACCGAGCCCGATTCAGGGGTGTGACATGACAACACCACAACGGGAGGTTCTGTACCACGCTGCATAGCCAGGGCAAAAACGCCCAAAAACAGTAAAAGTGCCGCGAGCAGCAGACCCGCCTGGGGGAATACTGCAATGGAAAGGCCAATCGACAGAGGCGGGCCAATAATAAACGTCAGTTCATCCAGTACCGTTTCAAGCGAATAGGCTGTCTGTAAACGGGGCTGGCCTCTGTAGAGTGCCGTCCACCGTGCCCGTACCATGGCGGACATACTCGGCATAAACCCCGCCAGCACCGCACCGATAAACAGAAGTCCGTTAGCAATATTCCAGTGGGAACCGGCTATCAGGATGAAAAATCCGGTGATGCTGATAGCCGTAGTCACAGGCAAAACGCGGGACTGCCCAGAACGATCCACGTATCGGGAGATCTGTGGTGATAGCAGGGCATAGGCCAGAACAAACGTCGCGGAAATGGCCCCGGCCAGCCCGTAGGCGCCGTGTTTCTGGGATAACAGCGTAATAATGCCGATGCCCGCCATTGGCAAGGGGATTCGCGCAAGCAGCCCCGCAACGGCAAAACTTGCCGTGCCAGGTTCAGAAAAAAGATCTCGATACAGATTAGCCATCTCACCCTCCGTGAGTATTTTCTTGCCACAACGAGGTGGCGCGACGACAATACATACAGTGCGTATGAATAGGAGTCTATATTCATACGGTTCGTATGTAAATAATCATTCACTCCGTATGTAAGGAAGTCATTATGGTTCGTCGTACCCGTGCCGAGATGGAAGAGACAAGAGCCGCGCTGTTAGCAACGGCCCGGAACGTTTTTAGAGAACATGGCTACGCAGAAACTTCAATGGACGACCTGACTGCACAGGCAGGGCTGACACGGGGAGCGCTGTATTATCATTTTGGTGACAAAAAAGGCTTGTTGGCCGCCGTCGTGGATCAGATCGACGATGAGATGGATCAGCGTCTGCAGACAATTTCTGATAACGCTGAAGATCCGTGGGAGGGTTTTTGCAACCGGTGTCGGGCATATCTCGAGATGGCGCTGGAACCTGAGTTTCAGCGTATCGTTTTGCGCGATGCAAAAGCGGTATTGGGCGGTTCCTCCCCTGAATCGCAACGCTATTGCGTGCAATCCATGCAGCGCCTGATTGGCAATTTGATACATCAAGGTGTCGTTGACGACGCCGATCCGCAGGCGCTGGCTTCGTTGATCTACGGCAGCCTGGCAGAAGCGGCGTTCTGGATTGCAGACGGTGAAGAGAGTGAGAATCGGCTAACACAAGGCATTACCGCCTTGAATTTGCTACTTCGCGGATTGCAACGGGCAGGCTGAAACTCATCACGGAGCGCGCTGTCACTGTCAGGCATTTCGAATTTGGAACACAACGGACGGGAGATCGGTCAGTCAATCTACAGGCGGCAACGGGACATTACGGCTCTGAAGGCGGTTTGAAAAATGACGTTACAGCCGAACATGGTCACTGTTCGGCTGTAAACAAAGAATCAAAGGCCGAAAATAGCCTCAATTTCAATGGAGAGATCAGGTGAAAAGAGGCGGCTGACTTCTACGAGCGAGCTGGCAGGCAAGTGGTCACCGTAATTTCGGAACAGCACGTTACGTAGCGCATCGATCTCGTCGAAAGACGTAATGAATATCGTCACTTTGAGCAGTGCGGAGAAATCAGCGCCTTCCGCGCTGACGATTTTCCTGAGTTGGCTGAATATCTCTTCAGCCTGCTCAGCGATGCCTTTATGTTGCGCCGGTGTGCCAAATGCCGTCAGTCCAGAAATATAAAGTGTTTGACCATGCTTTACTGAATGGACATAAGGCGCCTTGACTTCACCTAACTCGGGATAATTCTTTCGCAACACATTGCTCATGCTGAAAGCCTTTTTGTGAGGGGACAAACATCAACCTTATCATGCCCCTGTCAAAGTGGAACGCATTCTGCCTGAAGAAATTGGCTGATTTATAATCATATGTTGTTATGCCAAATCAAACATCATCCAGTGAATGAATGCTTAACTGCATACTCTTCTTTGCTGACAGGAGTATTGGAATGATTGATCATACCGGTTTCAGCGTCACTCATCTTGAAGACAGTAAACGGTTTTACACGCGCGTTCTGGCGAGCCTGGGCCATATCATCCGGCGTGAATTCCCGGAAGCCGCGGTTGGTTTTGGCCCCGCCGAACCGGACGAAGGCGCAGATCCGGGAGGCGGTTTCTGGATAACGCAAGGCACGCCCTCAACGCCACGGATGCATCTTGCCTTTAGCGCAAAAAACAAAGAACAAGTGGAGGCCTTCCACCGTGTTGCCCTCGAAGCAGGGGGTAAAGATAATGGCGCGCCGGGATACAGGCCGCAGTATCACTCCGGGTATTACGCCGCATTTGTTCTTGACCCTGATGGCTATAATATTGAAGCGGTTTACCACGAGCCAGACTAACGACTCTCGGCATCATTCTGCGACTTCCAAATAAGCGAAACCCGCCAGACGGCGGGTTTTCATAAAGGGTGTGTCAGGCAATTCTGCACGCATCGGCTTCCCATCGATACCCCACGCCATACACGGCACGGATAAAGGACTGGTCGGCGTCGAGCGCTTCGAGTTTACGCCGCAGGTTTTTGATATGGCTGTCGATGGTACGGTCGGTGACCACGCGGTAATCGTCATACAGCTGATTCAACAGCTGTTCGCGGGAGAACACTTTTCCCGGTTCGTGCGACAGCGTTTTTAACAAGCGAAATTCCGCCGGCGTCAGATCCAACAATTTGCTGCGCCAGCTGGCCTGAAAGCGGCTTTCGTCGACAATCAGCGGGCTTTCGGCGTCCAGCACCTGCAGTTCACGCTGCGGCTTACAGCGGCGCAAAATCGTTTTGACGCGTGCCACCACTTCGCGCGGACTGTACGGCTTACAGATGTAATCATCCGCGCCGATTTCCAGCCCCAGCAGGCGATCGATCTCTTCGATTTTGGCAGTCACCATCACAATCGGCACTTCGGAAAAACGGCGGATTTCACGGCATAGCGTCAGACCGTCGGTGCCGGGCAGCATCAGATCCAGCAGGATAAGATGCGGCGGCGTCTGGCGGACATACGGCAAAACCTGATCGCCGTGGCTGATAAGCGACGGGGCATAGCCCGCCGCACGCAAATAGTCGATTAACAGTTGCCCAAGCTTAGGCTCGTCCTCCACGATCAAAATGCGTGGCGTGTTTTCGTCAATGGGTAACTCAGTCATGCTTCTCTCGATAAATCCCGTTCCAGCGGTAACTCTACTGTAATGCTAACCCCGCCAAAAGGCGAATGAGCCGCGCGAATCGAGCCGCCGTGCGCTTCAACGATATTCACGCATATCGCCAGCCCTAAACCGGACCCGCCGCTGGCGCGATTGCGGGAACCTTCGGTGCGATAAAAACGCTCAAACAGTTTTTCCAGCTGCGCGTCTTGCACGCCGGGTGCGGTGTCCGCGAAGGTCAGCGCGAAAGACCGGTCATCCAGCACGCCGGAAATGTGCAACGCGCCGCCGCTGTCGGTGTAGCGAAGGCTGTTTTCGAGCAGATTATTGAACAACTGCATGAGCCTGTAAGGGTCACCAAACACCACGACGCTATCCGGCAATGACAGGTCGATCTTCAGATTGCGGCTGGCGAAGCGCTCGCGGAACGCGCCGGTGGTGACTTCCAGAATATTGATCACGTCTACCGGTGATTTTTGGTAGGCCAGCGCGCCTTCGTCAGACATCGACAGTTGATGCAGATCGTTCACCAGCTTGGTGAGTGTGCCGACTTCTGCCTGCAACGACGTCACCGATTCCGGCGTAAACTGACGCACACCGTCCTGAATCGCCTCCAGCTCGCCGCGCAAAACCGCCAGCGGTGTACGCAATTCGTGGGAAATATCGGCCATAAAGTCGCGGCGCATCTGCTGGTTTTTCTCCAGTGTGCTCGCGAGCTGGTTAAAATCCTGGGCCAGTTTGCCGATCTCGTCCTGGCTGCGCGTATCCACGCGCGTAGAGAAATCACCCGCCGCCAGCTTGTGCGTGCCTTCTACCAGACGTTTCACCGGAGCCAGAAGACCGCGCGCCAGCGGGAACGTCGCCAGCGCGGCAAGCAGCGTGGAAAGGGCGACAATCAGCCAACTGGTCTGGCGCTGCTGGCGATCAAAGTTGATATCGGTATTGCGCGTCAGCCGCTCGACGGGCGACGCAATCACCCAGCCAACGGGCGTGCCGTTAAAGGTAATCGAGCGCTTTGTGCCGTCAGGCGGAACCGGGGCGCGGGGGCCAACCAGTACGCGTTTGTCCTGATCGATAACCCAAAACTGGGTGCGCCAGCCGTGCGGCGGCATACCCGGGCCGGGGCGGTCGTCATCGTTATCGTGCTCTAGCGAGCGCAAAATCTGGAAGATAAAACGGTCGTTATTGCGTAAAAAGCGCCAGTTACCGTGCAGGGCATATTGATCGGCCAGGGCATCGCTCAACCCCTGCAATCGCTGCTCGTTGCCGCGCTTTATGTAGTCAATAAAGCCGCGCTCGAAGCTGATGCGCACCGCCCAATGCATAGTGATCAGCAGAACGATGCAGGTGGCGAAAATCGCCAGAAACAGTTTGCCAGTAATGCCGGGACGCCAGAATTTCATCGTTCACTCCTTTTGCGTCGGCCGATGACGACGTTCTTGCTGGTATCATTCGGAACCCGGGCGAAAATCAACGCGGGCAGGGCGATAATCACCGCCATGCTGAGATAGGTGTACAGGAAAACGTGATGGGCACCGGCCGTGTCGGCGCCCAGATGTTGCTGACCATACATTCCGAGCAACAGCCCCGCGACGGTGACGCCAACGCTCATCGAGAGCTGCATAATCATCGACAGCAGGCTGTTGCCGCTGCTCGCCAGTTCATCGGGCAAATCTTTCAGCGTCAGCGTGTTCATGGACGAGAAGCGCGTCGAGTTGATCATCCCCTGGAAGAACAGCACCAGAGGCAGAACGTAGTACCAGCCCATCAGCGCCACGGCCATAAAGACCAGGCTTATTAGCGCCAGACCAAGCGTGCAGACGACCAGCACCCGGCGATAGCCAAAGTAATTCACCACCTGTACAACGATGCGCTTCATCCCCATACTGCCGAGCACCATCGGGATCATCATCAAACCGGCGTGGAAAGGTGAAAAGCCCAGCCCAATTTGCAGGAATACCGGCGTCATAAACGGCAACATGCCGCTGCCGAGGCGTCCGACGAAGCTGCCAAACAACCCGATCCGATACGTGGTGTTGCGGAAAAGCGTCAGGCTGAACAGCGCCCGGTCATTATCACGCGCGTGCCACAGATACCAGAGGATGGACGCGATCCCGATAACGATCAGCAGACACAGCGTGAGCGTGGAGATCCCCAACCCTTTTTGCCCATCGAGCGCCAGCGTCAGCGTCGCCATCCCCGCGGCCAGCAGCACGAAGCCGAAAATATCAAATCGCCGCGTCTGCATTTTGTAGTTCGGCATCAACCATAACGTGGCAATCGCACCGACAATGCCGACCGGCAGGTTGATCAGGAATATCCAGTGCCAGGAGGCATATTCCACCAGAATCCCACCCAGCGCCGGGCCGAGCAACGGGCCGACCTGTCCGGGTAAGGTGACGAACGTCATCGCCGCCATGTACTGCTCGCGTGGCACGATTTTCATCACCGTCAGTCGTCCGACGGGCACCATCATTGCGCCGCCCACGCCCTGTAAAACGCGCGACATCACCAGCTCATTCAGCGTATCGGCCTTCGCGCAAAACAACGAGCCGAGGGTAAACAGAACGATGGCGGTGAAAAAGATGTTTCGCACACCGATTTTGTCTGCCATCCAGCCGCTCGCAGGCAGCATCACGGCCACTGTCAGCACATAGGAGACAATCACCATGTGCATATGCAGCGGGCTTTCCCCGAGACTTTTCGCCATCGAGGGGAGGGCGGTATTGACGATCGTCGTATCCAGCGACTGCATAAAAAAGCCGAAGGCGACAATCCACAGTTGCCAGCGCACGTTATTAGGGAGATCGGTCATTTACTCGGTTACCGTCGTTCTGTTTTTACGCGAAAAACGCACTCGCAAGCGGTCGAAGAACAGATACACCACCGGCGTTGTGTAAAGCGTCAATAGCTGACTCATCACCAGCCCGCCAACGATAGTAATCCCCAGCGGCTGGCGCAGTTCAGAGCCGTCACCGCTGGAAATGACCAACGGTAGCGCGCCAAACAAGGCTGCCAGCGTGGTCATCATGATCGGGCGAAAACGCAGAATACAGGCCTGGAAGATGGCGTCCTGAGGCGACATGTTGCCGTTGCGCTGCGCATCGAGGGCGAAATCCACCATCATGATCGCGTTTTTCTTCACGATACCTATTAATAGCATGATCCCGATAAGGGCGATGAGGCTAAAGGGCGCATCGAACAACTCCAGCGCCAGCAACGCACCGACGCCCGCTGACGGCAGAGTAGAAAGGATCGTCAGCGGATGCACGTAGCTTTCATACAAAATGCCCAGCACGATATAAACCGTAGCGATCGCCGCCAGAATCAAAATCACCTGCGAATTCATGGTGTCCTGGAACACCTGTGCGGTACCGGCAAAACTGCCGCGCACGGTAGACGGCACGCCAAGCTGCGTCATGGTGCGATTAATCGCCTCGCTGGCTTCGGATAATGACGCTCCGGTCGGCAGGTTAAACGAAATCGTCGAGGCGGCAGACAGCCCCTGATGGTTCACCGACAGCGGCGCATTGGCCGGTTGCCAGCGGGCAAAATAGGACAGCGGGATCGATTTGCCGTCGCTGTTAATGACGTACATTTTATCCAGCGCGCTGATATCCTGGGTGTAACGGGGATCGACTTCCATCACCACTTTGTACTGGTTCATCGGCTGATAAATCGTGGATATCTGCCGCTGACCAAACGCGTTATTCAGCAGGCTATTGGCAGCTGCAACGTCAATTCCCAGCCGCGACATGGTTTCGCGGTCGTAGGTCAGATTCATCTCTGCACCGTTGTCCTGTTGGTCGGAGTTCACATCTGCCAGTTCCGGCAGGGCCGCCAGCGCTTTACGGATTTTGGGCTCCCATTCGCGCAGCGCCGCCAGGTCGTCGGACAGCAGCGTGTACTGATAGCTGGCATTCGACTGACGTCCGCCGACGCGAATATCCTGAACGGCCATCAAAAACAGGTTCGCGCCCGGCTCTTTAGCCAGTTTGCCACGCAGGCGGTCAATCACCTGCTGGGCGGTTTCGTTGCGCTCCCCGCGCGCCTTCAGGGTAATAAACATCATCCCGCTGTTCACTCGCGAGCCGCCGGTAAAACCGGTGACGTTATCCACCGCCGGATCTTCGCGAATAATCTTCATGAAATCCTGCAGCTTCACGCGCATCGCCTGGAACGAAATGCTCTGATCCGCCTGAATCCCACCCATCAGCACGCCGGTGTCCTGCTCCGGGAAGAACGTTTTGGGGATGGTGATGTACATCCAGACGTTCAGCGCAATGGTTCCTACCAGCACCAGCCCCACAATCCGCGTATGGTTCAGCACCCATTTCAGCGATTTGCCGTAGCCTTCCTGCATCGCTACCAGCACGCGGCCAAAGCCTTTATTACGCGGCTGTGAATGGGGCTTGCTGCGTTTAAGCATCCAGCCGCACATCATCGGTGTGAGGGTCAGCGAAATCACCAGTGAAATGCCAATCGCCACCGAGAGGGTAACGGCGAATTCGCGTAGTAATCGCCCCGGTAACCCGCCCATCAGCAGCAGCGGCAGGAAAACCGCCACCAGCGATACGCTCATGGAGAGCACCGTAAAGCCGACTTCGCGCGTGCCCTGCAATGACGCTTGCAGCGGTTTCATACCCGCTTCCAGATGGCGCGAAATGTTTTCCAGCACCACGATGGCGTCATCGACGACAAATCCGGTGGCGATGGTCAGCGCCATCAGCGACAGATTATTGAGGCTGAAATCGCACAGATACATGGCGGCGAACGTACCGATCAGCGAGACCGGGACCGCCACGGCAGGGATGAGCGTGGCACGCCCCGAACGCAGGAACAGGAACACCACCAGGATCACCAGCGCAATCGAAATCACCAGCGTCTGTTCGACTTCTTCCAGCGAAGCGCGAATCGTCGGCGAACGATCCTGCGCGATTTGCAGATCAATGGCCGCCGGAATCGTCTCCTGGAGTTCCGGCAGTCGGGCACGAATGCTATTCACCGTCTGGATAATATTGGCTTCCGGTAGCTTGCGGATCATCAGCAAAATGGCCGGTTTGGCGTTGGTCATCCCAGCGTTACGCACGTCCTGGACGGAATCGGTGACGCTCGCCACATCGCTCAAACGCACCGCAGCGCCATTGTTGTAGTGAATAATCAGCGGCTGATATTCGGCGGCGGTTTTGAGTTCGTCATTGGTCTGGATTTGCCAGCGGTGGCCGCTGTCCTCAATCGCCCCTTGCGGTTTGCGCACGTTGGCATTGCTGATGGCGCTGCGCACGTCATCCAGCGATACGCCCTGATTAAACAGTGCTTCCGGGTTTAATCCCACACGCACGGCGGGCAAGGAACTGCCGCCAACGTCCACATCGCCCACGCCGTCAATCTGGGCGATCGTTTGCGCCAGTTGGGTGGAGGCGAAATCGTATAACTCCCCCTGCGAGTATGTGTCCGACGTCAGCGTCAAAATCATGATCGGCGCATCGGACGGGTTCGCTTTGCGATAGGTTGGACGGCTCGGCATTCCGCTCGGCAACAGGCTTTGCGCGGCATTGATTGCTGCCTGCACGTCGCGCGCCGCGCCGTTGATATCGCGGTTAAAATTGAATTCCAGAATAATACGCGTGCTGCCCAGCGAGCTGCTGGAGGTCATTTCGTTGACCCCGGCAATGCGCCCAAGCGAGCGCTCAAGCGGTGTAGCAACCGAGGACGCCATGGTTTCTGGCGAGGCGCCCGGCAGAGAGGCGCTGATCATGATGACCGGGAAATCCACCTGCGGCAGCGGCGCTACCGGCAGCAGCCGGAAGCCGAGCACGCCGCACAGCGTGATGGCGACCGCAATCAAAATCGTCGCGACCGGGCGGTAAATGAAGAGGGCGAAAAACTTCACTTACGCCTCCTCTTCACGTTTCGGGAAACGCGCTTTCATCTTTAGCGCCAGGGTATCAAACAGCAGATAAATCACCGGCGTTGTAAACAGCGTCAATACCTGGCTCACCAGCAGACCGCCCACCATGCCAATCCCTAACGGACGGCGCAACTCCGCGCCGACGCCGGTGCTGAGCATCAGCGGCAGCGCACCCAGCAGCGCCGCCATGGTGGTCATCAGGATCGGACGAAAACGCAGCAGGCAGGCCTGGAAAATCGCGTCGCGCGGTGCCATGCCCTGTTCGCGTTCGGCGGCGAGCGCAAAGTCGATCATCATGATGGCGTTTTTCTTGACGATACCGATCAGCAAAATGATGCCGATAATGGCGATCACGTCCAGCTCGCTGCCGGAAAGCATCAGCGCCAGCAGCGCGCCAACGCCTGCGGTCGGTAGGGTCGACAGGATCGTCACCGGATGGATAAAGCTTTCATACAGCACGCCGAGCACGATATACATCGCCACCACGGCGGCGACAATCAGCCAGATGGTGTTGCCGAGCGCGGCCTGGAATGCCAGCGTACTGCCCTGGAACTGAGTCTGAATATCCGTCGGGAAGTTCAGCGTTTTTTCTGCGTTCAGAATCGACTCAACCGCTTCGCCGAGCGAATAGTTATCCGGGACGTTGAACGAAATGGTGGTCGACGGGAACTGATCCAGATGGTTAATCGACAGCGGCGCAAACCGCTGTTCAACGGTCGCAATAGCGCTCAACGGCACAATGCCACCGTCTTTGCTGGTGAGGCGTACCGTATCCAGCGCCGTAAGTCCTGGCGTTTGCTCGGTGTTGTGCTCCAGCACCACGCGATACTGGTTGGCCTGGGTGTAAATTGTTGAGATCAACCGCTGACCAAAGGCGTTATACAGCGCGTTATCGACATCCGCCATGCTGATACCCAGACGGCTGGCCGTGTCGCGGTTGACGTTCACGTATGCCGCCAGCCCTTTATCCTGCCAGTCGCTGCTCACGTCTGAAAGTTGCGGCAGTTCCTGGAGTTTAGCAACAAGTTGTGGAACCCAGGTGCTGAGCGCCTCCAGGCTGGTGGCCTGAAGCGTAAATTGATATTGGGTGCGGCTCACCGTGGTATCGATGGTGAGATCCTGCGTCGGTTGCAGATATAGCTCAACGCCCGGCACTTTAGCCACCGCGCTTTGCAGGCGCTCAATCACGGTATTCACGCGGTCATCACGGTCATCCAGCGGTTTTAGGTTGATCTGCAAGCGTGCGCTGTTCAGCGACGGGTTAGTACCGTCGACGCCCACAAACGAGGTCAGACTTTCGACCGCCGGATCTTTCATGATAACGTCCGACACCGCCTGCTGACGCTGCGCCATGCTGGCAAAGGAGACCGATTGCGGGGCCTGCAACGTGCCCTGAATAATCCCGTTATCCTGAATCGGGAAGAAACCTTTTGGGATAACAATCCACAGCATTACGCTTAACGCCAGCGTCCCGAGCGCTACGCTTAGCGTCGCCCACGGATGATTAAGCACTTTTTCCAGCATGCGTCCGTATGCGGCGATAATGCGTTCAAACATGCGCTCAGATGCACGCGAGAAGCGGTTTTGCTTACGCAGTGATTCGGCGCTCAGCATGCGGGCGCACATCATTGGCGTCAGCGTCAGCGACACCACGGCGGAGATCAATATCGCTACCGCCAGCGTCACCGCAAATTCGCGGAACAGCCGACCCACAATATCGCCCATAAACAGCAGCGGGATCAGCACCGCAATCAGCGAGAAGGTCAGGGAGATAATGGTAAAGCCGATTTCGCCCGCGCCCTTGAGCGCGGCTGCCAGCGGCTTTTCGCCTTTTTCGATATAGCGCGAGATATTTTCGATGACCACGATGGCGTCATCGACCACAAATCCGGTGGCGATGGTCAGCGCCATCAGCGTCAGGTTATTGATCGAGAAATCGAGAAACACCATTACCGCGAAGGTGCCGACCAACGACAGCGGCACGGCGACGGCGGGAATAATGGTTGCCGGGACGTTGCGCAAGAACACATAGATAATCATGACCACCAGCGCCATCGCCAGCATCAGCTCAAACTGCGTGTCGCTGACGGAGGCGCGAATGTTGGTGGTGCGATCGGAAAGCACTTTTACGTTTACGGATTTTGGCAGGCTTTCAATCAGCTGCGGGAGCATTGCACGGATGCTGTCGGCAGTGTCGATAATGTTCGCGCCAGGCTGGCGCTGAACGTTCATCACGATCGCTTGCTCTTTGTTAGCCCACGCGCCGAGCCAGCGGTTTTCAGCCCCTTGTTCAACGGTGGCGACATCGCCCAGGCGAATCGGCGCGCCGTTCTGGTAAGCCACAATCAGCTGGCGATATTCATCGGCGGATTGCATCTGATCGTTCGCAGAGAGCGTGACCGCGCGGGTTGGGCCATCCAGCGAGCCTTTCGCCGAGTTAACGTTGGCGCTGACTATCGCTGTGCGGATGGTTTCGCTGGTCAGCCCTAGCGCCGCAATCGCCTGCGCGTTGAGTTTGACGCGTACGGCTGGACGCTGTCCGCCGGAGAGCGTCACCAGCCCGACGCCGGACACCTGAGAAATTTTCTGCGCCACGCGCGTTTCGACCATATCTTCCACCTGCGTCATTGGCATGGCGGAGGAGGTGACGGCGAGCGTCATGATCGGCGGATCTGCTGGATTGACTTTGCTGTAAACCGGCGGATTGGGCAGGTCAGACGGCAACAGATTGGTGGCGGCGTTAATTGCGGCCTGCACTTCTTGTTCGGCAACGTCGAGCGGAAGCGTCAGCTGGAACTGCAGTGTCACCACAGACGCGCCGCCAGAGCTTTGCGAGGACATCTGTTTTAAGCCGGACATCTGCCCAAACTGGCGCTCAAGGGGCGCGGTAATGGCGGAGGTCACCACGTCCGGGCTGGCGCCAGGATAGAGGGTGATCACCTGAATTGTCGGGTAATCGACTTCGGGCAGGGCAGAGACTGGCAGGAAACGGTAGCCGATAATCCCCGCGATCAGGATCGCCACCATCAGCAGCGTGGTGGCGACGGGGCGCAAAATAAACAGGCGTGACGGCCCACCTGTCGAACTGGGTGGTAACACCTGCATCAGGAGTTCGCTCCCTGTTTGGCGTGTTCACGACTCGCGGGTTTGTCGCTTGCCGTGGTGGCGCTGTGCGCGTCCACCACTTCCACTTTCGCGCCTTCCGTCAGGCGATCGATCCCGTCAGTCACCACGCGGTCGCCTGCGGAGAGTCCGGCGCTGATCACCACCGTCTGGCTGTCCTGAATACCCGGTTTCACGAGGTGTTTGCTGACTTTATTGTCGCTGTTCAGCACCCAGACAAAATTGCCTTCGTTGCCCATTTGCAATGCTGCCGTTGGGATCACCACCGCGTTTTCTTCCGTAGCGACCAGCATGCGAGCATTGACGAACTGGTTCGGGAACAGGGCGTCATCCTGATTGTTAAAGCGCGCTTTCACCTTGATGGTGCCCGTCGTCGCGTCAATCTGGTTATCCAGGCTCAGCAGCGTACCATCACTCAATTTTGCTTTGTTGGTGCGATCCCAGGCTTCGACCGCCAGCGGTTGGCCTGTTTTCTGGGCCTGAACGACGGTTGCGATTTCGTTTTCGGGCAGCGTAAAGACCAGGTCGATAGGATGAGTTTGGGTGATCACTACGATACCCGTGGTATCACCGCTTGAAATCTGATTGCCAATATCTACCTGTTTGAGGCCGACGCGTCCGTCAATCGGGGCGGTGATTCGGCTCCAGTCAAGCTGCAACTGCGCGCTGGCGACAGCGGCTTCGTCTGTTTTAATCGTGCCCTGGGCTTCGCTGACCAGCGACTGTTGGGTATCCAACTCCTGACGAGACACCAGATTGGTTTTCATCAGCTGTTGATAACGCGCCAAATCGCGTCGGGCGTTAGCCAGCGTGGCTTTGTCTTTTGCGAGTTGTCCCTGCGCCTGAGCCAGCGCCACTTTGAACTGGCTCGGATCGATTTCGGCCAGCAGATCGCCCGCTTTCACCTGTTGGCCTTCCTTGAAGTGAATCGCCATCAGTTGACCGTCAACGCGGCTGCGCACGGTGACCGTGTTGGCTGCGGTTACTGTACCGAGTCCGGTGAGATAACGAGGAACCGACTTGCTGACGGCCGTGGCAGCCTGCACCGGTGCCAGCGCGCCACCGCGCATCCCGTGACGGCCACCGCCAGCGGGACGCTGTTGCTGCGTTGGAGCCTCATTCGAAGCGGAGTGATTGTGCCAGTACCAGGCGGCGGCAAGCGCTACCACAATGATACCTGCGGCGATTGCCCAGCGTGATGTGTTACGGCCTTTCATCGTTATACGTTCTCATCCTGAATACTTCGGGGAATGATACTAGTTTAGTCACGTAACGCCGCGGAAAAATGGAGGAAATATGAAGGACTGTCTGGAATTGTCTGAATGAAGGCAGGTGTACCTGGACGGTCCGATGCCTATATTCTGGCTATGCCTGTCAGATTTGATGGAGCCGTAAAAATGAAGACCTGCATGACTGGCTCCCTCTCCCTTGAGGGAGAGGATTGGGGTGAGGGGGGAATATGCGGCTCTATTGTTCGTTCCGTTCACTTCATGATTTCTACTCATCTGAACAGTTGCACTTGTGAACGTGCCAGGGTGGCTCAATCGCCACCACCCTGGCGACCCCGGCTCCCGGCAAGAAAATCGCCGCTACGCGATGCCCTCGATTTATTCCCTTTGGCTTCGGGTCGGGCGCGATGCAGCGTCCCTGCAAGTCGCGCCCTCTCGGCGCATCCATGCGCCTCTCCCCGGCCATAGGGAAACATCTCGGCGATTTACAGCCGGACTAAGGCCTCGCTTCGAAACTCTCGTATTCCGTTACTATTCAATAGCTGCCGGTTTCACTCACTCTCAAAAGAAGGTGAGAGGGTGACGCCATCCGGCAACTGTTAACTAAACATCACCTTCGCCCAACGAGCCAGCCCTGCGGTTACCGAGCCAAAATCGTCCCCACCAGCAATAGGTATGCCCGGCAGCTGTTCCGCCAGCGCTTTTTTGATCAGCGGTGAACGGGCGCTACCGCCGGTCAGATAGATAACGTCGGGCTTCTCGTTGGCGTTTTCCAGCGCCAGCTGCACCTGTTCCAGAATGCGTTGCAGCGGTTGAGACAGCGCGGTTTCTAGCCCGTGCTGTGAAATCGCCGTGGCCAGTTCATCGCTGATAAACGGCAGCGTGACGGCGTGTTCTGCGGCGTCAGAGAGCGCAATTTTGCTCTCTTCGGCGCTACGTACCACGCGATAGCTCAGACGCTGACGCCAGACTTTATGCAGTAACGCCACTTTGTCGCCGTCCTGTGCGTCGCGCATCAGATCGTTGAGGAAACGGCCGTTGGCGGTGCTGTAGAAATCACTCTGCGCCGGGACGTCGTTAATGGCGACGGCATTCCACCACGGGAGAATAGGCAACGCGGTGCCTTTTTCGGTCTGTCCGCCCATGCCGAGCAGCGGCATCAGGCTTTTAAATGCCAGCGCGATATCCAGATCGTTACCGCCCACGCGGCAACCACTGTGGCCTAACAGGCTGTTTTCGCGATCGCGGCGCGTGTGCCATTCAGGGCCCATCAGCAGCAGCGAACAGTCGGTGGTCCCGCCGCCGATATCGACGACCAGCACGCGTTTTTCTTCACGCAGCGTGGCTTCAAAATCCAGACCGGCAGCAACCGGCTCATACTGGAATACGACGTCACGGAAACCTGCACGGTGCGCAGCACGCTCTAGAATACCCTGCGCCTGATGGTTAGCGTCATCGCCGCCCAGACCCTGAAAGTTGATTGGGCGTCCGATCACCGCCTGGGTGATCGTTTCCGTCACCTGCGTTTGCGCCTGGTGACGGATGTGCAGCATCATGGCGCAGACCAGATCTTCAAACAGGGCGACCTGCTGCGGCTTGAGTCCGCTGGCACCGAGAAACGATTTTGGCGATTTCACGAAGTAAACTTCTTCCGGATCGTCGATGTACTGGCCCAATGAGGCTAATCCGAACTGGACGCTCGACGGCGTCACCTCAATATCTTCTTCGCGGTTAAAATTCACGGCACGACGCAGCAGCGCCTGGGTTTCCGTCGCGGTGGCGGGGACCTGATGATGGCGATACAGCCATTCGCTCACCGCCTCACGCGTCGGTGCGCACAGCATCGACGGCAGCAGAGTGCTCTCTTTTTCCATTTTCAGCAGACGTGGCTGATCGTTGTCCATCACTGCCACTGAGCAGTTTGCCGTACCGTAGTCAAATCCAATAAACACTGACGAAGTCCCCATGCCGTTGAGAAGGGGCGAGACTTTAGCGAAATGTCACGCTCGCGACAACTGGAATATGAAAGCAAGGCAGCGCACAGAAAGACGGTTTATGCTGAGGAGCAGATGAAAAGGAGCAGCGATGTATACCCTGAAATGGCAACCGCCTTATGACTGGCAATGGATGTTTGGATTTCTGAGTGCGCGTGCGGTGGCGGGCATCGAAACCGTCACTGACACCTGTTACGCGCGGAGTTTCGCCTATGACGGGCATCAGGGGGTGTTTCGCGTCACACCTGATGTGGGCAGTTGTACGTTACGCGTCACCCTCAGCGAAGGGTTAATACCCGTTGCACAGGTCTGTCTTGAGCGTATCGAGCGACTGTTCGATCTCGGCTGTGACCCGCAGGAGATAGCCGCGACGTTAGGCGACCTTGGGGCGGCCCGGCCTGGATTGCGTTTGCCAGGGTCCATGGATGCCTTTGAACAGGGCGTGCGGGCTATTCTCGGCCAACTGGTGAGCGTAGCGATGGCGGCAAAACTGGCGTCACGGGTGGTGGCGTTGTGCGGCGAACCGCTGAAGGATTTTCCTGAATACCGTTGTTTCCCGACGGCCGCGGCACTTGCTGGTACCGATCCGCTGGCGCTCAAGGCGCTGGGGATGCCCGTTAAACGCGCAGAGTCGCTAATTCATCTGGCGCAATCGGTCGTGGAGGGGACGTTTCCGCTGCGAGCGCCGGAGGACATTGAAGCGGGAATAAAAGCGCTGCAAACCCGTCCGGGGATAGGGCGCTGGACGGCGAATTATCTGGCGTTGCGCGGTTGGCAGGCGAAAGACGTGTTTTTGCCGGATGATTATCTGATAAAGCAGCGCTTTGCCGGTATGACCCCGGCGCAAATTCGCCGTTATGCCCAGCGCTGGCAGCCGTGGCGTTCCTATGCTTTGCTGCATATCTGGTACACCGACGGCTGGACACCAGACTTGCAACCGCCTGATGAGTAAGGATTTCGGACTAATTGATTGCGAAATAGCTGGTGTTGAGCAGCAGCTCTAGCGGCTGCGGCTCGGCAATGCAGTCGCCGTAGATATAATCGATACCAATTCCGGAAAGCGTATCCATCATCAACGGCTGGTTACTTGGCCCGGCGATGGTTTTCATGCCGAGTCGTTGGGCGTGGCCCTGAATGATAGAAACCATCATTTCGTCCATCAGGTTACCGTGAACGTTGGTGACCAGTTCAGGATCCAGCAACAGATAATCAGCCATGTGCGGGGTGAGATGATTAAACACATCCATGTTACGCCCGACGTGACACAGCACGATTCGGCATCCCGCCAGACGGAGTTTTTGTAAGCCATTCTGAATGTGAACGTCCTGGTTTTGCAGGGTTTCAACCGGGATAACCAGATGCAGCAAGCGCCCCTGCAGAGGACTTTTTTCCAGTAAGTCGAGCAGTTCGCTCACCAGCGTCGTGCTGGACAGCCCTTCAGCCGAGAGCGGCAGCGCCACACCCATTCCCTTCGTAGCGACTTGGGTGGCGAAAGTGCGGAAAAATGTCTGGAAGATGCGGCGATCCAACGCATGTAACAGATCCGGCTCCATCAGACCTGAACGGAACGCCTGTTCTTCCACAACGTCACCCTGGCTGGTCCACAGTCGCAGGGAGATGAGCCAGAAGTTACTGCTTTCCGGGATACGTGGGGAGGCTACGCTACGGCCCGTCATCAGTAACTGATTGTCTTTTATCATGTGCCACTGTTCATCCAGCGACATCATGCCCCGCGTGCTGTGAATTCGTTCCTGCTGGGGTTCATATACTGTCACTACGCCACGACCATTATTCTTGGACGCATAGCAGGCGATATCGGCCTGGGACATCACTTCCGCAGCCTGATAGTTGCTGTCATCAAGCAGTGTAATCCCGGCGCTGGCACCGATACGATGCAAACGGCCTTCCCACATGAACTGGTAATCGTTGATGGCGTGAATGATACGCCCTGCGATGTAGCGCGCACTTTCCACGTTACAGTCCGGAAGCAGCAGACCAAATTCATCGCCACCCAAACGGGCTAACACGTCGCTGGAGCGCAGCATACTGAGCATTAATGATGAGAGCTCGCGTAGCAGCGCATCGCCCGCAGCGTGTCCTGCTGTATCGTTCACCGCTTTGAAGCGATCGAGATCGATAAACACCAGCGCGTGGCGTTGATGCGTATCATGAACGGTTTGCAGAAGACGCTTTAAATGGCTTTCAAAACTGACGCGGTTGGCGAGGTGAGTGAGGCCGTCATGCGAGGCGCTGTAGCTGAGCTGGCGCAGCATTTTACGCGACTCGGTGACATCCTGAATGACCAGAACGGAACCGATGTTTTGTCCGTCCAGCGTGCTTAATGGGGTGATACTGTAATGAATATCGAACGTGCCTCCGGAGCGGCTGTGCAACACAACATCCTGATTAATGTCGGAACGTGACATATCGCCGCTGTGAATGTTTTCCATCGGCGGACCGTTTTCGCTGAATGTAATATGTAACACGCTCAAAATCGGCTGCCCCATCGCTTCTTGCTGCGTCCAGCCGCTCATTTTCTCCGCAACGGGGTTCATAAAGGTGACGTGCATATCGACATCGGTACAGAGTACCGCTTCACCGATGGAGTCGAGCGTGATGTGCAGACGCTCTTTTTCCTGGAACAATGCTTCGTTAAGTTCCTTAACTTCGGTCATGTCCATATTAATGCCGAGCAGTCGTTCGACTTCGCCTTGCTTATTGAGAACCCGATTTGCCAGAGAACGGATATGGCGCACGCCTTCTTTCACGCGAATGCGGAACTCAAGCTTAAAGGGCACTCGGGCCATCAGCGAATCGCGAATAACCTGCTCGGCGTACGCGCGATCTTCGGGGATAATGCTGTCGTTCCAGAGCTGCCAGGTCGGCTTGATGTGCGCCGGGATTTCATACATCTCGAACATGCGTTTGTCCCAACTGATAACGTCAGGCTGCAGGTCCCATTCCCAGATACCTATTCCGCCCGCTTCGTTCGCCAGCGTAATACGCTCCATCAAGCGCTTATTCACCCATTCGGTGTGTTTGAGGTCATTAATGTCTTCGATTTGCGCAATAAAATAGAGCGGTGACCCGTCCGTATGACGCACAACCGAGACGGTCAGCAGCGCCCATACCACTTCGCCGTTCCGGGTGTAATAGCGCTTCTCAAGCGAGTAGCTGTTGATGTCACCGCGCGCCAGTTGCTCCAGACTCTCAAGATCGGTATGTAAATCTTCAGGCCAGGTCAACTGCTGAAAGGTAAGGGACTGCAGTTCGGTCTGGGAATAGCCAAGAAACTCACACAGGGCTTTGTTGGTCTGCAGCCACTGGCCATCAATCCCGACCAGCGCCATACCAATCGCCGAATATTCCATGGCGTTGCGAAAACGTTCTTCGCTTTCGGTGATGTGTTTACGTTCGGCACGAAAGGCGTACATCACCATGGTCATGACGTTCGCCGGAAGCAACATCATCAGGAACGGCAACCAGGGTGCATTAAGCATGACACCGCTATTTTGAGTGGTCATGGGAGTCGGATTGGTCGCCATCATCAATGACACCATCATCACCGTGACCAGAAAAACAAGGAACGCTTCGAGCCGCGGGAGGCGCACGGCACTCCACATCAGCAAGACGATGACACAGGTAAATGGCCACGGAAGGAACGTAATTGCAACCCAGCACAGCACCAGCGTCACCGCCATGGTGACGAGCGTTTCAAGCAGCAGTTTTGGGTTGCGATGGCGCAGTAAATAGTGCGGTTTGAAAAGCAGCCCTAGCGGGACAAGCGCCAGCGCACCAATAGATTCCGATAATACCCACACCAGAAAGTTACGCAGTGGCTCCTCGCTGGGAACCAGAAGCCAGGCCAGCACACCACCCAGCAGCGGCGGGATTGCGGCGCTGCCGATCGCCAGACGTATCCAGTCGCCAAGATTTTTTAAGGGGTTATACCAGGGCAACATCTTACGCAGCAGCAGCGCGCCCACGAACGCTTCGATAGCATTTATCGCGGGGTACCAGACGTTAAGCGATTCCCAACTGAACAATAATCCTGTAGCGAGAATATTCCCCAGGGAACAGGCGAGGGCAATACCCGGCCACATTTTTCCGGCATGGCGGTAAAACGCGACCATCATGATTGAAGTGGGGAACCACAACGGCGCCAGCAACGTTCCGAATCGAGTCAGTTCGAGCGAGAAAAGGGTAAAGATGAACGTTACCAGACCAAGACTGACAAGCCGTAGGACTGGATGTGGGGTAGTAACCAAAACGCGCTGGTATTGTTTATTCATTACCGCTTTATCCAGGGACGCCATGCCGCCAGGAACCAGGTCCGGACGAGTTGAAATTTGAATTTGGATTATGCTAGTACAAACAATTTACAATTCATATGCCGACTGCTCATAATTTGCCATCATAGAGTTATTAAATACTTAGTCTGCAGAAATTTCATCATGAATGCGTTAAATTTGACCATCAAAATTTGTGTCAGGGAGAAATGAATGACTTTGGAATGACTCACGCATTAGCTGCGCTTACGACTAGTATCACGCAAGCGAAATCCCTATAATTGCGGCGTTTGACGCTCCGGCGTCGTCCTTCCTTTACATCCAGGTTAATCAGGTCGCTAAATTTATGACTGATAAGTCCCATCAGTGCGTCATTATCGGCATCGCCGGCGCATCGGCTTCAGGTAAAAGTCTTATTGCCAGTACGCTTTATCGTGAACTGCGCGATCAGGTTGGTGATGAACACATCGGCGTCATTCCCGAAGACAGCTATTACAAAGATCAATCGCATCTGTCGATGGAAGAGCGTGTAAAAACCAACTACGACCATCCCAATGCCATGGATCACAGTCTACTGTTCCAGCATTTACAAATGATCAAAAACGGCACGCCGATTGATCTCCCGGTCTACAGCTACGTTGATCACACGCGTACGCAAGACACGATTCACATCGAACCGAAGAAAGTCATCATTCTGGAAGGCATTTTGTTGCTGACCGACGCGCGCCTGCGCGAAGCGATGAACTTCTCTATTTTCGTCGATACACCGCTGGATATTTGTCTGATGCGTCGTATCAAACGCGACGTCAACGAGCGTGGCCGTTCGATGGATTCCGTCATGGCGCAATATCAAAAAACGGTACGGCCGATGTTCCTGCAATTTATCGAACCGTCTAAACAATACGCCGATATCATCGTGCCGCGCGGGGGTAAAAACCGCATTGCTATTGATATTCTGAAAGCGAAAATCAGTCAGTTTTTTGAATAATTCGCGCAAATTGTGTACCGTTCAGAAATAACCTGATCTGCCCTGAGGCCAGTATGGCTTCGGGTTCTGATGCACCAAAGGAGAAAGTGGCATGCGTCTTTGTGACCGTGATATAGAAGCCTGGCTGGACGAAGGCCGTCTGTCTATCACCCCGCGTCCACCCGTGGAGCGAATTAACGGCGTGACCGTTGATGTGCGTCTGGGCAATAAATTCCGCACGTTTAGCGGCCACACCGCTGCTTATATTGATTTGAGTGGGCCGAAAGATGAAGTCAGCGCTGCACTTGATCGTGTGATGAGTGACGAAATCGTGCTGGCAGAAGGTGAAGCTTTTTATCTGCACCCCGGCGAACTGGCGCTGGCGGTCACGTTTGAATCCGTCACATTGCCTGCAGATTTGGTTGGCTGGCTGGATGGGCGTTCTTCTTTGGCACGTCTGGGATTAATGGTTCACGTCACGGCACACCGTATCGATCCAGGTTGGTCAGGTCATATTGTGCTGGAGTTTTTCAACGCCGGGAAACTGCCGCTGGCATTGCGTCCCGGAATGATGATCGGTGCGCTGAGCTTCGAGCCGTTAACCGGCCCGGCCGATCGTCCTTATAACCGCCGGCAGGATGCAAAGTATCGCGATCAGCAGGGCGCGGTTGCCAGTCGTATCGATAAAGACTGAATTTAGACCGTTCACCGAGGATGCCATGAGAAGAGTTCTTACGACGCTGATGATTTTGCTGGTGGTATTAATTGCTGGCCTTTCGGCGTTAGTTCTGCTGGTTAACCCCAATGATTTCCGCAGCTATATGGTGCGGCAGGTCGAAGCACGAAGCGGGTATGAACTGAAGCTGGATGGGTCACTTCGCTGGCACGTTTGGCCGCAGCTCAGCATTCTTTCCGGGCGCATGTCATTAACAGCGCCTGGTGCCTCCGTTCCCCTGGTCTCTGCAGACAATATGCGCCTCGACGTGGCCTTAATGCCGCTGCTGTCGCATCAGTTGCAGGTGGAGCAGGTGATGCTGAAAGGCGCGGTCATTCAACTTACGCCGCAAACCGAAGCCGTTCGTAAAGAGGATGCGCCGGTCGCGCCTCGTCAAAACTCATTACCTGACGTTCCTGATGATGCCGGCTGGTCGTTTGATATCGGTAGCCTGAGAGTGGTTGATAGCGTGCTGGTGTTCCAGCATGAGGATGAAGAGCAGGTCACACTGCGCAATATCAACCTTAAAATGGAACAGGATGAACATCATGTGGCGACCGTTGACTTCTCAGGGCGTATCAACCGAAATCAGCGCGACTTGACGTTGTCGATGAATGCGAACGTCAATGCGTCCGACTATCCGCATCAGCTTACAGCGGATATCACCCAGCTCAACTGGCAGTTGTCCGGTGTCGATTTACCTACTCAGGGCATAACCGGGCAGGGAAGTTTGCAGGGTGTCTGGCGCGAAGAACAGAAGCAGCTTGAGCTGAATAATCTTAACCTGCAGGCGAACGACAGTGCGCTGAAAGGGCGCGCCAGCGTCGTGCTGAGTGGCCAGCCGAAATGGGTCTTTGATCTCCAGTTTGATAAGTTGAATCTGGAAAATCTGCTGGCACCGCAACCCGTCGTTACCGACGATAAGACCGTGCAACAGGGGCAAAATCAGCCTAAACAAACACGTCCTGTTATTGCCTCGAATGTCGAGCAACCGGATTACAACGGGCTACGCAGCTTCACCGCGGATATCCAGCTTAAAGCTAACGCTGTGCGCTGGCGTGGTATGGATTTCACCCATGTTAGCAGCCAGATGCTTAACCATAATGGCCTGCTGGTTATCTCCGAACTGAGTGGTCAAATGGGCGCGGGTCGTATTTCGCTGCCTGGTCTTCTGGATGTGCGTAAGGGAATGGCGAAAGCCGAGTTCCAGCCGCGTCTTGATAACATTGAGATCGGTACCATCCTCAAAGCCTTCAATTATCCTATCGCGCTGACCGGCAATCTGACGATGGCGGGTGATTTTTCCGGCGATAAAATTGATGCGGAAGCATTTCGTCGCAGTTGGCAGGGAACGGCGCATATTGACCTGGCCGATAGCCGCATGGAAGGCCTGAACTTCCAGCAGCTTGTACAGCAGGCTGTGGAACGCAGCAGCAGCGTTAAAGCCACTGAAAATTATGACAGTGCGACGCGGCTCGACAGCTTTACGGCCGATCTGACGCTGGATGACGGCCAGTTGAAGCTCGATAATATGCAGGGGAAATCTTCGCTTCTGGATATGACGGGTACAGGCACCATGGATCTGGTGAAAGAGACGACGGATACACGATTCAACGTCCGCGTTCTGGCCGGTTGGGAAGGGGAAGGCAAACTCATCGATTTCCTGAAAGAAACGCCTATTCCTTTGAACGTCTATGGTAAATGGCAGGAGCTGAGCTACAGCCTCCAGGTTGACCAGATTCTGCGTAAACACCTCCAGGATGAAGCGAAGCGTCGTCTGAATGACTGGGCGGACAAAAACAAAGATTCGCAAAATGGCAAGGACGTGAAAAAGCTGATAGATAAGCTTTGATTTCTCGCCGGGCAAGCGCGACAAATGCTGCCCGGCTCTGTTTTACACTTCGTAATCTAAATCATCTTCACCGCGCAGCGGAATCAGCTGCACTTTTTGTACGCGATGGCTTTCGACCTGTAGCGTTTTCAACACGTAATCACCCACCTGAACTTCTTCACCCGGCTTCGGAATACGCTGTAGATACTCCATCAGCAATCCGGCAATGGTGTGATACTCACGCTTCTCATCGAGCGGCAGGGGAACATACTGCACCAGATCTTCCAGCGGCATATGGCCGTTCGCCGTCCAGGATCCGTCAGCGTTTTTCTGAATGTCATGACGAGCATCAATTTCATCGATTTCGTTCGGCAGATTACCCGCGATGGTTTCCATCACGTCACTCAGCGTCACCAACCCTTCGACTGACCCGAACTCATCGACCACAAAGGCAAAGTGGGTCCGCGCATTACGGAACTGCTCAAGCGCAGACAGCAGCGGCAATGTTTCGGGGAATACCAGCGGTTGTCGAACAAGCACACGTAAATCCAGCGGATCGCCGCGCAAAGACTGTTGCAGCAGGTCAATGATGTGTACCACGCCGAGCAAATCGTCCTCTTCATCGCCGCCCGTTACGACCACGCGGGTATGCTGGTTTTTATCCAGCAGGGCGCGTATCTGCGTCTCGGGTGAGTTGAGGTCAATGTGCTCGATGTCGTGGCGCGAGGTCATGATGCTGCTGACAGAGCGCTGATTCAGATTCAACACCCGCTCAATCATCCGGCGTTCTTGCGGGTTAAAAATCTGACTGTCGTCGTGATCGGCAAGCAGCGAAGCAGATTCCGCATCAAGTTCGGCATCTTCTTTTTTGCCGCTCAACAGACGCAAAACCGTCTCGGCAGTCCGCTGGCGCAAAGTCTGATTAGCCGACAGGAAACGGCGGCGATTGAAAATCGCTAATTGATTCAGCGTCTCAATAATGACTGAGAACCCAATCGCCGCGTACAGATAGCCTTTAGGAATAGAGAAACCAAAACCATCTGCGACCAGGCTAAAACCGATCATCAGCAGAAAACTCAGGCACAGAATGACAATCGTGGGGTGGCTGTTCACAAAACGGGTCAGCGCCTTGCTCGCCATGACCATCAGGGTGATGGCGATAATCACGGCAGCCATCATCACCGCCAGGTGATCGACCATGCCCACGGCGGTAATCACAGAATCCAGGGAGAAGACCGCGTCGAGGACCACGATTTGCGCCACCACCGGCCAGAATTTTGCACCGCGCCGTTGAGTAGGGTTATCACTGTCTTTCCCTTCAAGCCGCTCATTCAGTTCGACCGTAGCTTTAAACAGCAGGAACAGCCCACCGAACAGCATGATCAGATCGCGCGCGCTGAAGCTCAGGTCGTGGAAGGTAAAAAGGGGCTTGGTCAGCGTGACCATCCAGGAGATTGAGGCCAGCAGCAGCAGGCGCATCACCATTGCCAACAGCAAACCGGTTACGCGTGCGCGGTCGCGCTGCGCCGGGGGCAATTTATCGGCAAGTATGGCGATGAAAACCAGGTTATCGATGCCCAGGACTAATTCGATGACGACAAGCGTCACCAGCCCGGCCCAGATTGACGGATCGGCAATCCATTCCATAGTAATTGCAGTACCTTTCGTTATATGACATTTGTCACACTTCGATCATGGATAATGTGGGCGAAAATTGCAATGCCATGCTGAGATTTCTCTTAATCAATGCAAAAGGAATACCCCAGCGCAATAACCGTATTATTTCCGTTGGAAAGTTTAAATTTCTATATCGGGTAATAATTCGGATATATCGCACCTGCTAATTTATAATCGCTATAAGTCAATATGAAGAAATTCCTAAAACCGCGAAAATTTGCGCTTAATATTATTCTTAAAAACCAATATTAGGGCGGATGTCTCCTTGCCTGCTATTAGGTTAGCTGCAACAATTCCCCCAGCATCAAATGCTAAATCTTCTTGTTGCTATTTTTGTACTGGTCTTCGGGGCTGAATTTCAATTCGGTCTGGCGACTGAATGCGCCGGGTATATATATCCGCGAAAGCCAGTTTTAAGAGGGTGTCTATCCATAACACATTGTTTCGTCAGTGGATTGGTAACTGAAAGCCAAGGGCGGTAGCGTGCCTGAAAGCGTGTGAATCAGCCTCGATTATTCTGTCAATAGCCAGCGGATGAATAATGTTTTTTTAGGAATGATGCCAGTTATATTTCTTTTTGATTAACTGCATTCTGAATGCCAAAACGATCCGCGCTTATTTAAATTGCACAGGATAATTACTCTGCCAAAGTGATAAATAATCAATGATGAAATCCAAAATGAAATTGATGCCATTATTGGTGTCTGTGACCTTGATGAGTGGTTGTACGGTCTTTCCCGGCAGCAATATGTCAACAGTGGGCAAGGATGTGATCAAGCAACAGGATGCTGATTTTGATCTCGACAAAATGGTGAATGTTTATCCATTAACGCCGCGTCTTGTCGAACAATTACGTCCGCGTCCCAATGTGGCGCAGCCAAATATGTCTCTGGACCAGGAAATTGCGAGCTACCAATACCGCGTAGGTCCGGGTGATGTCGTGAGTGTGACCGTATGGGATCACCCTGAACTGACCACCCCCGCTGGACAATATCGTAGCTCAAGCGATACCGGTAACTGGGTCCAGCCAGATGGCACGATGTTCTATCCCTATATCGGCAAAGTCCACGTCGTTGGGAAAACGCTCGCAGAAATTCGTAGTGATATTACCGGCCGCTTAGCGACGTACATCGCCGATCCGCAGGTTGACGTTAATATCGCCGCGTTCCGTTCGCAAAAAGCCTATGTGTCCGGTGAAGTGAATAAATCGGGCCAGCAGGCAATCACTAACGTCCCGCTGACGATTCTGGATGCGATTAACACGGCAGGCGGTCTGACCGATGCTGCCGACTGGCGCAACGTGGTGCTGACGCACAACGGTAAAGAGGAGCGCATTTCGCTCCAGGCGCTCATGCAGAACGGCGATCTGAGCCAAAACCGTCTTCTTTATCCTGGCGATATTCTATTTGTCCCGCGCAATGACGATCTGAAAGTGTTCGTGATGGGCGAAGTGAAGAAACAAACCACGCTCAAAATGGACTTCAGCGGCATGACCCTGACCGAAGCGCTGGGCAATGCGGAAGGCCTCGACATGACGGCGTCTAACGCCAGTGGCATCTTCGTTATCCGTCCGCTGAAAGGCGAGGGCAGTGCCAAAGGCAAAATTGCCAACATCTACCAGTTGGATATGTCCGATGCGACGTCTCTGGTCATGGCAACCGAGTTCCGACTCCAGCCATACGATGTGGTGTACGTCACCACGGCACCGGTTGCTCGCTGGAACCGTCTGATCAACCAGTTGCTGCCAACCATCAGTGGCGTCCGCTACATGACGGATACGGCGCGCAACATTCATACCTGGTAATCGCGATGTTTAACAAAATTCTGGTGGTGTGCGTGGGGAACATTTGCCGTTCCCCCACGGCTGAACGACTGCTGAAAAGTTACCAGCCCAATATTATCGTCGAATCAGCAGGGCTGGGGGCGCTCGTCGGTAAAGGGGCCGATGAGCGTGCAACGAGCGTGGCGCAGGCACATAACCTCTCCTTAGACGGGCATGTTGCCCGTCAGGTGTCTGGCCGGATGTGTCGGGATTACGATCTGATCCTGGCGATGGAAAAACGGCATATCCATGCGCTGTGTGAACTCGCTCCGGAGATGCGCGGCAAAGTGATGCTGTTTGGTCACTGGGACGGTGAACGCGAAATTCCCGATCCGTATCGTAAAAGCCGTGAGGCATTTGAGGCGGTTTATACCTTACTTGACCAGTCTGCCCAACAGTGGGCGCAGGCACTGAAAGCTCAGCAGGGATAACAATGACAGAAAAAACAAAACCTTCTGCCGCCCCGATTTCGGGCAGTGATGAAATAGATATTGGTCGTCTGGTCGGGACGGTCGTTGAGGCGAAATGGTGGGTACTGGGGATTACCGCGGTGTTCGCGTTAGCCGCCGTGATCTACACCCTGTTTGCCACGCCAATCTATAGCGCCGATGCGCTGGTACAAATTGAGCAAAACTCGGGTAACTCGCTGGTGCAGGATATCGGATCGGCGCTGGCAAATAAGCCACCGGCGTCGGACGCTGAAATTCAGCTCATCCAGTCGCGCCTGGTGCTCGGCAAAACCGTTGACGATCTCGATCTCGATATCGGTGTCACCAAAGATACCTTCCCGATATTTGGTGCCGGCTGGGACAGGCTGATGGGCCGTCAAAATGACATGGTCAAAGTGACCACCTTTGAGCTGCCGAAAGGGGCGGGCGATCAGGTCTTCACGCTGGAAGTTCTCGGGCCAAAACAGTACCAGCTCACCAGCGACGCCGGGTTTAGCGCGCGTGGTGAAGTCGGACAGATGCTGACCAAAAATGGCGTCACTATGATGGTGAGCGACATCAAGGCGGCTGAAGGCGGCAAATTCACCGTGTCCAAATTCTCGATGCTGGGGATGATCAACAATCTGCAGGGTAATCTCAGCGTAACGGAAAATGGTAAGGACACCGGCGTATTGAGCATGACCTTCACCGGTGAAGACAAAGACAAGATCCGCGACATTCTGAACAGCATTACCCGTAATTATCTCGAGCAAAACGTCGAGCGTAAGTCAGCAGAAGCGGCAAAAAGTCTCGCCTTCCTGGCAAAACAGCTCCCGGAAGTGCGCGCGCATCTTGATGAAGCGGAAAACAAGCTGAATGCCTATCGTCAGGATAAAGACTCGGTCGACCTGCCGCTGGAGGCGAAATCCGTCCTCGACTCGATGGTGAACATCGACGCGCAGCTGAATGAGCTGACGTTCAAAGAAGCGGAAATTTCGAAGCTCTACACCAAACGTCACCCGGCGTACCGCACGCTGCTGGAAAAACGTCAGGCGCTGGAAGATGAGAAATCTAAACTCAACAACCGCGTAACGGCGATGCCGAAAACCCAGCAGGAAATTGTGCGTCTGACTCGCGATGTGGAGTCCGGCCAGCAGGTGTACATGCAGCTGTTGAACAAACAGCAGGAGCTGAAGATCACCGAAGCCAGTACCGTTGGCGACGTTCGTATTGTTGACCCGGCGATCACCCAGCCGGGTGTGCTCAAACCAAAAAAAGCGCTGATCATTCTGGGCAGCATTATTCTCGGTCTGATGCTGTCGATTATGGGCGTGCTGCTGCGTTCCTTGTTCAATCGCGGAATCGAAAGCCCGCAGGTGCTTGAAGAGAATGGGATCAGCGTTTACGCCAGTATCCCGCTGTCGGAATGGCAGAAATCGCGTGATAGCGTCAAAACCGTCAAAGGCGTTAAACGCTACAAACAGAGCCAATTGCTGGCCGTGGGCAACCCAACGGATCTGGCGATTGAAGCGGTGCGTAGCCTGCGAACCAGCCTGCACTTCGCGATGATGCAGGCTAAAAATAACGTCCTGATGATGACCGGTGTCAGCCCATCGATTGGTAAAACCTTCGTGTGCGCCAACCTGGCGGCGGTGGTGAGCCAAACCAATAAACGCGTGCTGCTGATCGACTGCGACATGCGTAAGGGCTACACCCACGAACTGTTAGGGACCAACAACGTCAACGGTCTCTCGGAGATTCTGCTCGGCAAAGGGGAGATTGAGCAGTGCGCCAAGCCGACGTCGATCACTAACTTTGACCTTGTACCGCGCGGTCAAGTGCCACCCAATCCTTCCGAACTGCTGATGAGCGAGCGTTTCACGCAGCTGATTGAGTGGGCGAGCAAACATTATGATCTCGTTCTGATTGATACCCCGCCGATTCTGGCCGTGACCGATGCCGCCGTGGTGGGTCGCCATGCTGGCACCACGCTGATGGTGGCCCGTTATGCGGTCAACACGTTGAAGGAAGTGGAAACCAGCCTGAACCGCTTTGAGCAGAACGGCATCGACGTGAAAGGGGTGATTCTGAACTCCATCTTCCGCCGTGCGACGGGATACCAGGATTACGGGTATTACGAGTACGAATACAAGTCTGACAGTAAATAACCGTTTTCCTTCACCCTAACCCTCTCCCGACGGGAGAGGGAATTATATCGTCTCTCTTCTGGGGAGATGGGTGAGGGCAGAAACAACCAGCCATTCGGGGAAGAAAATGACAACACAACGCCCTTTGATCTCCATTTATATGCCGACCTGGAATCGTCAGCAGTTGGCGATCCGCGCGATTAAATCGGTATTACGTCAGGACTACGACAACTGGGAAATGATCATCGTCGATGACTGCTCTTCGTCTTATGAGCAGCTACAAAAGTTCGTTGAAGAACTTGGCGATGCGCGGGTGAAATATATCCACAATGACATAAATTCCGGCGCGTGTGCGGTGCGAAACCAGGCGATTCTCCAGTCTAGCGGGGAGTTCATCACGGGTATTGATGATGATGATGAATGGACGCCAAACCGTTTATCCATTTTCCTGGCGCACAAGCATCAACTGGTGACGCATGCATTTTTGTACGCCAATGACTATGTCTGCGAGGGTGAAGTTTATTCCCAACCGGCGAGCCTGCCGCTGTATCCAAAGTCACCGTACTCTCGCCGCCTGTTCTACAAGCGCAACATTATTGGCAATCAGGTCTTTACCTGGGCGTGGCGTTTCAAAGAGAGCCTGTTTGATACCGAACTGAAAGCCGCGCAGGATTACGACATTTTTCTGCGCATGGTGGTGGAATATGGCGAACCGTGGAAAGTGGACGACGCCACGCAAATTCTGCATATCAATCATGGCGAGATGCAAATCACCTCGTCGCCAAAGAAATTCTCTGGCTACTTCCATTTTTACCGCAAGCATAAAGATAAGTTCGACCGTGCCAGCCGTAAATATCAGCTTTTTACGCTGTACCAGATCCGCAATAAGCGCATGAACTGGCGCACGCTGCTAACGCTCTTTTCCGTACGTAATACCAAGCGTCTGGCTGACGGGCTGCGGGGGAAATAATGATTCTGGAAGATTTCCGCGCCAACAGCTGGAGCCTGCGCCCGTGCTGCATGGTTCTGGCGTACCGCATTGCACATTTTTGCTCCGTCTGGCGCAAAAAGAATGTCCTCAATAATCTGTGGGCGGCACCGATTCTGGTGCTGTATCGCATCATCACCGAGTGTCTGTTTGGTTACGAAATTCAGGCCGCAGCCACCATTGGACGACGCTTTACCATTCATCACGGTTATGCCGTGGTGATCAATAAATTTGTCGTCGCGGGTGATGATTTCACGATTCGCCACGGCGTGACCATCGGCAACCGTGGCCCGGCGAGTCTGGCGTGCCCGGTGATTGGCAACAATGTTGAACTGGGCGCAAACGTCGTCATGATCGGTGAAATTACCGTGGGTAATAACGTCACTGTCGGTGCGGGCAGCGTGGTGCTGGACAGCATTCCTGATAACGCGCTTGTCACCGGTGAAAAAGCCCGTGTGAAGGTCATCAAATGAATATTCTGCAATTTAACGTTCGCCTGGCAGAGGGCGGGGCGGCTGGCGTCGCGCTGGATCTGCATCAACGCGCGCTGCAAAAAGGTCTCCAGTCACGTTTTGTCTACGGCTATGGCAAAGGCGGCAAAAAAAGCGTCAGTCATGATAACTATCCGCAGGTCATAAAACAGACGCCGCGCCTGACATCGATTGCCAACATCGCGCTGTTCCGTCTTTTTAACCGCGATCTGTTTGGAAATCTCAACAGTCTTTATCGTACGGTGACCCGCACCAGCGGCCCGGTAGTGCTGCATTTCCACGTATTGCACAGCTACTGGCTCAATCTGGAAGAGGTCGTGGCGTTTTGCGAGAACGTGCAGGCGCACAAACCGGACACCACCTTTGTGTGGACCTTACACGATCACTGGAGCGTCACGGGGCGCTGCGCCTTTACCGACGGCTGCGAAGGCTGGAAAACAAACTGCCAGAAGTGTCCGACCCTTTCTAATTATCCTCCAGTGAAAGTGGATCGCGCACACAAGCTGGTGGCCGGCAAACGTCAGCTGTTCCGCGACATGCTGGCGCTGGGGTGTACTTTTATCTCGCCAAGTCAACACGTCGCTGATGCGTTTAATAGTCTGTACGGCCCAGGCCGCTGCCAGATTATTAATAACGGTATTGATGTGGCGACCGAAGAAATTCTGGCGGAACTCACCCCGGTGGCCGTGACCCCTGGTAAACCGAAAATCGCTGTGGTGGCACACGATCTGCGCTACGACGGGAAAACCAACCAGCAGCTGGTGCGCGACATGATGGCGCTCGGTGACAAAATTGAGCTGCATACCTTCGGGAAATTCTCACCGTTTGAGGGCGCTAACGTCACCAACCACGGGTTCGAAACGGATAAGCGCAAGCTGATGAGTGCCCTGAATGGAATGGATGCGCTGGTCTTCAGTTCGCGCGTGGATAACTATCCACTGATTTTGTGCGAAGCGCTGTCTATTGGCGTGCCGGTCATTGCAACACACAGCGATGCTGCGCGTGAAGTGCTGGAAAAATCAGGCGGAAAAACCTTCAGCGAAGATGAGGTTTTACCGCTGGTGCAACACTCGAAGGCGGACATCGCGCAGGCTGTTTTTGGCACTGACCTGGAATCGTTCCGCAACCGTAGTCGTAAAGCGTACAGCGGCCAACAGATGCTGGAGGAATATGTCTCGTTCTATCAGAATCTGTAGTTATCTGCTGCTTCCGCTTATCTACCTGCTGGTCAACGTCAAAATTGCCCAGCTTGGCGAAAGTTTCCCGATAACCATCGTCACCTTTTTGCCCGTTCTGCTGTTGCTGTACGTTGAGAAAATCAGCATCAAGAAGCTGATGATTGCCCTGGGGCTCGGTTTTGGCTTAACAGCGTTTAACTATATCTTCGGTCAGTCGCTGGACGCGAGCAAATACGTTACCTCCACCATGCTGTTTGTTTATATTGTGATTATTATCGGCATGGTGTGGAGCATTCGCTTTAAAACGATTTCCCCGCACAATTATAGGAAAATCCTTAGGTTCTTTTATATTGCCGTGACGTTCATTGTTGTGCTTGCTGCATTAGAAATGGCGCAAATTATTTTGACCGGTGGCAGTAGCCTGATGGAAATAATTTCGAAACATCTGATTTACAGTAACAGCTATGTACTGAACTTCATTAAATTTGGTGGTAAGCGAACCACGGCGCTTTATTTTGAACCGGCATTTTTTGCTCTGGCATTAATCTCAATTTGGCTGAGCATCAAACAGTTTGGTATCAAAACCCCCAAGACCGATGCTATGATTCTTGCAGGGATTGTTCTGTCAGGCTCATTCTCTGGGGTAATGACGTTTATCCTGTTTTACCTGCTTGAATGGGCATTTCAGTATCTGAACAAAGACGCGATCAAGAAAAAACTACCGTTAGCAATAATTTCGCTAACCGTATTTTTAGTGGGTATTGTTTTTGCATTTCCCTACATCGCAACGCGTCTGGGGGATTTAGGCACGGAAGGCTCGTCATCTTATTATCGAATTATTGGGCCGCTGGTGATGGTTGGGTATTCTTTAACCCATATCGATGGCGTAGTCAGATTTGGCTCACTTTATGAATATGTTGCATCATTCGGAATCTTTAACGGTGCGGACGTCGGTAAAACCATAGACAATGGTCTGTATCTGCTGATTATTTATTTCTCATGGTTCGCAGTGCTGTTAACGCTGTGGTACATGTTTAAAGTTTTCAAAATGATGATCAATGCATTCGGTGATAATCAAAACTTTCGTGTGCAGCTTTATCTTTTTACGCCGGTGTCGCTGTTTTTTACCGGGTCAATATTTAGCCCGGAATATGCATTCCTAATTGTATGTCCGTTTATTTTGCGTAAAGCGCTCAATATTACGCGGGTATGACGAAATGAGGTGGTTTATGTTTCGATATTCAAACTTATTCAAGTTGCATCAAGGCGGCAAGGCTAAGAATTCCCAGGCGCTGACACAAGTCAGTGGCTGCGGTGAACAGATGAAGCCAACGCAGAGGCAGCTTTAAGAATGATGAATATAAGCGTTATTACTGTCGCCTTTCGCAATCACGAAGGGGTAGTAAGAACCTGGCGCTCGCTGCGCAACCTGGCACGCGATCCCAGCCTCACGTTTGAATGGATTGTGGTCGACGGTGGCTCAAATGATGGCACGGCTGAATTTCTCGAAAAACTGAACGGGGAGTTCAACTTACGCTACATCAGTGAGAAAGATAAAGGTATCTACGATGCGATGAATAAAGGCATCGAGATGGCGCAGGGGCGCTATGCCATTTTCCTGAATTCTGGCGATATCTTCCACGAAGACGTGGCGCTGTTTGCGCGTCAACTTGCCCGTCAGAAAGACGACGCAATGTTCATCGGCGATGCGCTGCTGGATTTTGGTGATGGCAATAAAGTGTGCCGTAGCGCCAAACCTGGTTGGTATATCTATCACAGTTTACCGGCCAGCCATCAGGCGATTTTCTTCCCGACAGCGGGACTGAAAAAACATCCTTATGATTTGCAATATAAGGTGTCATCTGATTATGCGCTGGCGGCCAGCCTTTATAAATCAGGTTATCCGTTCCGTCGAATTAAGGGCCTGGTGTCTGAATTCTCAATGGGCGGCGTGTCAACCTCGAATAATCTGGAATTATGCCAGGATGCCAAAAAAGTGCAGCGCAACATATTACGCGTGCCGGGCTTCTGGGCGGAATTATCCTATTTATTCCGTCTGAAAACGACGGGGAAAACGAAAGCCTTATATAACAAAGTCTGAATATAAGGGAAGGGTATGCAGGATCTCAGTGGTTTTTCCGTTCCCAAAGGATTTCGGGGCGGCAATGGAATTAAGGTGCAATTGTGGTGGGCTGTGCAGGCTACTTTATTTGCCTGGTCGCCACAAGTTTTGTATCGCTGGCGCGCTTTTTTACTGCGCTTGTTTGGCGCAAAAATCGGCAAGAATGTGGTTATTCGTCCGTCAGTCAAAATTACGTATCCATGGAAATTAACGCTCGGTGATTATGCCTGGGTAGGGGATGACGCGGTGTTATATACCCTGGGTGAAATTACCATCGGCGCACATTCCGTGGTGTCTCAGAAGTGTTATTTGTGTACCGGCAGTCATGATTTTATGAGTCCGCATTTTGATATTAACGCCTCGCCTATTGTGATTGGCGAAAAATGCTGGCTCGCGACGGATGTCTTTGTTGCACCTGGTATTACTGTTGGCGATGGCACGGTTATTGGTGCACGCAGCAGCGTTTTTAAATCGCTTCCGGCAAATAAGATTTGCCGTGGCAACCCCGCAGTGGTGATACGCGAACGCGTTGAAACTGAATGAATTCATAAGTAGAGGAAAATAAACATGTCTAAAGTCGCTCTCATCACCGGCGTTACCGGACAGGATGGTTCTTATCTGGCGGAGCTGTTGCTGGAAAAAGGATATGAAGTTCACGGTATTAAACGTCGTGCTTCGTCGTTCAACACAGAACGTGTGGATCATATCTACCAGGATCCCCATTCAGCGAATCCGAAATTCCATCTGCATTATGGCGATCTGACCGATTCCTCCAACCTGACCCGTATTCTGCAGGAAGTGCAGCCTGATGAAGTGTACAACCTGGGTGCGATGAGCCACGTAGCGGTCTCATTTGAATCCCCGGAATACACCGCAGATGTTGATGCCATGGGCACGCTGCGTCTGTTGGAAGCCATTCGCTTCCTGGGCCTTGAGAAGAAAACCCGTTTCTACCAGGCGTCTACCTCTGAGCTGTATGGCCTGGTGCAGGAAATCCCGCAGAAAGAGACCACGCCGTTCTATCCGCGCTCTCCGTACGCTGTCGCAAAACTGTACGCTTACTGGATCACCGTGAACTACCGTGAATCCTACGGTATGTATGCGTGTAACGGTATTTTGTTCAACCACGAATCCCCACGCCGTGGCGAAACCTTCGTAACCCGCAAAATCACCCGTGCGATCGCGAACATCGCCCAGGGCCTTGAGAAGACACTGCACCTCGGCAACATGGATTCCCTGCGTGACTGGGGCCATGCGAAAGACTACGTCAAAATGCAGTGGATGATGTTGCAGCAGGACAACCCGGAAGATTTCGTGATTGCGACCGGCGTGCAGTATTCCGTGCGTCAGTTCGTTGAAATGGCGGCAGCACAGCTGGGTATTAAACTGCGTTTCGAAGGCACCGGCGTTGAAGAGAAAGGCATTGTGGTTTCTGTAACCGGTCATGATGCACCGGGCGTGAAACCAGGTGATGTGATCGTGGAAGTGGACCCGCGTTACTTCCGTCCTGCTGAAGTGGAAACGCTGCTCGGCGATCCAACCAAAGCGCATGAAAAACTGGGCTGGAAACCGGAAATCACCCTGCAGGAAATGGTATCTGAAATGGTGGCCAAGGATCTCGAAGCGGCGAAAAAACACTCCCTGCTTAAGTCCCATGGCTACGAGGTTGCCATCGCGCTGGAGTCCTGAGAATGACCAAACAACGTATTTTTGTCGCTGGTCATCGTGGGATGGTGGGATCTGCCATCGTCCGTCAGCTTGAACAGCGCGGTGATGTTGACGTCGTGGTGCGTAACCGCGACGAGCTGAACTTGCTTGATGGTCAAGCCGTTCAGGCTTTCTTTGCGAACGAACGTATTGATCAGGTGTATCTGGCGGCGGCAAAGGTTGGCGGCATTGTCGCCAACAACACGTATCCGGCGGATTTCATCTACGAAAACATGATGATTGAGAGCAACATTATTCACGCCGCGCATCTGCACAACGTGAATAAGCTGCTGTTCCTCGGCTCTTCATGCATTTATCCGAAGCTGGCGAAGCAGCCGATCGCTGAGAGCGAACTGCTGCAGGGCACGCTTGAAGAGACGAACGAGCCTTACGCGATTGCCAAGATTGCCGGTATCAAACTGTGCGAATCCTACAACCGCCAGTATGGCCGCGATTATCGTTCGGTGATGCCGACCAATCTGTACGGTCCGCACGATAACTTCCATCCGAGCAACTCGCATGTGATCCCAGCGCTGCTGCGTCGTTTCCATGAAGCGACGGCAGAAAGTGCGCCAGACGTCGTGGTGTGGGGGAGCGGTACGCCGATGCGCGAGTTCCTGCACGTTGATGACATGGCCGCTGCCAGCATTCACGTGATGGAGTTGGATCGCGAAGTGTGGCAGGAAAATACCGAGCCGATGCTGTCGCACATCAACGTCGGAACCGGAGTAGATTGCACGATCCGCGAGCTAGCGCAGACCATCGCGCACGTGGTGGGCTACAAAGGCCGTGTGGTGTTTGATGCCACCAAGCCGGACGGCACGCCGCGCAAACTGCTGGACGTGACGCGTCTCCATCAGCTCGGCTGGTATCACGAGGTGTCACTTGAGCAGGGGCTGGCAAGCACCTACCAGTGGTTCCTGGAAAACCAGCACCGCTTCCGGGGGTAATCATGTTTTTAAGTCAGGAAGATTTTGCCACGGTAGTGCGTTCTACCCCGCTGATATCCATCGATTTGATTGTGGAAAACGAGCGAGGGGAGTTCCTGCTGGGACAGCGAACCAATCGCCCTGCGCAAGGGTACTGGTTCGTCCCCGGTGGACGCGTACAGAAGGATGAACGGCTTGAGCGCGCTTTCGAGCGCCTCACGCTGGCGGAACTGGGACTGAGCCTGCCGATGAAGGCAGGCCAGTTTTACGGGATCTGGCAGCACTTCTATGACGATAACTTTTCCGGCACCGATTTCAGCACCCATTACGTGGTGCTGGGCTTTTGCCTGAAAGTGAATCAGGCCGATCTGAATCTGCCTGATTCACAACATGATGCTTACCGCTGGCTGACGCCAGATGCCCTGCTGGCAAGTGATAACGTGCATGACAATAGCCGCGCGTATTTCCTTGCCGACCGCCAGGCCGAGGTAACAGAACGATGAAGATCCTTGTCTACGGCATCAATTATTCACCCGAACTAACCGGTATCGGTAAATACACTGGTGAAATGGTCGAGTGGATGGCGAGCCAGGGCCACGAGGTGCGGGTCATTACGGCCCCGCCTTACTACCCGGAATGGAAAGTCGGCGAACGTTATTCCAGCTGGCGCTATCGCCGTGAAGTGGGCAATGCGACCGTCTGGCGCTGTCCGCTGTATGTGCCTAAACAGCCTTCGACACTGAAGCGCCTGATTCATCTGGGCAGCTTTGCGCTCAGCAGTTTCTTCCCGCTGATGGCGCAGCGTCGCTGGAAGCCTGACCGTATCATCGGCGTGGTGCCCACACTGTTTTGCACGCCAGGCATGCGCCTGCTGGGCAAACTCTCGGGCGCACGTACGATCCTGCATATCCAGGATTACGAAGTAGACGCGATGCTCGGCCTGGGCATGGCGGGTAAAGGCAAGAGTGGCAAGGTGGCCAAACTCGCCAGCGCCTTCGAGCGCAGCAATCTGCATAACGTCGATTACGTCTCAACGATCTCGCGCTCGATGATGAACAAAGCGCAGGAGAAAGGCGTTCCGGCTGAAAAAATGATTTTCTTCCCGAACTGGTCAGAAGTGGCCCGTTTTCGTGATGTGAGTGAGAGCGATGCGCTGGCCTTGCGGGCGCAGCTCGGTTTACCTGACAGCCAAAAAATCATTCTTTACTCAGGCAACATTGGCGAAAAACAGGGGCTGGAAAGCGTCATTGACGCGGCCGCACAGCTGAGCAATCAGCCCTGGACATTCGTGATTGTCGGGCAGGGTGGTGGTAAAGCGCGGCTCGAGAAAATGGTCAGCGAACGCGGCCTGACCAACGTGAAATTCTTCCCGCTTCAGTCCTACGAGGCACTGCCTGCGTTACTGAAGATGGGCGATTGCCATTTGGTCGTGCAAAAGCGCGGCGCGGCGGATGCGGTGCTGCCGTCGAAATTGACCAACATTTTGGCCGTCGGTGGCAACGCGGTGATCACGGCGGAGCCAGAAACCGAACTTGGTCAGCTTTGCGATACCTACCCGGAGATCGCGGTGTGCGTTGAACCGGAATCAGTCCCTGCGCTGGTCGCGGGCATTGAACGGGCACTCGCCATGCCAAAACAGAACACGGTGGCACGTGAATATGCCGAACGCACGCTCGAAAAAGAGAACGTGCTTAGCCAATTTATTGCAGATATACGGGGATAAACATGAGTCAAAATAAACTTTACCCGGTTGTGATGGCGGGTGGCTCTGGTAGTCGGTTGTGGCCGCTGTCCCGCGTGCTCTATCCAAAACAGTTCCTCTGCCTGAAAGGGGATCTCACCATGCTGCAAACCACAGTGTCGCGCCTGAACGGCGTGGAGTGCGAAAGCCCGGTGGTAATTTGCAACGAGCAGCACCGTTTTATCGTCGCAGAACAGCTGCGTCAGCTGAACAAACTGACTGAAAACATCATTCTTGAACCGGCTGGGCGTAATACCGCACCGGCTATCGCACTGGCCGCGCTGGCGGCGCAACGCAGCAGCCCGGATTGTGACCCGATGATGCTGGTGCTGGCGGCGGACCACGTTATTCAGCAGGAAGATGCCTTCCGCGAAGCGGTTCGTGCCGCGATCCCTTACGCCGAAAGTGGCAAACTGGTGACCTTCGGTATCGTGCCGGATCTGCCAGAAACGGGCTATGGCTATATTCGTCGTGGTGATGTAACGCCGGGCGAAAGCGACAGCGTGGCGTTTAACGTGGCGCAGTTTGTCGAAAAACCGAATCTTGATACCGCCCAGGCGTATGTGGCCAGCGGCGAATATTACTGGAACAGCGGCATGTTCCTGTTCCGCGCGGGACGTTATCTGGAAGAACTGCAAAAGTATCGCCCGGATATTCTGAGCGCCTGTGAAAAAGCGATGGCCGTTGTTGACCCGGATCTCGACTTTATCCGTGTGGATGAAGCGTCATTCCTTGCCTGTCCGGAAGAGTCCGTCGATTACGCGGTGATGGAGCGCACGGCGGATGCCGTTGTGGTTCCAATGGATGCTGGCTGGAGCGATGTGGGCTCCTGGTCTTCGCTGTGGGAAATCAGCGCACACACCCCGGAAGGCAACGTGCATCACGGCGATGTGATCAGCCATAAAACTGAAAACAGCTATGTTTACGCCGAGTCTGGTCTGGTGACCACGGTGGGCGTGAAAGATCTGGTTGTCGTGCAGACCAAAGATGCAGTGCTGATTGCCGATCGCAATTCAGTGCAGGACGTTAAAAAAGTGGTCGAGCAGATCAAAGCCGATGGCCGTCATGAGCACCACATTCATCGCGAAGTCTATCGTCCGTGGGGTAAATATGACTCCATCGACTCAGGCGATCGTTATCAGGTCAAACGTATCACCGTGAAACCGGGCGAAGGGTTGTCGGTGCAAATGCATCACCACCGTGCCGAACACTGGGTGGTGGTGGCGGGTACCGCAAAAGTGACGATTGACGGCGACGTTAAACTGCTCGGTGAAAACGAGTCGATTTATATCCCGTTGGGCGCGACGCACTGCCTGGAAAATCCAGGGAAAATTCCTCTCGATCTGATTGAAGTGCGTTCCGGCTCGTATCTGGAAGATGACGACATTGTGCGCTTCCAGGATCGCTACGGCCGGGTTTAGCGCTAACTAGCCTCTTTCGCGTGGCAGATGAGCTGCAACGCGAAATCGAAGGGTTATTCAATTCAAAAATAAAATCTCCTGAACGGGAGAGGGCCGACTGTTGCCTGAAAAAGGGGTCATCATGGAAAAGTTAACCTGTTTTAAAGCCTACGATATTCGCGGCAAGCTGGGCGAAGAGCTGAACGAAGATATCGCGTGGCGCATTGGCCGGGCGTACGGCGAATATGTAAAACCTAAAACCATTGTACTGGGCGGCGATGTGCGCCTGACCAGCGAGGCGCTCAAACTGGCGCTGGCCAAAGGGTTGCAGGATGCAGGCGTGGATGTGCTGGATATCGGCCTGTCCGGGACTGAAGAGATTTATTTCGCCACCTTCCATCTGGGCGTTGACGGCGGGATTGAAGTGACCGCCAGCCATAACCCGATGGACTACAACGGCATGAAGCTGGTGCGTGAAGGTGCTCGCCCTGTAAGCGGTGATACAGGCCTGCGCGACGTGCAGCGTCTGGCGGAAGCGAACGACTTCCCGCCGGTCAATGAAGCGAAACGCGGCAGCTACACACAAATCGACCCGCGCAATGCGTACATCGACCATCTGCTCGGCTATATCAACGTTGATAATCTTAAACCGCTGAAGCTGGTGATTAACTCCGGCAACGGCGCGGCGGGCCCGGTGGTTGATGCGCTGGAAGCCCGCTTTAAAGCCCTGAACGTTCCCGTCACCTTTATCAAAGTTCATAACACGCCGGACGGCAATTTCCCGAACGGAATCCCGAATCCACTGCTGCCGGAATGCCGCGCCGATACCCGCAACGCGGTGATTGAGCACGGTGCCGACATGGGCATCGCCTTTGACGGTGATTTTGACCGCTGCTTCCTGTTCGACGAGAAAGGCCAGTTTATCGAAGGCTATTACATCGTCGGTCTGCTGGCCGAGGCGTTCCTCGAGAAAAATCCGGGTGCGAAAATCATTCACGATCCGCGTCTGTCGTGGAACACGGTTGACGTGGTCAGTGCCGCAGGTGGCCAGCCGGTGATGTCGAAAACCGGTCACGCGTTCATCAAAGAGCGTATGCGCCAGGAAGACGCCATTTACGGCGGTGAGATGAGCGCTCACCACTACTTCCGCGATTTTGCCTACTGCGACAGCGGGATGATCCCGTGGCTGCTGGTGACGGAGCTGCTGTGTCTGAAAGGCCAGACGCTGGGTGAACTGGTGCGTGACCGTATGGCGGCGTTCCCGGCGAGCGGTGAGATCAACAGCAAGCTGGAGAATCCTGCAGACGCGATTGCTCGGGTGGAGCAGCATTTTGCGCCGCAGGCGCTGGAAATTGACCACACCGACGGGATCAGCATGGCGTTCCCGGAGTGGCGCTTCAATTTGCGCTCGTCCAATACGGAGCCTGTTGTGCGTCTGAACGTGGAGTCGCGGGCCGACACGGCGCTGATGGAAGAGAAAACATTAGCAATACTCAGTCTACTCAGGAAGTGATGATTAATACTGCCGAAAGGGTGGTTCTGAATTATGCATTCAGTGTGACATAGATCAGCAAAGGCTATTCATTCAGCCTATACCTGAGTTAACATCAAAGGCACATTTCAAACCGCGCTCATGCAGCGCGGTGACCACACCTGACAGGAGTATGTAATGTCCAAGCAACAGATCGGCGTTGTCGGTATGGCAGTGATGGGGCGCAACCTGGCGCTCAACATCGAAAGCCGCGGTTATACCGTCTCCGTTTTCAACCGCTCCCGCGATAAAACCGAAGAAGTCATCGCCGAAAACCCTGGCAAGAAGCTTGTTCCTTTTTACACGGTGCAGGAATTTGTTGAATCCCTGGAAACGCCTCGTCGTATCCTGTTAATGGTGAAGGCGGGCGCGGGCACAGATGCGGCAATCGATTCTCTGAAACCATACCTGGATAAAGGCGACATCATCATCGATGGCGGCAATACCTTCTTCCACGACACTATCCGTCGTAATCGCGAACTGTCTGCTGAAGGCTTTAACTTCATCGGTACGGGTGTTTCCGGTGGTGAAGAGGGCGCTCTGAAGGGCCCATCCATCATGCCTGGCGGTCAGAAAGAAGCGTATGAATTAGTTGCGCCAATCCTGACGAAAATCGCCGCTGTCGCTGAAGATGGCGAACCTTGCGTGACCTATATTGGCCCAGACGGTGCGGGTCATTACGTTAAAATGGTTCACAACGGCATTGAATATGGTGATATGCAGCTGATCGCAGAAGCCTATGCTCTGTTGAAAGGCGGCCTGAATCTTTCTAACGAAGAGTTGGCGCAGACGTTCACTGAGTGGAACAATGGCGAGCTGAGCAGCTACCTGATCGACATCACCAAAGACATCTTCACCAAGAAAGACGAAGACGGTATCTACCTGGTAGACGTGATCCTGGATGAAGCTGCTAACAAAGGCACCGGTAAATGGACCAGTCAGAGCTCTCTGGATCTCGGTGAACCGCTGTCTCTGATCACTGAATCCGTGTTTGCACGTTACATCTCTTCTCTTAAAGAACAGCGTGTTGCGGCATCTAAAGTGTTGTCCGGTCCGCAAGCTAAGCCCGCTGGCGATAAAGCGGAATTCATCGAGAAAGTCCGTCGCGCACTGTATCTGGGCAAACTGGTTTCTTACGCTCAGGGCTTCTCTCAGCTGCGCGCAGCATCTGACGAGAATAACTGGGATCTGAACTACGGTGAGATCGCCAAGATTTTCCGTGCTGGCTGCATCATTCGCGCGCAATTCCTGCAGAAGATCACCGATGCTTATGCTGAAAATGCAAATATCGCCAACTTGTTGCTGGCTCCGTACTTCAAAAAGATTGCGGATGACTATCAGCAAGCGCTGCGTGACGTGGTCGCTTACGCGATTCAGAACGGCATTCCTGTTCCGACCTTCTCTGCCGCAGTAGCCTATTACGATAGCTACCGTTCAGCCGTGCTGCCTGCCAACTTGATTCAGGCGCAGCGTGACTATTTCGGTGCTCACACGTATAAGCGTACTGATAAAGAAGGTGTATTCCACACCGAATGGCTGGATTAATCTGATTTAATTGAGTCCTTAAGAATAGCCCGGTGATCGTTTCCGGGCTTTTTTATGACTTTAATGCCCTCATTTCCTTGCATTAAACCCCTTCATGTCTTTATTGGAAAATAAAATGCTGTTTTTTCACGCATTAATTCCAAGGGCTTTGCCTTGACAGCAGATAAACATAAGAGGTAAAAACCTCAACAGTTGTTTATTGTGGTGGTGCTGTTAATGCCTCCTGAAACTCATACTTGAAGAAGTTGAAAGAATGAAAATTACAATCTCCGGTACAGGCTATGTCGGTCTTTCAAACGGTATTTTGATTGCGCAGAACCATGAAGTGGTCGCATTGGATATCGTCCAGGCTAAAGTGGATATGCTTAATCAAAAGATCTCTCCGATTGTGGACAAAGAGATCCAGGATTATCTGGCGAATAAGCCGCTGAACTTCCGCGCTACGACCGATAAAGAAGACGCATACCGCGGCGCAGATTATGTGATTATCGCTACGCCAACTGATTACGATGCAAAGACAAACTATTTCAACACGTCCAGCGTAGAAGCGGTTATCAAAGATGTGACTGCGATTAATCCGAATGCTGTGATGATCATCAAATCGACCATTCCAGTAGGCTTTACCCAGTCCATTAAAGAAAAGCTGGGCATTGATAACGTTATTTTCTCGCCTGAGTTTCTGCGTGAAGGCAAAGCGTTGTATGACAATCTACATCCATCGCGCATTGTCATTGGTGAACGGTCTGAGCGTGCCGAGCGCTTTGCTGCACTGTTGCAGGAAGGGGCCATTAAGAAAAATATTGATGTGCTCTTCACCGATCCGACAGAAGCCGAGGCGATCAAGCTGTTCGCGAATACCTATCTGGCGATGCGCGTAGCGTACTTTAATGAGTTGGACAGCTATGCGGAAAGTCTGGGCTTAAATACCCGACAGATCATCGAAGGTGTCTGCCTGGATCCTCGTATAGGCAATCACTACAACAATCCTTCCTTTGGCTATGGCGGTTACTGCCTGCCAAAAGACACCAAACAGTTGCTGGCGAACTATCAGGCGGTGCCAAACAATCTGATTTCTGCGATTGTTGATGCAAACCGTACGCGTAAAGATTTTATCTCTGACTCTATTCTGGCGCGTCAGCCAAAAGTGGTTGGCGTTTATCGTCTGATTATGAAGAGCGGCTCGGACAACTTCCGCGCTTCTTCGATTCAAGGGATTATGAAGCGTATTAAGGCGAAAGGCGTCCAGGTCATTATTTATGAACCTGCCATGAAAGAAGATGAATTCTTCCATTCGCGCGTCGTTCGTGATCTGGATGCCTTCAAAAAAGAAGCTGATGTGATTATTTCTAATCGTATGGCGGAAGAGTTAGCAGACGTCGCAGATAAAGTGTACACGCGCGATCTTTTCGGAAGCGACTAAGTCATTTTCTGTAGCGTATAAAAAAGCCCGGCATTGCCGGGTTTTTTGTTTTTTACACGTTGTAGAAATTACGGTACCAGTCCACAAAATTCTTCACACCGTCTTTTACGGTCGTTTGCGGCTTGAAACCAATCACATCAAACAACGCTTTAGTATCTGCGCTGGTTTCCAGCACATCACCTGGCTGGATAGGCATCATATTTTTCTGTGCATCTTTACCCAACGCGTCTTCTAGCGCGGTGATGTAATCCATTAGTTCAACAGGGGAGCTGTTGCCGATGTTATAGACGCGATACGGCGCAGAACTTGTAGCCGGCGATCCGGTCTCAACAGTCCATTCAGCATCAGCCTGCGGAATAACATCCTGCAGTCGAATGATGGCCTCGGCAATATCATCAATATAAGTGAAGTCGCGCTTCATCTTGCCATAGTTGTACACATCGATACTGTTGCCCTCGATCATCGCCTTGGTAAACTTGAACAGGGCCATATCCGGGCGGCCCCATGGGCCATATACCGTAAAGAAGCGCAGGCCGGTTGTTGGCAAATTATAAAGATGCGAATAAGTATGCGACATCAATTCGTTGGCTTTTTTGGTCGCTGCATACAGTGATACCGGATGGTCAACTGAGTCATCGGTGGAGAATGGCATCTTGCGATTAAGGCCATAAACCGAGCTGGAGGAGGCATAAAGCAGGTGCTGAACCTGGTTATGTCGGCAGCCTTCAAGCACGTTCAGATGACCAATCAAGTTAGCATCTGCGTAAGCGTGCGGATTTTCAAGCGAATAGCGTACCCCGGCTTGAGCAGCCAGATGAATGACGCGGTCAAATTTCTCATCAGCGAACAGTTTCGCCATCCCTTCACGATCGGCCAAATCTAGCTTGCGGAAAGTGAAGTTCCCAGATGTCAGCAGATTCAGTCGTGCTTCTTTCAGACTGACGTCATAGTAGTCATTCAGATTATCAATACCGACAACCTGGTGCCCTGCGTCGAGAAGCCGTCCGCTAACATGAAAGCCAATAAAGCCTGCTGCACCGGTGACCAGAAATTTCATATTCATCCTCTGTAGTAACATATACCGCTATTCACATAGCATAAACCCTTGCGCGACATCATACCCCTAAGCGTGTGGTTAGCAAAACTTCGCCAGCCAACCGTTTAGTCAACGGATTCCTGTAGATAAATTTCTTACAAACGATACACTAGACCGATAGTTTTTTTTGCTTTTACCGTTGAAGGATTGTATGTCCCAGAAAAACAATAACGTGGTCACTCAAAATAATGACCCAGAGCAAATTGATTTAATTGAGCTGATATTGCAGCTATGGCGTGGTAAATGGGTAATCGCAACGTGCGTCGCGATAGCCATTGCGGTTGCTGGAGTCTATCTGGTTTTTGCGAAAGAACAGTGGACTTCGACGGCAATTATCACGCAGCCTGATGCCGCGCAAATTGGTACCTACAGTAATGCACTGAACGTTGTGTATGGCAGTTCAACAACAAATGCGAATGCGGCACCTCGTCTGGTTGATATACAGACCAGTGTGTTTGAACGTTTTAGTGCCGCATTTTCAGCTCTCGCAGGAGCGCTGGAAAATCAGGATATCCCTGAAAAACTGAAGATCGAGCCTGTCGTTGTCACGCAAACTTACCCACTGCAGATTTCCTATACTGCTGAAACTGCGGAGTCGGCACAAAAAATCTTTACGCAATATATTCAGAAAGTTGATGAGCAAGTTGCGAAGGAACTTTATGTCGACCTGAAGGGAAACATCGAACTACAGATCATTACGCTGAACAATACACTGAGTAACCAGGAGAAGGTTTCTCAGGAGCAGAAAGATCTACGAATTAAGCAAATTTCGGAAGCATTGAAATATGCAGAAGCAGCAAATATCACCAGTCCACGAATCCAACAAACACAGGATGTCACTCAGGATACGTTATTCCTGTTAGGGACCGAAGCGCTGCAATCAATGATTCAGCGTGAAGCGACGCGACCTTTGATATTCTCAGATGATTACTATCTGAGCAAACAAAAGCTGTTTGACATTGATAAGTTAAAAATCGATGAAAGCTCCATCCACGCCTACCGTTATGTGATGAAGCCAGACCTTCCGGTGCGTAAGGATAGCCCGAAAAAAGCAATCGCATTGATTTTAGCTGTTCTGCTGGGCGGGTTTATAGGTTCAAGTGTGGTGCTAGTGCGGAGCGCGTTACGTAATTACAAACCTAAAAATTAAGTTACTTTTTCTCTAAAAAAAGTGAAACGCATAAAAGAAAAGACCGGGTTTCCCCGGTCTTTTTTATTTGTGACGCTGACGCAAATTCTCAATGACAGCCGTCAAATCGAGCTCCTGATCCTGCAACAGGACGAGCAGGTGGTACATCAAATCCGAGGCTTCATTTTTTAACTCTTCGCGGTCGTTGACCGTTGCTGCCAGTGCGGTTTCAACGCCTTCTTCGCCTACTTTCTGCGCGATACGTTTGGTGCCGCTGGCGTACAGTTTCGCCGTGTATGAACTGTCTGGGTCGGCAGTTTTGCGCTCAGCCAGCAGTTGTTCTAGCTGATACAGGAACAGCCACTGGTGGCTGGCATCGCCAAAGCAACTGCTGGTCCCCAGATGGCAGGTCGGGCCAACAGGATTAGCCAGAACCAGCAACGTATCGTTATCACAATCAGGTGTCACACTGACCACGTTCAGGAAATTACCGGAGCTTTCACCTTTGGTCCAAAGACGCTGTTTGGTGCGCGAGAAAAAGGTCACTTTCTTGCTGTCGAGCGTCTGTGCCAATGCCTCCTGGTTCATATACCCGAGCATCAGCACTTCGCCAGACACCGCATGTTGCACAACCACCGGCAATAATCCGTCCGTTTTTTCCCAGTCCAGTCGCGCCTGTTGTTGTTCAGTTAACATAACCTAATCTCCACGCCCTGGGTGGCCAGGTACGTTTTTAACTCACCAATATTGATAATTTGTTTGTGGAACACCGATGCGGCTAACGCGCCATCGACATCCGCATCACGGAAGGCTTCAAGGAAATGTTCCATGGTTCCTGCGCCGCCGGAGGCAATCATCGGCACACGGCACACGGCCCGCACTTTCTTGAGCTGCTCCAGATCGTAGCCGTTACGCACGCCATCCTGGTTCATCATATTCAGGACGATTTCGCCCGCGCCGCGCTTTTGCACTTCTTGCACCCAATCCAGGGTTTCCCACTGCGTCACGCGAGTACGACTTTCATCGCCCGTGTACTGATTGACGTGGTACTTACCGGTCGCGTCGTCATACCAGGTATCAATCCCAACGACGATGCACTGCACGCCGAAGCGATCCGCGAGACGCGTAATCAGTTCGGGGTCCGCCAGAGCAGGGGAGTTGATGGAAATCTTATCCGCCCCAAACGAGAGGATTTTTGCGGCGTCTTCCACAGATTTGATTCCGCCAGCGACGCAGAAGGGGATATCAATCACTTCAGCAACGCGCGCAACCCAGCTTTTATCAACCACCCGGCCATCGCTTGATGCGGTGATATCGTAAAACACCAGCTCATCTGCGCCTTCTTCGGCATAACGTTTTGCCAATGGTACGATATCGCCAATAATTTCGTGATTGCGAAACTGTACGCCTTTCACTACCTGACCGTCGCGCACGTCAAGGCACGGGATTATCCGTTTTGCCAGCATTGAATTGCCTCCGTCACAGTAAATTTTTCTTCCAGTAAGGCACGCCCAACAATAACCCCGCGTACGCCTGTTCCACGCAATGCAGCGATATCAGCCAAATCGCCGATTCCACCCGATGACTGGAAAGCCACCTGCGGGTAACGCGCACAGACTTCTGCGTACAGTGAAACGTTCGATCCGGCCAGTGTGCCGTCACGGGAAATGTCCGTGCACAGCACATGTTTTAGCCCAACGGGCAGATAGATTTCGACCAACTCTTCCAGCGTTACGCCAGAATTTTCCTGCCAGCCGCTCACCGCAACCTGCTTGTTACCCTGGTCATCGATACGCACGTCGAGCGCTAATACCAACGCATCCGCGCCAAAGCGCCTGAACCAGCCTTTGACCATTTCTGGGTTCTTCACCGCCGTAGAACCCACGACCACGCGTGCGACGTCGGCCTCAAGCAGAGTTGCAACATCCTCTTCAGTGCGCACGCCGCCGCCAACCTGCACGGGAACGTCAACGCCTGAAACGAGCGACTTCAATAATGTAATCTGGCGTTTAGCCGGGTCTTTCGCGCCGGTCAGATCCACCAGATGTAAGACTTCTGCGCCCTGCGCCGCATAATCCTGCAAGCGTGGTAGCGGGTCGTTTCCGTAATCGCGTTGCTGACCGTAATCCCCCTGATGGAGGCGGACAACCGTGCCGTCAATTAAATCCAGTGCGGGAATAATCATCACATCTCCAGGAAATTTTTGAGCAACTGCGCACCTGCGGCGCCGGAACGTTCCGGGTGGAACTGCACGCCAAAGAAATTATCTTTGTTCACGGCGGCGGTAAAAGGCTCGCCATAATGGCACTGCGCGATAGTCCAGGTGTTCACCGGCATCGCGTAGCTATGAACGAAATAGAAATACGCGCCATCTTCGATGCCACGGAACAAACGGTCACCCGCTTTCGGATAGACGCGGTTCCAGCCCATATGCGGGAGCGGCAGGCCTAAGTCGGTCATCTTAGGCACGTCTTCTTCGATGATGCCCAGCAGATCCACGCCGTTACTCTCTTCACTGCGGCGGCCAAGAAGCTGCATGCCCAGGCAGATCCCCAGCACAGGCTGGGTGCAGGCTTTGATCAGATCCACTAATTCTCGTTCGTGGATCTGATCCATTGCAGCCTGAGCGGTTCCCACGCCGGGCAGGAAAAGTTTGTCCGCTCGCAACACCAGGTCAGGATCGCGGCTGACCACCGGCTCATAGCCGTGACGCGAAATAGCTGATGTCACGGAATTCAGATTGGCGCAGCCCGTATCCAGAATCACCACGTTCATCACAGCACTCCTTTAGAAGAAGGCAGCGTATCACCGTCCACACGAATGGCCTGCCGCAGCGTACGACCAAAGACCTTGAAGAGGCTTTCCACGCGGTGGTGATCGTTTTTGCCTTTTGTTTTCAGGTGTAACGTCACGCCCATGGTATAGGACAGGGAGCGGAAGAAGTGTTCAACCATTTCGGTGCTCAAATCGCCCACGCGCTGATAGGTAAAATCAGCTTTATATTCCAGGTGCGGGCGACCAGAAATGTCCAGCGCACAGCGCGCCAGACACTCATCCATCGGCAGGACAAAGCCGAAACGGTTGATGCCGCGCTTATCACCCAGCGCCAGTTTCAAGGCTTCGCCCAGTGCCAGACCGGTATCTTCAACGGTGTGGTGATCGTCAATATACAGATCGCCTTTCACGTTGATCTCCATACGAAAACCGCCGTGCGTGCAAATTTGATCCAGCATATGGTCAAAGAACCCAACACCCGTATGAATCTTGCTGCCGCCTTCGCGATCCAGCCAGACCTTAACGTCGATTTGCGTCTCTTTGGTGTTGCGCTCGACGTGCGAATAACGATCGCGTTTCGTCAGCTTTTCGCCAATCATCGCCCAGTTCAGTTCGGATCGGTTAAAGCGCAGACCTTGAATGCCCATATTATCGGCCAGTTCAATGTCCGTCGCGCGGTCGCCAATCACGTAGCTGTTTGCACGGTCCAGCGCATCTTCAGCGAGATAGCGTTCAACCAACTTCACTTTCGGTTTACGGCACGCACAATTCTCCGCTGGCAGGTGCGGGCAAATCAGCACCTCATCAAACGTCACACCCTGAGAGGAGAGGATCTGCATCATCAGGTTATGCGGCCCGTCGAAATCCGCCTGCGGGAAACTGTCAGTGCCTAATCCGTCCTGATTGGTGATCATCACCAGCTTAAATCCGGCTTTCTGCAACGTAAGCAGAACCGGGATAACATCCGCTTCAAAAGCCAGTTTGTCGAAACGGTCGACCTGATAATCACTTGGCGGCTCGGAAATGATCGTGCCGTCACGATCGATGAAGAGGGTCTTCTGGCTCATGCTTGCTCCGCTTTCAGGGCGTCAATAACGCGCTGGCTCTCTTCCCGCGTGCCTACGGTGATGCGTAAACAGCCGCTCAGGGAAGGTTGTTTGTTTTGGTCTCGTAAGATAATGCCCTGATCCCACAAAGATTTAAATACAGCGCTGGAAGCGGTAAAGCGCGCCAGGATGTAATTGGTTTCAGAGTCGAACACTTGCTCAACGCAGGCGATATCTTTCAGGGCGTTCACCAGATATTGACGCTCAACGAGGATTTGCGCCACGCGTTCACGCATGGCGTTAATACCCTGAGGAGCCAGCGCCTGCGCGGCAATATCCGCAACCGGCGTCGAGAGAGGATACGGTGCGATAACCTTCATCAGCAGGTCGATAACCTCTTTATTGGCAAGCGTAAAGCCGCAGCGCAAACCCGCCAGCGCGAAGGCTTTCGAGAGGGTGCGTAACACCACAAGATGCGGATACTCTTCCAGCCAGCCGGCCAGCGTGGCCTGCGGGCAAAATTCGATATAGGCCTCATCGGCAACAACTAACGCTTTGCCGCGCGTCATTTCCAGCAGGGTACGGACATCCTGCGGATTGATAATTTGCCCGGTTGGGTTATTGGGGCTGCAAACAAAAATGACTTTTACGCCGTCGAGATTGTCGGCAATCGCAGGCAAATCAAGCTGCCAGTCGTCGAGTGACAGAACGTTGCGACACGCTACGCCAAAGGTTTCAGCACTGACGCTGTACATGCCGTAAGTCGGCTGGCAGTACAGCACAGCGTCTTTGCCCGGCTCGCAGAACGCGCGGATCAGCAGTTCAATTCCTTCGTCAGCGCCACGACTCACCAGCACCTGCTCAGGTTTGACGCCAGCGTACTGGGCATAATTTTCGATAACAGCTTTTGGCTGGCACTCCGGATAACGGTTCAGCGTCTGCTGTGAAAGGTCGAACGTCACCGCCGTTGGGAATTCATTGGCGTTGAGCCACACATCGCCGTTACCGCCCAGGCGGCGAGCAGATTGATAAGGCGTCAGTCTGCGAACGTTGTCACGGGCTAATTCTTCAATGCTCATGCTTGCTCCTTCAGGGCTGCAACACGCAGCGTCACGGCGTTTTTGTGGGCGGTGAGACGTTCAGCTGCCGCCAGCGTTTCGATGGTGGAGGCAAGCGCGGCAAACCCTTCCCGGGACAGTTCTTGCACGGTCATGCGTTTCTGGAAATCAGCCAGCCCAAGGCTTGAGCAGGTTGATGTGTAGCCGTACGTGGGCAGCACGTGGTTAGTGCCCGAGGCGTAATCCCCTGCGGACTCAGGTGACCAGTCGCCGAGAAACACCGAACCGGCGCTGGTGATGCTATCTACCAGATCGCGAGCGCTGCGGGTCTGAATAATCAAATGTTCCGGACCGTACTGATTTGAAATGGCAATACATTGCTCCAGATCTTTCGCCACGATTAAACGGCTGGCTGACAACGCCTGACGCGCCGTTTCGGCCCGTGGCAGGTCAGCAAGCTGGCGCTCAACGGCCTCGCCGACGCGCGTGGCCATTGAGGCATCCGGCGTCAGTAAAATCACCTGCGAATCAGGGCCGTGTTCCGCCTGCGATAGCAAGTCAGAGGCGACGAAATCTGGCGTTGCGCCACTGTCGGCAATCACTAACACTTCCGACGGGCCGGCTGGCATATCGATTGCAGCGCCATCTAAACGCTGGCTGACCTGGCGTTTGGCTTCAGTCACAAACGCGTTACCCGGTCCAAAAATCTTATCGACTTTCGGCACTGACTCCGTGCCAAACGCCAGTGCAGAGATGGCCTGCGCCCCACCGACTTTAAACACGTCTTTCACGCCGCACAGTTTGGCTGCATAAAGAATCTCATCAGCAATCGGCGGCGGCGAACAGAGCACCACTTTTTGACAACCCGCAATGCGCGCGGGCGTGGCCAGCATCAGCACGGTTGAGAACAGCGGCGCTGAGCCGCCAGGGATATACAGTCCAACGGAGGCAATGGGGCGCGTGACCTGCTGGCAACGCACGCCGGGCAGCGTTTCGATATCGACGGTCTGCAGTTTTTGCGCAGTGTGGAAGGTGTCGATATTTTTCACCGCTACCGCCATGGCCTGCTTGATCTCGTCGCCCAGGCGTTCGCAAGCCGCGTCGATTTCCTGTTCGCTGACTTTCAGCGCACCGACATCGGTTTTATCAAATTTTGCACTGTATTCGCGCAGCGCATCGTCGCCGCGGGCTTTAACGTTATCCAGAATCTCTGCAACGGTGCGAGTAATACTTTCTGAGGCAGAAATGGCCGGGCGCATCAGCAGATCGCGCTGCTGTTCTTTATTACAGCTGTTCCAGTTGATGATTGTGTTAAAGCTCATGGCGGTCACTCCATCATCTTTTCAATTGGCAGCACCAGAATGGAGCTTGCACCCAGCGCCTTCAGTTTTTCCATGGTTTCCCAGAACAGGGTTTCGCTGCTCACCATGTGCATCGCCACTCGCTGTTGATCGCCTGCCAGCGGCAGAATGGTTGGGCGTTCCGCACCCGGCAGCAGGGCAATCACTTCGTCCAGGCGCTCGGTCGGTGCGTGCATCATGATGTATTTGGATTCGCGTGCCTGAATCACGCCCTGAATACGGGTTAGCAGGCGGTCAATCAGCTGTTGCTTCGCTTCTGGCATCTCGCCATCACGCTGAATCAGACAAGCTTTGGAGCGATAAATCACCTCGACTTCACGCAGGCCGTTCGCTTCAAGCGTTGCGCCAGTGGACACCAAATCGCAAATAGCGTCGGCCAGGCCCGCACGCGGAGCGACTTCAACAGAACCGTTCAACAGACAAGATTTAAACTGCACGCCCTTCTGATCGAGATAGCGTTTTAGCAGGTGAGGGTACGAAGTGGCGATACGTTTACCGTTCAGCGCAGCAGGGCCGTCCCACGCTTCATCAACCGCCATTGCCAGCGACAGGCGGCAGCCGCCGAAATCCAGACGACGCAGAGTGAAATAACGCGGGTCTTCGCCCTGTGCGCGACGCGTCAGTAACTCTTCTTCCAGCACGTTTTCGCCGATAATACCGAGGTCAACTACACCGTCCATCACCAGGCCCGGGATGTCGTCATCACGTACGCGCAGGATATCAATCGGCATATTTTCAGCCAGAGCGATGAGACGCTGAGTGTGCAGGTTGATTTTAATCCCGCAGCGCGCCAGTAATTCGCGTGAATCGTCGCTTAGACGGCCTGATTTTTGAATAGCTATGCGTAAACGTGTGTTGTCTAACATTCTGTTGTCCTCGTTATCCTGTTTTAATCTTTCTGAATGCGGTCCAAAAAAAAGCCCCCGGAAGATCTCTTCCGGGGGCTTTCTCTTGCGTTCTCGCACCACTGGAAGATCTGAATGTCTTCCAGCACACATCGCCTGAAAGACTAGTCAGGATGATGGTGATGATGGTGGTTTTTAAATGGAACGCGTGTCATATAAATTCTCTTTGAATGCTTATGCATCTGATGTCATTTAACGTAAACCACATTCACCGTTCAACGCAAGGGCTTTTTTTAATCATTAATTCATTTCATATTGATGCTATGAATTGTCAGTTCCGCAGCGCTGGCGTAGCCTTAAGTCAGACGCGTGAAAGCGAGGAGGAAACGTATGAAAAAGATCGCCATTGTCGGTTTAGGATGGCTGGGCATGCCGTTAGCGATGTCGTTAACAGCACGAGGCTGGCAAGTGACTGGCAGTAAAACGACACTGGACGGGGTCGAAGCGGCTCGGATGTCAGGCATCGACAGCGTGGAGCTTCGGCTTGAACCGGAACTGGTCTGTGACGGCGACGATCTGGAAACGCTAATGAATGTCGATGCGTTGGTGATTACGCTTCCGGCTCGTCGCAGCGGTGATGGGGAAGGGTTCTACCTTCGGGCTATGCAGGAAATTGTCGACAGCGCGCTGGCGCATCATGTCCCGCGTATTATTTTCACCAGTTCGACGTCGGTTTATGGTGATGTCGAAGGTACCGTCAAAGAAAGCACCGAACGTCACCCGGTCACGGCCAGCGGCCGCGTGCTGAAAGAGCTGGAAGACTGGCTGCATAATTTACCCGGTACGCAGGTGGACATTTTGCGTCTCGCAGGCCTGGTAGGGCCTGAGCGTCATCCTGGACGTTTTTTTGCCGGTAAAACGGCCCCGAATGGCCAGCATGGCGTCAATCTTGTGCATCTTGAGGACGTTATCGGCGCAATTACCCTGCTTTTACAGGCCCCGAAAGGCGGACACATCTATAATATATGTGCGCCATCTCATCCGGCGCGAAGTACGTTTTATCCCGTGATGGCCCGTCAGCTTGGGCTTGAGCCGCCGCAATTTCGCGACGCATCCGGGGAAGGGCAAGGCAAATTGATTGATGGCAATCGTATTTGTCGTGAACTGGGATTTGAATATCAATATCCCGATCCGCTGGTGATGCCAATGGAATAACGCCGCCAGCGGATTCGCTCGCACACCGCAAGGGGGCGAACATGAAACCGCTGCTGGATGTTCTGATTATCCTCGATGCGCTCGAAAAAGAGGGAAGCTTTGCCGCTGCGTCGGCAAAGCTCTTCAAAACGCCCTCAGCCCTCAGTTATACCGTTCATAAACTCGAAAGCGATCTCAATATTCAACTGCTCGATCGTACCGGTCACCGCGCACGCTTCACCCGTACCGGACAAATGTTGCTTGAGAAAGGACGTGAAGTCCTTCACACCGTACGCGAGCTGGAAAAACAGGCCGTAAAGCTGCACCAGGGCTGGGAAAATGAGCTGGTGATTGGCGTTGATGACACGTTTCCCTTCTCGCTGCTCGCGCCGTTAATTGAAGCCTTTTATCAGCGCCACAGCGTCACCCGACTCAAATTTATCAACGGCGTGCTGGGCGGTTCCTGGGAAGCGTTAACCCAGGGGCGGGCGGATATTATCGTCGGCGCGCTGCATGAGCCGCCGCAGTCGAGCGAATTTGGTTTTGCGCGTCTGGGCGTCCTTGAGCAGGTTTTCGTTGTGGCACCACATCATCCGCTTGCCCAGGAGCCTGAGCCCATCCCACGTCGCGTGATTAAAGGCTGCCGCGCGATTGTTGTCGGCGACAGTTCGTTGCCCGAATGCGCCGTTTCTTCGCAGTTGCTTGAGGATCAGGAGGCGATTACCGTATTTGATTTTAAAACCAAGCTGGAACTGCAAATTAGCGGCCTGGGTTGCGGATATTTGCCGCGTTATCTGGCACAGCGGTTTATTGAAACGGGAGCGCTGGTTGAGAAACAGGTGATGGCGCAAAATCACAGCGAATCGGTGTGGGTTGGCTGGAATGAGCAAACCGCAGGACTCGCCAGCGCGTGGTGGCGGGATGAGATTTTAGCAAATAGTGCTATCGCTGCCGTTTACACTTCGCCCGATGGCCGTATATCAAGTGCTTAGTAAAAAGAAAATCCTGAACGGTATATGAATCTATTGCCTTTTATCCCGAAGATGGGGCAAAATGCGCCGCTGCAAAAAATTAGAATAATCGACGATATAAAAGGCGTCGGTTATTTTTTTTTTGCATGTATCAAACGCCATTTAAAACCAAGAGGCCGGGCTTCGTACCGGATAGATACTTACAAAAACCGACAGTTGTTGTCGCTGAGGAATTCAGAAAATGGGGCAATCATTTGCTTACGCGCTGGCTCTCACCGTAATGGGGAAAACCTATGTCGCTTAACGCTACTCCACAAACCTCTCGCGTGGAATTACGTAAGACACTTACGTTGATTCCGGTTGTAATGATGGGCCTTGCCTATATGCAACCGATGACGCTGTTCGATACGTTTGGTATCGTTTCAGGCCTCACAGACGGTCATGTTGCAACGGCATATGCCTTTGCGCTGGTCGCTATTCTCTTTACGGCGTTGAGCTACGGTAAACTGGTTCGCCGTTTCCCGTCCGCTGGCTCTGCATACACCTATGCTCAGAAATCCATTAGCCCGGCTGTTGGCTTTATGGTGGGCTGGTCATCTCTGCTGGACTATCTGTTCATGCCGATGATCAACATTCTGCTGGCAAAAATTTACTTCGAAGCGCTGGTGCCTTCTGTCCCATCGTGGCTCTTCGTGGTTGCGCTGGTGGCCTTTATGACCATCTCGAACCTGCGCAGCATTAAGACCGTCGCCAACTTCAATACCCTGATTGTTATCCTGCAGATGGGTATCGTGGCGGTTATCGTTGGTCTGATTGTCTACGGCGTCGCGCACGGCGAAGGTGCCGGCACGCTGACCAGCACCCGTCCGTTCTGGTCTGAAGGCGCACATGTTGTGCCGATGATTACCGGTGCCACCATTCTGTGCTTCTCGTTCCTGGGCTTTGACGGCATCTCTTCGCTGTCTGAAGAGACCAAAGATGCTGAACGTGTGATTCCTCGTGCAATCCTTCTGACAGCGCTTTTAGGTGGCATGGTCTTCATCGGTGCGTCTTACTTCCTGCAGCTGTATTTCCCGGATATCTCTCGCTTTAAAGATCCGGATGCATCACAGCCAGAAATTATGCTCTACGTTGCCGGTAAAACCTTCCAGTGGGGCGTGCTGATCTTCTCAAGCGTCACCGTGCTGGCATCCGGTATGGCTGCCCATGCAGGCGTTTCGCGTCTGATGTACGTGATGGGCCGCGACGGTGTGTTCCCAACGCGCTTCTTCGGTTATATCCATCCGAAATGGCGCACCCCAGCATGGAATGTGCTGCTGGTTGGCGCTATCGCGCTGTTAGCGATTAAATTCGACCTGGTCACAGCAACGGCGCTGATTAACTTCGGTGCGCTGGTGGCGTTCACCTTTGTTAACCTCTCCGTGATCTCGCAGTTCTGGATCCGTGAGAAGCGCAACAAAACGCTGAAAGACCACTTTAACTACTTGGTCCTGCCGCTGTGTGGCGCAATGACCGTCGGCGCGCTGTGGATTAACCTTGAAGAAAGCTCAATGATTCTGGGTCTGATCTGGGGTGGTATCGGTCTGGTTTACCTGGCTTGCGTGACCAAAAGCTTCCGTAACCCGGTTCCACAGTACGAAGATATCGCACAGTAATGAGCGTCTGCTGAACAAAAACCGGAGACAATGTCTCCGGTTTTTTTATGCCTCAAATTCGGCTCTTTCTACAAATGCCCCTCCAGCGGAAGGGCATTTTTAAACGATTTCTTGTGCGTATTGGTACAGCGCTTTCAACAGATTCTGTTTTTCCGCATCACCTTCATACTGTGTAAACAGCATTTCCAGTTCTTGCGCATAACGTTGTAAATACTCAGGGGTAAAGACGTTGCGGCGATGCTGTAACCAACGCTCCTGCTCGCTCTCGTCCAGCGTGCCGGGGAAGTTACGCGCCCGGTAGTTAAACATCAGCTTCTCAATTCGTTTATCCGCAAATGTGATGTCCAGAGCCGGTAAATTGCGCGGTTCGGTTTGCAGAACGATATTCATCGCGGCTCTGTCAGCATCGCTGAAAAAGCCGTTGTAGAGCTGTGCATCAACATTATCCGACGGGACAAACGGTTCGGCTTCGGCAAAAATCGCCACCACTTTATCGCGAACCTGCGGGTTATCGCGCAGGACTTTCAGATTATCCAGACACTGCTGGCGGTTAATCCCCAGCCGATCTGCATCTTCCGCACGAAGCGTATTTGCCTGTGCCAGTACGGGACATTTATTGATATGCACCAGCTTAACCGGGACCGCCGCATCATCGCCTAATTCACTTTTAGGCGTGTATAAACGCGCGCGTAGCGCATCGCTGTCCAGCTCAAGCAGCGGCGTGATGTCTCCGGCCAGATCGACCATAATCACCGCGTTGCGGTTATCAGGATGCCACGCCAGCGGAGCGACCCAGCTGGTATTCCCCCGCCAGGCGCCGAACATACCAGAAATATGCACCAGCGGTTTCATCTGCGGGACGTCAATCAGCGTCATCAGTTTCTGTTTATTACGGTGACTCAGCAGATACTCAAACAGTTTGGGTTGCGCTGTTTTGACGCGCTTTGCCATCTCGATAGTGGCGTAAACGTCCGCCATGGCGTCATGCGCATTACTGTGTTCAATGCCGTTGGCGCGGGTCAAATGTTCCAGACGGAAGCTTGGCAGCCCGTCTTCATTTTCTGGCCAGTTGATTCCTTCCGGGCGCAGCGCATAGCACGCGCGCATCACGTCCAGTAAATCCCAGCGAGAATTACGGTTTTGCCAGCTCCAGGCATACGGATCGTAGAAATTGCGGTACAGTACGTTGCGCGTCACTTCATCATCGAAGCGAATATTGTTATAGCCCACTACGCAGGTATTCGGCACGGTAAAAAGTGCGTGAATACGGCGGGCAAATTCCGCTTCGTTTACGCCTTTCTCGCGCGCTTCCTGCGGGGTAATACCTGTGACTAACACAGCGCCAGGCTGCGGCAGGTAATCATCGGCAGGCTTACAGTAAAAAACCTCCGGCTCGCCAATGATCGTGAAATCAGCGTCAGTGCGGATCGCCGCAAACTGCGATGGCCTGTCCAGCGAGGGGCTAGTGCCAAAGGTTTCGTAATCGTGGAAGAGAAATGTGGGAAGCGCGGCGGAATCAGACACCAGTAATACCATCCTGTTAAAAAGTTGCTTCGCTATGGTAAACCATCAGGGTCATCAGACCGAACAAAAAGCATGTTTATCTCGCAGATTTGCGAGCAGGCTTCCAGGCGAAACGTTGCTGTCCGTCACATTTCTTTGCAATTTAAACAGGTAACGGCATGAGATTTTCCGTAAAAAGGGCAACGATTTTTTAATGACTGAGGATATATCGTTGAAACGCCGTCTGTTTATTGCTCTTTCTTTACTCGCTTCGAGTGTGACTTCTGCTCTGGCGGCCGATCCGTTGGATTTTTCGCCGCAACCGCCTGCTATTCAGGCTGGTTCCTGGGTGCTGATGGACTATACCACTGGTCAAATTTTAACGGCGGGCAACGAACATCAACAGCGCAATCCGGCCAGTCTCACCAAATTAATGACAGGCTATGTTGTCGATCGTGCTATCGATAGCCACCGCATTACGCCCGACGATATGGTCACCGTCGGCCGCGATGCGTGGGCGAAGGGTAATCCTGTGTTTGATGGGTCATCGCTGATGTTCCTGAAAGCGGGTGAACGCGTTTCGGTTCGCGATCTGAGCCGGGGGTTAATCGTTGATTCTGGTAATGACGCCTGTGTGGCGCTGGCGGATTATGTGGCGGGTGGGCAACCGCAATTCGTTAATATGATGAACGAGTATGTGCAAAAACTGGGTCTGCGCGATACTCATTTTGAAACGGTCCACGGTCTGGATGCGCCTGGACAACACAGCTCAGCCTATGATCTGGCGGTGCTTTCGCGCGCGATTATTCACGGCGAACCAGATTTTTATCATATGTACAGTGAAAAGAGCCTGACCTGGAATGGTGTCACGCAGCAAAACCGCAATGGGCTGCTTTGGGATAAGAACCTGAAGGTCGACGGACTTAAAACCGGGCACACGTCTGGCGCCGGTTTTAACCTGATTGCCTCGGCAGTCGATGGTCAACGCCGGTTGATTGCGGTGATCATGGGCGGTGAAAGTCCGAAAGGGCGTGAGGATCAGGCGCGCAAACTGCTGCATTGGGGCCAGCAAAACTTCGATACCGTGCAAATCTTGCATAACGGCAAAAAAGTGGGCACCGAGCGTATCTGGTACGGTGATAAAGAACACATCTCGCTGGGTACGGATCAGGATTTCTGGCTGGCGTTGCCAAAAGCGGAAGTTGCCAACATTAAAGCCAAGTATGTACTTGATAAAAAAGAGCTGGAAGCCCCTATCGCTGCGCATCAACGGGTAGGAGAAATTGAGCTTTACGATCGCGATAAAATTGTGGCGCACTGGCCATTAGTCACGCTGGAAAGCGTCGGTAAGGGCGGGGTATTCTCTCGCCTGAGTGATTTTCTGCATCATAAAGCCTGACGGACAGTTAACACGTTACGAGCAGACTGGCACTCCTGCGAGTCTGCTCGCATAATCAACACGTCATATTTGCTGGACATAAAGAATCTGCTTTATAGTGTATAAATACACAGTAATGAACGGAGGCAGTATGGACTACAGCATCAAGCAGCAACAGAAGCGTAAGATTGCCGGTTTTCATATGGTTGGGCCGTGGGAGCAAACCGTTAAGCAAGGTTTTGAGCAACTCGTGATGTGGGTAGATGGACATCATATTCAGCCGCTTGAGTGGGTGGCTGTCTATTATGATAACCCAGATGAAGTACCCGCAGAGAAACTGCGCTGTGCGACGGTTGTGACCGTTCCCGATGATTTTGTCATCCCGGCCAACAGCGAAGGCGTTATCCTCACCGAAGTGGCTGCGGGTGATTATGCGATTGCCACGGCACGCGTCGAAAACTACGATTTTTCCACGCCATGGCATAGCTTTTTCAATAGCCTGTTCCAGGACAATCACTATCAAATCGCCCCTAAACCCTGCTTTGAACGCTATCTGAATGATGGCAATGCCGATGGTTACTGGGATATTGAAATGTTTGTTCCGGTGCAGAATAAAGCCGGATAACAATAATTATTCCTGGGCTTTGTAGGGTTTTTCTGCCGGGCGTGATACGTCTGGCAGAAAACGCAGTACAATTGTGATTTGCCGTGTATCTGGAGAGCGGGTGTGCGTCCCGACAAATCATTAACGCCTTTTGAAATCCGACTATATCGGAATTACCGCATCGTGCATGGTTGCCGCATTGCGCTGGCATTCATCCTCACCTTTTTACTGGTGCGTCTGCTGGATATTCCCGAAGGAACCTGGCCTTTGATCACCTTAGTGGTCATCATGGGGCCGATATCTTTTTGGGGAAACGTGGTTCCACGCGCCTTCGAGCGCATCGGCGGCACGATTTTTGGCTCCGCATTAGGGTTGATTGCATTAAAGCTTGAGCTGATTTCGTTGCCCGTAATGTTACTCTGGTGTGCGGGGGCGATGTTCCTGTGCGGCTGGCTGGCGTTGGGCAAAAAACCGTATCAGGCTCTGCTGATTGGCATTACGCTGTCTGTCGTGGTTGGTGCCCCGGCAGGAGACATGGCAACGGCCCTGTGGCGAGGCGGTGATGTGATCCTCGGCTCGCTGTTAGCGATGCTCTTTACCGGGATTTGGCCTCAACGTGCATTTCTGCACTGGCGCATTCAGATGGCCAACTACGTAACCGCCTTTAATCGTGTCTATCAGGCGGGCTTTTCACCCAACCTTGTGGAACGCCCACGGCTCGAAAAACATCTGCAAAAAATCCTCAATGATGTCGTCAAAATGCGTGGGCTTATTGTTCCTGCCAGCAAAGAAACGCATATCCAGAAAGCTATTTTTGAAGCGATTCAGACCGTGAGTCGGAATCTGGTATGCATGCTGGAACTGCAAATAAACGCGCATTGGGCGTCTCGCGCCAGTCACTTTGTGCTTCTGAATGCGAACACACTGAAAGAGACTCAGCAGATGACCCAGCATACGCTGCTCACCATCGCTCACGCACTTTACGAAGGGAATCCGCAGCCTATTCTTGCCAACAGCGAGCGATTGAACGAAATCGTTGCTGAGCTCAAGCAGTTGATCGGCGAGCATCAGGGTGACAACGTGTCAGAAACGCCTATCCACGGCTATGTGTGGTTGAGCATGGAGATGGCGAGGCAATTAGAGTTACTGTCGCATCTCATCTGCCGGGCGCTGCGCAAATAAAAAGCAAGCGTCTGCGGATGTGACGCCTGCTGCTACGATTCAGCAGCATTTGAGGTTATGATAGGGCAAACGATATACTCATTGTCATTCGCAACAGCTGTCAGTAAGGTTAACGGTACAGTGGTTGCTTAAACGAATCCGAATCTCACATTATCAGGGGTATCAAAATGGAAACTACCAAGCCTTCGTTCCAGGATGTTCTGGAATTCGTCCGCCTGTTCCGTCGCAAAAACAAACTGCAGCGTGAAATTCAGGACGTTGAGAAGAAGATCCGTGACAACCAGAAACGTGTTCTGCTGCTTGATAACCTGAGCGACTACATCAAGCCGGGTATGAGCGTAGAAGCCATTCAGGGCATCATCGCCAGCATGAAGACCGATTATGAAGATCGCGTTGACGACTACATCATTAAGAACGCTGAGCTGTCCAAAGAACGCCGCGATATCTCTAAAAAGCTGAAGGTCATCGGCGAAATCAAAAGCAGCGAAGCAAAAAGCGAATAGTAGCTGCTAAGAAAGACCGCGCCTCTCTGCGAAAGCAGGGGGGCTTTTTTTTTGAGTGGTCGCCTGGTGCTAAAAAGCAAAAAGCCCGCTCGAAAGCAGGCTTTTTAAATTTGGCTCCTCTGACTGGACTCGAACCAGTGACATACGGATTAACAGTCCGCCGTTCTACCGACTGAACTACAGAGGAATCGGTTAGGAGGCTTATCTTAGCGGCGAAAAAAGTTTTGTCAAACCTAATCTTACGTTCAGATGTTTAACTGGTGAATCTGTCGGCAGTTTGTCACTTTTGCCCACAGTTTTTTGTTGAAAATACTTTGCAGGATTAGCATTTCTCAATCATCATTTGAAATGTAGTTTCAACTTTCTCTCTTTAAGGTCCATTTTGAACGTCACTGCCGCTCTACGTCAGGCCGTCATGCGTACGCCCTGGTATGCCAAACGAAAAAGTTACCGTGTCCTGTTCTGGCGTGAAATCACCCCTCTTGCTGTGCCTATCTTCCTGGAAAACACCTGCGTTCTGTTGATGGGCGTATTGAGTACTTTCCTGGTGAGTTGGCTGGGTAAAGAGGCGATGGCAGGCGTGGGTCTTGCCGACAGCTTCAATATGGTCGTCATCTCTTTCTTCGCGGCGATTGATCTGGGTACAACCGTTGTGGTCGCGTTTAGCCTGGGCAAGCTTGATCCCAAACGCGCACGCGAGGCGGCGCGACAGTCGCTGATGATCATGACGATTTTTTCCATCATTCTCGCGGCAGTGATCCACTATTTTGGCAAAGAGATTATCGACATCGTCGCTGGTGAGGCGACTAACGAAGTTAAAGGTCTGGCGCTCACTTATCTCGAAATGACGGTGCTGAGTTATCCGGCAGCGGCCATCGCGCTTATTGGCAGCGGCGCGCTGCGCGGTGCGGGAAATACCAAGATTCCGCTGCTGATTAACGGCGGGATGAATATCCTGAACATTATCATCAGCAGCATTCTTATCTACGGAGCGTTCTCGTGGGAAGGGCTGGGCTTTGTTGGTGCCGGTTTAGGGCTGACGATCTCCCGTTACATTGGTGCCATCGCAATTATCGTGGTGCTGATGGTGGGCTTTAATCCCGCGCTGCGCATCTCGCTGAAAAGCTATTTCCGCCCGTTTAATTTCGCCATTATCTGGGAAGTGATGGGGATTGGTGTTCCGGCAAGTATCGAATCGGTGCTGTTTAACGGCGGGAAACTGCTTACCCAAATGTTTGTTGCCGGGATGGGGACTGACGTCATCGCGGGTAATTTTATTGCGTTCTCGATTGCCTCGCTGATAAACCTGCCGGGCAATGCGCTGGGGTCTGCTTCCACGATTATTACCGGTAAACGCCTCGGCAAGGGACAAATTGCGCAGGCAGAGCGTCAACTGCGTCATGTGTTCTGGCTCTCGACGATTGGCCTGTCACTTATTGCGTGGGGGACTGCACCGTTTGCCGGGCTTTTGGCCTCGTTTTATACCCGTGAAGACGACGTCAAAGAGGTGGTGAAAATCCTTATCTGGCTGAATGCGGCGTTTATGCCGATCTGGGCCGCTTCCTGGGTGCTGCCTGCCGGGTTAAAAGGCGCGCGCGATGCACGCTTTGCGATGTGGGTCTCAATGCTGGGAATGTGGGGATGCCGCGTGGTAGCGGGCTATACGCTGGGGATTATGCTTGGCATGGGTGTTGTCGGCGTCTGGCTTGGGATGTTCCTTGATTGGGCGGTTCGTGGCGTGCTGTTTTACTGGCGTATGGTGAGCGGGCGATGGCTATGGAAATACCCACGTAAAAAGGCTGAAGTTGAGCATAAAAAACTGCCAGAAAGCCTCTCGAATGCACAAAGTGGAGAATAAATCGGCAAACGAACTTTTTTGCGCATTCAGTCTTTGACAATGAAGGGGCGCGTCGATAATATGCGCCCCGTTCACACGATTCCTCTGTAGTTCAGTCGGTAGAACGGCGGACTGTTAATCCGTATGTCACTGGTTCGAGTCCAGTCAGAGGAGCCAAATTAGAAAAGCCTGCTTTTAAAGCAGGCTTTTTGCTTTTCTGCGCAAGGCAGATGCGCAAGAAGAGGGGGCCGGTGCCCCCATCATGCCTTATCGGCTCACGCGAATTGGTGCCGTCGCTTCAAACAGCCACGGGCGCGCGTCGCTCTCAACCAGAGGCGACAGGATGTCTCTCACCTGCTGGTGATAACTGTCCAGCCACTGTTTCTCCTGCTCGCTCAGCAAATTCAGCTCTACCTGGCTCAAATCAATCGGGATCAACGTGAGTGAAGCAAATTTGCAGAAACCGGGCATGCTCTCCACAATTTCAACCTGATTTTCAATGCGAATGCCATGGCTGTCCGCCTGATAATAGCCCGGCTCAATGGTAATGATGCTGCCAGCCATCAGCGGCCACGGGTTCACTTTTTTTGCAATACGCTGCGGGTTTTCGTGGATTAAAAGCTGGTGTCCCACGCCATGCCCGGTCCCATGATCGTAATCAAGCCCCAATTCCCACAGCGGACGACGCGCAAACGCGTCCAACTGATGCCCTTGCGTCCCCGACGGGAACTGCAACGTAATGAGCGATAAAAAACCTTTTAGCACGGCGGTGTAATGCAGTCGCTGCTGCGCATCGAGCTTGCTGTAGGCCAGCGTGCGCGTCGCATCGGTGGTGCCGTTATGATATTGCCCACCTGAATCATTCAGATAAAAATGTGTGCTGACGATCGGTTTGTTGGTCGCTTCGCTTGAGTGGTAATGACACATTGCCGCATTGCTGGCAGACGCCGAAATGGTGGCAAAACTCTGCTCGATAAAATGGGGCTGCTGCTCACGAAACGCCAGCTGTTGTGCCTGCGCTTCCAGCTCCGTCAGCGGATTCCCCGCGGCTTCGCGCAGGGGAACCTCACGGGACAACCAGGCGAGGAAATTGACCCAGGCTGCGCCGTCGGACTGATGACATTCGCGATAACCTGCCAGCTCAACCGCGTTTTTTTGGGCCTTCATCATCGTGATGGGGTCCGCTTGCCAGAGAATTTCACCCTGTGGCTCAATCGCAAAACGCAATGCGACAGGCGCGGAATCGGCATCTACCCAGACGCGCTTGCCTTCGGAAATCTGGTCGCATCGACGGACAAAATCGTCCTGGGCAGAGACCACGACCGATTCCAGTGCAGAGGCGGGGAGAGCGCGAATCTTGTCGCCATCAACAAACCACTCCACGCTGCCTTCGCGGCTCAGTAGAGCGAACGAGAGTGGCACCGGGCTGGTCGGAATATCTGAGCCGCGCACGTTCAGCAGCCAGGCAATGTTGTCCGGCAGGGTGATTGCCATATAATCGGCACCTTTAGCCGCCAGCAGTTGAGCAAGGCGTTGGCGTTTCGCCACGCTGCTTTCACCGCTGATTTCTTCCGGCATCGCGCGAATCAAACCGACCGGCGCAGCGGGGCGGTCAGTCCAGAGCGTGTCGAAAGGTGACACCGTTAGCGGAACAAATTCACACTGCGTGGCGCAAAATTGCTGGTATTCCGTTTGGGTCATGAGCATCGGGTCAAACGCGATGCGGGTGCCCGCATCAAGATTTTCCGCCAGCCACTCGGCCAGCGGTTCGTTATGCAGATGGTGAATTTCAAAATCATCCAGATTGACTTGAACGCGGGCCTGGACCTGATAGCGACCGTCCACAAACAGCAGCGCGCGGTCTTGCAGCACCAGCGCCAACCCTGCGGAGCCATCAAAGCCGGTGAGCCAGGCCAGTTTTTCATCGGATGAGGCACAGAATTCGCTTTGCCACGCATCGGCGCGGGGCACAATCATGCCCGCGAATTGGTTGTCATGAAGCCAGTGGCGAAGCGCCGACAGCGGTGATGTGGTGTTCATCGTTTTCCTTATTATTCTCAGCGGAACGGCGGCTCGTTGAAGGTGCGCAGCTTACGGGAATGCAGCTTGTCGCCTTCCGCACGCAGTAAATCGATGGCGCGAATACCAATTTGCAAATGCTCGGAAATCGCCCCTTCGTAGAAGCGGTTGGCCTGCCCGGGTAGCTTGATCTCACCGTGCAGCGGTTTATCGGAAACGCACAGCAACGTACCGTAAGGCACGCGGAAGCGGTAGCCCTGGGCGGCGATGGTGGCGCTTTCCATATCGATAGCCACCGCGCGGCTCAGGTTAAAGCGCAGCGCCGACGCTGAGTAGCGCAACTCCCAGTTGCGGTCGTCGGTGGTGACGACGGTGCCGGTGCGCAGGCGTTGTTTAACCTCTTCACCGGGCATACCGCTGACTTCTTTGGTCGCGTCGTACAATGCACGCTGCACTTCAGCGATGCTTGGGATCGGGATATCCGGCGGCAGAACGGCATCAAGAACGTGATCGTCACGCAGGTAAGCGTGTGCCAGCACGTAATCGCCAATCAACTGGCTTTCGCGCAGCCCCCCGCAGTGTCCAATCATCAGCCACACGTCCGGGCGTAGCACCGCCAGGTGGTCGCAGATGGTTTTGGCATTCGACGGGCCAACGCCAATGTTGATGAGCGTAATGCCCTGGCCGTCAGCGGTAATCAAATGCCAGGCGGGCATCTGGTGTTTTTTCCAGGCCAGATCGGAGACGGCCATTTCTGGTGTTTCAGTTTCTGCGGTTATCCAGATCCCTCCCGCGCAGGAGAGCGCCACGTAAGGGCTGTCGGGATCGAGGATCTGACTGCAGCCCCAGCGTACGAACTCATCCACGTAGCGGGTATAGTTGGTGAACAGCACGAACGGCTGGAAATGTTCGGCTGGCGTGCCGGTGTAGTGACGCAGACGAGCCAGCGAGAAGTCGACGCGGCGAGCATCGAAATGCGACAGCGGCGAAAATTCAGCAGGATGGTAAATCCCATCAGCGGTCTCATCGCCAATCTGCGACAGTTCAGTGGTTGGGAAATGGCGGGTCAAGCCCGCGCTCATGGAGCGATCCAGCGTCAGGGCAGAGCCATCAATCACGTACGGATACGGAATTTCGTGTAGTGACGGTTCAACGGCGATGTGCGCGCCGTAATCCTGATACAGCAGCGTCAGCTGTTCTTCAAGGTAAGGGCGAAACAGAGCAGGGCGGGTAATGGTGGTGGAGTAACATCCTGAGTGGGTAAAACGGGCGTAGGCACGGGTTTTAGGCGTTGTGGTGGTGCCGCCGTCCCAGGTCACAGAAAGGGAGGGATAAACAAAAAGGCCATCTAAACGTGCCTTTTCATCAGGCAGTTTTCCGTTTTCAAGATACTCGCTAATGGCGCTGCGCAGGGCGCTGACCGATTGCTCATACAGCGCTTCCAGTTTTTCCAGTGCCTGAGCCGGTGTCAGGCTGGAGCCCTTATTATTCATGTCTGTCTCCTTGTTCCACATAAGTGCGACGTCACTCGATAGTATGTCACACGTATGTGAAAAAAAAGTCAGGACATCAGGCGCGTGCGTCTTTCATGAACAGCGCCGTCGCGGCGGAAATCAGACAGCCTGCCAACAGATAAATCGCCACGCTGTGCCAGTTACCACCTGAGAAGGTGACTAATGCAGCGGCGATAAAGGGTGTAAATCCACCGCCGACGACGCTTGCCACCTGATAGCCGACGCCCGCGCCACTGTAGCGATAGCGGGCACCAAACATTTCGGTGAACATGGGCTGTTGGACGCACACCACCATGTCATGGGCGATATTCGCCAGCATAATGGCGAAGAACACGATCCAGAACAGCGACTGCGCTTCCAGCGCCATAAAGAACGGCCAGGCGCTGAGCGTTCCGATTAGCGCGCCGGTTATGTAGACCCGTCGGCGACCAAAGCGATCCGCAAGCCACGCAAAGCAGGGAATGGTCAGACAGCTAATGGCGCCGACCAGTAAGCCAATATTCAGAAAAAGCTCACGCGGCAAACCGAGGTTTTGCGTTGAATAATTCAGCGCGAATGCGGTGACGATATACATCGTTAGCAGCTCGCACAGACGCAGACCGATAATTTTCAGGAACGCGCCAGGATGCTGAAACAGCGCTTCCATCACCGGCAGACGTTTTTTGGCGACCGGCGTTTCGCGCTGCTGTTTCTCGAATTCCGCCGACTCTTCCATGCCGTTGCGCACCCACAGCGCGCCCAGTACCAGCACGATGCTAAACAGGAATGGAATGCGCCAGCCCCAGCTCAGGAACTGCTCATCGGTGGTGAGCTGGCTGATTAATGACACCAGCCCGGTTGAAAGCAGTAAGCCCACGCCGTAACCGACCTGTACGCCGCTGCTGTAGAACGCTTTTTTATGTTGTGGCGCGCTTTCGACAGACAGCAGTGCCGCGCCGCCCCATTCTCCGCCAACGGCAAAGCCCTGGATGGCACGCAGCGTCACCAGCAGGACGGGCGCCCACCAGCCTATCGTGGCGAATGAGGGCAAAATACCAATCAGCGCGGTGGCGATGCCCATCATCCAGACGGTGAGCATCAGCATCCGTTTACGGCCCAGTTTGTCGCCAAAATGACCGAAGATAATGCCGCCGAGCGGCCGGAACAGGAATCCTACGCCAAAGGTCGCGAACGCAGCGAGCGTCCCCATGGCGGGGCTGATCTGTGGGAAAAACTCGCGATTAAAGACCAGTGCGGCGGTGATGCCGTAGAGCAAAAAATCATACCAGTCGACGACGGCTCCGGCGAAGCTACCAAAAGCCGCGCGACGGGCGCGGGTGAGCGATGGTGTCTCCTCGCCTGGGCGATCGGAGATGAGGGTGGAATCCATTTTAAGTCCTGTCTGTACCGATTTTTTTATTATTAGTATGGGAAAAGATTACTCACATTCGCGTCACCGATCATAGGCAACGCTTATGAGACTACCCCGACAGGCGTCCGGAGAAAATGATTTTATCGTCACATCGTCGAAAAAATCAGAAGGGATCGTAATGAATTCGCGTTGGTTTTCGGTTGGTTGTCGAAGGATGGTTTACAGTATTGAGTATCGTCGTGCGATATTGCTGAGGGACTAACGATGCGACAACTTCGAATTATTTTTCTATTCATGACTGTATTTGTGACTTTTTCACTGCGTGCTGAGCCTGGGGTGTACGGCGAGCAGCGTATCAGCCGCTGGTGGAACGAATGGACCACCGATGTTTCGCAGACGTGGAACGAACCGCAACACTACGATCTGTATGTGCCTTTTTTAAGCTGGCATGCGCGCTTTATGTACGACAAAGAAAAAACCGACAATTACAACGAAATGCCGTCAGGCGGGGGTTTTGGTATTTCCCGCTACGATGAAGAGGGAGACTGGAGTTCGCTTTACGCCATGATGTTTAAGGACTCGCATAACGAATGGCAGCCCATCGTCGGCTATGGCTGGGAAAATGGCTGGTATCTGGATAATGCGAGGGATTTCCGTCTGGGATTGGGCGTGACCGCAGGGATCACGGCACGCAAAGATTTTGCTAACTATGTGCCGCTGCCCATTATTTTACTGCTGTTTTCTGCCGGATATAAGAACCTGAACGTCCAGTTCACCTACATTCCGGGCACTTATAATAACGGCAACGTATTGTTTGCCTGGGTGCGCTATGGCTTTTAAAGGGGCCGCTAAATCGTAATCACTTTTTTGAGTAATGAATGCGATAGCGCCAGCATCGAGATCAATACCGAAACGATAAACGTCAGCGCCATCAGGATGAATTTCGTCGACAGCGAGGTGACGGGAATCATTGCGGTGAGAAGATGAAACACCGAGTAGTGAAGAATATACACCCCGGTCATCGTCTTGCTGATGGTCGCCAATATGGCCTCTTTGAACTCAACGTTGCGGCGAAAACGCACGCCATTGGCGGCGATAACCAGCGCCACAATCAGAAAATAGATTTGTGAGCCTGTCAGAATAAACGCGTTGCGGTCGGCCTTAAACAGGGCAAAAAAGAAATGCTGCTCGTAAAACCAGGTGAACAGATAAATCAGCGGAATTGCGCCGATCGCTATTTTGACCACCTTATCTTTGCTGATCCAGGCGGCAATCAGCGGATCAAAAAACAGCTGACCGGTGAGGTAAAACAGCAGCCAGGTCCATAAACGATATTGCGGCGCGAGCGAAAACAGGTGTTTTTCGGGATATAACGCCGCCAACAAATCGTAGCCGTAGGCAAACAGCAGCAGGGAAAATACCACCCAGCAAAACAGCCTGCGGCGCTGGCTTAGCCATTCGATAACCGGGTGGAAGGTGTAAATCACAATAAAGGTAAAGACAAACCACGGCTGGATTAAATAGCCGCGCTGATAAGGTTCCCACAGGTAATAAATCGTCATCCAGAACAGAAAAACGATGACGATGCTTTGGATTTTACCGACTTGCCAGCGGGAACCGTGACGCGATTGTGCGTCGAGATAGCCCGCTATCACAAAAAACAGCGGAGTGGCGATGGTCGAGATAAACGTCAGAAACCCCAGGATCCAGTGGTAATCGTAGTCATAGCGATCCCAGGTGTTATAGATGGTAAAAAACGTCACCGCCGTCATGCATCCCAGCGTTTTAAGAATATTCAGTCCGGTTGAATTCATGGTACTTCTTGCTCTCGCGGTCGATGGAAACAGGCATAAATAACCGGAAGAACCAGAAGCGTCAAGATGGTCGCAAAACCGAGTCCGAACATAATGACCACCGCCATGCTCTGGAAGAACACATCACGCAGGAGTGGAGCCAGCCCCAACACGGTGGTGAATGCGGTCAGCAAAATAGGGCGCAAACGCGACGTCGCGGCATAAACAATCGCCTCGTGCTGCGGTTTTTGCTGCTTCTGCTGCTCAATTTCTTCGACCAACACAATGCCGTTACGGATAAGCATTCCGCTGAGGCTCAATAACCCGATCAGCGCCATAAAACCGAAGGGAATACCGGTCAGCAAAAAGCCTGGCGTGACGCCGATCAGCGCCAGCGGCACCGTCAGCCAGATGGCCACCGCGTTTTTCACCGAGCTAAACATCAGGATGGTGATAATAAACATCATCAGATACCCAATCGGTAGCGTTGAGAAGACCCCTTGTTGTGCCTCGCTGGAACTTTCTGCGTCGCCGCCCCATTCGATGCTGTAGCCGTGCGGCAGTGCCAGAGCATCGATCTGAGGTTTAACCCGCGCCAGAATATCGCCCGAGGTTTGCTGGCTAAGCGGCGATGGGTCGGTCTGAACCGTCAGCACGCGACTGCGGTCCCGACGCAGAATGAGCGGGTCTTCCCACTCCAGCGTAAAGTCGCTCACCACGTTGCTCATCGGAATGTACTGCTGACGGTTTTGACTCCACACCAGCACGTTATTCAGATGGTTGGCATCCTGGCGTTCGTTTTCTGGCGGACGGACAACGACGGGCAGCAGATCCGAACCTTCACGGTATAAGCCCACCCGACTCCCGGAGAAATTCATCTCCAGCGCATTATCAATATCTTGCTTATCGACACCCAGTTCCCGACCCAAGGCTGGCGAATACTGTGGACGAATCACTTTGCTGCGATTCTGCCAGTCGTTTCGCACGCTGTCGATGGCCGGATCGCGACTCAAAATATCATCAACCTGACTGGCTATCAGGCGCAGTCTGTCTGGCTCGGGTCCCTTGATGCGTACCTCAATGGCGCTATCGCCGGACGGGCCGAACATCACGCGCTTGGTGCTGGCGTTAACCTGCGGATAGTGGCGGGCAATGTAATCATCGACGTGACGGGTCAGCGCCGGAATATTCCGCTGGTCGTCCATGCGCACCATAATTTGCGCGTAATTGCTGTACTGGCGCTGGCCGCTGTAGGTCAGAATAAAACGCATGCTCCCCTGGCCGATGGTCGACACCGTGGTCACCACGCCATCCTGGCCGTTAATCGCTTTTTCGATGTCGCCGGTCATTTTCTCGGTCTGGCTGATATCCGTTCCGTAAGGTAACCACAGGTCGACGAAGAAAATAGGGGTGTTCGACGAGGGGAAGAAGTTTTGCCGCACCGAGCCAAAACCCCAGACAGCCGCGACCAGCAGGGCAACCATTAACGTCAGCGTTACCGTTTTGCGCACCAGCAGGGCGTTCAGCATGTGCTGATAAATTCGGTAAAACCGCACGTTGTAAGGATCGGCTTCTGCGGGGGGTTCCGCTGTTTTTTGTCCTTTGAACAGCCACCATTTGATCATCACCGGCGTAATCGTGAGCGCCGAGAACCAGCTCAACATCAGCGAAATCAGCAAAACCTGGAACAGCGATTTGCAGTATTCACCGGTCGAATCCTGAGAAAGCCCAATGGGCGCAAAAGCCAGAATAGCGATCACCGTGGCGCCCAGCAGCGGCAGCGCCGAGCGGCGAATCACGTAATTGACGGCGGTCATCAGGGTCGAACCCTGCTGTCGGGCAATCAGCACCCCTTCGACAATCACAATCGCGTTATCGACCAGCATACTCAGGGCGATGATCAGCGCCCCGAGGGAAATGCGCTGCAGCTCGATTCCCCAGAGGTACATAATGAGCAGCGTGCCTAGCACGTTAAGCGCGAGGGAAAGCGCGATAATAATCCCGCTGCGAATGCCCATAAAAATCAGCAGGACGCCGATAACAATCGCCAGTGCCATCAGGAAGTTGATGATAAATCCGTTAACCGAATGCCCCACTTCCGCAGCCTGATCGTAAAACAGATCGATGTTAATGCCCGCCGGTTTTTCCGCCGACATTTGCTGCAGTTTGGCCTCTAACGCCCGCCCCACATCAATCACATTGACGCCGGGAATAAATGACACACCCATGGTGACGGCCTGCCGACCGTTGGCGTGGTAGATACTGGAAGGCGATTCCGTTAGCCCGCGTGACAGCGTCGCAATATCACGCAGACGCGTCGCAGCCCCCGCGCCATACGGGGTGATGATCAAATCACCCAGCTCATCGATATTTTCAAATTCGCCGGTCGGATGCAGGCGAATGGACTCGGTGCCGGAGGCAATCTCACCGGCGTTAGACACCACATTCACCCGGCTGAGGATCGCCGAGAGCTGCGCGAGCGTAATCCCGCGCGCGGCCATTTTTGGTAGCGAAATATCGATATTAATCTGCTGCGGTATTGCACCACCAATGGCAACTTTACCGACGCCAGGAATCAGGACCAGTTCACGGCGCAGCTGATCGGCGTAACGGGCCAGTTCAGCGTGGGTAAATTCATCGCCGGAAAGGGCAAAAAAGAAACCAAACACATCGCCAAAATCATCATTCACAAACGGCGTCACGACGCCCGGAGGGAACTGGCGGGAAGCATCACCGACACGGCGGCGCAGCTCATCCCAGATTTGCGGCAGCTCGCTGGAGTGGTAGCGCGAGGCAATATTGACGGTGATTTGCGATAAGCCATTTGATGAAATCGAACTGACGTTATCGAGCGAAGGAAGCTGCTGTAACGCGTTTTCAAGGGGTAGGGTGACCTCTTCTTCGACCTGCTGTGCGGAGGCACCCGGATAGTGAGTAATGACCACCGCGGTTTTAATAGTGAACGCGGGGTCTTCGAGACGACCGATGTTCAGCAGCGCAAAAACACCGCCAACACCCAGCAGCAGAATAGTCAGCCAGACGCGAATCGGATTGTCGATAAACTGGCGGGAGATATCCATTACAGACCTCGCTCACGCGTCCAGATGCGAACCGGTTGTTTAGCGTGCAATTCCCCTACGCCCGCAGCCACCACGCGCTCCCCTGGTTTGAGGCCTTCGGTCACGATCACGCCCTGGGCGGTGACTTGCCCGACGCTCACTTTGCGATCCTCCAGCTGCAGTTTGTCGCCGTCGCCTTGCACAACCCAGACGTGCGGCTCATTGCGCGGGCTGTTATCCGGGTTAAACACCGCTTCGACAGGAACGACCAGGGCATTTTGCCCCGCGCCTGCCGGGAGATTCGCCAGATTAATCGTGACTGTTCCGCTGACGCCGCCCACGACCGGGAAATCATCCGGGCGCGGCAGGGTTAAAATCACCTGCCAGGTCAGCGTATTGCTGTCGCTACTGCCGGTATGCTCTTTGTAGACTGCGCTAAATTCGCGGTCCGGCATCGAGTTAATTTTTACTATCGGACGGTAGTTGGCATTACGGATATCAAGGGTTTTGAACAGGCTTTCTGGAATGCTAAACACCACATCCAGCAAATCGGTGCGCGTGAGCGTCAAAATAGGCTGACCCGCGCTGACAACCTGATGATTACGGACGTGAACGCTGGCCGCGACGCCGCCAAAAGGAGCCACCAGCGTCATCTGATTCAGCTCTTCCTGCGCGATTTTCAGCGCTGCATTAGCGGAATCGCGAGTGGCGCGCTGCACGTCCATCTCCGCTTTCGAAATGGCCTGGCGGCCCGCCAGCGTCTGGAAGCGATCAAATTGCCGCTGTGCCAGCGTGGCGGAAGTCTGGCGGTCGTTGACTCGCTGCTGGGCTTCTCGCGTATTGAGCTTAGCCAACTGCTGGCCCTGCTTGACGCTGGTTCCCTGACGGATGTCGAGGGTTTCAATCTGGCCGCCGCGCTTGAATGAGAGGTCGGTGGCGTCGCCAGACTCAATTCGCGCCGGGAAGATGCGTTGCTGCGCCTCGCCTGCCGCCGTGACCACGGCGACTTTAACCATGCGTGGCTGGGGCGCCGTTTCCTGAGTTTTAGGGTCGCAGGCCGTTGTCAGCAAAATAAGGGCAGGTAAAAGAGAAATGTAACGATTCACGATATTCCCCTAATAAATAAAAAATTTCTTTATTCCGTACATTTAGTAGTGATGACGTTTCTATTCTGCGAGCGCGGACACCACCAGATAAGTCAATAGACCCACGGCGGAACTGGTGACGATGGCAAGGACAATAAAGAAAATCAGGCGAACCAAACTATATCCAAACATTTGTGCTCCCTTATTTTTAAACGTAAGCGAGTTAATGATGACAATTTGAAGTGTATGTGAAGGGCTTACTTAGCCGTAATGTCTGCTAATGATCATAGTCGCAGAAATAATAAAAGGTTAAACATATCTTAATGTTGGGAGTAATGCTGAGGCGCACAATGAGAGAGGGGAATCAAGATAAATGCTAATAAGTTTATATTATTCAAATAATTATGAGTAATTTCATCATAGTCAGTCTGCTGTGCTACGGTTAATACCATCCCCTTCAGCGATTAGTGTTTGGTTGTAGAGCTAATTTTCCTGCGTTTCATTATGTGTAATGTCATTTATGACTACTCGTATGGGTTATAAAAGGATGCTCGCTATGTACAGAAATATTCTGGTTCCTGTCGATGTATACGAAATTGGGCTGGCTGACAAAGCCGTGGCGCACGCTCAATTCCTCGCGCAAGCTGCTTCAGCTGATATCCATCTCCTTCACGTTATTCCAAAGTTCTCGCCAGAATTGACGCGCGGTTTTATTTCGGATGCGCGAAAAATGGATGACTATATGATTAATAATTCGAAAGAAAAACTTGCGGCGTTCGCCAAAAAAATCAATTTCCCTGAGGATCGCATTCATCTTCATGTCCGCAGCGGGAATGTCCGCGACGAAGTCACCCTCCTGGCTGACGATCTCGCGGCGGACATGATCATCATCGGTTCACGCAATCCCAATATTCAGACGCATTTACTGGGGTCAGACGCGGCAAACATTGTTCGTTACGCGCACGTTCCGGTTTTTGTCGTGCGTTAACGGCGTGAATGGAAAAGAGTGTTTTTGAGTTCAGGACGTGAGGACGGATCGATGAAGACAGAAAAACCGGACCAACCCTTTTACCGACTCTCCGTAGAAGAAACGCTGGCAAATACAGCCAGTACTGCGGAAGGGATCAGCCGTGCAGAGTCCACGGCAAGGCTTCAGCAGTATGGCGAAAACGCACTGCCGCAAAAGCCGGGCAAACCGGCGTGGTTACGCTTTTTAGCCCACTTCAACGATGTGCTGATTTACGTGTTACTTGCGGCAGCGGTATTGACGGCGGTGATGGGACACTGGGTGGACACGCTGGTCATCCTGGGCGTGGCGGTGATCAACTCGCTGATTGGTTACATTCAGGAAAGCAACGCAGAAAAATCGCTGCAAAGTATCCGCAATATGCTCTCCAGCGAGGCGGTGGTCGTGCGTCAGGGCAATCATGAAACCATCCCGACGACTGCGCTGGTGCCTGGCGATATCGTCGTGATCCGCGCAGGCGATCGCATCCCGGCCGATCTCAGGATTATCGAAGCGCATAATCTTCGGGTGGAAGAGGCGATTCTGACGGGCGAATCGACGGTCGTTGAAAAAATAACTGACCGGCTTGAAGGAGACCTGCCGCTGGGCGACCGGACTAACCTGTTGTTCTCGGGAACCACAGTCAGCTCCGGCGGCGGTCAGGGCGTTGTTATTGCCACGGGCGGTGATACCGAATTAGGTCATATCAACCAGATGATGGCGGATATTGAACAACAGCGAACGCCGCTGCTGATTCAGATGGATAAGCTTGGGAAAGCCATTTTCATTATCATTCTGGTGATGATGGCCGCGCTGTTTGTCTTTAGCGTCCTGTTCAGGGATATGCCTGTTTCCGAGCTCATGCTGTCGCTCATTAGCCTTGCGGTGGCGTCGGTTCCGGAAGGACTGCCGGCGATCATTTCGATTATTCTGTCGCTTGGTGTGCAAACGATGGCCCGGCAGAAAGCCATTATTCGTAAATTGCCGACCGTAGAAACGCTGGGCGCAATGACCGTGATCTGCTCGGATAAAACCGGCACCTTGACCATGAATGAAATGACGGTCAAAGCGGTGATCACAGCGGACACCATTTATCGCGTTGAAGGCGACAGCTACGAACCGGTAGGAAATTTCCATCCCGTTGATGATCCAACGCCTGTTACGGTCACACACGGTTCGCTGCTGGAGCGCTATCTGCGCACGATTGACCTGTGTAACGACAGTCAGCTGATGAAAGACGATCAGGGCTTCTGGAAGATTACAGGCGGGCCAACGGAAGGGGCATTAAAAGTCCTTGCGGCCAAAGTCCCGCTGCCGGCGGTTGAGACGCAGCTGCGCAGCAAGATCCCGTTTGATTCACAATACAAATATATGTCGACTCTCCACCGTATTGGGGATGAAGAGTTGATTCTGATCACCGGCGCACCGGACGTGCTGTTCAGGCTGTGTCAGCACCAGCAGACTGAAGCGGGCCTCGAGCCGCTCGACCAGCCTTACTGGGAAGCGAAAATCGAGGAGTACGCGCGCGAAGGGCTGCGCATGGTCGCTGCCGCCTGGAAACCGGCGAGTCTGGAGCAAACGGAACTGACGCATGACGATTTGCAGCACGGCGTGATTTTGCTCGGGATTGCCGGGATGATGGACCCGCCGCGTCCTGAAGCCATTACCGCGATCGGCGACTGTCTGCAGGCGGGGATTCGCGTCAAAATGATCACCGGTGACCACCCGCAAACGGCGATGAGCATTGGCAAAATGCTGGGGATCGGGAATGCGGATAATGCCATTACCGGGCGCGAGCTTGAAGTGATGGACGATCACCAGTTGAGCGACGCCGCGCAGAAATTTGATATTTTTGCGCGTACCAGCCCGGAAGATAAATTCCGTCTGGTTCAGGCGCTGCAAAGCAAGAAAGAGGTGGTCGGGATGACCGGCGATGGCGTCAACGATGCGCCCGCGCTGAAACAGGCTGACGTCGGGATTGCCATGGGCATTAAAGGAACGGAGGTGACCAAGGAAGCGGCTGACATGGTGCTGACCGATGATAACTTTGCCACCATCGCCAGCGCGGTGAGGGAAGGGCGGCGGGTTTACGATAACCTCAAAAAAACCATTCTCTTTATCATGCCCACCAACCTGGCGCAGGGGTTGCTCATCATTATTGCCCTGCTGGCAGGTAACCTGATTCCGCTGACGCCGGTGCTGATCCTGTGGATGAACATGGCGACCTCCGCCACGCTCTCCTTCGGACTGGCGTTTGAGGCTGGTGAGAAAAACATTATGAACCGGCCACCGCGTGACCCCAAACTGCATGTTATGGATGGGTTTGCCATCTGGCGCGTGGTGTTTGTCGGTTCGATGATCGCCGTGAGCGCTTTCGTGCTGGAGGCCTGGCTGCAACCGCGCGGATATTCGCCGGAGTTTATCCGTACCGTGTTGCTGCAAACCCTGGTGACCGCACAATGGTTCTACATGCTTAACTGCCGTGTGTCGGACGGATTTTCGCTGAGCAAAGGGCTACTGGCGAACCGGGGGATTTGGATCGTGACGGCGGTACTGCTGGTGCTGCAACTGCTGATTATCTACGCACCGTTTATGCAGATGCTGTTCGGCACTGAATCCTTACCGTTCCGCTACTGGGTCATCACCTTCATCATCGGCTTTGTGATGTTCCTGATTGTGGAGGTCGAGAAACCGCTGACCCGCAGATGGCGTATGGAAGCGCCGCGCTAAACGAGTTTCGGAAAAGCAAAAAGCCCGCTTAAGTTTCCTTAAGCGGGCTTTTCTAATTTGGCTCCTCTGACTGGACTCGAACCAGTGACATACGGATTAACAGTCCGCCGTTCTACCGACTGAACTACAGAGGAATCGTGTGAACGGGGCGCATATTATCGACCTCGCAGACGCTTGTCAAAGGCTGGATCGCCTTCTGATCATCGTTTGCTGACAAAATCAGCAAAGTGCCGCTTTTTATCATGGATTGCACGATTCTGGTGCAGATATACCCCTTATGGGGCAGATCATAAACCACTGTTTCAGTAATAAAACCCGCTGTCGTGATTAGATTTCCTTATTTTCAGCCGCTTAGCGAACTTATCAGACCTCTCTTAAAAACTGGCATCCATATTGCAAAAAACCTTATCAACAACAAGCGCCAGTACCGGCACTGCATTTTAACAGGGGGCAAAATGAACTTTAGACGACTGAAATACTTCGTAAAAATCGTCGATATCGGTAGCCTGACCCAGGCCGCGGAAGTGTTGCATATCGCACAGCCTGCACTGAGCCAGCAGGTGGCCACTCTGGAAGGTGAACTGGACCAGCAGCTTTTAATCCGCACCAAACGTGGCGTTACGCCGACCGAAGCGGGCAAAATTCTCTATACCCACGCCCGCACGATTTTGCGTCAGTGTGAGCAAGCCCAACTGGCAGTGTGCAACGTTGGACACACGCTGAGCGGCCAGGTTTCTATTGGTCTGGCACCGGGAACCGCTGCCTCCTCAATTACCATGCCGCTTTTGCAGGCCGTTCGCGCCGAATTGCCAGACGTGCTGGTGTATCTGCATGAAAACAGCGGTTCGGTCCTGAACGACAAATTACTCAACGGCCAACTGGATATGGCAGTGCTTTACGACCGTTCACCGATTGCCGGGATCACCAGTCAGCCGCTGCTGAAAGAAGATCTTTATCTGGTCGGCACGCGAGACTGCCCTGGTCAAAGTATTGACCTGACGGCCGTGGCTGAGATGAATCTGTTCTTACCGCGAGATTATAGCGCGGTGCGTGTGCGCGTGGACGAAGCCTTTTCCCTGCGTCGTCTGACGGCCAAAATCATCGGTGAGATCGACTCTATTTCCACCCTGACCGCCGCAATTGCCAGCGGAATGGGCGTGACGGTTCTGCCTGAATCTGCGGCACGTTCCCTGTGCAGCGCGGCGAATGGCTGGATGGCGCGTATCACTACGCCGTCCATGAGCTTGCCGCTATCTCTGAACATGTCAGCGCGCGGTTCTCTGTCGCCTCAGGCGCAAGCCGTGAAAGAGATTTTGATGTCGCTGGTCAGCCGTCCATCGCTGGAGAATCGTGAGCTGCAGCTGGTAAGCTGATATTCCATAATGGAATAAGATGCTGGTTTTTATTATTTGTTCTGTAGGTCTGATGACTCTAACAATAGAGCGATATCAGATGCGCCGGGGTGAATCGTGAATTTCCAGCAACTTAAAATTATCCGTGAGGCGGCCAGGCGGGATTTCAACCTGACCGAAGTCGCCAACATGCTTTATACCTCTCAGTCGGGCGTCAGCCGCCATATCCGCGAGCTGGAAGAAGAGCTGGGCATAGAGATTTTTATCCGTCGCGGTAAACGTCTTTTGGGCATGACTGAGCCCGGTAAAGCGCTCCTGACCATCGCAGAGCGCATTCTCAACGAAGCCAGCAACGTACGGCGACTGGCGGACCTCTTTACCAATGATGCGTCTGGCGTGTTGACCATCGCGACGACGCATACGCAGGCGCGTTACAGTCTGCCGCCGGTGATCAAGGTTTTCCGCGAAATTTTTCCAGAGGTCCGTCTTGAGCTGATTCAGGGCACGCCGCAGGAGATTGAAGTGCTGTTGCAAAATGGCGGGGCGGATATCGGTATCGCCAGCGAACGCCTGAGTAACGACCCACTGCTGGTGGCCTTTCCGTGGTTCCGCTGGCATCACAGCCTGCTTTTGCCCTCAGACCATCCCTTAAATCAGGTTTCCCCTTTGACGCTCGAAGCGATCGGCAAATGGCCGCTGATCACCTACCGGCAAGGTATTACCGGGCGCTCGCGTATCGACGAGGCATTCAACCGGAAAGGGATTACCCCAGATGTGGTGCTGAGTGCGCAGGATTCGGATGTCATCAAAACCTATGTCGAGCTGGGGCTGGGGATTGGCATTGTGGCTGAACAGTCGGGTGGAGAGCACGAGTCAAGCGATCTGGTGCGGCTGGATACCCGTCATCTGTTCGATGCGAATACCGTCTGGCTGGGGCTTAAGCGTGGGCAGCTGCAACGCAACTATGTCTGGCGTTTCATTGAGTTATGTAATGCCGGGCTGTCGGTTGATGAAATTAAACGGCAGGTGATGGAATCGGAAGACGTGGCGATTGATTATCAGATTTAATCGCCAGTAAGTTGGCCAACCCAGGGAAGCGGCGATTTAATCGGCTTCGACGATGAATACGCCGCAAAATGAGTCATGTTTCAGCATCCAACTGAGGACACCTCCGCGATGACACGTTATTATGACTCTCTTTGTGAAGCTGGGGCCACTTATGACCAATGAAATTCCACTTAAATATTTTGACATCGCGGATGAGTATTCCAAGGAAACCGCCACGCCGGTGAGCGAATCCGAACGCGAACCGCTGGCGCACTATTTCCAGTTGCTGATCACCCGTTTGATGAATAACGAAGAGATCAGTGAAAGCGCCCAGCAAGAGATGGCCAAAGATGCGGGCATCAAAGATGAACGTATCGATGAGATAGCGACGTTCCTGAATCAGTGGGGCAATGAGTAGCTTGCGCTGAGACTCGGCAAAAAGGGCACGTACTGTAACGTGCCTTTTTTCGTATACTGGTGGCGATGAAAACCCCAAAAGCAAAAAGCCTGCTTAAGTTTCCTTAAGCAGGCTTTTCTAATTTGGCTCCTCTGACTGGACTCGAACCAGTGACATACGGATTAACAGTCCGCCGTTCTACCGACTGAACTACAGAGGAATCGTGTGAACGAGGCGCATGTTAATGGCCTCGCTATTTTGTGTCAACACTAAATTCAACATGCTGATTCAAATGATTAATTAAGACTCAACCTGTGCTTTTAGTGTACTTGTGGAGATGCGTTACCATCATAGCCTGCATTTTCACGCAGACGCTGCATCGGATCTTGTTGGTAGAAATGGCAAAAACGTTGCCACAACGCCGGAAAACGCGGCGCGAAAAGCTCGGGAGCGCTGAAGAAATATTCTGACAACACGGCGAAACACTCCGCCGGATCGGTTGCCGCGTAGGCATCAATGCTGGCCGCGCTTTCGCCCACCAGATCGATTTCATCCTGAATATTATTCATCGCCGCGTGCAGGTCGTGTTCCCAGCCTGCGACTTCACGCAATGGGATAAACGGCACACCGCTGGCGCGATCGCCATTACGGGTATCCAGTTTATGCGCCACTTCATGAACGATAAGATTGAAACCGGAGGCGTCAAACGAGTCCTGGATATCAAGCCAGTTCAGGATAATCGGCCCTTGCTGCCAGCTCTGTCCGGACTGTACCACGCGCTGATTGTGGACCAAGCCAATATCGTCTTCCCACTCGTCATCGACCACGAACGGTGCCGGATAAATCAACACCTCGTGAAAGCCGTCAAGCCATTCAATGCCCAGTTCCAGCACGGGCAAACTGAAGAGCAGGGCGATCCGCGCACTTTTCAGTTCGTCCAGCTCAAATCCCTGAAGGGGGACGAGACGTTTTTGCTGCAAAAAACGATCGGCAAGCTGCACCAATCTGCTCTGCTCGGTCGCTGAAAGGCTGGCGAGGACGGGAATTGCCAACGCTTCATCCCACGGCAATAGCGCGTCAGGTGCGGTTTCGTTCGATTTCCAGGGCCACTTAATCATCGCTTCGCTCGCAAACTCATCACTTGAATAAATTGCAGGGTTAGGATCTGTTAACATGCCAAATTACCTGGCACCATGGCAACCACTATAGCGGAGAGATGCCGGAGCGGTTAAACAGACTCGTCTCGAAAACGAGATCAGGGATAACTCTACCGGGGGGCACATCCCCTCTCTACGCCATTTGATCTTAACAGAACATTCTTTCTGATTATTTTCTGAATAAATGCTGTGCGATGAGCACCTTATCACTCCGCTTACGCGAAGGAATAGCCCTTTACGGCTTCGTCACAATATATGTGACCTCAATCAGCATCTTCGGGGTAACTCATAGGTTGCGAAAGTGGCTGTTTTGATAAAAAAAGCCAGGCATCACGCCTGGCTTTTAAAGTGATATCGAGAGTTAACGCTGAGAGCACCCGGTACACTGCTTGTTCTGAATCTGCTGGAAAAAGTCGTTGCCTTTATCGTCTACAAGAATAAAAGCCGGGAAGTTTTCGACTTCAATTTTCCAGATCGCCTCCATTCCAAGCTCCGGATATGCCACACACTCCAGACTTTTAATACTGTTCTGTGCCAGCACGGCAGCCGGGCCGCCGATACTGCCGAGATAGAACCCACCGTGTTTGTGGCAGGCATCGGTTACCTGTTGACTGCGGTTGCCTTTCGCCAGCATCACCATACTGGCACCATGCGATTGCAGTAAATCCACATATGAGTCCATACGACCTGCCGTAGTGGGGCCTAATGATCCGGATGCATAACCTTCAGGCGTTTTCGCCGGGCCCGCGTAATAAATCGGATGATCTTTCACGTACTGCGGCAGCTCTTCGCCGTTATCGATCAACTCTTTGAGCTTCGCGTGGGCCATGTCGCGCGCCACAATAATGGTGCCATTCAGCGAAAGACGGGTCGAAACCGGATGTGCAGAAAGCTGCGCCAGAATCTCTTTCATCGAACTGTTCAGATTGATGCTAACGACGTCGCCTTCGCCTTGCTCGCGCAGTGATTCAGGAATGTATTGCGCCGGATTGTGCTCGAGTTTTTCAATCCAGATCCCGTCGCGGTTGATTTTGGCCTTGATATTGCGGTCAGCCGAGCAGGATACGCCCATGCCGACAGGGCAGGAGGCCCCATGGCGCGGAAGTCGAATTACGCGGATGTCATGGGCGAAGTATTTACCGCCGAACTGGGCTCCTAAGCCGAGATTCTGCGCTTCCTCTAACAGTGCCTGTTCGAGCTGAACGTCGCGGAACGCCTGCCCATGCTCATTCCCTTCGGTTGGCAAACCATCGTAGTAACGGGTCGAGGCCAGTTTGACGGTTTTCAGCGTGCTTTCCGCTGATGTCCCACCAATGACAAACGCGATGTGATACGGAGGGCAGGCCGCAGTTCCCAGCGAGCGCATTTTTTCCACGAGATAATCTTTCAATTTCGCAGGGGTAATGAGCGCTTTGGTTTCCTGGTACAGATAGGTTTTGTTGGCAGAGCCGCCGCCTTTTGCCATGCACAGGAACTTATATTCATCACCATCGACGCTATACAGGTCGATTTGCGCCGGTAAATTGGTCCCGGTATTCACCTCTTTGTACATATCCAGCGCGGCATTTTGCGAGTAGCGCAGATTGTCTTCGATATAGGTGTTGTAAACGCCCTGACTTAACGCGGCTTCGTCACCGCCGCCGGTCCACACGCGTTGGCCTTTTTTGCCCATGATGATGGCCGTGCCCGTGTCCTGGCAGGTCGGTAACACGCCTTTAGCTGCGATTTCCGAATTGCGCAGGAACTGAAGCGCCACGTATTTATCGTTCTCGCTGGCGTCAGGGTCGTGAAGAATGGCCGCAACCTGTTTCTGGTGCGATGGGCGCAGCATAAAGGCCGCGTCATGGAAAGCCTGCTGCGCGAGCAGCGTCAGGGCTTCGGGTTCGACTTTAAGGATTTCCTGGCCCGCAAATTCGGCCACGGAGACGTGTTCTTTGGTCAGCAGATAATAGTCGGTGTCGTCGTGTTCGAGCGGGAAGGGATTCTGATAATAAAAGGGTTTGTTCGACATAACGTGTGCTCCACAAAAATGAAACCGCCGGAGGTTTAGCCCGGCGGCCAGGAATCAGAACATCATGGACATCCACGGATACCCAATCAGCAGCAGTGCGGCCAGGAAAATCGCGCCGAAGATGGTGCCGAGACGCCAGTAATCTTTGGTCGGCAGGTAGCCGCTACCGTAATAAATTGGGCTTGGACCGGTGCCGTAGGGGGTGATAATCCCCATGATGCCGAGCGATGTGACCATCAGCAGGACGAATACTTCCATATTGATGCCCGGGATCGTGGCAGCGATGGTCAGCATTGCCGGTAACAGCGCGGTGGTGTGCGCGGTGGTGCTCGCAAACAGGTAGTGCAGCAGATAGAACGCCAGCAGCAGCACAATGGTTGCGGTGCCTGGAGAGATGCCGCTCATCAGCATGCCGCCCTCTTTACCCAGCCAGCTAATAAATCCGGTGGAGGACAAACCGTCGGCCAGCGCGACCAGCGTGGCAAACCAGACGAAGGTATTCCAGGCGGCTTTGTTGCCGGTGATATCGTTCCACTCCAGCACGCCCGTCCACAGCATTAAGCCTACGATTAACAGCGCTGCCATAGCGGGTTCGATCCACGCCGCCGCGAAAATCCACATCATCAGTGCGCAGCATACAAAGACCAGCAGCAGGATTTCATTGCGTGACAGTTTGCCCAGTTTCTCCAGTTCACGGCTTGCCCACAGCGGCACTTCATCGTTCACTTTCACTTCCGGCGGATAGAACCAGTACGCCAGCAGCGGCATTACCAGAATCAGCAGCACGCCCACCGGCAGGAAGGCGATGAACCAGGTGCCCCATGAGATATCAATGCCCACGATGCTTTTCACCAGCGCCAGGGCCAGCAGGTTGGGTGCGAGTGCAGACAGGAACATTGAGCTGGTAATACAGGCTGCCGTAATCGCGACCCACATCAGATATGAACCGATTTTACGTGCGCTGGGATCGTTTGGTTTTGAGCCATACAGCGGCGGAAGGTTGGCGATAATCGGGTAGATTGTGCCACCGCTTCGCGCGGTATTGGACGGCGTAAACGGTGCCAGCAGCAGATCCGCGAAGGTAATGGCGTACCCGAGCGTCAGGCTGCGGCGACCCAGATATTTCACCAGGATCAGCGCCAGACGGCGACCAAAGCGCGTTTTGTCATACCCGGCCGCGAACATAAAGGCACCAAATATCAGCCAGACGGTGGAGTTACCAAAGCCGCTGACCGCCCATTTAAACGAGGCACCTGCCAGCTTGAACTTTGGATCGGCCAGCTGTTCCGGGCTGAATAGCACCCACTGACTGCACAGGCCGATGGCGACGACGCCGGTCAGACCAATCACCGCGCCGGGCAGCGGTTCAAAAATCAAACCAACGATCACCCCAACAAAAATAGCGAAGTAGTGCCAGGCATAAGGCGGAAGCCCATCGGGTACCGGCACAAATAAAAGCAGAATGGCCACAATAATGGGCAGCGCCATCATGAACAGACGGCGTGCTTGACCATCCTTTGGTTTGCTCGCCGCAAGGGGCGTTACAGCAGTTTTATCATTCATAGTTTGCGTCTTAAGTTGTCAGGAATACGGTTTGTGAGAAATAAGTGCAGAGTCTTTTTTAATTTTTTGCTTACTTTAGTTATTTAAGACTCGGGTTGCTTATTTCTGGAATAACAATCCAACGCAAATTTGAATGCGGTGAATTAAAAAAATAGTGATATTTATATATTGCGCTTTTGAAGGTCTATTCCATTGATCAGGATCATAAAACGGGAGTTGTGGTTGTATTTTTATGCACTGATTAATAACCCCATTGAGTTATGTGGATATAGTTTTTTGCTTGAGATTAATTCTCAACATGGATTTATTTTGCAAACGATTAAATAACATAACCAATTGATATTAATGTATTTTAATTTGACCTGTGCTTTTTATTTAAGTAACCAAAAAGTTAATCTCTTTAATTGAAATGTAAACAATCAACATAAAAACAACTAACACCAATGTATTATTATTGTTACCGAAGGGATTAAATAGTTTATTAACTAACGTAATAACTTTAGTAACTAAAAATAGCGTTATATTAATGCCATGACATCGGCAAAAAAATTAACCATAAACCGGGCCGATAAAGAATTTCATTTTTAAAGTTTGGAGTTTCTATTATGAGCACTAACGAACGCATTCTAAGTCCCTTCACATTGCCGAATGGCACCGAATTAAAAAACCGTTTGTTAATGGCCCCAATGACTACCTGCACAGGGTATTTCGACGGGACGGTCACCAGCGAGCTGGTGGAGTACTATCGCGCGCGTTCCGGTAGCATCGGCACCATCATTGTTGAATGCTGTTTTGTTGATGATTTAGGGTTGGCTTTCCCCGGCGCAATCGGCATTGATAACGACGAGAAAATCGCCGGGTTGGCAAAAATTGCTGATGCCATTAAGTCGAAAGGTTCCAGAGCGTTGCTGCAGATCTACCATGGCGGCCGTATGGTTGATCCGAAACTGATTGGCGGACGCACGCCGGTGGGGCCAAGCGCTGTTGCCGCACCGCGTGACGGCGCTGCCACGCCAGTCGCAATGAGTGGTGACGACGTCTGTGCAATGGTCGGCAAGTTCGGTGAAGCCGTTCGTCGCGCCATTCAGGCGGGTTTCGACGGCGTTGAAATTCATGGCGCAAATACGTATTTAATCCAACAGTTCTACTCCCCAAACTCCAACCAGCGCGATGATGAATGGGGCGGCAGTCGCGATAACCGCGCCAAATTCCCGCTGGCGGTACTCGACATCACCCACAAAATGGTGCGCCAGTACGCTGATGACGCCTTCATCATTGGCTACCGCTTCTCTCCGGAAGAGATGGAAGTGCCGGGTATCCGCTTCGAGGACACGATGTACCTGCTGGAAAAACTGGCGGCGCGTGGGGTGGATTATCTGCACTTTTCAGTAGGCACGACGCTGCGCCCGTCAATTGTCGATACCCAGGATCCGACGCCGCTTATCGAAAAATATTGCGCCATGCGTTCAGATACGCTCGCGCAGATTCCGGTTATGGGCGTCGGCGGGGTAGTCAACGCAGCAGATGTCAACGAGGCGATTGACCACGGCTACGACCTGATAGCGGTGGGGCGCGCCACGATAGCCTACCCGGACTGGACCGTTCGCATTGCGCAGGGTGAAACGCTGGAACTGTTTATGGACAGCACAAAGCGAGAGGCGCTGCACATTCCGGAACCGCTGTGGCGTTTCTCGCTGGTGGAAGCGATGATCCGCGATATGAGCATGGGCGAATCAAAATTCAAACCCGGCACGTTTATTGAAACAGTCCAGGATGATGCCAGCGAGCTGGTGGTCAGCGTTAGCCTTGAAACCGATCGTATCAGTGACATTGAACTGGCAACTGGCCCCGACCACGACGTGGAGTTTGTGACCAGTTTTGAGGAAATCCGTAGCCGTATTCTGGATGCGAATACCCCCCATGTTGACGCCATTACGGGTGCCACCAGTCAGAGCGAAGCGGTGAAAAAAGCCGTCTCGAAAGCGATGCTGAAATCCGCCAAAGCCCTGGCGGCGGAAGAGGGCGTCGATCCTAACGCGGCGAAATGTGTTGATGTCGTGGTGGTGGGCAGCGGCGGTGCAGGGCTGGCGGCGGCGATTCAGGCTTATGACGACGGGGCGAGCGTGCTGATCGTCGAGAAAATGCCGACCATTGGCGGGAACACCATTAAAGCGTCCGCGGGGATGAATGCTGCGGAAACCCGCTTCCAGCAGGTCAAAGGGATTCAGGACAGCAAAGAGCTGTTTTATCAGGAATCCCTGAAAGGTGGGCAAAACAGGAACAACCCGGAACTGCTGCGCCGCTTTGTGGAAAACGCGCCAGAGGCTATCGAATGGCTGGCAACGCGCGGAATTATGCTCAACGACATCACCACGACCGGCGGGATGAGCATCGATCGTACGCACCGTCCAAAAGATGGTTCTGCGGTGGGCGGTTATCTGGTAAGCGGCCTGGTACGCAACGTCAATAAACGCCATATCGACGTGATGCTGGACACTTCTGTGAGCGATATTATTGTCGAAAACGGGGAAGTGACAGGCGTGCGCCTGACCACGGAAGAGAATGAAACAGTCACCGTCACCACCAAAAGCGTGATCATGGCGACCGGCGGGTTTAGCGCCAACAGTCAAATGGTGGTGAAATATCGCCCGGATCTTGACGGTTTTGTTACCACGAACCACAAAGGCGCGACGGGCGGCGGGATTGCATTGCTGGAACGTATTGGTGCAGGGACCGTGGATATGGGTGAAATTCAAATTCACCCAACCGTTGAGCAGAACACGTCATATTTGATTTCTGAATCTATTCGCGGCGGTGGCGCGATTCTGGTGAGCCAGCAGGGGAACCGTTTCTTTAACGAGATGGAGACGCGTGACAAAGTGTCAGCTCAAATTATCGCGCTGCCGGAGAAATACGCGTACATCGTTTTTGATGAGCACGTTCGTGCCAAAAACAAAGCCGCTGATGAATACATCGCCAAAGGTCTGGTGACCAGTGCAAGCTCGCCGAAAGCGCTGGCGGAGGCGTTGGGTATGGAAAATCATGCTTTCCTGGCAACGCTTGAACGCTACAACGGGTTTGTTGAAAAGCAGCATGATGATGATCTCGGTCGTACCACGGCGCTGCGTGCGCCAATCAATGAAGGTCCATTCCATGCGATCCGCATCGCGCCCGGCGTGCATCACACCATGGGCGGCGTGACGGTCAATCCGGAAACCTGTGTTCTGGATTGCGCCCAAAACGTCATTCCTGGCGCATTCGCGGCGGGTGAAGTGGTCGGTGGCATTCACGGCGGGAATCGAATTGGTGGCAACGCGGTGGCAGATATCATTATTTTTGGTACGCTTGCCGGACATCAGGCGGCGATGCGTTCGAAAATAGCCTAGCTCAGCCGTTTTAGTTGACCGGAACGAGGTGTTCCGGTCATTTCCCCGGCAGCGTTTGCCCGCCGGGGCTACCGTCAGGAGCCACTCCTATGCCACATGACGACCGCGTCTACAGTTATTCCGCCGTGCTGATGGGCTCTCCCATTCTCCTCAAACTCTTCTCGCATAACGAAGCGCTCGCCGCGAAAGCGTTTCGCTTAATCAAACAGTACGAAGACTTACTGACCGTGAACCGCGCGCACTCCCAGGTGATGGATATTAACCTCGCTGCTGGCAGGCACCCCGTCGCCGTCAGTCGGCCGGTATTTGAATTGATTCGCTGTGCAAAAATGGCCAGTTTGCTGGAAAACAGCGCCTTTAATCTGGCCATCGGTCCGCTGGTCAAGCGCTGGAAAATTGGCTTTCAGGGCGACAGTGTCCCGCCTGCTGATGAACTAACCACTCTGCTGACGTTAACCGATCCGAGGGAAGTTGTGCTTGATGAAGCGGCATGCAGCGTGTTTCTTTCTCGGTCGGGTATGGAGATTGACCTTGGCGCCATCGCCAAAGGCTATATTGCTGACCGGGTACGGGATTTCCTGCGTAAAGAGGACGAAACGCTGGGCTTGATTAATCTGGGCGGGAATATCCAGACGCTTGGCTCACCTGAAGGGGGCTGGACAGTGGGCATTAAAAAACCGTTCGGCGCTGCGGATGCGCTAATCGGTTCGCTGCACATTGAAAACAAATCGGTGGTGACATCTGGAACCTATGAGCGCTATTTCGAACGCGACGGCAAGCGCTATCACCACATTTTGAATCCACGCACCGGTTATCCGCTGGATAACGAACTCGACAGCGTGACCATTATTTCGACGGATTCTATCGATGGCGATCTCTGGACTACGCTGGTTTACGGGTTAGGCGTTGAGAGAGGCTGTGCCGCGCTGCGTGCGCGGCCAGACATTGAAGCGGTTTTCGTGACTAAAACACGCGAGATTGTTTTCTCGTCGATGCGTCACTTTCGTTTTACGCTGCTCGACAACCGCTATCGCCTTACTGGCAATATTGTCTGAGTAGCCCTATCTGTTCAGGCTGGAGTCGGTATCGATACACCGGACGACCGGTTGCTCCGTAATGAATGCTGGTAAACAAAATAGTCACCTGTGCCAGCCAAATCAGGTATTTACGACAGGATACGCGAGAAATGCTGACCGCGTTCGCCAGATCATCGGTGGAAAACTCCGTGTCGGGATGCCCGTCAATCCACTGACAAATGGTACGCAGCGTCTGCGGGGTTAAGCCTTTCGGCAGGCGTTTGCTGTCTGCCAGTTCCGGCGCGCCGCCGTGCAACAGACGATCAACGTCCGCCTGTTCATAATATTGATGTGAACCCATCAGATGTTTCTTTTCCTTCCAGCCGTTTAGCGCCTCTTCAAAACGCGGAAACTGGAACGGCTTAATCAGATAGTCGACCACGCCATAGTGCATGGACGTCTGAATGGTGGCGGCATCGGAGGCCGATGAAATCATGATCACATCGATGGCGCGCCCTGAAGCACGGATTATCGGCAGCAAATCCAGACCATTATCCTGCTGCATATAAACATCCAGCAGCACCAGATCGACAGCCTGGGAGTGGTTGTTAATAACAGCCTGGGCCTGACTGAGCGTGGAGGCGACACCACAGCAGCTAAAACCCTCAACACGATTCACATACAGTCTGTTAAGGTCAGCCACCATGGCATCATCATCGACAATTAAGACATTTATCACGCGATTTTCCTCTCGCTATCCCAGGGGATCTGAACAAAAAATTGAGTAAACACGCCAGGCTCTGACTCTACGGTGATTTCACCACCCAGTTTCTCGAGCTGCTGGCGGGCAAGAAATAATCCCACACCACGGTTTTCGCCTTTCGTTGAAAAACCTTTAGTAAAAATGTGCGCCAGACGCGCAGGGTCAATACCGGGGCCGTCGTCGCTAATCTCACAGCTTAGCCAGCCGTTTTGATAATGCATCAGCAGGCCAATTTCGCCTTCGGGCTGGTCTGACATCGCGTCGAGTGCGTTTTCAATAAGGTTACCCAGCACCGTGATCAGCACTGTGACGTGTTCTGTATTTGGCGTGTCCGGGACCTGACATTCTTCCGCCAGGGTCAGGCTAATCCCAGCTTCCTTGGCGCGATTCATTTTCCCCAGCAGGAAACCAGCAATCACCGGGGATTTGATCTTGTTCTGAATGGCGCCTATATCCGTCTGATAATTTTGCGCCGTCTGGATAATGTACTCTTCCAGCTTGTCGTAGCGCTTCATGTGCAGAAGGCCCAGAATCACATGCAGCTTATTCATAAACTCATGGGAATGGGTCCGCAGGGCGTCCACGTAGCTCACCATCCCATCCATTCGCTGCATCAATTCCCGGATCTCGGTTTTGTCACGAAACGTACTGATCGCGCCAATCACTGCGTTCTGGCTTTTGACAGGAAAAGTGTTGCAAAGCAGCAGTCGGCCGTTGCAGTCAATTTCCTGATCCTGCAATGCCTTACCCGTCTGCGATACCCTGCGCAGCGAGGCGAGCATCGGAACGTGACGGGGCATATCAGCGCTCTGGCTCGGCAGCAGCAGAATCTGGCGAGCGGTGTGGTTAATCATTGTCACGCGACCCTGACTATCAATAGCAATCACGCCTTCCTTCAGGGATTGCAGCATCGCCTGACGCTGTTCAAACAGAGCGGAAATTTCGTAAGGCTCAAGGCCAAACAAAATGCGTTTCAGCAAATGTACCAGGCCCCAGATTCCCAGCGTACCCATTAACGCACTGAATAATACCGTCCAGATAACACCCCAGCGGCTGCGGCTGATCTCTTCATCCACTTTTTTGAGTGATATTCCGATCGCGACCACTCCGATTTGATGGTGCTGGTCGTCATAAACCGGCGTGAAAACGCGCAGGGCTTCTGCCAGCACACCGTGGTTGACCGATACATTTTCATTTCCGGCAAGCGCGGGTTTAAGATCCTCGCCGATAAAATGATGGCCGATCAGGCGGGTATCAGGATGAGAATACCGTACACCCTGCATGTTAGTGACCACGGCAAAAAGCAGGTCGTTGCGTCGGGTAATGGCCTCCGCGACGGGCTGAATCTGACTCTTCTCTGCGGATAACAGCAGACCACGCTTGACGTCAGGGCTATCAGCCAGCGTTCTGGCGATGGCCAGGGCGGTGTCTTTCACGCCGTCCCGCGTCGCCTTGGTGATCTGCATAAAGTAGAGGGCAAAGATGACCAGCAACACTGAACCAATCACACTGCTGACCATCAGCGTGACCAGTGTGTTGAGTTTCATTGGGCGCTTGCGCGTCATGACTAAAGGCTGCACATCGCTCATCCGCACTCCATGGCTAATTATTAAGGGGTAATTATCGCTGATGACGGCGCTTTCTTAAAGTCATGTAAAAGCTTACGAATACATACCTTTTCGTGACCCCCTTCGCAGGTGACCTATATAAAACACTTTATAGTGTACGGGAATTCATACAAGGAGGCAGTTTATGAGCGTTAAGCTGAACGGTTTGGTCAAGGAAAGACGTCACGCGGATACGGCGGATATCGACAGGTTGTCGACCCTGGACATGCTGAATGTGATTCATCAGGATGATAAAAAAATGACTGACGCCATCACGCCATTTTTATCCGTCATTGCCCAGGTTGTCGATAATGCGGCCGCCACATTGAGTCACGGTGGTCGTCTGGTCATCGTTGGCGCAGGATCGTCAGGCCGTGCGGCGATCCAGGCTGCGTTAGAATTTGCCCCAGGCAAACATCCCGTCATAGCGCTTGAGGCCGGAGACGGCGCGGCAAATTACGACCGTGGAGTAGCCGACCTTCAGGCGATTCAGTTTGGCGAGCACGATATGATGCTGGCGCTGACGGTCAGTGGCAAAACGCCGTGGGTCTGGGGAGCGATGCGGCATGCCTGGTCGTTGAGATCGCCTGTTGCCATCATCACCAGCGACGAGCAGAGTGAAGCGGCGCAGCTGGCGAGCATGGTGATTGCGCCGCAAACGGGAGCGGATGTGGTCGCTGGTTTTAACAACGTCAAAGCTGTTATGGCGCAAAAACTGATCCTGAATATGATTTCGACCGGGTTAGCGGTCCGTTCCGGGCGTGTCTACAGCAATATGCGTGTGGATCTTGAAGCCAAAAACACCCGGTGGGCCGAGAGACAAATCGCGATTGTAATGGAAGCGGGCGGGTGTACGCGTACCGTGGCGAAAGCGGCGCTAGAAAGCGCTAATCATCATTGCAAAACAGCCGTGCTGATGGTCATGACCGGTCTGGATGCCTGGCAGGCGCGCGATTTGCTGGAGCAGAATAACGGATTTATCCGCGTCGCGTTACAGGAAGCGCCGTAATATTCCTGCGCTGCTAATAAAAAAGGCCGCAATTGCGGCCTTTAAAATCAATAACAATTAGAACTGATAAACCATACCTACTGCGGTGATGTCATCGGTGCTGATGCCATTTGTCTGATAGAACGGGTCGTTTTCATCCAGCAGGTTAATTTTATAATCTGCATAAATAGACATGTTTTTATTGAAATAATAGCTTGCGCCAACATCCGCATATTTAACGAGGTTTTTTTCACTGCCGAAGGCGGTATTCAGATCCTGGCCTTTAGAGATCAGGATGGACAATGCCGGGCGCAGACCGAAATCAAACTGGTATTGCGCGGTGCCTTCAAAGTTTTTAGTTTTGTTCGCCACTGCGGAATTTCTATTGCCATACGGCGTCATATTACGGGTCTGCGAATACATGGCCGCCAGATAAATATTGTTGTCGTCATATTTAATACCTGCCGTCCAGGCCTCTGCTTGTTCACCGCCCGCCGCCGTGGTGGAATTCACCTGATCGGTTGTACGGTCAGACGAGGCGAACGCTGCACCGGCACTAAAGCCCATGCCGATATCGTAGGTTGAAGAAATACCGAAACCGTCACCGTTTTCATGACGAACATCACGACCGTTATTGGTGCCTTCGTTGCCATTGCCAGCGCTTTCGTTATTACCCTGATACTGCAGCGCGAAGTTCAGGCCTTCCACCAGACCGTAAAGGTCCGTGCTGCGGTAAGTCGCCACGCCGTTGGCGCGGTTGGTCATAAAGTTATCCGCTTTGCTGTAAGTGTCGCCGCCAAATTCTGGCAGCATATCTGTCCAGCTTTCAACATCGTACAGCACGCCATAGTTACGACCGTAATCGAAGGAACCATAATCACCAAACTTCAGACCCGCGAAGGCGAGACGCGTCCAGGACTGGTTGGTTGCGCTCTCGGTGTTGTTGGCCTGGAGGTTATATTCCCACTGACCGTAACCCGTCAGCAGCTCATTGATCTGTGTTTCGCCTTTAAAGCCCAGACGTGCATAAGACTGATCGCCATCCGCGCCCGTATCCTCAGAGAAATAGTGAAGACCATCCACTTTGCCGTAAAGATCTAGTTTATTGCCATCTTTGTTATAAATTTCTGCTGCGTTCGCTGCACCTGCGACCAGTAAAACAGGTACTAAAATAGCCAATGCTTTTCTTTTCATTATATATTCCTTTTTAATATCACTCATGTGAATATACGTAATCACCCTCCGTAATTACATCGGCGATACTATTCGAAACATGAAGTTAAGTTTCAATAATAAATGTAATTAAATAATGTAATATAATTCAGAATATTTCATTGGGGATTGGTATTTCACGGATAAATGTATTGGTTTTAATATATTAAATTAATTATGAATATATTCTGGGTTGTGATTAATTAATGACCAATTGCTATGCGCGAATTCTGAAACTGAATATTTGAAATGCGTAAACGCAAAAGTGATTTATCGTAAATCCAGGGGAAAACCCCAAGTGCCAGGACGGCAGAAAGTTGCTATGGTGAGCGCTTTGATGAAGGAGGGAGCATGGCGCCTACCCACTGGCAGCAACGTTTCGAAAGCTGGCTAACAGAAAATCATGACACCGATGATACCGCGCATGACATTTCACATTTTCGCCGCGTGTGGATGACGGCGCAGCGAATAATGGCCGGACAACCCGTCGACCCGCTGGTCATCCTAACAGCATGTTATTTCCATGATATTGTCAGCCTGCCAAAAAATCACCCTGAGCGTGGGCAATCCTCGCGGCTTGCGGCGCGCCAAACCGGCCAAATTCTTCACGACGACTTCCCCGATTTTCCTCAGGCAATTATCCCTGCCGTACAACACGCTATAGAAGCACACAGTTTTAGCGCGGGCATTGCGCCGCAAAGCCCGGAGGCGAAAATTGTTCAGGACGCCGACAGGTTAGAGGCCCTCGGCGCTATTGGGCTGGCTCGCGTTTTTGCGGTGTCAGGCGCGCTGGGCGTCGCCCTGTTTGATGCCAACGATCCCTTTGCTGAATCGCGCGAATTGAATGATAAAACCTTTGCGCTTGACCATTTTCAGACCAAACTTTTACGTCTGCCTGAGACCATGCAAACCGAAATGGGGCGCGACCTTGCGCATCATAACGCCGATTTCCTGGTGCACTTTATGGCGAAACTGAGCGCTGAATTGCAGGGCGATTGTCGTGACATCGATTCGCAGGTGCTGAGCCGATTCCAGCGCAGTCTGTCACGCTGAACTATGGTAATCTGTTTCCAGTCTTTTTCGTCCGGTTGAAGGTATGCAGGAAAAACTATCAGTGACTGAGCCCGCACTCATGCTGGCAGAAAAATCAACGGCAACGGTGCAGGATTTACTGTGCAAACTGCTGACCATCTATGACGCCAAAACGCTGGTCAATCAGTTGAATGCGCAAGGCGAAAGCCACTGGAGCCCGGCGATCCTTAAACGGCTGGTTTCCAGCGAGCGGGCGGGCCATCGGCTGAGCGAGGGAGAATTTGCCCTCCTGCAAAATTTGCTCCCACGCCCTCCGGCTATTCATCCTAATTATGCTTTCCGCTTTGTTGATCTGTTTGCGGGTATCGGTGGCATACGCCATGGTTTTGAGGCTATTGGCGGACAGTGCGTCTTTACCAGCGAATGGAATAAACACGCGGTGCGCACCTATAAAGCAAACTGGTACTGCGATCCGCACACCCATCAGTTCAATGAAGATATTCGCGATGTCACGTTAAGCCATAAAAGTGGCGTCACCGATGCTGAAGCGGCTGATCATATCCGACGCACCATTCCGGCGCATGACGTGCTGCTGGCGGGCTTTCCGTGTCAGCCGTTTTCGCTGGCGGGCGTATCCAAAAAGAATGCCCTTGGACGTGCCCATGGTTTTGCTTGTGACACGCAAGGCACGCTGTTTTTTGACGTAGTGCGCATTATCGACGCCCGTCGCCCGCCTATTTTCGTGCTAGAAAACGTCAAGAACTTAAAAAGTCACGACGGCGGGAAAACCTTCCGCATTATCATGCAGACGCTCGATGAACTGGGCTACGACGTGGCCGATGCCCAGGATATGGGCGCGAACGATCCCAAAATTATCGATGGCAAACATTTCTTGCCTCAGCACCGCGAACGCATTGTCCTGGTCGGCTTTCGCCGCGATTTAAACCTGAAAGGTGATTTTACCCTGCGGGATATTCCTTCGCTCTATCCGGCGCATCGCCCGTCCGTTGCCGAACTGCTGGAACCCGCGTTTGATGCCAAATTTATCCTTACCCCGGTGCTGTGGAAATATCTCTATCGCTATGCCAAAAAGCATCAGGCGAAGGGCAACGGTTTTGGTTTTGGGATGGTGGATCCGCGCAATCCGCACAGCGTCACCCGCACATTGTCGGCGCGCTATTACAAAGATGGCGCCGAGATCCTCATTGACCGCGGCTGGGATAAAGCCCTGGGCGAGATCAATTTTGATGATCCGCAGAACCAGCGCCATCGTCCGCGTAGGCTGACGCCGCGTGAGTGCGCGCGTCTGATGGGATTTGAATCGCCTCAGGGGCACAGCTTCCGCATTCCGGTTTCTGATACCCAGGCCTATCGACAGTTTGGCAATTCTGTGGTCGTTCCGGCGTTTGCGGCGGTGGCGAAATTGCTGGAATCACGCATCAAGCAGGCCGTCAAATTGCGCCAGGGTGAGGCCGTCAATGACGGATGTGCACAGTAAGGCGACGCGCAGCAAAAACATGCGTGCTATCGGCACGCGTGATACTGCGATTGAAAAACGGCTTTCAGGCCTGTTAACGCAAGCGGGTTTTGAGTTTCGCGTTCAGGATGCCGCGCTGGCGGGGCGGCCTGATTTCGTGCTCGACCGCTATCAGTGCATCATTTTCACCCACGGCTGTTTTTGGCATCATCACGACTGTTATTTGTTCAAAGTTCCCGCCACGCGCACCGAGTTCTGGCTGGCAAAAATCGGTAAAAACGTCGAGCGTGATAAACGCGATACCGCCACTTTACTGGCGCAGGGATGGCGAGTGCTTATTGTCTGGGAGTGCGCGCTGCGTGGCAGGCTAAAGCTTGATGACGCTGCGCTGACGGAGCGTCTGGAAGAGTGGATCTGCGGCGGTGGCCAGACCGCGCAGATCGATACGACGGGAATTCATCTGCTTACGACTTTTCCGCCTCACACGGCGTAACAATGGGTTTCGCCGGGAAGAGGTATTTCCCGAGCGTGACCAGCACCACCGCCATGATAATCACGCCTAGCGCTAACCATTCGACGGGTGACAGCGTCTCGCCTGCAAACGATGTCCCTAACAGCACGGCCACCACCGGGTTCACGTACGCGTAGCTGGTGGCGACGGCTGGGCTGACGTTACGGATCAGGAACATATAAGAGTTAATGGCAATAATCGAGCCGAAAATCGCCAGATAACCCACCGCCAGAAAACCAGAAAGGCCCGGCATGGCCGTGAGCTTTTCGCCGGTGATCGTGGAGGCGATTAACAGCACGATTCCGGCGGCGAGCATCTCAATCGCGCCGGCCATCATTCCGGAGGGTAATTCGATGCGTGAACCCAGCACGGAACCAAACGCCCAGCTCAGGGACCCCATCAGGATCAACAGCGCGCCCCACGGATTACCGCTCAGATTACCGCCGCTGTTGAGTAAAATAATTCCCGCCAGACCAATGCCAATGCCCATCCACTCCAGCTTGCGGGTGCGAATGCCGAACAGGCGGCTAAAGCACAGCGTAAACAGGGGAACCGTTGCGACGACCACGGCCGCGATGCCTGACGGCACGTTCTGATGCTCCGCCACCGTAACAAAACCATTACCCACAGCCAGCAGCAGCAGGCCGATCAGCGCCGCGTTTACCATCGGACGCAGCGGGGGAAGTTGATGACCGCGGAGAAGCAAGAAGGCCAGCAGCAGCACGCCAGCGGATAAAAAGCGAATGCCTGCCATCATCAGCGGGGGCCAGCTTTCCACGCCGACGCGAATGACAAAATAGGTGGAACCCCAAATGATATAGAGCGAGAAAAGTGCTCCAATAAGCGGTAATAGTTGCCTGAAACGCATAGTCCCTCACGGCGAAGTAAAAAGGTCGCTTATAGTAAACGTCAAAACTATCGGGCTGGCGAGCGCTTTAGTTGTATCAATGATGTGAATTATTTGTTGACTTAAGGTGCGGGTTTCGAGGTTCGGATTTTTGCTCCATACTATTCACTTAATTATCAAAATAAGAAGGATCAGATTTTGGCAGGAAGTAGCTTATTAACATTATTGGATGATATTGCCACGTTGCTGGACGACATATCGCTGATGGGAAAACTGGCCGCGAAAAAGACGGCCGGTGTACTGGGCGACGACTTATCGCTTAATGCGCAGCAAGTATCTGGTGTTCGCGCTAACCGCGAGCTGCCAGTGGTCTGGAGCGTGGCAAAAGGGTCATTTCTCAATAAGGTGATTCTGGTGCCGCTGGCGCTGCTGATCAGCGCGTTTATCCCGTGGGCCATCACACCGTTGTTGATGATAGGTGGTGCGTTCCTCTGTTATGAGGGCGTCGAGAAGGTGTTGCACTCGTTTGCCTCGCGTAAGGATGAAGAGACGCCGCAGGCTCGCCAGCAGCGTCTGGAAGCGCTTGCCGCGAAAGACCCACTGACTTTTGAACGTGATAAGGTCAAAGGCGCAATTCGTACCGATTTTATTCTGTCGGCTGAAATCGTCGCCATTACTCTGGGGATTGTTTCAGAAGCCCCGCTGCTGAATCAGGTGCTGGTGCTCTCCGGTATCGCGATTGCCGTGACGATTGGCGTGTATGGCCTTGTCGGGGTGATCGTTAAGCTCGATGACATGGGCTACTGGCTGGTGGATAAAGCCAATGCCGTGGCGAAAATCGTTGGTAAAGGATTGCTGGTGCTGGCACCCTGGCTGATGAAAAGTTTGTCGGTGATCGGCACGCTGGCGATGTTCCTGGTGGGTGGCGGGATTGTGGTTCATGGTATTGCGCCGCTGCATCACGCCATTGAACATTTTGCTCAGGGGCAGGGGAGCGTGGTGGCGGCCATTTTACCGATGATCGTTAATCTGGTTATTGGCTTTATCATTGGTGCCATCGTCATCGCGGGCGTGAAAGGTATCGCCAAACTGCGCGGTGTTTCGCACTAAATGTTCTACGCGCGCTATGGAAAAAGGGTCATTCCTCGTCTAGATTGAAACAGTTTCACCCTGATACTGGAGGCGGTTATGGTCTTTGTGGTCAGTGATGAAGTTAAGCCAAAAAATGGTGGCCCACGTATGATTGTCACGGGATATTCCAGTGGCATGGTGGAATGCCGGTGGCATGACGGTTTCGGCATCAAGCGAGAAGCTTTTCGTGAAGAAGAGCTACAGCCGGGTGACAAACCGCAGCGACACGATACGGCTTAATCACGTAAAGCCCGGCATGTCCGGGCTTTTTGTTGACTATCGCTTCAGGCGATGCGTGTCTCAATGTATCGGACCGTCGAGCTTAGGTATGATGCGTACAGTGAAGATGTGAGCAGGGAGTTTGTGTGCAGCGCGATACCTTTGTCATCAAGAAAAATCTGCTGGAACGGTTACGTCACCATCCTGGGCAAATCGTTAACGCATGTTTTCTGGTTGTCCTCATTGTTTCCACGATTCTGACATGGCGAGAAGTCGTCGTGCTGGAAGACGCGTACATCTCAAGCCAGCAAAATCATTTGCAAAATGTCGCCAATTCGCTGGACCGCCAGCTTCAGTACAGTGTCAATAAACTGCTTTTTTTCCGACAGAGCATGGGGGATGCGCTACAAACGCCACTTGGACTGCGCGTCTTGCACGATGCCGTCCTGAGTTTTAATCATTTACGCGATAAACCCTTCTGGCAGCTAGATATTGAGCAGCGGCGTGCGTTGCCGATAAACGGCGTGTCAGATGGCATGGTTAAGCGGACCACACTTCTGACACGCGATGACCAACGTCTCGGCGGGGAACTCTCTGCTGCGCTGGAGGTGGGCTATTTGCTGCGCCTTGCCGTCTCGCGCGCCAATAATGAAAAGCGCATCACCTATGTCTCACGTGCGGGCTTTTTTGTGTCGACAGAACCCGCCGCGCTCAACAATTCAATCGTATCCCGTTATTACACCCTGGTGACTCGTCCGTGGTTCACTCACCAGACTGACCGCGACAATCGCGACCGCGCGGTGCGCTGGTTTATGGCTCCCGCTTCCGCGTTACAAAATGAACGCCTGATCACCGCCAGCGTGCCGGTGTATCAGGACAACTACTGGTACGGCGTGCTGGCAATGGATTTCACGCTTCCGACCATGACTCAGTTGCTGATGGACGCCGTTGACCAGCGCAAAGACGGTGAATACCAGCTGTATGACAACCGCTTCAACTTGATTGCGACGTCGGAAGAAAACGCTGACAGCGTCATTCAGTTTGATGCGCAAGAACTCGCCCAAATCGCGCAGGCGGTGGAAAACGATACACAAGGTGGCCTGCGGTTAAGCACGCGGTTTATCAGCTGGGAGCGCCTGGAACATTTTGATGGTGTGGTGCTGCGTGTCCACTCCCTTAAAGACGGCGTGCGGGGGGAGTTTGGCAGTATCAGCATTGCTTTGGCATCGTTATGGGCGCTCTTTACCGCGACGCTGCTGATTTCGTGGCTGGTGATCCGTCGGATGGTGAGCAACATGTTTACCCTGCAAAATTCATTGCAGTGGCAGGCCTGGCACGATCCGTTGACCCGCCTCAATAACCGTCGCGCGCTTTTTGACAGGGCACAGGCGCTGGCCGAGGAGTGCCGCCAGCAGCAACTGCCGTTCTCCGTTATTCAGCTCGATCTCGACCATTTCAAAAGCATTAACGATCGATTCGGTCATCAGGCGGGTGACAAAGTGCTGTCCCACACGGCCCGGCTGATTACTCATGCGCTGCGAAATAGCGATGTGGCAGGCCGAGTGGGCGGTGAGGAGTTTTGCGTGGTGCTGCCGGGCGCGACAGCGGAGCAGGCGGCCGGTGTGGCGGAACGCATTCGGGTGTCTATTAATCGAAAAGAGATCCTGGTGAAGAAGAGCACCACGGCGCGGGTCAGCGCCTCGCTTGGCGTGAGTAGCACGGAAGAGAACGCCAATTTCGATTTTGAGCAATTGCAGTCCATTGCCGATGCGCGTCTTTATCTGGCGAAACAGCAGGGCAGAAATCAGATAGTGTGTCGCGGCCCGGACAAAAAGTGATCCAGCCCTTCTCGCCAGCCCTCAGGCCCCGCCTGTTGAGTGTGATACACCCGTTCGGGGATATCCTCCTGGAGTCGAATACCGAGTCGATTAATGCTTTTGACGACCACGGCGTAATCGACGTTATCAAGCAGCGGGGCGTCGTTTGGACCATCTCCAAGACCAATGGTGGTCGGCACAAATCCCTCGCGCTTGCGGTATTCGTCAATTAACCAGTTGACCGCCTGATCTTTTCCGCCGCGCACATCCAGAATGTGCCAGAACCGCGCGCCCTGAATAAATTTGAATCCCATCTGGGCCAGCCCAGCCTCAAACTTCGTCATCTGTTCATCGCTGTCCCGCCAGATAAGGGTCACCGACGCTTCATGCAGTCGCGCCAGAGACGATCTTTCGCGATTAAGCCCGGTCCACTCGCCGATAACCCGTTCATCCACGTCATCAAACGTGGTGAATTTATAGCCGTCGCGCTCGCGAAGGGGGTTAATGACATCGCAAATGTCGCTGTGCGGCGTGCCATTGATCAGCCGCGGCGCATCGGGATGGTCATCCCAACGCACATCAAGCTGGATAACCGCACCGTTCTCGGCAATAAATGGCAATCCTTCGAGCCCCAAATCCTGCTGGATCTCAAGCGTTTCTGCGGCCGTTTTACTGCTGCACAGAATGACGGGGATCTGGTGGTCTTGCAGCTTATCCAGCCACGCAGAGGCGGGTCGCCAGTCGTAGGTATGGATATCCAGCAGCGTTCCATCCAGATCGGTAAAGACTAAAAGCGTCTCCTTGAGTAAAGACATGGCGTCTCCCGATTAACCGTTGATTTCATAACAAACCTAAGATAAATCCCAAAACAAATCGTGCGTTTCTCTGCGTGTAAATGGAAACGATCCCAACAACCCTTTGGTGGCGAGCGTTGGGGATTTATAACTAAAACGAGGGGTCATAGAACAAAGTATTTATGACCAGAATATATCCTTGTCATGCAAAAAAATTGGGGATAAGGTAAATCCCACATCAGATTTCCTGGTGTAACGAATTTACAAGTGCTTCTTGCATAAGCAAGTTCATCCCGGTCATCCCCATGACCGGGATTTTTTTCGCCTCAGCGATTCACTTCCGTCACGCTAAAATCATGGATATCTAATTCGAACGCCTCTGCCAGTTCGCGGTAGGTGTGATAGTCGTGTCCGTTGACGACAACGCGGGTGGGGTCATCTTCGGTACGACGCACTTCGCTTTCACTGATCTCGTTAATGGCCGCCAGCAGGGCATCGACATCCACGTTCACTTCTCGTTTGGCGGTCTCGCTGTATTCTTTCGCGGTTTTCATTACGCATACCTCATTTCACCGGATTCAGCGTTAAGTATAGACTGCCCACAAAAGCGGCAATCATTCAGGCAGGCGCTGCCAGTTGTTGCGAATTGTTCTACACTGGCTCAAAACCACAGGAGGATTTTATGAAGGTCAACGATCGGGTAACCGTAAAGACAGACGGTGGACCGCGCCGTCCGGGCGTAGTGCTGGCAGTGGAACAATTTAGTGAAGGCGTGATGTACCTGGTGTCGCTGGAAGATTATCCGCTCGGGATCTGGTTCTTTAACGAGATAGGGCATTCAGACGGGATCTTTGTCGAGCTCGCAGAGTAGTGGCGTGTCGGGTGAGATGCTGCTTACCCGACTCACTTCATCGAACGAAAAATCTCTGGCGAGGCCAGAGATTGATGGGGCGCAGAAGAGAATAAAACGATTAACGCATGTTCACGAAAATGCCATTTGTCACATTATCCGTCAGACGAACAACATGATAGATAACTTGTTTATTATGCGTTTTTATTTTCCTTTTAATATTTCCCTTATGTGATGAAACGGTTTTTGCTTTGATATTCATCTGGTCGGAAATCTGAATTGTCCCTTGTCCCGCCATCCACATTCGCAGCATACTTGATTCAGTGCGGCTTAATGATAACGTGGGTAAGTTAAATTCCCCTACACTCTTCGCTTCTTTATTTAAATAATCACCCAAAATGTCATCCAGTGACTCGGGCTTAATCGACTTCGAACTGATCAATAAGTTTTTACGCACCAACAAATATTCATCGAAGTGGATATTTGCAATCGCCATAAAAACAATAAACAGGGTTTTAGGATGCTGATTAATGATTTGCTTAATGTGCTGACTGTTGGCTGGATCGTGAATGAAACAGTCCTCATTAATAAACACCACGCCGGGCTTGTATGCTTCACAAGCGGCTGCAAGTTCGTCAACATCGTGTACATCATTGACGTCTCGTTTTTTGACCCCTCTACTTGCAAGATACCCGGTTAGCCCTAGCCGGGTGTAACTGCATAAATCCATAATGATCGTTGACATGGCATACCCTCACTCAATGCGTAACGATAATTCACCATCTGCCTGAGAGCTCAAAACAGCCATACGGGATGGATAAAAAAGGTATTAACCTGTGAGCAATACAAAGACTTTCAGGCGGACTCACTATCCCGTAAAGTTACGTATAATTTGCCAGGAATCATCTTAAAGTAAAGTAAATATTAAGTATTGTGAGGGGCATAAAAACAAATAAACCGCACCAGTTATATCCTGGTAGATGTTTTCCAACTTTTATTTTAGGAATATCCTCAGAGAGACAATATAAACATCAGGGGTTAGTATTTCGGGGTAGCTCACGAACAATATCGGATAACAGATTGAATATTTCGCTAAATAAATGCTCGCAGAAAGGGGCAATCAGCGGCATTAATAGTCCCATCAAAATCAAACCGACCGTCAGGGTGATTGGGAAACCGATGACAAATACCGAGAGCTGCGGTGCCATTCGGTTCAACAAGCCCAGCGACAGGTTAACGGTCAGCAGCAGCGTGATGACTGGCAGCGCCAGCATCAATCCATTGATGAAAATCAGCCCAGCGGCACGGGTCAGTGCCAGAAATGCGTTGCTGTTGACCGGATTGCCGCCGATGGGCAAGGTATGGAAGGTGTCCACCAGCATCGAAATCAGCCACAGGTGACCATTGAATGTCAGGAACAGCAGCATGGCCAGCATATCAATCACGCGGGCTAGCACGGGCATATTCAGGTGGCTGCCTGGGTCAAAGAAGGTGGCGAACGACAACCCCATCTGCAGGCCGATAAGCTCCCCCGCGGTACGAATCGCCGCAAAGGCGAGCTGCATGGTAAACCCGATCGCCACGCCAATCAGTACCTGCTGAAGCGCAAGCCAGATTGCCTGCGGGGAGAAAATAGGGACATTCACCGGTGGCAGCGTCGGCGCAATCACGAACGTAATCAACATCCCCAGGCCAATTTTGACGCGTTTAGGAATCGATTTTTCGCTCAGGATCGGCGCAGTCATGATCAACGCCATCACGCGCAGCAACGGCCAGAAATAGAGGCCAAGCCACTCTATGAATTGATCGCTGGTGAAATGTAGCATTCAGATAATCAGCCGATAATGTACGGCAGATTGGTAAACAGGTTGCGCATGTAATCGAGCAACAGATTGAGCATCCACGGTCCGGCGACAATGATGGTCACGAACACGGCGATGATTTTAGGAATGAACGACAGGGTCATTTCGTTAATCTGGGTGGCGGCCTGCAAAATACTGATCACAAGGCCGGTGACCAGGGCCACCAACAGTAAAGGTGCGGCAACGGAAATGGCGACTTTCATCGCTTCCGTGCCCATCATCATGACCGATTCAGGTGTCATTGCGCGCTCCTCAACTGTAGAAACTTTGCGCCAGAGACCCGACAAGCAATTGCCAGCCATCTACCAGTACGAAAAGCATTATCTTAAAGGGCAGGGCGATGGTGGCAGGGGGTACCATCATCATACCTAAAGCCATCAGCACGCTGGCAATCACCAGGTCGATAATCAGGAACGGGATAAAGATAGTAAAACCAATCTGGAAGGCCGTTTTCAATTCGCTGGTGACGTAGGCCGGCAGCAAAATGCGCATCGGCACGGCTTCCGGTCCCTGAATCGGGCCTTCGTTAGCCAGACGGGCAAACAGCGCAAGATCCGCCTCGCGGGTCTGACGCAGCATAAATTCACGCAGCGGCTGCGCGCCTTTTTCCAGCGCCACCTGCATGGAAATTTTATCTTCACTGAACGGCTGATAGGCGTCGGCATAAATCTTATCGATGACCGGCGACATAATAAAGAAGGTCAGAAACAGCGCTAAACCGAGCAGCACCTGGTTAGGCGGCGCGGACGGTGTGCCCAGCGCGTTTCGCAGCAAACCAAAGACGATGATGATGCGCGTAAAGCTGGTCATCATCAGCAAAACAGCCGGGATAAACGTCAGCGAGGTAATAAAGACCAGCGTCTGCACCGGCAAAGACCAGCTTTGTCCTCCTCCGGCGATCGGTGTGGAAATCAAGCCTGGCAATTGCGCATACACGGCGGGAGCAAACAGGGCGAGACCTGCAAGCGTAAGGGACAACAAACGGCGCATCACGATCTCCCGGAACGCTTAAGCAAACTCTTTAACACGGACTGAAAATCCGCTGGATTCTCTGCGCTATCCTCGCCCGCAACAGGCGCAGGAGGCAGTTTATGAAGCACATTGATTTGTGATGCGGTGACGCCAAGCACAAGGCGAGCATCTTCAACGTCGACGATAATCACGCGCTCGCGTGGGCCCAGCGAAGTGCTGGCACTCACTTTCAAACCGCGCGTGTTGGCGGTTTTACCCGCCAGACCAAAGCGTTTCGCGAGCCACGCCATAATCAAAATAAAGGCAATAATTCCCAACAGCGCACCGCTTACCTGAAGCAGCGGTGAGCCTGGAACCGCAGAGGGCTGTGAGACGATTGCCTGGGTTTTCATACTTAACGGCTCAGACGACGCATACGTTCGGAAGGGGTGATGATGTCGGTGATACGCACACCGTATTTATCAGCCACAACCACAACTTCGCCCTGAGCAATCAAGTAGCCGTTGATCAGAATGTCCAGCGGTTCACCCGCCAGGCCATCAAGTGCCACCACGGAGCCCTGCGTCAGGCGCAGTAGTTCTTTGATGGTCATACGCGTACGACCCAACTCAACAGTCAGCTTGACCGGGATATCCATAATCAGATCAATATCTTGCAGGGTGCCGCTCACGTCACCGCCGCCTAACTGCTGGAATACCGCATCCGCAGCGCTTTTGCTCGCGGGTGCCTGTTGCTCGTTTAATGCATCAGCCCACAGATCGTCCAGCGCTCCGCTGTTTGCATCGGACGGATTGTTCATATCACTCATTTGGGCTGTTCCTCATTCAGCGAATTCAATATCGGATTGATCAAGTGCTCAACACGTAGCGCATATTGACCGTTTACGGTGCCGTACTGGCTGGTCAATACAGGTACGTCATCCACATGGGCAATAATACGGTCAGGTTTTTCTATCGGCAGAACATCGCCCGGTTGTAATTTCAGTATCTGAGATAACCGTAGCGGAATATCCGCAAAACTTGCCACCAGTTCCAGCTGCGAGTGCTGAACCTGACGGACCAGATTCTCACGCCAGTTCTGATCTTCGTTGCGGGAGTTTTCCAGCGGCGGGTTAACCAGCACTTCACGAAGAGGTTCGATCATACTGAACGGCAGACAAATATTGAATTCGCCGGTCAGGTTACCGATCTCAACGTGGAAAGGTGTGTTCACCACGATGTCGTTAGGTGACGTCGTAATGTTGGTAAATTTTACCTGCATCTCGGAACGCACATACTCCACTTCCAGCGGGTTGATCGCTTTCCATGCATCGCTGTACGACTCAAGCGCCAGCTTCAGCATGCGGTTGATCACGCGCTGTTCAGTGTGTGTAAATTCGCGTCCTTCCACCTTCGTCGGGAAGCGACCGTCGCCACCAAACAAGTTATCGACAGCGATAAACACCAGGCTCGGAGAAAACACGAACAGGCCGGTGCCACGCAGCGGTTTCAGATGGATCAGGTTAAGGTTAGTCGGCACCGGCAGGTTGCGGGCAAACTCATGATACGGCTGAATACGGATCGCACCGACGGTGATGTCCGGGCTACGACGCAGCAGGTTGAACAGGCCCATACGGAACTGTCGTGCAAAACGTTCGTTGATGATCTCCAGCGCCTGAAGGCGCTCGCGCACCACGCGACGCTGGGTATTGGGATCGTAGGCACGAATTTCTGGCTCGCCACCCAGACCCGGTTTTGGATCATCGCTCTTCTCGCTGTCGCCGTTAAGCAGCGCATCGATTTCCGCTTGAGAAAGAATACTATCGCCCATGTCTCTACCGCAGGATGAAAGCTGTGTACAGAACGTCAGTGACTTCCTGCTTAGGTTGACCGGTTACCAGTGGTGGTGCCAGCGTTTGCTTGATGGCCTCAACCAGCTTTTGCTTACCGTCATCAGTTGACAGCCCAGTGGCGTCCTGACGAGAGAACAGCAGCAACAGGCGGCTACGAACTTCGGGTAAATAGTCATTCAGACGAGCGCGCGTCGCTTCGTCTTTCAAACGCAATGTAATGCCGATATAAAGCACGCGATCCGCGTCACCGAGGTTAACGGTGAACGTATCCATTGGGAAAAAGACCGGGGCCGGAGGCGGTGGGGGTTCTGCTTTAGCAGTGGCTGACGGCGCTTGCTGCGACCGCCAGTAACTATAGCCAGCAGTGGCGCATGCGGCGAGCGTAATCAACACCAGCAGCGGGATCCAAATGGAACGCTTGCCTTTTTTGGTGATTGCGGAGTCAGTCATCGGTTACGTGCTTCCTGTTTCGGTACAGCTAATAGAGTGATTATCCCGTGTTCTGCTTTTGTCAAAGCGTGGAACAAACGAAGATAATCACGTTACCTCTGGCGTTTAGGCAAAGATGTCTACTGCGCCATTTCCGCGGGCTGCAGACTGTAATGCAGCAGGCGTGATCAGCAATTCATCATTTTCGTCGCTCATTTCGCCCTGTTGGCCGGAACGAGAAGCATGCTGTTGCTGCTGGAAAGACGACTGCTGCTGGTTCGCAGAGCTGTCACTGCTGATAGTGCTTTGTGATAACTGAATTCCGTTCTCTGCGAGCTGCGTGCGCAGCATCGGGAGTGCCGCTTCGAGTGCCGAACGCACATGACCATTCGCAGAAATCATCTGCAACTGAGCCTGGTTATCATCCATTTTAATTGAGATTTGGACTTGACCCAAATTTTCAGGATGCAAACGCAGCTCAGCGCTCTGCTGGCCTTGTTTAGTAAACAGCGTGATGTGTTGGCTGACTGCCTGTTGCCACTCTTGCGTGCCCAACGGCTGGCTCAGTAATGGCGCGGATGCGACATTGGTAGCAGCCGGTGGCGTCGTGCCGTTTGTCATGATCGGTGCGAGAGAAGCAGAAGGGGACGCGGAGGAGAACGCACTCGCGGCTTCATGCTTTTCAGCCGCGGCGGTGGCAACCGGCGTCAACTGCGCGCTGGCGGACAGCTTGCTGTCCACATCAGTGGATGGCGCTTTAGTTTTGCCGAGGGTCGAGCCATCATCATTCAGTGCAGCCTCGCGGCCAACACCTGGCTGAGAGAGTGCCGCCTGCGTAGTCACAGCGTTCACTTCGTTAGCAGGCGTAGCCCGAGCCGTCGCGGTTTGCTGATGCGGGAGCATCGCCATTAATGCGCTTAATCCGGCCAGATCTTCTTCGCTCAGATCGCTTTTGCTGTCTTCTTTTTGTGCGTCAGCCACGAGCGTTTTCAACGCATCGCTGTGCGTTGCCGGTAACAGACCGGAGAAAAGACTCTGGAGCGTGGTTTCGGCCGTGGCCGCCTGCAACGCATCGTCGGCGTTGAACAAATCCTGACGTGCCAGCAAAGAGGCGAGTTTGCTCGGGATGGCGCTATCGCCATCCTGTAATAAGGCCGCTTTCGACAATTTTCCGCCCGCCGCTTTAAGATCGGCCAGCGTCAACGGTGCATCTTTTCCCTGACCTGTGGCGTCGGTTAATGCACCTGCCAGCAGCGAGAGAAAATCTTGCGCGCCATCCGCGCCCTTACCCGTCTGCGTACCGCCGGACAGGTCGCTGTCGGTCATCAGCAGTTGTTGCAGTGTGATCATTCAGATTTCCTCATTGATGCGCGCTGGGCAAACTCATCCATTTTTTTCTGATCAAGGCGGTTCTCGGCAAGCAGTGTCGCTGCGCTCTGTCGGTCCTGTAATGTTGTCCAGGCCTGGAGTCGCTGTTTCTTCTCACGCCAGAAATCAAGCGCCTTATCCACTTTTTGGTTCCACTGCGTCAGCTGTTGGCGATGCTGTTCAATCGCTTTTTCCAGCGTCTGGATAAACTGTTGATAGTTAATCCAGCGCTGGCTGCCGATGCCCTGTGTCATATCGGTATTCAGGTTAGTACGGTATTCATGCTGATAATCGATCAGCATCGATAACTGTTCTTCAGCCTGCTGACAGCCGCGCCGCATCGCACCAAGTTGTAATGCGGCATCATCCACTTCTTTTTCAGCCAGATCTTTCAGCGTAGCTAATGCGCCATGTTGCGCCATAATCTCCGCCCTCCACCTTTATTACACCTGCGGGAAAATAAGCTCTAACGCTTGCGTTGAGTCTTCCCAGTCGGCACGTTCAAAAATACCTTGTTGCAAGAAAGCTTCCAGCTGCGGCCAAACGGCAATGGCCTTGTCGAGCATCGGATCGCTGCCTTTGGCATACGCGCCCACGCTCACCAGGTCGCGGTTACGCTGGAAACTTGAAAGAAGTTGTTTAAAGTTACGCACGCGAGCGTAGTGCTTTTCCGTGATAAGCGAGGTCATGGCACGGCTGATTGAGGCTTCAATATCAATCGCCGGATAGTGACCGGCTTCCGCCAGACGACGCGACAGCACAATGTGGCCATCAAGAATCGCTCGCGCGGAGTCAGCAATGGGGTCCTGCTGATCATCACCTTCGGTCAGTACCGTATAAAACGCGGTGACGGAACCGCCACCGGTAATCCCGTTCCCCGCGCGTTCAACCAGCGCCGGAAGTTTGGCAAACACAGACGGCGGATAGCCTTTGGTCGCCGGCGGTTCACCGATGGCGAGGGCGATCTCACGCTGAGCCATCGCATAACGCGTCAGGGAATCCATAATCAGCAGCACATGTTGACCGCGATCGCGGAAATCTTCTGCAATACGCGTGGCGTAAGCTGCGCCCTGCATACGCAGCAGCGGAGAAACATCCGCTGGCGCGGCAATCACCACGGAACGCGCCCGGCCTTCTGCACCGAGAATGTTCTCGATAAAGTCTTTAACTTCACGACCACGCTCGCCAATCAGGCCCACGACGATCACGTCCGCCTGCGTGTAACGCGCCATCATGCCGAGCAGGACGGATTTACCGACACCTGAACCGGCAAACAGACCCATACGCTGTCCACGCCCAACCGTCAGCAGGGCGTTGATCGGACGCACGCCCGTATCAAGCACATGTTCGATTGCCGTACGTTGCAGCGGGTTAACCGGCTGGGTGATCAGCGCGCCGGTTTCGGTGGTGTCAGGGGAGGGCAGGCCATCAAGCGGTTTGCCTGCGCCATCCAGTACACGACCTAACAGCGCCGGACCGAGCGGCAATTGCTTGCCGCTGTGCAGTCCGTCGCCGGAATTATTTTTAGCGTACACGCGCGCGCCAGGCAAAATGCCTTCGACTTCTTCCAGCGGCATCAAAAACAGGCGTTGGCCGTTAAAGCCCACGACTTCGCTTTCGACTTCTTGCGTGTCGTTACCATCCTGACGCTCAATCACGCAGGTTGCACCGAGCGGGAGCTGTAAGCCGGTGGCTTCCAGAACCAGGCCGGTTGCGCGGGTCAGACGACCATAACGACGAACAGAAGGCAACTGCGCCATTTTTGTTTCGAAGTTATCGAGCGTGTTCAACCAACGCGTGAGTCGGGCTGTCATCAGATCACTCCCGGAGCGGCGAGACGGCACAGCTCCTGCCAGCGCGTTGCCACGCTCGCATCCAGATCGCCTTCATCGGCGGACACTTTGCAGCCGCCATGATGTAACGCCGGATCGCCACGCAGACGCCAGCCGTGCAGGCTAAGCGTGGCACCAAGCATCTCTTCGACGCGCTGTAAATCGTCGGGATGCACGCGCAGCTGAGGTTTACCGCTGAATAACGGCTCCTGCTGGAGCAATCCCTGAATCTGTTTGATAAGCGATGAATTGTCCACCGGAGGCGTATGGCCAATCACCTGACGCGCGGCTTCGAGCGCCATTTGCATCAGACGCGAGGCAATCACGCTATCCAGCGCATCGAGGGTATTTTGAAATTCACTGACTAATTGCTGCATGCGGGCGTGGATTGGCGCTTGCTGCTGACGCGACTGCTCCAGACCTTGTTCGAGGCCTTTTGCCAATCCTTCCTGATAACCTTGCTCTTGTCCTAGCTGGCGGCCTTCATTCATACCTGAGGTGTAGCCCTGCTCATGCGCTTGCATTTGCAGCTGTGCCAGCATCTGAACGCGCTGCTCTTCTTCCGTCAGCTCCGGTTGTTCTTCTGCGTCACTGTCTTCGTCGCTTTGGGCGACCACCGCAGGCATGAATTCTGTGACAGGAGGCGCAAGGTCGTCTGGCGTCCAGCGCTTCCACGGCAGCTCATTAGACATATGCATCGTCTCCGCCGCCAATCACCATCTCGCCGGTCTCTGCCAGACGACGAACAATAAGCAGGATGGCTTTCTGTTCGTTTTCCACCTGAGACAGACGCACCGGGCCACGGTTGGCAAGGTCGTCGCGCAGGATATCCGCCGCACGCTGAGACATGTTGCGCAGGAATTTCTCGCGCAACGGCTGCTCGGCCCCTTTGAGGGCGATAAGCAGAGATTCGGAGTCCACTTCCTGAAGCAGGCGCTGGACGCTGCGATCGTCGACTTCGACCAGGTTTTCGAACAGGAACATCTCGTCGATAATTTTCTGTGCCAGCTCGCCGTCGAATTCGCGCACTGCGGACATAACCGCTTCTTCCTGCTGCGTTTTCATCAGGTTGATAATTTCTGCTGCCGTTCTCACGCCGCCCATTTTGCTGCGCTTGAGGTTCTGACCATCGAGCAGGCTGTTGAGCACTTCGGTCAGTTCCGCCAGCGCCGCTGGCTGAACACCACCGAAGGTGGCGATACGCAGCATCACATCGTGACGCAGACGTTCGTCGAACAGCGCCAGAATATCGGCCGCCTGCGCACGTTTGAGGTGCACAAGGATGGTGGCGATGATCTGCGGGTGCTCGTCGCGAATAAGATCGGCAGCACTCTGCGGTTCCATAAAGTTGAGCGTTTCGATACCGCTGGCGGTATCGCGCGTTTCGAGAATGTCTTCCAGCAGGCTGGAGGCACGCTCTTCACCCAGGGCTTTCACCAGAACCGTACGCAGGTATTCGTTGGCATTAACGTTAAGCGCTGCAAACTGTTCAGCTTCACGCTCAAACTCGGCCAGCACGTCGGTCAACTGTGAATTCGAAATCTGACGCACGTTAGCCATCGCCTGGCTCAGCGTCTGGACTTCACGGTCGGAGAGGTGTTTGAACACCTCTGCCGCACGATCTTCACCGATGGTCATCAGCAGGATGACGCTTTTATCCGTACCTGAAAGCGTAGTATTACTCATGGTCGTTACTCATCCACTGGCGGATGACCAGCGCGACGACGCGCGGATCGTTGTCTGACATTTCGCGAATGCGTTGGCTCATCACCTCGGCACCCAGGCGCTGATTTGCACGGCGTTGCAGCGTCTGTTCGTCTTTGCTCAGGCGAACTTCCACGGCTTCTTCTATATCCTGACGCGCACTCATCATTTCTTGCGCTGCTTTGGCTTCCTCAGCGCGACGGGTGAGCTGCGGACGAATCGCTTTACGCCACAGCAGCCATGCCACAATCAGAACCAGCAGCCAGCGGCCAGCGGACATCATCTGTTCGATAAACGACTGTTGTTGCCAGAACGGCAGTTCACCACCGGTTTCGTCGGTCGCAGTGAACGGCGAGTTCACGACGTTAAGCGAGTCACCGCGTTTTTCGGTAAAGCCCATCGCTTCGCGGGTCAGGTCTTCAATTTGTTTCATCTGATCGGTGGTCAGCGGCAGAGGCTTACCGTCCGGCAGCGTTTTATAGTTCACCACGACGGCCACCGACAGGCGCTGGACATCGCCGACGTTCATCTTGGTGTGGCGAATCGTACGGTCAACTTCGTAGTTAGTCGTTTCGTTACGGCTGCTATTGCGCGGACCCGCGTTGGCTGCCGTCGACGTCGTCTGCTGTTGCTGATTATTCTGCTGACCGTTCTGCTGGTTAGCAGGCGGTGTAGAAATCGGCGCACTGTTGGCCGGAGCAGGCTGATTAGAGAGGGCGCCCGGTACGCCACCAGGATTTTGGCCGCCAATCTGTTCGGTCGTGTTCAACTGACGTGAACGCATCACGGCCTGAGCGGCATCCCCGTTCGGGCTGTACTGCTCTTCCGTCTGCTCTTTATTGTCAAAGTTGATTTGCGCGGTAACCTGCGCATGAATGTTGCCGCTGCCCACGATAGGGCCAAGGATTGCTTCGATGCGGCGCTGAATACGGCCTTCGACATCGTTAGCGTATTTTAGCTGTGCGTCGTTGAGGTCACGGCTGCTGGTGTTGGATTGCGTCAGCAGATGACCGCTCTGGTCGACGACGGTCACGTTGCCTGTCGGTAAACCGGCAACGGCGCTGGAGACCAGGTGGGTCACCGCGCTGATTTGTCCTTCATCCAATGCGCGGCCCGGTTCGAGAGTGACGGTCACGGATGCGGATGGATTCTTCTGCTCACGCACGAAGAGAGAAGGTTTTGGCATAGCCAGATGGACGCGAGCGGTTTTAACCGGACCGAGCGTTTCAATGGTGCGCGCCAGTTCACCTTCCAGCGCACGCTGGTAGTTGATCTGCTCGCTAAACTGGCTGATACCGAACTTTTCCTGATCCAGCAGTTCAAACCCAACCGCACCACCTTTCGGCAGGCCTTGCTGAGCAAGACGTAAACGCAGTTCGTGAACTTTATCTGCTGGGACTTCAATCGCTCCGCCGTTATCCGCGAAACGATAAGGAATATTCAACTGGGTCAACTGCGTGACGATAGCCCCGCCATCCTGATCGGACACGTTGCTATACAAGGTGCGGTAGTCGGGACTTTTTGCCCATAAGACCATCGCAACGAGAATCGCAATAGCCGCGGCACCCGCCACGATCAATGGGATTTTAGGGTTCGCACGCAGGCGGTTCATCCACTCGAGCGATTTATTTTGCGATGCAGTTGCTGCTGTTGCAGTCATAGCGCACCTCGCGGCTCAATGTGGATTACGTTATTTGTGTAAAGAAACAAAATGACTCCCGGGTCGGCAAACACGACAAAAGGCCCATATTTATGGCCCCGCCATTATTTGATGAATTGAGATTTTCTATGCGTCAAATAACCCGTTTTTTTAACGCTATTTAGCGCCATTATCTCATTGACAAGGTGCTAGTCTTGCCGCTGATAAAAAACCATCCAGGGGAGAGTCATGGCAATTCAGGGCATTGAAGGGGTGATCAGTCAGTTGCAGGCAACGGCGATGACGGCCCGTAATACTAGCGTGGCGGATACACAGCCGGAAATCAGCTTTGCAGGACAGCTGCACGCCGCTCTCGATCGCATCAGCGATACGCAAAACGCTGCGCGCACGCAGGCGGAGAAGTTCACTCTCGGCGAACCTGGCGTGGCTTTGAACGACGTGATGACCGATTTGCAAAAATCGTCTGTCTCTTTACAGATGGGCATTCAGGTACGAAATAAGCTGGTGACGGCTTATCAAGAAATGATGTCGATGCAGGTGTAGTCCTTGCCATGCATTCAGAATCTTGCGCTGGCAGCTTTAACGCTTTAATGCCACAATATTTTTTTCTTCGCAGGCAGGAAAGATGATGAAAAAAATAGTGATGGTTGGCGCGCTGCTGGCGTTGGCCGGTTGTGTGCAGGTCGATAATTATCAGGAAGTGATTAAACATCCTGTCCCTGCACATCTGGCGGGCTACTGGCAGTCGACAGGGCCGCAAAGCAAATTGGTGAGTCCGCAGGCGGTTGCAACGCTTGTGGTGACGGAAGAGGGCGACACGCTGGATTGCCGTCAGTGGCAGCGAGTCGTCGCTGTGCCGGGTAAAATCATGCTGCGCTCAGATGATTTCTATAACGTCACGCGTAAACTGGATATCTATCAACTGCAGCGGGAAGGCAATACCCTGGAATACGATGGTATGGAATTACGACGTGTCGACCGGCCAACGGTGGAATGCGCGCAATACCTGACTAAAAATCCACTCGAAAGCACCTTGCCGTAAAGTGTGTGCCGGGCGGCAATGCTGCCTGACCCGGCCACATCTCATTCCTTACAGTACATCCTCCATCACCCAGATACTCACGCTCCCGCCGTTACAGGTGAATGTGCCTTCGCCATCAGCGGCGGTGGTAACCGTCTCCTCACGATTGCCGAGGAAATCACGCCAGTTCTTGTTACCGTAATTCTCGCCCAGACAGATCACTTTTTCACCGTCGTCACCGTTAGACAGCACCACCACACAGCCTGGTTCTTCATCCGTGCCGCTGCGGCTGAACGCAATACAGTTTGGATGATCAAAATAGAGCGTCTGTACCCCATGGGCAAAGCGTTGACGGGCAAGGATCAGCTCGTGCAGCTGTTCGATAATCGGCATTTCGATAGGGTAAGTTTCGCCGTCGCCGCCTGTGTCTTCGTAACTCGCGCCAAAGAGATCGGGATAAAACACGCTGGGTACGCCGTTTTCGCGAAGCAGGATTAATGCGTAGGCGAGGGGTTTAAACCAGGATTCGACCGGAGCCTCTAACGCCTGAAGGGGTTGGGTGTCATGGTTGGCCACCAGCGTCACCGCGTGGAACGGGTCGGCTTCAACCAACGTACCGGTGAATATCTGGCTCATGTCATAGTCACGTCCCTGGCGAGACGCTTCATGGAATTTCATTTGCAGCGGGGCGTCGAACAGCATGGTTTTGCCCTCGACCTGCTCGATATAGTGCTGCAATTTGTCGACTTCGTGGGACCAGTATTCGGCCACGATAAACAGTGGTTTTGGTGCCACTTCCTGGACGTGTTCGATCCACTCTTTGTAGAACCAGGCGGGGATATGTTTGACGGCATCAAGTCGAAAACCGTCGCACTGGGTCTGTTCCATGACCCAACGTGCCCAGTATTTGATCTCTTCGGTTACGGCATGATTGCGAAAATCGATGTTTTCGCCCATCAAATAGTCGAAATTCCCCATCTCGTTATCGACCTGTTCGTTCCAGCCTTCGCCGGTGTAATCGTTAACGATTTTGAAGATGCTGTCCTCGTTGGGGTTTTCGATATGATCAATGCCGCTAAAGCATTTGAAGTCCCAGACAAACTGAGAATATTGCCCGCCACGGACAGGGAAGGTGTAGCGGGTCCAGGCTTCGCATTCGATGACTTCATCGTCGATTTGCGTCCGGTCCTGCTCATTGACGCGCTGCACACGGATGGGCTCTTTTTCGTCCGCACCCATTTTGTGGTTCACCACCACGTCCAGCAGCACCGCAATGTCATGACTTTTTAACGCCGCGATGGCTTCAAGCAACTGGGCCTTATCACCGTATTTAGTCGCCACAGAGCCTTTTTGATCAAATTCACCGAGGTCGAATAAGTCATACGAGTCATAACCAACTGAATAACCGCCCGATGCGCCTTTGTAGGCAGGGGGCAGCCAAATCATATTGATGCCGATTTCGTTAAGATTGGGAGCCAGGGCAGTCACTTCCGGCCACAATTCACCGCCGGTGGGGTAATACCAGTGAAAACATTGTAATAGCGTGGGATTTTTCATCTTCCGTGCTCCAGAGGCCGTTATCGGCGAATCTCTGGAGTATGGATCATAAACCGCGAATGTGGATTACTGATTGACCTCACCGGGAAACAAAACGTTACCGGAAAGCCTTCCATAGGTAATATTCACATTTTTCTGCTTACCGGTTTGAGCCATCAGACCGTGCAATTCATCCATCCGTTCCTGCAGCAGAGTTTTGAGCGTCATTTCATTCTGCAGCACATTGTTCAGCATCACCATTGCCTGATCCTGGATATGCTTACTGCCAGGCGGGAAAGGGGTAATGCTGATCTTTTCTACCAGCGAAACGTAGGCGACCTCCTGTTCAATAAGCTCATCCCATTTCCCGGATTGAGCAAGGCTCAGCATGGTATTGCTCAACGCAGAAAGTGCATGCCACATTTTTAGGGATAAGCTGGAGTCTTTCATCAAAATTGATCCTGCGTGGGAGGAAAACCTGGATTGATTTGCTTCCAGGCGTCGGAAATATTAAGCAGCAGTGCTTCAACTTCAACGATAGCCTCAACGTCGTTACGCAGGTTAGCGTGCAACAAACGGCGTACCATATAGTCGTAAAGTGCTGAAAGGTTATGGGGAAGCGTGCCCCCGACTTCCATGTTCAGCCCGGCTTTAAGTCCATTGTCGATAATATTAATGGCTTTCGATAGCGCTTCGCCTTTGGCAGGGATATCACCCTGCTCAAGGAAAAGGCGCGCTCGAACAAGCGCGCTATGGACACCGTCAAATAGCATGACAACCAACTGGTGCGGGCTGGCACTTAAGACGGCAGATTCAACACCTACCTTCTGATAGGCCTGTACACCAGATTTGCTATACATAATGGTTCCTTTCTTTTCTACTACTTATTGCTGAACTGTTGAGTCAGATAGCTTGCGGTACCATTAAATTTGGTGACCAGAGCATCTAAATCACTAAACTGTTTTTTATAACGCGCCATTGTTGCATCAATGGAGAGTTCCATCGCTTCGTAACGCTTACCGATGGTTTTCAGCGTGGCATTGATACCGTCTTTCGCATTTTGAATAACACCTTCTTTACCGACGGATGTGCTGAGCATATCGGTCAGTTTGTTATTCAACTGGGTGGCGAAACCGGTTTTTTTACCGTCACCGACAAAGTAGGCCTGCACACCTGATGGGTCATCTGCCAACATCTGCGTCAGCTTCTTGTCATCAATCTTCAGGTTCCCCACTGAGCCATCGGCGGCTTTGATTGGATCCTGGGTGATGCCCAACTGCGCCATAATCGCATACGATCCACTCTGTACATTGGTCAATAAAGAGCGCAGATCGGACTGTACTCCCCTGATGGTGCTATCACCCATCAATACGCCATTGCTGGAGTTCTGTGCGGTAGCGCCCGTCGCAGGCGGTTCGTATTTGGTCAGAGAAGCGATTGTCGACTGCAATGAGTTATAGGCTGCAACCCAGTCGGTAATGGCTTTTTTGTTATCCGCAGTGGAGCGCGTGACCGACAACGTTTCATCTGCTGTGCTTTGTGCTTTCAGGGTTAAGGTCACCCCTGGCATTGCGTCGGTGATAACATTGCTCTGACGAATGATGTCGATACCGTTAACGTTCACAACGGCATTCTGTGATTTCACCTGTTCGTTAAGCGCAGCGCTGCCAATCACGTCGTTCAGCGTGTCATCACCCGTCACTGATACCGTCATGTTCGAATCAGTACCGGTGGTTTTTGACGACAGCATCAGGCGGTAATCACCGGTATCGGCTTTCACTACGCTTGCGGTCACGCCGCCGTTGGCTGCGTTAATCGCTTTAGCAATACCGTTTAAAGAGGTATCACCGTCTGCCAGTTTCACCGTCATCGGTTTGCTGTCAGCACCAGCCTGAGTAATGGTAATGGTACGGGTGTTATCCGCAGTGGTGCCGCCGAGCTGCTTAGTATTGCTATCAATGGTGCCTGGCGCGGTTGTCAGAACCTGGCCTTTAGCAATCTTGCTGACGTTAATCGTGAACTCGCCAACGTTAGCATTAGTAGAGGTAGTGGCAGCGAACGCGGTATTGGTGCTGGTTACCGTCGTTGAGTTCCAGGTATCAGTGTTAGCCAGCTTAGCCGCAGCGGTTTGCAGAGTGGTCAGTGAGCTTTGTAATTTGCCATAACCGGTGATCTGCGCATCGTATTTGGTTTTCTGCGTGGCGATCGCCGTTAGTTTTGTCTCTTCTGCCGCCTGCAACTTGTCGTAAAGGTCGGACAGCCCAGCCATACCTACGCCGAGGTTACTGATAGTCGCCATACATTGTTCCTTGTCAATGGTAGTTTCAGACATATATCGGCTATACGCGGGAAAAGTTTACGGTAAGCCAAAAAAAATAAATCGCGGAATTACCCCCTTAAACGGATGCATATATAAGCATAACGCCCTCCATAACATTTCTGATCGAGATTCGACCCTTAATAAAGAGCGCAAATCACAGGTGTCAGTGATGAGTATTTGTCCATATAAAAGAGATATTTAGAGAGCGAGTGAAAAAATAATTCGTTTTAAAACAGATAATTAAAAAAATCCTTCGATATTTTCTAAAGTCTTTTTGAGACCCGTCGATAACCTTGTTGACGGTGAGAGACGCCGTGAGTGTTAGACACCGACCCTAAAAACCAATTTGAAGGAATTTAACCATGGCTGTTATCAATACTAACCTGTTGTCCCTGACCACTCAGAACAACCTGAACAAATCTCAGTCTTCCCTGGGTACTGCTATCGAGCGTCTGTCTTCTGGTCTGCGCATCAACAGCTCTAAAGACGATGCTGCTGGTCAGGCGATTGCAAACCGTATGACTTCCCAGATCAAAGGTATGACTCAGGCTGCTCGTAACGCCAACGACGGTATCTCCCTGGTTCAGACTGCTGAAGGTAACCTGAACGAAATCAACTCCAACTTACAGCGTATCCGTGAGCTGGCAGTTCAGGCAGCAAACGACACTAACGGTTCTACCGACCTGACTTCAGTTAACACTGAAATCACTCAGCGTCTGTCTGAAATCGACCGTATCGCTGGTGGTGCTAACTTCAACGGTAAGAGCCTGCTGAACGGTGCAGTATCGACTTCCCTGAGCATTCAGGTTGGTGCTGGTACTTCTGCTAACGACACCATCAAAATTGACAGCACCGCGCTGATCAACGCAACTTCAGGTACTCTGAGCTCCACTCTGAGCACTACAATTTCTAACAACTCAACTGCACAGACCGTAATCTCTGCAGCTGACGCCGCTATCGCTAAAATCGATGGCGCTCGTTCAAACATGGGTGCGATTCAGAACCGTTTCGAATCTACCATCAACAACCTGAACAACTCTATCAGCAACCTGTCTGCTGCACAGTCCCGTATCCAGGATGCTGACTACGCTACCGAAGTTTCTAACATGTCTCGCGCGCAGATCCTGCAGCAGGCTGGTACTTCTGTACTGTCTCAGGCAAACCAGGTTCCACAGGCAATGCTGTCCCTGCTGCGTTAATTTCGCAGAACTTACAGAAAAGGTTGCTGGAAACAGCAGCCTTTTTTTTTGCCTTTCTTCCTTTATTACGTCCGCCCCGTCTCTTTCTAATATCGAAAATAAGCCCTTCATTTAGGTTTTGTTCCCGCCATTATGGTTGCCGCCACGGTGATAACCTTTCAGCATCTGCAGCATTGGCTAAAAATTGTGTCACCACAGGTCACGTAAAATATGAATAATTACGCTCGTACCCGAGCTTTGCATCAATTTTATCGGGATGTTTTTACCCGTACGATCTCTTTGCCTGAAGCCGATGCCCTTCCTGCGCATCTGGTGGTCGAAATCCTGAACTACGCCAATGCCGATCTCGACTCACTCGAAGCAAAATTATTGGATGCTGAAACCGATTTAGACGTGGACCACGATCGCGCACTCAAGCTGATGATGTGCGCCATTGCACTCGCTAACGGTGCATTCGATGGTCGTTCTGACGGACCACTGGTACCCGAAAAAGTCGCACAGATTACCCGTCTGGTTGTTGAAGCCATGCAACTCTCGGATAACACCCATTACCTGGTGGCGGCCATTCAGATTCTCTTTCGCGTCAATGAGATCGACTCAGTGCTGTTCCTCATCTCCAACAATCTTTCAACGCTTAGCGAAACGCCAAGCGTGCTTAAAATCCTGCTGCTTATCTGCCTGATGGAAGAGGATTACAACCAGGCGCATGTGGTGATTCAGCAGTTAACGTCCAATGCCGATCTGATTGGCGAAGATCGCATGACGCTGGTGATGGTGGTGTGCTGCATTTATAAGCTGGGCGGTCATCCGGATTCGTTTATTGATTTCCGACCGCTGGCTGAACCCGCGCCTCAGCCCGATGCTTCCCGCTACGAATGGCTGATTGCGCCAGAAGATAACGGTAAAACGACCGTGCTGGTGGCGTGCGATAAAGGCTATTACTACGAACACGCCGTCGCGCTGTTGCTTTCAATCTATGAAACCAACGGCACTGAACTGAACGTTCATGTCCACATTTATAACTGCGACGCAGAAATGATTTCGCATTTGAAGTCCCTTGGCGAAACCCTGCCAGGACTGTCAATTTCATTGAGTAGCGAATATTTTGCTGCGGTTAAAGCGGTCAACGTGCATTACGCCTGCCGCCGTTTTGTCTTCCTGAGTCATGCAATTGAGAAAATCGCCGGTCCGATTATGGTGCTGGACGCCGATTGCCTGGTAAGAAAACCGTGGGCTGACGTCAAAGCGCACTTCCAGGATAACGAGCTGATCTTCTCGCATCATGAAGGGCTACCGCTTTGGGAGCAGATCCCCGCCGGGTTCGTCTATTCGCAGGGCGGTGAAATCTCGAAAAAGTATTTTGCAGCAGTCGGTCATTTCATCGACGTTAACCTGGCTTGCGATAAAGCCGAGTGGTTCCTCGATCAAATTGCGCTCTCTTTCGCCGTTGATATCTTGACCCCGATGGAACAGATGGCTATTGGTCGCGAACCGACGGCAGAACTTATTGATATTAAGCACTCCGACGCGGCGTTTAGCTGGGTGGTGACCACGAAGAAAAACGTCGCGGGACCTTACCAGGATTATAAACGCCAGCTGAACAGCAAATATCTGCCAGTGGCCTGAGCCCTGACAAAGACAGTTTCATTCTTTATTTTGGATACGTTATCGTGACAAGCGTTTACTCTGCCTCTCGCTCTACGCCGGCTGCTCTCCATGCGGCGGCCTCGCTTTATCTCGCTGATACGGTTAATCCCGCAGAGGCGCGTATTCTGGAGCTGGGATGCGGGCAGGGTGAATCGCTGATTGCCAACGCGCTGGCCTGGCCACACAGCCTGGCGATTGGCGTCGATATCAATGAAGACGACATCACGCGCGGTCAACAGCAGATTGCGCAGTTCGCCCTGGCGAACATTGAGCTGCACCATGCCGGGCTTGCCGATCTGTTGGCCTCCGATTTGGGCGAATTTGATTACATCATCCTGCGTGGGCTTTTCTCCCTGATGGGGGGCGACGAGCGCATTGCGCTGCTGGCCTGGTGCCAGACGCATCTTTCTGCCCAGGGCATGATGGCAATTCACTGGCAGGTACTGCCCGGCGCGCACGATGCGAAAACGTTGCAGGACTCGCTCAGCTTCCACGCCAGCGGCGCAGAAGGTATCGACGCTCAGCTGGATTCCGCACGCGGGATGCTTAGCTATCTGGCGATGACGCTCCCCGAAGGTGGCCTGAAAAATCAGGTGACAGACGCCGAGCAGAGCAGCGATCTGACCCTCGCGTTCCGTTATCTCGGTAATATCAATCAGGCCGATTATTTCGCGGATTTCCATCAGCAAATTACCGATGCGGGTTTTAGCTATGTCGGCGATGCCGTTCCTCAGTGCGAAGTGGCGAGCACTTACGGCACGCAAACAGGACAGATGCATGCTCTGATTGGCAGCGGCAGCACGCGTGAGAAAAGCCAGCAATATCTTGATTTTACGGTTAATCGACGTGAACGCTTTAGCCTTCTCGCCCATGCCGGAGCGCAGAATATTGCCGCCGCGCCAGACCTGACATTGGTTGAGCATTTACATTGGGCAGGCTGTTTCAAGCGCCAGATAAATAGCTATGGCGTGATCGCTAATGGTCACCTCGCACTGGATGGCACGCCCCTGAAAACGGAAAACACCACCACTCTGCAAGTGCTTGATGTCTTGACCGAAGTATGGCCATTGAGCCTGACGTTCGAGCAACTGCTTTTCCACTGCCGTTTCCCGGAAAATTCCAACAGTGATAACCGCGCCGAGCTGATTGCCTCGCTGCAGGATCTGCTGGCGAATTCGATCAATGGATTGATTGTTAGCGCTGTGCCTTCTGCTTACAACGTGGCGACAGACGATGCGTTACGCCCGATTGTGAGCCTGACAGAAGACGCATTTACACAACAAGACAGCATCACCCTCAGTAATTACTGGGGACAAAGCGTCACTTTTAATCGTGATGAGTGGGAATTTGCTACGCGTGGAGTGACGTTTAGCGACACCTCCAGTTGGGCGTTATTTAGCACGCTGCGTGATAAAGGTTTGTTGACCGGCTCGATTGATGCCTGGCGAAAAGCCCTGCAAAGTTTTATGAAATCTAATGATGTTGCGGTGATCAAGCAAGTTTATATCGCCTTGCTGATGTTTAGCTGTGAACAAAAATATGGCGGTTTCTTAGCCCGGGTTAATCTTCAGCTCAGCGTTAACGGTGATGATAAGCAGTACGACAGTTTGTACGATGAGGTGAACGCGTTAATTAAACAGGGGCGTCACAAAGAGGGGCGAGATCGTGTCGCTAACTTGCTTAAAGACGATCCGGAAAACGTTCATCTGCTACGTTGCCAGGCACGATCGAATCTGCTGATGGGCGCCTGGCATCCATCGCTACTTCTTACCAGCCGTTTGCTGGGGCAATATTCCATGCACTGGGACAGTTATTTCGATCTGGCGACCGCGCTGTTCAAGACGAATGAACTCCTTGAAGCACGCAAGCTGTTGCGCGCTTTGCTGCGTATTGACGACCAAAATGCCAACTGCTGGAATTTGCTGGCCTGTATCTATCACGAACGCCGTGAGATTGCGCTTGCTGAGAAATGTGCCCGTCTCTCGATTCGTATTCATGCCGACGTACCGTATTTCCTTAGTATTCTGGGGATTATCCTCAGCGATAACCAAAAAATAACCGATGCACGGTATTTCCTCGAAAAGGCGTTGTCGCTGAGAAGTCCTGATTTTGACGCTTATACAAGCCTGCTGTTTGTCATGAGTCATGATGCCAGCGTATCGCCAGCGGAACTTTTTGCGGCTCACCAAAAATACGGTCATCAGGTTAACGAATGGTGTGCCTCACAGCAGGTGACCATCACTCATGGCGGGAATAAAGATCCGCACCGCAAACTGCGCATTGGGTTTGTTTCCGGCGATCTGCGTATCCATCCAGTCAGCAATTTCTTCCTGCCGTTCTGGAACAATCTGGACCGAGAGCATTTCGATTTAATTGCCTACAGCACCATCGACCGCCCCGATCATGTTCGAGATCATTATGAGCAAACCGCGACATTGTGGCGCATGGCAACAGAATACAGTGACGCGGAACTGGCGAAACAAATTGCCGAAGATCAGATTGATATCCTGATCGACCTGTCGGGTCATACAACGGGAAGCAGGTTGCCGGTGTTTGGCTTTAAACCAGCACCAGTACAGATTACCTGGTTAGGCTACCCAGGCTCCACCGGGTTGGAGCAAATGGATTATCGGATTGTCACCCCAGGACTTGGAAAACCGGGTGAAATGGACGACCAATATACTGAAAAATTGCTCTATATGCCGCTGCGAAGCTTCTTTGCGCCGAGCGAGCTTAGCCCGGATGTGAATCCGCTGCCTGCATTGAGCAATGGCTATTTCACCTATGGCAGCTTCAATCGCCCTAAAAAGCTCAATCATCAAGTTTTTGCGCTTTGGGCGCAGATCATGGCGCGAAATCCGACCGCCAAACTGCTGATTGGCTTTATGGATGATGACCAAATGATTGCCCGCTATCGTAAAAAACTCTGCGCGTTAGGTGTTCAGGAATCCCAACTGATTTTCCGTAAAACCACGGGTCTTGAAAACTATCTGAAAATGCATCATGAAGTGGATATTTTGCTCGACTCCTTCCCGTACACCGGCGGTACCACGACCAGTCACGCCGTCTGGATGGGGGTGCCGACGCTGAGCATTGCAGGGGCGACAACGGCGTCGCGGCAGGGTGTAGAAATCATGCACATTTATGGTCTGCAAACCTTTATCGCCACGAGCCAGGACGATTACATCGAGAAAGCCATCGCCTGGCAAAGCAATCTCGAAGAACTGAACGGCTGGCGACAGAGAATGCGCAAAAATATGCCACTAATGCAGGATAGTTCAGGTGTAGCAGATCTGTTGGATAAAGCGCTGCGTAAAGCATGGCAAATCTACTGTGCGGGGCAATCTGCGCAAAGTTTTACCGTAGAAGAGTAAGGTGATTCGTGGCGGAGAAATCCCACCAGCGAAGGTAAATACCGTTTTATTTTGAAGGTGCGCAAATGAAAAATAATGTCTATATTACGAGCCCGCTGCTCCCACCGTTGGAAGAGTTTATTCCTTACCTGGAAAAACTTTGGGAAAGTAAAATTCTCACTAATGGTGGTCAGTTTCATCAGCAGTTAGAGCAAGCGCTTGCGGATTATCTTGGAGTAAAATACGTCTGCCTGTTTTCTAACGGCACGCTTGCATTGTTAACGGCACTGCAAACCTTACGTATCTCTGGGGAAGTGATTACCACACCTTATTCTTTTGTCGCAACTTCTCACAGCCTGCTCTGGAACGATCTCACACCAGTTTTTGCAGACATAGATCCAGTGACCTTCAATATTGATCCTGACCGAATTGAGGAGTTAATTACTCCTAAAACCACCGCTATTATGCCTGTGCATTGTTATGGAATACCTTGCGACATGGAACGTATTCAGCGGATCGCAGATACCTACGGTTTGAAGGTGATCTATGATGCCGCCCACTGCTTTGGCGTAAAACAAGATGATATTAGTATCCTGAATTACGGCGATTTATCGGTGTTAAGCTTCCATGCGACGAAAGTATTTAATACTTTCGAAGGCGGCGCAATCATATGTCATGACGCAAAAACCAAACAGCGAATTGATTATCTCAAGAACTTTGGTTTTGCCGATGAAACAGTGGTCATGGCGCCTGGGATCAACGCAAAAATGAATGAAGTTCAGGCTGCAATGGGATTGTTGCAGCTGAAATATATTGATAGCGCCCTGAATGAACGAGCCATAATTTATCAACGCTACGTTGACCTTCTGCGTGATGTCTTACCTCAAATTGAATTTATTACTCCCGCTAAGAACATCAATTGGAACTACTCATACTTCCCGGTACTGATTCGGGAAAATTCGGCAGTTAGTCGTGACGAGATTTATGCTGCTCTGCGTCAGCATGATATTTATGCACGTCGTTATTTTTATCCGCTGATCAGTGCATTTCCAATGTACCGCCATTTCCCAACGGCGAATGCACAGCATTTACCCGTAGCGAATGAAATATCTTATGCTGTGTTATGCCTGCCTATTTTTCCTGGGCTGAGTGAATCCGATCAGACTCGTATTATTTCTGTTATCAAAGAGCTTTTTGATGCTGCATCGTTATTCAATGCACCCGCTCTTGTGGTTAATGGGTAGGAATCGCGATGATGAACCTGGCGATTATGCAACCTTATTTTTTCCCTTACATAGGGTACTTCCAGCTCATGGCATCGGTTGATACTTTTGTGGTGTATGACAATATTAAATACACTAAAAAGGGCTGGATAAATCGTAATCGCATACAAAATCGTGGTGTCGAGAACCTCATATCGCTTTCTTTGAAAAATGATTCAGATTATCTTGATATAGGTGCGCGTGAGCTTTCTCCTTCATTTGATCGCACGAAATTATGTAATCAGATCGTTGGTGCGTATCAGCGAGCACCTTATTTCCGAGAGGTGATGCCGGTACTTGATAAAATAATCATGAACGACAGCAGCAACTTGTTTGATTATTTATATCAATCTCTTTTTGTATTGCGCGATTTTTTAGGATTACGCAGTGAATTGCTGGTTTCTTCGACTATCCCAGCCGATCACAGCTTAAAATCTCAGGAACGCGTGCTTGAGATATGCCGGGTGCTTAACGCAACATGTTACATAAATCCACCCGGCGGTGTTTCTCTTTATTCGCCTCAGGATTTTGCAAACAATGGCGTTGTGTTGAAGTTTATTCAACCAAAGCCATGGCAATATTCACATTCTGAGGCTGATTTTATTCCTTGGCTTTCGATAATAGACGTCATGATGTTTAACTCGCGTGACGAAGTCGTACAGCGTCTGAAAACTGGCTATGAGTTGAATTGATATGTTCACATGGAAAAAATTGGGCAAAGTTTTTACCCCTCAGGAAATAACGCATCTTCCGTGGCTGAAAGAGTTTGCTCAGGCGCCTGCCACATTGGTTTTTGACGATTTTGTCCGCGTGTATTTTTCTTGCCGTCCACCAGCGGACGAAAAGGGAATGTATGTGAGTTATTCCGCGTGGGTAGACCTTGCACGTCACGATTTGTTCAGCGTGCTCCGCTTTGCTAAGAAGCCGATCCTCCCACTTGGTGGGCATGGAGAATTTGATGAGTTTGGAACTTATCCGGTTTCCGTTGTGCGTGACGAAGGTGTGGTGAAGGCATGGTATGCGGGTTGGACGCGTTGCGAATCGGTTCCATTTAACGTCGCGATTGGCATGGCTGAAAGCTACGACGATGGTGAAACCTTTAAAAAAACAGGCCCGGGTCCCGCAATAAGTTATTCACCTGATGAACCTTTTGTTATGAGTGGCCCAAAAATAAGACGCTTCAACGGGCAGTGGCAATTGTTTTACATTGCCGGACGTAAATGGAAGAAAGTCGATGGGCGCGCTGAACCCGTATACAAAATCCGTATGGCCACCTCA